>RKMJ01000030.1_pt1 | contig 497255 bp, 435 predicted proteins | sample 2174201 | NCBI WGS metagenome assembly RKMJ01 (sample SAMN10236717, study PRJNA505202) | synthetic metagenome | isolation source: mock community containing 12 organisms: Thioclava sp. ES.032, Psychrobacter... | place: USA: Walnut Creek | collected 2015-10-01 | reverse complement strand
ACCAATGCTTCCGACATCACAACGAACGCAGGGAACATCTCGACCAATGCCACTGACATAGCGGACCATGTTGCCGCCGACGGGGACCTATCGGCCACGAACGAGATACAGAACATCGAGGAAGTACTTACCGATGGCAACGATGCCAATGGATTGGTGCTGACAGGCCTGGGCGCTCCGACAGCTGGCAGCGATGCCGCAACAAAAGCTTATGTGGACAGTGTTTCCGACGACGATATTACAGGGGCCTCCCTTGATGCGCCGAGCAACGTGCTGACCATCAGCGAGGGCACCACGGATGTTACGGTGGACCTGAGCGACCTTGACGATAGTGCTGGAGTTGCCGCGAACGCCTCTGACATAGCAACGAACACCACGGATATCGGCACCAACGCAACGAACATTGCGACCAATACTTCGGACATAGCCACGAACACCACGGATATCGGTACCAACGCAACGAACATTGCGACCAATACTTCGGACATAGCCACGAACACAACCGACATAGGAACCAATGCAACGAACATTGCGACCAATACTTCGGACATTGCGACCAATGCTTCCGATATCACAACGAACGCAGGGAACATCTCGACCAATGCCACTGACATAGCGGACCATGTTGCCGCCGACGGGGACCTTTCTTCCACGAACGAGATCCAGAACATCGAGGAAGTACTTACCGATGGCAACGATGCCAATGGATTGGTGCTGACAGGCCTGGGCGCTCCGACAGCTGGCAGCGATGCCGCAACAAAAGCTTATGTGGACAGTGTTTCCGACGACGATATTACAGGGGCCTCCCTTGATGCGCCGAGCAACGTGCTGACCATCAGCGAGGGCACCACGGATGTTACGGTGGACCTGAGCGACCTTGACGATAGTGCTGGAGTTGCCGCGAACGCCTCTGACATAGCAACGAACACCACGGATATCGGCACCAACGCAACGAACATTGCGACCAATACTTCGGACATAGCCACGAACACCACGGATATCGGTACCAACGCAACGAACATTGCGACCAATACTTCGGACATAGCCACGAACACAACCGACATAGGAACCAATGCAACGAACATTGCGACCAATACTTCGGACATTGCGACCAATGCTTCCGATATCACAACGAACGCAGGGAACATCTCGACCAATGCCACTGACATAGCGGACCATGTTGCCGCCGACGGGGACCTTTCTTCCACGAACGAGATCCAGAACATCGAGGAAGTACTTACCGATGGCAACGATGCCAATGGATTGGTGCTGACAGGCCTGGGCGCTCCGACAGCTGGCAGCGATGCCGCAACAAAAGCTTATGTGGACAGTGTTTCCGACGACGATATTACAGGGGCCTCCCTTGATGCGCCGAGCAACGTGCTGACCATCAGCGAGGGCACCACGGATGTTACGGTGGACCTGAGCGACCTTGACGATAGTGCTGGAGTTGCCGCGAACGCCTCTGACATAGCAACGAACACCACGGATATCGGTACCAACGCCACGAACATTGTGACAAACGCTTCCGATATCGCCACGAACACAACCGACATAGGAACCAATGCAACGAACATTGCGACCAATACTTCGAACATTGCGACCAATGCTTCCGATATCGCCACGAACACAACCGATATTGCCGGAAACACTGCGGATATCGCGACCAATACAACGGATATTGCGGACCATATAGCCGCGGACGGAGACCTATCGGCCACCAATGAAATACAGAATTTAAGCGAGGTATTAGCTGATGGCAACGATGGTGGCGGACTGGCTATTACAAACATAGCTGACCCGATTAACGCGCAGGATGCGGCCACTAGGGCTTATGTTGATGCTCAGAATGCATCCGATATAGATTCAGATACCCCAGTGGATGTAGATGGCGATGGTAATACGGAGTCAACAGTGGAGGACGTAATTCAAGATATTGCCCCGATTACGTCAAAAGCGGCTAGAATATTTTACCCTCCTTCCATTGCAATTGATGCCTCTTCAAACGGAACTGGACGTACAGTGAATTTGTATGCCCAATATGTTGCTCAGTACGGAACACCATCTGTAGCGAGTGCTGGAGCACCTGCAGCGGTTCCAACTTATGGTGCAACGGAACTATATTACTATGTAACCTACGCGGACCCAACCGTATTTGATAATATGAGTATTGATGCCAATGGTGTTCTGACCTATGATATTATCGGTCAACCAGCAGATTACAATGCATTGATCAACGTGGTGTTTGTGGTAAAATAATAATGACTAAAGACGTATAGATTTTGAAATCAAACACCTCATATAAGTCTTTATTCATAGGACTAATTGCTCTCTTTGCGGGATTGAACCTTGCAAGTGCACAGTTCTTGTTACAAGCGCCAGATACCGGAGATGAGAATAACTATCAATGGTACGAAGCATCAGATACGGCAACTGTCTTGGGAACCAATTCATTTTATGAAGCTACTCAACCAGGGCTTTACTTTGCAACCTATGATGGTACGTTATGTGGCTCCAATGCGACGGGTTATTTTATCTTGACAGAATGTGACGCACCGAATAATGAGGTAATTTTAGATATTTCAGCTAGTGTTCCTTCAGGAGCTACCGTAAGTTGGAGTCCAGCTGTATCAGGCGATCAAACTAGGCCTACGGTTACGAGTACTCAAACTGTAATCAGATATGTCGCAACCATAACAAAGGCCGGGAACAGTACTGAATTGCCGCGCTTCACGGTGGTGTGTATGAGTCAGGCAGCTAACCTGTTGAACGACCTGATAGTAGTGAATGAAGACGAGTCCATTGTTACAGATATATTTGATAATGATTCCGATTTACCTACAGAGGGAACTTTAACTGCTACGAACCCTTCAAACGGTTCGGTATCCATCGATGATAATGGTACGCCAAATAATCCTTCAGATGACATCTTAACATATTCACCAAATCCAGATTACAATGGAAGTGATAGTTTTGACTACACCATCTGTAATTCATTCGGAGATTGTAGTACAGCTACGGTTACAGCGGATGTACTGCCAATTGTTGATGCTTTTGATGATTCGGCAACCACAGAAATGAATGTAGAGACCATTATTTCTTGGCGAGCTAATGACAATGATATTCCAACTACAGGAAATATCTCGGTAACAGATCCATCCAACGGAACGATTGTTCTGAACGATAATGGCACAGCTAATAATCCATCTGACGACGATATAACCTACGTTCCAAGTCCAGGCTTTACTGGAACCGATTCTTTTGAATATACCGTATGTGATGATCAAGGTAACTGCAGTACTGCAACAATTACCGTAATTGTAAGTTCTTCAGGAGTTGATTTGGATAGCGATAATGATGGAATTGTGGACATTTTTGAGGACTTAAATGCCGATAATGACGACGACCCATCAACCAACCCGACCGATACGGATAGCGACGGAATCCCTGATTACCTGGATATTGATAGTGATAATGATGGCATACCAGATAATATTGAGGCTCAGCCTGCATTGGGATACATTTCACCAAGTATGTCAGATGCCAATGGTAACGGACTGGATGATGCTTACGAAATAGACGGAAATGTAGGATTAATTCCTGTTGATTCCGATAATGATGGAATTCCAGATTATGTGGATGATGATAGTGATGATGACAATGTACCGGACGCTATTGAAGGGCACGATCAGAACCATGATGGAATTGCGGATGTCGAACTGATAGGTTCGGATAAGGACAACGATGGTTTGGATGATGCTTATGAAGGGGGAACTGTTATTGATATTGATGTTAATGACGAAATGGATGACCCTAGTATGGCATTGCCCGATACCGATACGGATGGTATTCCGGATTTTAGAGATTCAGATGACGATGATGATGGTATCGAAACTATTGATGAAGACTTGGACGGGGACGGTAACTATGCCAACGACGACTCCAACGACGACGGTATACCAAATTATTTAGATCCAGACTTGGGTGAGGCTACTGTAGACGAAGAAGTGGTTGATGTAATCAACGTGATCACGCCCAATGGAGATGGAGTGCACGACACCTTGGAAATTAATGGACTTGAGAACTATCCGAACAACACCGTTAGAATTTATAATAGGTGGGGTGTGATGGTCTATCAAACAAGGGCATACGATACCAGTGGAAATGTATTTGATGGTACTTCTCAAGGCAGGGTTACCGTTGATCAAGACAATAAACTTCCCGTAGGTACTTATTTTTACGTAATAGACTACCAAGAGCAAGGAGGAAATATGAAACAGCTAACAGGCTACATATACATTAACAGATAAACAATAGTTACTGTGGTGAACAAACTTTATAAAGGAAAAACTCAATGGCTGCTAGCCCTACTACTTTTGGTGTTAGGAAGCATGCAGGCTCAGCAAGATGCCCAGTACACGCAATACATGTACAATACGGTAAGTGTTAACCCCGCCTATGCAGGGTCACGGGGGCATTTGAGTATAGCCGCTTTGTACCGCAACCAATGGTTGGGACTCGATGGAGCACCGGAGACACAAACTTTAAATGTTCATACACCTGTAGGTTATCGTGGAGTAGGTTTGGGCCTATCCATTGTTAACGATAAGATTGGACCCACATCCGAAACCTATTTTGATGTAGATTTCTCCTATACCATACAGACAGGTTGGGAGGGAAGATTAAGTTTTGGATTGAAAGCAAGTGCTCATATGTTGGACATTCGCTATTCCGAGCTTGATGAATTTGAGATTGACCCACAATTACAATCACAACAGGATATACAAAATAAATTTTCTCCCAATCTTGGGGCGGGAGTGTACTTCCACACCGATAGGTTTTATGCTGGGATTTCAGCGCCGAGAATATTGGAGACCACCCATTTTGATTCTTCTTCCGTGTCCACGGCGAAGGAACAGATGAATTTTTATCTTATAACAGGATATGTTTGGGACCTTAACCCAGTTTTAAAGTTTAAACCCACATTGTTGACCAAAGCGGTTCAAGGAGCCCCATTGCAGCTGGACCTTTCTGCCAACTTTATGTTCAACGAAAAATTTATTGGTGGAGTGGCTTACCGTTGGGATGCTGCATTTAGTGGTCTTTTTGGTTTTATGTTGTCCGACCAACTTATGCTTGGATTGGCCTATGATCGCGAGATTACCGAACTTGGAGCCGCCACTTTTAATGATGGTTCTTTCGAAATCATTTTAAGATACGACTTCATCAGAAATATCGGAAATTTGAAATCCCCAAGATTCTTTTAGGAAGAATTTAGATACCTATTCCAGTTATTTTTATCGCAAAGGTCATATTTTTACCTCATGAGAGAGGAAAAAGTTATACTTGTAAATGAAAACGATGAGCAGATTGGTTTAATGCCAAAAATGGAAGCTCATGAAAAGGCATTGCTGCACCGGGCTTTCTCGGTTTTTGTTATGAATCCTAAGGGAGAGGCCATGCTTCAGCAGAGAGCCAAAGATAAATATCACTCACCTTTGCTTTGGACCAATACCTGTTGTAGCCATCAAAGAGAGGGGGAAAGCAATATAGATGCGGGCAAGCGTAGGCTCATGGAAGAAATGGGCTTTACCACCGAACTCAAAGAACTTTTCAATTTTGTGTACAAAGCACCTTTTGACAATGGCCTTACCGAGCATGAGTTTGATCACGTTATGGTAGGTTATTTTGAAGAGGAACCCAATATCAATCCAGATGAGGTTGCCGATTGGAAATGGATGCACCCTGAAGATATCAAAAACGATATTGCAGAAAATTCTGATGAATACACCGCATGGTTCAAAATTATTTTTGAACGTTTCTACGATCATCTCATGGAAAACACCCCTGTACAATGAAAGTAAAGACAAGCAGAAAGGCCAGTTTTAATGCAGCACATAGACTGTATAGACCGGACTGGGACGAGGAGAAAAATAATGAGGTTTTTGGAAAATGTAACAACCCAAAGTTTCACGGCCACAATTATGACCTTATTGTGAGCGTTACCGGGGAGATAGACCCTGAAACTGGTTTTGTGATGGATTTAAAAGTTCTTAAGGAATTGATCAAAGAACATGTTGAGGAAGCTCTGGACCATAAAAACCTGAATCTTGATGTTCCTGAGTTTAAAAATTTAAATCCTACCGCAGAAAACATTGTTGTAGTGATATGGAATAAGTTAAGACCTCATATAAATTCAAACAAAGAGTTAGAGGTAGTACTCTACGAAACCCCACGAAATTTTGTAACCTACACTGGATAAAATGAATCTTTACCCTTTAAAATTTAAACCGATCCTTAAGGAAAGACTTTGGGGAGGAACCAAGTTAAAAGATGTATTGAACAAACCCATTGAAAGTGATATTACTGGTGAAAGCTGGGAAATATCAGGGGTTGAGGGTGACATATCCGAAGTGGCCAATGGTGAATTGGCAGGTGCCTCACTACAGAATTTGATGGACGATCAAGGTGAAGCACTTTTGGGCAAGAGTGTTGTGGAACGTTTTGGACACGATTTTCCTATCCTTATCAAGTTTATCGATGCGAAACAAGACCTTTCCATACAATTGCACCCGAATGATGAATTGGCCAAAGAACGTCACAATTCCTTTGGGAAAACAGAGATGTGGTACATAATGGATGCCAACCCTGGCGCTAAACTAATCGTTGGTTTCAATAAAGATGTTGAAAAGGAAGAGTATGTAAAAAGTATTGAAGAAGGTACCTTGACCAATTTGATGAATTATGAGGAAGTGGGTGAAGGCGATACATTCTTCATCAATACGGGGAAAATCCATGCCATTGGAGCAGGGGTTCTTTTGGCTGAAATCCAACAGACCTCGGACATTACTTACCGTGTGTTCGATTTCAACCGTAGAGACAAGGAAGGAAATCTTAGAGAGTTGCATACTTGTTTGGCCGTTGACGCCATCGACTATGAATTAAAAGACGATTTTAAGGTAGATTATCCAAAGAAAAAGGGTGAGGTCAACAATATGGTGAGCTGTCCTTACTTTAATACCAATTATATAGAATTGTCCCAATCCATGAAACAAGATTTGTCCCAAAGGGATTCCTTTACTATTTATATGTGCGTAGGTGGTGCCGCCACCATCAATAATGACTGGGGAAGCGAGCCTATTAAAAAAGGGGAAACTGTTCTGGTTTCTGCATCGAGTAGTTATGTGGATATTGACACCAAAGGCGTTAAACTTTTAGAAGTTACTATTTAATGGTATCTTTAATAAAAACCACCGCGTTATGCCAAGTATTCGTGATTTAAAAAAGGATGTCAATTTTGTTCTGGGAGACATTATTGAAGCTGTCTACATTTGGGAAGCCGGTTCCGGTAACAAAGAATCTGAAGAAGGAACCGTAATTATAGACGAAGCTATTGAGGTGTACGATAACCTCATGGATAAAATCCACCAGAAAAACGTAGAGGATACCAAAGCTCACTTCAAGTCCATACGGACCGATTTGGAGGACAATGCTACCAAGCTTATTGAACAACTCAATAGCCTTGGAGCCTAATTATTTGTATCCAGAAATTCTTTAAATTCTTTTCCGTATTTAGAGCTAGCCACTTCCGGGGTCAATCCCTTGTAGATAGAATCCAGATATTTTGGATTTGCTTCTCTCACTTCTGTCATCATAATGTAAGGAGTGACATAAGAATCTCCATTGTTAAGACCAAAGTTTAGGGCGTAGCGAAATCTGCTAACGGTGTTTTGGTCAATCAATCTTTGTATGGAATCCATTGCAATGGTATCTCCTTGTGATTCAAGAGTAGATGCTTCTTGAGCCAAGGTGAGCTCCTTTATATTGAACTTTGATGCCATATCGTAAAACTGCAATAGCTTTTCATGGGATTGGGAACCTGAAATTTCAACGTTGGTGTCAAATGTATTCCAAGCTGTATTGATAACAATATTTCCAGATTCTCCGAAAAATGTGATTCTATCGTTGATGTCGTTGTTGTCCTCTTTCTTTAGATAGAGATAAAATATTTCTGGCTCATCCAACTTGGTGGAAAAACTGAATGCTCCGTTCCCTTTTATTTCCAAAGAGTCCAAAACTGCAAGCGTGGAGTCTTTGAACTGTTGCAAATAGAGGGTTCCTTTCTTGAGTCCTTTAATGTTTCCACTAACGGTCATGGTGTTTTCCGTACTCTTTTCACAGGACAGTACGGTAATTCCAACTAGCAATACAAACAATATCTGCTTCATCATATAATTTTAGCAGGGCAAATATGCATAATCTTCTGAAAATATTTAAACATTCGAGGCGACTTCCATCAACAAAGCGCATAAATATGCTCCAGCTGTGCCCACAACATAACCAAAAACGGCCAAAAGTATACCTACAGAGGTCAATGAGGGATGAAATTCTGCTGCCACGATCGGTGCAGAGGCTGCACCGCCCACATTGGCCTGGCTTCCTACCGCCAAGAAAAAGAAGGGTGCCTTGATAATTTTGGCCATCAAAATAAGCAAACCTGCATGGATGCTGATCCACACCAACCCAATGGCGATAAGGCCCGGATTTTCCATCACTTTGCCCAAATCCATTTTCATACCAATGGTTGCTACTAAAATATAGATGAACAGGCCGCCAATTTTACTTGCGCCGGCACCTTCATAATTTTTCGCCTTGGTAAAAGAAAGACCAATACCAATCGCTGTGGCAAAAACCACCATCCAAAGAAATTCTGAACCTAAGGAGGATAATATTTTCTCAGGATTACGGACAATTTCAAAGTTATTTTGTAAAAATACCGAAAAATGATGCCCGGCAAAGTGCGCAATTCCTACCCCTGCAAAGGCAAAGAAGGATAACATAATGTAATCGTTCAAGGTAGTCACCCTGGTTATTTTTTCGGTATAGGTAGATACTTTTTTCTTAAGCTCCTCTATGGACGAAGTGTCCGCTTTAAGCCAACGATCGATCTTCTTGGTTTTGCCCACGCCCAATAGAATTACGGCCATCCATAGATTGGCAACCACAATATCTATTAGCACCATACCACCATAGCTTTCTTGGTTGTACTGAAAAACCTCGAGCATGGCAGCTTGGTTCGCACCACCACCTATCCAACTTCCAGCGATTGTGGCTAGACCCCTCCAAACCGCATCTGGGCCAACACCACCCACGGTTTCTGGGGAGAAAATGGAAACAATTAATATGGCAATGGGGCCTCCAATGACAATCCCCACAGTTCCAGTCAAAAACATGATCAAAGCCTTGGAGCCCAAGTTTAGGATAGCTCTAATATCTATACTTAACGTCATTAAAATTAGTGCAGCAGGCAAAAGATATCTACTAGCCACATAATAGGTGTTGGACGATGATTCGTCGATAATACCTATGCTGGCCAAAATGGCCGGTAGCAAATAGCACATTAAAAGTGTGGGGACCAGGCGATAAAATTTCGCCCAAAAACCGGTTTTAATGGATGAGGTATAAAAAACAAAACCTAAGCAGAGGCAAAGCAACCCAAAAATTACGGTGTCGTTGGTAAAAGGTAGTTGGTCCATATATTTTTTAAGCTAAAAGTCCAAATATAGGAAAATCGTTTAGGTAGGTGGATGTATGATTGCGTTTTCCAAATGATGTTGATACCTTGTTATGTAACAAATGGTCTACAAACAATAAACTAAAAAAAACAAACAATGCGCCACAACTATTTGGGCGCATTGTTTGCTTATATTTCTGAAAACGACCCTTTAAAACCGGAATGATCGTGTCCATTATTTTAGAGGTCTTCACGCTATGTATCGAGAACGGTCCATGAATATGTATGTGTCAATTCTACTTTATTGTTCTCCTTTGTATTTATCAAACCAAGCCAATACACTCGCAATTTTGGCAATCAGATTACTGGGTTTGTTGGCAATGCCGTGAGAAGCTCCAGGAATCCGAACCATGGCGGTTTCCACGTTTTCCAATTTTAATGCGGTGTAGAATTGCTCAGATTCTGCAATGGGGGTGCGGTAATCTTCCTCTCCGGTCAATAACATGGTAGGAGTGGTTACATTGCCAACATAGCTAAGGGGAGAGCGCCTAAAATAGTTTTCTGGATCTTCCCAGGGTTTTTTGCCGAACCAGTACTTGGAGAAAAATTGTGCGCCATCTGCGTAAAGTACAAAGCTGGTCCAGTTGATTACGGGTTTGGCTACTACGGCAGCTTTAAAGCGGTCTGTTTTGCCCACGATCCATGCGGTAAGCACACCACCACCAGAACCACCGGTAACAAATAGATTATCTTCGTCCACATAGCCTTTTTCCAAAACAGCATCCACACCGGACATTAAATCGTCATAATCGTGGTTGGGGTAATCGTGATGAATCAAGTTTCCGAATTCTTCTCCGTAGCTGGTGCTTCCTCTTGGATTTGTGTAAAGAACTACATAGCCCGCTGCAGCGTAAGCCTGAATTTCAGCAGAATAAACAGAGCCATAACTGGTAAACGGTCCACCATGTATTTCCAAAATCATCGGGTATTTTTTGGATGGGTCAAAATCGGGAGGGGTTACTACCCAGCCTTGTATTTTTCGTTGGTCATAAGAGGACTCCCACCAGATTTCTTGCACGTTGCCCAACTTTTTAAAAGAGAAGAGGTCGTCGTTCACAGCTGTTAAGCGTTTGGTGCTTTTGGTATCACCCACTCCTAAATCCGAAGGATGGCTGGTGTCTCCCATAGTGTACGCAAACCTGTTATTGGAGGAGGCCGAAAAACTGGCCGCATTATAAGGTCTGCCCAAGGATAGACCACCTAATCCGTCCGTAATATCGTTCACTTTACCGGACATGCTCATCGATGCTAATTTTCCCACGCCTTTGTCAGTATAAATAAAATAAAGTCCATTGCCCTTACTGTTCCAGGCCATGTCTTCAACATCGCGGTCAAAATCTCCAGAAATCAATTGAGAATCTGTCCCATTAGAATTCATTACATACAATTGGGTAAGTTGATACCCTTGTAAGCGGTCATCATATCCCAAATAGGCAATTTTGGAGCCATCGGGGGACAAAACAGGATTGCCATCGGGACCATATCGGTCTGTTAAAGGAGTTATTTTACCATCATTGATATTTATGGTATAAATCTCGCTATCACCGGGTTCCATTTCCTCATCTTTGTGAAAATTGGCACTAAAATAGAGTTTACTACCATCTTTGGACCAAATGGGGCTGCCGTGATCAAATTCTGAAAAAGTGAGCTGTTTGGGCGTTCCGCCACTAATTGGAAGGGTGAACAATTGAGAATTACCTCCTTTATAGTATCCAGCACCATCACCACGGTAGTTTATTTTATCAATATACTTAGGTGGTTCGTTCCATTTGGCGCCTTCCGGCTTGCCTGGCATTTTTATGATAGATTTATTGGCTTCGGGCACGAACATGTTAAATGCCAGGTGTTTATCGTCATGAGACCATGAAACTTGTCCGGGTGATTGTGGCGTATTGGTCAAGGCCATGGTTTCCTTGGTATCCAACCACATCAGATATAGTTTCATTTTGTCATCTGACATATTGGATTTGTAAACGATTTTCCTTCCATCGTGCGACCATTTTGGCGCAAAGTCGTTATGGTTCCCGGTTGTAAGCGGGCGACTATTGGAACCGTCATAATTCACAATCCAAAGGTTGGATAGATTACGGTCCGTCATTACGTCTTTAAAGTTCCGAACGTAGATAATTTTAGATCCATCAGGAGAAATTTGAGGATCGGAAACATACTCCATGTTAAAGATGTCCAACAATTCTAGATTGGACTGTACTTGGCCAAACCCTAAAGGGTTTATGGCAACAAAAAGCAAAAGTGTACCGAGTAATTTTTTCATGAGGTTGGTGTTTTTAGTGTTAGTTTTAGAAAGGCAATGCATTTTCTACATTAATTATTTTGATTTATCTGTGTTTTTTGTCTCATTGATATGTAAGGTCGGTATATTAACAATTTCAAAGGTGGCGGAAGCCAATTTTACTTTTCCATTTGTTTTTTGAATTCTTTTGGCGATTTCTTCGTTTAGGCGATGCTTGGTGATTCTTCTCTTCTTGTAGTCCACAATATACCTCAAATTAAGCTGTACCCAATTATCCGTCATGGTAATGGCAAGTGTAGGGTCAACTTGGGCATCTTCGATATAGTATTTGTTCACGACGTCTTTCCATTGTGTAATGGAGTTTTGGACATATTCGGACAGGTTTTCTTGAGCAACTGAGATAACAATTTTCTTTACCAATTCAATGTCCGAGCCATATCTTATAGGTAGATGAAACTCATCCCAAACAAATGGAAAATCCAAAGAATAATTATAAACAGGTCCTTTAAAAACAAAGGCATTGCTCAATTTAACAATGCGTCCACTGTAATTATCGCTGGACACCCACTCTCCAATTTCCATCATGGTGGTGTACATGCTGTCAATATCTATCACATCTCCTTTAATACCGTTTAATTCTATCCGGTCCCCCGGCTTATAGACCCTAACAAAAAAGATATAAAAAGAGCCTGCAATGCTCAGTATCAATTCTTGTAAGGTTATGGTGATTCCAGCGGTGAGCAAACCCATGGCAAGCCCAAAATCTTTGATACTACCCGTAAAATAAGAGATAGTAATCAAAACAATGAATAGATACCCTACTACTTGAATTGCTTTTTGAGCTTTGTATTTAATGGAATTATCGTGAAGGTTTTTCTTCATCCAACGCCTTGTCCATGCGATAAGTATGAACACCAAGATTACCCAAGCCAAATATTTAAGGATACTTGATGTGAGAGCTTGATTAGAGAACCAATCTTTTAAATTTTCAAATAGCTCCATTTGGGTGCATTACAATTAAATTCCGAACGAATGAACATACCTTCGCTGCGTATTTAGATAGGAATACTTAAAAATACGGAATTTATACCCTTTTAAACTGATTTACAGCTAATCTAGAATTGAAATGTTAATATGTAGTAGTCATGTTGCTATCTACACAGATGATAAAGTCCGCAATACCTAGGTTTTCTTCTTCCAGTTTGTGAACATCTTCCTGTGTTACTGTGGAAATAGTGCCATATTCCAAATCGGGTCGGTCCAATTGCAAGTACCATAGAATGCCCTCGTAGTCATTGGAGTGATAGGCTCCATTGTAATGCAAAAACAAAGAACCTTGCTCATAGTTTTGAAGTATAAAATGGGCCATGGTGGCATCTTTGATGGCTTGTGCCATTACCAAAGTTGGGCTACCATGGTCCCCCATCATTTTTAGTATGTTTTGATAACCTGGCAATTCGGGGTCGTAGGTAATGGGCAAAGGAGCAATCCATTCTTTTTCTTGGGCTGGAAGTGAATCCAAAGCTTCGAAACCGCCTTTGTATACCATGCTGGCATAGCGTCTGGGCACGTTGGAGGCCACAAAAACAAGACTACTGTCCTTGGCAAAATCAACCAAAGGCGCGTAATCGGTTTTGTGATTGTTCCAGAGCCGTACGGTTGAGTCCAGTGCCTTGTAGTCTATTTTGCCAGAAAGATAATCGTTGAGTTCGTCTTGGTTGTCTGCCTCAATCATTTCGGCACCGAGAATAAGTGGTCTTTTGGTATGCAAGTCAACCGTAAGCTCGTATTGCAACCAGTGCGTAATTGGATTGTTGTGCAACTCCCCGAACAAAACCATATCCTTTTTTTCTAAGGTCTTGAGCATTTTTTTGTACGAGACCTTTTTTCCTTTGGTGTTGTAGATGACGTAGGGAGCTTTTTGTGCCGATACGGTCAAAAGGCAAAGGGTGAAGGTTAAAAGGAAGAGTGCTTTTTTCATTGAAAGTTTTTTACTTCTACCAGTTCGTATGGAAAATACCATCACGATCCAATCGCTCGTAGGTGTGCGAGCCAAAATAATCGCGCTGCGCCTGAATTAAATTTAATGGCAAACGACTGCTGGTGTAGGCATCAAAATAGGTGAGTGCATTGGATAACCCGGGTAATGGAATGCCATTTTCGGCTCCATAACTTACCAATTCGCGTGCAGCATCCACCGTGCTTTGCACTTTTTCCACAAAAGAAGGGGAGAGCAAGAGGTTCTGTAACTCTTTATCGGCTTGGTAGGCTTCGGTAATATCGGCCAACATCGCGGCACGGATAATACAACCTGCACGCCATATTTTGGCAATTTCACCCAATTCCAGCTCGTAGCCATACTCTTTGGAGGCATCTGCCAATTGGTGCATTCCCTGTGCATAGGTAATGATGAAAGCAAAATATAAAGCTTGTTCCGCTTTTGTAGTAAAATCATCCTTGTCCACGCCTTTTGGTGTGGGGCGGTCGTACAATTCGTCAGCCTTTACACGTTCGGATTTTAATGCGGATATTTCTCGCATGCTCACGGCAATATCGATGGTAGGCACAGGAATTCCCAAATCCATGGCGTTCTGGGATGTCCATTTTCCAGTTCCTTTTTGTTTGGCCTTGTCCAGGATCATATCCACAAGGTCGTTGTCCGTCAAATCATCTTTTTGGGCAAAGATTTCTGAAGTGATCTCCACCAAAAAGGATTGTAAACGTTCCTCGTTCCATCTTGCGTAGGTTTTGTGTAGCTCCTCATTGGTGAGTCTGCCCGCTTTTTTGAGCAAGTCGTAAATTTCGGAAGTCAACTGCATCAAACCGTATTCGATACCATTGTGTACCATTTTTACGTAGTTTCCTGCGGATTTTGGCCCTAAATAGGCCACACAAGGCTCACCTTTATATTTTGCGGAAACGGCTTCGAAAATGGGTTTTACATGTTGATAGGCTTCTTTGGAACCCCCGGGCATAATGCTGGGTCCTTTTCGGGCACCTTCGGCACCACCGGAAACTCCAGCGCCAAAAAAATTGATTCCCTTTTCCTTTAAATATGCTTCACGACGGTCGGTATCGGTATAAAAGGAGTTTCCTCCGTCAATAATAATATCTCCTTCATCCAAGTGGGGCAATAATCCTTCGATTACGCTATCCACAATTTTTCCAGCAGGCACCAATAACATAATTTTTCTTGGGGCGGTCAACGACTGCACAAAAGTTTTTACCTCCGTGGAGGCATTGACTTTTGCGGCATCTCCGCCTTCATTGATCAATGCATTTACTTTCTCTTCATCCAAATCATTCCCAAATGCGGTAAACCCGTTATCAGCTACATTTAGAATAAAATTACGTCCCATTACTCCAAGGCCAACAAGGCCAAAATCATACGTGTCCGCCATTATCTATTTTCTCTTTTTTTGATGTTAAGACAACTCTAAGGTTGATGTTTGTTGAATTATGAACCTAAAATAAACCTTATCTTCGTGATGCTCAAAGATAATGATACCATATGGAAAATGGATAAAATCATTGTTGGCGCAACCTGCCAGAAACCTGAAACACTATGAAAAAGACGGAAAATCAGATGCTCGTAATCTTTGGAGCATCGGGTGATTTGACAGCAAGGAAACTAATACCATCCCTATTCAACCTTTATTTGGCCAAGCAATTGCCGGAAAATTTTGTTGTCCTAGGGGTTAGCAGAAGCGACCTTTCCGATGATGCATTTCGCGATAGAGTTGTTTATCAAAGTAAATATTTGGCAGAGAAATCCAAAGACCTTGAAAAAAGTAAACTTAAGGGATTTGGAGACAAACTTTACTATGAAGACCTAGGGGATAGTTATGATACGGATTATGGCGATTTGCGCAAGCGAGTCGAGACCTTAAAAGAAAAACATAGTGCCTCCGGAAACATTATTTACTATTTGTCGACACCTCCCACACTTTACGAAACTATAGCCCATAACTTGTCCGATGCAGGCATGAATGCCCAAAACAATGGATGGAAACGATTGGTTGTGGAAAAACCTTTTGGATATAGTTTGGAAACCGCGAAGAAACTGAACAAGGGGCTCCATAAATACTTTAAAGAACACCAGATTTACCGAATTGATCATTATTTGGGCAAAGAGACGGTTCAAAACTTGCTGGTAACCCGGTTTTCGAACAGTATTTTTGAGCCACTTTGGAATCGTAACTACATCCAACATGTAGAGATTACCAATGCAGAAAGCGTTGGTGTTGAAAAACGTGGGGGATATTATGATAAATCCGGAGCGCTACGGGATATGTTCCAGAATCACTTGTTGCAGATTGTTTCTTTGGTGGTAATGGAGCCTCCGATTGGGGCAGATGCAGAGGAAATTAGAAACGAGAAGGTTAAGGCGTTAAAGTCTTTGCGCATTATGACGGATGAAAAGGAGCTTTCTAAAAATACTATTCGAGCACAATATGTAGCCTCTAAGGTAAGCGGTAAAAAAGTGAAGGGATATAGAGAGGAGGACGATGTGGACCCGAATTCCACTACGGAGACCTATGCCGCTATAAAATTCTATGTGGATAACTGGCGTTGGCATGGTGTTCCGTTTTATGTGCGGACGGCTAAAAGAATGCCTACAAAGGTGACAGAAATTGTAATTCATTTTAAAAAACCGCACCACCAAATATTTCGAGGGTCCGAAATGCAAGAAATGGATAACAAATTGATTATCCGTATTCAGCCCGATGAAGGAATCTTGATCAAGTTCGGAGTTAAAGTTCCCGGTCAAGGGTTCAAAGTAGAACGTGCCAACTTGGATTTTTATTACGCTAGTTTGGCCGAAACCTACGTTATGGAAGCCTACGAACGTTTGTTGTTGGATGCCATGCAGGGCGACGCAACCTTGTATGCACGTGCTGATGAGGTAGAAGCCGCTTGGGAATTCGTAGATCCCATTCTTAACTATTGGAAAAGTGGAGAGGATGTTCGTATGTATGGTTATGGAGCAGGAGCTTGGGGGCCTGAAAATGCAGATAGTTTGATTGAGGACGATGGCTATTGGCGTAACCCTAGTGAAAACTTGGCAGACGACCCAGGTTACTGTGTGATTTGTTAGATGTCAGATGTCAGAAAGAAGCGAGGAGTGTAATCGGTACCAAAAATCCCATTCCAACTATTATCTGAAGTCAGTTCGAGCGAAGTCGAGAACAAAAAAAATATAAAGTATTATGGATTTGAAAATATTCAAGGACAAGCAAGAAGTTGCTGAAAAATTCTCGGACTATTTTGTGCAAAAAACCAAAGGGAAAGAAGCTTTTTATGTCGCTCTTTCTGGAGGCAGTACCCCAAAAATTGTGTTTGATGTATTGGCTGAAAAGTTTTCGGATAAGGTAGATTGGGGCAAGGTTCATTTTTATTGGGGGGACGAACGTTGTGTGCCTCCAACCGATGATGAAAGCAACTTTAAAATGACGGTGGAACACTTGTTTTCCAAAATTGAAGCACCTGAAGAAAACATCAATCGAATTTTGGGCGAAAAAAATCCCGTTAATGAAGCTATGCGCTATGCCAACCTATTGGAAATTGATTTGGATAGGGTAGAGGGAATTCCTCAGTTTGATTTAGTGATTTTGGGCATGGGTGATGATGGACACACTGTTTCCATTTTTCCCCACGAAATTGAGTTGTGGAATTCCGAGGACCATTGCGTAGTGGCAACCCATCCCGATTCGGGCCAGAAACGAGTTTCCATCAATGGAAAGGTAATCAATACGGCCAAAGAAGTGGCCTTTTTGGTCACGGGAGCATCAAAAGCAGAAAAAGTGGAAGCGGTAATTGAGAAAAAGGAAGGTTCCGAGGACTATCCTGCATCCTTGGTAAATCCTTCATCAGGAAATTTAGTTTGGTTTTTGGACGAGGAAGCAGCTTCAAAGCTTAATCAAAATCCATCTTAACATTTTCACCTTCCAAAAACTCTAGGTATTCATTCACTTTAAAATTGTTGGATTCGTATTTGCTATCGCGCTTAAAAGCAGATTGCTTACGTTCCTTACTACGTGCGAATCTACGAATATCCTGTTTGGTCTTTAAAATAAGGCCGGGAATAGGTTTGTTTTTACCATCCTCACCCTTTGCTACCATCGTAAAATAGGAGGAGTTACAATGTTTTACTTCTCCTGTGGTTACATTTTCAGATTCTACACGTACACCGACCACCATTGAGGTTTTTCCTGTATAATTTATAGACGCCTTTAGGGTTAATAGTTCTCCAACGTCGATGGGGTTTAGAAAATCCACTCGATTCACCGATGCGGTCACACAATAACTTTGTGAATGTTTGGAGGCACAGGCAAAGGCTATTTGGTCCATGAGATTGAGAATATGTCCTCCATGGACCTTACCACCAAAATTTGAATGGGAGGGAAGCATAAGTTCGGTGATGGAAACCCTGCTTGTTCTGGATGATTTGAATTTTTTCATATTTTGATGGAGTTTTTATAGAACCTTTTGTAAAAAGGAAATAAAAGACGTGCAAAATGACAATCAAATATAATCCAAAGCTTAAGGAACTTGCAAGAGAACTCAGGAGGAATGCTACGAAATCTGAAGTGCGGTTGTGGCAGAAGCTAAAGCGTGACCAAATGCACGGATATGATTTTCATAGGCAAAAGCCTATTGATGAATATATTGTTGACTTTTTCTGTAATAAATTAAGGTTGGTCATAGAAGTTGATGGTTACTCACATCAACTTGAAGAAATTTGGGAGAAAGATGTTATGAAGAAAAAAGATTGAATGAACTTGGTATTAAGATGCTTCGATTTTCTGATGCCCAAGTTTTAAACGATATGGATAATGTTTTGCGAGCAATCGAAGAATATATCTTTCAGTTTGAGGCTAATGGAAATACCCCCCCCCTCAATCCCTCCTTCCTAGGAGGGAAGGCGTTTCCCCTCTGGAAAGAGGGGGTAGGAGTGTGTCATTTAATTCCTAAAAATTGGAGATTTTTCAGAGTTTACTTCTGTAATAAAATATTTGGTATCGCCTAACCAGAAAAAGGTGGCGTAACGTTCTTTGTATGTTACTTTAATGTACTGACCCTGATATTCCTTCATTTTTTCAATGATTTCCTTTTCGCCGTCCTCCACAGAAAAAGAAAACACATTGGTCCCGGACAACCCTTGACTAATCTGTCCTTCCCAAGTTTTTACCAACACTCCCTTTCTACTGAATTTAATAAGTTCCCCAGAGCGATACCCTTCGCTGTAAGGCACGTAATAAATGAAAGCTAAATACCCTACAACCCCAACTATAATTGCGGTGATGAATATGGTCAGAAATTTTTTCATGGTCAGTGTTCTAGTTTAGTTCTTCAAAATCGTCTTCTTGTGCACGTTTTAAAATAGGCTCTGGAAGTGATTTTTTTGCTTTGGCCCCCATGGTTCTCAATTTTTCAATACGCCCTATAATATTCCCTTTGCCGTCGAACAATTTGTTCATAGCATTTTTATATTCGCCTTTGGCATCGTCCATCTTTTTCCCCACTTGGGTCAAATCTTGCATAAAACCTACAAATTTATCGTAGAGAGCGCCTGCCTGTCGCGCAATTTCCATAGCGTTTCTTTGCTGTTTTTCGTTGCTCCACATCGAATCTATGGTACGTAAGGTAGCCAATAAGGTAGATGGGGTAACAATTACAATATTTTGTTCGAATGCTTTATTGTAAAGCGATACATCTTCATTTATGGCTACGGCAAAAGCCGGTTCAATTGGCACGAACATCAATACAAAATCTGGACTTTCCATTTCGTAGAGGTCCTCATATTTTTTGGAGGATAGCTGTTCCACATGCCTGCGTAAGGAGTTGATATGATCCTTTAAAAATTTGGGTCGATTCTCTTCTTCCGCATTGGTGTAACGTTCATAATCGGTGAGGGAGACTTTGGAATCCACGACCATTTTTTTGCCATCGGGCAAGTGAATAATAACATCGGGCAACACTCTGGTACCATCCTCGCGTTTAAAGCTTTGTTGTACGCTGTATTCCCGGTCTTTTTCCAATCCAGACTTTTCCAGAACCCGTTCTAGTACCAACTCTCCCCAATTTCCTTGCATTTTACTGTCACCTTTTAAGGCTTTGGTGAGGTTTTCCGCTTCTTGGGTAATCTTAAGGTTTTGCTTTTGAAGGCTTTCCAATTGCTGTTTTAGGGAAGAATTGATACTGATATTTTCCTTTTGCGATTTCTCTACCTTTTCCTCAAACTCCTTTATTTTTTTGTTGAGGGGCGTAAGTATATTTTCAATGTTCTCTTTATTGCTTTTGGTGAACTTTTCGCTTTTTTCGTCCAGAATTTTGTTGGCCAAGTTTTCAAATTCCTTGGTAAACTTTTCCTGCAGCTTTTCTACCTCTTCTTTTTGCTCTTTGTTCTTTAGCTGAAGATTCTCCAAATCGGCTTGATATCGAACAATCTGGTTACTTTGCTGTTCTTTTTCGTGCTGCAGTTGTTTTTGCTCTTCAACGCTAAGCAATAATTTATCGTTTAGGGATTTAATTTTAGCATTTAATTGTTGTTCCCGCTCGCCCCAAACGCTCTCATTTGATTTAGTTTTTAGTTTTTGAATGTACATCCCCACAAACAGGCCGATGACCAATGTGATAATGCCAATAATGATAAAGGTAAGTTCTGTGCTCATTAAAAAGTTTCTGAAGGATAAAGATAACGGATTACAAAGATAAAATGTCATTTCTGCGAAAGCAGAAATCCACAAAATAAAAGTTGAAATTTGGAAAGCGGTTGGATACTGAGCGCTGTCGAAGTATCGTATGAAATTATAGCAATGTAGGCTTTGTACCTTATGGATAAAATTCGTCTGTTCGAGTGTTTTTGAAAAAAACGTATCTAGAACCAGAATTTCAAGCCATAAAAACAATTCTCGACACAAAATTCCTTTGGAACTTCACTCGAATTAACAGTTTTTGATACAAGAAGCCTTCAATTCATAACGGGTAGCAATCCCTATTTTGAAATTTTAAACGAACCTGTTTTGGCATCAAACTGCACCATTTCCGAGGGAAATAGACGGTCAAAATGCTTTTGTTCAATCAATTCACAAGGGTCTCCAAAGGGATGCTTCTTTCCATCCAAAATCAATATGCGGTCGCATAACTGAATGGCCAAATCTATTTCGTGCGTAGTGAAGAGAATTGTTTTTTGTTTGTCGTGTGCCAATTCTTGAAGCATTTTCAGGATTTGCACTTTGTGATACAGATCTAAATGCGTGGTGGGCTCATCTAAAAGAATCAAAGAAGTGTCCTGGGCCATAGCCCGCGACACCAGCACTCGTTGTAGTTGTCCATCACTAAGTTCGTGACATTTTCTGTGTCGGAGCTCTTTTAATAAAAAGGCATCCAAACTATCTTCAATCTGCTGCTTATCATCTTTGGTCAAAGTGCCCAACCAATTGGTGTAGGGTTGTCTTCCCAAGGCAATCAATTCTTGTACTGTCAAGTTTTTGGAAGCAGGTTGCTCCGTCAATACCACGCTAAGTTCTTTGGATAGATCGGACGAGGTATATTTTTCAAGGTTTTGTTCTTTCAACAGGATGTTTCCATTAAGTTTAGGCTGAAATCCCCCCAAAGTGCGCAGTAAAGTTGATTTTCCGATACCGTTGATGCCCACAATGCCGCACAACATTCCAGCTGTTAAGTCAAAATTGATATGTTTCGCTACGATTTTTGAATCGTACCCAATGGCCAAATCCTTTATGGATAGTATGTTTTTATCAAATTTCGCCATCAGAACATCATTTTACGTTTACGAACCAAGAGCCAAATCACCACAGGGGCACCCACTAAAGAGGTGATGGCGTTTATCGGCAATACGCTGGCAGAATTGGGCAATTGGGCCAAAGTATCGCACAAGAGCATTAAAATGGCACCATACAACATCACGGCCGGAATCAACACTTTGTGTTCCATGGTATCAAAAATTTGACGGGTAAGGTGCGGAACTGCCAGTCCAACAAAGGCGATGGGTCCTGCAAACGCAGTAATTCCACCTGCCAATAATCCCGTGGCGATGATGATGGTCAATCGTGATTTTTTCAAGGAAACCCCCAAGCTTTGCGCGTAGTTTTCTCCCAAAAGAAAGGCGTTCAAAGACTTAATGGAAATGATGCTCAACAAAACACCCAAAGCCACATTGCCTCCCAATAAAAACAGTTGGTCTGTGGATAGATTGCCCACACTTCCAAATGACCAAAAAATGAAGCGTTGCAGATTCTCTGCGTTGGAAAAATAGGCCAGTACGCTAACAATAGCAGAGGTAATGCTGCCGAACATCAAGCCGATGATCAATAAAGCCATCGTGTCCTTCACCCGCTGGGCGACAATTATAACAATCAAGAGCACCAAAAAGCTACCAATACTAGCGGCAATGGCCAAGGAAACATCGCCCAAAAAAGAGAAAGATGTATAGCCTGCCAACAAAGAGGTGCCCATCAAAAGCAAGGCGGCACCCAAACTGGCGCCGGAACTAATTCCAAGCACAAACGGCCCTGCCAATGGGTTTCGAAACAAAGTTTGCATTAAAAGTCCGCTCAAGGACAGTCCTCCGCCCACCAAAATGGAGGTAAATGCCTTGGGCATCCGATAATCCCAGATAATATATTCCCAAGATGTAATTTCAGGGGGTTCGCCAAACAAAGTGGACAACACATCGGCAAAGGGAATGGAAACCGAACCCGAGCTAATGTTCAGGAGCCAAGCGAATAACAGCGCCAGTGCCAAAAGCACAAAGGAAATGCGATATGTTTTTGCTCCCTGCATTTATTGTAATGGTTTGATGAATTGCAATTGATGCTCAGGTAACAACTCTGGATGCAATATTTTGATGAAATCCCTTAAAACAATATCCGGACGGTGAGGAGCCAATTCATAGAAAATAAGCCCGCCTGTTTCCCCTTTTTCAATGGCGTTGGAGTACACTTTTTTATTTTTAAAAGCTTCAAACTGCTGATGATGGGTGTTGGCTTCACCTAATTCCGTATACGTGGTTTGCGCGGAAGGATTAAACCAATACTCCGCATCTTGTGCCTGCTCCAAAACGGATTCCAAACTAAGGCCGATGCTTCCCGTTTCCTCTGTGTTGGACCATAGATAATCCGCGTTGGCGTCTTTCATGAACTGCGCCATCCAACTGTTTCCTCCGGCTACGTACCACACATCTTTGTAGAGTCCGCCAGTTAGCACGGTTGGTCTGGATTTTGCTTTTTGTGCCAATGCTTTGGCTTGTTTATAGGAGGATTCAACTTCTGCAAAAATGCTATCTCCCAATGCTTCTTTTTGAAAGAAAGGAGCAAAGAATTTAATCCATTCCGATTTTCCCAAAGGCGTATGTTCCACCCAATCCCCATTGTAAACCAAGGGGATCCCCGCCTTTTTTATTATGTCGTAGGCCTTGTTTTCTTCGTTAATACTGAATCCGATGATGAGTTCAGGGTTTTGTTCGAGGACCATTTCCGTGTTGAGAACATCATTCATTCCCAAATCTTGGATTTGTCCGCTGTCCACCAATTTTCTTGCTTCTGGTGACGAAATATAGTCGGTGTTGGGAAATCCAATAATAGTATTGGGTTCTCCAAGTTGGTTTAAGGGTTCAATATGGGTGGTAGAGGTAAGCACTACTTTTTTTACTGGGGTGCCGATTATGGCATCGTAGGCATCACGCGGAAAAGTCATTGCGGCCAATTTTTCCTTCGGAACCAAGGCGTATTTAAAATTATCTGCTCCTGGCCAAGCCGCGGTGACTTCTATCACGGTGAAATTGGCTTGTTTTTTTACCGTAAAGCCTGTTGCATAGGTTACGGAGGAGATTGATTCTTGGTTTAGAACGGGTTGTGTTTTTTTTGCTTGCTTGCATCCCATCAACACCACCAAAAGGAATCCTAAGAATAGCACTGACCGCTGTTTTTTTGCCATAGGTCAAAAGTAAGATTATTTAAGTTTTGCGAAAAAAGATTAAACAGATTGATTAGCTTTGACCTCGAATTTTGGTTCGCACGGAGTTTCCGTGGGATTAAAAGGGAATCCGGTGCAAAACCGGAGCTGTTCCCGCAACTGTAAGTATGTGCCGAATCGGCACTGATGTTTTTTGAGCGTCAGTACGTAGTAGGCGATTGTCTCTTCTTCAAAGCCACTGCCCAATGGGTGGGAAGGTAGGAGACAAAACACAAGCCAGGAGACCTGCCAGATTCAAACAATCAATGTTAAACTTTCGGGATAAAAGTTTACGTATGCATCACATACTATTCTCCCGTTTATTCAATTAAACGAAATGAAAAAAAATCATTTATGGTTAATTACCGCCCTATTGGCGGGCAAGGGGATTTTTGCGCAAAATGTACAGCAAGATTCACTTAAAGTGCAGCAACTGGACGAGGTTGTTGTGAGCGATTCAAAATTTGAATTGAAAAGAGAAAACTCAGGAAAGACAGTTGTTAAAATCACTGCCGAGGAAATGCAACGCAACCAGGGCAGGACGGTTGCGGAAATCATTAATGCCAAAAGCGGTATCGAGATTGCCGGTAGCCGTGGTAGGAATGGTGATGTGCTTGGCGTTTATGCCCGTGGTGGCCGTGGTCGCCAGGTCTTGATTATTATTGATGGTGTTCGGGTTTCGGACCCATCCACATTTTCGGCGGAGTATGATCTTCGATTGTTATCACCAGCCACGATTGAGTCCATTGAGATTATTAAAGGGGCCGCCAGTACCCTTTATGGTACCAATGCGGTAACGGCCGTGATCAATATCACCACAAAAAAAAGCTCCAAAAAGAAAATTGCAGGAAATTTTGAAACCAGCGTGGGTACCAATCAAACTGCGGATGACCAAAATTACAATCTTGGAAGTATTCAGAATTCGGCGAATGTGAACGGAACGTTGGGCAAGTTCACTTATGGTGTGGATTTTTCAAATCGATATAGGAGTGGATTGTCTGCTGCCGTGACACCAGAAAACGAAGAGGATATCTTTTCCCACTACAATACCAATGTAAAATTGGGCTATCAGTTTTCGGAGAGTTTTGGGGTTCAGATCTATGGGAATCAGACCAAGTTTAAAAATGAATATGATGCTGCGATGGCCGAAGCCCCTAATTTAGGCAAGAACAAACAACAACGGGTTGGTCTGTCCTCGGAACTTGGCTATGGCAAAGGTTCGATACACTTAAATGCTGCTTTTACAGAGTATGAATCTCTTGCTAATGATACTTTTGGTGAAAGTACTACCGAAGGGAGCAATTGGGTGTTGGATGTGTACAACAAATATGTTTTTGGTGAGCAATGGCATACCGTTTTAGGAGTGAACTATATTAAAGACGTAGCCGTTTTTACAGAGGATGTTGATTTTACCATTGTGGATCCTTATGCCAATGTGGTGTTTGTTTCAGGTTTTGGATTGAACTTGAATGCCGGCGCACGATTGAATAATCACTCCGAATATGGAAACCATTTTGTGTACAATGTGAATCCATCGTATGTGTTTGATATTAATAACGGGTACGTGAAGTTGATGGGGTCTTATGCCACATCGTACATCACACCTAATTTAACGCAATTGTTCGGTGCCTTTGGCGGAAACCCTGATTTGGAACCTGAGGAAAATACCACTATCGAAGGTGGTATAGAATTTAAATTGAGCAACCAATTTAGAATTAGCACGGTTTATTTTGATAGAAATGAAACCAACGTTATTGGATATGATTCCAATTTTATGAGCATTAATGTTGCGGATGAAATTGATGCCAATGGGGTAGAGGTAGAAGCTACGTGGTTGCCTTGGAGCAGGTTTAGCGTTAATGCCAATTACACTTTTACGGAACGGAAAGGGGATAATGCGATTCGTATTCCAAAACATAAGGCAAATGTATCCCTTTGGTATCAGTTTTGTGAAAGTACAAGCGCTTCGTTAAGCTATGCTTATACAGGTGAACGTTTGGATACGGATTTTGCAACCTATTCGGATATCGCTTTGGAACCATTTTCCTTGCTGAATTTTTCCATCAGGCACGAACTGATCAAGAACAAACTCAATATGTTCGTAAATGCGGACAACTTGTTGAATAAGGATTACAGAGAATTATTGGGGTTCACCACCCGAGGACGAAACTTTAGGGTAGGTCTCAACCTAAACCTTTAAAAAAAGAAAAGCGGCCAATCGGCCGCTTTTTTATTAGTTGTTCAATTGCAATGGTTTTTCCAAATACATATTGTCTTTAACGGGAGTATGAAGTCTAGAACTTGTGAAGTGTTTTGCAGGCATTTCAACTGTAAAATCAATTTTGGCAGCACCACCAGAAATTTCTTGGAGGGCACGTGCCAAGAGAGGTTCATTGGCATCTCCTAAAATACCGAGATTGTTTAAATCTTCTTCAAGCTCAATATCGGGAGCTAATCCACTTGTGTAGTCGTAGAATCCATCAGCATTTTCATTTCTACCCACCAATGGTTGTAATCCCCAGGAGTTTTGAGCGTTGATGTTCCCTTCGCGGTTACGATTATATATAAAAGTATTGTCTGGATCGTCTACCAAAGTAATAGAAAATTCATTTTTTCCACGGGTAGTTTCTCCAACATGGACTACATCGATGTAAGGGTCTAGTCCGTTCATTACCAATTCACTTGCGGAAGCAGAATCACCTGTAGCGATTACAAAGACCCTGCTCAAGTTTAGTGTATTAATAGGGCTGGTTCCTGTTGTATTTGCAAAATAGTCGGTCAAAAATTCATCATCAAACTGAACCTGAATCTTATCGTTCCAACGCTGTTTAATGTAAACTTCGCTTGTATTGGTGCCATACACCATACTGGCCAAAAGGCGAGACGTATTTACAGAACCACCTGGGTTGTAACGCATATCTAAAACAAGTTCGGTAGCCCCCTCTACCACAAATTGAGCAAATGCAGCGTTCAAATCTTCATCAAAACTGCTCAAAAAGCGGTTGTACATCAAGTAGGCCACTTTGGTGCCATTCACGTCCAATGTTTTGGCAACTAAAATGGGATCTTCCACTTGGTTCTCTATTTTGGTGAGCGAAACTTCTTTGTCACTGTCAGAAATTGTATTGTTGGTCACAGTCGCCATACCTAAAGTGTAGGTGTTATTATCGCCAAAGAGTAGTTCTATATAATTGTCCACTGTAAGCTGAACTCCGTCAACTCTTGTAAAGAACTCTCCTCTTTGAATATCTTTGGTAGAAGCATCCGAATCTGGCCAAACATATTGGACATAACCAAAAACATTATCGGTATCACCAATAAGTCCCAATCCAAATTCCAAACCATTGCTTTGGGAAATACCAGAAAGGCTGTTGACTAACTCACTGTAATCTTCGTTGGCGAAGCTAAAACGGTCCTCTCCAAATAATAAAGTATCGTAAAAAAAGCTTTCTGGATTTGAATTATTCTCTAAAAATGCGGTGTATTCAGCATCCGTGGTAAATCGGTCATCCGCCAAATCATCTACATCACCTTGCCAAAAATACCAGAGGTTCATGGCCTGCCACATAAAGTTTTGGGCAGTCACATCAGCACTCGGTTCCGGGTCGGGGGTAGGTACGTTTTTAATTCCATCATCATCACTACAGGATAAGAATGCAAGGGACAATCCTAAAAAAAGGAAGAAATACTTTTTCATAGCTTAATTTTTAATGAATTTACTCAAATTTTGTTCCAAATTGATCAGAGATGTAGGTTAGGTTGAGTAAAATTATATGCTGTAACATATAAATTTGCCTTGCAAAATAGGCTTATCTAAGGAGATTGCAAATTTTTTGTAACAAAATTCGATATGTATCGTCGTGATAGTGTAGGTCGATAAGAAAGACACAAAAAAACAACTAAGACAACCAAATGAAACAAACAGAATTCTTAAATGTGGTTTTGCCCTTTCAGGACAAACTGTACAGACTCGCAAAGCGACTGTTGGTTTCCCGGGAAGAAGCGGAAGATGCCACTCAAGAAATTTTGTTGAAGCTATGGTCAAAGAACGAATCCATGGGGAAGTACAAGAACGTAGAAGCTTTTGCCATGACCATGACCAAAAACTTTTGTTTGGACCGTTTAAAGTCCAAACAAGCAGGAAACCTTAAACTGGTTCACAGCAATTACAGCGACGGGAATACCTCTTTGCAAAAACAGTTGGAGGCCGAGGACAGTGTAAGTTGGATGGAACGGATTATGGAAGACCTGCCAGAACAACAAAAAATGATATTGCAACTGCGAGATGTAGAGCAATACGAGTTCGACGAGATATGCGAACTTATGGACATGAAACCTACTGCAGTGCGGGTAGCATTGTCGAGGGCGAGAAAAACAGTAAGAGAAGAACTAGTAAAAAAACATAACTATGGAATTGGGTAACATAGAAAAAATATTGGAGAAGTATTTCGAGGCCACTGCTACAGTGGATGAAGAAAGAACACTTAGGGCGTATTTTTCGCGGGATGAGGTCGCACCTCACTTGGAGCAGTACAAACCTATGTTCAACTACTTTTCCATGGCCAAGGAAGAAAAGTACACCAAGCAGGTACCATTAAAACCTAGAGTAAACTATTACAAGTGGCTATCCGTTGCAGCGGCAGTAGTTCTCGCCTTTGGCATTTATTTTGGTGATCAGTACCAAGAAACAAAGCGTTTGGAACAAGAAAAGGCGGAGTACGCCTATGAGGAAACTAAAAAAGCTTTTGAACTTCTGGCGGAAAATTTTAGTCGTGGAACGGAAAAAGTGGCTTATCTCAACGAGTTCGAAGCAGCAAAGCAAAAAATTTACAACAACAATTAAAAAACGTAACAAAATGAAAAAGTATATTTTAATCACAGTAATGGCATTATTGCCTATGGCAGGGTTTTCACAATCAGTTTTTGACAAGTTTGAGGACCTGGACGATGTAACCACAGTAATCGTGAACAAGAGTATGTTCAACCTATTGTCCAAAATTGATGTTGAAACAGACGACCCGGAAGCACAGGAATTCATAAATATTGTGAATAGCTTAAAAAGTTTGAAAGTATTTACTACTGAGAACAAGAGTATTGGCGACGATATGAAATCTTCCGTGGACAGCTACTTAAGATCTTCCAAAATGGAGGAACTGATGAGAATCAAGGATAAGGATGCCAATGTGAAGTTTTACATTAAAGAAGGCAGAGATGCAGATCACGTGAGCGAACTATTGATGTTCGTAACCGGCATGAAGAATGTTGAAGCCAACGGGCAAAGATTTGAAACAGTGATTTTATCCCTTACAGGCGACATTGATCTGAACAACATCAGTTCGTTGACAAAGAAAATGAATCTGCCCGAAGAACTTAACGAAGCAGAGAAGAACAAATAATTAAGATATCGGTTGGCAATAATCGGTTGGCAATTGTAACAAAACGCAATAACCTCCAACTAATTATTGTCAGCTGATTATCAGTTTGAAGTATCAATCAAAAAATAAAAAAGATGAAACATATTATTAAAAGCATATTGGTTGCCGGAGCAGTACTTCTGGCTTCGTGTGCTTCGCAGCCCAGTCTACAAGAGTATTATGTGGACAATTCGGAGAACCCGAACTTTTTGTCCATAGATGTTCCCGCAAGTATCTTAAAACTAAATGAGGAGGATTTGAATCCAACTCAGATAGAAGCTATAGAATCTTTGCGTAAGTTCAATTTATTGGCTTTTAAAAAGAATTCCGGTAATGAAGCAGAGTACGAAATTGAAAAGAAAAAAGTAAGTGAAATTCTAAAGGGCGACGACTTTGTTGAGTTGATGAAGATCAATTCAAAATACGGTAAAGGCGTAATCAAATATTTGGGAGATGAGGATGCCATTGACGAAGTGATCATTTACGGGGACAGTAAGGATAAAGGTTTTGCCTTAGTGCGAGTGCTGGGCAAGGATATGAACCCAGCTCATATTATGCAATTAATGCAAGCCATTCAAAATTCCGATTATAAAGGGGAAGGACTTGGTGAAATAGGTGATTTTCTAAAAGGCTAAGACCAATCATCATAAATTTAGGAAAGGGCGACATTTGTCGCCCTTTTTCTTTTTGGGAAAATAGAAAACCTGGCATGGTTTAGTATCTTAGTGTTTCAAAATAAGAACACTAACACAAAACTATAGCATCATGGAAAAAGCACAGGAATGGTTTGATTACGGGATTGAACTCGCCAAAGAATTTGGACCAAAATTGATTACAGCACTCCTTATTTACATTGTAGGTATGTGGGTGGTCAAAAAAATCATTGGAGGCACCAGAAAGGTAATGTCAAAAAGCAAATACGACGAATCGCTTCAAAAATTCCTATTGAACCTTTTTTCTTGGTCATTAAAAATATTTTTGATCATTATAGTTATTTCCAGATTGGGCGTGGATGTAACCACCTTCGCTGCCGTAATTGCAGCTGCCGGTCTTGCCGTAGGCTTGGCTTTGCAAGGCTCACTTTCAAATTTTGCTGGAGGCGTATTGCTCATGATATTCAAACCCTATAAAATCGGTGATTTGATTGAAGCCCAAGGTGTGTTGGGAAATGTAAAAGGAATTGAAATCTTTACCACCAAACTGGTGACTCCCCAGAACAAGTTGGCCATTATACCCAATGGTGCTATGGCCAATGGAAATATTATCAATTACACAGCGGAAGGAAAAATGCGTGTGGATACGGTAATTGGAGTGGGGTACGATGAGGACATCAAAAAAACCAAAGAAATATTGTTGAATGTATTGACCTCCAACGAAAAGGTGCTAAAAGACCCTCCACCATCTGTTAATGTAATGGAATTGGGCGATAGCTCCGTGAATTTTGCCGTAAGGCCGTTTTGCAAACCAGAAGATTATTGGGGTGTATACTTCGCAACCCATGAGAATTCTAAACTGGCTCTGGACGAAGCTGGAATCGAAATTCCATACCCACATCAAGTGGAAATACGTAAAGAGGCTTAAGAACATTCGTCATTTCGAAGGAGTACGGCGACTGAGAAATCTATTTAGATTTCTCACGCTCACTTTGGTCGGTTCGAAATGACATGCTACTATTTGTTGCATAAAGCGCAGTCGAAGAGGGTGTGGAGAACCTTATATTTTGAACTTGAAATTTGTAATTTTCCTATTGAAAAACGGAGATTCTTCAATCGCTTTGCTCCTTAAGAATGACAAATAATGCCTAAACCCCGGTGTAATTCGCTGGGGTTATTTGTTTCAATTCAGTTTTAATGGCATCAGAAATATCCAAGGTCTCAATAAAATCACCAATGGATTTTTGGTTGATTTTCTCATTGGTACGTGTCAAACCTTTAAGAGCTTCGTATGGGTTGGGATACCCTTCTCTTCTCAAAATCGTTTGGATGGCCTCTGCCACTACAGCCCAGTTGTCTTCCAAATCTTGTTCAAACTTGGCTCGGTTTAATACCAATTTGTTCAAACCTTTTAAAGTGGATTGGAAACCAACAATGGTGTGTGCAAATGGAACTCCAACATTACGCAGTACGGTACTGTCCGTAAGATCGCGCTGTAATCTGGAAATCGGTAATTTGGCGGATAAATGCTCAAAAATAGCATTGGCCAGACCAAGGTTTCCTTCGGAATTCTCAAAGTCGATAGGGTTTACCTTGTGGGGCATAGCGGATGAACCCACCTCTCCTTTTTTGATTTTTTGTTTAAAGTAATCCATGGAAACATAGGTCCAGATATCCCTATCCAAGTCAATCAAAATGGTATTGATGCGTTTTAGGCAATCGAACAAAGCGGCCATATGGTCGTAGTGCTCAATTTGGGTAGTAGGGAAGGAGTGGTGCAAACCTAATTTCTCCTGTACAAACTGCTTTCCGAACGCTCTCCAATCGTTGTTCGGGTAGGCTACTTTATGTGCGTTGTAATTTCCTGTTGCCCCTCCAAATTTGGCAGCACTGGGAATATCGTTCAATAAATTGAACTGCTCTTTAAAGCGTTCCACAAACACATCGATTTCCTTGCCCAAACGGGTAGGGGAGGCAGGTTGTCCGTGAGTCCTTGCCAACATGGGGATGTTTTCCCATTCCTTTGCAAGCTCCTTAAGTTTGTTAAAAACCTCTAGATATGAAGGCACATAAACATCGTTCATGGCTTCTTTTATAGAAAGTGGAATAGCTGTGTTGTTGATATCCTGTGAAGTCAATCCAAAGTGGATAAACTCCTTGTATTTTTGAAGGTTTAAGGCATCAAACTTTTGCTTGATGAAGTACTCCACCGCTTTTACATCGTGATTGGTGGTCTTTTCAATGTCCTTGATGGCCTGCGCATCTTCCGCAGAAAACTCTTGATAGATTTTCTGTAGTTCGGGAAACAGGGCGGTATTGAAATCAGCCAATTGCGGTAAAGGAACCTCGCAAAGAGCAATAAAATATTCAATTTCTACTTGAACACGGTATTTGATCAAGGCCTCCTCTGAGAAATAATCTTTTAAGGTCTCGGTTTTGTTTCTATATCTACCGTCAATCGGCGAAATGGCATTAAGTGGTGTCAACGACATGGTCAGGAAAATTTTGAAAGCATCAAAGATACTTAAAGTCTTCAGTTTAGATGCCCAATTTTGCCAACTTATCAAGAGTTTTTTTTGCTCTGTTTTTATACCCCGTAGTACCTGTAGCGTAGGAGTCCTCCAATACCTGCTTGAGTTCAGGATGCACCCAATCAAATTTCATCCCCAAGTAGTATAGACTGGTCATGGAAAATACTTTAGGCGCCATATTCATTGGACCAATCAACCAATCAAAACAGGATGTCATGATTCTTTCTAATTGGTCATCGGTAATATTTTGGGTGAAAACCGGGTCTTTTTTCTTAAAATAGGCCTCACAGACCATTTCACAGACGTGGGCCATGGGACGAATACAGGATTCCGTTTTTAATTCTGATAGTCGGTTGGCGAAGTCTTCAAAAAAGGGGAGGAGGTAGGTGAGTTTCTTACGCATCAAATGGTCAAAAGTCCAACTGGCATTGAAGGTTCCCTCTTTATCCTCCAACAAAACTTCTTTAAAAAGTATTTGTGCCAATTGGGGTTCTTTCTCAAGTTGTTGAACCAAAGCATCAATTTGAGGTTTGGATATTCTACCTGAATTAAGTGTGATATGCAGTTCTTCCTCAGTCACAAAAAATCAATATATTTACTGAAACTCTATATGATGAAAATAGTAAAAAAAATAGCAATTGCCTTGTTGGTCGTATTGATTGGAATGCAGTTTTATCGTCCCGAAAAAAATGTGTCCGAAGGGGACTATGTTGCTACTTTTGAAACCGAGACTCAACCCTCAACCGAGGTGAAAGAAATTTTAAAAACGACTTGTTACGATTGTCATAGTGCCAATACCGAATATCCTTGGTACAATAATATTGCACCTGTTTCCTATTGGTTGGCAGAACATATTGAAGATGGAAAAAAACATTTAAATTTTTCCGATTGGGAAAACTATGACGCGAAAAAGAAAGATCATAAATTGGAGGAGCTCATTGAAGAAGTAAAAGAAGGAAAAATGCCTTTGAACGAATATACTTGGACTCATGCAGATGCGAAATTGTCCGATGAGCAAATTAGTGTTCTGCTGGCATGGGCGGATGAAGCTAGAGCTAACTACTAAAAAGCTGTTCCACTAAAGTTGGAACACCCTCAGCAGCTGTTTTGGAAATTACGGTCAGGTTCTCAAAATCCGATGAACGAATATTGGGCCTTGGGTCTATAAAATAAATCGGGGTTTGTTTTGGGGCATAATGTATTAAACTTGCTGCTGGGTATACTTGCATTGAAGTCCCCACAATAATCAATATCTCGGCTTGTTGTGTTATTTGCGCCGCAGTTTCCAACATGGGAACCATTTCTCCAAACCAAACGATATGTGGGCGTAACTGGTGGCCATTCTCATCCGTATCACCCAAAACAAGGTCTTCTTTCCAATCCAATATGTGATTTTCGTTCACAGTACTCCGAACTTTGAACAGTTCGCCGTGCAGATGAACTACATGAGAACTCCCAGCCTGTTCGTGCAGGTTGTCCACATTTTGTGTTACAATGCTTACATCAAACACTTGCTCTAATTCGCCTAAAGCCATATGACCTGCGTTGGGAGCAACCTCCAACAATTGACGTCTTCGTTGGTTATAGAATTCCAGAACCAACTCGGGGTTCCGGGCAAAGCCCTGGGGCGATGCTACTTGCATAACATCATGGCCTTCCCAAAGGCCGTTCGCGTCCCGAAAGGTTTTTAGTCCACTTTCGGCACTCATTCCAGCTCCGGTAAGCACTACAATTTTTTGTTTGGGCATTTTTTAATTGATTCTGGTAATTTTTTAAATATTGATCATATCAAAACGGCCCTACCATATAGTGATTTTTGGGCTTTTGCTAGATATTGAGCCAGTATGTCAACTTCAAGTTAATGGATCGGCTCCTTGGCATAAAAGAGTTTACAAAGTAATTGTCGTTATACACTAAAAAGAGGTCTGAGAGGGGGGCAAATCGCCATTGTAATCGTGAGTTGAACCCTAAATTATCCAATTGGTTACCGTACTGAATCAATGTTGACCAAAATATGGACTTGTTAAAGGTAATGTTGATTCTAGGACTGAATAATAGAATGTCTTCGCTCTCATAAGGTTCGGGCAGTTTAATACTATTGTAGATAACTCCCATTGAGATGAACACAGTAGGCTGTATTCTAAGACTCATATCCCCTTCAAAAACATACCGTTCCCCATTGTAAAAATCACCATATCCAGGTTGCAAGGAGTAAGAGAAGACTTTTCTCCTATCACTTTGGAAAGATGTTTCAAAACTAGTGTAATGGTACCCTACATTCGCGGGAAGTTCAACACCATCCTCCGTGCCTGTTGGGTCAAACGAGTCGGTTAGGTAAGTGTACCTGTTGAACATTCGTACATTTATCCTCTCCTGTGTTTTAAACTGGGCTTCCCATTGGGAAAAAATACTATAATCGGTGTTTTGATAATCCAATGTAGGTCTCCAGATAAAGTTTGGGCTAAATCGGAAACCATGGGTGTTCAACTTTCCTTTTCTGGGCCAAAAGTTTAACTCTGCAAAGGGTCTGGCGGCTACAATATCCTCCCTTCGAATAAAGCCAAGGTCGGAGCGAAAATCTTCACCTACATAATTGCCGCGAACCCCAAAATTGAAATACCTAGAATTGTATCGGAGGTCCATACCACCCGAATCGTCCTTATTGCCAATGTCGTGTGCAAATGCTTTGTGGTAGTAAAATTTTCCTGTCCAGGTATTGTTTGGCGATGCCAGATTGTAATCCAACCCTACAACACGGTTGTACCTATCCGTCTCCTCAACGAAATCGTAGTCTCCAAAGGTTTGTCGATTTACAAAAATGAAGCTTAGGTTAGAACGCGAAAACATTTTTTTCTGCAATGCCAGAACTGTATTGTTGTTACTCGGAATTTCATTCAGTTTATCTTCTTCCGTTTGAATATTCAAGAGTCCAAGTCGCCAATTCTTATTTAATTTACCGCTCAGCCTTATTCCGCCAATAATCCCATTTTCTATGGTTTCCCCATCCTTGTCTTCGGCAATACCTATTCTTCTGGAGAAAAAGGGGTTTGCATCCCTGCCATTTCCAAAAGAACCGAATAGATCATTATTGTCAATAAAGAATTGACGTCTTTCGGGCAAAGAAACTTCAAAGCGGGTAAGGTTGGTTACAAAGTTGTCCACTTCTACGTTGGAGAAATCCGGATTCAAGGTAACGTCAAGGTTCATTCCGTTCCCTATCGAAATTTTGGCGTCCCCTCCAAATCCAAATGTGCTCAAATCTTCGTTGTTTTCGTAGTCCTTGGCAAGAATACCGTTTGTGTAAGGGATAAGTGCCATTGGGGTTCTGGATTTTCCCAAAGGTTTTTCAAAAACCATATCGCCCATAAATGCCAGGTTAAAAATACCTTGGTTTTGAGGTATTTTCATCCAAGTGCTCGTTTCGTTCGTCTGCATGTCAAAGCGATAGCTGTTAAAACGCCATTTGGTCTCTCCTTGTTTGAATTTAAAAGAGGTGAGAGGTATGGCTATCTCGCAAACATAATAACCATCATAAATTTTAGCTTCTCCTTGCCACTTTACATCCCAGGATGTGGTAAAACCGCTGTTGTCGGAACCTCCATTGGATATCAAAGCCTCTCTTCTCACACCATAGGGATTCATGCCAAAAAGAAAGGCATTGGTTCCATCGTTAAAGGTGTCGAATATTAAACTTATGTTGTCGTTTCCGCCAGCTCTGTAATCTCGCTGCAAGGAGGGAATAACGTAATCATCACCTTCGGTATCCAGTCTAATTCCCACATAAAGTGTGGTGTTGTTGTAGACCATTTTAATATCGGTTTGCTGAATGGCAAGTGTGGTATCCGATGGGAAGTATTGATGAAAATCATTGGCACTTTCCGAAGTTTCCCAAACACTTTCGTCCAAAATACCATCTACCTGAATAATGTCGTTAACGTACTTAACGGTAAATTCTTTAGGGTTGGATTGGGATATTAGTACAAAAGGCAGAAGAATTGTAGCGAGTACAATACATTTTTTTAACATTGCTCGAGTTTAGTTGGTCTTCAAATTTAATGGATACATAGTTAAAAAAATCCCAAAATTATAAAATTGATTGTTCTTTGGTAAAACATTCTGAAATTTAGCTGTATGAATTGACTTTCAACTCTCTTCATTATAGAAATTTTGAAAAATGAGAAAATCTTTGTTCCTGTTGCTCCTATTTCCTGTTATTGTTTTTGGCAATATGGCTTGGTCCAAAACTGGTCATCGGGTTACCGGAGAAATTGCACAAAACTATTTGACTGGAAAGGCGAAAAGAGCCTTGAATGATCTGTTGGACGGTCACAGTCTTGCTTTTGTTTCCACCTTTGCCGATGACATTAAAGCAGACCGTGCCTATTCAAAATATTCTGCATGGCACTATGTAAACTACCCGCTTGGGATGAGTTATAAGGATTCTGAAAAAAGTGAGTACGGGGATATCATAATGGCGATTGAGGAATGCATCAATAAGGTTCAAAATAAAAATAATACCCGTGAAGACCGCGTCTTTCATTTAAAAATGCTGATCCATCTTATTGGAGACTTACATCAACCAATGCATGCAAGTAGAGCCGAGGACAAGGGGGGCAATGATATACAGGTGCAATGGTTTGGTCAAGGAAGCAACCTACATAAAGTATGGGATAAGAACTTGATAGATTCTTATGGGATGACATACACGGAACTAGCCTCAGAACTGAACGGGGTAAGTCCAAAGAAGAGAAAAGAGATACAATCGGGAACGATATACGATTGGGTTGATGAATCCCATGAAATATGTGGTCGGCTTTATGACTCCGTTGAAGTTGGCGAAAAATTAGGTTACCGCTACTCTTATGATTACAACGAACTATTGTTTCAACAGCTCCAAAAAGGAGGTCTGCGCCTGGCCAAAGTATTGAACGATGTCTTCGGATAAATCCCCCTAGGACTGCAGTACCGTCTTCAGTTGATTTCTATATTCCGAAGGATTTTGCCCGGTAAATGCCTTAAACGACTTATTAAAGTGGGAGAAATTATTGAAACCACTATCATAGCAAACTTGGGTTATGCTCATGGGCTGCTCGGCCAATAGTTTGGATGCATGGACCAACCTATATTCATTTACAAACTGCGTAAACGTTTTATTCGTAATTTTTTTGAAGTATCTACAAAAGGAAGGTACCGTCATGCTAACCATATCCGCAATTTGCTCTAAACTGATATCTTCTTTAAAATGTGTTTTCACATAGTTGAAGACAATATTGATACGGTCATTGTCCTTAACTTCCGTCTCAATGGAAAAACCTTCGGCGTTCAATACATTCATCTCGGCCGAGGTGGCCAGAATGTTCAATATATTGAGGATAGAAAGTAATCGTTGAAAATCGGTCTGGTATTCCAGGATTTCCATTTTTTCCCCCACCTTGATTTTCGTCTTTCCAGAAAAGGCAATTCCCCCCTTTGCAACCTCGAACAACTTTTGGATATTTTTCATTTCTGGAATATTGAAGAAATCGCTTCCCAGAAAATCAGCTTTCATTTGCACCAAAGTCTCACTCTTGTTTCCGGTGAGCTTATCGGTAAAACCACAATGGGGCAAATTGGAACCAATTAATATAAGGTCACCATTCCTATAATAGGAAACATGGCTGCCTATTTGCCTTTTACCGGAGCCCCCATTCACATACACCAACTCCAATTCGGGATGGTAATGCCAGCCATTGTTCTTGTTCTCATTGTTTTCGTTGAACTTCTGAAACGTAAATGAGTGGCCAAAACTTGGGGCTATTGCTTCAAATGCTGGTTTTTGAATCATTTCGTACAATTTTTCCTCTTATTTGATAAAGGTAAAAAACTAATTAGCATGCAAATATCCACAATGTTACCATAAAGTTATGCTATTTTATCATTAATACTATGTTAAATCACTTGCCATGTTAATATAGCATATAAACTGGAAAAGATGGTGGTGTTCCTGTACGCTATTGCAACATACATTTGTACTGTAATCTTAAAAGAACGAAGTGTTATGAAAGTAGTAAAGAACCTAACAGTAGCAGCAGCCCTTTTAATATCCTCTTTGGGATTGGCTAACGGAAACACAACTGATTTTGGTAAAAAAGTAGTAGCCAAATACGAAGTTGAAAAGAACTTGGTAAAAGTAAACCTCGATCCTGTATTTATTAAGAAAGGTCAGAAAGTAATGATGAACCTTTTGAATATTTCTCAAGGTAAAGTTCTCCTTAAAGTTTATGACAGCAAAAACAGATTGGTTTTTAATCAAGCTATTGATGGAGATGTTGTAGTAGAAAAATCATTCAACTTCGAAAAAGCATTTGAAGATAATTATACCATAGTGGTAGTGGACAAATTCGGTACCTACAAAGAAACTGTGGAAGTAAGATAGTTTGTTTAGTTAATTTTTATGTGCATTGGGGGTCGGGAGGCCCCCTTTTTTTATGCCTTATTTTTAAGCTTTTCTCTTTTTGTCAAAGGTAATGCAGTATTGTTGATCGCTAGTTGCAATAGACTCTGATCTTTGTTCTTGGAAAAAATCAAATTGTATAACTGTTGCACTGTTAAAGTGCTTTTGGATTCCTCCACTAGTTCCATAGTATCTCCAACGGCAACTTTGCCTGATTTCAAAACACGGACGTAGGTGCCTGGAAAACCATGGTCTATAAACTGTTTTAGGATATTTTGGTTTCCAAATCGAATACCCAGTTTATAACAGGGTTCTCTGGGTTGTGTTATTTGAATTAAAGCAGAACCTAGTTTGTAAGTGCTTCCAACCCTTAATTGTGATTCGTCTAAACCTTCAATGGTCAAGTTTTCGCCAAACATGCCCCAGTCCCAATTTAAAAGAGGGTATTTTTCTTTCCAGAATGGGTAGTTGTCAGTAGAAAACAAATAGCAGGCTTTATAAATACCGCCATGGTGCTTTCGGTCAACAACAGTGTCGCCCTGCACGTTCTCTGCATCCAGAAAAAGAGGTGATTCAACAGGGGACTTGTAGATACCTGTTGTGGTTTCTTTACCGTTCCAAATAATTTTAGTTGGTTCGCCGAGGTTTGTGGAAATAACTTTCATACCGGCAAGTTAAAAAAAACCACCGCTAATGGCGGTGGTGCTTCATTTAAAATTAATCGATGTAGAAAAAGGATTAATCCTCCTTTTCCAATTTTTTGGTCATGTTAAAACCTACCATGAGACCAACTCCGGCCAATAAGAAGATGGTGCCAGGGTAAGCTACTTCTTCATCAACCCCTAAATTGTAACTTAAAATTGAGGCTACAAAAATGGCTACTCCAATACCCATAAGCAATAGGGAAAGGTTTAGAATGATGATTTTCCAGAAAGGCGCGGCGCCTTCTCGTTTTCCGCGCACAAAAATACTTGCATCGGCACCTTTCTCTATTAAGGCAAGCCTTTCCTTGTTCCTTGTTGAATAATGTAGATAGGCAATGGCAAAGATGACTCCAAAAATTATTGGTAAAATGATTACTTCAGATCCCATAACTGTTCGTTTTAATGATTATTCGTAATTTATTTGTTCATAAGCTATGACGACAATTTTCACAAACAGGTTACACGATAAATAAAAAATTATTTTTTGTGTAACCTAAACTGTGCTTTTAGCGTCCAATGAACAATGCTGACCATTAAAGAAAAAGAACTGATTTCGGAAATACGCAAAGGTAATACCCGCGCGTTCTCCGATTTGGTGGATGGCTATAAGGACTTGGTTTTTACCTTGGCCTTACGAATGTTGGGCAATCGGGAGGAGGCCGAAGAGGTTTCGCAAGATGTATTTATTAAGGTATACAGGTCCTTGCCCAATTTTAAAGGAGATTCCAAAGTATCCACTTGGATATATCGAATAGCATACAATACCTGTTTGGACAGGATTAAAAAAATAAAAAAGAAACGAATGCATACGGATTTGAATCATATTGATCAAATTGCTTATGCGGATTTGGATACGGCTTTTGATAAAATGGTGCAGACTGAACGCAGCGAAATGATAGAGCGATGTCTGTCAAAATTATCGGTAGAAGATGCAGGAGTACTTACTTTATTTTATCTTGAGGAAAAAAACCTGCAAGAAATGGAGGAAACAACCAATCTTTCGGTAAATACGTTGAAAGTAAGGTTGTTTAGGGCCAGAAAACGATTGGCCAGTGTTATGGAAAAGAATGTGAACAAAGAAATATTGCAAAGCAATGGATGAACTGGAGGATAAAAAACTGGAAGCCTTTGTGGACAAAATCATGGAAAATGCATCATTGGAGTCACCTTCTACTGATTTTACCCAAAATGTGATGCAAAAAATTGAGGCAGAAGCGCCCAATAAAGTTTTTCAATATAAGCCGATAGTGTCAGGCAGGGTTTTGTCTTTTGCTTTTGTAGCTTTTACCGCGTTACTCATTTATCTGGGTTCACAGGTCGGGCTGGACAGTGGGCAAGGTTGGTTCAAAAACTTACATGTGGAAACTTGGTTTAAGGCTAATTGGGATTGGATGGGACATTACAATTCTTCGAAAGTAATGGTATACGGCTTTCTATTTCTAGGACTTATGTTCTTTGTACAAGTCCCTTGGTTAAAAAAGCAGCTGAACAAAACTGCTTTTTAGAGATAAGCGTAATAATACGCCCAATACATCAAGAAAAATTGTAGTGGAACCCGAAGAATCAAGATCCATTTGGGAATGCCGGCAGATGCTTTTTCCCCGGAAAGCATATAAAAATGCACCAATAAGAATACGCCTAACATTAAAATAATACCAAAAGTGCTCAGTTTTCGGGTAGTGTCGAAGCATACACCAATTCCTAGAAGTATTTCTGCAATTCCACTTAGATAAACTAAAAGTTTATGGTTGGGAAGATACAGCGGCATGATGCGCATGTACATTTTAGGTTTTACAAAATGCATTGTTCCTGCCAAAATATACATTCCTGCCATTGCGTAAAGGTGCCATGGGGCCATAAATATCTAGTTTTTATAGTACCAGAACGGTAAGATAACATCTGTAAGGCTTACTACCGTATCTTTTTCTTTTCTTTTTCGCCTTAATCGAATTATATGCTTTCCTTCTTCCAAATGGGAAATTTTAAGAAAGGTCTCAAAACCGAGGATATTGTTTATTCCTGTAGTAACTATAAAATCTTCATCCATCTCTAGGGTGTCTATTTTGAATGAATACATTTCATTAAATGTTTTTAGATACACTTTTCGAATACTGTCCTTTTGGCGCGAACTGGTAATTTGGTCGCTCCAATTGGTATTGACTTGAATACTGGAAGTAAGTCCCCTGCGATCGTTTTCAAGTTTTAAAGAATCGTTGTAGGCAAAAACGCGGTCCTCCAAATTTTCTGAAAAAGGAACAAATACATTTAGATAAGGTTTGGTGATAACCTTGGACGAAATGGTCATTTCTCCTGGAAAATCACCATCTTCTGTAAGCATATCCAAATAGTTTTCTCTGTTGGCAAAGTTGCTTGAGGATTGTTGATCTTTTTCCAAATAGTTGGAATGCCTGTATTCCAAACTGGTCACTAGCAAAATAGCAATGTAAATGGGGGCCAATAAGAGTATCAATCGTTTGCCAAAACGGTTGTCCAAAAAGTTATAGACCAAAGGTCTGTATAAAAAGGAAAGCGTGATAAAACTAAAAATCCAATAAATCGGAAAGTAGATTTTGGATATCCATTTTTTCTTTTTGAGCCATCCTTGCGTTATGAAATCAATGAAAGTGAGGAACATACCAAAGATGATGATCATAATTAGGATGGCACCCAAAACATTGCCTACCCGTTCAGGTAAATGTTCACTTTCTAAAACAAAATTACCTACTAGAACGATGGAAAGAATAATCATCGTCATGGCCAGCACATAGAAAATCAGCAAAAAGGAAATGGCGAAAAGTACACTGCAATAGTTTTCCAGGTTGGCAATATACCTATCAAAAGAAATGATGCGTTTTTGTAAATATTTGGTAAAGCGTTCAGAATAGCGAAGCTTCTCAAATTCAATATCACCAGAAACATATCTAAGCCCAAGTGCGCCAATCCACAAGCCTCGTAAAATAACGTGGAGTAAAAGGTTGAACAACAGAATGGACGAGGCTATGTTCAGGATGAAATAAACAACGAATTTGTAAATAGAATCTTCGTTCTGGGCGTTTATCATTTCTACCCGAATCGGTTCGTATGCCGTGAAGAGTCCAAAAATGGCGAAACCAGAGATAATTAGCTCCAACTCCCAGCTTTGCTGCTGCAGGGAATCCAATAGTTTTTTAAAGGTCGGACTGTTGTAATCGTTGTTGCCCACGGTTTGATTGGTTTGTTCCAACCAAGATAAACATAAAATGCAAAAACCGCTCATTTAGAGCGGTTTTGGGTTGTTGATTATAGAAAAATCTGATTATTTGATCATATCGTAGCTTCGGGCTATAAAGTTTGTAAGCTCTTCACCTTTCAGCAATCCTTTGGACAAACGTGCCAAATCCAAGGACTGATTGATCAGTCTTTCACGTTTTTTGGCAGTCTTGGTGTTCAAGATTTCACTGACCAATTCGTGATTGGTGTTTACGATAAGATTGTACATGTCTGGCATATTGCCCATTCCAAACATACCACCGCCGCCGGTTTGCTGCATTTCCTTCATTCTTCGCATAAATTCGGGCTCGGTGATAATAAATGGCGAAGCACTGCTTTCCATGGCTTCCATTTGAATGGTGAATCCTTTTTCTTTGGTCACCTCTTCAATTTCGGTCTTTAATTTTTCCTTTTCCTCTTCGGATAGTTTGGAAATTGCCGTATCCTCTTTTTTGATGAGGTTGTCCACATGGTCGGCATCCACTCGTACAAAAGATACGTTCTCTTTGGAAGTCTCCAATTTTTGCATCAAATGTGGTACAATAGGGGAATCCAATAAGAGCACTTCATATCCTTTAGTCTTCGCAGCTTCAATATAACTGTGCTGAGCCTCTTTGTCGGAAGCATAAAGAACTACCAATTTGTCATCCTTGTCCGTTTGATTGTCCTTGATTTTGGCTTCCAGCTCTTCGAAGGTGTAGAAATCACCATCAACTGATGGATAAAGTGCAAACTTGTCAGCTTTGTCAAAGAATTTATCTTCGGAAAGCATACCGTATTCAATTACCACTTTTATATCGTTCCACTTCTCCTCAAAATCTTCACGGTTATTTTTGAAAAGTGAACTTAATTTATCTGCCACTTTTCTAGTGATGTATGAAGAAATCTTCTTCACCGCACCATCAGCCTGAAGATAAGAACGCGATACGTTCAACGGAATGTCCGGGGAATCGATGACTCCTTTCAGCATGGTCAAGAACTCGGGAACAATACCTTCCACATTGTCCGTTACGAACACTTGGTTTTGGTACAACTGAATCTTGTCCTTTTGAATATTGAGGTCGTTCGTCAACTTTGGAAAGTACAGAATACCCGTTAGGTTGAACGGATAATCCACGTTCAAGTGAATGTGGAACAAAGGTTCCTCAAACTGCATTGGGTAAAGCTCACGGTAGAAGTTTTTGTACTCTTCATCACTTAAATCGTTGGGCTGCTTGGTCCACGCAGGGTTTGGATTGTTGATGATGTCGTCCACCTCTTGGGTAGGAGCGGGATCGTCTTCCTTGGCATCTTCTGGCTTGGGCAGGGTTTCCGTTTTGGTTCCGAACTTGATTGGAATAGGCATGAACTTATTGTACTTGACCAATAGTTCACGGATTTTGGCATCTTCCAAAAACTCGGTGGATTCCTCTGCAATATGAAGTATAATTTCTGTGCCTCTTTCTTTTTTATCGCTTGGTTCAATGGAGAATTCGGGTGAACCGTCACAGCTCCAATGCACTGCAGGCTCATCTTTATGACTTTTAGTGATGATTTCCACTTTTTCCGCTACCATAAAAGCGGAGTAGAAACCAAGACCAAAATGCCCGATGATACCGGCATCTTTCCCGGCATCCTTGTATTTGTCCAAAAATTCTTCCGCACCGGAAAAAGCCACTTCATTGATGTACTTTTTCACTTCCTCCTCGGTCATACCGATACCTTGGTCTATTATTTGGATACGTTTGTTGTCCTTGTCCACCTTTACCTCGATCATGGGGTTGCCATATTCAACTTTCGTTTCCCCGATAGAAGTAAGGTGCTTTAATTTTAAGGTTGCATCCGTAGCGTTGGAAATAAGTTCCCTTAGGAAAATTTCGTGATCACTGTATAGAAATTTTTTGATCAAGGGAAAAATGTTCTCTACCGAAACATTGATTTTACCTGTTGCCATCGTTTTTATTGTTTTGTTCTTTTTAGTTCTGATAGGTCAAAAAAAATACCAGAATGCCAAATATGACAAACTGACATTAGACTACTACAATTCCATCAAAGAATAAGTTTTAACAAAACTTTGTTTATTAAAAGTAAAAAAACATTAAACAAAATATGTATCTTTACATCGTTATGGGAATATTGCTATGAACTAGTACACTATAACAAGTTTGTTTATTTATTGGTTAGGTTGTGAAAATGCACTTTCGCTCGGAAGTGCATTTTCTTTAAAAGCTCGAAAGGGCATCCTGTCCAGATTGTAACCCTTCAAAAAATACCAAAATGGCAAATACTACCAAATCCAAAATCACCGAGGATAAAATCATCAGCTTGTTCATGGAATCTGTATTGGAAAATGAAAAGGTGCCAAGCTCGGTATTCAAGTTCTGCAAGGAACATAAAATAAAGGAAGATGATTTTTATGGATTCTTCGGTTCGTTCGAAACGCTTCAAAAATCCATCTGGAACAAATTTTTTGACAACAGCTACGGCTTGATGCAAAAAAACAAGCAATATACCTCTATGACCAACGAGGAAAAGATGCTTACTTTTTTCTTTACTTTTTTTGAAAACTTGACCTTGAACAGGAGCTATGTTTTGTTCATAATGAAAGAGCATAAATATTCCTTTGAAGGTTTGGCACAACTAAAAGGACTTCGTAAAAGGTTCAAGGATTTTGCTTCCACACTTATTGAGGAAAGAAACGAGGAGAAAAACCTCAAGATTTTTAAATACAATGCACCATTATTTTCAGAAGGTGCGTGGTTACAGTTTCTTTTCATTTTAAAATTCTGGATGGAGGATGGTTCTCCTGGCTTGGAAAAGACAGATATTGCCATAGAGAAGTCCGTAACAACTATTTTTCAAATATTTGAAAGTACACCATTGGAAAAAATCGTGGACTTTGGAAAATTCCTTTACAAGGAAAAATTCGTATAAGGCTAATGAAAAGTTTGGACACCATTCCCACAGGGAAAATTGAACGAGCTGGAAAGCTTGTTAAGACTGGAGTGAAAATAGGGGGCAACTATGTTAAATACTACGGTAGAAAACTGGTCGATCCAGAAACCTCAAAGGATACTTTGGATCAAGACAATGCAGAGGATATTTATGATGGCCTAAAAAGTTTGAAGGGAAGTGCCCTAAAAGTGGCACAAATGCTCAGCATGGAAAAAAACCTATTGCCCCGTGCTTACGTAGACAAATTCTCCTTGTCACAATTTTCAGTTCCGCCATTGTCGGCACCTTTGGTTCGTAAGACCTTCAAAAAATATTTAGGGAAGTATCCCGAGGATATTTTTGATGAGTTTGAAAAAGACTCTGTCAACGCAGCTAGTATTGGACAGGTGCACAGAGCTGAAAAAGATGGAATAAAATTGGCAGTAAAAATCCAATATCCAGGAGTTGCGGAAAGTATCAGCAGTGATTTGGCCTTGGTAAAACCTGTTGCCATTAAAATGTTCAATTTAAAAGGAAAGGATTCCGAAAAATACTTTAAGGAAGTTGAGCACAAATTGGTGGAGGAGACCAATTATATTTTGGAATTGGAGCAAAGTGATGAAATAACCACTGCATGTTCCGTAATTCCAAATATGCAGTTCCCTAAATACTACCGAAACCTGTCCAGCGAACGTATCTTGACCATGGATTGGATGCAGGGGATTCATTTGGGAGAATTTACCCAAACCGAGTTTGATACCGATTTGGGCAACACATTGGGGCAGGCGCTGTGGGATTTTTATATGTTCCAAATCCATGGTTTGAGAAGGGTCCATGCGGATCCGCACCCAGGAAATTTTTTGGTCAGTCCGGAAGGTGAATTGATTGCCATTGATTTTGGTTGCATAAAAGAAATACCCGAAGAGTTCTATGTTCCTTATTTTGAACTGGCCAAAGAGGAAAGCATCAACAATGATGAGGTGTTTATGGAGAAATTGTACGAACTCGAAATCCTGACTCCGACCGATTCCGAGGAGGAATTGAAATTTTTTACCGCCTTGTTCAAAGAGATGCTCACTATTTTCACTTCCCCGTTCCATAAGGAAACATTCGATTTTGGTGATGAAGGCTTCTGGTCCAAAATTGCAAATCTTAGCGAACGGTATTCCAAAGACGAACAAATCCGAAAAATGAATGGGAACCGGGGATCTAAACACTTTTTGTACATAAACCGCACATTTTTTGGACTTTATAACTTGCTGCACGACTTAAAGGCCAAGGTGGAAGTGAACCATTTTAAAAAGTACATGGACTAATTTCTTTAATAAATATCCAGTTCTTGGGATATATTTTTTACTTTTCCGCTACTTAGTCCAGTATTTTTTTAAGATTCAATATTTAAGCACTTTGTAATGTATAACTCAAGAATATCAGGATTGGGATTTTATGTCCCTGAAAATGTGGTCACTAATGACGATTTGTCGAAGGTGATGGACACGAATGACGAATGGATACAGGAACGCACCGGTATCAAGGAAAGACGCCATGTGGTTAAAGGTACCGATACTACCACCTCCATGGGGGTAAAGGCAGCTCAAAAAGCAATTGAGCGTGCAGGAATTGATAAAGATGATATTGATTTTATCGTTTTTGCTACCCTAAGTCCCGATTATTATTTTCCAGGCCCAGGTGTTTTGGTGCAGCGTGACTTAGGTCTGAAGACGGTCGGGGCTCTGGATGTTAGAAACCAATGCTCCGGTTTTGTTTATGGAATTTCGGTAGCTGACCAATACATTAAAAGCGGCATGTACAAAAATGTCCTTGTTATCGGTTCCGAACTACATTCTCATGGTTTGGACATGACAACAAGAGGTAGGGGCGTATCCGTAATTTTTGGGGATGGTGCAGGCGCAGCGATTCTTACCCGTGAGGAAGATACATCAAAAGGAATCCTATCCACCCATTTACATTCTGAAGGACAACACGCCGAAGAGCTTTCGTTGATTGCTCCTGGTATGGGAAAACGCTGGGTCAATGATATTATCGCAGATAACGACCCTGAGGATACATCCTATTATCCCTATATGAACGGACAATTCGTGTTTAAGAATGCGGTGGTTCGATTTAGTGAAGTGATTATGGAGGGCTTAAGTAAGAATAATCTAGCTCCAACGGATATAGATATGTTGATTCCGCATCAGGCCAACCTGAGAATATCTCAATTCATCCAAAAGAAGTTTGGGCTGAAGGATGACCAAGTGTTCAACAATATCATGAAATACGGAAACACAACGGCGGCATCCATCCCTATTGCGTTAACAGAGGCTTGGGAGGAAGGAAAAATAAAGGAAGGCGATTTGGTTGTACTAGCCGCTTTTGGAAGTGGCTTTACTTGGGGCAGTGTGATTATCAGGTGGTAATCTTTGGAACAAAAGAATTGTAAAAATAAAACCCCGATCCTTTAAGATCGGGGTTTTTGATTGATGCCTTCACAAGATAACCAACCAACACTCGAATATTTGGCATCAATATTTTTTTAAAGGATTCCACCACCTCCTTGTTTGGTGTTGCTGTCTCTTCTTTTACGTGACTTGGCCCTGTTTTTTCCACTTCCAAATCGGTACGATAGCCCAACATATACATTGTTGCTTTCCCAATTAAAAGCGCCCTCTTGTTCGTAAGGAAAATCCCCTTCAAAGGCAAATCGCATGGTGTTGAAAATATCGTTATAATTAAGACTGAGGGTACCCTTGCCTTCGGCAAAGCTGTATCGTGCTCCCAAATTCACAAAATACATGGGCTTGGAATCAAACTGTATGCTCCTGTTTCTTCCCCGGTAGAATCCAAAAGCTTGTAGGGTCAGTTTTTTAGTTACCGTAAAACTGTTGTTCATTCTTAGGTTCCAAGCGGTATTGTCCACTTCTACCTTTTCTTCAATAATATCGTCTTCAGTCGGATTTGGGTCTGTGGTGTCAAATGTTTCCGTAAGCCCACGTTGTGTTTGTGAGTAAAGGTCAAAACTTCCGTTGATGTTCCACCATTTTATGGGTTTATAATTGGTGGAGAATTCAATACCGTATGCAGAGGTATTATCAAAGTTGTCAAAGGTCAGGATGGTCTTGTTCAAATCTAATCGGTCTATATATACCGCTCTGTTTATCTCATCCGTAATGCTTCTGTAAAAAACACCTCCCGTAACACTTCCATTTTTTATTCTCTTGGTATAATTCGCTTCGTAGGAACTAGTAAATTGAGGCACCAGATTTGGATTTCCAAAGGCAGAGAGCAATGGGGTGGCAAATTCCCTGATCGGGTTGACCTGTTGCAAGCCTGGTCTATCCACACGTCTACTATAGCTAATCTGTAGCTGATCTTTTTCATTCGGTTTGTAGGTAACAAATGCGGACGGATAGATTTCGGTATAGTTATCGGTAAAGGCACGTACGGCATTGGTATCTGCTTTTACTTGCACATCCTCGATACGCACGCCCATTTGATAGGACCATTTCTCATAAGTCTGGCCAAAAGTGGCGTAGGCCGAGTAAATGTCCATATCATAGACAAATTTCGTAGATGGCGTTGGCACCAAGTCACCGTTTGAGTTAAAAGACTGTCCAGTAGAGGAATAATCCACATTCGTCTCAAAATTTCTAGATTGAAGTCCCAGCTCAAGTTTAGAAATGCTGTCCAACGGATTTACATAATCCAAATTGGCCGTGGTCTGGGTCCGATCGGTATCCACAAAATCCATATAATCGGGATAGGTGGATGCGCCTGTGGAACTAAAATTTGCATCTTGCTCGCTTTCAAACTCGTTGTGGTCCACTTCCAACTCTATATTGTGACCTTCCTTGTTAAAATCCAATTTGTAGTCAAAATTGTATTGTTCGCTGCGGTTATTGGAGTCGTCGTAAAACAATTGGGTCACATTTCGGGATGGATCGTTGAAATATGAAACCTGAGTTTTACCATCTCCTTTGCCATCGTAAATGTTTTGATTGGTGAAAAAGGATATGGTGTTTTTATCATTTAGATAGAAATCCACGCCCAATTTATAAAGATGTGATTTGTTGTTGTTAAAAAAGTCAAACTTTTGACGTGAGTTTTCATCGATGCGAAGAATACTTCCGTCGTTGACCCATTTACCAATATTGTTACCATAGTTTCCATAAAAATTGAACTTGCCGTTACGGTAGTTCATATCGATGGAGCTATTGAATTTGGCTTCAATACCTTTTGTAAGGCCCATGTTTATGTTTCCGTTAAAGCCAATATTTGCATTTTTGTGCAATACAATATTAATGATGCCGCTCATGCCCTCTGGGTTGTACTTTGCCGACGGGTTGGTGATCAGCTCTATGGATTTTATGGCTGTGGAAGGAATTTGTTTAAGCAATTGGGCAACGGGTACGTTGGACAACTTACCATCTACCATTACCCTTACATTGGAGTTTCCCCGTAACGTAATATCACCGGTTTGGGCATCTACATTTACCGAAGGGATATTGTTCATAATATCCGATGCCGAAGCACCAGCGGTGGTGAGGTCTTTCCCTACATTGATGACCTTTCTGTCCACACGCTGTTCTATGGTTGTGCGTTCGGCTACCAGTTCTACACCTTCCAATTCTTCGTTTTCTTCCATTAAGGTTACCGTCCCAATTTTTAAGTTCCGTTTTCCTTTAGCTATCACCAGTTTTTGGGAATAGGTTTTATATCCGATAAATTGCACTTCAAAAATAAAGGTGCCATCGGGTAATTTTTTGATTTCAAAGTTTCCATCTTCGGTAGTTATACTTCCGGTAATGGTCTTGGTACCATCCTCAGACTTTATAACTACGGCTGCATAAGCGACGGGCTGATTGGACATTTGGTCGACTACTGTTCCGTTAATGGTGCCTAAAGCTGTATCAGGGTCGTTTGCTAAAGAAATAAATGGGGATGTCGTGCACAGAAATAGTGCGAATAGAAAGCTCACATGTCTCATGAGTAGTTCGTTTTTTGATTGATGATTAGATTGATTGATGATATTGTTAAGACGCCCAACGCTAAGGAATGTTACACCGGAATTTTATTTTAACATTCTTTAACAAGGTATCACCACGGAATATCCACATTTTGTAAGGTGTGATGGATTCGTTGGACAATTAAGGTGAGGTATGAAAAGAAGAAACCCCGGTAAAAGATACCGGGGTTAAACATTGATAAGCTATACTAAACACTAACCATTAACTATAAAAATACAGTCTTACCAATGACAATAAGTTATGAAAAATAGACGAACTTATTTGTGATAAGTTACAGTCTATACTAAAGTTTAACACAAAAATTAACAAATGCAAAAAACACTTGTCGTAGGGGCTTCTACAAACCCAAGAAGATACAGTAACACAGCAATTCGTAGGTTGGTTGACAACAGTGTTGAAACAACCGCATTTGGGATACGTGGGGGAACTGTATCGGGTGTGCAAATTAAGGATAACTTCGGTGATTTTCAAAATATTGATACCGTAACTTTATACCTGAACCCAAAAAATCAGAAAGAATATTATCAGAGAATAATAGCCCTTAACCCCAAAAGGGTGATTTTTAATCCTGGTTCAGAAAACCCAGAGTTCTTTAAAATCCTTGAGAATGCAGGCATTGAGGTGGAAGTGGCTTGCACCTTGGTTTTGCTTGCTACTGGGCAGTACTAGTCTCTCTTCCCGATTTTTTGGTTCGGATGAACCATAGGCCAATAAAGGTCAAGAACCCATTTAATGGCAACAATTCATAGCCAACCTGATAGCCGCCTAAATAAGAGGCAGGTATATTGGCAACTAGCACAATGGTGATTACGGACACCAATGCAACGATCCAAACGTAACCATCTTTAATTTTATGCTTGGTAAAAATACCGAAGGCAAAAAGTCCCAATAAGGGACCGTAGGTGTAACCCGCAACGGTCAATAGACTATCGATCACATTGCTGCTAAGGATGTACTTGAAGGCAATAATGACCACAATGAGCATTACACTCATTACAATATGGGTACGTTTTCTTATACGCTTTTGCTCTTTGTCCTCTTTCTCTTGAACATTTAAAAAGTCCACACAAAAAGAAGTGGTCAATGAAGTTAATGCACTATCTGCACTACTGTAGGCAGCAGCGATTAAACCGAGCATAAAGGTAATGGACAGCGCCAGTCCCAAACCGCCATTCAGTGCAATTTCCGGGAAGAGCAAGTCGGTTTTTGGTGTTCCGTCCATTAATGGGATGCCAATACCTTCTCTTTGTGCGTATATGTAGAGCAGAGCACCTAAGAGCATGAACAAAAATGTAACACCGACCAGCACAAAACTAAAGGAGACCATGTTCTTTTGGGCATCTTTCAACGATTTACAGGTGAGGTTTTTTTGCATCATATCTTGGTCCAGCCCTGTCATACATATAGTGACGAACATCCCACCAACAAATGATTTGATGAAATAACTTCTATCCAAGAAACTATCGGTTACCAGAAAATCATTATAGTTTTTTAGTTCTTCCGAAGCCAAGAACTCACCAAAACTCCATCCCAATTCCTCATTGATCATTATAATGGAAAGGATTACGGCCAAAATCATAAAAAGCGTTTGCAAGGTATCCGTCCAAACAATGGTTTTTATACCTCCTTTGTTGGTGTAGATCCAAATCAATAATATGGAAATCACCACGGTGAATTCAAAACGGACACCTAGGTCATCAAAAACAAACTGCTGTAATACTATGGCCACTAGATATAATCTAAAAGCGGCACCTAAAACCCGGGAGATAAAAAAGAAAAATGCTCCGGTTCGGTGGCTCACCTTCCCAAAACGATCGTGCAAATATTCATAAATAGAGGTTAGGTTGAGTTTGTAGTACAAGGGCAGCAGCACAAAGGCGACCACGAAATATCCAAATAGATAGCCAAGCACAACTTGCATATAGGTCAACTGACTATCGCCCACCCAGCCAGGAACCGATATGAAAGTTACCCCTGAGAGTGAGGCCCCGACCATTCCAAAGGCAACAACATACCAAGGTGATTGTTTTCCTGCCTTAAAAAAATCGGCGTTCGAATCGTTTTTTCCTGTAAAGTATGAGATAAGGATAAGCACCAAGAAATAGGCGCCTATAAGTAGCAGAATTTGTGTGGCTGACATATATGCAATTTGATTTGCAAAGTACGAAAGTAAATTGGTAACAGTAAAATCGTAATTTTGCAGGAGAATTGATGCTATGGAATTTTCATCGAAGCTATTGGAAAACGCAGTTTACGAAATGTCCCAATTGCCGGGAATCGGTAAGCGAACGGCATTGCGCTTGGTGCTGCACCTGCTAAAACAGCCAGAAGAAAGGACCGAACTATTGGCCCACGCATTGCTCAAATTGAAGAGTGAGGTCAACTTTTGTAAAAACTGCCATAACATTTCCGACACCGAAGTGTGCGAAATATGCGCCAATCCAAAAAGGGACGAGTCAATCGTTTGCGTTGTTGAGGATATTAGGGATGTAATGGCTATCGAAAACACATCGCAATACAATGGGCTGTATCATGTACTGGGAGGTAAAATATCACCTATGGAGGGCGTAGGTCCGCAAGACCTTAATATAACCCCATTGGTAAAAAAAGTTAAGAATGGAACGGTCAAGGAATTGATTTTGGCCTTGAGTTCTACCATGGAAGGTGATACCACTAATTTTTATATTTATAAACAATTGGAAGGGCTAGAGGTAACTACCTCGACGATTGCCAGAGGTATCTCCGTTGGAGATGAATTGGAATATGCAGATGAAGTAACTTTGGGGAGAAGTATAATTAATAGAGTACCTTTTGAGAGCTCTATTAAAGCGAATTAATGAACATAAATCAAAAATAAGTCGATTTCTTTAGTATTTTTGTAAAATATAAATCAAAATCACTTTGATAAATACGAATATGTCAAAATTTGAATTGAAATTACCGCAAATGGGAGAAAGTGTCGCAGAAGCTACCTTAACCAACTGGTTGAAGGAAGTGGGCGATACCATAGAGATGGACGAAGCTATCTTTGAAATTGCCACGGATAAAGTGGATTCCGAAGTTCCCAGCGAAGTGGATGGTGTGTTGTTGGAAAAGAGGTTCGATGTAGATGACGTTGTAAAAGTAGGTGAAGTTGTTGCTGTTATTCAAATCGAAGGCGAGGTAGACCATGTAGTTGAAGACAGCTCCGAACAAGAAACTGTTGAAGAGCAGCCTGCAGAAGTGCCTGCCATGGAATTGGAGACTCAAATGGCCAGTGTAAAGGAATCCGTTTCCACGGCAACCCCGGATTTTTCAAGTTCAGAACGATTCTATTCACCTTTGGTGAAAAATATTGCCAAAGAAGAAAATGTTTCCATGGACGAGTTGGAGGCCATTGTGGGCACTGGAAAAGAAGGCAGGGTCACCAAGAACGATATCATGGCCTATTTGGAAAGTCGTTCCAATGGAAGCGAAACCAAAGTGGAAACCAAGCCGCAACCCGAAGCCAAAACGGAAAAAGCGCCCACACCCTTGGCACCAAAGGAAACGGCAGCGGACAAACCAAAAGAATCCAAGGTTCAAGTTGGAGCAGGAGATGAGGTTATTCCATTGACTCGAATGGGTAAATTGATTGCCCATCACATGGTTGAAAGCATATCGACATCGGCACATGTACAAAGTTTTGTTGAAGTGGATGTCACCAACGTGGTGAACTGGAGAAACAAAGTAAAAAATGCTTTCCAGGAACGTGAAGGGGAAAAGTTGACCTTTACTCCCATTTTTATGGAAGCCGTGGCCATGGCCCTTAAAAAATATCCAATGATGAATATATCGTTGGACGGGGACAAGGTCATCAAAAAGAAAAATATCAATTTGGGTATGGCAGCAGCCTTGCCCGATGGTAATTTGATCGTGCCAGTTATCAAAAATGCCGACCAGTTGAACTTGGTAGGCATGGCCAAAACGGTTAACGATCTAGCCAGTAGGGCAAGAAACAATCAATTGAAACCAGATGAGGTAAGAGACGGTACTTACACGGTGACCAATGTCGGTTCTTTTGGAAGTGTTTTCGGAACGCCGATTATTAATCAGCCCCAAGTAGGTATTCTTGCTTTGGGAGCTATCAGAAAAATACCATCGGTTATCGAAACCGACCAAGGTGAATATATAGGTATCCGAAGTAAAATGTATCTGTCGCACAGTTATGATCACCGTGTGGTAAATGGTGCCCTGGGCGGTATGTTCGTGAAAGCTGTGGCCGACTATTTGGAAGCTTGGGACGTAAACAGGGAAATATAACTGAAAAGCATATGTATTCCTGTTACTATTCTTAATTTAGAAGCTGACTGAATTTTATTTAAAAAGTCCCATATGCAATTACAATTGACCAAACCTATTTGCTTTTTCGACCTAGAGACCACCGGTACCAATGTGGCCAAGGATAGAATTGTTGAGATTTCCATTCTAAAGGTTTTTCCAAACGGTAATAAAGAGAGCAGGACATGGTTGGTGAACCCCGAAATGCCTATTCCTGCGGAATCGGAGGCCATTCATGGAATTTCCGATGAAAAAGTGGCCGACGAGCCTACATTTAAACAATTGTCCAAAGACATCTATGCGATGATCAGGGATAGTGATTTGGCAGGTTTTAATTCTGATAGGTTCGATATTCCGTTATTGGCAGAGGAAATGCTCCGGGCCGATGTGGATTTCGATATGAAGAGTATGGTCTCCGTAGATGTACAGACCATTTTCCATAAGATGGAAAAAAGAACTTTGGAAGCCGCTTACAAATTCTATTGTGATAAGAATTTGGAAGATGCCCACAGTGCCGAAGCAGATACTATGGCTACCTACGAGGTTTTACTGGCGCAGTTGGAAAGATACCCGGAATTGGAAAACGACGTAAAAAAACTCTCAGAGTTCACCACGAGAAGACAAAATCTTGATTTTGCAGGTTTTATCGGTGTGGATGAAAATGACAACCCTATTTTTTCTTTCGGGAAGCATAAAGGTAAAACGGTGGATGAGGTCATGGAAAAAGAACCGGGCTATTTTGGTTGGATTTTGAATGCCGACTTTCCATTATATACCAAAAAAGTACTTACTCAGATAAAGTTGAGCAAGCTCAACAACAAGTTTTAATAGAAGCAAGCGTTAACCCCCATAAACAAATTATGAAGCTGATTTGTATAGGACGCAATTATGTAGACCATATTAACGAACTCAGTAATGAGCGTCCGGATGAACCTGTGGTTTTTATAAAACCCGATTCTGCCATATTACCCAAAGAGCAGGATTTTTATATTCCCGAATTTTCCGAAGATGTACATTATGAAGTGGAGGTCTTGGTGAAAATCAAGAAAGTTGGAAAACATATTTCCAAAGAATTTGCCCATAAGTATTACGATGAAATTGGTTTGGGCATCGATTTTACGGCAAGAGACCTTCAATCAAAATTAAAATCCAAAGGATTGCCTTGGGAAAAGGCCAAAGGATTTGATGGAGCTGCCGTAGTCGGTAAGTGGTTGTCAAAGGACAAATTTAAAGATTTGGACAACTTGAATTTTTCGCTATCTAAAAATGGTGAGAAAGTCCAGGATGGAAATACCTCTTTGATGTTGTGGAAGACAGATGAAATCATATCCCACATATCTACCTATTTTATGCTGAAAAAGGGTGACATCATATTTACCGGTACCCCTGCTGGTGTTGGTAAAGTAAGTCCAAATGACTACCTTGTCGGTACATTGGAAGGAGAACAACTATTTGACATTAATGTAAGATAATGATATACAACCTCGATAAGATAAATGAAATGGCGGAGGGGGACGAGGATTTCATCGTCTCCGTAATTTCTGTGTTTTTGGAAGAAGTTCCTGAAGACCTGGAAAGCCTTGAAAAGGCGATCGGCAGTAAGGACTACGAAAACATATATAAGCTAGCGCACAAAATTAAACCCAACGTGGATATTTTGGGTATGGAGCACACAAGGGCCAAGGCGCTTGAAATAGAAACTTTGGGGAAAACAACCGGTAGCATGGAAGAGATAGAGGAAAAATTCCCTATTCTCAAAAAAGATGTACTTCAGGTGGTCACAGAATTAAAAAACGACTTCGATTTATAGATGCAAGCTGAGATAATCACCATTGGGGATGAGATTCTCATTGGTCAGATTGTGGATTCCAATTCGGCATTTATTTCTAAAGAGCTGAATAAAATTGGTGTTTCGGTCTATCAAATTACTTCCATACAGGATGATAGGGAACATATTTTAAAATCTTTAAAAGAAGCTGGGGAACGTTCTTCTGTGGTTATCATCACTGGAGGTTTGGGACCTACAAAAGATGACGTGACCAAACACACCCTTTGCGAATTCTTTAAAGATGAGCTGGTTCGGGACGATGCGGTTTTAAATCATATTGAAGAACTCTTCAAAAAATATATTACAACGCCTATTTCAGATTTGAACCGAGAACAGGCGATGGTCCCATCAAGAGCAACAGTGCTTCACAATACCTTCGGTACTGCCCCTGGATTATGGATGAAAAAAGGCGATACCGCCTATATCTCATTGCCGGGTGTGCCTTACGAAATGAAAGGTCTCATGTCCAAGTCGGTATTGCCTAAAATTATTGAAGAATACGATCGCCCTTATATTGTACACAAAACCATAATGACCTATGGTCTGGGAGAGAGTGCAGTTGCGGAAAAGCTTGAAGATTGGGAAAATAATCTACCTTCATTTATAAAATTTGCGTATTTGCCCAACCTGGGTAGGGTAAGGTTAAGGCTTTCCGCGAAAGGTGATGATAAGGAGGCATTGATGGCTGGTATTGAGGAACAGGTAAAAAAACTGTACCCCTTAATTGGCGACATTATTTACGGAGAAGAAGAAGAGGATGGTAATGTAGAGAAGCAAATCGGCACTTTGCTTACCAATAAAAAAATGACCCTTTCCACTGCGGAAAGCTTTACGGGAGGAAGTATCGCGGAACGAATTACTGCCGTACCTGGAGCTTCCAATTATTTTAAGGGCAGTATGGTATGTTATGCCACCGAAGCAAAAGTGAATTTGTTGGGAGTTTCACAAGAATTGATCGATCAACATTCTGTGGTGAGCGAAGAAGTCGCCATAGCGATGGCCAACAGCATAAAAAATAAGCTGGGAACAGATTTTTCCATTGCTACAACAGGTAATGCTGGACCTACAAAAGGCGATTCCAATGCCGAAGTTGGAACGGTATATATTGGTATTAGCACCCCAAAGGGTACTTTTGCCCAAAAATTCGTGATGGGCCGGCACCGGGAAAGGGTCGTGAAAAAGTCTGTAAACAAGGCTTTTGAGCTATTGTACAAAGAAATTTTAAATTTCTGAAAAAGATTTTTGTACGTCCCATTAAAATGGTATAAATTTGCAGCCTCAATAAAATCACTCAAATAGTTAGGGAGATGTCTAAAGTTTGTGAAGTAACAGGAAAAAAGGTGATGTTTGGAAACAACGTTTCCTTTTCTATCAATAAGACTAAAAGGAGGTTCGATGCGAATATCTCCAAGAAGAGATTTTATATTCCAGAGGAAGATCGTTGGGTAACCTTGAACGTTTCTGCCCGTGGGTTGAAAATCATCAACAAAAAAGGAATCTCTGCTGTCTTAAAGGAAATCAATTCCAAAAAGTAAGTTGTAAAAGCATTTTAAGTACAATACAATGGCAAAGAAAGGAAATAGGGTTCAGGTAATTTTAGAGTGTACAGAACACAAGGAATCTGGTATGCCAGGTACTTCTAGGTATATTACCACTAAGAACAAAAAGAACACGCCAGATAGGATGGAAATCAAAAAGTACAATCCTATTCTTAAGCGTATGACAGTTCATAAAGAAATTAAGTAATAGCTTTTTACAAAGTAAAAGGCAGAAAAATATAAGCCATGGCAAAGAAAACAGTAGCATCACTTCAGTCATCCTCAAAAAGATTGACAAAGGCCATTAAAATGGTTAAATCTCCAAAAACTGGAGCATATACTTTTGTGGAGTCAGTAATGGCACCGGAAATGGTTAATGACTGGTTAAATAAAAAATAAGGAAGATACTATCTTTCTCGCATATAATATTTGAGCCGCTATTTAGCGGCTTTTTTTATGGATGAAATTGAATAATAGGTATTAGTTTTTATTTACACGGTATGTAATTCTCCGGTTGGTAACCACCGTATTAACCCTAATGGTCAGTGTGGCCGAACTGGAAGTTGTAGTGCCACAAATAAATTCATCATTGCTGGTCACTAAACGATATTGTGTGTTGTTTTCGCTTGAGGTAGGATTTGTTATGGTTAAAGTACCGGTTGTGGTTCCCGAATACATCCCAGCATCTGAAAGGTCTGTCCAAGAGCTTCCATTATAATACTGCCATTGAAGTTGATCCGCGGTTACAGTTGCGGATATGGTGGTTGTGCAACCTGGACAAGTAGTTGTATTTACTGGCTGCGATGTTATGGTTGGTGCCGAACCCGCTTCTCTGTAGTCAAAGGTAGTGTTGGAATCGTTGTCGGCTGGGGTTGTGTAGCCGCCGGAACCGCTGGTTACTAGTCCATCCGCATCGATGGTAACGGGGTTTGGCCCCAAATATCCATCGTCGTTGTCATCGGTAAACCCTGCTTCGCGGACATCGTTACATCCGTCACCATCAGCATCTAGAACATAAGCATCGTAACTTCCATCGGCATCAGAATCCAAAATGGAATAGGTAGGAATGGCATATTCCGTATCAACATCTTCGATTGCATTAAAAAGTCCGTTTGAGCCTGAGTTTGTCGTGGCTCCATCTATTCTACCATCGTTGTTGTTATCCGCAACGCCACTCTCGTTCAATACACCGGACTCCACAATATCATATATTCCATCATTGTCGGAATCTAGGTCAAACTCATTACTTATTCCATCACCATCGGTATCACAAATAGCGCTTGCGAACAATTCTCCGGTAAAACCCTCAGGTCCGGGACCGGCCTGGTTAGTGAGCGTAAATGTATTATTGTTTCCTGGTACCCAGGCAATAGTGTTAAAGGGGGTTCCACCTTGGGCTTCCATAAGCTCCAATGTAGTGGAAGAGGTAGTTCGGCTTCCGTAAAGGCTTACTTGGCCAACTTCATTTACAATCAATCGTAGTCTTGGTATGCCATTGGAGTTGGCCACCCAAGGTTGACTAATAAAACTGCCATCGGATTGAAATACAAAATATTCATCACCAGCATCCAATGCCCCATTTTCAAACTCCAGAACGGAAGGGTGAATTGTAGATCCATTAATATCCAATTGAAAAGAATTGTCCATCGATGAAAAATCGAGTCTCAAATATCCCGTGTCCGTGTGGTTGATCACAACAGATCTTTCTCCCACATCCGATGAGGTGAGGAAAGAAGCATTGATAGAAGAGCAATACTCTTCTTCGTCGGTGATGCCATCATTGTCATCATCAATGTCTACCATATCACTTATTCCATCTCCGTCCGCATCGGTTAGGGCTGTGGCGGTAATCAGAACATTATCGATATAAACACGATCGTTGTTTCCAGACCAATCATTGCTACCTTTTCTGAAACGAATGGTTGTGTTGCTAGACATGTAAGTCGTAATATCTTGGTTAAAAACTCCGCTTTGATTTCCAGAAAAGGTATCCAAGGTAGTAAATGACGAACCATCTGAGGAAATCTGTATTACCAAGGTTTCGCCCGATTCAAGACTGGATGTTTCCCAGTCAAATGAGAGATTAGCAGAACTATAGCCACTTAGATCCGCCGTTCTCCTGATATTTTCACTCCAGATATAATAGAAGAAAAGTTGGTTCCCCCATACTCTTATGTATCCATTGGAAGCACTATTGTTATCATTGAACTCTTGCCAATCGGTGGACCAATTTTGGGTGCCATCATTGTTTGCATAAGATACCGAGCTAAATGTATCCGAAAACGTTTCTTGTGCTGTAATTGTTATGGAAAACAATGCGAGCAGCAAAATAGTTATCCTTTTGATTGGATTTTTCATAGAATCTTGAACAAACTAAACCGGTTAAAGATAGGCAGGTGACCCACGGCACACTAATATTTGTTGTGTAGACGTATAATGAACATGTAAAACCTTGTGGAGTTGAGGTTTGTGATTTTATGCAAAATAAAACCAGGTTTATGGAACACTTGAGTTTTGAGTGTTTTTAGATTAAAAAAAACTGCCCTTACTTTCCTATCTTTGGTCATTCTCAAAGAACATAGGATGAGCTTATTTAAAAATATATTTTCGAAGGATAAAAAGGAGACCTTGGACAAGGGACTCGAAAAATCCAAGACCAGTTTCTTCAGCAAGTTGGGCAAAGCCGTAGCGGGCAAGTCCAAAGTAGATGATGAGGTGCTGGACAGTCTAGAGGAAATCTTGGTTACTTCCGATGTAGGCGTGAACACTACGCTGAAAATCATTGATCGAATCGAAGAACGGGTTTCACGCGATAAGTACATGGGTACGGACGAGCTCAACACTATTTTACGCGAAGAAATAGCTGGACTACTTTCTGAAACCCAAACAGGAGAGGATAGTGAAATTACCATCCCAAAGGACAAAAAACCCTATGTGATCATGGTGGTTGGCGTAAATGGTGTGGGTAAAACCACAACCATTGGTAAACTGGCCCATAAGTTCAAGAATAATGGGATGAAAGTGGTCTTAGGGGCGGCCGATACTTTCCGTGCTGCAGCCATAGATCAATTGGAGGTATGGGCAAAGCGTGTGGATGTTCCTATTGTGAAGCAAAAAATGGGAAGTGACCCAGCTTCTGTAGCATTTGACACCCTAAACTCGGCCGTGGCCGAAAAAGCCGATGTGGTATTGGTGGATACGGCAGGTCGTTTGCACAATAAGGTAAATTTAATGAACGAACTTTCCAAGGTTAAGCGGGTAATGCAAAAGGTAGTTCCAGATGCACCGCACGAAGTACTTTTAGTGTTGGATGGTTCTACTGGCCAAAATGCATTTGAACAAGCCAAACAATTTACCAAGGCCACTGAGGTTACGAGTTTGGCAGTTACCAAATTGGACGGAACCGCCAAAGGTGGGGTTGTTATCGGAATTTCCGATCAATTCCAGATTCCCGTAAAATACATTGGTGTTGGTGAGGGAATTGAAGACCTTCAGGTGTTCAACAAATTTGAGTTTGTCGATTCATTTTTTAAAATATAAGCTACCATGTACAAATACCTCTTTTGTTCTTTTCTACTGATAGGATTTATTTCATGTAAACAAAAAAACTCGGAACCAAAGGAAGATATTGTCCTATGGACACCTTACAATGATTCATCGGAAGTAGCTGCTAGTGTGGATAACGAAAGTCCACGGATGCGCTATAAGTTTATTCAAAGCAAGGTGTTGGATAAGAATGAAGTGTTTCTTCCCTTGTACGATGAAGTGTCCAAATTTACTGAAGAGCAATATGAGAAAATGAAACCTTTGGTTTTGGAGCAGGATATTCCTTCCATTCAAAACCAAATTGATGCAGGAACCTTCACGTACGAAGATTTGGTACTGTTCTATTTATACAGAATCCATAAATACGAATTGCCCAACAATACCACCCTGAATACCATAATTGCATTGAATCCCAATGTGCTGGAAGAAGCGCGCCAACTGGATGAGAGCAAAGAGACGCATCATCTTATTTACGGTATGCCCATTTTATTAAAGGACAACATTGGGACTGCTGAAATGAAAACAACAGCAGGCGCAATCGCTCTCAAAGAAAACCAGACTGATGATGCTTTTATCGTCCAACGTTTGAAGCAAAAAGGAGCACTGATATTGGGTAAAGTAAACCTTAGCGAGTGGGCCAACTTTATTTGCGGAGTTTGTCCCAATGGCCAAAGTGCCGTTGGCGGGCAAACCTTGAATCCCTACGGAAGAAGAGTTTTTGATACGGGAGGTTCCAGTGCGGGTAGTGGAACTTCTACCGCTGCCAATTATGCCGTAGGTGCTGTGGGAACCGAAACTTCGGGTTCCATACTTTCACCATCGAGTCAAAGTTCTGTGGTAGGATTAAAACCAACCATTGGTTTGTTGAGCAGGACGGGAATCGTGCCTATTTCCAGTACCTTGGATACCCCTGGACCGATGACGAAAAGTGTGTCGGACAACGCCATTCTCTTGGATGCGATGTTGGGCAAGGACGAAGCCGATTATAAATCGGTAAGTGCAGAACCTGGAATTTTATCCGCTTGGATGAACCCCGAACCGCTTAAAGAAATCCGTCTTGGGGTAATGACAAACTTAATGGAGCGAGATTCTATTTATGCTGCCAATGTGGAAACTTTGCGAGAAGCAGGGGCGCAGATTGTTGAGTTTGAATCAGAAAATATTCCATTGGATGGTTTCACGACTTTATTGAATCTGGATATGGAACAGGATTTACCAGCTTATTTAAACTCCCAAGTAAAAGATAGGGATGCTGTAAAAGTGGAATCGGTGGAAGATGTGGTAGCTTTCAACAAGCAAGATTCTTTAGTGAGAATACCTTATGGTCAAGCTCGTTTTGATGGTATCTTGGCAGATTCGACCACCGCAGAACAATTTGAAAAAATAAAAAAGGACTTAAAGGAATCAGGAAGAGCCTTCTTCAAGATAATGGAAGAAAAGCAGCTGGATGCCGTATTGAGCATCAATAATTACCATGCGGGCTACGCAGCCGTAGCAGAATACCCGGCTTTAACGGTTCCGATGGGATATAAATCCGATGGCGAGCCAGAAAGCTTGACCTTCATAGGGAAACCGTTTTCCGAAGCACACTTGCTACGGATTGGAAAGGCATTTGAAGAGTTGACCAAAGCTCGAAAAATTCCAGCAGGGTATCAGGATTAACAAGCCTGGTATTGCTTTTATCTAATTTCTACAAGAGTTATTGCTTCTAAAATTATACACTAAAGTGATTGTAATGCTTTGTGTTATTGTATTTTTGCACTCCATTTTAAGGAACTATGCGCACAAAATCGCTTAAAAAGAACAAAATCAATGTGGTGACCTTGGGTTGTAGCAAAAACGTCTATGATTCCGAAGTGTTGATGGGACAATTACGTGCCAACAATAAGGAGGTAGCTCATGAAGAGGAAGGCAATGTTGTGGTGATCAACACCTGTGGATTTATTGCCAATGCAAAGGAAGAAAGTGTTAACACCATTTTGGATTATGTGCAGCGTAAGGAAGCTGGCGATGTGGACAAGGTTTTTGTTACAGGTTGTTTGAGCGAGCGCTACAAGCCAGATTTGGAGAAAGAAATTCCCAATGTGGACGAGTATTTTGGTACCAGCGATCTTCCTAATTTGTTGAAGGCCCTTGGCGCGGATTATAAGCATGAGTTGATTGGCGAGCGTTTGACGACTACCCCCAAAAACTATGCTTATCTTAAAATTGCCGAAGGTTGTGATCGACCTTGCTCTTTCTGTGCAATTCCTTTAATGCGCGGTAAGCATAAGAGCACACCCATTGACGATTTGGTGGCCGAAGCTGAAAAGTTGGCCGCAAAAGGGGTAAAAGAATTGATTTTGATTGCACAAGACCTTACCTATTACGGTCTTGATCTTTATAAGAAAAGAAACTTGGCAGAATTGCTTCGGGCGTTGGCCAAAGTTGATGGGATTGAATGGATTCGTTTGCACTACGCTTTCCCAACGGGCTTCCCGATGGATGTTCTCGAGGTGATGCGCAAGGAATCCAAAATCTGTAATTATATTGATATTCCGCTTCAGCATATAGCAGATACCATACTTAAAAGTATGCGTCGCGGTACTACGCAGGCAAAGACAACCAAGTTGTTGAAAGATTTTAGGGAGGCCGTACCCGATATGGCTATTAGAACCACATTGATTGTTGGTTATCCCGGTGAAACTGAAGAGGATTTTGAGACCCTAAAACAATGGGTTCAGGAAATGCGTTTTGAACGTTTGGGGTGTTTTACTTATAGTCATGAGGAGAATACGCACGCCTATAATTTGGAAGATGATGTTCCCGAAGATGTCAAGCAAGAAAGAGCCAACATCATCATGGAAATTCAATCTCAAATTTCTTGGGAATTGAACCAAGAGAAAATCGGCGAAACCTTCCGTTGTATTATCGATAGGAAAGAAGGAAACCATTTTGTGGGCCGTACCGAGTTCGATTCCCCCGATGTGGACAACGAAGTGCTTATTGATGCCACCAAGCACTACGTGAAAACCGGAGACTTTGTGAACATTAAAATTACGGATGCATCCGATTACGATTTGTTCGGAGAGCCTGCCTAGTCTTTAGTTAAGGTCGGCACTTTTCTTTTTTATTGTTTTTCAGGGTACCGTTGCCGATGCCCACACTTTGGCAACCATACTTCATATCTGTTTTCTATGTACTTTGCTGAGTAAACAATCTGTTCAGTTCTCGTAAATCTTCATGATGTCAATGTGATTTTGACCCATCACCCTTCTTTTATCTTTTTTTAGTTTTTTAAAACTGATAATGATCATATTAATTATATGGGGGTATGGGTAATTTTAGTGCGTCAATTATGAACTTTTGATGTGTTTCCCAATTTGTGATTCCAATCATTTAACGGGTAATAAAGCAATGTTTAAGTACAATTAACAATAACAACTATGAACCAGAATCAAAATAAACTGAAAGCGAGTGTTACCCTGCTTCGTATTTTTATCGGGTGGCACTTTTTATTTGAAGGTGTGGTGAAGATGTACAATCCCGAATGGACCTCCTTTGGGTATTTGGCTACCGCGCAAGGACCATTTGAGCCGTTTTTTACCATGCTGATCGGGGATGCAACCATTGGCTGGGTCGACACCTTGAACATTATAGCCCTCATGGTTGTGGGAGTAACCTTTACCCTGGGAATTTTTGAACGAATCGGCGCCATTGTGGGCGTTGGTCTGTTGGGGCTTTATTTTCTAGCACATCCACCATTCCCTGGTTTAACACAAATGAACGTGGAGGGAAATTATTGGTTGATCAATAAAAACTTGATTGAGCTTGTAGCCTGTATCGTAATCTATCAATTGCCTACGGGTGCATATTTTGGCCTGGATTATCTTAGAAAGAACAAACTTAAAACTCAGGAACAATGAAATGGACTAGAAGAGACCTTTTAATAGGATTGGGAGGCCTTCCCGTACTTGGAGCTGTATGGTGGGCCGGAGCGGCAACTGCTGTTGGGTCAAGAAACAAACGCTCAGAAATACTGGAACAACTCAATATAAAACCTTCGTTACCACCTGCGATTCCTGGGATCGGGGGAGATCCTGTTCGTATTGGGGTGATTGGTTTTGGTATTCGAGGGGAACAATTGACTCGGGCACTAGGTTTTGCTACCGACGAGTGGAAAGAAGAAATGCGTTTAGCTGCCGAAGAAGATCCAAACAATAAGAGATTGGAGGATTTTGAGGCCCAAGAACGCCTCAATGTAAAGTTAGTGGGTATTTGTGACGTGTTCGATGTGCGTGCAGAAAAATTCGTTAACTCCTTTTCTACAGAGGACAACCAAATAAAAAGATACCTCACGTACAAGGATATGATTCACAGTGGCGAAGTGGATGCCGTGGTAATTGCTACTCCAGATCATTGGCACGCACCAATGTCCATTGAAGCCTTGAACAACAATGTGCACGTTTATGTTGAAAAACCAATGACACATACCGTTAGTGAGACTTATACTTTGCGCGAGGCTGCGGAGAAATCGGATGCGATTTTTGCCGTAGGTCACCAGCATAGACAAACATTAAGTTTTAGTACAGCTCGTGATATTGTGGAGAAAGGAACGCTCGGGCATGTATCCTTGATTCAAACAAATACCAATAGGAATGATGACAATGGTGCTTGGAACTACGATATCCACGAAAAGGCCAGTCCCGAGACTATTGATTGGGAGCAATTCCTCGGCTCGGCACCAAAGGTGCCTTTCAATAAAAATCATTTTTTCCGATGGCGTAAGTGGTGGGCCTATGGCTCCGGGCTTTCTGGGGATTTGTTGACCCACGATTACGACCGTTTAAACTGCGTCCTCAACATGGGTATTCCAACGTCCGTAAGTGCTTCGGGAGGCATTTACACCCATAACGATGGCAGAAATGTGCCCGATGTAATTCAGGTGAACATGGAATTCCCTGATTTCAGTACGGGAAGCAGTCAATCCAAAGGCAAAGAAAAAGGAATGACGTTTTGCTATAGTGCCACTTTAGGGAATGGGTTCAACAGACCAACCATCATAATGGGTCACGATGCTACCATGGAGCTTGGCAATAGATTGACTGTTTGGCCCGATGGTGCTTCAACCCGATATGCCGATATGCTTGAAAATGAAAAGATGAAGCCCAATGTGCCTATTTATCAATATGACCCAGCAGCCAAAGCCACGGATGCAGTATCCTCTGCCACATCGCAATATTTCGCGGACAAAGGTTTGATGTGGACCTATATAGATGGGGTTAGAGTTGATTCTACCTTCTTGCACATGCGAGAGTGGTTGAGCGTTATTAAAAACGGCGGCAATGTAAGTTGTGGTATCAAAGAAGGTTTCGATGAAGCTATTTCTGCGCATATGGCAGGTTTGTCTTGGAAATTGGGCAGAAAAATAGAATGGGATACAGCAAGTCAAACCTTAAAACCTATAGAAGGTATTGACTTTGACCAAGTACTATTGGGTAACGAAAATTGGAACATACAACCAGAAATGGTTGGATGAGGTTTCTTGATTTTTATGGATTCTAGTCCAGAAAGTGGGATGTTGACCAAAAGAATTTTATTCTAGCAGCCAATGTCCCACTTGTACTTTTTGGTTATATGATAACATTGGAAACCAGTTCTTCGACCGTTGGGTGTTCGCTTCCACCAACGGGTTCTATGGTTAGGTTCAACGATTCCGCATTTTCGATGTATTTTAAGGTGACCAAATCTTTATCGGTTGGGACCACGCCCATATTGATCATCTCTCCATTTACATCACTCCACATTTGATAGGTTTTATCCTTGGGCAATTCGGGCAATCCTTTAGGATTAACGAGTACCAGTTGACTTTTATGGTTGATGTAGGCTACTGCTTTTCCATTGGATGCCTTTTGGTTTCCGTAGAGCACCAAAGGAATAACATCGGGGTTGTTGATGCTTTCAAAACGATTGGAAGTGAGCCTAAATTCAGATGTTAGGTTATCCACTTGACTTTGCAATCGGCTAGTTTGGGATTGAAGTGTACTTAAGTTGCTTTCTGCATCTTGCCACTTAACATATAACCAAAAGGTACTTAGGCCAAAAATCAATGCAAATCCAGCTGCAATCGATAAGGGCAACCAATTTGTTTTTTTCATCTCCTGTTGACGGATGGAATTCTTTATTCTTTCTTTTACAATTAGCGGTGGAGTTATGGCTTGTTCCAAGCCTATACGTTCAAAGTCAGCTTCCAACGCATCAAAATGTTCCTTAAGTTCTTTATCTTTCTTAAGGGTTTCTTCCACGGCAGTGGTCAACTCCTCAGAGAGCTCTCCAGTAAGATAAAGCTCTAGAAGTCCTTCTTCCAATATCCTTTTCTTATCCATCATGGCATTAATTCTAAAACGAACCAAATATATATCAACTTCTCGCTGTACGTCTCCCGCAATTGTTTAAGTGCTTGTCTTATATAGGACTTAAAGGTGCCCAGTGGCACGCCCATTTTTTTATGTGCTTGTTTGTGGGTATAACCATTGTAATACACTAATGTAATCGCTTTTTGGTGATGAGGTTCAAGGGTTTTAATGGAGCCTTTTAACTCGCTATAATCTGTCTCCTCTGCAGTAACCTCTTTAGTATCATATACACTTAAATCATCCGTTTGGATGAGCTTGCTCTTCTTGCGGAGTGAATTTAAGGTTGTGTTGCGCGCTATCCTGTAGGCCCAGGTATAAAACCTGCCTTTTGATGTCTCATAGGCTTCTATATTCTCCCAAATTTTCACAAAAGTTTCCTGGAGAAGATCTTCGGCTTTGGTTTTGTCCCGACACATACGGAGAATAACTCCGAAAAGTGCACCGGAGTATTTGTCATATAACTGATAGAGGGCTGTGTCGTCACCTGTAATCAAGCGGGTGATCACCTCATGGTCTTCAAAACTGTTCTTCATTGCTAGTGTTAAAGATATGATAAAAATCCACTGTCTTCATCCAATCGGTAAAACCATGTGTAAATAAAAGTAGAAAGCGCTTTAAAACAATAATCATTAAAAATTTAAATCAGAAAAAATGAAAAAATTAGTCTTTGCCCTATTTGCCTTTACCTTATTAATGGGTGCTCAACAAACCAATGCTCAAAAGTCACAGGATATTGTAGATATTGCTGTTTCTGTGGATGATTTCTCAACCTTGGTAACCGCACTAAAAGCTGCGGACCTAGTGGGAGCCTTGAAGGGAGATGGTCCTTTCACCGTATTTGCCCCTGTCAATTCAGGATTTGCCAAAATCGATTCTGAAACCTTAAATGCGCTTTTACAACCAGAAAACAAGGAAAAATTAGCTGCTATTCTAACCTATCATGTGGTGTCTGGCAAATTAATGGCTGCCGATGTAGCTGCTGCACTGGCTAAAGGAAATGGAAAAGCAGAACTTACAACTTTGAACGGAGGGAAATTAACTGCGATGAAAAAGGATGGTGGTATTTATTTAAAGGATACCAATGGAAATTGGAGTAAAATTTCCAAAACAGATGTCGATGCCTCAAATGGAGTAATCCATATTATTGAGGATGTTGTAATGCCCAACTAACTAAAGGTTGTTTGTTTTGATGTTGAAAAGCACCGCATTGCGGTGCTTTTTTAATGCTATCTCTTTCTATCCAATTCTATTTGATATAGTTCGCTGCCAAGCTGGGCCAAAAATGGTATGCCCACTTCGTCGTATTCGTAGTTGTTATCGTTGAAAATCCCGTTACCATTGACAAGTATGGTTGCGGTGACCATAAAATCAACATTGTTTTTGGTGTCTTTAATATAAGCACAATCTGTAAGTGTCCCATAAGCATATCCCACCTTGTTGTAAATTTTAATGTGCTCTGGAATGGGGTCCGTGTTGTCCCCAAACATGAAGAACTTTACATAACTGTCATAAAATTCCTCGGGGTTATATCCAAGTTTTGAAGGCAGCGTGTGCATGGCGGTCAATAGATACTTGTGTTGGTTGTCACTAAGGTTGAACTGCTGTTCCTTTGGAAACGCTTCTGGAAAAATAACACGCTTCAATAAAGCACTTTGTGCCTTAATGGGATAGTAATTCTTTAAACTGAAATTAAAAGGTCCTTCTTCGTATGATTCATCGGCGATGAAACCCTTACCTTTCGTTATCTTATTTAAATTAAGTGGCTTAATTGGTGAGTTTATAATGGGAGAGCTTAAAGATGTTGTAGAGTCGTTGAGGTAAAACACCAAGGATTTTGTGGTTACCTCGTCTGCATTACTTGTGGATAATCGATGGGCGATGCGAAGAGGTGACACACCTGTTTTTTGTATTCTTTGATTCAGGTCATCCTGCCCTAAAAATTCAATTAATCGATTGTTGGCCGCATTGTCCGAAACAGCAAAAATTTCTGAAATGGCCTTGGCAAATGTGGTCTGCACCGAATCTCCTTCCACAAAAAAGCGGGTATTGATGGAGAGCGAATCAGTTTCGTTGAGCTTTTCCAAAGCGGCTACTGCTGCAGGAAATTTTACTGTGCTGGCAGGGTAGAAATAGTTGTTATCATCGACCTGAAAATCGAAATCGGTAAAAATAATGCTGTCGTTTCTTCGGTCAATTTGGGTGTATCGGATTTGAACCTCGTGCTCCCCAAGATTGTCCATCACGTTTTTAATCTTAGGGTCCTGCGATGAAAGCACTTTTACCAAAGGGTCGGTCGGAGGGTTGTTGGAACAAGATGTCACCAAACCCAAAACGCCTAAAATTACAAACCTACTCCACACAGGCGTAAACTTAAATTTCTTGATTGTAAACTTGACCTCGATGCGGTTTAAGAATGCTTCTTACCTCCTTTAGCTCAAATTCGGCAACTACCAAATATGCAATACTATGGGTGGGGCTAAAATGCTCCACGCCTCCTAGGTCGTATTTTAATTCCTCCACTTCCACAAACTCCTTTAAATGTTTTAGGTAGTGTTCGGCAGTATGTGATGCACCTGGACCTCTAAAGTCCCAAATAATTTTGATTTTTCTATCCAAAAGTTTTTCCATTGTATTTTATGAATTAAGCACAGATTCGCCATTTTCGGCAAATGCCTTAAAATCTTGCATGTATTTTAAGGACTGTTTTTTAAAAGCTCCGGGCATTAAAAATCCCATAAGTTTCATTCCAAAACCTGAAAATTGAAATTCGGATTCTGATATCCATCGCGTTTTGTTCCCTTCGTCCTTGAAAAAGTTTTTTTGAATGTTGTGTACCCCTTTGGTATCGTAGGTCATGTGGAGTTCTTCGGGAAGATTTCTTTTGATAATGGTCTCGACCATATCCATTTTTCGTTTTCCCATTTCATAGCTAAGACTCATACGTGCGCCTTCTTGTCCTGGGTTTGTGGATAATTGTTCGTAGCCCACAAGTCCACGTTGCCAATGCTTCATGTTTTCAGCATCATCCAATTTTTTGATGAATTCATCCCGAGGGACATCAACAACAATTTCAGTATTATACTTCATGCTTGGTTTGGTTTTGCACTAATGTAATAATTTCTGAGCATCTAAATTCAACTAAAAAAATCTGTTAATGAAATTAGAACCTTCTTGTAGGGGATTTTGTAATTGTTATTTTTGCGAAATGCTTAAGCTCCAAAAAAATACGCTGTTCTTCCTTTGTGCCTTGGCAGCAATACTGGTTTCCTCATGCGAGGGTATGTTCAATAAGGCCAAGGAGAAGGAACCTTTGGCGCGTGTAGACGATACTTTTCTTTATAAAGAAGATATTGCCTCCTTGATTCGAGATGATATGTCTGCTGAGGACAGCACCATTTTTGTAACCAATTACATCAACAATTGGGCGTCCAAGCAATTATTGTTATCTAAGTCAAAAATAAATTTGCCCGAAGAAAAGTTGGCAGAGTTTGATCGTTTGGTATCCGATTACCGCGCGGACCTATATACTAGGGCCTATATAGAGGCATTGGTGAACCAATCCCAAGATACGGCCGTTACCAAAGGTCAACTGGAGGAGTTTTATGAACGTGAGAAAGAGAATTTTAAACTGAACGAAAAACTGGTTCAGCTTAGGTTTGTGGGCATGTCCGAGCAATTTTTGGATAGAGATGGAGTAGAGGCCAAAATAAAAAATTGGGATGATTCAGATAAAAGATATTTGGATTCCATAGCGGTACAGTTCAAAAAAATTCATTTTAACGATTCCATTTGGGTAAGTGCTTCCCGAGTAATAGAGGAAATTCCTCCATTGACTCAGGCTAATGAGGAAGCCAACTTAAAAAAATCACAATTTTTTGAGTTACAAGATTCGTTAGAGGTATATTTGGGCTTGGTGACCAATGTGTTGGAAGTCAACGAAACAGCACCTTTTGATTATGTGGAGCCGGATATTCGGCAGTTGATATTGAACAGGAGGCGATTGAATTACGTAAAAAGACTGGAAACCGAAATTATAGATGAAGCTATTAAGAAGAATGAATTTGAGGTTTATGACAAAGAAAATTAAAGGACTTTCCATTGTATTTTTTGCAATGTTGGGAATGGTTCAAGCACAAGAGGCAGACCAAGCATTGAGCGTTAATGATTCCACAACCAATGCCAAAAAAGTAAAATTGGATGGTATTGCCGCGGTAGTTGGTGATTATGTTATTTTGGAGTCCGATATTGACAAGACCTTGATAGATCTTAAGAATCAAGGAGCCTCCACAGAAGACATTACCCGTTGTGGTCTTTTGGGCAAGTTAATGGAAGATAGATTATATGCCCACCAAGCAGTACAAGATAGTTTGTTGGTGTCCGATGATATGGTCAACGCGCAAAGCGATAGACAGATTCAGCAGCTTACCCAACAAATTGGAAGTGCAGAAAAAATGCTCAGTTATTATAAAAAGCCAGATATGGAGAGCTTCCGTGAAGAGCTTTTTGAAATAAATAAGCTAAGAATGCTTTCTGAAAGGATGCAGAGCAAAATTGTTGAGGAAATTGAGGTGACACCAGAAGAGGTGCGTCAGTTTTTCTACAAAATACCTGAGGATGAAAGACCTGTATTCGGTGCAGAGCTGGAAATCGCCCAAATTGTTAAGCAGCCTGAAGCTCCGGAAGAGGAAAAGCAAAAGGTAATTAACGAGTTAAAGGAGATTAGACAGGACGTATTGGAAAACGACAGTAACTTTAGGGTTAAGGCCATTCTTCACTCAGAGGATCCTGGATCAAGACCGAATGGAGGCTTTTACAGTATGACGAAAGAAACTCAATTTGTAAAGGAATTTAAGGATGTGGCTTTTAGCCTTCAGGAAGGAGAGGTTTCGGAACCTTTTGAAACCACATTTGGTTATCATATTATTTTAGTGGAAAAAATAAGAGGCCAAGAAAGAGATATCCGTCATATACTTATGATACCGGATATTCCCCAAAGTGCCATAGATAAGGCTGTTAGCGAATTGGATACTATCCGTCAACAGATTATAGATGGAAAATATACCTTCGCGGAAGCTGCTTTGAACTTTTCCGATGAAAAGGAAACCAAATTTGATGGTGGATTGCTGCGTAATCCGGTAAATTTTGATTCTCGTTTTGAGCTTACCAAAATGGACCCAACGCTCTACAATCAAGTAAGGGATTTAAAAGATGGGGAAATATCAAGACCCATACGAGAGGATGATCAAAGGGGAGGACCTCCAAAGTTCAAAATCATGAAGATTTCTAACCGATATGATGAACACGAGGCGGATTTTGCAAAGGACTACATGAAAATTCAAGAACTAGCGTTAAGAGAAAAGCAGTTCAATGCCATAAAGGAATGGATGGACGATCATATTGATGATACGTACATTCACGTAGATCCAGAAAGCAGAGATTGCGATTTTGCAAACAACTGGGTAAAGGAATAATTGTATGTCGGATGTAGTTGCAGTAGAAAACCTGGTAAAAAAACACCAAGAGTTAAAAAAAGAGATTGCCAAGGTCATTGTGGGCCAAGAAGACGTAATCGATCAAATACTACTATCCATTTACACTGGAGGACACTCCTTGCTAATTGGTGTTCCGGGTTTGGCAAAAACATTGATGGTAAACACCATTGCGCAAACTTTGGGATTGGATTTTAAAAGAATCCAGTTTACACCCGATCTTATGCCCAGCGATATTTTAGGAAGCGAGGTGTTGGATCAAAACCGCAATTTTAAATTTATTAAGGGCCCCGTTTTCGGAAACATTATTTTAGCGGACGAGATAAACAGGACACCGCCCAAAACCCAAGCAGCACTCCTCGAGGCCATGCAGGAAAGAGCGGTTACCATTGCTGGAAAACAACACAGACTAAAGCGCCCGTACTTTGTATTGGCTACCCAAAACCCCATAGAGCAAGAAGGAACTTACCCCTTGCCAGAGGCACAGTTGGACCGTTTCATGTTCGCCATCCAACTCAAATATCCTTCTGTGGAGGAAGAAATCCAAGTGGTAAAATCCACCACTATGGATGATGAAGTTCAAATAAATTCACTTTTCAACGCGGAAGAAATTATTGAAGTGCAACATCTGGTCAGGCGCATACCTGTGCCGGACAATGTTGTGGATTACGCCGTCAGATTGGTTAATCGTACACGGCCAGGTCAAGAAGGAGCTTCCGATTATGTGAAAAACTATATAGATTGGGGCGCAGGACCAAGAGCTTCACAAAATCTAATTTTGGCTGCCAAGGCCCATGCTGCGGTCAATGGAAAGTTCTCTCCCGACATCGAGGATGTTAAAGCAGTTTCTTTGGGAATACTTCGCCATAGAATTCTAAAAAACTATAAAGCAGAGGCGGAAGGCATCTCTGAAGAAAAAATTATCACGGAATTGTTGTAAAAAATAAGAAAGTCAACACTTATTTAATGCGATTCTAATTCCAAATTACTTCACGATTTAGTAAATTTACCGAATTACGAAAATCTAAAAACTCAATTGTATAATGGCATTTGATATAGACATGATTAAGGGCGTTTACGCTTCCATGGGGGAACGTGTGGAAAAAGCCCGTGAATTGGTGGGCAAGCCACTAACACTTTCCGAAAAGATTTTATACTCCCACCTTTGGGACGGTGAACCAGAAAAAGCATATGTAAGAGGTAAAGACTATGTTGATTTTGCTCCGGACCGAATTGCTTGTCAAGATGCAACGGCGCAAATGGCTTTGCTTCAGTTTATGCAAGCTGGAAAAGATAAGGTTGCTGTACCTACAACAGTTCACTGTGATCACTTGATTCAAGCCAAGGATGGTGCTGCTGCAGATTTAAAGCATGCCAATGAGACCAGTAGCGAAGTGTTTGATTTCTTAGGTTCTGTGTCAAATAAATATGGAATTGGGTTTTGGAAACCAGGTGCTGGGATCATTCATCAAGTAGTACTTGAAAATTATGCATTCCCTGGCGGGATGATGATTGGAACCGATTCTCACACCGTGAATGCTGGTGGTTTGGGCATGGTGGCCATTGGAGTTGGAGGTGCGGATGCAGTGGATGTAATGGCAGGAATGGCATGGGAGCTAAAGTTTCCAAAGCTGATCGGAGTAAAATTGACCGGTACACTATCCGGTTGGACAGCTCCTAAAGATGTTATCTTAAAAGTTGCCGAAATTCTTACCGTAAAGGGAGGAACCGGAGCTATCGTTGAATACTTTGGTCCCGGTGCCACATCAATGTCATGTACAGGTAAAGGAACTATTTGTAACATGGGCGCCGAAATTGGAGCAACTACTTCCACCTTTGGTTACGACGAATCGATGGAGCGCTATCTAAGAGCTACCGATAGGGAAGATGTTGCCGATGAAGCCAACAAAGTAAAAGAACATTTGACGGCTGACCCAGAGGTGTACGCCAACCCAGAGCAGTATTTCGATCAAGTGATCGAAATCAATCTTTCAGAATTGAAGCCGCTCTTAAATGGTCCTTTTACCCCCGATTTAGCTACAGAAGTGGGGACAATGAAAGAAAAGGCCGAAAAGAATGGATGGCCTTTGGCTGTTGAGTGGGGATTGATTGGTTCTTGTACCAATTCCTCTTACGAAGATTTATCCAGAGCGTCATCCATTGCACAACAAGCTTTGGACAAAAAATTGAAGACAAAAGCTGAATTTGGTATCAATCCAGGTTCGGAACAAGTTAGATATACTACCGAACGTGACGGTATACTTGAGATATTCGAAAAACTGGATGCCAAAATCTTCACGAATGCGTGCGGACCATGTATTGGTCAGTGGGCTCGATATAAAGATCCAAAGAATGCTCCAAAAAACAGTATTGTTCACTCTTTCAACCGAAACTTTGCAAAGCGTGCTGATGGTAACCCGAATACACACGCATTTGTAGCTTCACCGGAAATGACCGCGGCAATTGCCATAGCAGGTCGTTTGGATTTTAATCCACTTACCGACAAACTTATCAATGAAGATGGGGAAGAAGTGATGTTGGATGAGCCAACAGGATGGGAATTGCCTCCAAAAGGTTTTGAAGTTAAGGAAAACGGATACGAAGATCCTCTTGAAGATGGAAGTGGAGTAGAAGTTAAGGTAGCTTCAGACTCCGAACGTCTGCAATTGTTAGAGCCTTTTGTGCCTATCAAAGCAAGTGATCTTCAAGGGATGAAATTATTGATCAAAGCCTTTGGAAAATGTACTACGGACCACATTTCCATGGCAGGACCATGGTTACGTTTTAGAGGACATTTGGACAATATTGCGAACAACACTTTAATTGGAGCTGTAAATGCCTTCAATCAAAAAACAAACTTCGTTAAAAACCAGTTGACAGGTGAATATGGAGGTGTTCCGGATACGCAGCGTGAATACAAGAAACAAGGTATTATGACCATTGTTGTTGGAGACCATAATTACGGTGAAGGGTCTTCAAGAGAGCATGCTGCCATGCAACCAAGACACTTGGGTGTTGCAGTAGTTCTGGTTAAATCTTTTGCAAGGATTCATGAAACCAACCTTAAGAAACAAGGTATGTTGGCCTTGACCTTTGCCAATGAAGATGATTATGATTTGATTCAGGAAGATGATACGTTCAATATTGTTGATGCCGCTGAGTTTGCGCCAGACAAGCCTTTGACCATCGAAGTGGAACATGCCGATGGGAGCAAGGATACCATTATTACAAACCATTCATATAATGATGCTCAAATCAAGTGGTTCAATGAGGGTTCTGCCTTGAACTTGATCAAGAAACAGAATGCTTAATTGTATCTAAATATAATCTGTAAAAACTCCTGACATTGTAAAAGATGTCAGGAGTTTTTAATTTTTGAGAAATAATTTTCAATGAAAATCAGTAAAAAGACTATTCTCAATGTAGTATTGATTCTTTTTATCCTATCCTTTTTTGTAACCCCAATAGGTTACTACGGGAAGATATGGTTAAATAGGATCTTTGCGTTTTCTCCCGAATTAATCGAAAAAACTGAGCAAGAAAAAATAACCGATTACGATTGGCAACTAAAAGACGAAGATTGGAATTTTTTCAACTTTGAAAAGTCCAAGGGAAATGTTGTTTTTATCAACTTATGGGCTTCTTGGCGATTACCTTCTGAAGCGGAGCTTTCAAGTATTCAGGAATTATACGACAAATACAAGGGAAAGGTTGATTTCTACATCATTACCAACGAGGAAAGAGCGCCTGTGGAAGCTTTTATGGAGGAGCACGAATTTACATTTCCGGTAACGTATCTGATCATAGGTGAGAAAATGCCAATTGATGCAGATAAGGTCCCATCATCTTATTTGATCGATAAATCCGGAAACATTGCAATTCAGGAAGAAGGAATCTCGGATTGGGGCTCTGGAAAAGTGCACAAACTAATGGATAAATTAATTTCAGAATGAAGGTTACCAAGGAACAGATCAGCAATGTAATTTGGATTTTGGCCATTGTTCTTATATTGTTTACCCCCATTGGTTTTTATCCACGTGTATGGGTCAATAAAATTGTAGCAACAGTAATAAGTCCAAGTACCATTGATCAGGACGAACAAGCCACTTTAAAAAATTACAACTGGAACCTTGTTGATTTGAATGGAAAGCAAACCAATCTAACATCAAAAAAAGGTGAGGTAATTGTAATTAATGTTTGGGCAACATGGTGCCCTCCATGCGTAGCCGAGCTGCCTGGCTTCGCCGAGCTTTATAAAGATTATGGTGATAAGGTCACTTTTGCCTTTATCGCCAATGATGAAAAACAAAAAGTTGAAGCATTTCTCAAGAAAAAAGGATACGATTTGCCTGTGTATTTTCAAGCTTCTACGACACCTCGAGAGTTAGAGAGTGGCAGTATTCCTGTTACCTTTATTCTTGATAAACAAGGCAACATTGTAGTAGATAAAACAGGTGCGGCCAATTGGAATTCCGACAAGACCAGAAGTCTGTTGGACAATCTGATTTCCGAATAAACTATTTTCTTTTGAAATATTTAAAGGGCACCACCAACATACCGAAGCATTCGCCATCTTCTTTCCCTAAATGCTTATGATGGATTTTATGCGCTCTACGTACACCGCGTGCATACCAGTTATTGGCATTTCTAAACATCTTAAAGCGTTGATGAATAAAGATATCGTGAACTGTAAAGTAGGCAATTCCATAAGCAAGTATACCGAAACCTAAAGGCCATCCGTACCAAAAAGTGGTATAACTACCTAGGTAGAATAACGTCATGCTAACAACGGCATAAAAAATAAAGAAAGCATCGTTGCGCTCAAACCACGAATCGTGGTCTTTTTTATGGTGGTCTTTGTGGAGACTCCATAAGAAACCATGCATTACATATTTATGGGTAAACCAAGCCATAAATTCCATAAAGGAAAAGGTTGCCAAAAATATCAATATCCAAAGTGCTACTTTCATTGTACCAATTGTAATTTATAATTAACGTAAGATTGCGCCAACAGACCAAATTTTTGATAATTGGGCACTCTTATTCTTGTATTTTTTATCTCCAAAGGAGGGGTGCTTTGCAGTTTTTGAAGCAGTTTTTTGTAATATCTGTAGGCTGTATAAACCCCAAATTTTGCTTGTTCCGGTAAGTGCACAATACCAGAATATCCAAGTGCAAAATCGGCTTTAATTTCGTTTACGATACGTTTTTTGGAATCCTCATCAAGCTCCAAAAGATTTGTATTGGGGAAATAAGTTCGGTTTAAATCCTCATAATCTGCCTTTAAATCGCGTAAAAAGTTCACCTTTTGAAAAGCGGAGCCCAAGGCCATGGCAGATTCTTTCAGTTCTTCATATTTGTCCTTGTCGCCTTTTACGAATACACAAAGGCACATCAATCCGACAACATCTGCTGAACCATAGATGTACTCCCGGTATTCATCAAAAGTCTCGTAGTTTTTCTTTGTAAGGTCCATTCGCATACTCTTCATAAAAGACGCTACCAAATGATGTGGTATATCGTATTTGTGGTAGGTGTACTGAAAGGAATTCAAAATAGGATTTAAACTTATCTTATCTTCAATGGCCTGTTCCATATCCTGCTCAAAGGCATCGAATAATTTAACCTTGTCATAATCGTGAAAGGTATCCACGATCTCATCCGCAAAGCGCACAAAACCATAAATGTTGTAAATATCCGCCCTAATGGAGGGGGCCAACATTTTAGTTGCCAACGAGAATGAGGTGCTGTAAGATTTTGTTACAATCTTGCTGCACTCGTAGGAGACGTCGTCAAAAGTAGTTTTCATCTTTTTAGTTCTTTAATGATTAAATCAGCCACCAGTTTACCGGAAATTAGGGATGGTGGGACCCCTGGACCGGGTACGGTCAACTGACCGGTAAAGAACAAGTTTTTTACCTTGTTACTTTTGAGGTTAGGTCTTAGAAAAGCGGTCTGGCGTAATGTGTTTGCCAAACCATAGGCATTTCCTTTATAGGAATTATACTGCTCCACAAAATCATTTACGCAGAAACTTTCCTTAAAAATTACTGAATTTTTTACAGACTGATGCGTTAATTTTTCAAACCGGTCCATCATAATGTCAAAATACTGATCTCTTAGCTCTGGAGTGTCCTCCAATCCCGGAGCAATCGGTATCAAGAAAAACCCCGTTTCTTTACCATCCGGGGCCATTGATGTATCCGTTACGGATGGAAAATTGGCATAAAACAATGGGTTGCTGGGCCATTGAGGGTTATCATAGATTTCTTGGGCGTGTTTTTCAAAATCGGTATCAAAGAACAGATTGTGATGCTCGATGTTTTCCAATTTTTTGTCAAAGCCTATATAAAATAACAATGAGGAAGGGGCATAGGTTTTTTTGTCCCAGTATTCTTCAGAATATTGTCGGTACTTTTTGTCGAGTAAAGTCTCCGAGTGATGATAATCTGCACCGCTCACCACATAATCTGCCAAATAGTTGGTTCCTTTACTTCGGATACCTAAAACTTCTCCATCCGACACCAAAATATGGGTTGCCGCACTATTGGTGTGTATGGTGACGCCCAGTTCCTCGGCCACGCTTTTCATAGCTTTGATAATCTCGTACATACCACCATTTGGATGCCATGTACCCAGTCCAAAGTCCGCAAAATTCATGAAATTGTAAAAGGATGGTGTTTTACTCGGTTTGGCCCCCAAGAAAAGTACAGGAAACTCTAGCGTAGATACCAGTTTTGGGTTTTTGAACCTTTTACGAACCTGCTGGCTGATGGTTTTAAAAAATTGGTCGACCTTTAAAACGGTTTCCTTGGTCACAAGCTCCAATGGAGAAAGCCCAGGACGCAGTACAACTTTGTTGATGGCGATATCGTAATTTTCCTGTGCTTCGCTTATAAATTGTTTCAATTGTTCGCTGCTTCCGGATTCAATACGCTCGAACTCGGTGCAGATTTTTTCCATACAATCACCTATGGTGATCACATCATCTTCAAAGAAAATTTTATAGGCGGGATTCAGCTTGTCGAGTTGGTAGTAATCCGAAGTTTTTTTATTGAAATCGGCGAAGAATTTATCAAAAATATCGGGCATCCAATACCAACTGGGACCTATGTCAAAAGTAAAGCCATCTTTGATTAACTGTCTGGCCCTTCCTCCGACGGTATCATTTTTTTCGAACATTTCTACCTCGTATCCGGCTTTAGCCAGATAACAAGAAGCAGAAAGCGACGAAAAACCGGAACCAATAACTATTACTTTTTTCATTTGGGATTAGAGCGATTCTATCAGTTGGTTAATGGACTTAAATATTTTAATGGGCCCAAGGGGCTTATCTTCTCCAACTTCTTGGATTTGATGACCCAAGACATAAAGTTTAGATCCGGGTGATTTTTTCAATACATTACCAAATCGTTCAAAGTAATCATCAATATCATCTTTGGTAGGTGATACGGTAAAGTAAGAAACAAACCTTATGTTGGTGTAATATTTAAGTAAGTCCTGAAGACTTTCTACCGGCATGGTCTGCCCCAAATATATGGTTTTATAACCGTGCAATGCCAATTGATAATTAATATACAGCAGTCCCAATTCGTGTATTTCATTCTCTGGGAGAAACAGTACATATACCTCATCTTTTTTGGACGGGGCGTCAAATTGAAGCTTTTCGGTATGGATGTATATTTTTTGTTTGATTAAATTGGATATAAAATGCTCGTGGGCAGGACTTATGGTATTCGTTTGCCACAATAACCCAAGTTCGTTCAATAAGGGTAAAAAGACCTCATTGAAGATTTGAGTGAACGTTTTATCTTCCATGAGCTCATTGTATGTGCTCAAGAAAAGGGATTGGTCAAAATTGAGCATGGCAAGTTTAAAGGAATTGAGCGCATGGCTCTTTTCGCTTTTCTGAGAAATAAATTCGTTTACCAAAGCAGGGATCTTTTCATCGCCCAATTTGGCAATTTTGGAAATCTTGTACCCATTATTGTACAAAAGTGTCACATTCAACAGCTTTTGAAGACTTTCAAGATTATAGGTGCGAATGTTGGTGTCAGTTCTTTCGGGACTAAATAAATTATATCGTTTTTCCCATATTCGAATAGTATGGGCCTTGATGCCGGAAAGGTTCTCCATGTCCCGAATACTAAACGAAGTCTTTACATTGTTCATCTTTTGTAATTAAACGTTAAACAAATTTACGATTAAAAAGATTTCATCCTAGTTTTTTATCATAAAATTTAGATTCTTCCTTATAAATATCAGAGTTTTGGGAAAAGATTTGAGGATTTTTCAGGGAGTGTTTAAAACTAAAAAACCGCAATTTCTTGCGGTTTTCTTCTGTGCCCACGACTGGAGTCGAACCAGCACGTCCTTTCGAACACTACCCCCTCAAGGTAGCGTGTCTACCAATTCCACCACGTGGGCCTTTGGAATTTTAGGTGTGCAAATATAATTTTTTTGTGCAAAAGGGCAGGATTTAAATAGCATTTTATCGTTGGTCGATAGCCTTTGATTTTTGAATTGGACCATTTTAATCTTAACAACCATTGGTACTCTTATAAAATCATGATTTACTTCTATTGGGAGGTGGATTAAATCCCGTAATTTTGTCCCATATTTTTTCAACAGAAAGCTATGGACAAAGATCTAGGTCGTTTACTTTACAACTATTTGATTGATACGGGAATGAGCGAAGGTTTGGCTGCGTATATCAATTTGTTTGTGCTGATGGTTGTGGTCCTTATACTTGTTTTGTTGTTGGATGTGCTTATTTGGAAAATACTACGCGGAGTATCCGTGAGGGTGGCGAGAAAATCTAAAAATAATTTCGACAATTTTTTGGTGGCCCAGCGTGTTCCGCGCTTTGTGGCTCATATGGTTCCATTAACCATACTACTTGAGTTTATTCCAGTGGCCTTCGCAGATTTTGATTATGCAGAGGTTATCGCGATGAAAACAATAAAAATTCTCTTCGTTTTTTTGACCTTGATCATTTTTCGAAAGTTTTTTAAAAGCGTAAATGGATACCTAAGAACCCGTTCGAAGTTTAAGGACAAACCAATAAACAGTTATGTTCAAGTGTTTATGATCTTTGCTTGGGTAGTTGGGTTACTTACCATTTTTGCCATTGTCACCGATACCACCGTATGGAAGTTTTTCACTGCATTAGGTGCCGCCTCTGCAGTGGTATTGCTCATTTTTAAAGATTCGATTTTGGGATTTGTGGCAAGTATTCAGGTTACCATTAATGATATGGTTCGTATTGGCGACTGGATTTCTTTCGAAAAATATGGTGCTGATGGCGATGTAGTGGAGATAAGTTTGGCCACCGTAAAAGTTCAGAATTTTGATATGACCATTACAACTATCCCTACCTATGCTTTGATCTCTGATTCATTCCAAAATTGGAGGGGTATGCAGGTTTCTGGTGGACGTAGAATAAAGAGGTCATTGATTGTAAGGCAAAAAAGTATTAGGTTTTTAACCGAGGAGGATATTGAAAAACTAAAAAACATTCAATTGGTTGAAGGATACATCGACCATAGAAATGGGCAAATTAGCGCATACAACGAAGCAAACAATATCAATAAGAATCTATTGATCAACGGCAGAAATTTGACCAATTTTGGTGTATTCCGAAAATATGTAACCAATTATTTGGAAAATCATTCAGCAATCAATAAAAAAATGACCTTGATGGTTAGGCAATTACAACCTACTTCGCAAGGTATTCCTTTGGAGGTTTATGCGTTCAGTTCCGACAAACGTTGGGAAAATTATGAATACGTAATGGCGGATATTTTTGACCACCTATTGGCGGCCTTGCCCTATTTTTCTCTGGAAGTGTTTGAATTGCCCGTCTCATTGGATCCTGTAAATGAATCGTAAATTATTTTCATGAATGACATTCGGCTACTACATAGGTAACCTTACCTCTTATAATTTGTAGTTAAAAGATATTTTACTTACTTATAAAGGGTAAAGATCATAGATTGAAGATTGTCGTGCAACTATGTCCAGTATTCGGTTAAAAATTCAAAGAAATCCTTTTTAAGTTCTGCATAGATTTGACGTTGGGCTTCCATTTTCTTTCTAAATTCCACATGCTTTTCAACCAAAGAAACATCCAAGGCCTCTTCGCCCATTTTACTGTGCTCCGCCATATTGGATTCGTGCTTTTCTATGATTTCCTCGAGATTGTTTATGACCCCTTCTTGTAAAATGAATTCATTCTGATAATGTTCCAATTTGGCAAGAACTTTTTGGTCTTCATATCGGCCAATCAGTTCACTTAACCTGTTCTTAAAGGTTTTTAGTTCATCTTGCCAAAATTCAAGCTCGAGTTCCCATTGTTTGTGTTCAAAATGTAGGTCCGAATCGTAAATTAATGTGTTTTCCATGACACTTTGTTTTATGTTCAAAAAGCTGGTAAACGCTTATTTGAACGGTTTTATAAATTTGTTATTTTCATCATTAAAATAGTTTGCCAGTAGGTTGGGGTTGCTAGGTTTTTCAGTACCCTCACCCAATATTTCTTCACCTCTTTTACCCAAGAGCTTTTCAAGGTCATCTTTGTCCACCACCTCTTTTTTTAATAGTAGCTGTGCTAAATTTTCCAACTCTTCTTTATGTTGTATCAGTAAATTTTTGGTTCGCTCGTAGGCAGACATTATTAAATCACGTACTTCATGGTCAATTTGCTTGGCCATATCCTCGCTGTAGGGTTTCCCAAGCAAACGTTCGTTGTCACCTGAGGAATCATAAAAACTGATGGGGCCTATTTCATCATCCAATCCATAGTAGGAAACCATGGTGTAGGCTTGTTTGGTCACTTTTTCAAGATCGTCCAAGGCCCCGGATGAGGGTTCTTTAAAGATTATTTCCTCCGCGGCCCTTCCACCCAGTGAGGCGCAGAGCTGATCTATAAATTGGGATTTGGTTACAATTTGACGCTCTTCTGGCAAATACCAAGCGGCCCCTAATGATTTTCCTCTGGGTATAATCGAAACCTTTACAAGGGAATCCACATGCTTTAGATGCCAACTTGCAACGGCATGGCCAGCTTCGTGGTAGGCAACAATTTCTTTTTCCTTTGGAGAAATAATCTTGCTTTTACGCTCCATTCCAACAATTACCCGATCCCTGGCGGCCATAAAATCCTCTTGTTCTACCTCGTCTTTCTTTTCCCGTGCTGCGATTAGGGCTGCTTCATTACATATATTGGCAATGTCAGCTCCAGAAAATCCAGGACTTAGCTTGGCCAATACTTCGATGTTCACATTTTTTGAGAGTTTTAAAGGACGGATATGGACCTTGAAGATTTCAGCACGTTCCGATTGGTTGGGGAGCTCTAAATATATATGGCGATCAAACCTTCCGGGGCGTAAAAGTGCCTTGTCCAGTACATCGGGGCGGTTGGTGGCGGCCAATACAATGACTCCCGTGTTATCGCCAAAACCGTCCAACTCGGTAAGTAGTTGATTTAATGTACTTTCACGTTCATCATTGGCTTGAAATGCATTGATCTTTCCTCGGGAGCGTCCAACTGCATCGATCTCATCGATAAAAATAATGCTTGGTGCTTTAGCCTTGGCTTTTTTGAAAAGATCGCGTACCCTTGATGCGCCAACTCCAACGAACATCTCTACAAACTCAGACCCTGACATGGAATAGAAGGGAACTTGCGCCTCTCCTGCAACAGCCTTTGCCATTAAGGTTTTACCTGTTCCGGGAGGGCCAACAAGTAGAACACCTTTTGGAATTTTAGCACCTAACCTAGTGTAATCTTCAGGGTTTTTAAGGAAGTCTACAACTTCCATTACTTCTTCCTTCGCTTCTTTGAGACCCGCAATATCCTTAAAAGTTACTTTACTTTTGCTTCCGGTTTCGGCAAGCTTAGCGGTGGATTTGCCAAAATTGAACATGGAGCTTCCTCCTTTTCCTCCCCCTATTCTTCGAAACATGAAAACCCAAATAAAAACGAAAAATGCCATGGGCAGTAACCATGATAAAATTGTGATGAAATCCGTACGGTTCTCGTATTGTACATCAATTTTTTCGGATATTCCTACATCCTCTTGTGCTTGTTGTAGTTTGTTTTCAAAACTTTCTACAGAGCCGATGGTTATGTAATAGTGAGGTCCTTTACTTGAAGATAATATCCCATTGGGGTCATCTTTTAAATCCGAATCGTCCAAAACATCCTTATTAATATAGACTTGGGCAACCTCCTTGTTGATTACAACAATCTTTTCAACAGCGTTTTTAGCCAATAGGCTATTCTCAAGTTTTGACCAGCTAATTTCTTCTGGGCCTCCTAGATTGTTGATTAAAAATGGAAATACTAACAATAGTAGCACCACCCAATAAACCCATCCAAAATCTTTTCCCCTAAATGGTGGTTTTGGAGTACGTGGTTTTTCACCATTTTTATTTGGTTTTTGATATTTTGGATCAACGGACATGATACCTTTATTTAACTTGATTGTAATGCAAACGCATTAATGGATTATCTCAAATCTACCTTACAATACTTGCATTTGAAATGATTTAAGTCATGCAATCTTACCTTGATTAACACCAATAAATCTTGTCCAAACATTTTAGAACTACATGTTTTTCCAAAGAGGTATTCCTGATTTAGGTCATAGGAGACCCTAATCCATAATTGTATTTTTAGAAACACCAAAGTAGTTGTCATGAACATTCTTCAGGATAAGAGATATATTTCATTGGATACCCATAATCCAATATGGGGTAGGATATTTACGGTTGCTCCACTGGTTGTTGTAGGGACCAAGGAAAAAGATGGGTATGACCTTGCTCCAAAACATATGGCCACCCCTCTTGGGTTTGATAACTATTTTGCGTTTGTGTGCACCCCAAGGCATGGAACATATCAAAATGTAAAAAGGACTGGGGAGTTTACGGTCAGCTTTCCGAAACCTGATCAAGTAACGACCACTTCCTTGAGCGCTTCGCCCAGAACGGAAGCATTGGCCAAATCCCAGCAAATTGTGGAATCCTTGCCTTTGATCAAAGCGGCCTCCATGGATGCACCTTTGGTAAAGGATGCTTATTTGTACTTGGAATGTGAATTATTCAAGATTATTGATGGTTTTGGTGAGAATAGCATCATCACCGGTAAAATAAAAGAGGCCTACGTAGACAATGATTATTTACGGGTTTCAGAAAAAGACGAACAAGAACAATTAAAAAATAATCCGTTGCTGGCATACATTTCATATGGTCGTTTTGCCAAAATCGGTGAAACCTACAATTTTCCTTTTCCAAAAGATTTTAAAAGATGACTTCCAAGGTTACACATATTGCTGATAGTATCTTGAATCAATTCAAATCGAGGGAGAAAGAAATGTTGGATTTTTTGGAGGAGCTTGTTTCGTTGGAATCACCTTCACGTGACCCTAAGTCCCAATATCAAATTTTAAAATTTATTGCGGAAGAGCTGAAGAAACTTGGTTTTTATACACTTCATGTACCAGGCAAAGAAACTGGGGGTTTTTTATATGCGCGACCTTTAAACAGGGATAAAAGCAAAGCTTCACAATTAATGATAGGCCATTGTGATACCGTTTGGGCACTCGATACAATAAAAAGAATGCCATTGCGAAAAGACGGTCAAACTATGAGCGGCCCCGGAATTTATGATATGAAAGCGGGGCTCACCCAAATCATCTTTGCCTTGAAGGCGATTGATGCATTGAATTTGAGCCCGCCATTAACTCCTGTTATTTTAATTAACTCCGATGAAGAAATTGGAAGTAGGGAATCCAGAAGCGCTATTGAACGATTGGCCAAGGTTTGTGAGCGTGCCTATATCATGGAACCTCCTTTGGGCTTGACGGGTAAACTGAAAACCGCCAGAAAAGGCCTTGGGCGCTTTACGATTACCGTAAAAGGTAAAGCTGCCCATGCTGGATTGGACCCTCAAAAAGGAGCGAGTGCTATCGTTGAATTATCTAATCAGGTGCAGCAACTATATGCCATGAACGATTTTGATAAGGGTATCACAGTCAATGTGGGGATGATTGAAGGAGGTGTCTCGCCCAATGTGATTGCTCCAGAAAGCAAAGCGGTAGTGGATGTTCGAGTGTTGAACAAAAAGGATGGAGAAAGGATTACAGAACAAATTCTTTCCCTCAAACCTATGTTGCCAGAAGTTGAAGTACACATAAAAGGAGGAATAGGAAGACCCCCAATGGAGCATACAGAAGGTAATCGTATGCTATGGAAATTGGCAAAGGCCAAAGGAGCCCTTTTAGGTTTGGACTTGGAAGAAGCGACCGCAGGTGGAGGGTCGGATGGGAATACCACAAGTTTGTATACTGCCACCTTGGATGGATTGGGAACAACGGGGGATGGGGCCCATGCCCAACACGAACACATTTTATTGGACGAGTTTCCGGTTAGGACAGCATTGCTCACTCTTCTTATGCTGGCCGAAGCAGGAGACCATTAAACTTTTTATTATGGACCACAAATATATTTATGCATCATTGACCCGAATATCCGATTTGGCAGAAAAGGGCTTCGAAGAAAAGGCGTTGCCCAGGGACAAATGGGAAACAGGCGATTATATCGTTTGTGAAATTTTGAACGAAGGAGGGGAAAGCTTAAAAATGGAACTCCCCAATGGTAGGATGCGAGGGGTTATAGCTGGCGAGCATATTGTAGGAGCATTGGGAGAACGTTATGCTACTTTGGAGGCCACAGGGAGTTGGAGAAATGTAGCGGACGATTTAAAAATGACAGTACTTACAGGTGCAGGGCTTTTGGGTAAACTGACGTCCAAGTCCATGTTTATTCCTAAAATGATCAAGGTGATTTATAAGGGGCATGCCTTTAGGGATGGCAAAAAAGTGACTATGGATGATTTTGTTGAGACAATCCCTAAGATTCCTTTTAATACACCAATAATTTTATTTGTAGGGACCTCCATGTCAGCGGGTAAAACAACATCGGCCCGAATTGTAACAAACATTTTTAAGCAAGCAGGATATAAAGTGGTCGGTGGAAAACTGACTGGAGCAGGTCGTTATAAGGATATTTTGGCCTTTAAGGATGTGGGGGCAGATAAGATATTGGATTTTGTGGATGTGGGACTTCCTTCGTCCATTTGTCCAAAAGAGCGCTACAAAGAAAAGTTTGAACAGATGCTCAGTAGAATAGCCCAAGAAAATGCTGATGTTGCCATTATAGAAATTGGAGCCTCGCCATTGGAGCCTTACAACGGGGATGTCGCCATAAATGCGCTCAGAGAGCATATTAAGTGCACTATTTTAAGTGCTTCGGACCCTTATGCTGTTTATGGTTTGATGAAGGCTTTTGAACTTGTTCCAGATATTGTTACCGGGGTGGCCTCGAATACTTTGGCAGGAGCTCGGATGGTCAAGGATTTGTGTGGCGTAAGAGCGTTGAACTTGATAGATTCCACTACCACAAAAGCATTAAAAGAAATTTTGACGGAGAAAACAGGTATGTCACTCAAAACAAAATGAAACTTTCAGAAAACGCAAAGCAATTACTCAATGCGAGGTATTTGTTAAAGGATAAGGAAGGAAAAATAGTTGAATCCCCCGAAGAACTTTTTAGGAGAGTGGCCAAGTATGTGGCAAGTGCAGAAAAAGAGGATAGAAATAAATGGGAAAATAAATTTTATGCCCTACTGGCCAATCTCCATTTTTTACCCAATTCACCCACCTTAATGAATGCCGGACTACCCAATGGACAATTGAGCGCGTGTTTTGTTTTGCCCGTGGAAGATAGCTTGGACAGCATATTTACTACTTTAAAAAACATGGCCATGATTCATCAAAGTGGGGGAGGAACGGGTTATAACTTTTCCCGGCTTCGGCCACGCGGAGATATGGTTTCATCTTCTGGAGGGGTTTCTTCGGGACCCATGGCATTCATCAAAATTTATGATACCGCAACGGAACATGTAAGGCAAGGAGGAAAACGAAGAGGAGCCAACATGGGAATTTTGAATGTGGACCATCCCGATATAGAAGAGTTTATCCTTTCAAAATCTGAAGACAATACATTGCAAAATTTTAATCTTTCCGTAGGGATTACCGATGATTTTATGGGGGCGGTTCAAAGTAGCGGAGATTGGAAATTGGTAAACCCGAGGACAAAAAAGGTTACTAAAACCATCAAAGCCAAAAAGCTCTGGGACCAAATAGTTTCACAAGCTTGGGCTACAGGAGACCCAGGACTTATTTTTTTGGATACGATAAACAAACACAATACAGTACCCGAACTAGGTAGGATCCAAAGTACCAACCCATGTGGTGAAGTTCCCTTATTCGAATATGAAAGTTGTAACCTGGGCTCCATGAATTTATCAAAAATGGTAAAACTTGATGGGGACCGAGCAGAAGTAGATTGGAAGGTTTTGGGAGATACCATTGGGGTAGCCGTTAGATTTTTGGACAATGTGATTTCCGCAAACCATTATTTATTGCCCCAAATAGAACAAGAGACCAAAAACAATAGAAAAATTGGACTAGGAATAATGGGATGGGCAGAAATATTGGCCTTGCTCAACATACCCTACGCTTCTGATGAGGCCATCTCACTTGGAGAAAAACTAATGAAATTTGTTCAGGAGAAAAGCAATGATACGTCAGCAGAATTGGCCAAGGAACGGGGTAAATTTCCCAATTGGACCAAAAGTGTTTTCTATCCAAACAAACCCATGCGAAATGCTACATGCAATAGTATAGCGCCTACGGGCAGTATTTCGGTAATAGCGGACACCTCGTATTCTATTGAGCCTTTGTATGGCTTGGCCTACAAACGTGTTGGTATATTGGAGAACCAAACACAAATGGAGGTAAACCCAATTTTTGTGGGTAAAATGCAAGAATTGGGATTATGGACCGATGAGGTTCGGGAAGAAGTATTGGCTACCGGAGGTATTCAACAACTGAAGCATATTCCAAAAGAAGTAAGAAGGGTGTTCGAAACTAGCTTGGAGATTCCATGGGAATATCATTTGCAACATCAACGAGCTTTCCAAACATATACGGACAATGCGGTATCAAAAACCATTAATCTTTCGGAAAATACTTCAAAAGAAACTGTTTCAGATATTTACACAACCGCTTGGAAGTATGGCCTCAAGGGAATAACGATTTACAGGGATGGGAGTAAGGCCAATCAGGTTTTACAGGCCTGCCAATTAAATAAAAGCGCCAACTGTTGAATGGTACTTAAGATATGGCAGCGGCCAAAGCAATTCGGACCATGTCTTTAAAAGTGGTCTCACGATCATGTGCAGACAGCTTTTCATCGGTTACCAAAGAGTCGGAAATGGTTAAAATGGTCAATGCCTTTATATTGTATTTGGCTGCAATGGTATATAATCCAGCGGTTTCCATTTCAACACAAAGCACGCCATATTGGGCCCAAAGTTTATATTCTTCGGGGTCATCGCTATAAAACTCATCCGAAGAAAGTACATTTCCTGCTTTTATGGGTATGTTGCTTTCTCGGGCATAATTGACTGCTTTTATGAAAAGATCAAAATCAGCGGTTGGGGAATAATCCGAGTTGATGAACCTGGAATTGTTCATGCCCGAAGTGGTGGAGGCGGCCATGGCCAAAACTACATCATTGAGCTTTACATTTTCTTGGTACGATCCTGCGGACCCCACACGAATTATATTCTTGACCCCATAATCATTAATCAGTTCATGAAAATAAATCATGGCAGAAGGCATTCCCATTCCACTTCCTTGTACAGAGACTCTTTTTCCCTTATAGGTGCCGGTATAGCCCAACATTCCTCGAATTCGGTTGTAGCAGACGGGATTTTCCAAAAACGTTTCTGCAATCCATTTGGCCCTTAACGGGTCGCCCGGCATCAATACGGTTTCTGCAATTTCGCCTGGTTTGGCTTCTATATGCGTGCTCATGGATTTTCTTATTTGATTAAATTAGGGCCGGAAGATGTACCGATTCTAGATACGCCTAGCTCAATATATTTTTGGGCAGTCTCTTTGTCTTTAACCCCTCCCGATGCTTTTATTATTGCCTTGTCTCCGACGACTCTTTTCATCAGTTTTACATCTTCAAAAGTAGCACCCCCGGTTCCAAAGCCTGTTGAGGTTTTTACAAAATCTGCATGGGCCTCGACGGCCAAAACACATGCTTTTTCTTTTTCTGCCTCGGTGAGATGGCAGGTTTCAATAATTACCTTCAATATGTTATCCCCGATAGCCCGTTTTATAGCTTTGATTTCATCGCGAACGGCGTTGTACATTTCCGACTTCAACCATCCAATATTGATGACCATATCAACTTCGACGGCACCATTTTCGATACAGTCCGTAGCCTCAAACACTTTGGCTTTGGTAGACATAGCCCCCAATGGAAACCCAATTACCGCAGCAACTTTTACCGAAGTATTTTCCAATGCTTTTTTAGCGATAGGCACATGGCAACCATTTACGCATACGGCATAAAAACCATAAGTTTTGGCTTCCTTGCATAATTTTTGAATATCCTTAATAGTAGCGGTGGGCTTTAAGTTGGTATGATCAATAAAATCTGCTAATGCCATATTAGTGGTTAAAGAGCTGTTTGAGTTTAAAGATAGTCAACATCTCTGATCTATTTTTTCCAGCAAACGAACTAGCAATGGATTCAGCAGTTTCTACAATGAGCTTCTTGATTGTTTCCGGGAATTTTTCGTGATGTTCCATGTAGAACACCTTAAACTCCTTAAAATATTCTTCTCCATCTTTTTCCTCCTCATCCAACCAATCAAAAACAATCTCAATTTGATAGGCGGCATCTGTATGGAATTCATCCTCGAATTTGTCTACATCCAACCAATATTGTCGCACATATTTGCGTAACCGCTCCACTTCTTTGGGTCTTACATTGTTGTCGGCCATGGCCACGGCATAAAATAACTTCCCAAGGTTTTGGTAGAATTCGTTTCCTATTTTCTCAGAATTAAGCATACCCTTAATTTTTGGTTCATATTAAAATTAGAGTTAATACTACTTAATTTTTATGACATTGCTCAACAAATAGTTTGACGAAGGAGCTTTAATTGTTCCTGCGGCTTACATTTTTATTGCTACGTCCCCTGTTGCTGTTATTTTGATTATGGTAACGCTCGATATTGTCATCGTAGTAATTACGAACCCTCTCGTATCTTGACCTAGTTAGGTTGTAGGAGCGGTAACGCGAAGGCAATACCCTGTTCCTTCTCCATACGCCACTATCTAAATAAATATAATTTCTTGTTGAGAGATCATAGTAGATGCTGAATTCGGGAAAAAATACATATCGAACGGTCTCTACCCTATTGGGATAAAACCAAGGGGGTGGCGGGTCTGCCAATCTATGCGAAACAATCACGGGACCACAGGCCTGAAAGCCTGATAAAGCCAAGAATAATCCAATGAATAAAATAGTCTTTTTCATGGTGTTAAATTTTATTCAGTAAGGTAATGTTATGGGGAAATCCAGTAAATGATCTAGGTCATTCCCCAAGATTACCCTAAAGAGTAGTTTTATATGGAACAATATCAACTTAAATCACACATCATGTTAAAAGATCATACAAGAAAATATCATGAACTTGTGGGGCTCATGGAGAAATTGGGAGGTGAAATCCCAGAAACAATGGGGGCTTTTGATAAGCTGCATAAAGCTAGCACTAAGGATGGAGCACTAAATATGAAGACAAAGGAGCTGATAGCTTTGGGAATAGCTATTACCGTGCGTTGCGATGGGTGTATTGCTTTTCATGTAAATGACGCTTTAAAATCAGGTGCGTCTACAGCTGAGATACTGGAAACCATAGGGGTCGCCGTGTTAATGGGAGGTGGGCCATCCGTGGTCTATGGCTGTGAAGCACTGGAAGCGATGCATCAATTTGTAACCCTCCAAAACTAGGTATCCCCCATCAATTTATAAACCACGATGTAGTGGAGGGGGCAAAAGCCTCTGTTCTTAATGATATTGGTCATTTGGAAACAACCATAACAAACCTATTTTTGAAAGGACCGAAATAGTTGATACACATTGCCATGGCATTGGAAATGATCAAAAAGACCAAGGATTTTTTTATTGAAATAGGAGACCTTTCCTATTTTGCTCTGCGTTTTTTTAAACAAGCAATAACCCCTCCTTTTGAGTTTAAGGAATTGCTTAAACAAAGCTACCAAGTTGGTAATAGGTCTTTGTTATTGGTGGCCACAACTGGATTCATAATTGGTCTGGTATTAACGCTCCAGACTCGCCCCACCTTAATTGAGTTTGGAGCGGTCTCATGGATGCCGAATATGGTGGGCATCTCCATAGTTAGGGAGGTTGGTCCAGTGATTACAGCCTTAATATGCTCTGGAAAGATTGCCTCTGGTTTTGGGGCCGAATTAGGTTCCATGCGGGTAACAGAGCAAATTGACGCGATGGAGGTTTCTGGTACCAATCCGTTCAAATATTTGGTGGTGACACGAATTTTGGCCGCCACGTTAATGCTACCTATATTGGTAGTATTTGGAGATTTAATAGCTCTTTTTGGTTCATCCTTGGTTGAATTTATGAAAGGCAATGTGTCCTTTAGGCTGTATTTTAATACGGTTTTTGATGCATTGTCCTATGGTGATTTAATTCCAGCGACCATAAAATCCTTTTTCTTTGGCTTTGTAATTGGATTGACAGGTTGCTACAAGGGATATAAAACGGGAAGAGGTACCGCAGGTGTCGGTATTGCTGCAAATACAGCTGTGGTAATGGCATCCCTGCTTTTGTTTGTAGTGGATTTTATCGCCGTATTCGTATCGGATATTTTTTATGAACTGTAATGGATGTAAAGGAAAACATAGCGCCCCTTCAAAAGGAGAATACCTCAGAAGAGATTGTAGTTCGAATACAAGAGCTTTATAAGAGTTTTGGTGACAACAAAGTATTGAACGGTTTTAATATGGTGTTGCGCAAGGGTGAAAATTTGGTGGTGATGGGAAAATCCGGGTCCGGAAAATCGGTGATGATCAAATGTCTTGTTGGTTTGATGGTTCCAGATAGTGGGGTAGTTGAGGTTTTGGGAGAGGACATAGCCCGTTTAAATCAAGTGGATTTGGATGAACTTCGTTCGGATATCGGATTCCTTTTTCAAGGAAGTGCCCTGTACGATTCCATGACAGTAAGGGAAAACTTGGAGTTTCCGATGAGGCGGCACCGAAAAAAGTTTGAAGGGGTTACGGATACGCTGCCACTGGTGCAAGAGGCTCTGGAAAATGTGGGCTTGGCCCATACCATGGATTTGATGCCCGAAGAACTATCAGGCGGTATGAAAAGGCGTATTGCCCTGGCCCGTGCCATTATTTTAAAACCAAAACTGATATTGTATGACGAGCCCACTAGTGGTTTGGATCCCATAACAGCTAAGGAAATCATTGGACTTATGAGGAGTATCCAAAAAAAATATGGGACTTCTGCACTGATCATTACTCATGATGTGGATTGTGCAAGGGTAATTTCTGAAAGAATGATTTTGTTGGTCGATGGAATCAATTATGCAGAAGGTACTTATCAAGAACTAGTGACATCATCAGACCCTAAAATAAATGCTTTTTTTAAAAAATGATATGACAACTAAAACTCCAATGCAGAATCTGAAACTGGGTATTTTTGTTGTGCTCGGGACCGTTTTGTTGATAATTGCGGCCTATCTTATCGGAAACGGTCAGAGCCTGTTTGTGAAGAAATTCACCGTCAATGCGGTATTCAGTAATGTAAATGGATTGCAAGTTGGAAACAATGTGCGTTTTTCGGGTATTGACATTGGTACTGTGGACAATATTGAAATGCAGAACGACAGCACCATAATTGTTTATATGGCCATCAACAAAAAAATGAAAGCACACATTCGAAGTGATGCGGTAGCTACTATAGGTTCTGATGGGTTGGTTGGAAGTATGTTGGTCAACATTGTGCCTGGTAAAGGAGAGGTTTCTCTGATAGAAGATGGAGCTAGGTTAAAATCCTTTGGTAAGACTTCATCGCAAGACATGCTCAATACTTTAAATGTCACCAATGAAAATGCTGCCTTGTTAACCTCGGATTTATTGAAAATCACACAATCCTTAACGGAAGGCAAAGGTACTTTGGGGCGTTTGCTGAACGATACTGTGATGGCCAAAGACCTAAAGCAAACCATCACAAACTTAAAATTAAGTAGTAATCAGGTGAACACCACGTTGAATGAACTGCAAAAAACGGTAAAAGCCATTAACTCCGGAGATGGTGTTGCGGGAGTTTTACTGTCCGACACTTTGTCTGCAGAAAAAGTTAGAAGCATTATACAAAACTTGGAAGTTTCAAGTAATGAAATAAATAGAATGACCACAGATTTGAATACGGTAATAGGACACCTGAAGAATGGTAAAGGAGTCCTCAATAAGGTAACGACCGACAGCATTCTGGCCAATCAATTAATGAGAACCATGAAGAATATCGAAGAAGGTACCGAAAAATTCAACGAGAACATGGAGGCCTTAAAGCACAATTTTTTGACCCGGGGCTACTTTAGAAAATTGGAAAGAGAACAGGAAAAACAAGCAAAGCAAAATCAATGATTGCAACTTTAATGACTGATGATCATTCCATCTTCCATTTCTATGATACGGTCGGTGCGGTTGGCAAAATCTATATCGTGGGTAACTACCAAAAGCGATAGACCTTGCTCTTCCTTTAAATTTTTAAAGATATTAAACACATTTTCTGAGTTATGGCTGTCCAAGTTTCCTGTTGGCTCATCACCCATTAAAATGGCAGGATCATTGATCAAGGCCCTTGCAATGGCCACCCTTTGTTTTTCACCTCCCGAGATTCTGGAGGCCCGTTGGTTGGCCAAGTGGCCAATATGCAACATTTCAAGCTTTTGGTGTGCATTCTTCTCGATTTCCGCATGCGACTTTTCTGCAAGTTTTTTAGCGGGAAGCATTACATTTTCCAGCACACTGAATTCAGAAAGTAAATAATGGAATTGAAATACAAAACCTATGTTTTTGTTTCTGATTTTAGACAGTTCTCTTTGAGACTTGCCCGTTACAAGTTGGTCGTTGAGGTGTAGCTCCCCGGTATAGTCCGTATCCATAGTGGAAAGAATATATAACAAGGTAGATTTTCCCGAACCTGATTTCCCCATAATTGAGGCAAACTCCCCTTGTTTTATCTCGAATGAAATATTTTTTAGCACATGGAAGTCTTTGGGCTTATGAAAATGCTTGTTGATATTTTTTGCTTCTAATACAGCGTTCATATAGTATGCTAAGTTCCTCTAATAATTTTTACGGGGTCTATTTTTTTTGCTCGATTGGACGGTAAATACCCTGCAATAAAAGTTGAAATTAGAGCGAAGGTAATTCCAATGAAATAATAGGTTACGTTGAAATTTACGGGGTAGGTTTTTATTGTGGGAAGGGCTTCCGTTTCAAAAGGAGTGTTGTCAATTAAATGTGACAGTCCAAATCCAATCAACAAACCCAATACCCCTCCTAAAAGTCCTATTAACATTGCCTGGGCCATAAAAATGTATTGAACATCCTTACCAGAAAATCCAGTGGCCTTTAAAATGGCAATATCTTTCATTTTTTCATAAATGAGCATGTTCAATATATTGTAAATGCCAAAACCGGCAACGATAAGCAACGTAATGGAAACCGCATAGGTGATCAAGTTTCTTATGTTTGTTCCGGTTTCGAACTGGGCATTAGCTTCATTAATGTCAACGGCCTTAATATTGAACTGTTTTTCCAAACTACGGGCCATGGGTTCGGCCTCAGCGATATCCAATAATTTTATATTGATGTCGGTAATGTAATTTTCGGCCTCTCCCAAGATTTGTTGAACTGTATTGATGTTAGCAAAGCTTTGAATGTTGTCTATTTCAGCGATACCACTTTGATAGATGCCTACAATTTTTAATGGAAAAATATCACCGGAAACCGTACTTACTTGAATTCTGTCACCGATTTCAAGGGACATTTTTTCGGCCAATCCAGAGCCTAATAGGATGCCATTGTTACTGTTCTTTAATTCTTCAGGTGTGCCCTCGATTATATTATCCTGGATATTGGAAAGTCGGACTTCTTCCATAATATCGACCCCAACAAGGTTACCGCCAAGTTCTATGGCGCCGGAAAGGTAAAATATCTGGGCCCTGAGCTGTGGAGTGGCCCCCTTAACATAGGGATGTTGCTTTAGGTAGCTGACCATCGGAAGTCCATTATGAATTTTTTCTTGGTTTTGTTTGGGCTTTATGGAGTGCACAAAATTTAAGGCCTCCGAGAATTCTTCATATCTGGAAATAGGTTGTGTTTTGGACGGCCGTATTTCGTTGTAAATATGGATATGCGGTGTTTGGTTGAGCACCAAATCATCCAACATACCATTTAGTCCTGTCATAAAACTTACCAATGTAATATAGGCGCCAATTCCAAAAGTGACCCCGAGCGTTGCGGTAACCGTGGATTTCATCTTGGTGACAAGATGGGTTTTGGCGATGCCCAATATCACACTCCAATTGATCATTGCTCAGGTTTATAGATTGCGGTTTTTTCATCAATACCATCCAAAATTTCTACCCTATCCAAATTTTGGAGTCCTACGCGAACCTCCATTTCACCATTATCTGTAAGTACTTTGGATGCATCGATGAGATATTCTTTTGGAATGGTCAGGGCTTCCTCCTTTTTTGAAATAACAATATTCCCTTCACCGGATAAGCCGGGATATAATGTAATGGGTGGGTCTTTGAACAATGCCTCAACCTTAAAAGTCTGGGAACGTTCATTTTTTCTTGGGTATATTTTGTCCAATGTGGCTTCGAATACTTTGGAATTGTAGGAATCCAGCGTCAGGAATACTTGTTGTCCGATTTTCAGTTTTACAATATCTACTTCATCAACCAATAACTCAATAATAAACTTGTCACTTTTGCCAATAGCTGCAACAGGTTGCTGGGTATTTACTATTTCTCCTGGATTTTTGTAAATGGCGTACACGGTTCCATTTATTTTACTTTTTATAGTGAAATCTTCGGAGGTGGTCAACGAAGTTCTGTAATTGTTCTCAGACTGTTTTAATTGGGTTTCGAGTTCGTTTTTTGTTTGTCTGTATTTTCTTTGGAGCAGGTTAAGGTTGTTTCTCGACAGTTCATAATTAAGCTTTCGGTTATCGTACTCCACCTTGGAGCCAATATTTTGGTCCCAAAGATTTTTTTGTCTGAAGTAATTAATGGAATCATTAATGAACTTGAGTTCTGCAGCTTGAATCTCATCCTGTATTCCACTGAGGACAGCGGCATTTCCGCTATAATTTTCACGGGCAAGTTGTAACGTCAATTTAGCGTTTTCCGCATTGAGTTCCGGTGAGGTGTTGGTGATTTGAAGGATGGGGTCGCCTTTATTTACCATATCACCTTCTTCGACCCATGTTTTATCCAAAATACCGATTACTATGGAATAGGCTTGGTATAAACTATCAGGTTGAACCGTGGCCGATGCATATACGGACTCCGTCAACGGCATTTTGGTCGGGTAGGTTTTCTCTTTGTTTTCACTACAGGAGAAAAGACTGAAAGTTATAATATAAATAAACAAGGAATATTTCATTGGTCGCAGTATAATACTGCTATCAAATTACCGATAAAAAATGGATTTGGAATATGAGTTAGGTCAGTCTTAAAATCAGCCTAAAAAAAGTTATCAACTTTATCCAATTATTTAGGCTATCCTGACCTAGATCATTGCATAAACAGCAGTTTCATGGTTCCTTTGCAGCAAAAAGCTAATGATACTGACCGTGGTAATATTATTAGTTGTGCTCCTTGCCCTTGGGCTACTATTTGTTCCAATACAAATCTTTATTGATACCGATACAGGAAAGTATTATGCAGGCTTAGGGGGCTTGGCAAAGGCGAGTTTCGAGCCGGATGAGAAAGAGCTTTTAAAAATACGGTTGAAGGTACTTTTTTATGAACACTATTTTTATCCCTTTACAAAATCTTCAAAACCAAAACCAACCAAAAGCAAGAAAACCAAACCAAAAAGGAGGATCAAGTTTAGGCAGATGGTTCGATTGCTAAAATCGTTCGAGGTTAAACGGTTTGCTTTGGATATGGATACAGGCGATTATGTGGTCAATGCAAAAATGTATCCCATTTTTGTGTTTCTAAATCAATATGTAGCTTCTTTCCATATCAATTTTGAAAACCACAACAGATTGGTGATGGATATTCGAAACAGACCTTACAGAATTCTAAAAACATTTATTAATCATTAAAAATTTAAGGTCATGGAATTACATTTTGAAGAATTATTAAGCAAGGTGACTGACTTTATCAAGTCAGAGGCCAAAACAGAGACCATTATTGGTGAACCCTTTCAGTTGGGCGAATTTAAGTGTGTGCCTGTAATTAAAGTAGGTTTGGGATTTGGCTCCGGAGGAGGCGAAGGAGTTGAAGGCAAAACCAGAAAAGGCGAAGGCGCAGGCGCTGGAGCCGGTATTGGCATTCAGCCTATCGGATTTTTGGTAACCAAAGGGGATGAAATCTCATTCTTGGAGGCAGGAAAGACCCACGGTTTGGCGGCCGCATTTGAAAAAGTGCCCGACTTAATTGAAAAAATTGTTTCTGAACGAAACAAAAAAGAAGAGGTTGTTGCCTGATCGAGTTCAACAAGCAAAAAGAACTGGATTGTCTACTCTTTAAAGTTTAGACAATCCATTTCGCATGTTGAGCGACATGTTCGCTTCCCGATTTGACTTAAAGATCCAATTTTTTGATTTCCCAACGGTTGTCCTTTTCAACCGCTATTAAGTTTCCGTTTAAGATTTTAGATCGTATTTCTGGGGTTTTGTACCTCCTCTTTGTCATTTGAATATTATCCCTACGGTTTAGGAACTCGATGATCTTTCCGTTGGCATCCATCAATACTTCATGAAACTTGAACTCGTAAATATCTAGATTGAATTCATTTTTACCTCGGAGTACTTTTTCGAAAATAATACCTGTAGTTAGCCCATTTTCGAATGGGGCAACATTTAAAAACTGATGTTCGATTACTAATTTTCCGGTTGTATCAATAAAACCGAACATAGGTATACCGTCGATAATTTTTTGAACCACACATCTTCCACTGGAAAATTGAGGGTAGGTTATGGCTCTAATATCATTGTAAGATGCCTTGGCACCCGTATTCCAATAAAAATCATCCCTAAAATCAATAGCAATGTTTCCGGTATCATCTACAAAAGCCCATTTGTTTTCTTTTTGTATTGCTGCAAATCCTTCATGGAATGGGCTAACATAATCCAAATTGTCAGGAAGCTGGGCGCATAGGCCCACATAGATAAAAGCAGCAATCAATGTTGTTATTTTTTTCATGGCAAATACTTTTTAGCATCATACTAATATCCTATGTATTGGTTGCAAATCAAATGACCTAAGTCATGTCGCAAAAAGCCGAACTTTTTCTTTTCAGGTTACATTTATTGTACTTCTTGTTACATACGTAGTACAAAACTTTTAACAAATACAGTACTTTTATAGTAGCAAAACTGCTTTTTACTATAAGAGGCAACAAAGTTTATATACTTAAAAAAAATAGGTTTTTACATTCTGTACGTGTTTAGATCGTAACAAAAACAAATAAAAACTTTTAATAATATCTATTGATAAAAAAAATATATCCATGGACCAAACCAAAGCAATTAACACACCACCAAGGAGAGAGTTTTTTCAACAAATAATGCTGGCCAGTGCAGGGTTAGCTCTTTTTCCCATGTTGCAAGGCTGTGATGACGGGAATGCCATAGAAATTCCGGAAGGAAGTGGGAAACCCCCATTTAAGACTTGGGAGGAAATGTTGTATGCCCTCCGGTTCAGTCCGGATAATTATAAAGCTAAACGCAATAGATTGGTGCAACAAAAAGACCCAAAAGCAATGTTTGATTTTGTTCGGAATGAAATCATGCTTTTGCCCAGCGACCCCCGGTATTTTCAGCGGACCGTTTATGGTGGTATGTATGGGGTAGAAGGAGCATTGCGAACAGGTATGGCCACTATTAGGGAAAAAGCTGAAATCCTAAGGGATATGCTAATGGAATCTGGATTTGAGGCCAAGGTAATCACGGAATACATCGAATTGACGGAAGAGCGGACGAAGGACATACTATTTAAAAGAAATGATGTAGGGTTCCATTTGCCCGTAAGTAAAAAACAGCTAAAAAAATGGCGTAAAGAATTGGGGGTGAATGAGATTGGCGGAAAGGTCACTGAGGTGGAAAATGTAATTGAAAGGGCCCAAGAACTTGCCCAATCACTTTTGCAGAAGACCACTCCAGAGCAACGAAAGGTAGACCACGAATTAAAATTTATGTTGGGTAACAACATTCCCGGGGTCTCTTTTAAAAAGGGAGAAGAAGAGCTTTGCTTGCACCTCTTTGACCCTACAGTGGAATATGGCAAAATGCATCCAAAAAATGAAAAACAAACTGTAAGGGAAACAAAAACATTTAAGGAAGAAGATTTTGAGGTGACCCTTACCTTAAAGGGTACTACTTCTTTTGATATGCGTAATGAACAGGAATTGATTACGGGCACTTTTAAAGCTTCAGAATTGATAGGGAACCAACTAAAGGTATCTTTCCTGAACAATCTTACTTTTGAAGATCAGGCAACTCAAGGTATAGACAGTATCAGCACTTATACGCCAAGTATTGCATTGCAAGATCTGGATAAGGATGCCGAATACCTTCAAAAACGATCGGTTGTCGGAGAGCCTATTACTTTGGGTGGAGAAAAGGTGTTTGAAGAAGCTGTTGTTTTTACGGAAGTCTATGGCGAGGAAAAACAAGCGGGTAATCCTGAAGAGGTGGTTTCCATGAATGTTAAGGCAAATCCCAGGGTTTTCCCTGAGGTACAGTTGGAATTGTTTCCGACAGATGCAGAGGGCAACCCCGTTGAGGGCCTCTCAGCCGGGAACTTCAAAATTGAGGACAATGGTACTGTGGTTAGGGGAATGCTCCGAAAAAATATAGTAGCCCCCAAAATACTGCTCATTTATGATACATCCGGAAGTATGCCACGAAAATATAGAGGTCAGGGTATCATCGACTTTTTGGATAGTATGCAGGAGAATATTCGTCAATTATATCCCAGTGCACGGATTGAATTGATGGGTACGGGATCTAACGTTTATACCACTCATCTTAAAGCAGCACAAACTACTAACGATCTAGTACTATATGCAACAGATGGACATAATAATGATAAATATCTTCCTCAGTTTAAAGAAATATATGAATCAGGTCCGCCCATAGTATATTTAAACGTATATGACCATAAAAAATATTACGATTCCCTCCGTGAAAATATAGATATCACTGAAATTGCAGCGAGTGATCAAGAAGCCGTAATAGAGGAGACCAAAAACATCTTGGGGCAATTGAGGCTGCCCCCCTATCTATTCACTTATAATGCCTTGAACAGGGAAGATAATCACCAAGTTAAAGTTTCTTTGACCAAAACGCCACATAATGCTCAGGATGATTACCAATTCCCAGAAGTTACCGAAACAGCTGTAGGTAAACGCTTAGTTGGATTGTATCTCTACATGAAAATTGGTAATCAGAGGGAAAATCGAAGGGTATTGGCCGGATTTGACAAAGAACTAGCGTATTATGCCCAACCTACACGAAAAATGGCGCAGGAAGTACACGAAGCTTTCTTGGGTTCTATGACCATTGCATTTGAAAAGGCCGGAGCTACCACCTCAGTGCGACTTTCGGAATATATACAGACACTATTGAGTACGCGGAATTGGATGGAACCTTATTTAAATGGAGATACCAAGGAAGCCGTTGCCAAATTACAAGAGGGCTTTTTTGATTATCCTGCATCATTGCTCAGTATGATGCAGCCTATTGAAGAGAGTGTAAACGAAAATTCGGCCACCTATGTAGAGGGATTGAGAGTAGGTATTTTAAGATTTACTCCTGCATTGTATTCCAAGGAGTCAAAAGTTTCATTCGATTACCTTCGTACTGCCCAGTATCGCACGTTAACCCGAAGTGGTAAAAATTGGTTCGCAGCAAATGCCGAAAAAACAGCACAACTTGCCTTGTTGGAAGCTGCAAATTTTCCAATGAGCACGTATTCCGAGCTGGATAAGCTTCCTCTTAAATTTAATCAGGCAGAGGATATTCGGGAAACCATATCACAAGATTTTCTAGGTGATGATTACAATTATTTCAGGGAATATGTTCATCGTGGGGGCGACTATAACTTTTTCGATGCCCAAGCTCAAAAAAAAGCATTTTGGAATATTGACGGAAGATATGGAGAACTGTTTGGAGTTTTACCTGATATGACCGGTGGAGGAGGAGAATCTGTTCAATTACAACTGGAACACCTTCAATCGGTGGTTGATGAGTATCAAAAAGTGGTTGCGGCATTGGGAAATATGATGATTGTTGCTGGCGGGGGATTGGCACTGGGCATTGTTGCAGCTTACAGTGTTACTTTGGTAAAGTTATATGCATACGCATCTGAGGCCATCATTCTTATGGATGCATCTAATTTAGAGGACCAAGTGGTTCATGCCATGCAGGGATTGGCTTGTAGCGTTTACAAGGAGATTACGTATAGCAGCTTAGGGCCAATAGGGTCAGGTATGGCCGGGGTGGAAAACCTTATTGCAATGATGGGGGGCAACTTCTCTTTTGTTTCCTGTTAATATCCTATTAAGAAATCATATTTTAAACTTCAGAGTGCAGAATAAAACAAAAAAACCGGTAAGCTTTAGTTTACCGGTTTTTTAACGTAAACTGACTGGGTTCAGAACCATTATTCATCAGCCCAGTCATCAATATCCTGAGAAAGTTCACATCTGTTGTTGACAATTTGTGAACTCTTATGGTTGAATTTCTTTCGTTATGACAAATATAAAGAAACAAGTATATTTGGAGGCATTTGAAAAGATAGCTATCGTTTATTTAGATTTTTATCGAATCTCCTTTTTATGCCAAAGAATAGTCTTTTCAATCTATTCTTTTCACTACATTGTCCAGATAGTCCATAACGAGTTTATCATTATTTTTTTGTCGGGAAACTCTTTCTGCATATCCTCCTGAAGCTGATTGAAAGGTTTAAGCACATAGCTATCGTTTTCAATTCCATCGATTACAGATAAATAGAGTGTATAATTCCTGTTTTCTTCTTTTGAGTATACCTATTTTAGGTAACAGTATTATCGAAATAGGTAGTTTTTCTAAATCCTTCGGCAATATTGTCTATTTCTCTAGTCGAAATGTTATTGTTATCAAATGCAATTTCATGTTTCATAATACCATAAGTACTGGTCTCAGTTGAAAAAATTTATGGCAGGATTGGTAAAATATGTATATCCTAAACTGCCCTCAAGACTTTTTGCTTCGGATTGGTTCTTGGCATGCCCTTGAGATTCAATGTGAGCAGCCAATCTTTCTTGATGACTTCAATATCAAACCTTACTTGGTAGACCAATAGGATGGACTGCTTTGCGGGGGGTAATTGACTTTGACCAGTCATGGATATTCATACAAAGAGATGGTCTCTTCAGATTGAAGTTAAAACATTTAAATAATTATTATATGTTATATTTAAAGGGTCCAATGGGATAAATCCATCCAATTTTACCAAAATAAGAGGCTTTTGAAGATTGTTTTTTAAAGATTAATTTTTGATGTATTTCCCCTAATGTATATACGGGGATCGTTACAAAGCCTACTTGGATTGGTGTGATTTTACACAAACTATGTTAACCTTTTTGATAAATCTATATTAACCATTAAACAAATTAAAGATGAAACCAATGAATTTACTATCTATGCTCCTTCTCATCCTTTTTACGGGAGCGTGTGAGCAAGACCACGTTAATGACCTCAATGATTTGGACCCGAAATTTGCGAAATCCAGAGCTGTAAGCAAAACCACTTATCTAGAGATACATTTACACCAGTATTTTTTAGAAAATGAACTGACTTTGTTGAATGAAAAACGCAGTGAGTTAATCGCTGAAATCGAATCGGGGAACGACGAAAGAATCCCGGAACTTGAAGAAATACAGCAGCAGATCAATACGTACGAAGGATACCACGAGTACAATGAAGAGTTTATTGCAAGGATTGATATACCGCGTCTCCCTCCAAAACCCAATCCATGCAACAAACCAGGCGAAGACAACAATTGCCCTGTTCTTGTCGTTTTTGAGGACGTTTTTAAAATATTGCTCCACAATGAACAAGGCGATGTAAGTATGACCTTGACCAACAGTAAAGGTAAAATTGTATCAGAGTTTGTGGGCATGGAAAATTCGCAGGATTACGAAGGTTTGCTCTCTTACCAAATGGCTGTGAACCATGTTGGGGACGCTGTACTGCGCATTACAAAATATTCTAAACTTACGGATACTGAAATCACTTATGCCATTAATGTGAAAATTGAGTAATTTTAACAAAATCAGTGTTACAATCAATAATGGTCTCCGGATTTTGATAATTTGGAGACCCTTCTTATGAAAAAAGTCTTCGTTATATTTTTATGTTTTTTAGTTTCGGCTATCAGAGTTTTTGCTCAAAACCCTGATGTTGAGTCTAAAATCACTGACTATTTTTACCAAGGTTACAATTATATTTATTCTCAAAAAGATTCCGCCTATTATTATTTTGATGAAGCTCTTGCACTGGCGAAGGGAACAAATGACTACGAAACCCAGTTTCAAATTTTAAGCTATAAAATTTACACCAACGGCTACCATTACGATATGGCGGAATATCTGAAAAACCTAAAGCGGGTTGAACAGTTATTGGCAATGGACTCGATTTCTCAAAAGGTAGCCAATGTAAAAGATTATAGGCAGCAGTTTCTTTTTGATTCAGGTAACTATTATTATAAGCTAAAGGAGTATGCCAAAGCCAAACCTTATTTTATCAAAATTTCTAACCGGCTTTCAGGAAAAGATGCAAAAACACTAAGTGCCGAAGAAATAAACACTTTATCCAGCACCTATAACTTTTTAGCCTCTATATATAAAAATACGGACAAGTTTGATTTGGCAGAACTTTACTATAACGAGGCCAAAACCCTTTCAAAAGAAGCGTATGAGGGTGCAGACCTGACAATGGCCCATGCATCCGTTGATCAATTATTGGCACAACTTTACAACGATATGGGTGAGTTGGATAAGGCGAACCAAATTCTGGAAAGTATTTTGGAAACCTATCTGGATTTCTATAAAAATGATAAAAAGTATAAAAACAATTTAATCTCCGTCTATCAAACCTTGGTGGACAACTGCATTGCCAGAAAGGAATATGATAAAGCGATAGAATATTTAGGGGCCTGTGAAAAAATAATGTTGCCCAATGATGCTTTTTATAAAAAATCGTTGGTTTTGTACGGTATTATTTATTCTAAACAGAAAAAAGACACCAAGGCGATGGAGTATTACAATGCTGCATTGGCCGCTTATCAGAAATATCGTCAGTTTAAACCTCATCAAGACATAGCTGGGGTGTACGGTGAATATTCAAGATTTTATTTTAACCAAGGTAATTACCAGGAGGGCTTAAGCCATGTTAAAAACGCCTTAAAAGCCTCTGGTGCTATGGTATCCGATTCCATATGGCCTTCCAAAGCTTTTTCCAAGAGACAGCTTCTTGATCTTTTGGATTTAAACAATCAACTTTACTTGTTGGCCTTCAAAAAAACACAAAACCCAGATTATTTAAAAAAGGCCATTGCCATAAACAAGACCATTTTAGAGACTTTCAGACTTTTAAAAATGGAGTTTGAAAGCAAATTGGACAAACAGTTTCTTTCATCGACCGTTTATCCCATATTCAATAGGATGATGGAGATAACTTTTGAAACCTATAATCTTGACCCAAAAAAGAAGCTGCTGGAGCTGGCCCTTAATATTAGTGAAAAAAATAAGGACATCTTACTTCTTGAAACCATTCGAGACCTAAATGCCACCAAATTTAAAAATGTTCCAGAGCCGATTTTACAAAGAGAGGTAACGTATAAAAACGCAATCAATTCGACGGAAAAAGGAATATTCAATAGCTCGAACAGTGATAAATTAAAGGAGCTCAATGATACTTTATTCCAACAGAAGGATGATTATTATAAGTTTTTGGACTCCTTGGCCCAAAATTATCCAACATATTACAATCTAAAATATGACGAACCGGACATTCTGCTTGAACAAATAAAACAAGAGATTTTAGAAGAGGACGCCCTGCTCGTTTCCTACACATTGTCTCAAGATTTTTTATATATCATTGCCTCTAGCAATTCGGATGAAAAGTTTTTAAGAGTTCCTTTTTCCCAAAATAGGATGAATGATGTCGATACTTTTTATTCCATGATTTCCAAACCGTCTATAGCGGGTGTGGAACAATTGCAAGGATTATCAAAAAAGCTTTATGATATTCTTTTGGAAGAAGCTTTAATGGATGTTAAGGAAAAAGAGATTATTATAATACCGGACGGAATCTTGCATTATATCCCGTTTGAGCTATTGATGGACAAAGATGAGGATTACCTCATTTCCTCCAAGCGTATCAGTTATAACAGCTCGATAGCCTCTCTTATGGAATTAAAGCGGAAAACTGTTGAAAATAACGGGAGGCTACTCGCTTTTGCCCCTGTTTTTGCAACCGAGGCGAGCGTTGGGGAGAAACGCTTTAAACTTGGCCCTTTACTACACAATAAGAACGAGGTGAGGGCGATTAGTAATCATTTTAGGACAACCTCTTTTTTTGATAGGGAAGCCTCCCTGGATAATTTTTATACTACAGCATCACAATTTGATATTATCCACCTTGCGACCCATTCTTCGGCAAATGATGAATTTCCAGATTATTCCTATTTAGCATTCTCTGAAGGCGATAGTGTGTCCACGCTCTATATAAAAGACTTGTACAATACCCAGATTAATGCTGGCTTGGTAACGTTGAGCGCTTGCCAAACCGGTATTGGCAAATTGCAAAGGGGAGGAGGGATGATCAGCCTGTCAAAAGGGTTTTATTACGCCGGGGCCAAATCTTTGGTTAAAAGCCTTTGGAAGATCAACGATAGATCTACCGCCACGCTCATGAATTTCTTCTACGAGGAATTAAGTGATGGGAAAACAAAGGATGAAGCACTTAGGCAAGCAAAGCTGAGATATTTAAACAGTGTTGACGATGAACTTTTGAAACACCCATATTATTGGGGGGCATTTGTGATTTCAGGAGATGCTGCACCCATTATTGACCATAACCATATTTGGTGGTTGGTCCTGATCGGTGTTTTCGTCCTAGGGACAATGGTCTTTGTATTCAAAAGAAAAACCAGGTAAACCTATTCCAATTCTTTTCTCAACTCTTTTGCTTTCTTCAACATAAACCCATCTTGCGCAATCAGCTCGTCGAGCTGGTCCTGTGCGTTGCGAACATGTTTTGTTTTTAAATAACACAGGGCCAAATACCATCTTGCACGGTCTTTTAATTCTCCATTTAGGGAAATATATTCCTCCAACAATACAGCGGCCTTTTCATGTTGGTCGAGCTGCATTAAAACAATGGCATTGTAAAAGTTGATATAAGGTTCGTTTCGCTTCGTCTTCAATTCTTTAAAAAGGTCAACAGCCGATTCATAATCGCCCATATCGTATGCAGAAAATGCCCGAGATTGCAAATCTGTAATCTGGTCACTTCTTTCAATCGGGTGTATTACATTTTCATAGGGTCTGTAGTATTGTACATAAAGCACATCGGTATTGAGCTCTGTTGAATTTAAGTAAAACAACCAAGTACCAAACCCCATCAAAATGGCAATGGAAGCAGCCGCCAGCCAAGGCACAGAACTGCGTTTTTTGGAACGTGGTGTTTTTTCCTTGCCCTGTAATGTTTTTAGAAACTCCTTTGTTTGCTTTCTTTTTTCTTTTTTCAGTGCTGTTTGTAATTCTTTCTCAAAACGGAAAGCTTGGCGAAATTCAACATTGGTTTCAAGAAGGCCTTCAAACGTTTTCTTATCTGTTTCAGAAAGCGAACCTTCAAAATATGAGTTTATTAAATCTGTCTTATTCATTTTCCTTTTTTATCAATTCCTTTAACGATTTAAGACACCTTGATTTTTGACTTTTCACCACATTTTTATTCTCATACCCTTGAGCGTCCATAATTTCTTCAATGGTTAGGCCACTGTAATAAAAAAGACTCAAGATTTCCCTACACTTATTTCCCAGCCTTTTAAGGCCATCAACAATCTTTTTTTGGTAAAAACTTAAACTCTGGTTTTCCATTACACTGTCCATTGTTTCATATTCATGTTTGTCAAACACATAATCATCTTTTGGATGGTATGTTTTTAAGTTGTTTCTGGCGTGGTTGTAGGCCATATATTTGCCAATACTGAATAGATACGTTTTTATAGAACAATTTAAATCATCCATTTTGCCTTTCTGAGCATTCTCAATAAGAACTATCGTAGCATCTTGATATATGTCTTCAAGGTCGACTTCGTTCAAATGAAACCTGTTGGCAAACTTGAAAAAATCTGTTTTATGTTCCAGGTATATTTTTTTAAGCGTATCGCGATCTCCTTTTTTTAGTTGAGAAATTACATCCCCTACACTCATTAATGTTGGTTTTAGGATAAAGGTTAACACCACCGAAAATAAAGCTTTGTTCTGAAAAGTGTTAACCTTTTGAAAAAAGAAACACCAATAAGCAGAAACAATTAAAAATAACAGCAATGAAAGTCTTTAAAATTATTTGCTTTTACCTTTTGTTCGTTGGTTTTTCTACCCAGATGAACGCTCAATTCTGGAAAAAACTCAAAAAAAACGTGGAAAAGCGCGTCGAAGAAACCGTGATTAACAAAACCGAAGATAAGGCTGCGGAACAAACGGAAAAGACTATGGAAAAAATCTTAAATCCATCTTTTGGTAAAAATAGCCCTATGCCCATAGGCGGTGAAAAGGGCAATTTGGATGATGTCCCCGAAAGTTATGGGTTTGATTGGAGATATGATTTGGTAATGATACCACAAAAAGGTAAAGACTCGTTGCAAATGAGTTATTACTTAAGGGAAGGTGTTGATTATTTCGGGGCAAAAATGGAAAATACCATGCCTGTGTTTATGGTTTTTGATGGAGCATTAAATAGTACCATCCTCTTCATGGATCAAGGGGGTACAAAAATGGCCATGGTAAATAAAATACCAGATGAGGCTATTGGTTTGGACCCTGAATCCAACCCGGGAATTGAAGATTTTACCATGACCAAAATTGACAGTAAACAGATAATGGGATACGATTGCCAAGGATACGTGTTTGAAAACCCAGAATACAAATTCACCACCTACACAACATTTGAAGTGCCCGTGAGCTTTACCAATGTTTTTGGTCAAAGCAAAAACATGCCAAAGGGATTTAAAGAAGAATGGCTTATGCAAGACGGACAATATGGTTTGATGATGGAAATGCACATGGAGGATAAAAACAAGCCCAAAAAAAGCATGAAAATGTATTGCGTTGAATTGATCGAAGAGCCATTTACCATTAATAAAAGTGATTATGAAAGTTTTGGTGGCCAATAGGATGAGGATGTTATTATCCCTGCTGATCATTTTGGTTGGTTGCAACAAAGATCATGATGCTATTGAAGCGCCCGAGCCACCAATTTCGGAGTTTCCGATGGAGGGTTTGTTATCTGGACTGGAGCGGACCAATGTCGAAACCAATACTGGATTTTTGATGGAATTTGGGTTTGAATTCACGCCGCTGGTTAGGGGTACCTTAAAATCCATAGTAGTCAATTTGCCCGAAACAGATGATTACCGTGTTACGTTATGGGATGCCGAAAGAAAAGAACAAATACTTTCGGCAACGGTAATGGCAACAGCAGAAACACTCACTGCATCGGTAGAGCTGTCTCTTGAACTGCACCAGAACAAGGAATACGCAGTTACCGTAAGGTCAGAACATTGGTTCAGGTATCAAAAGCCCAATGGATCAGCCTTTTTACCACTGGAGGTAAACCATATTGAAATTTTGAATTATGCGGAAAACGTGGTCAACATACAAAGTCAACCCAGTTTAATGCTGTATCCCGATTTTTTTCATGACGATTTTTTGCAAGGAAAAATAGATATCGAATTTATACCCAATAACTAAACTTTACAAAATGAAAAAGGAATATTTAACTATAGCCTTGTTTCTATTGATGCCTATCCTCTTGGGGTATTCCCATGGAAATATTACTGAGAAAAATCCTGATGATAATTTCATAATGGCCAGCGAACGCGATGCAATGCAAGCTTCGTTGGCACATCCAAACGGGAAGGTGTATTTCTTCAGGAAGGTTTATTACCATGCCTATGATTTTAAGAGGAAAAAATTGCTGGAGGTAAACCGGATAGGTAAGCCGAGTTGGAAAGGAACGGATATCTATTTAGATGCTGCCATGACCGACAAAAGCAAGAACCAGGCATTTCTCTTTAAGGGCAATACTTTTTACAGATATTCTTTCAATCAGCGCAAAGTGGTTCAAAAAGGAATAATCGGCAGGGATTATTTTCAAGGATTGGAAGGTCCATTTGATGCTGGATATTGGGTCAATGGGGGCGAGATTGCTTACTTTTTTAAAGGAGATGAGTTTATCATGTGGAGTGCCAAGTCGAAACGGGTCATTCAAAAAGGGAGGATGGGGGGCAAGTATTTTAAAGGGGTTCCTAATAACCCTGATGCAGCCTTGCTTCACCCCAATGGCAAAATATATTTCTTTAAAGGAGATATTTATTACCGTTACGATAGCAGTAAACGCAGAACAGATAAAAGAGGACGTATTGGCAAAGATGAGTGGCCCAATCTTTATCCAAGAGTCGACGCTGTTTTTGATGCACACCGGAACTCGAGATTTTCGGCTAAGGATCAATTGGTTGATGTAATTAAAGGTGAACATGTCTACCTGTCCGCAGATAATTGGACTTCAAAGAAAAGAAAAGAAGGAAATTGGTTCACAGACCTTCCGATATTCATACAAGACCCGCCAGAAGCTGGACCTACTTCGCAATCACTGAAAGAATTCAAATTAGGTTATGAAAAATACCCTGGGATACCTCCTCATGTAGATGCCGTGTGCTATGATGATAAGGCAAACGAAACTCTCTTCTTCAAAAGCAACAGGTTTTACATTTTTGACAATCGGATGAATAAGGTAAAAACTACCGGCTATATTGGGAGAGACGACTTTAAGGGCGTGCCCTACAACGTAGATGCGGCTTTTTATCAAGGAAGTTTTATATGGTTTTTTAAAGGAAATAAATACTATAAATATATGCCCAAAATGAAGAAGGTTTTTAAGGAGAGTTATATACGGAATTATTTTAAGGAAGTTCCCGACAACCTTGACGGGGCAGTATTGTTCCACAAACAAATCCGATTTTATAAAAGGACACTGGAATACGTTTATGATCAAAATAAACGAAGGGTGGTCAAGATTAACGGAATAAGATAAATAAGATGAAAACACACATAAAAATAATGGCGCTGGCACTGGTAACGGCAACCATCGCCTGTAAGGAAAACAAAAAAACAGATAGCAGCGATGAAATCGTAAAAGACGATATCGTTGGAGAAATTACTACGGTTGTTTCTAACGCTAAAAATTCTGCCAGTCAACTCGATATTTTAACGGAAACAACTCCAATGTCACCATCGGAGTATCAAGCTTGGCTACCTAAAACTGTTTTAAACATACCCCTGACCATGAATACAGTAAATGATCACGCAGAAATCCCCGAACAGGGAATTCTGGCTGTTTATGAATCAGGGGACAAGAATATTGAACTACGGTTAATAGATATGGTGGGGTCACAAGCTAAGCTGCTTGCAGTACACCAAAATACCATTGGGAAAGAGTATAACGATCGCGAAGAAAAAACCCATTACCGAAAAGCTGTAAAAAAGCAAGGATATGTAGCCAATGAAACCCATGATTATGGCGGGAACAGGATGTATTCCTTTCTAAAGTTCATTCACGATGACCGGTATTTGGTAAGTATAAAAGCCAATGGGTTTTCACCGGACGAAATCTGGAATAATATAAACGAATTCAATCTTAATAAATTAAAATAAAAATTATGAAAACAATAAAAGGAATTTTAACAGTAACATTTTTGTCATTTATTTTAAATGTATCTGCACAGCAGGTGGAGGGTAAACTTACCATAAACAATGATCAACAAACCTATCTTAAAATTGGAGATATTGCGGGAGAAAGTAATGTTATCAATCTTTTTAAGGCATTTAGGGATGGTGACTACAAAATCAATTTCAATTTTGTTGGCAAGTATCCACCTCAGCAAAAACCGGAATTCAGCTTCTTTCGATTTAAGACCACGGTAAAGCACAACGGTAAGACGATAAAAACGATAACGCGCGAGCCTATGCCATATATTCCTGGGGGTATGTTTTTACCCGTAGAGGCTTTCGATTTTGTCTACATATTAAGTACATATAAGCAGGAAGGAATGGCGTATATGGAAAATACCGGAGAAATGCCCGAGGGGGACTACGAAGTTGTTCTGGAGGCGATTCCTGTGAAAACGGAGGGTAGAATTTCCAAGGGAATAATCATGTTTAATATTAAATAATTTAAATATGAAAAATACGGTAATAGTAATCGTGGCACTTGTTTCATTCATTGCTTGTAAAAAAGAAACAAGGGACCAACTTAAAAAGGCAAAACAAGAGGTGTCCAACGCGACCAAAATAATTAGTAATGCGAAAGAGATACAGGAAGAATCGGCAAAACTTAAAGAAGTGACCCCGCTAACAAACGAAGAGTTGAAAGCATGGTTGCCCGAAAAAGTAGCAGATCTTTCCCGAACGGGTTTCAAGGTCGGCAAAACAGGATATATGAATGTTGCATCCATTGAAGGTACATTTAAGGCCGGGGATGGCCGGGAATTGAGGGTGGAAATCATGGATGGCGCTGGTGAGATGGGTAGTGCGCTTATGGCAGGTATGGGAGTTGCCAGCAAAATGGAAGTGGAAGAGGAAGATGAGAGCAAACATCTACAAACGGTTACTAAAAATGGAGTGAAAGCAAAACAGACCTATTATAAAAAAAGGGATGATACAGAACTTCAATTTATTTACTCTGGCCGTTTCATGGTGATGGTAAGGACAAAGGATGCCAAGCCTGGGAAAACTTGGGAATTGGTAGAAAAATTGAATTTAGAAAGTTTAACCAAATAAATTGAACGTGGAAAATATAGAAAATGTTACAGAAGAAACAAGGTCCGAAAGTGTTGAGGTAGTAAAAGAAGGTAAAAACATCGCAATTATCTCATACATAACAGTAGTGGGGCTCATTATTGCTTTTGTAATGAACAATGACAAAAAGAACAAATTTGCCTCATATCATATATCACAATCTTTGGGGCTTGCCTTGACGGCCATTGCTATTGGAATTGTTGGGATAATCCCCATTCTTGGGTGGATTATCAACATTGTAGGAATATTTGTTCTGCTTTATATGTGGATTGTTGGGTTGATAAATGCCATAAATGAAAAACAAAAACCATTGCCCATACTGGGAAAGAAATACGAAGCATGGTTTAAAAACATATAGCAAGTACACCGAAATTTGGCCATCTGTCAAAGAACTCAAGTTGTGATCGATTGGTCTTTTAATTCAACTAGATTCATTATTTGGGTGAACCGGGTAAACTGAGCCACCCCGGGGAGTATCAAAGTTTACGGTATATTATTCAACTGAATACTCAGAATATAGTAGGATAGATTTGGGTGAATATGAAAAATACAAAGTCACTTAAGAATTTTTCAAATAAAGTTCAAGAATACAGGTAGGAACCTACTTATAGATGTAAGAGGACAGATTACGAATAGTATTATTTTAATCACGGCATGAATAAAGGATTGGTCGGTTGTTCTAAATCCTATTGTGAAGACAATAGTGTTGGTTGTGAGGGTAAAAGATTTCAATTTCATATATTCAAAAAACATCCTCCTGCAAATCATGTTTCTTTGATTTTGTGCTCACCCCTGCATAACCTAACTTTATGATAGGGGTAATTAAGGTTCTAAACGGTAAACCGATTAAGTGTACAGAAAAAGTAAACTCACTCAGGTCAGTGAACTTGCTTTACCCCGAAAGTTCAGTAAAACGGTGTGTTTTAATCCCTATGATTAAAATGGAAAAGAATGTTAGGCGAACGGAACCACGTGAAGTGCTGCAAGTCCCAAATCTTTCATTCCGTTTTTGCCCAAAAAAAAGAAAACCCTGTAATTTAAATTACAGGGTTTAATATCTTATGGTATCTTAAAAAGTGACCTGACTGGGGCTTAAACCCAAATCATAATAATTTGATGTTCAAAAAGTTAAAATCATTTTTTTTGACCTGCGCACCGAATCGTTCACCAGTACACAAATACCATACAAAATGAACTTAATTGCTGTTAAATGGCACCAAATCTTGTTGAACATTTAAAGATAAAAATTCTATGGTATAAGACGGTTTAAAACCATTAAATTTTATTTTGAATTATACAGAATGTGGGAATCTCGGTTCATAGGACAGGCATGAAAAGTACCATACCCTTTTGGAACTTTTTGAATACCACAACAAAAACATGGTTAATGCCCTTAAACCTGGTACCATGAAAAATTACTATTCCACCGAAAAATACTTAAAGAGCTACATTGCCACAAAACTCAAAACCAATGATGTATTGCTCGGTGAATTGAAGCACAAGTTCATTTTGGACTTTGAAAACTACATCAGGACCTTTAAGCCCAAGAAGAACCGAAAGACCTGCTCCAATAATGGTACTATGAAACATCCGGAGTGTTTGATGAAAGTTACCAAACTGGGTGTACGGTTGGAATGGATGGACAAGGACCCCTTTCGAAACTTCAAATTACGCTTCATAAATTCGATAGAAAGTATCTTACTAAAAGGGAAATCGATTTGATTGAGGGTACTGTAAATTATTCGATAATAAATATTTTGTATCTACCTATGATTGTAAGTTAACCTGGGAGGTGGAAACTTATAAATTGAGTATCTATTTATAATGAATGGCGATCAATAAAATTGAATTCATTTTTAATTTCAAAGCGTTTGTTGTCTAGAATCATTTTTGCCGCCCCTTCACCCATTTTCATGAAATTTGTACTAATAACCGTAATTCCCAAAAGTTCCTTTAGTGGCGTGTCGTTGTATGAAATTATTCCGATTTCCTCACCAAGTTTATAACTTTGATCCCGAACCTGTTTCACAAGGTTGACCAAATCTGATTCTTCGATTGTGATATAAAGATCATATGGCTGCAGTTCCATTCCTTCATAAATTTCATCAAGTATTTCATAGTCTAATTTATGTTGAATGCAAAAACGCTTAAAACCGGTAACGATTCCCTTTGGATAGGGGTAAACTGCTTTTTTTGGGTAGACCAGAACAATTTTTTTATATTTTTTGAGTTTCTCAAAACCTGTGGTCAAGGCATTGTATATATCTTCCGTAAAATCCTGATAAATACGACCGGATTCCTTTGATAAACTCCTTAAATTGCGGTCAAGTATAATCAGTTTGTCATTGGGTATGGACAAAATTGACTTCAATACTTCGTCAGTACATCCCATATGTTGCATATTCTCATTTTTGAAATGTGGCATAATCACATAATGCTCATAAAGATGTTTCTTATCTTCTAGAATTTTACTGAAGGCCAATGGTTCACAATGATATATATCCAGATCCACCTTTGCGTTCGCACCCAATTTGGTCACAAATGCGTTATAAATGCGCATTTTATAAGTACTCAATTTATTTATTAAGAACAGCACTTTTGTCTTTACGGATTGATTGGTCTTGGCGATGTAAAACCCTTTGCCCTTAACAGATTCTATAATGTTTTGTTTTTTAAGAAGACTATATGCTTTTTCAACGGTATCTCTTGATAATAGAAGCTCTTCACTGAGTTCATTAATTGAAGGTAATTTAGCCCCTATTGTCAGATTCCCGCTATTGATATGCTTTAACATAGAATCCATAACTTGCTTGTATTTAGGTATTCTGGAGTTGCTGTCAATTTCTATGTTACTGAGAATGCTCAATTGGAAATGGTATTAGGATTTATATAAATGAAGTGGTGTCCAGTTCAAATATACAATAAGTTGTCGTTTTCGGTATTTATGATAAAAGAGAGGAAGAACCATATAGTACAGGATGCCAGTTATTTTTGTAAATTATATTTTCGCTAGGTAAGTCTTTAAAACACAAAAAATGTCTGACAAAACTTATGTATATGTTGACTATCTCTGGGACGAAAAAAAGGCCTTGGAACTTGGTGATGACCAAGTGGCTCTTTTCCTTTACCGATCCAATATTTTGGGCTCCGATCTTAGGGTCACAAACTACGGAGGGGGAAACACCAGTTGTAAAACCATTGAGAAAGACCCGCTGAACAACGAAGAGGTTGAAGTAATGTGGGTCAAGGGATCTGGAGGAGATATTGGAACCCTTACCCGTTCAGGAATTGCAGGTCTTTATACAGAACGCCTAAGAAACCTGAAAAAAGTCTACAAAGGTTTGCAAGATGAGGACAGAATGGTCGGCCTCTTCAACCATTGTATCTATGATTTGGACAGCCGTGCCCCCTCCATCGACACCCCATTGCACGGTCTACTTCCGTTTAAACATATCGACCATCTTCACCCCGATGCGCTTATCGCTGTGGCAGCGGCAAAGGACAGCGAACGGGTAACTAAGGAAATTTGGGGTGACACCATGGGCTGGGTGCCATGGCAGAGACCGGGTTTCGATTTAGGGCTTCAATTGGAAAAATGCCTTAACGAAAACCCGGGAATTCGAGGTATTGTTTTGGGCAGCCACGGTCTTTTTACTTGGGGAGAGACTTCTTATGAGTGCTATATGAACAGTTTGGAGGTTATCGAAATGGCTTCTGAATACATTGATCAAAAAATAGAAGAACAAGGCGAAGTTTTTGGCGGACAAAAGGTTGAATCATTGCAAGCAGATGACAGAAAAGAAAAAGCAGCCCAGTTGATGCCGCTCCTGCGCGGATTGTGTTCGTCCGAAAATCGTATGATAGGCCATTTTACCGATTCCGATGTTGTGATGGAGTACATCAACAGCAACGATTTGGAAAAATTGGCCCCTATGGGAACTTCTTGCCCCGATCACTTCTTACGTACCAAAATCCAACCCCTAGTACTGACATTGGATCCAAAAGAAGATGTATCCAATACAGACGAGGTCTTAAAAAAGTTGGAACCGGCATTTGAGCAATACAGACAAGAATACAAGGATTATTACGAGAACTGTAAACACGACAACAGCCCTGCCATGCGAGACCCCAACCCAGTCATCATTATTTATCCCGGGGTGGGCATGTTCAGCTTTGCCAAAAACAAGCAAACGACCCGTGTAGCCAGTGAATTCTACACCAACGCCATTAATGTTATGCGCGGTGCAGAGGCCATTACAGCATATACTTCCCTACCAAGACAAGAAGCATTTGATATTGAGTACTGGTTGTTGGAAGAAGCCAAGCTACAACGTATGCCCAAGGAAAAACCCTTGTCCAGAAAAGTGGCCTTGGTCACCGGTGCAGGGGGTGGAATCGGCAAGGCCATTGCCGATAAGCTTGCCGAACATGGAGCCAATGTAGTATTGACCGATATTGCGGAGGATCGCCTAAAAGAAGCGCTGGAAACTTACCCCAGGGATGTGGCGAGCTATGCCGTTTGCGATGTCACAAGTACCGATTCCATACGCAAAGCTTATATGGAGGCCTGTCTGGAATTCGGCGGTGTCGATATGGTGATACACAGTGCCGGTCTGGCCATTTCCAAACCTTTGGAAGAAACCACGACCAAAGACTGGGACCTGCTCCAAAATGTATTGGTCAAAGGGCAGTTCGAGCTCTTTAAGCTAGGAGTGGCCATTATGAACAAGCAAGATCTTGGCGGAGACATTATAAGTATAGCCAGTAAAAATGGATTGGTCTCGGGACCCAACAATGTAGGCTATGGAACCGCAAAAGCAGGGCAACAACATATGGTGCGCTTGTTGGCAGCGGAACTGGGCGGCAAGGGCATCCGGGTGAACACGGTAAATCCCGATGGAGTGATTGTAGGGAGCAAGATATGGGAAGGGGATTGGGCCGAAGGACGTGCCAAAGCCTACGGAATAGCAGTAGATGAGTTGCCTGCGCACTACGCAAAAAGGAATCTGCTCAACGAAATTATATATCCGGAAGATATTGCCAACGGTGTGTTCGCCTTTGTCGGCCTTTTGGATAAAAGTACTGGAAATATTATCAATGTGGATGGAGGCATGGCCAATGCATTTACAAGATAGATTTATTACGTCAATTTATCTCGAGATGGGATAACGAAAACAAAAATCAATAGAGGTAAGACCAACACCTTTGTTAAATTATTTTTGAGTTGGTTAGTTTAGTTATTTGCATCCGCTGGTTAGCATAATTTTGACCAGCGGATTTTTTTAAAAACAGAATTGCCTATGGTCATTAATAAAGAACATATAGCATCACACAACCAAAGCAACTTTGACAAGCATGGTCAAACTTTTGATATTCTGGCCAATACCCTTTCTAAAAAAGGGTTCGATGTTGAAAACATCCTAGAAAAAGTCAGTGATTTTCAAGTCGCCATACCCAGTTGGGCATTGGGCGCTGGCGGAACAAGATTCGGAAGATTTTCCTACCATGGAGAACCAGGTACTTTGGAACAAAAAATAGAAGACGTTGGATTGATTCATGCTTTGACACAATCCGCAGGGGCCATCTCGCTCCATATTCCATGGGATGTTCCCGAAGATGCAGAAAAAATCAAGGCATTGACCAATTCGCTGGGGCTAAAGTTCGATGCCATGAACTCCAACACCTTTCAGGATCAACCAAACCAAGAACATTCCTATAAATTCGGTTCGCTTTGCAGTACCGATGAAAAGGCACGGCAACAAGCCGTTCAGCACAATATTGATGTCATCCGCATAGGAGAAGAATTGGGTTCCAAAAGTCTAACGGTATGGTTGGCTGATGGTTCCAGTTTTCCAGGACAGAACAACTTTCAAACAGTACTTAAAAACACACAGGACAGCCTTAAGGAAATTTATAAAGCCTTGCCAGAGGACTGGAAACTCTTTATCGAATACAAACCTTATGAACCTAATTTCTACAGCACGGTAATCCAAGATTGGGGAACTTCGTTTATGTTGGCCAACGAATGTGGTCCAAAAGCATACACTTTGGTGGATTTGGGGCATCATTTGCCCAATACCAACATTGAGCAGATTGTGGCCACCCTTATGATGAAAGGGAAATTGGGAGGTTTTCATTTTAACGATAGTAAATATGGGGATGATGATCTTACCGTTGGAAGCATCAAGCCATATGCTTTATTCTTGATTTTCAATGAACTGGTCTACGGCATGGAAAACAATCCACAGAACCCATACCCGGCCTGGATGATTGATGCCAGTCACAACTTAAAAGATCCCTTGGAGGATTTGATGCAATCTCTGGAGGCCATCCGTTCCTCCTTCGCTAAGGCACTTTTAATAGATCAAAAGGCACTTCGCGAAGCGCAAAGCAACCACGATGTGACCTTGTGTCAAGAAATTCTACAGGAAGCCTATCTTACCGATGTACGCCCCTTATTGGAACGTGCCAGGGTTTCCAAAGGGGGAGCACTGCATCCGCTGGACACTTACCGACACCTAAATGTTCGCAAAAAATTGGTGGACGAAAGAGGAAAGTTCACAATGGCAACAGGGCTATAATCAAAAGAATATGGGAAAAGAGGTAATCGCGGTTTTTGATATTGGAAAGACAAACAAAAAGTTCTTTCTTTTTGATTTGGACTTCAAAGAGGTCCATCGCGATTATAACTATTTGGAACCCATTGAAGATGAAGACGGTCATCCCACAGAAAACTTGACCGAGCTTCAAAATTGGATAAAGAGCACCTTTCACAATATCCTTAAATCAAAGGATTATAAAGTAAAAGCCGTGAACTTTTCATCCTACGGTGCCAGCCTTGTGCATTTGGACGATATGGGGAACGTGGTTACGCCGCTGTACAATTACACCAAACCTATTCCGGAAGAAATCATTGCCAAATTTTACGAACAATACGGCCCTGAGATTAAATTCTGCAGGGAAACAGGAACAACCAGAGAGGGTATGCTCAACTCTGGGATACAACTCTATTGGTTAAAACAAGAAAAACCGGAGTTTTTTGCCCAAATCAAACATTCATTGCATCTACCGCAATACCTAAGTTATTTGTTTACGGGAATTCCGGTCAGTGAATATACCAGCATTGGTTGTCATACCGCCCTTTGGAACTACGAAAAACAGGATTACCACGATTGGGTTTACAAAGAGGAAATACATAAGATATTGCCCTCAATTGTGGACACGGGAACCAGCATCAATACCAACCTTCTGGGGCATCAAATAAAAGTCGGAATCGGTATTCACGATAGTTCTTCTGCACTTTTGCCTTACATTCGAAGTATAGATAAAAAGTTTCTGCTTTTATCTACCGGCACTTGGAGTATTGCCCTCAATCCATTTTCCAAGGAGCTTTTGACAGATGAAGACACATATTCCAATTGCATCAACTATATGCGCATCAACGGGGAACCTGTGAAAGCCGCCCGTTTGTTCCTGGGTAATGAGTACAACGAAAAAATCAAGGAACTGGCCCAACTTTTCAATGTATCCGAAGACCATCACAAGTCGGTATATTTTAATCCGGAGCTATATCAAAAACTAAAATACAATTTCTCGCACAAGTTTGAATGGACAAGTCTTGATGTGGAATTGCCCCCCCCCCTTGCCCCAATCAATTTCGACTCTTATGAAGAAGCTTACCATCAATTGATGATGGAATTGGTGGAGTTGCAAGTGGTCAGTGTAAAAAGAGCTATTGGAGATGATGAGGTCAACCAATTGTACATAGATGGCGGTTTTAGCAATAATCAAATATTTGTGGAACTGTTGGCACATGGTTTTGAAAACATGAATGTTAAGACCACAGATGCATCTTTAGGTTCAGCACTCGGAGCGGCCATTGCCATTTCCAATGTTGAATTGGACCAAAAGTTCCTCAAAAATAACTACGCCTTAAAAAAACACAGACCCCTAATTACAAATTGATATGGCCCTAAGTTTCGATACCCGATACCCTTCCGTAGATGATTTAAGGGAGAAAGCAAAGAAAAGAATTCCACGCTTTGCCTTTGAATATTTGGATGGCGGTTGTAACGAAGACATCAATATTCGCAGGAACACCTCTGAAATAAGGGACATTTCCCTGAAACCGACCTACATTAAGGATTTTAAAGGTGCGTCTATAAAAACCACCCTCTTTGGTGAGGAGTACGATGTCCCTTTTGGTGTGGCACCCGTGGGACTGCAGGGATTGATGTGGCCCAACTCACCGGAAATTCTGGCGAAAGCGGCCAACAAGCACAATGTGCCCTTTATTTTGAGCACGGTAACGACCATGGATATCGAGCGGGCCAGTGAACTGACCGAAGGCAAGGCCTGGTTTCAATTGTTCAACCCAGCCGAAGATGTGGTAAGAAACAATATTTTGGACCGAGCGGAAGCGGCAGGATGCCCCGTTTTGGTATTGCTTTACGATGTACCCACTTTTGGGTATCGACCTAGAGACTTCAAAAACGGCTTGGCCCTTCCCCCAAAAATGACGATGGCGAACATTTTTCAGGTTTTGGGCAAACCCAGCTGGGCATTACAGACACTTAAATATGGCATCCCCACTTTTGAAACCCTAAGACCATACACTCCTGAAGGTCTCAACCTAAGACAATTGGGCAAGTTTATGGACAAAACGTTTTCGGGCCGTTTAAACGAGGAACTTATCAAACCTATCCGCGACAAATGGAAAGGCAAATTGGTTTTGAAAGGTGTGGCATCCGAAGAAGATACTGAACAGGCCATAAAATTAGGCTTTGATGGCATCATTGTTTCCAATCACGGAGGTAGACAACTGGATGCGGGTGAATCAACCATTGCTCCATTGACCCGTATCGCTGAAAAATATAAAGACCAAATTACCATTATGATGGATAGTGGTATGCGTTCTGGCCCCGATATGGCACGTTCCCTTGCACGGGGAGCCGAATTCATCTTTATGGGGTGCTCCTTTATGTACGGAGCCGCGGCCATGGGCAGCAAGGGAGGTGATCACACCATGACCATTCTTAAAGTGCATCTACAACAAATTATGGACCAATTGTGCTGCGAAAACATCCAAGACTTGCACAAGCACTTGATCCAACCAACAAACTAAGCGCCTAAAATTAACAAACAAACCTAATTAGATGAGCCAATATAATATTGATGAAGAGATTGAGGAAATAGCAGGTGGCGAATTCGAAAGAGAACCCGTACCCCAATCAAAATTAAAAAGTTGGAAAAGCTTTTTGGGTATGTATGCCGGAGAACACGCAGCAGGTACCGAATTTGTAATCGGTCCACTTTTCTTAACAACTGGTGTAAGTGCTTTTGATCTAATCATAGGACTGCTATTGGGGAATCTTATGGCCGTGTTGAGCTGGCGTTTCCTCACAGCAGAAATAGCTGTAAAATATCGGCTGACCCTGTATTATCAATTGGAGAAAATAGTGGGTAAAAATTTAGTCATCGGATATAATCTGGCAAATGGTATTTTGTTCTGCTTTCTCGCTGGAGCGATGATTACCGTATCCGCCACCGCGGTCGGCATCCCATTTAATATGGAAATGCCCAAGTTGACGGATACCATGCCCAATGGCATTACTTGGGTCCTGATCGTACTGGCCATAGGGACTGTTATCTCCCTGATTGCTTCAAAAGGTTACGAAACCGTTTCCAAGGCGGCCAATTACATGTCACCAATCATTGTGTTGGCTTTTTTGGCAAGTGGCATTGTCGCATTGCGTGACCTTGATGTAAACAGTTTCTCGGATTTTTGGAACATTTGGGGCGAAGGTGGCGAGCCATTCCCTGGACAAATAAAATATACTTTTTGGCATGTGATGATCTGGTCTTGGTTTGCCAATGCCGCCATGCATGTGGGGATGTCCGACCTTTCCGTGTTCCGGTTTGCGAAAAAAGCAAATTCCGGTTGGACCACGGCTGCGGGAATGTACGTGGGCCACTATATGGCTTGGATTGCGGCAGCGCTTCTTTATGCCGTATACCTAGAATCACCTGAAGCGCAAGCAGCTTTGTCCGGAGGAACTGCACCGAACGTAGCTCCTGGACCCCTAGCCTACAATGCATTAGGTATTTTTGGAGCTATTGCCGTGGTTTTGGCAGGTTGGACCACCGCTAATCCAACTATTTATCGCGCTGGATTGGCCTTCCAAGCAATAATTCCCAAAACTTCTACTTTCTGGGTAACTATAATTGCAGGCAGTGTGGCCACCTTGGCCGGATTGTTTCCTGCCTTTGCCATGAAGCTATTGGATTTTGTGGCCATGTACGGCTTCATTTTGGCTCCAATGGGAGCAATTATCGTGTTTGAGCATTTTTATGGTATAAAAGCCAATATCATATTGGAATATGCGGAAAAAAAGAACGTGAAGTTCAACCGAGCGGTGTTTTGGGCATGGGCCGTCAGTTTTGGACTGTGTTATTTCGTCTCGGCAACGTTTGATATATTCTTATCATTCATGACCCTGCCCGCCTGGTTATTGTGTGGTATACTCTTTTTACTTTTTAGCAAGTGGTTTCAGTCTAGTTCATAAACAATATTAATTATATGTAAAACTTTGGCTTTTAAACCCCCGAGGAACGGATTTATAAATCATTGATATGATATACAAAGTAAGGACATGCATGGAGGAATATTATAATTACAATTATTAATGGATTTTATACCTGTCTGAAAATTGTTTAAATACAATTCCACTGGTTTTACCCCTAAGTCGGAGCCAAAATCTTCAAATAGAGTGATTAATTTTATCTTTTCAATTCGTGAAATAGTTTTCATCCGCGGCCATTGGCTTGTTGACGACGACGATACCAATTAACAATTCTAAATCGTAATGAAGCTAGCAATAACTTATCCAACTTTTATCATGGTTCACTCTATTTACCTTCTTTTTTTATAAAGTAGATTGTTTGTAATGGTGTCTACACTCCTGATTGAAAATTCGGATCAGTATAAATTCCTACCTCAATCTATAGAAATCTTTTTTCTCAGAAATGATTTATCCCACAGCTTGCTATGATGTTGCATAGGTCAACAATAATTCAATTCTTATGGCTTCAGTGTTCAAAGCTTGGTAAGAGATGAATTTTTTGATTTGTAATAAATGGGATAAACATTTTTTGGTGATGTATCCCAAACCAATACTCGCCCCATAGTAAAAGTTAACCCAGCCCACGTAATTGTCATTATAATAGCTGTCATTGGTTTCCTATTTTTTTGCACCAATAGTTTGTGATGGGATAAACAGCTGGTTTTGACCAGACATCTATGCCACTTGATAGTATGGATCCCTTAACACCCTCTCTATTTACTTGTCCAAAGATTCTAAAGGCAACTGGATTGTTTCTCAAGCCAAAATGTCCGTCCGTTCGAACAAAAAACTTAAATTACAGGTAAAGGTTGACTTTTTCATTATCTGGTCAAGTTCCAGGTTGGAATACCAAAGTAATCTTTTGTTCCATCACGGTTAGTGTCCACTTCTTGGGATAAGATCTCCAACTTCGTTTTAGCTTTTTTTTACGACCGCCACTCCCATGTCCTCATTTGTTGCAACATCTTTCAGCTTCTAGGAAACCGCAACGAAGGAACGGTTTATATCTGTGGTATTTGTGACTATAAGCCGTGTCATTTGTGTCGATTGTTTTCCGCAGCCAAAAAATGGTTCGGAAATAAAAAAATGCTGCATCTCTCCGAACTTTGGTCATTTAATTTTCATTTGAAGGTTTGCCTATAGTGGCCAGTATTCCGCCATCTACATACAGTACATGTCCGTTGACAAAATCACTGGCCATGGATGCCAAAAATATGGCTGCACCGCCCAAATCATCTGGATCTCCCCATTTGGCGGCAGGTGTTCTATTAATGATGAATTCATTGAACGGATGGCCATCAATCCGTATAGGAGCGGTCTGCGAGGTCGCAAAATAACCTGGTCCAATACCATTGATTTGTATGTTGTGTTTGGCCCATTCCGTAGCCATGTTTTGCGTCAGCATTTTTAGCCCACCCTTAGCAGCAGCATAGGCCCCTACAGTATTTCTACCTAATTCACTCATCATTGAGCAGATATTGATAATTTTTCCTTGTTTTCGTGACATCATTGTCCTTACTACGTGTTTAGAAACAATAAATGGGCTTACTAAATCAATGTCTATTACTTGCTTAAAATCGTCTACCTCCATTTCTTCTAAAGGTTTTCTTTTAATGATTCCCGCATTGTTTACTAGAATATCAATAGGACCAATCTCATCTTGAATTTTCTTTATGGCAGTAATCACTTGAGTCTCATCAGCAACATTAAATTTATATCCAACGGCATTAATACCTTCGTCTTTGTACTCCTTTAGTGCCTTATCTATTTTTTCTTGAGAAGAATTACCATTGACAACTATGGTTGCCCCTGCCTTACCCATTGCTTTTGCCATGGCCATTCCTAAACCATGAGTACTGCCTGTTACTAAGGCAACTTTTCCGGTTAAATTAAATAGTTCTACGCTCATTGGACTACCTTAATTCTGTAATTTTAGCAACATCCATATCACCATAATCTAGATTCTCTCCAGCCATACCCCAAATAAAGGTGTAGTTTGAAGTGCCTGATCCACAATGAATTGACCAAGGTGGTGAAATAACAGCCTCATGGTTTTGCACCCAAATATGTCTGGTTTCCTGAGGCTCCCCCATAAGGTGACAAACCGATTGTCCTTCAGGTACATCCAAATAAAAATAGACCTCCATTCTACGGTCGTGCACATGGGCCGGCATAGTGTTCCAAACACTTCCTGTTTTTAACTCCGTCATTCCCATTTGAAGCTGGCAAGTGGTTACCATTCCCCCAATGATCATTTGGTTTACTGTCCTAAGATTTGCCGTTTCCAAAGAACCTAATTCCAGTTTATTGGCCTCTGACAAGCTTATTTTTTTATTTGGATATGTGGTATGCGCCGGAGCGGAGTTGATATAAAATTTTGAAGGATTTTGGTTGTCCCTGCTCTTGAAAATAACTTTTTTATTGCCCATGCCCAGGTACAGGGCGTCTTTATGGCCAAGTTGAAAAGTGGTCCCATCCACATCCACAGTGCCATGCCCCCCTACATTAATAATGCCCATTTCGCGGCGTTCAAGAAAATATTCGGCCTTGAGCGGGTCAATGACCTCAAGCTTCAATGGGCCTTCAGGTACTGCCGACCCGGCAATGTAACGATCATAGTGCGTATAGGTAAGATTGATTTTACCTTGTTGCATTAAATTAGCGATCAAGAACTCATTGCGAAGTGCTGTCGTATCATGTTTTTTAACTGTTTCTGGACTACTGGCATACCGTGTTTCGTAAGATGTTGACATTAAATAATAATTTTTAGTTTTCTATTGATTTTTCTGATCCGCTTTTTCAAGGCCACTTAATTCTGCGAGGCCCCGTTGACGCCCTATTCCGAAATAGCTGGGATTGGTATTTCTTTATTATCATTTTTCAGTTGCTTTTCAGGGGTTTTCAAAACACTTTGAAAAAGCATACTTTCAAGGCAATGATGTTCGAACTTCATTTTTTGTTTGTTAAACAATATTTGGGCCTGCTATTTCATGAAAAACACCTCGTCCAGGGATATGGACACGGGTGAGTTGTCTGGATTGGTTTCCATAATGTCCGCCATGAATGCCCACCATTTTTGGACTATGGCATTATCGGGCAAATCCTGTGAGCCTCCATCACCGGTAACTTTCTGATAAGCAAAAAGCGTGTTTGTTTCCCCATCAAAAAAAATGGAATACTCAAGTATACCCGAATCTTTCAGTAATGTTTTAAGCTCAGGCCAAATTTCATTATGTCGTTTCATATATGCTTCTTTTTGACCAGGATTCAGTTTCATCTTAAAAGCAAGTCTTTTCATTTTAACATCTGTTTAAGGTCCACGTTTTTTCAATTGTCTTTGCTACTGTTTTTAGCCAAAATAAAATTTCCGTAGCGTAGGTTGGTCAACGTATTGCTCATTTGGGTTCTTTTTGGAGTGTACCGTATTTTATTTATTGACCACATAACACATTATTACTTTGCTATGGATATAATGGTTGGTTTCAAGAGCCAATGGCTGCGAATTATTGCATTTTTAACATTTCACTGCCCGTCAATAAAAAGGCCCCAGTGCCATAATTTTGCCAACTATCAGCGGTTGCTGGTTGTGGGTTTGCCCCAATATCTTGTACCCAGCCGACCATGCCGTTATCTTTCTGACAGGCCATTAGGGCATTCCATGCTTTTTTAACTGCTGGACCATAGGAGGCTTTGTCGAGAATGCCATTGTTGATGCCCCAGGCCAAGGCAAAGGTATAAAAGCCACTAGCACTAACTTCACCGTGGTTCCATGATTCTGGTGAAAGTAAACTGGTTCTCCAAAGGCCATCTTCATGCTGAATTGATTTTATTCGCGCGGCCATTTCTTTATATAAATCTAGATAGAAATCATAGTACTCATAGTCTTTGGGTAAATCAGTTAGGATAAGTGCGAGTCCGCCAAGAACCCAGCCATTTCCACGTGCCCAAAAAATCTTTTGCTCGTTAGGCTCTTTTAAATCTTCTTCATTAACTCCCCATTGATACCTAGTATCTCTAGCAAAAAGATGTTCTTCTTTATCATAGAGTAGGTTGTAAGTTTCCATGTAGTATTTGTGCATAGTGTCTAGATATTTTGTTTCTCCTGTTTGTTTAGCGTAAACTGTAATTACAGGAGGCGCCATAAATAAAGCATCACACCACCACCATAGGATTTTTTTGAATTCCATTTTATCTGTGCCGTCTTTCCACTTGTTGGGTTGGTACAAATGAATGTCTAAAAATTTTTTTGTTGGAGCCAAATCAACTAGATTTTGTCTAGTAGAATTTGCATAGAGATAGGAGTAGGATATCGCCACATCATCGGCGTGGTAGGTTCTATATAATGGTTTCCAATGATTCCTATGCCCCTGTGTTTTAAGAGCAGCCAAAAATATTGGGTTTTTGGTGGATTCATGTGCTTTGGATACACCAACGTAATACGCCCCGTTGGTCCAGTCGGTTGGTGCAAGTGCAAAAATGGGGTGTGCCTCTTGCCATTCCATGGCACGCACCATGGCCTGTTCAATTTGATTTTTGTCAATCTTATTTTGAGCACTTGGAATGGCGCACAAAAAAAGGGTTAAAGAAGTACTGATAAGGATAGTTTTATTTAATTGCTTCATTTCAATTACTATTGTTTTATTTAAACTTATGGCAATATGTATAGGAGTTTATTGTTATAGGCCAGCAATAACGCATTTTTGTCTTCTGTTGGAATATGTATTAAGACTTCTCCATATAACTTATTAAAAGACTCTTAATATCATTTACTGTCCCCATATTTAATCCACCATTGGTCGCTCCGGTAATCCAATAAAGTACCATTCCAGCGTCCGAACAGTCCCATTTTCCTTTTTGAAATTTTACCACATCGTCCACCTCGGCAATTTTTCCCTGTAACCAAACCCATTGCACTCTGGGATCTGGATGGTTTTTTGCCCAGTCCCATTTATCCAAATTCACTTTTAGATTCACGTTTTGGTCGGGGATGCGGACTTCTTCAACCCCGAAATCCAAGATCTGTTGCCAGGTATAAAAGTCACCAGAATCATCATTTGCAGAGTGGTGGGTAACCACTTTTACATACTTGTGCTTGGATTTTTTCGAGGCGTCCAAAGCCAATCCGATAATATCAGGTTCACCGGCTTCTACAATCCATAGTGGGTCTTCCAATGTGGACACGTTAATGGCGTTCACCAAATTTTTTACGGTGGTTTCCTGTTGCCATTTCGCATCCATGAACGTTAAGTTATCAAAACCACCCCAACGTCTTGCGGTAACATCGCATGTACTTTGCATTAAGGCGTGGCGTTCTTTCTCTGCTCTTTCTGAGATGCGTTCCACACGTTGCAAATCACAGCTATGGGAATAATGTACCAATCTATTTTCCAACCCTGTAGATCTTAATAGCGCAATGGAGACCGCCGTGCCCCCAAGGTCATCGGGATCTGGTGAGTTGCCATCAGCCACAATCGCCAAGCGACCTTTTGGAGGATTTATTTTTGGTTTGCCAACTGTTTTTGGTTTCATTGCCAGGGTACCGGATGAACTGCTGACCAGTTTGCCCTTCCCAACGGGAGCAAAAATAAGTCCAGCCCAACGAGCCCTTGCCCACTCCTTACCATCAGAACTTCCAATTTTGGAGACAACGGTAATTCTATCGCCAGTTTTCAGGGGAACGTTTTCCCATACGGCATTATATTCCTCACCTTCCGCGAACATTTTCTTGGTCAGGGCAGGAGAGTAGGCACCCATAACCTCGTTATTGATAAGCACAGAAAACGTGGATTGCCCGTCGTTTTCGCCCACACCAACAAATACAACATCGTAACGACCACTCTTAAAAGTGAATTCTGTTGTAGTGCTTGCTTCTTTGCTTTCATTGGGGTTTATTGCCAACCATCGTCCTTTGGCATCCATATAGTAACCTGTTCCATTCACTGGAAAATCGGCCACTGGCAAGGTTTTATTGTTGATTACCGAAGTACTGATTACCTCATAATAGGAGGGCTCTGGCCATGAGAAAGATACGGGTGGTCCCATATCCAACGGGGTAAAGTTTTTGTCCTGGGTGAGTATGAACTTATCGAATTCAAAGCCGTCTTCACGCATACTGAATTGAATGTCATGTAAACCAGCGTTTTCAATATCCAGAAATATTTGATGTGGAACGCCACAATGTTCCTCTTTGGTCCGCTGCTTACTTGCCCAAGTCCATTCATTCTTGCCATCACACCACTGCATCCGTTGCCCGTTATCTGGCCATTGCCCGTTGAGGCCGACATGGATACCATTGTCCTCCGTCCCGGTACTGTGGGCCCTTGCCCAAACATAATAACGACCAGGATCATTGATTTTTACCCGATAATGGAGGATGGCCATTTCACCTCCATTATTGGAAAAATTTTTGCCGTGTACAAGTTCATCATCATGTGTTGCTCTGGTATCAGGCAGAGACTCGACATAGCCGTTCGCACTTGCGGTCAAGCTATGGTTTTGGTCATTATCCGGCTCGACTTTGGGCGTTTGATGCTTGTTGGTACGATGCCATTCCCGTAAATTGGTTTTGCTTTGTTTGTAAAAATACTCCGCTTCCACTGCCACTGAACCTTCCTTTTCTTCAAAAAAAATCTGCTCTTGAATAATTGGGGCGGGCAGTTGTAAAATACTTTTTTCTTGACTCCAAAGAATAAAGGGGGTAAAACATGTGAGAAGAAAATAATTGAATTTTTTAGAGACCATAGTATAAACTAGCTTGATTTAATTAGAAATTTTGCACAAGAAAAATTTACTATCGCACCAAACTAATAATTAAAAGGAGAGTTGCCATCCTGTACTATTAGGTAAGCCAGTACTTTACTATTAAAGTTCAAAAGGTAAGGACCAAATAGTTTACTGGATTATTGTTTCTTTTTGACTATGATTGATGTCCAGTTTTTCTCTGTCCTATTTGGTTATAGAGTTAACTTATGCGTGCTGCACTATATCTGGAAATACCCAGTTTATAAAACTTGTAGGGGGCGTGTCAACCGGACAAAACGGTACAGTCAAAATTGAAAGTAGTTATTGACTCCATATGTTTAATCCCACTAGTTTTTTAGTTAGAATAGAAAATGTTTTTAACTCTACAATAGTATGGTTCTATGGATGTTTAATATTCTTGTCTCTCCTAAAAAGAATTTATTTTTAGTTGAATGGTATGTTTTCCCGGAGAAAGTCTAATGTAATCAAAAGCAGTGGGAATTTTTTGTCCGTTATGGATAAAATCCTTTCCCTCCAAATCGTTAAGGGAAAATTCGGCAACCATGTTTCCCGGTATTTCAATCTCATAGGTCTCCAATCTTGGTCCATTATAGGTATAGGTCCCCTTAATGGTTCCCCTGACCGTAGGAACTTTGATGGAACTTGATTTTAATCTGCTCATTTGAGGTTTAATGGTGGCCATACCGAATCCTGGCGTTTTGGGCTTTATTCCCCATAACCCGCGTGGAATTGCATTTGCGGGAACCGCTCCCCAGGCATGGTTCCAATCTAAATTGTTCTTGTATTTGTTGTCCCATGCCTCCAAGGTAATGGTAGACCCAATGCGAATCATATTGTACCAGCTTCTTTCGGAAGTACTTGTCAGAAGATCGAGTGCGTAGTCTTCCTCCCCAGCATTGTAAAGGCCATCCAATAAAAACTGCACGCCATATACACTGCACGCCATTCCTCGGGATTTTATGAACTGAACCACCGATTCATAATGTTCTTTGGGGACCAGTCCGAACGCCAAGGGCAACATATTGGCATGTAAAGAGGCATGGTCGGTGCCAATCCCATCGACATAAATACCTCGTTCATCATCGAACATTTGATCATTGAGCGCTTTTTTTACCTTGGCGGCCCGTAGCTCAAAATCCATGACTTCTTGGGGCTTACCCAGTATTTGAGCGAACTCTGCCATGATTTTCATATTCTCATAAAAGAATGAATTGATTACGGTGCTGTATGGCCTGAAGACAAATCCATCACGTTCTCCCTTAGTGTTTGTATCACCGCCCCAACCGGCCGGAGGCCAATCAACTATATCCGTCAATGGCTTGTTGTAGCCGGGCTTAAAACCAAGCTTAAACATAAAGGCTTCATCAACTTTTGTCGATGTTACCAAACCATCTTCATTTGAAAGTTCGTAAAGGGTTTTATGTTTAAGGTCTTCGTAATATCGGGCAATCAGTTCGGAATTACCCGTATACATATAGTCTGCGTATAGTAAAAGAGCGACATGTTGTTGCCATTCCGTTGGCCATGTTGGGTGCTCCATAAAATACTCTATGGTACGCCTTGCCATGGCATATTCCCGATCTGTGGAATAATGGCTCAACTGGTTTAAATAGGCATCAGCTTCATATGGAATACGTTCCCTGTCCCCGTCTACATAAAGTCCATTAAATGTAGTAGCTTTGATGGAATATTTGCATAATTCCCAAATCTGGTTCAGGATGTCGTTGTCACTCTTGAAACTGCTGGCATTCTCGTCCCAAAAGGTATGGTGTCTTAGTTGCTCAAAATCATTTGCTTCCATAGGAATTTGTGCACCCTCAACTTCGGCATACCTGAAAGGCATTAAAACTGGAAATCCTTCAGGTAGAGCTATCGCTTTGTCCGGCAATGTATTCTGTTTGTCAGGTACAATTTGAAGCTGATATTCCGTTTTACCTGGTTTTACATCCACTTTTATTTCTTGATATCGAATATGACTTTTTTCTGGGGGCTTCCGGTTGATGCCCTTACCTTCCAATTGTTCACCGATCCTAACGGTCAAGGTATGTGGGTTACTTGCCTGATATTTAAAATCTATGGTCGCGAAGGCGGCTTTCCCAAAATCCATGAAATAATGGTCACCTCTATCTTCGAACTTCACAGGTTTTACCCGGTCAACCTCAAATTTATTTTCGGTTGATACAATGTAACCATCACTTTTCCCAGTGGTAAAACTTTGGACTTTAGAATAATCTACCAAACGATTGTCTTCGTCCCAAATCCTTACTTTCCAGAAGTACGTTTTGCCGAATTCAAGTGGCTTGCCCTTGTACGGTATATCAGTGGATGCATTTGAAGCAACACGTTTACTGTCCCAAACATCACCGTTGTTGCTATCAATGATGGATTTGCTGGAAGCCACCAGGATCTGATAACCTGATTGGAATTTTGATGCCAATGGGACGGTCCACCCAAACTCAGGTTGGAGGTCAAGGATTTTGACATCCTGCTCAGGGGATCGAATGAGCTCTACGGTCAAATCCGTGGGAGGTGTCCTGTATTGATTGCTATTTTTCTCGATCAGTTCGTCGAGCTTTGTGCGCAGTTTTTGCAAGACATCAGCGTATTTTTTCTTTCCGATAAGATTATTTATCTCTTGGGGATCTTTCTTCAGGTTATAGAGTTCCTCTATGGTCTTGTCGTTGACATATCTGAAATATTTCCATTCTTCCGTGCGGACCCCTTCGCTGGGAGGGATGTTCTCAAAGTCCCATATATGCTCTATTAGGATGGTATCCCTGGAAATGGTATTGGCTTCATTTCTTACCACGGGCATCAAACTTTTACCTTGCCATGAGCTGGGTGCGGATATACCAGCTAAATCTGCTAGGGTGGAGGGCACATCAATATTCAACACCATATCATCAATATCGCGATGTTGGTCCACCCTTGGATCATAGATGAGCAGGGGGACCCGAATCGAATTGTCATACATCAACCATTTTCCCGCCAACTGACGCTCTCCAAGGAAATAGCCATTGTCACCCATCAAAATGATGACCGTGTTCTTGTCAATTCCTTTTTCCATCAATTTGGCCCTGATTTTTTTGATTTCTTGGTCTATCCCTGAGATCATACGGTAATAGCCCTTTACGCTGTGCTGGTATTTTTCCGGAGTATCGTAACGCCATGTCCAACGTAATCTATTGAATCCGTCCCTTACCATTTTGGGCTGGGCTTCAAAGTACTTGTCGTCACCAAGCGCAGGTTCTGGCATAACGGTATTCTGCAGTAAGCCGTCAGTGGTATTTTGCCAAAAGTATTGCTCTTCCGCAGGATCATGGGCATGTGGGGCACTAAAACTTAAGGAGAGGCAGAAAGGTTTTTCGCTATTTGCGTTCCTATCTATAAAATCAAGTGCCTTCTGACCTGTATACCGAGTTAAATGAACTGTGTCCTTACCTAATGTTTTATAATAATAACCTCTTCTATCCTTGAATTCGTTATTCCTGTCATATGACTCGAACTGATCGAACTGCTTTTCCAGTTCATCATAGCGCACGCCATATTTGCCATAAAAGCCTGTGTAGTATCCATTGTTTTTTAAAACGGTGGGATAGGAGTTCTCCATGTACTCTTCGCGAACGTTACCGGTTTGAAAGTTGAAATTATGGGCACGTTCATGCAGTCCGGTCAATATACTTGCCCTACTTGCAGCGCAAATGGGAGTAGTGACCACTGCGGTATTGAAATAGGTTCCCTGCTCGGCCAATTTATCCATCTCAGGTGTCTCAACGTATTTGTTGCCAGCATATCCAATGGCATCAAAACGCTGATCATCGGTCAGTATAAAGATGATGTTCGGTTTTTTTGAATTCTGGGAGTTGGTTTGTCCCAGTAAGTTGCCAGGATTTGAACACCACAATAAAAGTAGTGTCAGTCTTATGTATTTTAACATAGGTTGCTTTTGGATATCCATTATTGTGATACTTTTTATTCATTGGTCCTCGCCAATTGACCAAACTTATTTGTAAAGGACAAAATATCCATCCTGTTCTATCCTGATGAACCAAATTACATCATAGTACGGGATGGTTTAACCAACTAAAGTTTATAACATTGAATCGAACTTTGGTCAGGAAACTATAAGAAATACAATTTATGAATAATACTATCAAAAAGTGTCTGATCCTTACCTTGAGCATTATATTCTTCGTTGGCTGCAAGGGAAAGAATGGAACGAAAACCTTGGAAGGAACTAAGGTAGAACATTTGGAGTTGCCCAAACGCCCCAATATTCTTTGGTTGGTTACGGAGGATCTCAGACCTTATTTGCCCATGTTCGGGGATTCCACTGTGGCCACCCCAAATTTAAGCCGACTTGCCAAGGAAGGGGTCATTTATCCGAACCTGTTCTCAACATCAGGCGTTTGTGCCCCGAGTAGGGCGGCCATTGCTACGGGAATGTACCCGTCAAGCATTGGTGCCAACCATATGAGAACTACTTCGAATACCGAAGACACTGGACTTCCGGCCTATGAGGCAGTGCCGCCACCAGAAGTGAAAATGATCAGTGAATTGCTTCGGGTACAGGGTTATTATTGTACCAATAACTATAAAACGGATTACCAGTTTAAAGAGCCGGTTACCGCCTGGGATGAAAGCAGTCCTTATGCCCACTGGAGAAACCGTGATGAAGGCCAACCTTTCTTTTCTGTCTTTAATTTTACTGAGACCCATGAATCTGGACTTTTTGAGCCCTATGGGCACCGTTATATTGAACAGCGACACTACAGGTCTGGTGATAGGGATTTTATTTGGAAAGATGGCCGCATGTCCGAGGAAGATACCCCCAAACACTTACCAAAGGATACTGAGTTTTCCATTCCTCCATATTTGCCAAATACGGATGTGGTGCGCAGGGATATGTGGAAACTCTACAATAATATCGCTGAAATGGATAGGCAACTGGGAGTAATTCTCGACCAATTGGAGGAAGATGGTCTGCTTGAAAATACTATCATTTTTTTCTATTGTGATCATGGGGGGCCTTTGCCCAGAGAGAAAAGGTTGATCTATGATTCTGGTTTGAACACCCCAATGATCATAAGGTTCCCGAATAAAAAAATGGCAGGGACAAAGGATGGCCAATTGTTGAGCTTTGTTGATTTTGCGCCTACTTTGCTTTCAATAACTGGTACAAAACCTCTGGGGTATCTTCAAGGCCAGGCTTTTTTAGGGAAGCAAAAAGCCGAAACAGAAAGAGAGTATATTCATGCGGCCGCAGATAGGTTTGATGGATTTACGGATGCCATCCGTGCCGTACGGGATGATCGTTTCAAATACATTCGTAATTACAGGCCGGAACAAGGGTATTACCTGCCGGTGGTTTATCGCGAGCAAATTCCTGCCATGCAAGAGTTATTGCGATTGCGCGATGCCGGTCAATTAGATCGTATACAGATGCAATGGTTCAGGGAAAGCAAACCGCTAGAAGAACTTTACGATTGCCTGGAGGACCCGCATGAACTCCACAATTTGGTAAATGACCCGGAATACGGGGAGAAATTGAAAGAATTGCGCAATGAGATGGACCGCTGGATCGCAGCCATTGGAGATCAACCCAACCTTCCTGAAAAAGAGCTTGTAAATCAGTTGTGGAAAGGTAAAGGAATACAGCCTGTAACGGTTAAACCGAAAATTACATCAGCAGCTAATGGTAAAATAGCAATGGATTCTGATACAGAAGGCGCTTCAATAGGTTACAAGATCATCAACCAAGAACATAGAGATGTCCCGAAGGCATGGTCCATTTACCAAAACCCCATTGATTTGCCAAAAGGTGCCAAGGTTATGGCGAAGGCCCACCGCATTGGGTTTAAAGCAAGTGAAACGGTACGTTTTGATGATTAGCGCACAATCAATTTTATAGTTTTTAGATCTTCGGCTGCGGAAGAATTACCAATGGAGATGATGAATGAACCGGGCTCCACAACTTTTTTCAGTTCTTGATTGAGTACATTGAGTTCATCAAATCCCAATTGAAAGGAAACCGTTTTTGTTTCTCCCGGCTCAAGTGTAATTCGCTCAAACCCCTTTAAGAGTTTGAGATACCGACCTATCGAAGCAACATCGTCCCGGACATACATCTGTATCACTTCATCACCTTTTCTTGGACCGGTGTTGGTCACATCTACCGAAACAATGGTTTTGCCATCAACCGGCATCTCCGAAGTTTCCAGACGTGGTTGGCCAATTTCAAAAGACGTATAGCTTAGGCCATATCCAAAAGGGTATAAGGGCGATTTGTCACTTTCTTTGTATAATCCTTTCCCCGACCCAATAAAGTCGGGCCGCTCCAGATAGGTGACTGGGAGTTGACCAACGGACCTTGGAAAGGAGACTGTTAGTTTGCCTCCAGGATTGGTGTCACCGAAAATAACATCCGCGATGGCATCGCCTGAACGCATACCCAAGTACCATGTCTCCAAAATGGAGGGAATATTTTCAGCAATATAATTAATGGTCAACGGACGCCCATTGATTAAGACCACAATAACGGGCTTTCCTGTTTTATGAATGGCTTCCACCAGCTCGTTCTGAACACCATATAAATTAAGGCTGGATCGATCAACGCCCTCACCTCCAGTTTTTCTGGATCCACCAACTACCAATATCACCGCATCCGAATTTTTGGCCGCTGCTATCGCTTGTGGGAACCCTTCTTTGGAGTTGTCCAAAAGATCACAACCCTCGGCGTAGTTGATTTTGACATCATCGCCAACCTTGGCTTTGATGCCGTCCAAGACCGATACATAGAATGGGGGAAGTCCTGAGTACCCCCCCAGTAGCGAATATGTGCCATTTGCAGGTCTTTCCTCCGTGGCATTGGGTCCGATTACGGCCAGGGAACCTATCTTCGACATGTCCAGAGGTAAAAGATTATTTTCATTTTTCAAAAGAACAATTGCTTTTTTGGCCATCTCATAAGCAAATTCTTGATGGGCCTTGGTACTTACAAGAGTATCTGTTTTGACCTCCTTTAAGTCACCTCCAAAAAGCCCCAATTTATGCTTTGCGGTCAAGATTCTGGAAACGGCTTGGTCAACATATTTTACCAGCTGTGGATTTTGTTCCAAGGTATCTTTCAATACCGTTTTATGGTAAGCATAGGCTTCCAAAGGTTTTCCTAGAACCAGATCCATGTCCACACCTGCCTTTAGCCCTAGAATTGCTGCTTCTGCGCGGGTATCGGTGATATAGTGCATGGTTTGTAACCGGCCAACATCGTTATTGTCTGAAACGATGAAACCGCCAAAGCCAAGCTCTTCACGAAGTACATCTTGAAGCAACCAAGTGTTCATATGGCAGGGGACACCATTGAAATCCTGGTGACCCGGCATGATACAACCAACTTTAGCCTCTCTTACCACGGCCTCAAATGGGGGGAGATAAACTTCCCGAAGTCGACGTTCGGACATATCGCTAAAACCCCCGTTGATTCCACGTCGGTTTTCTGGGTATCCCACAAAATGTTTGGCCGTTGCCATCACATGGTTCTCATCAAATTGTTCTTCTCCCATACCTTGGGCGCCTTGGACAAAGGCCACGCCCATTCTCGAAACTAGGTAGGGGTCCTCTCCATACGATTCTTCGACCCTACCATATCTGGGGTCTCCAGATATCACATCGAGATTTGGGGAATACAAATGTGTGATATTGAGGGCTCGGGCCTCCCTTGCGGTTTGGGAGGCCATTTGTTTTACTAATTCCGGTTCCCAGGTTGAAGCTGCGGCTATGGCCTGTGGGTATACGGTGACACCATCATACCATAATCCGTGAAGCCCTTCGCCAAATTTCATGAAAGGTATCCCCAACCTATCATTGGCGGGTGCATCTTGTGTAAGTTCAGCAATTTTTTCCTCGAGGGTCATTTGCGATATTAACTCGGACACCTTTGACGCAATTTCTTTTTCTTTTAAACTGGTTTGTTCTTCGACATCACTTTTACAACTGATGATTAACAGTGTGGCCAACCACAAGTGGCTTATATATTTTTTCATTCGTAATCCAATGTTTTTTTTATAGTTCAAATTGACCGGGACATTCTAGCTAAGAGTGCATTATTGTTTTCGTTTGGATGTAAACGTATATGTTCCTGGATTCGCCCAAATCTCAAAAGGACCAGAGTCGGTTTCCGATGGTTCGACATTATTGATTTTTCCTAATTCTTCGCCATTCACAAAAATGTTATCGGAATATTTTTCTGGTAGCTGAATCAGTGCTTTTGTGTTGGAAGGTATAGATGTCTCCAATGTGAAAACGTCTCCTTCAATTGACCAAGTCGATACAATGGTTCCAAATGGAGATTCATAACTCGCTTTTGCTGATGTAAGGCCTCCCCCCGGTATCGGGGCAACCTTTATTGTTTCAAAACCTGGTTTTAAAGGCTGTATGCCCGCTATGCGTTCGTACATCCATTGTCCTATTGCGCCATAAGCATAATGGTTTAAGCTGTTCATGGACTCTGGATTGTAACCCTCTGTTTTGCTATAACTGTTCCAGCGTTCCCAAATGGTCGTGGCCCCTTGGTTGATGGAGTAGAACCAAGAGGGATAGGTTTCTTTCATCAGTATTTCGTAAATAAGATCAATTTTTCCCATTTCATCCAAAACTTTTGGAAGTAGCGGCGTGCCCAAAAAACCTGTTCGAAGGTGATTGTCAGCCTCTTTGATTTTTTGGATAAGATGTTTGCCCGCCTCCTTGGCCTTCCGTTCAGGAAGCAGCTCAAAATATAGGGCCAATAAATATGCGGTCTGTGTCCCCTCGTTGCCCTTTATTGATCCATTTTCATCAAAGAACTCATTGTCAAAGGCTTTTGATACGGTTTCATATAGTTTTTGGTACTTTGTTTTATCCTCTTGGTTGTTCAAGACAGATGCCGCTTTAGAGGTCAAATGGGCTGCATGTGCAAAAAAGGCAGTGCCGATTAGTCTTTTGGAAGTGTCCCCCCGTTTGTCGTTCTCTTTTTTCTGATAAGGTTGCAACCAATCCCCATATGAATTCATAAATGAGATATAATCCGTTGAAGTACTCTGGTGATGGGCGACCCAATTTTTCATCATTTCATAATTTTCAACAAGAACATTAACATCTCCTGTATGCATGTATATATCCCAGGGAATGATTACCGCTGCATCTCCCCAACCAGAACTTACCGCTCCATTTTCCAAAACGTCTGGTGCGACAAAAGGGATTCCCCCATTTTCAAATTGTGAATTCCGCAATGTCTGAAGCCAACTGGTCCAAAAGGAATGGACATCAGCGTTGAAAATGGATGTTGGGGCAAACACCTGGGCGTCACCTGTCCACCCCAAGCGTTCATCGCGCTGGGGACAGTCCGTTGGAATGTCAAAAAAGTTGCCCCGTAGGCCCCACACAATATTGCTTTGCAATTGGTTGAGCTTATCATGCGAGGATGAGAATGCCCCATTATTTTTAAAGTCCGAGTATTGAACCACACCTGTGACCCAGTCTTTCGTAGGTTCTTTGGAGGAGTCAAATCCGCTCAATTCCACATATCTGAACCCATGGAAGGTGAATTTGGGCTGCCAATCAATGTGGCCATCTTTCTCGGCAATGTAATAATCGGTTGATTTTGCCGATCGGTAATTGTCCGTATAGAAGGAACCATCGGGTGCCAACATTTCGGAAAACCGAACCTCAAGGGTGTCACCCTTTTTCATGGGCACCCTTAATTTAGGTACACCTACCATATTCTGTTCCAGGTCAAAAATAGGTCTATTGGTGTCTTTTTTTAGTATCGTCCGGGTTTCCAACATCATTTTGTTCTTTACTGCGTAATGTCTTTTAGGCCTAATATTTATAGTGTCTTCAAGTATGGCCGTCTCAACCAAAGCCCAATCTTTATCATTAAAGGAATTGGTGCTCCAACCAGGGATTTCAAAATTGGCATCATACACTTCACCATCATAGATTTCCGCAAAGCGAATGGGGCCTTGGGTGGTACCCGACCATGAACTATCTGAACTGACAATTTCAGTGGAACCATCACGTAATTTGATTTCCAATTGGCAAAGAATTTTTGGTGAGCCTTCTTGACCCCAAATTGAGTTATTCCATAATAAACGACCAAAATGCCATCCTGAAGCCAACTCCAGGCCTATGGTGTTTTCCCCTTTTTTAACCATATCAGTAACATCATATGTTAGCGACTCGATATGTTGGTCATAGGCTGTCCACCCTGGGGACATTACAGCATCACTGACATCCTCGCCATTGATCTTTGTATTGAAAACACCTTTTGCCGTGACGTATAACCTTGCTGAATTCAACTCCTTGGAAATTTTGAAACTTTTTCTAAGCAGTTGGGGGGTATGTATCAAGGTGTTCTTGCTTCCGAAAATACTGTCCTTGCGTGTTGACAGTCCAATCCACTTTCCTTTCCAATCGCTGTTCGACAACAAGCCTAGTTCCATTTGGGCAACTTCGCTCCATCCAGAAGAATGACCTTTGTCATCCCAATATTTGACCTGCCAGTATACTTTGTTTCTTGAGTTTAATATTGAACCTTCATAGTCTACATATAAATTTTGATTGGAAACAAGCTTGCCGCTCTCCCATAGGTCTGCCCGGTCCGGTAAAAGTTCCGGACTGCTCGCAGCAACAATGCTATATGCAGTTTGTGATGCTACTCCATTGGGCAATTTCCATGAAAAGGATGGGGTGTTGTCGTAAAAGCCCAAAGGATTCTTGAAGCCCTCGTTTACAGTAAGGTCATATGCAGGAAATGCTTTGAATACTTTATTGCAACAATTAAAGCTCAATACAATGCACAAGGATAGGATAAGTATTTTGGATAATTTTTTCATTTTTCCCTAGTGGTTTCATTATTTTCAATTCAAAGCATATGTTTCTAAACGTCCATAAATGCCTAAGGATTTTTAATCATCAAAGTGGCAGATTTTTATTGTTTTAGGCCTTTTTTGCATTTGTCTAAATTTCACATAGCCTTTGGTAATTCATTCGTTAGAAACAATTATATGCAAGAATTGGAGCAATCGCATCCTGTGGTGTACGGTTGTTTTGGACAAATGGTTTGCTCAAAGCGTATTCCAAAATAAATGGATATAAAATGACTTCAAGCCGGAACAATTGTGAATGACCAAAATTTTGTATTGGTGACAACTATGGATATGTCATTCTGAAAAAGTAAAATATTAAGAAGATTTTATTGCATTTTGAGGGTCAGTATCAAATTATATTGTTTGTAATATACAATGACAATAGGTTGAAGTATTCGTTTTCAATGTTTGGCTGGAAGCACAACACAGTATTGTGCGGGATACTCTAAGGTATGATAATACCTAGCTCGCATCAAGCGGTTCAAATGCTTGACTCCATGACGGACCAAAAAACGATATTTATGAATTTATCTGTTATAATAAAACAGTCTTTATATATTCCACTGATGAGCTATAAGAATTGAAGGATTCAATGTGATCGATTGCGAAGATTACCAAGTATGAGGTTAACAAAGCTGGCTTGGTGGATATATTGGGGAAGTTTTTATTTTTTTTAAGTGAAAATTAAAATCTTGAATAACTTAGCGAATATTAGCAACATACTGTATGTCTGAATTCAATTAAAAAATAAAAAAGTATCATACACTCTTATGAAATTAACATTTTGGAAGACTTATATTTTACTGGCTGGCATTTGTGTACTGCACTATAGCTGCAATAAAGAAAAGAAAAAGAACACATACAACATAGAAAAGAAAACGGTTAATCAAGTTGATGTTAGACATGAAACCCCTAACCCTAAGGAGGTGCCATTGGGAATGGTATGGGTTCCTGGAGGTAAATTTTACCAAGGAGCGGTCGAAAATGATAGAATGGCAATGGCACATGAGAAACCAAGACATCAGATTCAGGTTGCTGGTTTTTTTATGGACATTCATGAAGTAACCAATGCACAGTTTGCCAAATTTGTTGGGGAAACTGGATACAAGACCGAGGCAGAGCAAGGAATAAATTGGGAAACGTTGAAGAAACAATTACCTATAGGAACGCCAAAACCACATGATTCCATTTTACAACCGGGTTCTTTGGTTTTTAAAAAAACGAAATCAAGTGTTTTTAATTTGTACGATTATTCCCAATGGTGGCATTGGGAGATAGGAGCAAATTGGAAACATCCCAATGGTCCAAAAAGCTCAATAAAAGGTAAGGACGAACATCCTGTGGTCCATGTTTCCTATAATGACGCTTTGGCATACTGCAAATGGGCTGGAAGAAGATTGCCTACGGAAGCTGAATGGGAATATGCGGCCCGAGCCGGACAGAAAGATGCTATATTTTTTTGGGGAAATAATATTGCTCAACTGAGTTCACATGCAAATTCATGGGAAGGGGAGTTCCCTGTGGATAATACCAAAAAAGATGGTTTTGAAGGGAGGGCACCAGTGATGAGCTATCCCAAAAATGGGTTTGGGCTTTACGATATGGCGGGGAATGTCTGGGAGTGGACCAGCGATTGGTATAATATCGACTATTATGGAACCTGCCAAAAAAAAGGTTTGGTAATAAACCCGCAAGGAGCCTCAAAACCATATAACCCATCACTACCACTAGCGGAGGAAAAAGTTATTAAAGGCGGTTCATTCTTATGTAGTGATAGTTATTGTGCAAGTTATCGAATAAGCGCCAGAATGGCCACCAGCATGGATTCGGGTTTAGAGCATTTAGGGTTTAGAACTGTTCTAAGTCCTAAAAACAAAAACTAGGACACTATGACAATAATACTGTTCAATTTAGAAATTGTTCCGATAAGGAAATATCTAAGAGTTGAGAGTGCCGAAAAACTCTAATACCATATCAGAAAACCTATTAATTATTGATATCAACTTCGTAAACCTTGCCTGCCAACATATCAGGTAGGAGTAGCCGACCTTTGTCTTCCTCCAAATAAAAATCTGCAGCAGATTGCAGGCCATCCATTAATACGGTCGATTCTTCAGTTTTTCCATCTATTTTCCAAACTGCACCCGCTGCCCAACTACTTACGTAATAATTGCCCTTACTATCTTGTTCCACCGCATCGGCACCTCTAAACAGCCCTTTAAGCGGTGTTAGTTCTCCATCTTTTTTTACTAAAAAATTACCCAGGAAAAATGCACCCACCATAATATCGCCATTGTTGTCGACCCCTACACCATTCGGGTTCAACATTAGTGGCGAGGTGTCTTGTGCTATGGATACTTGACCATCTAAATCTACATGGTAAATACGTCCCAATTGTGGGACCAATTTTGCTTTTTCACTGTCCAGTGGCCACAGTTCGTTATTTTCATCACGCATATATTTGGTTGCTCCCATATCCGTAACATAGATACCATTGTTATCAGCATCCACTGCAACATCATTTAGATACAGAACTTCTTCGGGAAAATCTTCTTTATCAATAAAAATGGTCGCATTACCATCTTTATCAACTTTCCAGATACGGGTTAGATCCGAAAAGTATACATGATCTTTTAGATGAACGATACCTTTGGGCTCATTAAAACCCTCGGCAAATACTTTTGTTCCATTGGTAGAAATTTCAACTACTTCACCATCACCTTCTTCGCCTCCGTTCATTACAGTTACGTAGTAATTTCCGCCAAACCCTTTTGTAATACTTTCTGGTTTTACCCCGACTTCTACTGGAAATTGAATGTCTGATTGTGAAGTACAACCAGTATAAGATAAAATTACTGCTATCTTAAGGTAGAGTAAAATATTGTTTAAACCTGATTTAGCGAAAAAATTTTGATTCTTCATTTTTTTATTGCAATTTAATTACACAAACGGTTTGCCATAATAAGAACGACACTTATCAAGTTTAGGTAAATTATAGTGGTTTTCTATCCTGCACTATCCTGCATATGCATGGTGGTTCGTTATATCGTGGATAATGTTTGAAATGCTAATAAAACAATTGGATTAAGTTTTTTTGCTTAAATTTCCGAATAAATTGAATAGAAATATGTCCAAGCAAATCCGTATTGATGAGAACTCTAGGGTGCCAAAATATAGGCAAATAGTTGATGCTATCGTCAACAATATTACAAAGGGAGAGCTGGAAATTAATCAAAAACTTCCCTCCATTAATAGTTTTAGCGAAGAATACTTACTATCAAGGGATACTGTCGAAAAAGCGTACCATATTTTAAAATGTTCCAAAGTAATTACACCTATTAGGGGAAAGGGATATTATGTTAGTAGGATGCCAATAGTATCTAAATTAAATATTCTATTCCTAATCAATAAACTTAGTGCACCTAAGGCGTGTATTTATAATGCATTTTTCAACGCAATAGGATGTAACGCCCATTCCGATTTGCATATTTATCACCATGACCCAAGCATTTTCTTAAATCTATTGGAGAAAAATAGGAATATCTATGATTATTATGTCATAATGCCCCATTTTAAGACGGAGGATGGTAAACATATCAGTTATACCGATGAGGTGGTTGAGGCCATTAATAAAATTCCAAAACGGAAATTAATTTTATTGGACAACAACAAACTTGAAATAGAAGGTGATATTGTGCAAATCTACCAAGATTTTGAAAATGATATTTATACTGCCCTTAAGGAAGGTTTAGACAAAATAACCAGTTATGGAAAGTTAATTCTCGTGTATCCTGAGAATGCTATATACCCACATCCTAAAAGAATATTACGCGGATTTCGAAGATTTTGCGCCGAATATGAAATGCCCTTTGAAATATTGGACAAGGTTTTTGAAGATATGGTAATTAAAAAAGGAGACCTTTTTATTACTTTAGAAGAAAATGACCTTGTATATCTCGTCAAACTAATACGTGAAAATAATTATAGTTTAGGTAAAGAAATTGGTGTCATTTCTTGTAATGATACATCTCTTAAGGAGTTATTGGGTATTACGGTCATCTCCACGGATTTTAAAGCCATGGGTGAGACAGCATCAAACATGATTCTAAACAACGAAAAGGGAATAATAAAGAATCCTTTCCATTTTATTGACAGAAACTCCATATAACCTTTTTTGAAATAAAGCGAGTAACTGGGAAAATACTTGATGTATTTCGCCTATCCCTTTTATATTAAACTTAAAATTTAAAAATCAGCAATGCCTTTAATGTATATAGGGAAAAAAATATTTAAGTTTTCCACTTTTTTCAGAATTTTTAAAATAGATTTTGAGAATCAAAAATAACACTTCACTATCTATCAATTAATATGAAGCGGATACTTTAAACTGCACACTTATCTAAGAAAGTGTGGCGATTGTATCTTTTAATCACAATTGATACTGACCTATATTGCCAACCTATAAATATTATTGAGGTAGTATCAATATCAACTATTTTTTGGAGACTGAATTTGATTCCCCCGATGCCAAGGAGGTTACTTTCTACTTAATTTAAAGGCCTCTTAAAATGACATCTTTTTAATTCGCGCTCGATTTCGATTGCCATACACTTTGAAAGAGTCTAACTAAGGCGTTCGAATCTTCATAACTTGATACTAGTGAAGTTATTACCCTATAGATTGTGCAAAAATCACATCGGATTTGCAGGCCAGAAAGTCCGAACATTAATCTGCCGAACAGTACAGTACAGGATACTCATATAAAACCACCTCAATATATTTGACATTATCAGAAATCAATTTTATGATTGAGATAACGCACATTTTATTAACCAATTAAACTAATTATTATGAAATTAACAAAAAGTGAAGCGGTACGGTCTCGCCCATGGGTTACTGCACTGTTGTTTATTTTCACAACAATGCAAGCTTGGTCACAGCAGACAATCTCAGGTACCGTATCAGATAAAGATGGGCCATTGCCCGGTGCCGCCGTTGTAGTAAAAGGTACTACCAACGGTGTTAGTACCGACTTTGATGGTAATTTTACAATTGAGGCTAGTCCAGAAGACATTTTACAAATATCTTACATTGCCTATGTTACCCAAGAAATAGTAGTGGGCTCTCAAAATCAAATTAATGTAACATTAGAGCTAGGCAACAAATTAGATGAAGTTGTCATAATTGGTTACGGTACCACCACCAAATCTGATTTAACAGGTTCAGTATCTTCTGTAAGTGCTGAAGATGTTGCAGCTATACCTGTTTCTAGAGTTGACCAAGCTTTACAAGGTAGGGCTGCAGGTGTGCAAGTTACTCAAGTTAGTGGTGCACCCGGGGCCGGTACTTCCATAAGAGTTAGAGGTGGTAACTCCATTACAGGTAGTAATGAACCTCTTTGGGTTATTGATGGTATTATTGTTGGCACGGATTTCAACCTAAATAATCTTAATGCCAATGATGTCCAATCCATAGAGATATTAAAAGATGCATCCTCTATTGCTATTTATGGATCTAGGGGCGCAAATGGTGTGGTATTGGTAACCACTAAAAGCGGAGCCCGTGTAGGCGGGGGTAAACCTCAAGTAAGTATAGGGTTATATACAAGTATGCAGATGGTACCTGAGCGACCGGAGTATTTAAATCAAGCACAACAAATAGATTACACGAATCAGGATGCGATACTTAGAGGTGTAGCTGAGCCATTTCCAGGAAATCCATCGGACTACCCAGATAACGACTATTTTGACCTTTTGCTAAACGCATCACCAATATATAATGCGGATGTTTCTATAGCTGGTTCTTCAGAGAATGGAAATGTTAATTATTATAATTCGCTTAATTTTTTCGATCAAGATGGTCTCATTGAGAATTCAGGAATACAAAAATATATTTTTAGATCTAATTTGGATTTTAAGTTAAGTGATAAATTAAAAGCAGGTCTCCGTATAAATTATTCAAGAATTAAACAAGAGAATGGTGTTGTTGGCTACAGCGGTCTTTTAAGTATTTTGCCAACCCAGCCCATATATAATGATGACGGTTCATTTAATGGAACCAATGAAGTAGTTGGAAATCCATTTAACAATCCCGTTGCCACATCCCAATTGGATATAGATGAGACCACTACAAGCAATTTGTTAGGAACGGTGTATTTAGAGTATAATCCTATTGAAAATTTAATTATACGCTCTACTTTTAATCCCGACATTACCAATTCTAAAAGAAATGAGTTTACGTCTAGCCAAAGACCAGATTTACCTACAACGCTGAGTAGTGCTAGAATAAGTTCCACGTCATCTTTTGGATGGAATAACGAAAATACCATACAATATTCTGGAGATTTTGGAGAGAATCATAGTTATACGCTTCTAGGTGGAGCCTCTTTTCAGAAAACGACCACTGAAACTGCGTTATCGCAAGCTTTTGGTTTTACTACAGACGCAACTACATTCAACAACTTAGGAACAGGAAGCGATCCTCTAAGAAATATAGTAGGCTCTGGTTACAGTGCAACTCAAATTGTTTCCTTTTTCGGAAGGCTTAATTACACATACAAAGACAAGTACTTATTGACCTTAGTTGGTAGAAGTGACGGAAGTTCTGTATTTGCTCCTGGTAATAAATATGAATTTTATCCATCCATAGCAGGTGCATGGAGAATTTCAGAAGAGCCTTTTATGCAAAATCAAGGTATATTTAAGGATTTAAAATTAAGAGCCAGTTATGGTAAATCAGGTAATCAGGCCATCTCTCCTTATAACACCTTAGGTGTTTTAGTTGAGGGAAATACCTCTTTTAATGGTGTTCAGGTTCCAGGAGCGGTATTGGGAAGACCAGCGAATCCTGATTTAAGATGGGAAACAACAAAGGCATTTGATATTGCTTTAGAAGCTTCGCTTTTCGGCGGTAGGCTCTTTACTGAATTCAATTATTACCAAAAAGAGACCAATGACCTGCTATTGAATGTTACCATTCCAAGACAAACAGGTTATACAAATCAATTGCAAAATGTTGGTTCTTTAGAGAACAAAGGATGGGAATTTTTGGTTACTTCAACTAATGTTTCAAAGCCTAATTTTAATTGGAATTCTACCTTAACCTTATCGTCGAATAAAAATAAAATATTGGATCTTGGAGGAGAGGAGTTTATTGACGTAGTAGTAGACCAAGTTCTTGGTGCGGGTAACTTAAGGTTACTGGTTGGTCAACCGTCACCAGTATTTACGGGAGCACAGTATTTAGGAACTTGGAAAAGTCAAGAAGAAATTGATGCTTCAGGGCAAGATCCAGCAACTAATGCTGTTGGTGGTCCCAGATATAAAGATACAAACGGCGATGGCAGCATATCCAACGAGGATTTTGAAGTGTTAGGTAATCCATGGCCAGATTTAATTTATGGATTTGAAAACAATTTTTCCTATAAAAACATTGATTTAAATATTTATATACAAGGAACGGTTGGTAATGAAGTGTATAATTTAAGAACACGTAATAGCTTTTTCATTCGAGGGGAGCTTCCAAAGTATGCAGAAGTTGCTGATTACTGGTCAGCTGATAACCCAACATCAGATATTCCCAGACCCGGATTTGTTGAAGGTGCTTATCAACCCAATTCCTTTGAAATTGAGGACGGTACGCATTTGCGTTTAAAAAATGTGAAGTTGACATATAATTTACCAGTTGAAAAAATGGGATGGAATGGTGTAAAAAATATGTCAATTTATGCATCTGGAACTAATTTGCTACTATTTTCGGATTTTAGATTGATTGACCCCGAGTCAAGTCGATTTGGTAGAAGTGATTTGGGCAATATTGCTCAAGGATTTTCAAATGGGGAGTATCCAAATGCCAGAATTTTAAGTCTAGGGTTGAACGTAACTTTTTAAAAAATATTAACATGAAAACAAAAAATATAATTTTATATATCTTGGTAATCTTCTCAAGTATAAGTTGTGAGGATTACTTAGAGGAAGAGCCACGGGATATTATTGCTCCGGAAAACTTCTTTGCTACCGATGCGGATGCAGGACAAGCCGTTACTGGTTTATATGCCGTAATTAAAAATAACTCCATCTATGGGCAAGCAGGGTTGGATAATTGGTATGATAACGGGGTCGATATTATAGAGCCAAATCGGTCGCATCCAATTTTCGAGGTAATGGGTAATTACACTTTAAGTTCGGTCACTGCCGACGCGTCAAACCAATTAATGAGTGTATCGGACACATGGCAAAATCTATATAGGGTTATCTTCAATGTCAATGTTATTATTGATAGGGTTTCAGGAAATGAAGCCATCTCAGAAGATGTTCAGACCGATGTTATTGCGCAGGCAAGATTCATGCGAGCGTTGGCTTATTGGCATATCACCAACCTTTGGGGTGATGCGCCTTTTTATAATGAAAGTTTAAGTTTAAGTGAAATCTCACAACTGGGAAGAACTGATAAGGATATTATTATAGCCAGTGTATTGGATGATTTGGCGTTTGCACAAAATAACTTGCCATCTGTTTATCCAGAAGAGGAAAGAGGTAAGGCCTCTAAATGGGCTGCAGCTATCATCGAGGCAAAAATACATATGCAAACTCAAAATTGGCAGGCAGGTTTAAGTAAATGTTTAGAGATTATAAACCAATCTCCTCATGAATTATTGTCAACCTATGCAGACGTGTTCGACCCTGCAAATGAGTATAATGCAGAAATTATTTGGTCTTTAGATTTTGCTAAGGATATTACAGGTCAATTTGAGCCAGCCTTCCCAGACGCTGCATTTGCTGGAAATAATTATTGGAGACCAAGTTTGTTCAACCCGCGTATTCGGGATGAGCCAGCTAATGCAGAAGATGATCAGGCTTTAAGAGATGCATTGGCGGCCAATGGAGAAGAATTTAATGGTACTGGGCTTCAGATAGCTTCATTAGACTTTGCTAATAAATTTCCAATTAATGATTTGCGAAGACCATTAAATATTATGGGTACTTACGAGGGCATTCAATTGAATTTTACATACCTGCCTAAATTTATGAATCTTGATTTTGAGAATTCTCCACGTTTTAATCATTCAGACAATCGAATCGTATTTCGCTTAGCTGATGTTTATTTAATGGCTGCTGAATGTGAAAATGAATTGAATGGTCCTGGCAATGCATATCAATATATAAATGCAGTGAGAGAACGTGCCTATGCCACCCAGGCAGAATGGGAGCTTATGGGGCTTAGTCAGCAACAGTTCAGGGAAGCTATTTACGATGAGCGTAAATGGGAGTTAGCGGCGGAAGCAACAAGAAGATACGATTTAATAAGATGGGGTATTTATTTAGATGTTGTTCGTAATGCGGAATTTAGAACTTATAGTCCAAATGAAAACATACAAGATTATCATGTTTTGTTGCCAATTCCATTAAATCAGTTGCAGTTAAACCCAAATTTAACTCAAAATCCAGGTTATTAAGAGTTGAATTAGTACGTTGTTCTCAAAATGGAATTTAAAACTTATAGTCTAGTCTAAATGAAAATTTATAAGATTATCAAGTTTTGTGGCTAATTCCTATATATGAGTTGCAGATCAATCCAGATTTATTGGAGTCCGATTCAACAAATAATGGATATCGCTAATAAATTGGGCTAGTATAGTAGCAAGGTCAAGTACTTTGTTTTATAGCTTTTTTTCAATTGATAAATATCCTTGTTCTAATGAATGGGAGCAAATAAGGGTAGAGAGTTTGAGTTAGTTGAGGTGGTTCCATTCGAGATCCAAGAGAACTCCAATCAGTGCGACAGAAGCGCTGATTGGAGCATTAAAGATGACAGGTTTTGTGATTCAATCACAAAACCTGTTGTTTTTTAAGTAAAGGCATTACTTTGGATAGCGAAAGATTTGACCACTTGTATGGCAAATTTTCCTGTAGTTTTTATCTCAATGTGAACATTATACGCGATTGCATTAAAAAACAAACTTGATAGGTACTTTTAATTGCTAATTACAAACGATTCATGAGAGTGTTCAAATACAAATAAACAGAATAAAACCATGGTAAGGGAACATGTTGATTGAATAAAGTTGATTAGTTTTCCATTGCTGTTCCATTTGGGTTGCCTTATTTGGTGCATATTATGGTTGTCTGTCACCAAATCACGAGTAAATAAAGAAAAAGGCGCATTGGGGTCTGAGACCATTCAACTTCTTAGATTGGTAATACTGTATGGATTTAAGAGGTTTAGTGGCGAGGGACAAAGTAAAACAGCAAATATCAACGCTGTTTTTATAATGAGGGCCAGTTATTTAAATTAAATATAATTGGGGATTATGAAGTACTCAGAAATCAACTGAACTTCTAAACAAATAAAGTAAAAATTGTTCGATGCGATTTTAAAAGCTATATATTTTGATTGATTTTACGGATGGTATGGGTAAGGGGCTGATTTCCTATGCATATAATATATTCGTTTTTCATTGTAAAGATTATAGTGGGAGTTTTAAGTAAATGAAAAATGAGTCCGGATAATACGTCATCAAAACCTTAAAAATAGATTTGATTTAGATAGAGCTAATTGAATTGTACAGAGAGCTGTTATTGGGCTTGAAAAGCCTTGATTGTATAAGGTAATAAGAATAGAATTATGGTAAAATACTAACTAATAGAGCCTAACAAATGAGATTTCTTGTTTCAGAAAATAATCGGGCATTTCAATAGTACCTATGACCCAGCGTTTGATTTCAAGATCATTTCCATTCTTGTCCATGTAACTGTATCCGTGGGCATCAAATCCAATGGGCATGCCATCATATTGGCCCATAAATAGTTGGCTGTGGCTATTTTCACAGATTTGGATGGTCAAGAAAGGCTCGTTGGATAATATGGCCTTAAACTGTGCATCCTTACCTTCGATAGGTTTAACGGTTAGAGGTCGATCTGAATAAGCGGCTATAAGAGTTCCATTTGCTGGAAGTTGAAATCCGAAACATCTATAAATATCCCTTATATTGGTTGCATGGTTTCTACCGTACCATGAGCCTGTCCAATCATACAGATTATCCAACAATTTAAAAGCTTGTTCCGCCGCATTTCTTTGAGTAAAGGGTAAATAACCAATATGCACATCGGTATCTGGTTTTAACCAAGCTTCCTGAATACTTAATTTTCCGTTTGCATTTCTAAAAGGTATTAAAATCAAGCGTGGGTCTGAGCCGGCCAAGGGTAGACGATCTCCCATAAACATCCATCCGGATACCATGGTGCAATTTGCATTTGTGTAAAAAGGAATCCGATCGCCGGTGCATACCACAAACTCGTTTCCATCAATAAATAAATCACCCTCCGAAGCAGCGTAGATACCTAAATCTTCAGAAGACACCCAACCATATCCACGTTCGGATAGTACAAATGAAAATGCACCAGACTTTGAGGTGTATAAAATGGTAACCATGGTGCCCAGAGGAAGAGTATCTAGATTCCATAGGTCCCAACGAGCCTTGCCATTTGTATACATTCCTATATATTCCGGTTTGACCGGAGGAATAATATGTAGTCGACTTTGCGTTGTAACAATAGCTTTTTGTGGAATCAATTTTGACGGTGTACCCTCATGGGAAATTTCATTTTCTATAGCAGTCAGTTCTTCTTCACTGTATAAAATGGCCATGATATTTCCAAATTCACGGCTTCTTATGTAGGAAGCAGTGTTTTGAACAATTTCTTTGGTGAAATCTTCCAATTCAGAAGAGGTCATTAAATCAATATCAGGAATATGTGCAAGAAGTCCAGGACGGCTTTTCAACTGCTTATTGATTCTGTTGTTCAAAACACTATCCAATTCATTTGATCGATTTGCCATTCGTTTATAAAAAGCAGTGTTTCTAGCTTCTATTTCAGTATAGGTAAGTACAACTTCATCCGGTTCTTTCAATTTGGATATCCAATAGGATGATTTCCTCATTTGGGGCAAAGTGCCAGGTATAACCCTGGGTGCCCTAAGATAAAGATCGGATTGCCTTTTTGTCTGGTTTTTTGAACCCTTCTTCTTGTTTTGAGCAGATATACTATTGCTCGTCATCACAATGAATGTCAAGGGTAGAAAAAAACAAAGGAACAGTTGTTTTTTCATAGGGCACTTACCTGTTTTAATAAACGATTTTTATGGTTTTGAAGTAGTAGACGCCAATCCAGGTATATTCGTACGTATACTATATATTTTGTCCACTGCGGCAATATAGAGTGTTTTCATATCTTCACCTCCAAAGGCACAACTGACCGGATAGTCAGGAGTTTTGATGATTCCAATAGACTTACCTGTGTTATCAAAAATCTGAACTCCTGCCCATGTCCCAATATAGAGGTTTCCTTCAACATCAACTTTCATTCCATCGGCACCAGAAGACCTACCTTCTCGTTCGAGCACATCACTAATTAAAAAGAGTTCGGCAAATTTACGTCCGTTAGTGATTGTTCCATCTTCTTGTACGTCATACGCCCAGATGAAATGATCTTTATCACTATCAACATTCCACCATTCCTCATTGTCATAGGTGTTGTTAATATACAAGGTTTTTTCGTCGGGACTCAAAGCAACTCCGTTAGGCATAGCGAAGGAATCAGGTTCCAACAACCTTGTCAACTTTCCTGCAGGGCTAAGGTAGTATACGGTGCGTCCTGGTTGATTTTTTACAGCATCAGCTGTAAACTGTGGGTCTGAAAAATAAATACCTCCTTTTGAATCCATAATAAGGTCATTAGGTCCGTCCAACGGCTTTCCATTGTATTCATTGGCCAGTACTTTTACAATTTCACCTGAGGTATTCATTTCAATAACACGGTGGCCGAACATGTCACAAACAATTAAATTGTCCTTATGAGATATCAACCCATTGGTCTGCATCTTGTTCTTTACAATATTTCTGTATGAACCATCAGGGTCCATTTCAACCAATGTACTTTTTTTCGGATCCCCGTTGAACGCTTCGTCAAAATACATATTGGAAAAATAAAGTTTGCCATTGAGCCAAGTAGGTCCTTCTGTGAACGTTAGACCTGGATCGGATTTGCTACCATCAATGAGCAGTTGTACCTCGGCATCTTTTGGGATAACTCTATGATACCTCTCTTGCTGCGCTTTACTGATTTCTAAATAATCTGCTCTTGGAGGAAAAAATATGTCGATTGCATCACAACCCTGTGCACCCATTGTCCCGCCATGCACCATATTGTATGGTAGGTCCACTACTTCTCCTTCGTTAAGTCGAATTATGGTATCCATTACAATCTGATCTGAATATCCCCTAAGAACAGTCATTACTTGCTCTTCTGGATGACTGTGGTGCCCAAAGAAAATATTGGGGTTCATATTGATGAAACTGAGCATTACTCCGTGACCATTGATTAGTCTAGAATTTGCCCCGGGAAGCAACTCGGTAAATTGAAAATCGTTGAGGTCATAAATTTTATTCGGCTCCACATTCGGTTCCACTGGATACTTTTCAATAGATATGGGTTCTGGAATGTTTTCATAACCCGCTAGACTTAAAAAATCGGTAGCTGCCGGACTATATACTTCCAAAACCTTAGCTCCAGATTCTCCGGTTTTTAAGGCTGTTTTTGCTCCGTTTTGGAGATAAACCATTTCATTGACCGGCATTGCGGAAAGTACCGCTCCGGGAGCCTCTCTAGGAACAGCCTTCAAGTCAACATATTTTCCATTTACAATTTCCTGAACTGTTCCTTCCATAACGAAAAGAAACCGCTCACCTTCTATGGTTTTTTCGGGTATTGAACTATTGGGTTCTAGTGTGGTAAAACTCATAAGCCCACCTTCTCCCCAGTATATTTTTGCGGTCACGCCCTTGGCAATTTGGGTGTCGGGCAAATTATTTATATTAAGTTTGCTTCCTACTTCGATATTTGGTTCAATTTCCGAGTCCTGTATATCAGTACGGTGTCGAATCTGAACATCATATTCTTTAATGACTTTGTCGTTTCGGTCTTCCCAAATGGCCCGATCTGTATTTTGGCCTTTACATGATATACAGATGGTTAAAAGAGATAAAATTAAAAAGTTGTTTCCTATATGTCTCATGGTTGAATTATTGTTTTTTTTATCAAATTTTCAAAATCTAAAATTATAGACTAGAAGGTTCCAAACTATCCTGTACTATCCTGTAGCTAGGAAACATAAAGACTTGTAGCATTTTGTAAATTCAATTTGTGTAGCTTTATAAAATACATATCACTTTTAGGTAGGATGGTCATTTATTTATATTGCGATTCAATACGACCAGATTATTAATCTTAAATCAATTATTTATATGAAAGCAAACTTTCTTTTATTTCTTCGCTCAATTCCAATTTTCCTAACCTTGATTTTGTTGTGCTCTTATACTTACCCTGTTAAAGAGTACGAGATATTTCAATTTCCACAGCACATGATGCCTCGCATCGATGGTGATTTCAGTGATTGGGAAATGGTTCCGGAGACCTATTCCATTGGACTGGATCAATTGATGGACACGAAATATGGAAAAGGAACCAATTTAGATCCACAAGATTATGACGTAAAGGTGAAGGTAGGATGGGTAAAAAACTTAAACCGATTGTATTTTTATGTAGAAGCATATGATGATTATTGGGACTTTGATGAAAAGGGCCTAAAGCAAGATATTTTTGAAGTCGTAGTTGACGGGAACATGTCTGGGGGTCCGTTGGTAAAGAAAAGTATTGCTAACAATGGTAAGCTATCGAGAGAAGAATTGCACTTTAAGGGACATGGTGCCCATGCCCAAAACTATCATATATTCACTCCTGCCGAACAAAAAGACCCTTCTATGATTTGGGGAAATACCCCTTGGATTAAAGATTTCCCCTATTTTAATAGAGCTGATGATTACAATTTCAAAAGTGGCGAGAGTGGAAAATTCAGAATGGAATTTTGGATTACTCCATTTGACCATGCTGATTTTGAAGGATACGATAGATCTACCGAAACAAAATTGACCGAGAATGATAAAATTGGCCTTGGCTGGTGTATTCTTGAATATGATGGAAATGGTATGGAGTCTTTCATCAATCTTGCCCATGATTCAAGAATGGTATTTGATGCTGATTTCTTGAATGTATTCCGCCTTATGCCCTTAGAAGAAAAGTACGTTCCAAAATTACAGGCCAACTGGTCTTTTCTGGAAATTGATAGAAATAAAAGGTGGATTCAGTTCAAAGATGAATCTAAGGGAAAAATAGAAAAGTGGCATTGGGACTTTGGGGACGGCACTACATCTTCCGAAAAAAACCCATCTCATTTATATAATAAAAGAGGGGAGTGGACGGTTGTACTGACCGTTACCGGACCGATGGGGAAATCATCACGATCTAAAGTATGGGATGTGGTTACTAAATAAAGAAATTAGCGGTATCTGCATAATAATTACTTTTTGATTGATAGAATTGAAAAAATACATGAATAAAAATCAATTATTGTGATTAAAATAGTGTAAAACTACAGGATAGTGCAGGACACTATTTTGAATCATATTATTCAATTTTAGCATCAAATAGTAATGTTTAATATGAATACTAAATGTCACAGACTTATTCTAGCTAGACGATCATTAATTGTTTTGTGTTTTCTGACTCTATCATTTAATACGTATACTCAAGAGGACTTAAATGTATTGGTTATTACCACTACCAATGGTTTTAGGCATAAATCGATTCCGAAGGGTATCGAAAAAATGAAGGATTGGTCAATTGAACAAGAATGGAACATTAATTTTACAGATGATTCAACACAAGTAAATAATAAGGTATTGGATAAAACTGATGTTTTGGTTTTTCTAAATACTAAAGGCAACATTCTGGGTGAACCTGAAAGAAAGGCCCTTGTCAACTATATAAATAAAGGTGGGGGGTTTGTTGGGATACATCTGGCGTCTGGCACAGAGACCGAATGGCCTTGGTTCCATCAATTGATTGGAGCAGAGTTTAAAGATCATCCCGAAGTACAATCCGCAAGAATGGCTGTTGATCATAGCTTTAGGCATCCATCGGTTGATCACCTGGACGATACCTTCCAAATAGTTGACGAGTGGTACAATTTTAAGGAAAGCGTACTGCCTCATGTAAATGTTTTGTTGTGGCTTGATGAAAACAGCTATAATGGAATTAAAATGGGGAAAGAGCATCCCATTGCTTGGTACCATTATTATGAAGGTGGAAGGGTTTTCTACACTGGGTTGGGACATACCGATGAAATATACGATAATCAAGATTATAGAAAACATATTGAAGGTGCGATTAATTGGGCTGGTAAACAGATTGATGTGCCTACCCCAAAAAAGTGGGAAAATTTATTGGATGACGGTTTAAAAAAATGGGATACTTATATTGGCGTACCTAGGTCTACTGTAGATTTGATTGGAACACCATACAACACGTACTCAGAAGAAAACAAACCTCTAGGGTTTAACAATGACCCTAAGAAAATTTATTCTGTTGTAGAGGAAAAAGGAAAGCCAATGCTTTTCATTACGGGAGAGATACATGCAGGAATCAGCACTAAACAAGAATATAAAAATTATCATTTCAAGGCAAAATTTAAATGGGCCGGAAAAAAATGGCGTCCAAATCGACCAAGGGACAGTGGTATACTCTATCATTGTGTTGGACCGCAAGGCACCTATGCCAAGGCTTGGATGAGTAGTTTGCAAAGTCAGATTCAAGAAAAACATTTTGGTGATTTCATCGCTATGGGCTCGGTAACCGCACAAGCTCATGTAGATAGTCTCCATACTGTAAATGGAGAAATAAGGGGCAACTATGAACCTGGGGCAGAACTTGTAGATGTAGGTCGGTCCTTAAAAACGGAAGATAGAGAAAAACCAGTGGGTCAATGGAATACGCTTGAAGTTATATGTTTGGGAACTTCCAGTTTACACATTATTAACGGTAAAGTAGTTTCGGCTATAGAAAATGCAAAATCTACTTTAAAGGAAATACCAGAATCATTGTCAAGCGGTAGAATTATGCTTCAATCTGAAGGGGCGGAAGCCTATTACAAGGACATAAAAATTAAAGCGATTACTGAGTTTCCTAAAAAATATAGAAAACAGATAGAAAAGATGAAACTGAATAATGGAAGTAAATCTGGTATTTAGTAGGAATAAAAGACATATATCTTTATTGTAACTCCTTTTTTATATGACATAAAACAATTAAAAGTAAAAAGAACACATATCAAATTAACTAACAAATACTTTATTAAATGCAAACGCTCAAAAAAATAATCGTTTTTGCTTCAATTTCTTCAGCGTTATTTTTGACATTTATTTCATGTCAACAGTCAAATCCAAACAATAACTACGCTAAAGAAAACTGGCCAACCTACAATGGCGATAAAGCAGCTACGCATTATTCCTTGTTAGATCAAGTAAACAAAGAGAATGTCCACCAACTTCAAAAAGTATGGGAGTTTGACAATGGAGAGGCAAGTGCCAATAACCGATCCATGATACAATGTAACCCTTTGATCATAGATGGTGTGCTTTATGGTACTACTGCTTCTATGAAAGTATTTGCCCTTAATGCTGAAACAGGTAAGCGTTTATGGATATTCGAACCTAATCGGGATATTCCAGCTAAGGGTCTTAATCGAGGGCTCTCCTTTTGGGAAAAAGACGGCCAAACGAAGTTGTTTTACGGTACCGGGAATCATTTATTCGCATTGAATCCTGAAACAGGCGAATTGATTCCATCCTTTGGTAAGGATGGAATCATAGACCTAACCAAAGGTTTGGGCAGGGATGTAGATGGGTTTCGTTATCATATGAATACACCAGGAGTTATTTTTAAAGATTTATATATTGTTGGTGGTAAGGTTTCTGAGACAATTAAACCCATTCCAGGCCACATCAGGGCCTTTGATGTGCACACGGGAGAAATTAAATGGATTTTTCATACTATACCACATCCGGGGGAATATGGCTATGAAACCTGGTCCGAAGATTCATATTTAAAAAGTGGCGGTGCCAATGTATGGACAGGTTTCAGTATGGATGAAGAGCGGGAAATTGTTTTCGCACCCACTGGTTCACCATCATGGGATGTATATGGAGGTGATAGAATAGGGTCAAATTTGTTTGGAAATACTATTATTGCCTTAGATGCCAATACAGGGGAAAGAATATGGCACTATCAAACCGTGCACCATGATATTTGGGATTATGATTTATCATCTCCTCCAGTTATGGCAACGATTGAAAAAGATGGAAAAAAAATTGATGTTATTGCCCAAACCACCAAAATGGGACTCCTTTATGTATTGGACAGGGAAACAGGGGAACCTATTTATCCAATAGAAGAAGTTGAAGTGCCACAAACAGATCTTGAAGGAGAACAAACATCACCTACACAGCCCATACCTACAGTATATCCACCATTTTCCAGACAGAAATTGACAGAAGAAGATCTCGCCGTTCGATCAGAAGAAGCTATTAAAGAGGCCAAAAAGTTGTGGGACCAGTTAAAATATGAGGGTATGTATACTCCTCCAACGTTGGAAGGGACTCTAACCTTTCCAGGTTATCATGGTGGTGGTGAATGGGGCGGACCTGGTATTGATCCCGAGACTGGTGTCCTATTTGTTAACTCGAACAATCTTGCATGGACTCCAAAATTAACACCGTTTGTTGCTGAAAGTCCTGGTAAGAACATATACAATATGAATTGTACAGCATGTCACGGAAGTAATTTGGAAGGCTCCGATGTTTTTGGAGGTGTTCCCGGTTTACAGAATGTTAAAGAAACCATGTCGGAAACTGAATTGTATAGCATAATCACGGAAGGTAAAGGTGTTATGCCCGCATTTAAAGAGTTACAAAAAGACGAAATTGACAAACTCATTGCTTTTTTGAACGAAGAAGAAAAAGATACGATTTCTGAATTTGGCGAATGGCCCTATCCATACACCTATGGAGGTCTTAGGAGATTGAATTTGAAGGACGGTTTGCCAATGATAAAGCCACCATGGGGGCAATTGACCGCTATCGATTTAAACAAAGCGGAGATAAAATGGCAAATTCCTTTTGGAAATATTGATTCATTGAACATTCCTGGCCACCCCATTACAGGTACACAGAATTATGGAGGGCCTGTCATTACAAAATCAGGATTACTTTTTATAGCGGCGACGGCTGACAGTAAAATAAGGGCATTCGATACCGAAACAGGGGAAAAGTTGTGGGAGGCGGCCCTTCCTACATCAGGCGGAGCAACCCCAGCTACTTACTCTGTAAATGGCAAACAATACATTGTAATTGCATGTGGAGGTGGAAGAGAAGGTGCGAAATCAGGAGATTCGTATGTAGCTTTTGCCTTGCCATAATGTCATTTTAAGTTTTATCTAACTTTTCATTGGTTTTCCTTACAAAGATAGATGTGATTAGATTGGAGTATATTCTAAAAGAAGAACAACTCAAGAAACGGTAGTCGAAATATTTCCGGACGATATTGTATTGCTCCTCCTAGAATCGATACAAATGGAGTTTTGATGTTTCAAAAACAATAAAAACAATAAAGTGATGAAATTCAGTTTAGAGGGAAAGCATGCGATCATAACCGGCGGCGGCAGTGGAATCGGGAGAGCTATTTCCACCACATTTGCAGAACAGGGGGCAACGGTCCACATTCTGGAACTAAGCACCGAAAATGCCGATGTTACCGTGGCCGCGATCAAAGAGAACGGGGGCGCCGCATTTGCTTACCAATGTAACGTGGTGGATCAGGCCCGGGTCATAGAGGTCATTGACGGAATCACGGCAAAACATGACATTTCCATACTTATAAACAATGCGGGCATTGCCCATGTTGGAAATATAGAGAACACCAAACCCGAAGATCTGGACAGAATTTATAATGTCAATGTAAAAGGTCCATATAATTGCATGTACGCCCTTATCCCCAAGATCAAGGACAAGGGCGGGGCAATCATCAACATGGCCTCCATTGCCTCATCGGTGGGCATAGACGACCGTTTTGCCTATTCCATGAGCAAAGGCGCAATATTGACCATGACCTATTCCGTGGCCAAGGATTATATCGGACACGGAATTCGGTGCAATAGCATTTCGCCCGCAAGGATACATACTCCCTTTGTTGATGGGTTTATCCAGAAAAACTATCCGGGAAAGGAGGAGGAAATGTTCGACAAGCTGTCCAAAACGCAGCCAATCGGGCGAATGGGAAAACCCGAAGAGGTCGCGGACCTGGCACTTTACCTGTGTTCGGATGAGGCCTCTTTCATTACGGGGACCGATTTTCCAATCGACGGTGGATTTATAAAATTGAACGGTTGATAGACTGCTGTTCGAAACGCTAAACATGAGAACTTAAACTTTGATCGACAATGAAATTAATACGATTTGGAAAAGAGGGGAAAGAGAGACCCGGAGTCCAATTGGAAGATGGTACTAGGATCGACATTACCGCATTTGGTGAAGACTATGACGAGCATTTCTTTGGAACGGAAGGGATAAAACGGCTAGCGTGCTGGTTGGATAGAAATCAGGACGAAAGCCCTATTGTCTCACCGAGTGAACGGCTTGGAGCACCCTTGGTGCGCCCATCCAAAATTGTCTGTGTGGGACTGAACTATGCCAAGCACGCTGCCGAAAGTGGAATGGAAGTGCCCAAGGAGCCCGTTTTGTTCTTTAAGGCAACTTCTGCCATAGTAGGCCCCAATGATGACGTAATAATACCCAAAGGGAGCGAAAAAACCGATTGGGAAGTGGAGCTGGGCGTTGTAATAGGGAAAAGGGCAAGCTATGTGGAAGAAGCCGATGCCATGGAGCATGTGGCCGGGTATGTTTTGCACAATGATTACAGCGAACGGGCCTTCCAGATAGAAAAACAAGGACAATGGTGCAAGGGAAAAGGCTGCGACACGTTCGCCCCCATTGGGCCATTTATCGCTACTGCCGATGAAATAAAAGATCCCAATAATCTTGACCTCTGGCTAAAACTTAATGGCGAGACCCTTCAGAACAGCAATACATCGGATTTTATATTCAATGTACAAGAGGTAGTGAGCTACATCAGCCAATTCATGACATTATTGCCGGGCGATATTATATCGACCGGGACTCCTGCCGGAGTTGGACTGGGCTTTGACCCACCACGATATTTGAGGCCCGGGGACGTTGTGGAATTGGGAATCGAAGGTTTGGGAACTTCAAAACAGCTTGCCAAAAAGTATCACTAAAAATAAAAAGGTGGATTTAAGTATAAACAAAAAGTACCCTTCGGTCTACGACCTAAGGGAAAGAGCAAAGAAAAAAATTCCAAATTTCGCCTTTGAATACCTGGATGGCGGGTGCAATGAAGATGTGAACCTGCACAAGAACACCTCCGATATCAGGGAAGTGGAACTTTTGCCCTACTATTTGAGCAAGCATACCCGGTCGGATATGAAAACAGAACTGTTCGGACATACCTATGATGCTCCCTTTGGGATCGCACCTGTAGGGCTGCAGGGACTAATGTGGCCCAATGCCCCGGAGATTTTGGCCAAGGCTTCCTTCGAGCACAACATTCCTTTTATACTTAGCACCGTGACCACGAGCAGTATTGAACGTATTGCCGAACTGACCGAGGGCAGGGCCTGGTTCCAGTTGTACCATCCTACCGAGGACAGGTTGCGGGACGACATCATCAATAGGGCAGCTGCTGCGGACTGTCCGGTGTTGGTAATTCTCTGCGATGTGCCGACATTCGGGTTTCGACCACGGGACATACGGAATGGTCTTGCCATGCCTCCAAAAATGTCGGTAAAGAACATCATGCAGATATTAGGTAGGCCGGAATGGGCCCTAAAGACGCTTGTCCATGGACAGCCAAATTTTGAGACCCTTAAGCCCTACATGCCCAAAGGGCTGGATTTAAAACAGTTGGGAAAATTTATGGACCAAACCTTTTCCGGAAGGTTGAACGAGGAAAAAATAAAACCCATACGAGATATGTGGAAGGGAAAATTGGTGCTCAAGGGAGTGGCCAACGAAGCGGATGCGGAAAAAGCTGTTCGATTGGGGCTGGATGGCATTATAGTGTCCAATCACGGCGGAAGACAATTGGACGCAGGGGAATCGACCATAAGACCATTGGTGCGGATAGCCAAGGAATATGGCGATCAAATAAAGGTGATGATGGACAGTGGTATCCGATCGGGTCCGGATATAGCCAGGACAATGGCATCGGGGGCCGAGTTTACTTTTTTGGGCAGATCTTTTATGTACGGTGTCGCGGCCCTTGGAGCCAAAGGGGGCGACCACACCATTTCACTGCTAAAAATGGAGCTGCAACAAGTAATGGAGCAGATCTGTTGCGAAAACATTGGGGATTTTAATAGACATTTAATAAAAAAGGTGATCGAATAATAGACAATTAAAAAAAGGTATTTAGCATACAAATAGATAAAATGTTGAACAATTTTAATTGATTTATTTGTTGATTTTAAGGGGGCTAACATAAATACATGAAGGAGAAAATAGACAATAAGTGTAAAGAAGAATTAAAATAGCATGAAGGAAAATAGACCATATATGTTTTTGAATAGGGTATATGTAAATACCTTCTTTTTACCTACAATAGTTTTCATTAACATGGCTTGTTTAAGAGCTCAGCAACCCCAATTGAGATCAATAATGGGAATTCAGGCAGAATGGAAGGGGATGGATCTGGGCCTCCTCAATATGAATTTTTTTTCCTCAGAAGGAAACTGGTTCCAAAACAACACAAGATTAACTGCTGATTTTAAATCAAATAACAATTTTAGGTTTGGCATGGGATATCAATATGAGTATGTTGAGCTCAAAGATAGGATACAACATGAAAGTCGACCGATGCTCTTTTTACATTTCTTAAAAAGATGGAACAATTGGGATTTGAGGAATTTAGGTACAATGGAGTTCAGATTTATAAATGGAACGTTACGGAATAGATTCAAAAACGAAATGGGTTTTCATTTTACCCGTTGGAACATTGCGCAACCATTTATTTTGACGTCAACCTCAATTAATCTTGATAAGATACAATATGTAGGACAAAAGACGACTATTGCAATAAACTTTCCAATCGATAATTTTAATTTAATTCTATTTGGTTTTCATGAAATTTTTAGAATAATAAATAAAACATGGAGCACGAGGTGTGCCGTTGGCGTTATTGGAATCTATAAACTCACAAGGTTTGATTAGCACATGAAACTGAAAAAGCTTAAAAGAATTATATAGGTAAGTATAGATTTAACAGTTAACCAATATCAAACAAACAACTATAACGATTTCGTAAACAACCTAACACGTATTGAGTGCTATGAAAAACAATAAAAAGTATATCCAAAGATTGAGTGGGATCGGAATGGATGATCTACCACGAGTTGGGGGGAAGAATGCTTCCCTTGGTGAAATGATCCAGAACCTAACGGCCCAAAATATAAAGGTTCCCGATGGTTTCGCGGTAACAGTGGATGCCTATGATGCTTTTATTGAAGAAAACAATTTAAAGGAAAAAATAAATAAAGCTTTGGAAGGGCTGGACACCACGGATATCATCCAACTCAGGAAAGCGGGGTCCAATATCCGGAAATTGATCTCCAATGGAAAATTCCCCGTTTCCGTTGAAAAATCGATCTTGGAGTCCTATTATGTCTTATCCGCAGATTATGATCAAGAGGCCACGGATATTGCCGTGCGATCCTCGGCTACCGCCGAGGACCTGCCCGATGCTTCTTTTGCAGGGCAACAATCCACTTACTTGAATATACGTGGAGGGGAAATGTTATTGACCGCTATTAGGAGCTGTTTTGCCTCCCTGTATACGGACCGGGCCATTTCCTATCGTTCCTCCCGGGGCTTCGATCACTTTGTGATCAAATTATCGGTCTGCGTTCAAAAAATGGTACGCTCCGATCTGGGAGCTTCGGGCGTTGCTTTTTCATTGGATACGGAGAGTGGCTTTAAAGACGTGATCTTGATCAATGGGGCCTATGGATTGGGCGAACTTGTGGTAGGTGGCGAGATATCCCCGGACGAGTTCATAGTGTTCAAGCCATCCATGGAAAAAGGTTTCAATGCCATAATTGACAAAAAACTGGGAAAAAAGACCCATAAAATGATCTATGGGAACAAACCATTTGAAACGGTTCGGCAGGTTCCCGTGGAACAAAGCATCCAGGACACCTTTTGTTTAAAGGATGCCCAGGTAATGCAATTGGCCCAATGGGTCCAAAAGATCGAGGAGCACTATAGTTTGCGCAGAGGATCATGGTGCCCTATGGATATCGAATGGGCCGTGGACGGGCTCACCAACGAACTTTTTATAGTACAGGCGCGCCCGGAGACGATTCACTCACAAGAACAGTCGGACAATATAAAGGAATATGAAATCGAGGATGAGGATCAGTTAAAGGATAAACTTATCCTGGACGGGGTTGCCGTAGGTGATAAAATTGGAACTGGAAAAGTACATCGAATCTTTACTTTGGACGGAAGGGACGGCAGTTCGGACGAAACGGATTTCAAGGAGGGCAATGTTCTGGTCACCGAAATGACAGATCCCGATTGGGAACCATTGATGAAAAAGGCCTCGGCCATAATCACGGAAAAAGGCGGAAGGACCTGCCACGCGGCAATAGTGGCACGTGAGATCGGTGTCCCTGCCATTGTGGGCGCTTCGAATGCAACAAGCTTGCTGAAGAATGGGCAGAACATTACCGTATCGTGTGCGGAAGGGAACGTTGGAAAAGTGTACAAAGGAAAAATAAACTATAAACTTCACGAAACGGCCTATTCCGAATTTCCCAAGACCAAGACCCCGGTCTTGATGAACATTGGATCGCCAGAATTGGCATTCCAGTACAGAAAAATCCCCAATGGGGGCGTAGGCCTGGCCAGGGAGGAATTTATCATCAACAATTATATAAAAGTACACCCTTTGGCACTATTAAAGCACAAAGGGCTGAACGATCCTTCACTTTCCGCATCAATAGAAGAACTAATGAAAGGTTACGACTCGGAAGAGGCCTTTTTTATAAACAAACTGGCGCAGGGAATAGCAAAAATAGGCGCGTCGTTTTATCCCAATCGGGTAATTACTCGATTGTCGGATTTTAAGACCAATGAGTATTTCAACCTGTTGGGGGGAAGTTATTTTGAGCCCAAGGAAGAAAACCCGATGATCGGGTGGCGCGGGGCCTCAAGATATTATTCCGAGGCCTTTAAAGAGGCATTTGTACTGGAATGCAAGGCCCTCAAAATGGTAAGGGATGATTTTGGATTGGAAAATATCACCGTTATGATCCCCTTTTGCAGGACCCCCCGGGAATTGACCAAGGTGTTGGAGATCATGGAAGAAAATGGTCTCAAACGGGGAGAAAGAGGTCTGGAAATTTATTTGATGGCAGAATTGCCGTCCAACGTGATATTGGCAGATCAATTCGCTCCGATGATCGATGGGTTTTCCATTGGTTCCAATGATCTTACCCAATTGGTTTTGGGCCTTGACCGTGACTCCAGTTTGGTAGCGCATTTGTACGACGAGCGCAACCCCGCGGTAAAAAACATGATAAAGTTATTGATAGCTGCTGCCAAGAAGCACAAGACCAAAGTGGGTATATGCGGCCAGGGCCCTTCGGATTTCCCGGATTTTTCAAAGTTCCTTATCGAGGAAGGAATAGATACTATTTCGGTAACCCCGGATTCTATGTTAAAGACCTTAAAAGTGGTAAAGGAAATAGAGGATAGGTTATGAAAGAAAGCATGGAGGATATCAGGTTACTTTTTTCAACAGGCCATGACAAACAATCTTTATATTATTTATAGGTCTATACAAATGATATCAACCTTAAACACGAATTAAAATGAAAAAACTCACTCATGTTTTTGCCCTATTGCTTGTTATGATCGTTTTGGGGTGCAAAGAACAAACCAGTGCAGAAAATGAAAAGACAACGGAAAACTCGAAAGAACAGTTGATGCTTGATGCCCGGATGGTGGAACAGGTTGTGGGCGATATATATACCGCGATGATAAATCGCGACGAGGAGGTGCTTGAGGCTCTTTGTTCCGAAAACTTGACCTACGGGCACTCAAGTGGCTTGATTCAAGACAAGGAAACTTTTATTGATGACGTAATCAATGGCCCCTTTAAATATATAAATATTTCTATTGAAGATCAAAGTATTAAAATCCTAGGACAAACCGCTTTTGTAAGGCATGTTTTTGTGTCTGAATCCATGAATGCAGGAGAACAAGTCAATATACGTATTGGCTGTATACAAGCGTACCAATATAATACTAGTGGCGACCTCCAGTTGGTTATTCGCCAAGCATATAAGTTATAGATATTTTAAAAACTAAATGACCAAATTTTGAAAAAACTAAATATATATTATATATCACTGGTGTTAGTGATATTGTTGATTCCGGTGATATTGTTAATGATATTAATGGGCAATCTAGCCGATATCGGATGGTTGATCATGCTCTTTTTCGGATTGATGGCCTTTGGGTTTGCAGGATATAAAACATTGAATAGCTATGTTTTCACAGCGATGATTTTCTTTGGCGTGACTTGGGCCATGTACTACCCTAGTTATTTTGTCCAAATCGGAGATTTTAAGATGACCGATTTAATTATACCGCTTATACAACTCATTATGTTCGGAATGGGGACCTCAATGAGTATAAAGGATTTTGCTGGGGTCATCAAGTCTCCAAAAGGAGTTTTGATAGGAGTTTCAGCTCAATTGGGCATTATGCCTTTTATGGGTTTTGTACTGGCCAAGTTTAGCGGTTTCCCCCCCGAAATAGCTGCAGGTATAGTTTTGATAGGTTCTTCGCCCAGCGGTGTTGCTTCTAATGTGATGGCTTATCTGGCCAAAGCTAACCTAGCTCTTTCTATTACCATTACATCCATCGCAACAATTATGGCACCATTTGTAACTCCTTTGCTAATGAAGTTATTGGCAGGCGAATTTGTTGAAATTGATGTTTTGGCTATGATGTGGAGTATCGTTAAAATGATTATTCTGCCAATTGGGGTGGGATTGATGTTTAACAAGATTTTTGGTGGCAAGACTTCTTGGTTTGAAAAAGCAATGCCAATCATTTCCATGTTAGGTATTGGATTGATTATTGCAGTCATAACGGCAGCAGGAAGGGACGCTCTATTGGAAATAGGTACATTATTAATGTTATTGGTGCTTATTCATAACATTTTTGGTTACTTCTTGGGTTATTGGTACGCGAGGGTCTTCCGTTTATCCGAACAGGATTCACGCACCATTGCTCTAGAAGTAGGCATGCAGAACGGAGGTCTTGCCTCTGGAATTGCTAATTCATTGGGAAAAATAGCAACTATGGGTCTTGCCCCGGCAGTCTTTGGACCCCTAATGAACATCTCAGGATCTATTTTGGCATCCTATTGGCACAAAAGAATTCCAAAGGACTTTTTAGATAATTTCGACTCAGACGAGTTGAAATAAACGGAGTGATAAAGGAATAAAAAAACTAAATCTTGGATGAATTGATGAAACCTCAATAGAATTAGCTTTTAACTACAAAAACGGGCATAGGATAACACCTTTCATCCGCCGAGGTATATATTGACCGCCCTATCCACTAATATATTGTACATAACTTTTTATCTCACAACTAATACTTTCTCTTCAATATGCTCATATCATCATATAATTTCTTGTCAATGACCTTGGCATAGATTTGGGTCGTCTTCAAGGATTGGTGCCCGAGCATTTTGCTTGCCGATTCAATGGAAATGCATTGGATAGAGTCACGGTGGTGGCAAAGGTGTGACGTGCCAGATGAAAGGTCAGTTTCTTTTTGATTTCGCAAGCGGAGGCAATTTCTTTTAGGTACGCATTGGTCTTTTGGTTGCTGATCACCGGTAGTAGTGTTGTTGTAAGCAAGCTTTGCGAATGGTCTTTGCACTTGAGCAGTATTTTTTCAGCAATGGGAAGTAAAGGTACGGTGCTCAATGAGTCTGTTTTCACCCTTTTGATTTTGATCCATCTTTTACCTTCAATGCCATTTACTATGTGATTATTTGAAAGCTTCCTAACGTCTACATAGGCCAATCCGGTAAAGCAACAAAAAACAAAAATGTCCCTTACCTGCTCCAAGCTTTTTGACTCGAGCTGTAATTCGATTAGGGACCTAAGTTCTGCTTCGGTCAGGACATCTCTTTCCACCTTTTTCCATTCGGCCTTCCAAGAATAGAAAGGATCTTTTTTCACCCAATTGTTGGCAAAGGCCATCCTCATGATTTTATTGAAGTTGACCACATATTTGGTAACCGTATTTTGGTTACCGATTTTTTGGGTCTTTAGTAATGGTGATATCCATTGACGAAGTTTAAATCCACCTCCATAACATATAGGTCGGACACTATATATTCCTTTTGGATAAAGCCGGCAAGATGGTTCATTGTGCGTACATGCCTACGGTAAGCTCCATAGGAATAATCAGAGCCCATCAACTCTTTGATCTGGGCATTGTGTTCTTCATAAATGGCAAGGAGGGTTTTGTGGGCAGTTCCTTTGCCCAGTAGTTTGTTTTTGATGGTCTCGGCATTGAAAGGCTTTTTTTGACCACCAACTTTGAATGGATTTCATAAGCTTTGGATTCCAGCTGGTCCATATAATGGTTCAACTCTTTGGCCCAAATGCTCGAGCCCTTTATCCTCCCTTTGACCGAACACCATTTTTCGGGACTTGTTTTTCGTTTGATACTGAGCTCTGCCTTTTGACCGTTTACGGTAATCCTAAAATAGATACCGGCTTTTGCATTTTTGTCCAATCTGGAATTTCTTAAGTAGAAGATTGAAGCGAAAGTGTTTGTTTCCATTTGTCATCGATTTACTGATTCAATTTTGTTCCGGAACAATTGAAAAAAAATGTTCGGAGCGTTTTTAACATTGATCAGGTGCCATTTTTGCGGATTCAAAAAGTGCGCACCGAATTGCGCACCGCGATATATGATACAATTTGATATCAAATGAAATCAATAAAAACAAAAAAAGTCTGTAAATCAAATATTTACAGACTTTTTGAATGTTTTTGAAAGCTCAAAAGTGACCTGACTGGGGCTCGAACCCAGGACCCTCTCCTTAAAAGGGAGATGCTCTACCAACTGAGCTATCAGGTCTTCAAGTTGTGCCTAGCTGTTTGGCTAAGCGGGTGCAAATATAACATCAATAATTTATTTTCCAAGGTGAATTAATGATAAATTTGTGTTTTTTTGAAATTGGATAAAATTATCGAAAATGAAAGTAGTTTTACTGGGATATATGGCAAGTGGAAAGTCGACCGTTGGACGATTGTTGGCCAGACAATTAGGAATAAAGTTCATTGATTTGGATGAGTATATTGAGGAGCATCAAAAAAAATCCGTTAAAAATATTTTTTCTGAAAAAGGTGAAATCTTTTTTAGAAAATTGGAGCACCAAATGCTGTCCGAAGTTTTGAATAAAGAAGAATCCATTGTCCTTTCCACAGGAGGGGGTACTCCATGTTATGGGAATAATATGGCATCTATTTTAAAAGAATCCGACCATTCCATATATCTTAATTTAAGTATTCCAAGTTTGGTAAAAAGACTTTCAAAAGAAAAAGAGGAGAGACCTTTGGTGAAAAATATTGGTGAGGAAGACCTCCCGGAGTTTATTGGGAAACATCTTTTTGAACGTAGGCCCTATTATATGCAAGCAAAGCACAATCTGGACTGTAATGGTGCAGATGCAGAAACAGTGGTGAACAAGATCAAAGAGTTACTCTAAATACACCGCATTGTTTTTTGGCTCAAAATCTACTTTAATATGCTCGTTTAGAGATGTTGAGAGCGATATGCCCTTAAAATCTGCCTTGATCGGATATTTTTTATGGTTTCTATTCACCAATACAGCAGTTTTTAACTGTTTTATCGGCGTTTTTAAGAAGTGATGGGTTCCATAGATTAAAGTAGTGCCCGAGTTAAGTACATCATCCACCAAAACGATGGATTTATTGGTGTAATCCTCTGCTTTAAGAGAAGTGCTTACCCCACTTTCCAAAGGATTCTTTTTGTCCATATCCACTTTGCATAAAATTATCTCCGCATCTGTGATTTTTTTTAGGACAGTGATTACTTTCTTGGCGAAACTTTCTCCACCACCATTGATTCCCGCAACCACGATTTCCTTTTCATCTACATTGGTTTCATAAATCTGGTAAGCGATTCGTTTTGCAATGTGTTGTATTTGGTCGTGGGTAAGAATACGGTTTATCATAGTACTTGATGCTTGATTCAAAGATATAAAAAGGTTTATTCCGGTTCGTCTATAAAGTCGTCCAAATCGCGACGGTCTTTTTTAGTAGGACGTCCCAAACCTTTTTTTCGATAATGCTTTTTGGCGTACTGCAGCAATTCATTATGTTCAAAGGCCTCCTTGGGCGTAGTGTCTTTTCTATAAATATCCACCAATTTTGCCCCTACACGACTTTCAGGAATGTCCAAAACAGTAAGCTGGTAATCAATTTGGTTTTTGCGAACCACTATTTTGTCCATTGGGTATACATCTCTGGAAGGTTTAACTATACCTCCATTCACTTTTACATGCCCTTTTTTCACCGCATTGGATGCAATGCTTCGAGTTTTAAAGTATCTAATGCACCAAAGGTACTTGTCTATTCGCATGGTCTTCGCAATTCTTTGTTAATGGACAAAGCAAAAATAACGGAAAATTGTATCTTGCGCGCCTAAATATCAGACTTGATGAGGTACGGAATTTTAGTTTTTTTATGTTTTACGGTCACACTCTTATCGTGTAAAAAGGATGATGACAACGATGTCATTGAGGTCCCGCCAAGCTTGTTGAGTGATGTTTCACCGGAAGATGATGCCACGATTAGGGAGTTTTTGAATACGCATTTTTATAATTATGAGGACTTTGACAATCTTCCGGATGGATTCGATTACAAGATTGTTATTGATACCATAGCAGGAGAGAACGCAGATAAAAGACCATTGATGGATGATGCACAAAGTGTGACCATTAATGTCTCCTCAGGTTTTTTAGGATTGAGTGCAGGTGAAGAAGATATTGCCCATAAATTGTATTATATTGAGGTTAAAGAAGGCGGTGGAGGCAGCCCAACGTTTGCAGATTCTACGTTGGTAAGGTACCAAGGATCTTTATTGGACGGCACTTTGTTTGATGAAAGCCAAGATTTTACATGGCAGGAGCTTCCATTTACAGTACGAGGATACGGTAATGGGATTTCCAAGCTAAAAGCTGGAACCTCGGACCAAGTAATGGAAAATGGGGACGGGACATACACCGTTGCCAATAGTGGAATGGGCATTATAGTAATGCCATCAGGTCTGGGTTATTTTAATAATTCCGGATCTTCAATAATACCCTCATACGCTCCTTTGTTGTTTAAGGTTGAACTGGGACTTTATATTGAAGATACCGATAGGGACAATGATGGTATTCCTTCTATTGATGAGGATTTGAATGGTAATGGATACTTGTTTGATGACAATACCAATGTGGAAGACGAACCTTTTAATCCACTTCCGAATTTTCGGGATGCGGATGATGATGGCGATGGGGTTTCTACACGAAACGAGATTACAGATGAAAATGGTATAATAACTTTTCCAGATTCTGATGGTGATGGTACTCCTGATTATTTGGATTCAGATACTAACTAGAACAAAGCATATAAAATGCAAAAAGCCCAGCTGCGTGGCGTGCAGCTGGGCTTTTTTATTTGTTAAAAATGGATCTTACAATTTGAGCGATAGCGCAAAAATAACTTGGGAAGGTCTTGAATCGACCCTTCCTTCAACGTTGGCGACATTGGTGTCGATAAATTCTGCTTCGTTTTCAGAGAATCCTCTCTCATATCTCACATCCAGTCCAAGATTGCCAAGATTTACGCCAACTCCCGCATTTAATCCAACGGTAAAATCGTTTTTCACATCTTCGATTTCAAGATCGCCTAAATCGTTCTTGAGTGTATACTGAAATGCCGGACCTGCAAAAATATGCAAGGGGCCAATCAATTTATATCCTAAGAGAACGGGCATATCCAATTTGGAAACATCGTAATCTTGGGAGTCCCCTGCGACATCGTACGAACTCTTGGTCTTGGAATATACCAATTCAGGTCTTAAATAGATTTTAGGGAAATCCAACTTGCCCCAAAAACCGAAATGATAACCAGCTTTGCCTTCGGCGCCTTCCACAATATTGGAACCGCTATCCCCAACCGATCTGATTAAATCACCATTTTTGTTATAAGATAAACCGGCTTTGACTCCAAAACCTGAGCCGCTTTGTGCCAAGGCAGCAGAACCGATTAAGGCAAATGCTACTACTAGAAAAGTTTTTTTCATAAAAGTGTTCTTTTTAAAAGGTTGAAGATATCCCTTAAAGGATATCTCATCGAAACTATTTACGTTTCAACACTTTTAAAACGGCTTCTTCTATAGCTTTATTGTTCAATCCGTACTTCTCCATAAGCTGATCTGGCGTTCCACTTTCACCAAAAGTATCCTGTGTTGCCACAAACTCTTGTGGGGTAGGATGGTGCGTAGCCAATACACGGGCGACACTTTCTCCCAGACCACCCAAATAGTTATGTTCTTCTGCTGTTACAACACAGCCTGTTTTCTTTACGGAATCCAAAATGGCTTTATCATCCAATGGTTTTATAGTGTGTATATTGATTACTTCTGCTGATATGCCTTGATTTTCCAAGTTTTCAGCAGCAAGTAGAGCCTGCCATACCAGATGTCCTGTAGCGATAATGGTCACATCGGTACCCTTATTGAGCATTACGGCCTTACCAATTTCAAATTTCTGGTCCACAGGTGTAAAGTTGGCCACCTTTGGTCTTCCAAAACGCAAGTAAACTGGGCCATGGTGCTCGGCAATGGCTATGGTTGCTGCTTTGGTTTGGTTAAAATCACAGGGGTTGATCACCGTCATACCGGGCAACATCTTCATTAAACCGATATCTTCCAAAATTTGGTGCGTTGCACCGTCTTCACCCAGCGTCAAACCTGCATGAGAAGCACATATTTTCACATTTTTATCCGAATACGCTATGGACTGACGAATTTGATCATAAACGCGTCCTGTGGCGAAGTTTGCGAATGTAGAAGCAAAAGGAATCTTGCCTCCAATGGTCAAACCTGCGGCAATTCCCATCATATTGGCCTCTGCAATCCCCACCTGAAAGAAACGTTCTGGGCTTTCCTTAATAAACGTTTCAATCTTAAGCGACCCTACCAAATCAGCACAAAGTGCCACTACGTTTGGATTGGTTCTTCCGAGTTCCGTCATTCCCGCACCGTATCCGCTTCGGGTATCTTGTTTTCCTTGATCTGTATATGTAGTCATTGTGTCTTTTTAAAAATTAGTAATCGCCTAAAGTTTCTGGATTCTGCTCCAATGCGGTAGCCAATTGCTCATCGCTTGGTGCTTTACCGTGCCATGCGTGGGTGTGCATCATAAAGTCCACACCATTGCCCATCTCAGTAGTCATTACAATACAAACAGGCTTTCCGTTACCAGTTCTACTCTTTGCTTCATTTAGTCCTGCAATGACTTGCTCTAGGTCGTTTCCATTTTCAATTTCCAAAACATCCCATCCAAATACCTTGAATTTCTCCGCAACGTCACCAAGTGGCAGAACATCCTCTGTTCCTCCATCAATCTGCTGCCCATTTCGGTCCACGGTAGCGATTAAATTATCTACTTTATTACCTGCGGCATACATAATGGCCTCCCAGTTTTGTCCCTCTTGCAATTCACCATCTCCATGAAGACTGAACACCAAATGGTCGTCACCGTTCAACTTTTTGGCAAGAGCAGCACCTATGGCAACGGACATTCCCTGTCCAAGTGATCCAGATGCTACACGAACCCCTGGTAATCCTTCATGTGTGGTGGGGTGGCCTTGCAATCTGGAGTCAATAAGTCTAAAGGTATCCAACTCGTCAATAGGGAAGTAACCTCTTCGAGCTAAGACACTATAAAAAACTGGGGAAATATGCCCATTGGAAAGGAAGAATAGGTCTTCTCCGATTCCATCCATATCAAACCCATCCTTTAAATCCATTACCTCGTTGTAGAGTGCTACCAAAAATTCGGTACAGCCCAAAGAACCCCCTGGATGCCCCGAATTTACCTTATGGACCATTCGTAAAATGTCCCTTCTTACCTGTACTACCAGGTCCTGTAATTCTTGCGTGTTCGGCATTGTGTGTTTAATTTAGAATTCAAATGTAATGGCATTATTCGTGGAAAACAAGTGTGTAAAATGCATTTAATAAGTGTCTTGTGCTCAGAAACTTTATTTTTTTGTTAAGGAACAACGATACGGAGTTGGTTATATTTGCGGTTCTAAAACAAACAATTGGATTTTACCTTACTACAAAAGGATAGCAAAACTAAGGCTAGAGCAGGCGAACTGATTACTGACCACGGTAATATACAGACCCCCATTTTTATGCCAGTGGGCACTGTTGCCACGGTAAAAGGTGTGCATCAAAGAGAGTTGAAAGATGAAATAAATCCTGATATAATTTTAGGAAACACCTACCATCTATATTTAAGACCCAAAACTGGAATTCTTGAAGAGGCCGGAGGTCTCCATAATTTTATGGGTTGGGATAGACCAATTTTAACCGATAGTGGTGGGTACCAGGTGTATTCATTGTCCGACAATAGGAAGATAAAGGAGGAAGGTGTAAAGTTCAAATCCCATATCGATGGATCTCGCCATCTTTTTACCCCTGAAAATGTAATGGAAATACAGCGCACCATAGGTGCAGACATCATCATGGCTTTTGATGAGTGTACTCCATACCCATGCGATTATCAATATGCGAAGCGGTCCATGCATATGACACATAGGTGGTTGGATAGATGTATTGACCATTTGGAGAAGCTTCCATTTAAGTATGGCTATTCCCAAAGCTTTTTTCCTATTGTACAAGGTTCTACCTACAAGGATTTAAGGAAGCAATCTGCAGAGTATATTGCTTCTATGGAAGCGGAGGGTAATGCCATTGGTGGACTTTCGGTAGGGGAACCTGCGGAAGAAATGTACGAAATGGCCGAGCTGGTCTGCGACATTCTTCCGGAAGACAAGCCGAGATATTTGATGGGAGTTGGTACGCCAATCAATATTTTGGAAAATATTGCGTTGGGGGTAGATATGTTTGACTGCGTGATGCCCACTCGAAATGCCCGAAACGGAATGCTGTTTACGGCCCATGGGACTATAAACATCAAAAACAAAAAATGGGAAAACGATTTTTCCCCTATTGATGAAATGGGAATTACCTATGTCGATACCGAATATTCCAAAGCCTATTTGCGCCATTTGTTCGCTGCCAATGAGTATTTGGGCAAGCAGATTGCCACAATTCATAACCTAGGTTTTTATTTATGGTTGGTGCGTACGGCAAGAGAGCGTATTTTAGCTGGAGATTTTTTGGAGTGGAAAACCAAGATGGTTGACCAAATGGATAAAAGACTATAATGTTTACCATACTTGATAGATACATACTAAAACGCTACCTGATTACCTTTATGGGGATGCTTCTGTTGTTTGTCCCTATCGGGATTATGGCGAACTTGGCAGAAAAAATTGGTAAGATTATAGACAATGAGGCCCCTTTGGCCGAGGTCATCGTGTTCTATGGTAACTTTACTTTGGTGATTGGGAATTTATTGCTGCCCATTTTTCTTTTCTTGTCGATCATATTTTTTACATCAAAACTGGCCAGTAACACAGAGATTGTGGCCATTTTAAGTTCCGGGGTATCATTTTCAAGGTTTTTGAGGCCCTATTTTGTAGGAGCAACTTTGGTGGCCATTCTTATTTTTATGATGGGAATGTTCATAGTGCCCCATGCAAGCATCGGTTTTAACGAGTTTGAATATAAATACTTTAAAAAAGGAAAAAGGGATAGGGTAACCGAGAATATCTTCAATCAATTAAATGAGCGGGACTATATCTATGTAAGTAGTTTTGATCCCAATAGACAAATTGGTTACAACTTTACCTACGAACATTTTGATTCCATCGGCAAACTGGATTATAAAATTTCTGCCAGTAACATAAGGTGGGTAGAGGATGATAGTATCTATAGGCTTACCAACTATAAAAAAAGGGAAGTCATAAACGAAACCGAGTTTATTAATGCAAGGCGCAGATTGGATACTGTTTTCTCCTTTCAGATAGACGACCTTACCCCGGTTTCTTATGTGGCAGAGACCAAGAATCTTTTTGAGCTGAACGATTTTATTGATGACCAGCGTAGAAAAGGTGCCTCCAACATTAATGCCTACGTCCTTGTAAAGTATAAACGATGGGCCTTGCCCATTGCTGCCTTCATTCTTACGGTAATTGCTGTGGCCGTGTCCTCTGTAAAACGTAGGGGAGGTATGGGGCTTAATTTGGCCTTTGGCATTGGTGTTGCTTTCGTCTACATTTTCTTCGACAAGGTTTTTGGTACCTTGGCAGAACAATCTGGTTTCTCACCGCTATTGGCAGTTGTGATTCCCAACCTTATTTTTGGTGTTTTTGCCGTTTATATGCTCATGAAGGCTAAGCGATAATTTATCAATAATCACGTATATAGTTGAAGTTAAAAGACTTGTGTATTTCATTGGAGTATCTCATAATGTTATATATTTGTCCCCATTGTTTTTCGTGAAAATAAAAGACTTCCCATGGAATATCTAGAATTTGAACTCCCCATCAAAGAACTTGAAGAGCAACTTCAAAAATGTATGGTGATTGGGGAAGAAAGTGATGTAGACGTTACAGAAACGTGCTCTCAAATCGAAAAAAAACTTGCGCAGACCCGCAAGGATATCTATAAAAACCTTACCGCTTGGCAAAAGGTACAATTGTCCAGACACCCCAGCCGACCTTATACCATGGATTACATAAATGCCATTTGTGGAGATACCTTTTTGGAGCTCCATGGTGACCGAAATGTAAAGGATGATAAGGCCATGGTTGGTGGACTTGGAAAAATTGGCGACCAAAGCTATATGTTCATCGGCCAGCAAAAAGGATACAATACCAAAACGCGTCAGTACCGGAACTTTGGTATGGCCAATCCTGAAGGTTACCGAAAGGCACTTCGATTGATGAAATCTGCGGAAAAATTTAAGATTCCCGTGGTATGTTTCGTGGATACTCCGGGCGCATATCCGGGTATTGAAGCTGAGGAAAGAGGTCAAGGAGAGGCCATTGCCCGTAATATTTTGGAAATGACGCGCCTTAAGGTTCCGATTATTGTAATTATTATCGGAGAAGGAGCTTCAGGTGGTGCATTGGGAATTGGTGTAGGGGATAAGGTGCTGATGTTAGAGAACACCTGGTACTCCGTAATATCCCCAGAATCCTGCTCATCCATTCTTTGGAGAAGTTGGGAATACAAAGAACAGGCTGCCGAATCGTTAAAGCTGACTGCTACCGATATGAAAAAGCAGGGATTGGTCGATGAGATTGTGAAAGAACCTCTCGGTGGTGCACATTCCAACAGGCAAAAAACATTTGAAACGGTCGCGAACAAAATTTCTTCCCATTTTGAAGAACTCGAAAAGTTATCACCAAAAGAATTAGTGAAAACGCGCATGGAAAAATATGCGGATATGGGTGTTTTCAGTGAATAAATCTTGTTTTTCAGGGGTTCATCTTTTTCATTAGGTTATATCCCCGATTTTTTTTATGTTATTAACAGGTATTTAAAGTTATCAACATTTAAATTGTTGAGTACCTGTGGAAATCGTACCCATCTAAATTAAAGTTAACTAAAGGTTAATTAGCTACTTTCGCATTCATGGAAAAACCTAGCCCTATTGCTGGACATCGAGTAGAGAAGTCTGCCCTTATCAATCTCGAGAGAGGTAAAATACCTCCTCAAGCAGTTGATTTAGAGGAAGTTGTGCTAGGTGCTATGATGATTGATAAGAAAGGGGTGGATGAGGTAATCGATATTCTTCACCCAGATGTTTTTTACAAGGACTCCCACAAATATATATACGAGGCCATCTTTAAATTGTTTGAATCTTCCGAACCGGTGGATTTATTAACGGTTTCGTCGCAATTAAAGAAGGATGGTAAGCTGGAAGCGGTCGGAGGTGATTTTTATTTAATAAAACTTACCCAAAAAGTAGCTTCTTCAGCCCATATTGAATTCCACGCAAGAATCATTCTTCAAAAATATATTCAAAGGAGCCTGATCAAAATATCCAATGATATTATTGAGGATGCCTATAGCGATGCAACCGATGTTTTTGACCTTTTGGACAATGCTGAGGCGAAATTGTACGAGGTTACCCAAGGCAACTTAAAACGTTCTGCCGAAACAGCACAAAATTTGGTGATTCAGGCCAAGAAACGAATCGAGGAAATATCCAATAAAGAAGGATTGAGTGGTATTCCATCCGGTTTTGATAAGTTGGATAAACTTACCTCGGGGTGGCAGCCCAGCGATTTGATTATTGTTGCGGCAAGACCAGGTATGGGTAAAACTGCTCTCACGCTATCCATGGCAAGGAACATTGCGGTGAACTCGGAAATTCCAGTAGCTTTCTTCTCTTTGGAGATGTCTTCGGTTCAGTTGATTACCCGTTTGATTTCTTCGGAAACAGGATTATCCTCGGAAAAACTAAGGACCGGAAAACTCGAAAAACACGAATGGGAGCAATTAAATGTTAAGGTGAAGACTCTGGAGAAAGCACCTTTGTTTATTGACGATACTCCATCGCTTTCTATTTTTGACCTACGGGCCAAGGCAAGACGATTGGCTTCGCAGCATAATATCAGGCTAATTGTTATTGACTATTTGCAGTTGATGACGGCTGGAGGTAGCCAAAAAGGTGGAAATCGTGAGCAAGAGATTTCAACAATTTCGCGAAACTTAAAGGCGTTGGCCAAGGAACTCAATGTTCCGGTGATAGCACTATCCCAGTTATCGAGGGCTGTTGAGACCCGTGGAGGTAGCAAAAGACCAATTCTATCCGATTTGAGGGAATCCGGAGCGATTGAGCAGGATGCGGATATTGTTTCCTTTATTTATAGGCCCGAATATTATAAAATTGATGAGTGGGACGATGAAGAGCGCACCCCAACACAAGGTCAAGCAGAGTTTATTGTGGCTAAACACCGTAATGGAGGTTTAGAAAATATTAGGTTAAAATTTGTGGGTGCTCTGGGTAAATTTGATAACTTGGATGACTTTGACTCCCCATTCGAATTCCAATCGAAGATGAATGCGGACGAAGAGAATCCCTTTGCGACACCAAATCTTCCCAGTGCGGACGATGCTTTTGGTAGTTCAATGAACAGTGATGATGACCCAGATGATAACGACGTACCTTTTTAAAATACTACAATCAATGTTATTTCGAGCGAATGCGAGAAATTTCACCATTATATTTTTCTTCCTTTTTCTTATTAAAACTTCCGCCTCTGTCATCCTTGTTCCGATGGATGCCGAAGGGCAGAAAAATCATTTAAAAGCTTACGGAATTACCTATTGGGTGCTGGCCAAACAGCAAAAGGTCCAATGGTTGCTCAACTATCGTGGAGGTTCTTTTATGTTGCCCGATGGTGATGCCATCCGAAAGGAATGCCAAATTCGAGGTGTTTCTTTTGAAGTGCTCTCTGATGGACAGGCCGCACAGATTTTAGATGACATCAGTAGTCCTTCCCAAAACCAAGATGCGGTTATTTTGGAAAAAGCACCGAAAATTGCGGTGTATTCCCCAAGTGGAAATCAGCCTTGGGACGATGCCGTTACCATGGTGCTCACCTATGCCGAGATACCTTATACCACTATTTATGATACGGAGGTATTGGGCGATAAATTGGCACTCTATGATTGGTTGCACTTGCACCACGAAGATTTCACAGGACAGTATGGCCGCTTTTATGGCCATTACAGAGCGGCACCTTGGTACATAGAGGATAAAGCCAATGCAGAAGCATTGGCGCAAAGTCTAGGTTACTCCAAAGTGTCAGATGAGAAGTTGGCAGTCGCTTTAAAGATTAGAAATTATGTGATTGGTGGCGGATTTATGTTTGCGATGTGTTCCGCCACAGATAGTTTTGATATTGCTTTGGCGGCAGAAGAAGTGGATATCTGTGAGCCTATGTTCGATGGTGATCCTTCGGATGCAAACTATCAGGCCAAACTGGATTACAGTAATACTTTTGCATTTACCAATTTTACTTTGGAACGTAATCCTATCCGATATGAGTTTTCCTCCATTGACATGACCAATAAAAGGGCCAATGTACCCAAGGATTCGGATTATTTCTCTTTGATGGAGTTTTCTGCCAAATGGGACCCTGTACCCACAATGTTAACACAAAACCATACCAGTTTGGTAAAAGGTTTTATGGGGCAGACCACGGCATATACCCGCAGTCAAGTCAAGCCAACTGTGATGGTTCTCGGTGAGAACAAAATCAACGGGGAGGCTAGGTATATCCATGGTATCAAAGGGAAGGGTTTCTTTACCTTTTATGGAGGTCACGACCCCGAAGATTATCAGCATAGGGTAGGGGACCCCAAAACGGAACTGGAACTGCATCCAACTTCACCGGGGTATCGATTAATTTTGAACAACGTCTTGTTTCCTGCTGCTCGAAAAAAGAAACAGAAGACCTAACTCAAGTGCTCTTTAAAGAATTCGATGGTTCTTTTCCATGCCAATTCGGCCGATGCTTCATCAAAACGTGGGGTAGTATTGTTATGGAATCCATGGTTTACATCTGGGTAAAAGTGAGCTTCATAATCTTTGTCCAGTTCTTTTAACTTGGCTTCATAATCTTCCCACCCAGCATTTACTCTTTCGTCCAATCCGGCATAATGAATTAATAAAGGTGCATTGATCTGCGCTACTTCATCATCCGCAGGTTGACTTCCATAAAATGGAACCGCTGCGGCTAAATCGGGAACTCTTACAGCCATCATATTGGAAATCCATCCACCGAAACAAAACCCGACAACACCTACTTTGCCATTACAATCCTTAAGGTTTTTGAGATACTCGTAGGCGGCGATAAAATCTTCCAGCATTTCATTACGGTCTCGTTGCCGTTGAAGTGTTCTACCATCATCATCATTGCCGGGATAACCACCAAGTGGCGTAAGGGCATCGGGCGCCAAGGAAATAAATCCTGCTTTGGCAGCTCTTCTTCCCACATCTTCAATATAGGGATTGAGTCCACGATTTTCATGTACTACGACAACACCTCCCATTTTACCTTTGCTATCTTTTGGTTTGGATAATAATCCTTTGATATCACCACCGCCTTTTGGGGAATTGTATGTAATGAATTTGGAATCCAATTCTGGGTCGTTGGGAGATACGGTGAGCGTGTCTTTGTAGTTGGGCATTACAAAACTCATAAGAGAGGCCATGGTGATACCACCAACGGCATAAACGGAAAGTTTTTCCATAAACTCCCTGCGGTCTAACTGGTTGTGTGCATATTTATCGTAAAGATCAAAGACTTCTTGTTTGATCTGTTCTTTTTTTAAGGGTGCCATAGTGTTGCTTTTGTGGTTTGCCCTTTAAGGTACAAATTTTACAAAAGCAAATCGCTTCGGTATCTTATTAAAGGATTGATTGCTAAAGCAACTTCTCCAAAATCCGCTCTACACCAAAGTCATCATTGCTGTGAGTAGTATATTTGGCGGTTTTTAAAACATTGGGATGGGCATTGGCCATAGCGAAGCTGTAGTCAGATAGCTCCAACATCTCGAGGTCGTTGTTGTAATCTCCAAAGACCATGATTTCGTTGGATGCAATTTGAAAATCGTCCATCACTTTTTTAAGTGCATACCCTTTATGGGCATTCAAATCAGAAACATCCACCCAATTGGCCCCAGAAACTTTTACTTTCAAGTCACCTTCCAAGTGTTTCACATTGGGATAAATGTACTTTTCGGAGTTTTTAAAATGGTAAATGGCAATTTTCAAAACTTCTTCATCCACCTGTTTTTGATTTTCTACAATTTCAAACTCGGAATAGTATTCACGGAGCATATCAATAAACTCGTTGGAATCGCCACCTACAAAGGCATTGTTTTGGCAACAAAGCACTGGGTGTACATTTTCCAATGGTCTTACGGTATCAAGAATTCGATTGACTTCAGACGTATTTATGGGAGTGGTAAGTAAGGTTTTCTCTTGCTTTTTGATTAAGGCACCATTTTCTGCAATGACCAAGATCTCATTTTTGATGGACTCCAATTTGTCGACCATACTGTGGTATTGTCTTCCACTGGCAGCGACAAAAGCAATATTTTTCTTTTTGAGTTCTTCGTAGATTTCAAAAAACCGGGGGCTTACCTCATGTTTGGAGTTCAACAACGTTCCATCCATATCGGTAACCACCATTTTTATTTGTGATAGGTCCATTCCAACTAATTAAGCTGCAAAGTTATTTTTTATTCACCGAACCGAACCCTTGTTTTGGTAAACTTTATATTAATTTCGAGGGTAAACAGTTTTTGTTCATGAATTTTTATCAGAAAGAAATACAATTAAGATCATACTCCCGTGGATTTCATTTAATAACGGATACCGTGTTAGATGCTGTTCCAGAATTACGAAATATTAATATTGGGTTTCTTCAAGTATTCATTAAACACACTTCTGCCAGTTTAACCATAAATGAAAATGCGGACCCAACAGTACGAACCGATTTTGAGAGTCATATCAATACAATGGTACCCGAAAATGCGCCGTATTATGTGCACAATTATGAAGGGCCGGACGATATGCCCGCTCATATAAAAGCGTCGTTGATGGGGGCTTCGGTACAGGTCCCTATAACACAGGGCAGATTAAATATGGGTATTTGGCAGGGCATTTATCTATGCGAGCATCGAAACCATGCTTCGGGCAGAAAGTTGGTCATCACGGTATATGGACAATAAGAACGGCATAAAATAAAAGATCCCGCACAAGGCGGGATCTAAATAAGCGGGGTAAGTTTATATTGACTTTTTTACTTTACTTTCTCAACGATGGCTTTAAAAGCATCTGGGTGGTTCATGGCCAAATCGGCAAGAACTTTTCTGTTAAGTTCAATTCCATTGGCTTTCACTTTACCCATAAATTGAGAGTAAGACATTCCGTGCATTCTGGCACCGGCATTAATACGGGTAATCCATAGGGAACGGAAAGTACGTTTTTTGTTTCTTCTATCGCGGTAAGCATAAAGCATTGCTTTTTCTACCGCATTTTTGGCTACTGTCCAAACGTTTTTACGTCTTCCAAAGTAACCTTTGGCTTGCTTCATCACTTTTTTTCTTCTAGCTCTTGAAGCAACTGAATTTACTGATCTTGGCATAATGTGTCATTTTTTTGTAGCAGGCGTCTCAATTATTGAGAACTTTTTTGAGCCCGACTCCATGGTTAATAAATAAATGTACCAGCGAACAATTATTTTAAACGTAATTGTTCTTTGATGTTGTCCTCATCTGCTTTGTGAACCAAAGTGGAATGGGTCAACTTTAGCTTACGCTTTTTAGACTTTTTTGTCAGAATGTGACTCTTAAAAGCGTGCTTTCTTTTGATTTTACCAGTTCCTGTCAGCTTAAAACGCTTCTTGGCACTGGATTTTGTTTTCATCTTAGGCATTTTCCTAGTATTTAACTCCGCTTATTATACCGAACCAGGGTTCAGTTTTTATTTTTTGTTTGTCTTTGGTGCGATGAACATGGTCATACGCTTGCCTTCCAATTTAGGCATTTGTTCAACTTTTCCAAGCTCTTCGAGCTCTTGGGCCAGCCTTAACAGTAATATTTCGCCTTGATCTTTATAAACGATTGATCGTCCTTTAAAGAACACATAGGCTTTTAGTTTGGCACCATCTTTCAAGAACTTCTCTGCGTGTCTTTTCTTGAACTCGTAATCATGGTCGTCCGTCTGTGGTCCAAACCTAATTTCTTTTACAACAACTTTACTTGCTTTGGCCTTCATGGCCTTGTCGCGTTTCTTTTGTTCGTAAAGAAACTTTTTATAATCCATAACCTTGCAAACCGGAGGTTCGGCATTTGGTGATATTTCAACCAAATCCAACTCCTGTTCGTTGGCTATCTCCCTTGCTTTTGAAATGGGGTAAACACCCATTTCAACATTATCGCCGACAAGCCGTACTTCTCGGGCTTTTATTTTCTCATTGATGTTATGAGGGTTTTTGTTTTCCCTCCTTGGTTGGGGTCTAAATCTTCTTCTAATTGCTATGACGTAAACTTTTTAATTAAACTTAATTTTTTAGAACGACTTTAAGGTACTATTTATTTCAGTAGTTACCAAGTCCGAAAATGTATCTACGCTCAAACTGCCCAAATCGTCGCCTCCATGTCGCCTAACAGAAATGGTCGCAGCCTCTTCTTCCTGTTCCCCAACAATAATCATGAAAGGGATTTTTTTGAGTTCTGCCTCACGGATTTTCTTCCCTACCGTCTCGTTCCTGTTATCAATGAGCGCGCGAATTTCGTGATTTTCTAACGAATTCAAAACTTTTTCGGCATATTTTTCGTGTTTCTCACTGACGGGCAGTACGATAGCTTGTGTCGGAATCAACCATAATGGGAAGTTTCCACCCGTATGTTCTAGTAATAGCGCCACAAAACGCTCCATGCTTCCAAAAGGTGCACGGTGAATCATTACAGGTCTGTGCAGTTCGTTATCGCTTCCTTTATAGGTGAGGTCAAAACGCTTTGGAAGATTATAGTCAACTTGAATGGTTCCCAACTGCCAGTTTCTTCCTAGGGCATCTTTGATCATAAAGTCCAACTTTGGACCATAAAATGCGGCTTCACCACTTTCAACCACATAATTTAGACCTTTTTCCTCTGCTGCATCAATAATAGCTTGCTCCGCTTTTTCCCAATCCTCGGTATTTCCTATGTATTTTTCAGGGTTGTCCAAATCCCTAACAGATACTTGGGCAGTAAAATCTTCAAATCCTAAAGAGTTCAACACATATAAGGTAAGGTCGATTACATTTTTGAATTCATCGTTAAGTTGTTCCGTGGTGCAGAAGATATGAGCATCATCTTGGGTAAAACCTCTTACTCTCGTTAGTCCGTGCAATTCACCACTTTGTTCATATCTATATACGGTACCGAATTCGGCGTAGCGTTTCGGTAAATCTTTGTAGCTAAAAGGTTGACTGTTATATATTTCACAGTGATGAGGGCAGTTCATGGGTTTTAATAAAAACTCTTCATCCTCTTTCGGGGTGTGAATGGGTTGGAAGCTATCTTCGCCATATTTTGCGTAGTGACCAGAAGTTACATATAATTCCTTTTGACCAATATGAGGGGTAACTACCATCTCATACCCTGCTTTCTTCTGGGCTTTCTTTAAAAACTGTTCCAAGCGTTCACGCAGGGCGGCACCATTCGGTAACCATAAAGGAAGGCCCTGGCCCACTTTCTGTGAAAAAGTAAATAGCTCAAGTTCTTTGCCCAATTTTCTATGATCTCTTTTCTTGGCCTCTTCCAAAAGTTGAAGGTACTCTGTAAGTTCTTTTTGCTTAGGGAACGATATGCCATAGACTCGAGTCAGTTGGGTATTTTTTTCATCACCTCTCCAATAAGCACCCGCAACACTTAATAATTTTATTGCTTTAATGATTCCCGTATTGGGAATATGTCCTCCGCGGCACAAATCGGTAAAAGTGCTGTGGTCGCAAAAAGTGATGGTGCCATCATCAAGATTTTCGATGAGTTCCACCTTATATTCATTCCCTTGTTCTTTATAATAGGAAAGAGCATCATCTTTGGAAACACTTCTCATATTATAGTCGTGCTTTCCTCGGGCAATTTCCAAAGCCTTTTTTTCGATTTTGGGAAAATCCTTCTCGGAAATGGTCTCATCGCCAAAATCTACATCATAATAAAATCCATTTTCTATCGCAGGACCAATGGTCAACTTTATGCCAGGATAGAGTTCTTCCAATGCTTGGGCCACAACGTGGGAGGTGGAGTGCCAAAATGCTTTTTTGCCCTCATCATCTTTCCAAGTATAAAGGGTCAATCTGCCATCTTCGGTTAATGGTGTGGTGGTTTCAACCGTAGTATCATTAAATTTTGCAGAAATAACGTTTCTCGCAAGCCCTTGGCTAATACTTTGGGCAATGGAAAAAGGAGTAGTTCCCTTTTCGACTTCTTTTACAGCACCATCAGGCAGTGTGATCTTTATCATGTTGTTTAAACTTCTATTTTTTATAATCGAGAGGACAAAGATAATACCTTGTATAGATGCTACAAGACTTACTTTTGTATATATATTGATTTTCTGCAATAATAAAGGTGGGTTCAATTGGTTTTTAGGCTGAAGGAATGAAAAAAAGGAAGGTGTTTTTGTAATTCTTAAAAAAGTTGTATTTTTATATGTTTCGCTTTCAGTGAGTTGAAAGTAAATATGCGGAGAAGTCAAAAAAAGTTCTTGTTTGTTTTTGGAATGATGTTACATTTGCAGCCCGAAAACAGCAAAGTGCTGGCTTTTCGGTGAGTTCATAAGCTAATTGACATACTGTTTTGACGAGTCGACAAGATTGGGAAAAAAACACAAAAAAAGCATTGTGTAATCAAAAAAACCGCTTTACATTTGCAGCCCGAAAAACACTAAGGTGTTGCACGGGAAAGTTCATGTAAAAAGATTGTTTTTAAGGTTAAGAAAATGTTTTGAAATTTTTTTTCAAAAAAAGCTTGCCGGTTTAGAAAACAGTTGTAAATTTGCAGCCGCTTTACCAACGAGGTAAAGGATTGAAAACTGAAAAAATTGATTGTAGGAAGATTGACTCGGTTTTCGAAAGGAAAAAGTAAAGAAGTTCATATACATATTGTAACGACAGCGTAGAATTAAGAATAAACCATTTTGATGCGGGGACTCGGATTTCCGGGTGTCGGACAGACATTCAAGGAAATACAATGAAGAGTTTGATCCTGGCTCAGGATGAACGCTAGCGGCAGGCCTAACACATGCAAGTCGAGGGGTAACATGAGAAAGCTTGCTTTTTTGATGACGACCGGCGCACGGGTGCGGAACGCGTATGGAACCTGCCCCTGTCAGGGGAATAGCCCAGGGAAACTTGGATTAATGCCCCATGGTATCGTTTTATCGCATGATAAGGTGATTAAAGATTTATCGGACAGGGATGGCCATGCGTACCATTAGTTAGTTGGTGAGGTAACGGCTTACCAAGGCAGCGATGGTTAGGGGCCCTGAGAGGGGGATCCCCCACACTGGTACTGAGACACGGACCAGACTCCTACGGGAGGCAGCAGTGAGGAATATTGGACAATGGAGGAGACTCTGATCCAGCCATGCCGCGTGCAGGATGACGGCCCTATGGGTTGTAAACTGCTTTTATACGGGAAGAAACGCACCTACGTGTAGGTGTCTGACGGTACCGTAAGAATAAGGACCGGCTAACTCCGTGCCAGCAGCCGCGGTAATACGGAGGGTCCGAGCGTTATCCGGAATCATTGGGTTTAAAGGGTCCGTAGGCGGGCCTGTAAGTCAGGGGTGAAAGTTTGTGGCTCAACCATAAAATTGCCTTTGATACTGCAGGTCTTGAGTCATGGTGGGGTTGCCGGAACATGTGGTGTAGCGGTGAAATGCATAGATATCACATAGAACACCGATCGCGAAGGCAGGTGACCAACCATGTACTGACGCTGATGGACGAAAGCGTGGGTAGCGAACGGGATTAGATACCCCGGTAGTCCACGCCGTAAACGATGGATACTAGCTGTGGGGACTTCGGTCTCCGTGGCCAAGCGAAAGTGATAAGTATCCCACCTGGGGAGTACGTTCGCAAGAATGAAACTCAAAGGAATTGACGGGGGCCCGCACAAGCGGTGGAGCATGTGGTTTAATTCGATGATACGCGAGGAACCTTACCAGGGCTTAAATGCAGGCTGCATGGGGTGGAGACACCCCTTTCTTCGGACTGCCTGCAAGGTGCTGCATGGTTGTCGTCAGCTCGTGCCGTGAGGTGTCAGGTTAAGTCCTATAACGAGCGCAACCCCTACCGTTAGTTGCCAGCATGTAAAGATGGGGACTCTAACGGGACTGCCGGTGCAAACCGTGAGGAAGGTGGGGACGACGTCAAATCATCACGGCCCTTACGTCCTGGGCTACACACGTGCTACAATGGCCGGTACAGAGGGAAGCCACCCCGCAAGGGGGCGCGGATCTACAAAACCGGTCACAGTTCGGATCGGGGTCTGCAACTCGACCCCGTGAAGCTGGAATCGCTAGTAATCGGATATCAGCCATGATCCGGTGAATACGTTCCCGGGCCTTGTACACACCGCCCGTCAAGCCATGGAAGCCGGGAGTGCCTGAAGTCCGTCACCGCAAGGAGCGGCCTAGGGCAAAATCGGTAACTAGGGCTAAGTCGTAACAAGGTAGCCGTACCGGAAGGTGCGGCTGGAACACCTCCTTTCTAGAGAAAGAGATGTCCGGAAAATCCTTGTCCCGCACGAGATGGTTTTATCTCTGCGCTGTCGTTTATGATATGTTACAAATACTGGCAATAAGGCCAAGACAGTCTCATAGCTCAGCTGGTTAGAGCGCTACACTGATAATGTAGAGGTCGGCAGTTCGAGTCTGCCTGAGACTACGAAAGAAGTTCATTGGGAAATATTGAATAGGAAATTCTAGGAGCGAGTTATTGCGGGTTATAGACTCATAACTCACAACTCACAACTCTAAACTAGGGAAATGGGGGATTAGCTCAGCTGGCTAGAGCGCCTGCCTTGCACGCAGGAGGTCATCGGTTCGACTCCGATATTCTCCACCACGGCAACTGTCGTCGTCCGGTTTTGTACCGGAGGCGGTGTGCCAGAAAGTTCATTGACATATTGGGACGGAGCGACACGGTTTTACCGTGATTGCGAAGTCAAAGAAGAAACACGAAGTAGAATAGAATATATAAGGATTACGAGAGGGCATTTGTACTTAGGTACAGGTGCGACAAGCAAAAGAAGGGCGTATGGGGAATGCCTAGGCTCTCAGAGGCGATGAAGGACGTGATAAGCTGCGAAAATCCACGGGGAGCTGCACATGAGCATTGATCCGTGGGTGTCCGAATGGGGCAACCCGGCTGGTTGAAGGCCAGTCACACCGTAAGGTGGGCGAACCCGTTGAACTGAAACATCTAAGTAGACGGAGGAAGAGAAAACAAGAGTGATTCCGATAGTAGCGGCGAGCGAAATCGGATCGGCCCAAACCGTTGTTGTTCCGGCAATGACGGGGTTGTAGGACCACAATATTCTTTGCGCGACGAACCGGAAGCAGTTGGAAAGCTGCACGATATGGGTGACAGTCCCGTACGGGCAAGGAGCGTTAAAGATAGTGGCATCCTGAGTAGCGCGGGGCACGTGAAACCCTGTGTGAATCCGGCGGGACCATCCGCCAAGGCTAAATACTCCTGAGAGACCGATAGTGAACCAGTACCGTGAGGGAAAGGTGAAAAGAACCGTGAATAACGGAGTGAAATAGACCCTGAAACCATACGCCTACAAGCGGTCGGAGCCAATTTATTGGTGACGGCGTGCCTTTTGCATAATGAGCCTACGAGTTACTTTTACCGGCAAGGTTAAGCACTTCAGGTGCGCAGCCGTAGCGAAAGCGAGTCTGAACAGGGCGTTTTAGTCGGTAGTAGTAGACGCGAAACCGTGCGATCTACCCATGGGCAGGTTGAAGCTGTGGTAACACATAGTGGAGGACCGAACCCGTTGACGTTGAAAAGTCTTGGGATGACCTGTGGGTAGGGGTGAAAGGCCAATCAAGCTCGGAAATAGCTCGTACTCCCCGAAATGCATTTAGGTGCAGCGTTCTGATAGTTATATAGAGGTAGAGCTACTGATTGGATGCGGGGGCTTCACCGCCTACCAATTCCTGACAAACTCCGAATGCTATATAATGTTTCAGGGCAGTGAGGGCATGGGTGCTAAGGTCCATGTCCGAGAGGGAAAGAACCCGGACCATCAGCTAAGGTCCCCAAATATGTGCTAAGTTGACAAAACGCGGTGGGACTGCACAGACAGCCAGGATGTTGGCTTGGAAGCAGCCATTCATTTAAAGAGTGCGTAACAGCTCACTGGTCGAGCGGTCCCGCATGGATAATGATCGGGCATAAGCACATTACCGAAGCTATGGCTTTACAGTTTACTGTAAGGGGTAGGGGAGCATTCTGTTCGGCGCTGAAGGTGCACTGTGAGGTGTGCTGGAGCGTACAGAAACGAAAATGTAGGCATAAGTAACGATAATGCGGGCGAGAAACCCGCACGCCGAAAGACCAAGGTTTCCCCGGCCATGCTAATCAGCCGGGGGTCAGTCGGGACCTAACACGAACCCGGAAGGGGCAGTGGATGGACAACGGGTTAATATTCCCGTACCCGCAATGCGACAAAAGTGACGGGGCGCCATAGTTGGTGCGTGCTGACGGAATAGCACGTTGAAGCGTAAGCGATAGTACGACAAGGCCACGGCCGCGTCGATAATCCAGCGGAGGCGCCTCCAAGAAAAGCGAGCATTGCGGCCCGTACCGTAAACCGACACAGGTGGTCGGGATGAGAATTCTAAGGCGCTCGAGAGATTCATGGTTAAGGAACTAGGCAAAATGGACGCGTAACTTCGGGAGAAGCGTCGCTCCCCCCTGGGGGAGCCGCAGTGAATAGGCCCAGGCGACTGTTTATCAAAAACACAGGGCTCTGCCAAATCGAAAGATGACGTATAGGGCCTGACACCTGCCCGGTGCCGGAAGGTTAAAGGGAGACGTCAGCCACTTGTGGTGAAGCGTTGAACTGAAGCCCCGGTAAACGGCGGCCGTAACTATAACGGTCCTAAGGTAGCGAAATTCCTTGTCGGGTAAGTTCCGACCTGCACGAATGGTGCAACGATCTGGGCACTGTCTCAACCATGATCTCGGTGAAATTGTAGTATCGGTGAAGATGCCGGTTACCCGCAGTGGGACGAAAAGACCCCGTGCACCTTTACTATAGCTTCGTATTGACCTTGGTCAAACAATGTGTAGGATAGCTGGGAGGCTTTGAAGCTGCGTCGCCAGGCGTGGTGGAGCCGTTGTTGAAATACCAGCCTTTGTTTGATCGGGGCCTAACCTCTAACGAGGGACAGTGCGTGGTGGGTAGTTTGACTGGGGTGGTCGCCTCCAAAAGAGTAACGGAGGCTTCTAAAGGTGCCCTCAACACGGTTGGCAATCGTGTGCAGAGTGCAATGGCACAAGGGCGCTTGACTGTGAGACATACAGGTCGAACAGGTAGGAAACTAGAGCATAGTGATCCGGTGGTTCCGCATGGAAGGGCCATCGCTCAAAGGATAAAAGGTACGCCGGGGATAACAGGCTGATCTCCCCCAAGAGCTCACATCGACGGGGGGGTTTGGCACCTCGATGTCGGCTCGTCACATCCTGGGGCTGGAGAAGGTCCCAAGGGTTGGGCTGTTCGCCCATTAAAGTGGCACGCGAGCTGGGTTCAGAACGTCGTGAGACAGTTCGGTCTCTATCTACTGCGGGCGTAAGAGATTTGAGTGGAGCTGACCCTAGTACGAGAGGACCGGGTTGGACCGACCGCTGGTGCGCCGGTTGTCCCGCCAGGGGCATCGCCGGGTAGCTAAGTCGGGATGGGATAAGCGCTGAAAGCATATAAGCGCGAAACCCGCCACAAGATGAGATCTCTTTAAAGGACCGTGGGAGATGACCACGTTGATAGGCCGTAGGTGGAAGTGCAGCGATGCATGTAGCCGAGCGGTACTAATTGTCCGTAAGCTTGCGCAACCGCCCTCTTGGTGGTTCCTTATACAAACAACATACTTCGTTGACTCTTTTTTGAACGGATGCATATCCGTCCCATTATATGTCATATCATGAACATTTAAGATATTGAAAATCTAGGTGGCCATGGCGACGGGGCCCACCCCTTTCCATTCCGAACAGGGAAGTTAAGCCCGTTTGCGCCGATGGTACTGCTATACCAAGTGGGAGAGTAGGTCGCCGCCTTCTTTGAAGCCCTTCACGTAAGTGAGGGGCTTTTTTTGTTTCTAGATGTTATCTTTGACTCCAAAAACACTCCTTAAAGTGATATCATTGAATACTAAATCTGACCCAATTCTATTTGAAGAAAATCTAAATGCCTATTCCCATGCTCTCGGAATTATATTGGCAGTAATCGGTAGCATATTGCTTTTTCAAAATGATTTGGAAAGTATACCGTATATGAAAGGTAGTGTTGTTGCCTATACTTCCTCATTAATAGTATTGTTTACGGCATCAACCATTTATCATGCTGTGGAAAATCCTAAATTAAAGAAGAAACTTAGGATTCTAGATCACATCAGTATTTACTATTTGATAGCAGGGACATATACCCCAGTTTGCCTATCTGTACTGTTGCCATCCAAAGGATGGTTGTTGTTTTACTTAGTATGGGGTATTGCTATTTTTGGTACAGTACTTAAAATATTTTTTATAGGAAGATTCGAGGCATTCTCCTTGGTTCTTTATGGTGTGATGGGTTGGCTCATTGTAATTGATTTACCGTATTTAATTGAGCATATGTCCTCATCCCAACTAATATACCTTGCGGCTGGAGGGGCTTTCTATACCATTGGAATACTTTTCTATGCGGTAAAAAAAATACCATATAATCATCTTATATGGCATTTTTTTGTGTTAGGTGGTGCTATCAGCCATTGGCTGATGATTTATAAAGCCTAATCGATAGTTAGCTCTTCTTTAAATGAGTTTATTGATACTTGAAGCTCCAATTGTTAAATATAAATGCATTTTTATCTGTAACACTTTCCATTATAGGAGCAACTTCTGTATGCTCCTTATAGTTTTCTATTACTTTTTCAAGATAATCCTCGTAAGTTGAAATAATATCAAATGAGATTAGCTCGCTATAATCCACACTATAAGTTTGGTCTTGAAAAATTTTATATACGTTTAAATTGGCCAGTTCTTCAGGTAGTGTAGGGAGGAATATGGGGCCCTCATTTGAACTGTCAAAGAGAACGGGCATTAATTGGCTTCCGTCGGTTTCACTTCCAATTTCCACTATCAGGCGGCCAACCGTATGACCTATACCTGTCTTGACAATATCAATTTCATTCCCAATTTGATTATGTTCTATGCTCCATTCAGGAATTAAATATTCATTTGCAGGCAATCCATTTCTATAGGTATTGTAATTGTTCAGCCTAAAATGATGTTGGTACTCTTCAAAAGTTATTGGATAATAATAATTGTCAGTTCCAATGGGTCCAAATGTATAATTGGAGTCATATATTAAATGAGAGTGTTTAGCAACAACATCTTCGGCATTCTCAAATCCCCAAATATTTAGATTATGATCATAAGAAGACAAATCGTTTCCAGTAAAGGTGGTTGTACCCTGATTAATGTTGTTAAAGCTAAAGTCGGATTTGTTGATAACAAATCCTGACCCTAATGGATTGTCAATTTTTAAATACCCATAGGAAGGGTCGTCACCCAGTTCATATCCAACAAGATAAAAACTGTTATACGGGTTATACCCATTTCCTCCATAAGACTCCAAAGTGAGTGATTCAAGATTAGAATCGTGAGTAGTTTGGAATCCATTTCCACGACCTATTACATTTTCTACCCCTAGAAAACCTGACATAGGGATTATTTGTTGATCAATTGATTCGCCCAAAGGAGCAGTGAAATTTATCTGCGTGAAATTAGTGCGTGTCAAGTTTTGAACTACCGTCATGTGTGTCTCTATCCAGCCACCTTGGTTTTCTTCTGCAATAAATGATATCATATATTCCTTATCCAAAGCAAACTCGCCCGGAGCATGTAATACCAATTCATTATCGTTAATTTTTGCACTTTTTAACGTAATGAACGAACCATTCATTTCAGAAATAAGGATATGGAAACCAAACCAAGTGCTTTCAAAAAAACTATTTTGCATTTGAACTTTAAAAAGCCTTCTTAATACTTGATTGGTCAAGCTCAAGGTTGTTTTATTGCCTAATTCATCACTAGCTGAAATTTCAAAAACTACTTCACCTGTAGCCAATTCTTCAGGATCTATAAGTGTCTCGACCTCCTGATTATTTGTAGCTTCCAATATAGTGAGGCCATTAAGGTTGGCCACTAAAGTGACTACATTCGAAAACTCATCCTGCACCTGTGGTGAAAAAATAAAGGGTTCATCCAGAATTTGGCCATCCATGAGATTGGACATAATAATTTCTGGCCCAGTATTATCTGAAATAAAAGGAACTTCGTATGTGGTAATATTATCTGCCAAATCGGTTGCCTCTATTTTTAAGAAGTTTTCACCATCGGACAGCTCTGAAGTATTCAGGTTGACTTCATAAATATCTTCTGTAATCTCTTCTAATAATGTATCGTTCAAATAAGTTTTCACAGAATTCAGCCCCTCATTATCACTTACGTTAAAAGTAACTGCATTGGTGTCTCCACCTATAACTTGTCCATCGGCAAGTGAAACTTCGGTAATAGAGGGTAACTCATTGTCAATATGGATAACTTGTTCCTTGGATGTTTCGTTTCCAGAACTATCGGTTACCGTCACTTTAAGAGTATAATCCGTAAATTTAGCTGTAAGATTATTTTTGGATGTATAATTAGATACGTCAATGGTTATCTGATAAGGTGCTGTGCTATCTTCGCCTACTTTCTCATTATTTATAAAGGCTTCTACTTTTGCCACTCCTCCCGCATCTTGGGCATCAATCTCTATAGTAATTTGATTACTGACGACTGGAGGTTCAGAACTTGTTGAATTTGAATTTCCGGGTATTGAAAAATCAACTTAGGGAGCTATTACATCTGGCTCTGGAGTTGGGTCCGAAGAATCTGAAGAACATGAAAGAAACATTATTAATGTAATACCTAATAGAATGAGTCGATTGAAATTTTTCATTTATTTCTTTAAAATATTGTGATGATTATTTAAGAGGATTTCCGTTTGTCATTCTAATCAAATAAAAAGTGATTAGGATAGAAATAATTCTCTTTCCAAGGGCTAGGGTTGTCATAAATGGACTCTCTTTCTGGAGAAATCATATACCATTTTTCATTATTTTGAATTACTTTTCGTAGGTAGTCATCGTAAGAATTAAGATCCTCATATCTAATTACTTCAACCTGTCGCTGGTCTTTGTTTTCGATACTTTCAAAAGTTTGATTATTGTATTTGTCGATAAATAGCCATTCCTCAAGTTCTTCCGGTAGCGCAGGTAGTGGAACTGTTGAATTGTTTTGGCTATCAAAAAGGATATGCCATCTGTAGGTAGCATTGTTGCCATCCAACACGGTTTGATGACCGCCACTTTTTGGAGAAAATGAATCCGAAATACTTAACCTTCCTACAAAATCCTGATTATTTGTGTTTTTGTCTATAGTGAAAGTGTTTTCTTGAAAAGTGTGGCTCAATGTCCAATTGCTACCATTGTAGGTTTTATTTGGTTTGCCAGTATGGTCTATTTTGTAATTAAGGTATGTTAGTTCCGTGATATAGTTATTGAAATTATTGTCCAACCAAAAATTATATTCAGATTCGATATCTATATTAAACGTGTATGGGTATATGGCGTGAAAGATATTATTCGAATAATCAACTGTATCTTCATAAACAAAGATTTTTAGACTTGGGTCTTTGGATATAGAAGTGTTAAGATTTGGATATTCAAAGCCTTCCAATGTCATACCTTCAGAAGAAAACAGGTCGGGGGTTAGTTTAAACCCCTCTTCTAACATGTTTTTGTGAAAAAACGCATACTGGGCAGTGTTCTGATCAGTATTGACCATATGGAAATAGATGTTATCCGTCGCAAATTGGTTGTCATAACTCTTATATCTTCCCACTGAAATTTTGTTGTTTGTATTTGAATAATTGCAGCTACAATTGTTGCCCCCTATGCTATAATCAAACCCTTGGGCACCTATTGCGATGGTCTCCGTGGTATTTTCATCCCAAAAACCTTCAATAGGGAATTCTTCGGGACTTACACGGTCAAAAAAGTTAGATGAGAAAATGGGATAATTATTAATGTTTATTTCGTTTAGGACGGAACCTTTTATATTCTGAATAGTAGCTAGTTGATTAGCCTCACCATTGTAAGCCGCAAATTTTTGGGCAAAGGTCAACATAAACTCTTCGTTTTCCGTGATATCGGTGGTAGTACTTATGGTTACGGTTTTTTGACCTGTTTCCAATTTTTCAATGCCTAACAGTTCACCAGTCATACTTGATGCAAATATGTAAAAGGCAACCAGTTCTGGGTTGTCAATTTGCTCTGGAAAATTAACGGTTATGAGTTGGGTCTTTGATTCAATAGTTATTGTTTGTTCTTTGGACGAAGTATTTCCAGAGGTATCCGTTGCATCCACCCGTAAGGAATAATTTTGGGATTTGGATGTTAGGGATTTAGTTGCATATCCCGATAGATCAACCACAATAGTGAAGGGTGCGGTGCTATCCTCTCCAACTTTTTCATTGTCTATAAAGGCTTCCACTTTTGCTATACCGTTCGCATCTTGTGCATTAATATTGATTTCCATCTGGTTGCTTACCACAATGGGTTCGGAACCACTAGAGGCCGCGGTAATGGTGAAATTAATGGTTGGAGCTACTGTGTCGGGTTCAGGTGTGGGGTCATCGGAGTCCGATGAACATGAACATAGGATGCCAAATGCAATAAGCAAGGTAGCTGTTGGTCGTAAAAAATTCATTGCGTTAGTTTAGTTGGGAGAAAATTAAGTTTTTCTAGAAAAAAAACATGGTTTTTCACGTCAAAAAAGTAAGAAAATTCGTTAATCAATTGTATTTCAGTATATGATGATTTATAAATAATCAACTATAGCTAAATCCTTATTAGCTCGAGCTATTAATATAAATTATATCCAATCAATCAATCTTTTGAAACCTTCACAAAAACAATTGTGAATATTAACTCAAAACATGAAGGTTAAACCTCATCGAGAACAATTAGCCATTGGTTGATGATAGGTTTAGCAATTCTCTAGTCAATCAACCAATCGTCAATAGTAATATGATAGTCACTTTCAGTGGCAATGAATATGGATTCGATTTTGTCAGAAATCAAATAAGCCTTTTGATTATTTGCGATTACTTCTCTGATATAATCATCATATCCAACAATGTTTTCATATTTCTTAATTTCTACTTGCCCTACTTGAAGTGGATTAGTTGAAAAGGCTTCGTAAAATTCCCAAGATTTAATTGCTTCGGGCAATTCTGGAATTTGAATCGTAGTTATCTCTTGACTATTAAAAATAAGTTCCCAACTGTATGGAATATAGTCTTCATCAATAATGGTCGTTCCCAGGGTTATTTTTCCCAAAATATCATCAGTACTATTTTTTTGAATGGATATAGTGCTCCCATCCAATGAATAATCCAGAGTCCAATCCAAAGGGGATATAGTACTTTGCGGCAAGTCTGTTTGATAGGTATAATAATTTCCCAATGATAACTCAAAGGCATAATGCTCAAAGATTTCGTTATAGTAGTAATTTATTTTGTTATCAGTTATGGTTCTGTCAAATCCAGGATCTACATGGTGGTAAAAATTATTTTCGAAATCACCTTCATTAAAATAGCCGAGGATTCTATAATGGAAATATGTATTGGGTTGACCCGATGTATTGGTGATTTGAATTTCTCTTTTTTCAACACCTTTATCAGTAAAATCATCGTATGATATTAAATCATCACTATCAATATCCCATGCTGTTGTCAAATATTTGTAATCATCTGTAGTAAAGTTTCTCTTCACAAAATATAAGGAGTCAGGAGATGGATTATTACAATCAATGCAGTTAGACCTATCTACTCTAATATTGTCTAAATTATTCTGGTCCAACACTCCTACATATCTATTGCCAAAAACATACAGCTTATCACCAGAAGTGTCATTAAATCCAGATGCCTGAAAAATATTAATACCTGGATAGGGTTCGAATATTGGGTAACTGCCTAGATTTATTTCAGGAAGCAACTCCTGTGTGATACTAGCAATGGTACTGAATTTTGCGCCATAAACGGTCAATTCAGCAAATGTCAGCATATATAATTCATTTTCAGATACATCTTTAAGGGTACTAATAATGATACTATTGTCATTCGGATTTACTTTTTTAACTCCCATTAATTCGCCATCCATGGTGGAGGCAAATATGTAAAATTCAATAAGTTTTGAGTTCACATACGCATCCGGAATATTTATTGTAATCAAGGGGGTCTCATTGATAACGGTAATCATTTGCTCTGAGGAAGACTTGTTTCCAGAGATATCCGTTGCATCCACCCGTAAGGAATAATTTTGGGATTTGGATGTTAGGGATTTAGTTGCATATCCCGATAGATCAACCAAAATAGTGAAGGGTGCGGTGCTATCCTCCCCAACTTTTTCATTGTCTATAAAGGCTTCCACTTTTGCTATACCGTTCGCATCTTGTGCATTGATATTGATTTCCATTTGGTTGCTTACCACAATGGGTTCGGAACCACTAGAGGTTCCTGAAATGGTAAAATCCAGTGTTGGAGCTACTGTGTCGGGTTCAGGTGTGGGATCTTCGGAGTTGGAGGAGCAGGAATACAAAAAGATGGTGGCTGCCAATAGCAGCATAATAGGACGTAAAAAATTCATTGCGTTAGTTTAGTTGGGGGAAAATTAAGTTTTTCTAGTAAAAAAACATGGCTTTACGCGTCAAAAAAAGTAAGAAAATTCGTTAACCAGTTGTATTTTAGTATATGATGCTTTATACAAAGTAGGCAATCCCGATTCCTAAAATAATGACCATTAATTTTCGAAGGTTAAAGGCGTGCCCTTGCGCACTTTCAAACAAAATAATGGTCGATATATGGAAGAATACCCCAATGGCCAATGCAGTAAACAAGTGGCCGAAATTAGCCACTATCGCAGATGTGGAGATATAACTTCCTAGGGGCGTCATCAAGGAAAAAGCACCGATGAACAATAGGGTGGTGCTCAGTTTCATTTTTGAATTGATCAAAAAAATACTCAGGATAATGGCTATTGGAATTTTGTGGATGATAATCCCGTAGAGGATAGAGTCGTTGTCATGAATGGGAACTCCTTCTACCAGGGCATGTATGGACAAACTCAGAAATAATAGCATCGGAAACTTGTTTTCTTTCAACTGTATGTGCATATGTCCATGCTCCGCTCCTTTGGAGAAAAACTCTAAAAACACTTGCAGAAGAATACCCCCCAAAATAAATAAGGCTATGGTTTTTGGGTCATGTCCATTATAGACATCCGGTAATAGTTCAAAAAATGTTAGCGATAATAAAAATGCCCCACTAAAAGCCAACAGGAGTTTAATGTTGTGGTTATTTTTTGGTTTTGTGAACCAAACAAATCCAAACCCGGCCCAAACAGCCAAAATGGGTATGATATAAATTATAGCGGAAGGAAAATCCATAGGTGGAATTAAAGGAGCAAAAATAGCCTATTTTTGCGTAAAGTTTTTAAGATAGTATGGCAGGGAATTTTAAGATGATGGCCAAGACCCTTTACGGGTTCGAGCCTATTTTGGCAAAAGAGCTACGTAATTTGGGCGCAGGTCATGTGGAAGAGGGAGTTCGTAATGTAACTTTTGAAGGAGATACGGGTTTTATGTACAAAGCTAATCTTTGTCTTAGGACCGCACTAAAGGTTTATAAACCCATCAAAACATTCAAGATTTTTAACGAAAAGGACCTTTACAGACATATTTACGATTTGGATTGGCCCGATTTTTTTGGTGTGGAGAAAACTTTCGCCATCGACAGTATTGCCAATACAGAGGTTTTTGACAATACCATGTTTGTATCCCTAAAAGCCAAGGATGCCATCGTCGACAAGTTCAGAGAAGTAGTACGAGAACGTCCAAATGTGAAGACCCAAGACCCGGATGTCCGAATCAATATTCACATTTTTAAAAATACATGTACGGTTTCTTTAGATAGTTCGGGTAGTTCTTTGCACCAAAGAGGGTATCGTATCTTAACGAATATTGCTCCTATCAATGAAGTATTGGCTGCTGGTCTGCTACTTAAAACTGGATGGGACGGTCAAACCGATTTTTTTGATCCTATGTGCGGTAGCGGAACTTTTCTTATTGAAGCAGCCATGATTGCATGTAATATTCCTGCAAACATCAACAGGGAGTCTTATGCTTTTATGCATTGGAACGATTATGATGCTGAGCTTCACAATAAAATCGTGGATGCCAGTTTAAAGAAGGTCCGAGAGTTTCATCATAAGATTATTGGCTATGATAAGGCGCCTTCTGCAATTAGAAAGGCGCAAGAAAATGTAGATCATGCCAACTTATCAGATTACATTATCTTAGAGCGTAAAGACTTTTTTAGAGCCGACAAGCCAGTTGATGGTAAACTGCATATGGTGTTCAATCCGCCCTATGGAGAACGATTGCCTATTGATATGGAAATTTTCTATGGTAAAATCGGAGATACCTTTAAAAAAGTTTATCCCGGAACAGATGCTTGGTTGATTACTTCCAACTTGGAGGCACTAAAGCACATCGGCCTAAAGACATCCAAAAGAATAAAGACCTTTAATGGTAAATTGGAAGCTAGATTGGTAAAGTACGATATTTACGAAGGGAGCAAGAAGGGGAAATACCAAGACAGTAATTAATTCTATACACAACAAATATCAAAAAGGTTTGTACAAAAATGTATTTGGTATAAATTCAAAGAATTGTTTAGATTTGAAATGTGTTTAAAACACAGTTAACTAACTCAACCAAATTTGTAAAAGGAGTCCACTGGGCTCCTTTTATTTTTCGGACCAAACGGCCAGTTCGTTGCCTGATGGGTCTGTAAAATGGAATCTTTTACCTCCTGGAAACTCAAAGATTTCTTTGGTGATGGTTCCTCCGGCAGATTTCACTTTCTCCCTAATTTCAACTAGGTTTTCGTAATATAAAACAATAAGGGTTCCATTGACTATTGGGGCTTGGGTCAACTCAAAACCACCAGCAACACCACTCTCGGAAAAGGAGGCGTAGGTAGGACCGTAATCGGTAAAAGTCCAACCAAAGGCTTCATTATAAAATACCTTGGTTTTCTCCAGATCTGTTGACTTGAACTCGATATAATCAATCGGTGCGGCTTTCATCTATTGTTTGTTTTCTTCTTTCTGCTTTTTCGACTTTTTGTAAAGCGGTATAAAGTAGCTAATGGAATAGTTATAGTTCACACCAAAATTACTTCCATCCGTAACCTTATTGAACCCTGGAATCCATAGGTTGGGAAATTGTTCGTCTTCCGTATTGGTCACCAAAAAGCCCATTCGGGCACTCATACCTACAAAAATATTGGCAAAGAGCTCAACTTTTGCTCCTACTACAAATTCGAGCCACGAAGCGGATAGACCATTAAACTCTCTATTTGGGTTTTCACCGGGTAAAAAATCCGGATTAAAAAACTGATTCGTCTCGTAAAGGCTGTAGTCGTATAACGTATGGTTAAAACTGGCAACTGCATAACGCCCACCAATAGTGATGGCGTTATTCATGCCGAACCAGTTTTCATAGGTATTTAAATCGACTCCAGCTTTAATATAGCTGCCAGAGGTTTCATAATCGTACAAAAGGGTGTTGTTCAGGGTTTCATCCTGTCTTTTGGTCTCATTACCAATTTCTGCAGCTAAATATAATTTGTGGGTAAGTCGGTAATCACCTACCAATTCAAGTCCAGTATAATCTTCATCAATAAATGAGAGTATCAGTTTGCTAATGTCGGCACCTACGCGCAGCCCATATTGATCCTTGTACTCTATGGTATCTTTTTGCGAGAGATCTATTGGCTCGCTTTGTGCTAGTGCCAAAACAGGCAGCAGCCCAAATAAAATACTAATGAAATATTTTAACATGGATGCTATCGGTATTTTTTACATTGGGTTGAACAACCTTGATATCTTGAATCCAGTTTTCTGCACTTGCCGGCACGGTAACGGATACAAGGTTATAGTTGGACACAAAGCCACATGCCCTGGATACAAAAGCTTCTTCTAGCTCGTAAGTAATGGTCAATGTGTCAATGTTGCCTGTTTCTTGTTCAGTTTCATCATCATCAGCGGAACTTGAAATAATCTCATACATGGTAGTGGTAGCATTGCTTCTCAATGGAACTTGCAAGGAATCTGGTGAGTCTGTTCTGTCATTAAAAGAATCGTTGGACAAAACACTGTCAATATCAATACTCTTAATTCGTATTGAGGTAACTTCCTTTGCTTGGGTGGTATCCTCAATATCAAAAAAACCGATGACCAACAGTGGTGTATCGCCATCAACGCAGATGTCATCCTTTTCACAGGAAGATGCATAGTAAAGTATTGATGTAATGAGTAGGATGGGGATTATTTTCTTCATTCCGGTTACCTATGGATTTTAATTCAAAAACTACACCCGTTTTTCCAAAAGTACAACATTTTCAACGTGGTGTGTTTGTGGGAACATATCTACCGGCTGAACTTTTGTTACTTTATATTCCTCTTTCATTAGAGCCAAATCCCTTGCTTGGGTTGCGCTGTTACAGCTAACATATACAATTTTTGGTGGTGCCACGTGCAGAAGCTGCTCAACCACTTGTTTGTGCATACCATCCCTTGGTGGGTCGGTAATAATTACATCTGGTTGTCCATGTGCTTCAATAAACTCATTATTGAAGATATTTTTCATGTCCCCAACAAAGAATTCTGTGTTTGATATATTGTTGTGCAGTGCATTGGTTTTGGCATCTTCAATAGCTTCGGGTACCGATTCGACCCCTACCACTTTTTTGGCGTTTTTTGAGACAAACTGTGCAATGGTACCAGTGCCCGTGTACAGATCGTAAACCAGTTCGTCACCAGTAAGTCCGGCAAAATCCCTCGTTACTTTGTAAAGTTCGTAAGCTTGTTCTGAATTGGTCTGATAAAAAGATTTTGCATTGATTTTAAATTGAAGCCCTTCCATTTCTTCGAAAATATGGTCGCGACCCGCAAAGCATATTACTTCTTGATCGTAAATCGTATCATTTCCTTTGGAATTGATCACGTAGAGTAGGGAAGTTATCTCTGGAAATTTTTCCTTTAAATGGTTTAGCAATAATGTTCTGTTTTCTTCATCATCCTCAAAGAATTGGATGAGCACCATAATTTCCCCTGTGGATGATGTCCGAATCATCAAAGTTCTTAGAAGTCCTTCCTGTTTTCTGGGATTAAAAAAGGCCATTCCATTTTCGTTGGCAAAGTTTTTAACTTCCAATCGTATGGCGTTGGATGGGTCTTGCTGCAAATGACATTTTTTAATGTCCAGAATTTTGTCCCACATACCAGGAATATGGAATCCCAGAGCATTTCTGTCCTCAATTTCAACATCGGAATTAATTTCTTCTTGGGTCAACCATCGGCTGTCAGAAAAAGAGAACTCCATCTTGTTTCTATAAAAATATTGCTCCCTGGAACCTAAAATTGGCGTTATCTCGGGCAGCTCCAAGTTTCCAATACGTTTTAGGTTGTTCTCCACCTCTTTTTGCTTAAAATAGAGTTGGTGCTCATATCCCATATGCTGCCATTTACACCCCCCACATACTCCGAAGTGTTCACAAACGGGTTCTGTTCTTTTATCGGAAAGGGTGTGAAAGTTGGTGGCAACGCCCTCAAAATAAGCTTTTCGTTTTTTTGTCGTCATCACATCCACCACATCTCCTGGAACTGCATTGGTCAGGAAAATTACTCGTCCATCCGGGGCTTTCCCCACAGATTTTCCCTTGGCTCCTGCATCGACTACCTCTACGTTTTCAAACGTTTTTCTCCTTCTGTTTTTACGCATGCCGCAAAAGTAAGTTCTTTTTGGTATTTCACAGAACGCAGCCTCTTAAATTGCATGTAAACTTTGGATTGTTTGCACTAGAATAGCCCTAGGAAAATTACATTTTCATCAATTAATTTGTAATTTGCGGGCACTCCAAGGGATGATTTCTCTCCCACGCTGCTTTTTCGCCCCGATAGCTATCGGGACTTCGAAAGAATAAAGGTACAGTAGGAATGGTTATTTTATCAATTTTAATCATTTAATGAAATGGCTGTTTTAGAGCATTTAACGTCGCAGCAAGCGATAGATTTGGAAAACAAGTACGGAGCACACAATTATCACCCACTACCCGTGGTTTTGAGCAAGGGTGAAGGTGTTTATGTGTGGGACGTAGAAGGAAAAAAGTATTATGATTTCCTCTCGGCATATTCTGCCGTGAACCAAGGGCATTGTCACCCCAAAATTGTTGGCGCCATGGTGGAGCAAGCAAAAACATTGACCTTGACTTCGAGGGCTTTTTATAATGATATGCTTGGGAAGTATGAAAAATTTGCAACCGAGACTTTTGGTTTTGATAAGTTATTGCCCATGAACACTGGGGCGGAAGCAGTGGAGACCGCCTTGAAAATTTGTAGAAGATGGGCGTACCAAAAGAAAGGTATTCCAGAAAATCAAGCCAAAGTAATTGTTTGTGAAAACAACTTTCATGGTAGAACAACCACTATTATTTCTTTTTCGAATGATGAAGTGGCTCGGGAAAATTATGGCCCTTACACCGAAGGATTTGTGAAAATCGAGTATGATAACTTAATAGCTTTGGAAAGTGCCTTAAAAAGCAATCCGCATGTTGCCGGATTCTTGGTGGAACCCATTCAGGGTGAAGCAGGGGTTTACGTACCATCGGAAGGATATTTAAAGGAGGCCAAGGCCCTTTGTGAAAAATATAATGTGCTTTTTATTGCAGATGAAGTCCAAACAGGTATTGCCAGAACAGGCAGATTGTTGGCCACTTGTGGCAATTGTACATGTCCCGATAAAAACTGTAGTGGTACGCCAGAAGTTAAACCAGATATTTTGATTTTGGGTAAAGCGCTTTCTGGTGGCGTTTATCCTGTTTCGGGTGTTTTGGCCAACGATAATATCATGGGGGTGATTACACCTGGTAGTCACGGAAGTACTTTTGGTGGAAACCCTGTCGCCGCAGCTGTAAGTACGGCTGCCTTAGAGGTAATCAAGGAAGAAAATTTAGCACAGAATGCAGAAGAATTGGGGGAATTGTTCCGTGAAGAACTAAATAAATTCATTCCAACTTGTGATTTGGTGGTAAAGGTTAGAGGCAAGGGATTGCTGAATGCCATCCTGATCAACGATACTGAAGACAGTTCCACAGCTTGGGATATTTGCATGGCCTTAAAGGAAAACGGCTTGTTGGCTAAACCAACGCATGGTAACATTATTCGCTTCGCGCCACCTTTGGTGATGAACCGAGAGCAATTGATGGATTGTGTCTCTATCATCATCAAAACACTTGGTGAGTTCAATAAATAATTAAGGATTTTAGGTTACTGTGGCCTCTAGTAAACGAAGTTGTTTTTTATAAGAGTTAAAACTAGCTTCAATACCTATGGGAAGGGTTGAGTTTTGGGGTATGTGCCCAAAGCTCATCCCATAAACCGCAGGTATGTCCAAGGGGGCGATCCTGTCCATGATTACTTCTCTAAGGGTAAAGTTTTCGGTGGTTCGTTTACGGTCGCAGCCTTTACATACCCCAAAAATAATCCCTTTGGCTTTAGTAAAACTTGTAACGTTCGCAAGTTGGGTAAGCATACGATCTATACGGTAGGGTGCTTCTTCCACATCTTCCAAAAAAACGAGTTTATCGGTAAAATCGATTTCATACGGAGTTCCGATCATGGCTGTTATCAGGGAAAGACTGCCCCCGACAAGTTCTCCTTGACTAACCCCTGGGGTGATGGTATACCGGTAGTATTCACTGTTCCTGTATTGTTTTGGATCGCTAAGAATGGCATTTTTAATGGGGAGGGATTCTTGGGGTTCCATCAAAACCTTTTTAAAATAGGCCTGACTATACTCGTCGTCCAGTGTGCTGCCTACTGGTCCATGAAAGCAAACAAGACCGGTTTTTTTGTAAATAGTGTTGATCAATGCGGTAATATCACTAAAACCAATCAATGCTTTCGGATTATTTTTGATGGACTCATAATCCAACATATCTAGGATACGGGTGCACCCATAACCGCCTCTGGCACAAAGTATCGCATCTATGTCAGGGTTGGTGAACATTTCGTTCACATCCTTGGCACGTTCTTCATCGGTATTGCTGAAATAACCATAATTACCTTTAATTCGCTCGGTATGATAAGTTTTAAAACCCATTTTTTGCAGAGTTTCCAAAGCAAGATAGAGCGTTTCCGGTTTTACCGCGAACCCAGGAGCGACCAAACCAATGGTATCGCCCGATTTCAATTTTTTTGGTTTTATTTTAGGCCTGGGGAAATGGATAGGTTCGTTTCCCCAACTTTTTTGCTGCAATAATGTGGCGGCGCCAAGCATTGTCGCCGACTTTAAAAAGCTTCTTCTTTTGGACATTTCAAATTGGGTTAAGCAACACAAAGATAAAAATGAACAAAGTTAGAAGAAAAGCAGAAACTAATCGCTGTTTCTTTCCTCTCTGCGCAATTGTCTCTGGATTTTCCTAATAGCTGATTCAATGGATTTTTCGGGTTCTATGATGTTGTATTCCCCCCAGAAATCGGGATCAGAAAAACCCGAGGCCTCATCACTTAGGATTATTGACTTTTTGATTCTTTCCCTATATCTGGGCCTATCACCGGTTATATTTTTTTCCCAGTCCGTAATCGCCATTTCAGCAGTCATGCTATATACCGAATTGAACCATTTATCTTCCCAATCCACTTTAAATTCCATAAAGACGCTACTATAACCGTAATACCACTTCCCATTTTTTTCTCTATAATTAACGCGGTAGGAGACTTCTGTTGGCCAAACATCCACCTTTGCTGGTTTTCTTCTCACAAAAAGTTGGGCTGCTTTGTTTCTATCGGTAATGTTCAATGAAAAAGTGGCACTGGTCAGTACTTTATTTTCAACATCTATATATAATTCACCTTGATATAGAGGTTCCAGTATACCTTCATATTGATCAAATTTAATAACATAGATCAATCTGTCATTGGTTCTTGTAGAACGGTCGAATGTGAATTGATAGTTGGGAAGGGCTTCAGCAGAAAATATATATTCTGGATACTTCATCATATCCACATATAGTGTGTTGTATGGTCCGCCCTGAAGTTTGAGCGCTACTGTATCCAATTTGCTATAATCTGTACTTTTTCGGGCTTTGTAAAGTTCAACGGCATCGTCTCGCACCGAACTATATGGTGTTTTATAAATGTTTACCACCGCTTCTGCCAAAGATACATTTCTTCTTCTCCTTTTTATGGTCTCCCTGTAAAAGGCAGTCATATATGTTGGGTCGTCAAAATAATTTTCATCCCTGTTATTAAGGGTTTCCTTTACCAAGGCTAAAGCATCTTTGGGTACATTGATATTTATTTCCGAAAGTCGAGTTACCGAAACCTGTAACGAAATCTCATTTTTTTCGGGTTCAAGACTGGTTATGGGCACTATTTTGGTCTTGTAGCCCAAAAAAGAAACCACTAGGTTTTTATTGAGATACTCTTTTGGCACTTTTAACAGAAAGCTACCTTCTGTATTGGTAATAGTGCTAATATTGGTCCCTTCAATGGTAATTGTAGCGAACACCAAGGGTTTGTTGCTCGACTCCTCCGTTACTTCTCCACTATATTGATTATAATCAACCGATGCGTCATCTTGCTGGAATGCTGAGGATTCTTTTGGGGTTAGCATTGCCAAGGTATATAATGCCGATAACAGCAGTACCTTATATTTTATATTTATAAATGATAATGGGGTTTGTAATGACATATCTGCAATTTTTTCTTTTTACTAAAAATACGAAATTTTGAAGATAAGTCTCTACTTAGTTGTTGTTAAAAACTAAATAATCCTCTCAGAATCAGCTATTCTTTTTAATCAACCATAAAGAGTGCATTGGCAAAGAACAACTTTCCATTTTCCCAAAACCCTCGGAACAAAGGATTGTCCACCATATAAACTACTTGACCACGTCCAAAGTTTTCCACTCCGAATACTAGGGATTCCGAAATCCTTTTCTGTGCATCGATTCCAGCAAAGCCGGAAAATGGCTTGGTGTTTTGTTCCAAGTATACTGCGTTTCCATTATTCAAGTATTCGTAGGCACTGCTTCCTAGTTTTAAGGAAAAATAGTCCGAACCATAGCCATAGGCCAAGGGATTGGAATTGTCTACCTTGGTTTTAAAGATAGCTCCCGTAATTGCCCCTTTGATACGTTCCCGCTCCCAATCTTTATATGGTTGCGGTGAGTTTTCGCTGGAATCTTTTTCCATTTTCTTTTTCTTAATGCCAAACCCTTTTTCACCATCGAGGGCATCTATGGAGCCTCCCATGGCAATAATTTTACCTCCTTGTCTTACCCAATCTTTTAATTTGGATAGTTGATCCTCATTAAAATGATTGCCATATCGTCCATCGGGCAACACCAAAATGTTGTACTCGTTTAAATCCACTCTATTGGCGTAATCATCATCTATTACGGTCAATGGATAATGCAATTGTTGTTCAAAAAAGTGCCAGATTTCACCAAAGCGAAGCGTTGAGGTCGGTCCACCGGACAGCACAGCAATTTTTGGCCTAGTGATCATTTGTATGGATGAAGAACCAAAATCTTTCCCAGAATCCACGAAACCGGTACTGGTTGGGGTAATATCCTTTTTAAATTTTGTAGCAATGGTTTGTAGTGTTTGGATAAAACCTTCTTTGTTTTCGTTGTCACCTTTGGTGATGATCAATGTGCCACGATTAAAAGATTTACCTTCAATGGTAAAGGGGTGGTCCGCTTTACGAACGCGAATTCCTTCGTTGAGGAGCGCTGCCAAAAAGCGCGCATCGTCCATGCTGTTCCAATCAGTTAGGAAGGCATAACTTCCACGGCTAATATTTGATGAAACCGATGTTTCCTGTCCATTTTGAGCAGAAACTGAAGATGAAGAGGCAATGGCATCCAAGCCGTAGGCATAGGGTAGGGACCAAGCTGTGATATCATAAGTCAATGAATCTGAAAGTTTGGCATTTGGTTCAAATAATACCTTTACCAATGTGCCTTTGGGTTGATCGGTAGATACTACCATACCATTTTTATTGATGGATAGGCTACCGCTGTTGCCTGTACTGTAACTATGACCCCGATAAGAACCACTGGTCAAATCACCATACTCAATGTTGTGTTTTTCCAAAAGTGATTTTAGAGCGTCCAATTTGTCCTTCTCACCTCTTAAAACATAACTTTTAAACGTAAAATCTTTGTTTTGATGGAATTTCCTGAATTCTTCATTCAATTTTTCCGCATTTTGGGAAGCAACCTCTACGGTGGAAAGTCCAGTCGTAAAATGATGGGCTATACGGTCTTTTAAGGTAAGTGTATCACCAATGTTGGTAATCACTCCTAGTCCAGCTCTTCCGCTACCTCCTTGCTCGTAGGTCATACCAATGGAGCCATTATAAATGGGATAGGTGTCGCCATAACTTGGGTACAACAGGTCAAAAACTTCTTTGGTGAAATAGAACCATCCGTTGGCATCAAAGTATTTAGCATGATTTCTACCCAAGGTAACTTGAAAATCACGTTGGAAATCGGTAATCACTTCGTGATAAGGCTCGGCTGCAGGAGCAAAATAGTATGGGTTGTTCACGCCTTGCTCATGAAAATCCACGTGCACGTGGGGCAACCATTGGTTGAACATTTTTAGTCTTTGCTGGCTTTCTACTTGTGTTAGCCATGCCCAATCACGATTAAGGTCGAACATGTAATGGTTGCTACGTCCGCTCCACCAACCTTCATGGTGTTCCTTGCTATTGGGGTCCACTTGATAAGGTGTGTTTTTATATTGATTATACCAGTTACTGTATCTGTCACGCCCATCAGGATTGATACATGGATCCATGATGACAACGGTATTTTCCAAGTAAGAACTCTTTTTGGTCAAAAGTTCATAAATGGTTTTCATGGATGCCTCCGTGCTAACACTTTCATTTCCATGTACGTTATAGCTCAACCAAACAATTGCTTTGGAAGAATTTCCTGTACCTTGGGCATCCTTTAAATGTTCTTGTCTGATGGTTTCTAGGTTGGAAAGATTTTCTGCCGTGGAAACATAGGCTAAAATTAAGGGTCTACGTTCGTTGGTCTTTCCGTAAACGGTAAGCTTTACCCTTTCCGGAGCGGAATCCGCTAAATATTCGTAATAATCCACCACCTCATGATGGCGCGTAAACTGTGTTCCGAGTTCGTACCCCAAGAATTCCGATGGGGACTTTAATTGTTGTGCAAATGCGGAGATTGATACTAAAAAAATGAGGGATAATAAATATTTGGTCATGCTTGGGTTAATTAGTTCTACCAAATCTACTAATAAATTAAAGCAGAATCCTAATTTTAGGGGAGCTTACCGTTAAAAATGGCAAAAAATTCAATTAACGTATTTTTAGGATGAGAAAAAAAGAAGAGACTTATCTTTGAACACCTCATTACAGTTTGAATGGAAGTAGAATGTATATCCTTTAAGGAAACCGGTTATTTTTCCCAATTAATTTGTGACTATCTCGATCAAAAAAAAGACTTATCCCCTTTTTTTAATAGATACCCAGTACCCGAGAACTTTGGTGATCAAATCAAGGAGAAAGCGGCCAATTATCCGAAAGAACACCGATCTGTATTGGTTCACTCGTTAAAGAAGCAGTATGAGCGCATCGAGGTCTCCAAAGCGACCCAAGAGAATATCGATGCGTTGTCCAAGGAGACGACTTTTACGGTAGTCACAGGTCACCAGCTGAATTTATTCACTGGTCCGTTGTACTTCCTATATAAAATCGTTTCCACAATTAATCTGGCCAAAAAGCTGAACAAAGCACATCCGGAAAACCATTTTGTGCCCGTGTATTGGATGGCTACGGAAGACCATGATTTTGATGAAATCAATTATTTTAATCTGCATGGAAAAAAGGTGCTCTGGAACAAAAAAGCAGCTGGGGCAGTAGGAAGATTGTCCACAGAAGGATTGGAAGAGGTTTTTGATGTATTCGCGGCCGAACTTGGAAATTTGGGGTTTACGGAAAGTTTGAAAGCGCTATTTAAAAAGGCATATTTAGAACACCAAACGCTTACAGAAGCTACACGATATTTGGCTAATTCCCTATTCGGCGACCAAGGATTGGTAATTGTTGATGGAGATGATGCGGAACTGAAGGAATTGCTGGTCCCCTATGCCAAGAAAGATATTCTGGAACATGCACCTTACGAGAAAATATCGGAAACCATCTATGCTTTGAGTGAGGTTTCCTCCGATTATAACATTCAGGTAAATCCGAGAGAAATCAATTATTTCTATCTTAAAGATGCTCTGCGCGAACGCATAATCCTTAAAAAGGGAAAATACCATGTAATCAATACCCAAGTTGATTTTACCAAAGAAGAACTGCTGGATGAGCTTGACTCGCACCCAGAACGATTTTCTCCCAATGTGGTGGCACGTCCATTGTACCAAGAGGTGATTCTACCTAATGTATGTTACATCGGTGGAGGAGGGGAGCTCGCCTATTGGTTGGAGCTCAAGTCCTATTTTGATAATGTAGGAGTAACATTTCCTATGCTGATGCTTAGAAACTCAGCTTTGTTGATCTCGGAAAAACAGTCCGAAAAAGTGGAAAAGATGGGATTAAAAGTATCTCATTTGTTCATGAAACAACATTCCCTTATCAATAAAAAGATACGGGACATTTCTAATATCGATATTGATTTTGCCCCACAGAAAAAATTACTGGAAGAGCAGTTTAAACACATGTACGAATTGGCGGAGCAAACCGACCAAAGTTTTTTGGGCGCCGTTAAGGCACAAGAGGTGAAGCAGAAAAAAGGCCTTGACAACCTTGAAAAACGATTGTTGAGGGCACAGAAACGAAAGCTAAAAGATCAAGTGGTTCGTTTAACGGAGCTTCAAAATGGATTGTTCCCGAATCAATCACTACAAGAGCGACAACTCAATTTTTCTGAGATGTATTTGCAAATGGGAGACGAATTGATTCCTTTATTGTTGGATATATTAGACCCCTTTTCTCAAGACTTTACAATTTTAAAATATTAATAGAGGGGGCTAAATCTGCTGGCCAATGTAGAAAATTCAATCTTTTTCAAAAAAAGATTAAAACCAAGGTAGGGTATTTATTCCCTCGGTTGTTCCTTAGTTGTAAATAGCTATGAAAATTTAAATTTTGAGTTGGTTAACTCATATGTTTAGGTTGGTTTTGATTTTATTGAAAGCCCCGGAGTGGTTCCCGGGGCTTTTTGCTTTTTACAGGTTTATGTTTGTTTAGAGCTTAATTTTATTGATTTTGTTTGGTTCTGGCTTTTGCATCTTCCATAAGTTTGTTGAGTGCACCATTGGCATTACAGTCACCAAACTCTGGTCTTGATACTTCAATCAGTTCATTCTTATCGAAAATATTAAAACTGCCTACTTCTTTCTCCTCCCCATTGATGATGATAAAATGAGCAAATTCCTTGGTGTCGTGGTTGTATGTAAATCCGGCTCCACCAATGCCATTGGTAAGTTCCTGAACACACGCCTCCACGTTATCTTTTAATCCTTCCAACTCTTCCACTGTTGGCAACTGGTCAACAATGTCCTGTGCTTCTATCCGAATGCCATCCGCCTCTTCAATATATTTAACATTATCCGCCGCCTCCAAGAGTTGTGCTTTTTGACTGCTTGTTAGTACGGTCTCATTAATGGTTACACTTCTTGATGCAGTCATGGTCCAGAGGTCGCCACATCCAAAAGTGGGATGCCCATGGATTATGGTTACCGAAAATGTCCTGTTGATTCTATCTAGACTGGCCAAATCGCGCAAAGCAGCTTCCAATTCGGTTCTTGTTGTAGCATCGTCGTTAGATTCATTGACTGCATTGCGTAACCTTGTCAATGCATTTCTGTGTCCCCGGACAATGGCATCGATCTGTCCGGAAAGATTATCGCTACAAAGTATTCTGTTATTATCGCTCAAATAGGAATTGATCGTATTCCTTCCTGTGGTTGTTCCAGCATCAACTGCATCATCAATAGCAGTATTCGCTTGATCAATGATTCCAGGCAAAGCAGCCCTCAAACCTCTTAAACTGAGTTCCAAATCATATTGCGTCTCTGCATCTTCAAGTTCCTGTATTGCATTTTGTGTAGTTTCAATGGCTGCATCGATTTGAGAAGTTACCGTCTCAGGGATGCCATCGGAAAAATTATCCGGCTTTGTAGCAATACATTTGGTTTCATTTGTTGTGAATACAGCCGATGCCCCCCAAACATCATCACCCGAATACACTTCCCCTTGCATGGTAAAAGCCTCTGGGGTTGCCCTTACAGAACCCTCCATACCTTGATTGCCGGTGGGCATTTGGATTTCAAAGGATCCGGATAATCCAATATCGAAGTTGCCCGTTTGTTCAACAAAACCATAGGCATTCATGTCTCCATCGGGCATTAGCGGAATGAAATCTGGCCACCAGGATAAATCGGGGTCAACCAAACCATTAATAAAGGCTTTGGCTGTTACACCATCGTTGGTGGAAGCTTCAGCAACCACTGCTGCACTGCCCGAACCAATGGGGAAACCAAAAGATATGAAAGAGGTTATTTCCATTGACAGGTCAAGTTTGCCATTAATGCCTGCCCTATAAGTTACCCCAAAATCCGACTCCATTGGTTCATTAAAATCAAGATCAGCACTGAAACCCCTGTTTTGGTAATACATACCGGAAGCCTCCAATAATTTAAAGAATGAAACTGTTCCACCGGTCACCTGATTGGCTTGGAACGAAACGACATTCCCTTGCACCGGATTGGTAGGTTCGTACATAAAGTTGGAGCCAAAGGACCCTCCAAAACTTACACTGGACAATTTGTTATGGCTTGAACTGCTGTCCCCGTTGGAATTGTCGCTGTTGTTATCGTCGCCACCCAAGGCATCACCTCCTAATGAAAAGAAGAACATGGGGTCTGTATAATCTGCAATGAATGTAATATGTCCGCCCACAGGTGCCCCTATGGAGAGCGGTTTATGATCGTCGGGATCGTTATTGACTCCAAGTTTTAATTCCAATCCAGCTGAAACTGCAAAAACAAAATAAGAGCGTTCATCAATAAGCTTAATTTCAAAATCACGATTCTCATTCAGAAATTTACCTGTAAAGAATCCAATATCTGCTTGAACAGGTGTTTCAAATTCAAAGTAGTTGGTAGGTGCAGGTATTTCTGAGGTGCCGCTGATACTTTTTAGCGTGCCATCATCATTAAATTGAACATCGAGGTCTGCTTTGGCAAAAACGATGGTTTCTTCCTCGGTGTCCAGGCTAAGGGAACCGTCAACAAGATAACCGTTTGCCGTTTCCGTTACAGTTCCCTTAGGGTTCAGGTCATCATCTGTTATTGCATCACCGGTGTCTGCACTGGTGCATTGATCAGGGCATTGATTGGGGTTGCCACAAGGGTTTTCTTCGCAAGGGTCGTTAGCGATAGGTTCTATTCCACTTTCTTTTCCGCAGGAAACAGTCAATGCCACTAAGAACAATAGGCAAATTTTATTCAATGGTTTTAGTTTTGTTTTCATCTTTTTTTGTTTTGTGGTTGAATGTGATTGCTGTTTTGTGCGACTTACTCGGTAACAGTCTGCAGCCCTTAGCCGAGCAAGACCACAAAACGGTGTCAAAAGCTTGACAAAACAAACATAAAGCGCTGATTTTGAGGGTTGAAATAATCAGGGGGGACAAAGGGTGGACATCCCAAAAATATGGGTGGGACAAGAAGTGGACGTGCAATAGGCCCTTATAGGCTCAAGACCAGGTCCTGGAGTGAATCTTCTGTTTGGATATTAAGTTTTTTGCGAAGACGGTAACGTGCTTTTTTAATTCCCTCGTGCGAAATATTCAAGATATTGGCAATCTCTTTTGAGGAAAGGTTCATTTTAAGTAATGCCAATAAACGTAGTTCATTTGGTGTAACTTCTGGAAAACGGGCTTTTACATTGCTATTGAAATCTTTATGGACCTCTTCGAAATACCTAGAAAAGTTTTTCCAGTTATTATCATCCTGTAAATCAAAATCAATGGTCCGAATAAGGTTTTGGTATCCAGTTTTAACAGACTCTTCTTTTTTTAATGCTTCGGCCTTTTGCTTTATACTTTCCAATACCTCATTCTTTTTGGCCAAGTGCAAGGCGTGGGTTGTCAGTTCCTTCTTTTTAAAATCAAGTTCGGCATCTAGCTTTGCCTTTTCAGCTTTATTTCTTTTTAATTTTTGTCGGACTCCATAAAACCCAAATCCAAATACCAACACCGAAAGTCCCAAGCCTCCGCCCAAAAGGTATTTTTGAAGTTTGCTCACTTTCGCTTCTTGTTCCAAAAGGGCAATTTGCTGTTCTTTTTTCTCGGTTTCATATATAGTGCGCAACTCTTCAATTTGTTGCGATTTTGTGGAGTTAAAAATAGAATCGTTTAAAATTATGAACTGCTTTTTATCTTCAAGTGCTTTTTGATATTGACCATTGAGGTCATAAGCTAGGGAACGTCCCTTGTATCCATCCTTTAGCTCGACTAAACTTTTTATGGAATCAGCCAGTTGAATGGCTTCGGTATGGTGTTTTATGGATTCCAAAGGTTCGTTTTTTTCCAATGATAAACTTCCCAGCTCATTCAAGGAACTTACACTGTTGTTAGCTGTTGTTTTACCAAGGTCGATACTTTTCTTTAGAAATTGCTCCGCTAGGTCAAGATTGCCTTTTTTACGATTGGCCAACCCTAGATTATGGTAGCAGATGGCTTCAAAGCCTTTTCTTCCAGAATTTATCGAGATTTCCAAACTTTTTTTGAAATGCTCAATTCCTTTCTCAATATTGTCAAGGCCTAAATATGCATAGCCAATTTCGGTATGTGTGATGCACTCCCAAAGGTGATTCTCTTGGTCTTCAAAAATTCCCAGCCCTTCCATTAGAGGCTCTAAGGCAGCTTCATCGTTCCCGCGCAAACTTTCAATTCTTCCCACCCCTACCAACATGTCTGCACGTTGTCTTGGATGTGGCTTATTTAGAGAATCCAATCCGCTGAGGCCTGCTAGCATATGTTTTATTCCCAATTCGTAAACCCCTTTATCCATATAGATGGTTGCAATCTCTCTATTGGTTTCAGCAATACGAATACCACTTTTCATATCTATCGCGGTTTGCATTACATCCTCATATAAGGCAATGGATTTATCAAAGTTTCCAGACAGTTGCTCTACCTTCGCAAGACCATTGAGGGTTTTAAACATCCCAACCTTGTTTTTGATATTTTTCCAGATAGGTTTGGCAAGTTGGAAGTAATATCTAGCGGAATCAAAAGAGTAGGTGCGACGATGATAATTGCCATAATTATATAGTGCGTCACCTTCACCTTTTTGATAATCGAATGCCTTGGATAACCGAAGTTGCTCTTTCACGTATGGCAAAACGTCCTCTGGCTTTTTTTTTTGAAATACTTTGTAATAGAGATGGTCTAGCGTTTCAATTTTATCGATGCCCTCGCTTTGGTTTTGATAAACCGTAAGAAGACTATCGAGTGTTGAATCCTTTTGTGCAAATAAAAGACTGGTCGAAAGCAAAAGAAGGCCACCCAAAACGTGGGATATGGTTTTCATGGAGGCTGATTTGCTAACTAAAATAGACATTTTAGCTCAACTTTTTGAAAAAGAGAGGTTTGAGCTATTGAAGAATGCTCTGGTAAATTTTTTAGAACAAATCCTTGAAATGTGATTTTACTTCGAACAGTGTAGCCTCCTTCATGGTATTGAACCTAATATCCGCATGGCCCACTCGTTCTTTGGGACCAATACCAACACTATGGAAATTACCTGCTTTTGCAGCATCGATTCCCTTCTCGGCATCTTCAAAAACGATACAGTTTTCAGGAGGTAAGCCTAATTTTTCGGAAGCGAACAAGAAAATATCTGGTGCAGGTTTGCTTTTGGAAACGCTGTTTCCATCACCAATAACATCAAAAAAGTGGATGGCGTTAAGTTGTTTCAACACCTTGTTGGCATTTTTACTTGCACTGCCCAAAGCCACACTAAAGCCTTCAGACCTGAGGTGTGTCAAAAGTTCTTTGGCACCGGGTAAATAGTCCTCTTGGGTCATACTGTCCAAACTTTCCACATAGATATCATTCTTTTTTGTGGCCAGTTCAACTATGGTTTCTTCATCCAAGAACACCTTATTATGGTCCATAATCACTTTTATGGAATCCATTCTGGAAATCCCCCTAAGCTTTTCGTTCAGGTCACGATCAAATTGCCAACCCATATCGTCCGACAATTTTTTCCAAGCGGCGTAGTGCAGCTCAGCGGTATCTGTGATTACACCATCCAAATCAAAAATGAATCCCTTAATCATGTTCAATCCTATTTTAAAACGCAAAGAAATAATGAAATCAGTTAAGAAAAAAACTATATAAGATTATGTTCTTTTTTGAGATAATGATTAACGATAATCCACGTCGGTTGGCTTGTTGATAACCCGTTGGTATTACCTATGGGAAAAGTTGTTATAAATATCCATTAAAAGATACTTTTGCAACTAAAGCAAATTGCTATTTTTGCCCATGCATAACAACGTACTCATCTTAGACTTTGGTTCCCAGTACACTCAATTGATCGCAAGACGCGTTAGGGAACTCAACATTTACTCAGAAATTAAGCCATATAATAAAGTACCGGAAGATTTATCGGACTATAAGGCCGTTATCCTTTCCGGCTCACCATCTTCGGTGCGATCGGAACAGGCTCCCCATCCCGATTTGTCGGAAATAAAAGGAAAAAAACCTTTGTTGGGTATATGCTACGGTGCACAATACCTGTCCCATTTTCATGGAGGCAATGTAGCACCATCCGCCACCCGTGAATATGGTCGGGCCAATTTATCCTATGTAAACTCGGAAGATGATTTTTTACAAAACATTGGAGAAGGAAGCCAAGTGTGGATGAGCCATAGCGATACTATTAAGGAACTTCCGGAAGGCGCCATTCGTTTGGCGAGCACCCACGATGTGGAAAATGCAGCGTATAAAATTGATGGGGAAACCACTTACGGAATTCAGTTCCACCCAGAGGTGTACCACACAACAGACGGTACAAAGCTGTTGGAAAACTTTTTGGTCAACATTGCAGGGTTAAAGCAAGATTGGACCCCAGATGCATTTGTGGAAACAACAGTGGAGGAGTTAAAGGAGGAGATCGGTGATGAAAAGGTGATTTTGGGGTTGTCCGGAGGAGTGGATTCCAGCGTTGCGGCCATGTTGCTGCACAAAGCCATCGGAGACCACTTGTACTGTATTTTTGTAAACAATGGACTTCTTCGTAAAAATGAGTTCGAAAGTGTATTGGACCAATACGAGCACATGGGGCTCAATGTAAAAGGGGTTGATGCTTCGGCACGCTTTTTGGATGCCTTGAAGGGAGAATCTGATCCTGAAGGAAAAAGAAAAATCATTGGAAGGGTCTTCATTGAGGTCTTTGACGATGAGTCCCACAAAGTGGAAAATGCAAAATGGTTGGCTCAGGGAACGATTTACCCGGACAGAATTGAATCCGTTTCGGCAAGTGGAGGACCATCAGCGGTAATAAAAAGTCACCACAATGTAGGAGGTTTGCCCGACTACATGAAGTTGAAGGTAGTGGAACCCTTGAAAATGTTGTTCAAGGACGAAGTTAGAAGAGTAGGGGCCAGTATGAATATGTCCGCCGAAATTTTAGGAAGACACCCTTTCCCAGGTCCTGGTCTAGGAATCCGTATCTTGGGGGACATTACCGCAGAAAAAGTGGCTATTTTACAGGAAGTAGATGCTATTTTTGTTGATGGATTGAAAAAATGGGGGCTTTATGACAAGGTTTGGCAGGCCGGAGCCATGCTTTTGCCCGTAGATAGTGTAGGAGTTATGGGAGATGAGCGTACTTACGAAAAATGTGTGGCGCTAAGGGCCGTTGAAAGTACCGATGGAATGACGGCCGATTGGGTAAATCTACCCTACGAATTCCTACAAAAGACCTCTAATGATATAATAAACAAGGTTAAAGGCGTTAATAGAGTGGTGTATGACATTAGCTCAAAACCACCGGCAACTATAGAATGGGAATGAAAAAACATATTTTACAACTGGTTTTTACCATGGTCTTTTTATTGGCAATGGTGCCAGTTTCTGCACAGAACTACGCAACGCACGCTGTAAAAGAGGGGGAAACGCTAAAAAGTATCTCTCAAAAATACAGGGTTACACCCTACAGCATCTTACAGGCCAATAAGGAAATTAAAAGTGCTTCCGACGTAAAGGAGAACACCATCCTTATTATCCCTTTGAATGGAACATCTGTTGAAAACAAAACCGAAACAAAGGAAAAACAGGAAGATGAAGAAGTAAAACCAATCCGTTTTACGCGCCATAGGGTAAAAAGGAAAGAAACCATCTTTGGTCTTACGCAGAAATACAATATTACCGAAGAGCAGCTTAAAAGGTACAATACCAGATTATATTCCGAAACACTGGAACGCAGAATGGTACTTCAGATTCCTGTGTTTCCAGAGGTTGACCCCGATGAGGAAAAAGAGTTGGACTTTGATGTCTATACCGTGCTGCCCAAGGAAACCCGTTGGAGCATTGCCCACAAATTTGGCATTAGCGTAGACAGCCTTTTGATTTTAAACCCAGAATTGGACAAGAACACCAATTATTTGGCAGCTGGTGAAGAATTGAAATTGCCCCGACCTAAGGGGGATAGTCTCAAAGAACAAAAAACAGAACTTTTTACATCATACACCGTTCCTCCTAAAATGACGCTTTATAGTTTGGGAAGGGAATATGGTATCCCTACAGATTCCATTGTTAGGTTGAATCCTGAAATCATTAAAGAAGGTGGCCTTAAAGAAGGAATGGTAGTAAGGCTGCCTAAAAAGAAGGAAGATGAAGGAGCGGTAAATACCGATAACTTTATTTTCTATGAAGTAAAGCCCAAACAAAATATTTTTAGAATCACCCAAAACCTTAAAATCACGAGGGATGAATTGTTTCAATTGAACCCTGCTCTGGAAAATGGGTTGAAAGCTGGAATGGTTTTAAAATTGCCCAAAGAAAAGGCTGATGAATTGGAAGTGAAAAATGCCTTGGTCTTGGATAGGATCGATTTGATGGACAGCATCAATGTAGAAAATAGACCCAAATTGGTGTTCATGCTTCCTTTCCGATTGGATAAAGTAAATGTGAATGACAGGGAAAAAGCTCAAGATTTGATTAAAAACCGCAGGGATCTCGCCTTGAGCCTTGGGTTTTACACGGGGGCCATGGTCGCTTTGGACTCGATTAAAAAATTAGGGGTTTCCGTGGATGTTAAAACCTACGATACCCAATTGGACCAGGCTAAGGTCAAAGAGATTCTGAACAGGGAAAACCTAAATGGTGTTAATGCCATTATTGGTCCATTGGCTGCAGGTCCACTGGATGAGGTCGCGGTTCAGGCCTCTGCAAAAAAAATACCTGTGATTGCTCCGATTTCTTCGGATAGCAGATTGAGTCATAGTAACGTATTCTTTTCTGTGCCCAGAGAAGAGGTGCTGCGTGAAAAAATGTTGTCCTATGTGGAAAAGGTCCATAAAGATGAAAATATCATCATAATTGCAGATTCGACCCATCAAGTGGCGCACGATTCCATCTTGAGCAAATTTCCGGGAGCTCAGATCGCAAAGGTAATTGACAATAAGTCGCTGCATTTGGACGAGTTTTTGATTCAACTTTCTGAGGATAAGGAGAACTGGGTGTTTTTGGAAACAGAACAACCGAATATGGTGGCAAGTGTCACATCTATCCTGAACTCGGCAAATACTGCTGAAATTGGTTCGGAGGATCAGCCAGAAATAAACGTTCGTATGTTTACCACAAGCTACAATGGAGCTTTTGAGGATGATGCGGTATCAAATGCTCATTTATCCAATCTTAAGTTTACTTTCTCATCCTTTTATAGAAATACGGGCAGTGATGCTTTCACCAAGGCATATGGCCAAAAATACAATGGACTTTTGCCGGATAGATATGCTATCCGCGGATTTGATGTAACCATGGATGTGCTATTAAAATTGGCTTACAAGAACAATTTATTCGAAACTTCCAAATACATTGGTCTAACAGAATATGCCGGTAATGGTTTTGATTATTTTGATGATTGGACTTCGGGTTATTTTAACCGTGCTTGCTATATTATGGAGTATAATGATTTTAGAATAAAAGAAGTTGAGCCAAAAAATGACAGCAAAAGTAACTTATAACGGTAATCTTCGAACCACTTGTGTGCACATACGTTCGGGAAGCAAGTACATAACCGATGCCCCAATTGATAACAATGGGAAGGGAGAGGCTTTCTCACCTACCGATACCGTAGCGACCGGATTGGCCAATTGCATGATGACAATGATGGGCATCAAGGCCCGTGATATGGACGTGGATTTAACGGGCTCTACCGCTGAGGTAACCAAGCACATGGCAGCCAATCCACGAAGAATATCCAAAATTGAGGTTAAACTGGAGTTGCCTTCATCGGTATCCGAAAAGCACAGGAAGATATTGGTGCATACGGCTCAAACCTGCCCAGTTCACTATAGTTTGCACCCCGATATTGAAAGAGCAATCGATTTTAATTGGATAAAATAGTTTCCATAGTATGCATTTTACTACTTGGTTTTTTATGCTTTGGACAAGAAATCGAGGAGGGAGTCCCTTGGGATGAAGATATTCGGCTCACTTGGGCTGATTTTAAGGGCAAAGTGCCACCTGCCGAAGAATCTGCCGCAACTACCGCAAGTGGAATCAGCTATTCCTACTCGGCCAATTTATTGCACCATGAGGTTAAGTTGGATTTTAAAGTAAACGCTTATTTCTATCCCAACGAATCTTGGTATAGACCCAAATTGTGCAATGAAAACACATTGGCTCACGAACAGCTTCATTTTGATATTACCGAAGTATTTGCTAGAAAGATGCGGGAAAAATTGCTCCGAACCTCTTTTTCCGATGATGTCAAGGCAGAAGTACGTAAAATCTACAAGGACATTCTGGTGGAGCTTCAACAATATCAGGAACAATATGATTGGGAGACCAACTTTTCCAGAAACCGTGAAAAACAGCTGGAATGGAACCAAAAAATAGCGGAAACCTTAAAGGTTAAGGGATAATTCTTACTTATCCTTGCGCTAAAATTCTAAATATTTTTTAGATCAATTCTTTTTGCAAGGAGAAATTAGACATCACACCTCATAAATCCATCCTTCAATGCTTCAATTTTATCGTCCCAGGTTGTAATAAACTCTTGGGCCACATACCCTGTAAATCCAGTGTCGTGAATTGCTTTGATAATGGCAGGATAGTATAATTCCTGCGTTTCATCGATTTCATGCCTGCCTGGTACACCGGCAGTATGATAGTGTCCAAAATAGGGGTGATAATTCTGGATGCTTCGGATAATATCACCTTCCTGGATTTGCATATGGTAGATATCAAACAGCAATTTAAAATTATCGCTTCCCAAGTGCTTGCAAAGCTCCACCCCCCATAAAGAGTTGTCACACATGTAATCTGGATGGTTTACTTGGTTAAACAGTTCCATTTGAATCACCACACCATGTTCTTCTGCCAATGGCATGATCTGTGAAAGTCCATCTACACAATTTTGAAGGCCCACATAATCGTTCATGCCATCTCTATTACCACTAAAGCAGATAAGATTGGTATAGCCGGCCTCGGCTACCTTAGGAATTATTTCTGTGTAATTTTTAATGAGCTGCTCATGATATTTTGGATTGTTCCAACCTTCGGTCAAACTGATTTCTGCCCCGTTGCACATGGAGCAATGAATATCGTACTTCTTTAACGTTGGCCAATCCTTGGGCCCCACCAAATCAATAGCCTTAACACCCAGTTCGTTGAGTGTTTTTAAAAAATCCTCCAGAGGTATATCATTAAAACACCACTCGCATACACTGTGGTTAATGTTGTGCTTTAATTTAAATTCTTTGGATGGTCCCTGCCCAGAAGCCATGGCGGAGGCGGAGGCCAAACCTGCCGAGCCAACCGCTGCAGTGGCTATAAAATTTCTACGTTTCATTTTGAGGATTTGTTACTGGAAAGATAGTATTTTAGGCCTACATATGGAAATACGTCCCAATACAAAACAGCTTTTGGAACTAGCGCATTACAGGATGCCCTTTGGTAAGTTTAAAGGGCGATACCTTGTTGATTTGCCCTTGCCCTATTTGGTTTGGTTCCGACAAAAAGGTTTTCCCAAAGGGAAACTGGGCGATTACTTAAATACCATGTTGACCATCAAGGATAACAACTTGGAACCCATCATAAGAAAATTGCAAAAAGATTTTCCTCGCAAATCTTCCTGATTTTTGCCGCGCAATTAGTAACTTTACGCCCCGTAATAGAATGATCAATATGTCAAAGACCAAGTACATTTTCGTTACGGGAGGCGTTACCTCTTCATTGGGTAAAGGAATTATCGCCGCATCCTTGGCCAAACTGCTGCAAGCCAGAGGGTACCGAACCACCATACAAAAATTAGATCCATACATTAACGTTGACCCGGGCACATTGAACCCTTATGAGCATGGTGAATGTTATGTGACTGACGATGGTGCTGAAACCGACTTGGATCTTGGCCACTACGAGCGTTTTTTGAACGTACGTACATCGCAGGCCAATAACGTAACTACAGGTAGGATTTACCAAAGCGTTATTGAAAAAGAACGTAGAGGAGAATTTTTGGGTAAAACGGTACAAGTAGTGCCCCATATTACCAACGAGATTAAGGAGCGTATCCAAATTCTGGGAAATAGTGGGGATTACGATATTGTTATTACCGAAATCGGTGGTACTGTTGGGGATATTGAGTCGCTACCTTACATTGAATCCGTTCGACAACTGCTTTGGGAGTTGGGCGAACACAATGGTATTGTCATCCATCTAACTTTGGTGCCATTTTTATCCGCTGCTGGTGAGTTAAAGACAAAACCAACGCAACACTCCGTTAAAACGTTGATGGAGAGTGGGATAAAGGCGGATATTTTGGTGTGCCGTACCGAGCATCATATTTCTGAGGACATAAAAGAAAAATTGGCGCTCTTTTGCAATGTTAGAAAAGAGGCTGTGATTCAATCCATTGATGCATCAACCATTTACGATGTTCCCTTATTAATGCAAGAAGAAGGTCTGGATGCGGTAACCTTGGAAAAATTAGCGCTTCCCAATGATACGGAACCGAACCTAGATCAGTGGAAAGAATTCTTAAACCGGCATAAAAATCCAAAGGATAAAGTAACCATCGGATTGATTGGGAAATATGTTGAGCTTCCCGATTCATACAAGTCGATACAAGAATCCTTTATCCATGCAGGAGCTGCCAATGAGGTCGATGTTGAGGTGAAATCTATTCACTCTGAACATTTGACAGCAAAGAACATTGATAAAAAATTGAAAGGCTTAGACGGGATTTTGGTTGCGCCCGGTTTTGGTGAACGTGGTATTGAAGGCAAGGTAAATGCCGTAAAGTACGCCCGAGAGAACAATATACCATTTCTAGGCATTTGTTTGGGTATGCAGATGGCCGTAATCGAATTTGCCAGAACCGTTCTTGGTTTGGAAAATGCCAACTCCACCGAAATGAACCAAGAAACACCAGATCCGGTTATCAGTTTAATGGAAGAACAAAAATCCATCACCGATATGGGCGGGACTATGCGTTTGGGTAGTTGGGACTGTCACCTTAAAGAAGGTAGTTTGGTTGAGCAAGTATATGGTTCGTCGGATATTGAAGAACGCCATAGGCACCGTTACGAATTCAACAATAAATACAAGGAACAAATGGAAAAAGCTGGATTGGCAGCTTCCGGTCTAAACCCAAAAACAGGTTTGGTGGAAGTTGTGGAAATTCCTTCACATCCATGGTTTGTGGGTGTGCAGTACCACCCAGAATATAAAAGTACGGTTGCCAGCCCACATCCGTTGTTTGTTGGGTTTGTAAAAGCGGTATTGACTCAGAAGAAGAAACAAAACAATGCCAGTTTGGCATAAAATGGGGTTTTGGGCATATATTTGCCACCTGAATTACCAATAAAATATTTCTACTAAATAATATTCATGGAAGAAAAAAAGCTGGATATTAAATCCATTATTGGATTTGTACTGATTTTTGGGATACTTATTTTTATGTTCTACCAAAATCAGCCTACGCCAGAAGAGTTAGAGGCGCAAAAAGCGGAGGAAGCCCAAGTTGAGGCAGTGGAAGCCCAAGCTGAAGAGGAGGAGGCCAAAGCGGTACCTGAAAAGGAAACACCCACCATCGATTTAAATGATTCCACAGCGGTGGCCCAGTACAAAAATACGGTTGGTGCATTTGGATTTACCCAAACCGCGGAAGGAACTACCATTTTGGAAAATGAAGTGCTTAGATTGGAAGTTTCCAACAAAGGAGGACAGATTGTTGAGGCCAAAATGAAAAATTTTGTTACCCACGATTCCGTTCCTGTGTATTTGGTAAAAGACGGTAATGCCAATTTCGCATTGAATTTTACCACATCGGACAATAGGCTCCTCAGTACTGCAGATTTATATTTTGAGCCATCACTCACCCAAAGTGGTGAAAACCATGTGCTTTCCATGAAGGCCAAGGTGGCCAACAACCAGTTTTTGGAGTATCGTTACGAAATGAAACCGAATGAATATTTGGTTGACTTTACTGTACGTTCCCAAGGTTTAAGTAGTGTTTTCAATAGTAGTAAGCCAGTTACTTTGGCGTGGGATTTAAAAGGATTGCGCCACGACAAAAGTGTGCAATATGAAAATAGATATACCCGTTTAACGTACAATCACGACGAGGGCAGCATCAGTAAGCTATCCGAGAGCAGTGATTTTGACGAAGAAACCGAAGTAGATATAAAGTGGTTGTCGTACCGTCAGCACTTTTTCAGTTCTATTTTGGCGACGGACAATCATTTTAAAACGGCTGATTTTACCTCCACCAATTTGGTCGAGGAAGAAAGCAAAGAATTGCTTTTCACCAAAGAATATACAACTAGGGCTCCTTTAGAGCTTCAAGGAGGCGAGCTTTCACAAAATATGTATTGGTACTACGGACCTACCGATGTAAAGGTGTTGGATGATTACCAAGATTTGGGCCTTGCCGATTCCATCCCATTTGGATGGGGAATCTTTGGTTGGATCAACCGTTACATTTTCACACCGTTCTACACGTTCTTGAGTTCATTCTTGCCTTTTGGTATAGCCATTGTTATTATGACAATTTTGGTACGATTGGCGCTTTCACCTGTGACCTATAAATCTTATTTGTCTCAGGCCAAGATGAAGGTATTGAAACCTGAAATTTCTGAAATCAGTGAAAAGTACAAGGACAATGCCATGAAAAAGCAGCAAGAGACCATGAAGGTCTACAATAAGGCAGGGGTTAGCCCCATGAGTGGTTGTATACCTGCATTGTTACAGTTGCCTATTTTCTACTCTTTGTTCATGTTTTTCCCGACATCTTTTGCGTTGCGACAGAAACCGTTTTTATGGGCAGAGGATTTATCATCTTATGATACTATTTTTGAGTTACCGTTCACTGTTCCATTTTATGGTGACCATGTATCCTTGTTCCCGATTTTGGCATCCATAGCTATATTCTTCTACATGCAGATGACAACGGGTCAGAGCATGCAGATGCAACAGCAGCCCGGTATGCCGAACATGAAATTTATTATGTACCTATCACCTGTGATGATGTTGTTCTTCTTTAACAACTATGCGAGTGGTTTGAGTTTGTACTACTTCATTTCCAACTTGATTACCATTTTTATAATGTTGGCCATCAAGAACTACATTTTGGATGAGGATAAAATCCATGCCCAAATTCAGGAGAATAAGAAGAAACCTAAAAAGGAAAACAAGTTCCAGCGTAAAATGCGCGAGATGATGGAACAGGCCGAAGAACAAAAGAAATCAGGAAAAAGATAATCCTGAGCTAACATACTTTTTGGTTCAAATAAAAAAACTCCCTCAAGATTACTTGGGGGAGTTTCCATTTACAGGTTTAGTTTGGAAAGATTTGGGACTCCAAAGATGCGGGATAACCTACATTCAAAAAAGTAAAAGTTGTAAAACGTCTGGTTTTTGTGGGTAAATAATCTTTTGTTGATGTGTCATCGATGAACGGTAAAACTAATGCGATAAAAAGCCCCCTCAAATTTAATTGAGGAGGCTTTTAAAGCACTATTCATGCAATCAAAAACTAGTTAGTTTGAGGTGTCTGGAATAAGGACAGTATCCACTACGTGGATTACCCCATTTATAGCTTGTACGTCAACAGCATCGATACCGATACCTGTATTTCCGGCACCATCTGTGATATCTGCAATATTATCACCTGTTCCAGGTAGGTTAATGGTAATGTCATCACCTTCCAAGGTACCTGCAGTAATACCATCGCTCAAGTCTCCTGAACGGACATTGGCTGCTGCTACAACGTGGTGTTGCAATACGCTTGTCAATAAACTACCATCGATGTCTGTAAGTCCACTCCACATGTCATTGCTATCCAATAAGGCTTGGAATGCATCATTTGTTGGTGCAAATACAGTAAATGGTCCTGTACCTGATAATGTAGTTACAAAGTCAGGCTGACCTTCTGTTGTTAAAGCAGCTTGCAGGGAATCAAAGTTAGGGTCGGCAACAGCAAAAGTTACTACAGTTGGTAAGTCGATTACTGCATCTACAGTATGAATAACTCCATTGCTAGCTACAATGTCGGCCATCGCTACGTTACTGGAACCGTTTAAGGTAACTCCGTCGTCTGTATTAATGTATAAGCTCAAATTTTCATCAGCAGCAAATTCTGCAGCAGTGTTCACATAAGAATTAGTCAAATCTGAAGAGAATGCCGCAGCGCCAACAACTACGTGGTTGGATAGAATGGCATTCAAATCATTTGAATTTGGATTGGTGAATGCACTAAAGGCATCGTTACCGGGAGCAAATACTGTAAAGGTCTCTTCTTCGTTGGACAACAAATCTGTAAAGGTTGTGTTTCCACCTTCGGTCAAAGCTCCTACCAATGAGGTCAAGCCTGGGTTGGCGACTGCATGGTCCACAATATTTGGAATATCGATAACAGCATCAACAACATGTACAATTCCGTTCAATGCTTTTACATCTGGAGTTACTACCGAAGAAACACCGTTAAATGTAACGCCATCGGCAGTATTAAAGAACAAACTTACGTTTTGATCACCGGCTCCAGTGGCCAAAGTGCTTGTGTAACCTGAACCGAGTCCTGTTAGGTCGTTAGAGGTTACCTCTCCGCTAATTACATGGTTAAGCAATACGTTGGTCAAAACGTCAACAGGTACATCAGCAAGTGCTGCACCATCAAGGAAAGTTTCGAAAGCTTCGTCGGTAGGAGCCAATACGGTAAAAGGTCCATCACCGCGCAATACAGTAGGAAGGTCTCCATCCGCCGCGATAAGAGCTGCAACTAAATTTTCTAGGTTTTCATTTCCGATGGCCAAATCTGTAATCGGCACCAAAATAATGTCCGCTAGTTCATCTAAAATGGCTTGTGGCAATAAAACTTTGTCAATTATGTGCACAACTCCGTTGGAAACTTCAATGTCGGCAGTAGTTACTTGAGCAGCTACATCAGTGGCATCTTCAATAAACACACCACCTGAAGTGGATACTTGCAAGGAAGAACCCTGCAGCGTAGTTATGCTTTGACCATCACTCAAATCTGTTGATAGAACCGAAGCATCGGCTACAACATGATAAGTTAAAATAATGGCAAGCAAATCTTGCAACTGTTGGGAGCTAAAGTCGTCCAACGAATCAAATCCATCTAGCTGTGCCAATAAATCGTTGAAAGCTTGATTGGTCGGTGCAAAAACCGTAAATGGTCCATCACCACTTAGGGCGGCTACTAAATCGTTGTTAGCACTTTCATCAGCCTTTTGAAGGGCAGCTACCAAGGTGCTCAAATCTGAAGTGGCCTGAGCAGCCTCCACGATGTTAGTTTCTTCTTCGGTTGGGGGCGTGGGCCCGTTGTCGTCATCGGAGCAAGAAGTGAATCCGATAGATAGTAATAAAAAAAAGGTAAATCGGGTTAATTGTTTAATTGTTTTCATAGGATGATAAGATATTTGTTTAACTATTCAAAACTATTGTTAAACAAAAAATAAACAATAATGTTTAACATTTGGACGCAAAACTTTAACAAAAATAAAATTCTAGTTGTCTGTCGGGTATAAATGGACGGTTTTTCCTTTAAGACATAATTATCATTTTAAATGTGCGTCAATTTGTATTTTTGTAGCCTTAAATCATTGCAATGAAAAAGGTTGTTGTAGGGCTTTCGGGGGGAGTGGATTCAAGTGTAGCTGCTTATTTGCTTAAAGAGCAAGGGTATGATGTGATTGGTCTGTTCATGAAGAACTGGCATGATGATTCGGTGACCATTTCCGAGGAATGCCCATGGTTAGAGGATAGTAACGATGCATTGATTGTGGCCGAAAAGCTTGGAATCCCATTCCAAACAGTAGATTTAAGTACAGAATATAAAGAGCGTATTGTTGACTATATGTTCAACGAGTATGAAAGAGGACGAACACCCAATCCCGACGTACTTTGCAACCGCGAGATAAAGTTTGATGTATTTCTAAAGATTGCCCTTCAATTAGGTGCCGATTATGTGGCGACAGGACATTACTGCAGAAAAGGGACTATACCAAATGAAGATGGCACGGAAACCTATCAACTGTTATCAGGAAAAGATCCGAATAAAGATCAGTCCTATTTTCTTTGTCAACTTTCCCAAAAGCAGTTGTCCAAGACCTTATTTCCTATTGGCGAACTTTTAAAGCCAGAGGTTCGAAAGATAGCCGCGGACAATAATCTGATTACCGCCGATAAAAAAGATTCCCAAGGATTGTGCTTTATTGGCAAGGTGCACTTGCCCGAATTTTTGCAACAAAAATTAAAGCCCAAAAAAGGTGTGATCGTGGAAGTTCCTAGTGATGCTTCCCAATTCTCAACAGTAGTACCGGATTTTCGGAACGAAAGGGAAAAACTGGTCTTTAAAGCGGAGAAACCAGTTTATTCGCAAGAGGATGGAAAAGTAGTTGGCGAGCATCAAGGTGCGCATTATTTTACCATTGGGCAACGCAAAGGCCTTAATGTTGGTGGAACCAAAGAACCCTTGTTTGTAATTGATACCGATGTGGACAAGAATATCATTTACACGGGACAAGGCAAGTCTCATCCAGGTCTGTTACGAAACACCCTATTTATAAGATCGGATGAACTACATTGGGTACGTCCGGATTTAGCTTTGGAGGTAGATGAAACCATGCAGGTGATGGCCCGTATTCGATATCGTCAACCATTACAGCCAGCTACCCTCTACAAGGTAGAGAATGGATTGTTCGTTGATTTTAAGGAGAAACAGTCCGCGATTACCGAAGGTCAGTTTGCTGCTTGGTATATCCATGATGAGTTGATCGGTTCTGGGGTAATTTCTTAAACAGCTTCTTTATTTTGATTATTTTGGTGAAAATCTGAATAAAAACTTTCATGCAAAATAAAATAACACAACTTTTCGGAATAGAATACCCCATTATCCAAGCCGGAATGGTTTGGGCCAGCGGCTGGCGGTTGGCCTCCGCAGTATCCAATGCTGGCGGATTGGGCTTATTGGGAGCAGGTAGTATGTATCCCGAGGTCCTAGAGGAGCATATCATCAAATGCAAAAAGGCAACAGACAAGCCTTTTGGGGTGAATGTGCCTATGCTTTATCCTGATATTGAAAAGTTGATGGATATTATTGTAAGGCACGAAGTGAAGATTGTGTTCACTTCGGCAGGAAACCCAAAAACCTGGACCAAATTTCTTCAAGATAAAGGAATCACTGTCGTACATGTGGTCAGTAGTGTAAAGTTTGCTTTAAAAGCCCAAGAAGCCGGAGTAGATGCCATAGTGGCCGAAGGTTTTGAAGCCGGTGGACATAATGGTAGAGATGAAACCACTACCATGGTGCTGATACCATCTGTAAAAGAAAAAATAAGTGTTCCCCTAATTGCCGCCGGAGGTATTGCCACAGGTAGGGCCATGTTGGCCGCCATGGTTTTAGGGGCCGATGGTGTTCAGGTGGGAAGTAGATTTGTAGCCTCTCCCGAAGCATCTTCGCACGAACTGTTTAAAAAATGGGTGGTCGATGCCAAAGAAGGGGATACGCAACTCACCTTAAAAGAACTCGCACCCGTTCGATTGCTCAAAAACAAGTTTTTTCGGGATATACAGGAAGCTTACACCAAAGGTGCAAGCAAAGAAGATTTACAAGCCTTGTTGGGAAGGGCCAGGGCCAAAAGAGGTATGTTTGAAGGCGATATGGAAGAAGGTGAATTGGAAATAGGGCAAGTTTCCGGATTGATTCATAACATAACACCTGCAGCCGATATTGTGGAGGAATTGATGGGCGAATTCAACCAAGTAAAAGCAGAAATTCAAGACTGTTGAAGTATCGCGCCAAGAGTTTAAGAAACTTTTAATACTTTTACGCTGCGCAATGAGAACACTAATCCCCACACTACTCTTTTTTGTGCTCGCCTCGCATTGCCATGGGCAAGTGGAGCGGGACAAAGCACTCCATTTTTTGGGAGGCAATCTTTTTGGCCTTGCAGGAGCCGGAATTGCCAAACAAGCCTCAGAAGGGAATCGTATTTGGACTTTTGTAGGGTCTGTTGCGGGCAGTACCCTTATCGGATTGGCTAAAGAAACCGTGGATGCCGGACAACGGGACAATGGTTGGGACAATGATGATCTAGCGGCCACTATACTAGGAGGTGTTACCGTTGGTGTTACTATTGATTTGTTTGCTAAAAAGGACGATCGAAAGCGGTTACGAGGTCGTTATTCAAATCTAAATCTAAAAAAGAGAAAGCAGTTTATTCATCCGAATACGGAATTTGTTGTATTGGATGGTAAACTACCGTTCTTGGGTACTTTAGGGATTTCCAATCAGCAGCTTTCCGTTAAATAATCCCCCTAGCTTTTATCTCTAAATATTTGTTGATGGTGTTCACTGTCAATTCTTCGGGTTTGGTCAAAATGGTTTGGATGCCATATTTCTGTAATTCTTTCTGCATCAAACGCTTTTCCAAAGAAAATTTCTCTGCAATGGTTTTATGGTAGATGGCTTGCAGGTCTTCCGCATCTTCTGTAATCAGGGATTCCAACTCCGTATTTTCAAAGAAAACAACCACCAACACATGTTTTTTGGCCATGGCCAATATGTACGGTAATTGCCTTTTTAGCCCGGATATGTGTTCAAAATTGGTGTAGAGCAATAAAAGACTGCGTTGATTGACTTTGCGTTTTACATGGGCATACAACAATCCGAAATCCGAATCCGAATAATCTGTCGAAATATTGTAAAGACTCTCCATAATAGTGTTGAGATGCGTGATTTTCTGCACGGCAGGCACAAAATTTTCAATTTTTTTGGAGAAGGTGAGCAATCCGGTTTTATCGTTTCGTTTGAGTGCGACATTGGAAAACGCCAAGGCCGAATTGATTGCATAATCCAATAGACTTAAACTATCGAAAGGCATTTTCATTACCCTCCCTGTATCAATAATGGAATAAATGGGTTGGGAACGTTCATCTTGATATTGGTTTACCATCAACTGGTTCTTTTTAGCCGTAGCTTTCCAATTTATGGTACGAACATCATCACCCTTTATGTATTCTTTGATTTGTTCAAACTCTTGGGTGTGGCCAATACGTCTAATTTTTTTCAACCCAAATTCGGTCAAACGATTACTGGTGGCCAAAAAATCGTATTGCTGCATTTGGATAATGGAAGGGTACACGGGTACCAATTGGTCCTTTTGGAACACATACTTTCTTTTGATGATGCGCAGGGGAGAGGAGGTAAAAACAATCAAATTGCCAAAAACATATTCGCCACGTTCCACAGGCCGCACGGAATATTCAAAATAATGGGGTTCTCCTTTCTGCAATTGAGTCCTATGTTCAAAATCCCTTTTTTGGAATTGAACGGGCAATTCATCAATAATGGAAACTTCCGCTTTAAAAGGATATTTTGAACTTAGATGAACCGATAAAATATTTTGGTCGCTGTTTGATAATTTCTGGGGTAAATTTCGATGTGCTTTGATGGCGTTCGTTGAGGCGTACAACAAATAAAGGTCCAAAATGAAAAGTGCCAATAAAAGGTAAGCCAACAACCATGCGATTGGATAAAGGTTTGGCACCCAATAGGAAACCACAAAGCATGCGGATAGCACGGCGATGTACCGAAAGAAAATATTATGTATATATAGCGACCTAAAGAATGTCATGTTTAGCGTGGAATTTCAACGGACTCCATAATCATGGTGACCACATTTTCGGTGGTCATCCCTTCCATTTCCCTTTCTGGGGTTAAAATTACCCTATGATTGAGCACAGGTACCAACGCTTTTTTCACATCTTCGGGTATAACAAAATCTCGCCCAGAAATCGCTGCAAAGGCTTTTGCAGCCATCAAAGTGGCGATGGATGCCCTTGGGGAGGCGCCTAGGTACAAATGCGGATGGTTTCTGGTTTGTGTGATGATATTGGCGATGTAGTCCAATACTTTTTGCTCCACGACCACTTCGTGAATGTTCTTTTTGAACTCCAACAGCTTTTTAGGAGTAAGTACCGCTTTAATTTGGTCCTGCGGTTTTTCGCCCTTGCGTTCGTGATGGTTCTGTAGAATAACGACTTCGTCCTCAACAGATGGGTAATCCACTTTTATTTTGAACAGGAAGCGGTCCAGTTGAGCTTCGGGAAGTGCATAGGTGCCTTCTTGTTCAATGGGGTTTTGGGTTGCCAAAACCATAAAAGGCCGTCCCATTTTATATGTGGTGCCGTCCACGGTGGCTTGTCTTTCCTCCATGGTCTCAAAAAGGGCTGCCTGTGTTTTGGCGGGAGCACGGTTGATTTCATCAATCAAAATAATATTTGAAAAAATAGGGCCTTTTTTAAACTCGAACTCTGTGGTTTTGGTGTTGAACACTGAAGTTCCCAGAATATCACTGGGCATCAAATCGGGTGTAAACTGAATACGGTTGAATTCGGTTTTGAGTGTTTTGGCAAACAACTTGGCGGTCACTGTTTTTGCTATTCCAGGTACTCCCTCGATCAAGGCATGTCCATCAGCTAAAATGGAAATGATCAGGAGTTCTATAAAATCTTTCTGCCCCACAATTATGGTGGACAGTTCTCTTTTTATCTGTTCCACTGTGTTCCTCAATTCTTCCAAGGGGACCCTGTTGTCAAAGTTCAAGTCGTTATTTTCGTTATTTTCCATCAACGTTTGCTTTAAATGCTTGTATTTTTTGATTCAGATTCTTCAATTCAGTTTCTGTCACGTATTGTTTTGACCTTAATTTTGAGATCATGGCGATCAACGTTTTTACCTCTTCCAAATTTGTATTGCTTCTAAGGGACAGATTCCTCAAAAATGTTTCGTCCTCCAAATTTTGGGTAGAAACATGCAGTTTGGACCTTATGTATTCCAAAAAGTAATCAATTTTATGTTGGGTCATCAAGTGCAATTCCCTTTTTTCAAAATACATATCGGCAATAGTGCGGGTAAAAGCCAGGGTCTGGTTTTTTAACGGAGTTACTACCGGAATGGCCCGTTGCTTTCTTTTCCCTTCAAAAATAATGTATATAAGGGCACCTATTAGGATAAGATAGTAGGCCCATTTAAATTCTTTGGTGTTAAGGAACAGGTACATGGGAGAGGTGTAAAAAGATTTCCCCGATTTATGGAAGTTGTCCATATATATTGGTCGGTCTTTATCGACGTATGATAGAAGGCCAGCTGTATATTCCTGATTGTTATCCTTTAGTATAAAGTAATTGGTAAAGGCCTTTGGAAAACTGGTCAATATAATCTCTCCGTTCCCAAAAGCTTGTTTTATGGTGTTTACATGTTTGGTGATAGTTTCCGTGCTGTCCGATTTGGTATATACTTGGCCAAGAACGGTAGTGTGCAAGGTGTCCAATTGATCAAAACTAGTGGTGTAGTAGTCTTTTGTAAATTCTACCGTTTTATTTTTAAGCTTTGGGTTTGAAAGCTCAAAATAAAAATGAGGCTCTAGCTCCCCATCGTTGTAAATGTTGGCTTGTTCCAAGTTTAGGGTATCCAATAATTTTTTCTCAAAAAAGTCCGAGGCCACAAAAAGTTTGTTGCCTTGGCCCACCCAATCCAATAGAGCATTTAGTTCGGCCTCTTCAAAAGAGACAGTTTCGTTTACAAAAAAGTAAGTTCCTTTTATGGAGTCGGTACGTGTAAGTAGCTCAAAAGGTGGTTTTTGTACCTGTTGCACGTTATTTGGAAAGTATTTTTCCATCAAATCGTTCAATACGTAAGTGCCATAGGGTATCTTATGATGGGATACATAAGAAGGAAACCAATTGATTTTTTTTGGTTTGTTGTATTCCATGACGAATATGGCCGCTAGGGTCAAAACACCGATTGTTATGTATACCCACCCTTTTTTAGACATGGGCTATTGATTTTTTTAAGGATGCAAATACAACTTCGGCTTTTTCGTATCTGGATTGGTCCAGGTCAAATTCTCCGTACCAAACATAATCATAGAGCATGGTGGCTTTTCCAAAATCGTTTTTAAGGTTGCTCTCGGAAAGTTCTTCTAGGTAATCGTCATTGGTTTTTTGCTGCTGCCAGTCTATCATTTCCCGTTCCGATAGCAACTGTAAGATGTAGAGATAATAATATCGGAGGGCTAGTCTATAATTTTTATCAACCAATGCATTGTTGATCAATTGCTGAATGTCCTCATTTTTGATGATGTGCTCATCTTCGGACAATGAGACCACATTTGGGTTCTTTTTATTTTTGCCCTTTCCCTGCATATTGGATTTGATAAAAAAGCGAATTACCAGATACAGGAACAATGCAAGGAGCAAATAGGGGAGAATTTCTAAAAATACCGCCAAATAACCTTCGGCATTGCCAACACCAAAGATCCATTCAAAAAAACGACGTAAAATATTATAGAACCAGTTGGTGATATCGGTCCACCAAGTGCTTTCTGCTTTTACCTCTTCATAATTAAAGGCATCATCACCCTTATAGGTCCCGAGGTCTTCTTGGCTAAATTCAATGGGTTCAATATCCGAATTATCATACTTGACAATAGAATCATTTTGGGCAAAAAGAATTGTCCATGATAACAGTAGGTATGATAAGATCAGTTTTTTGTGCATCTATTACTCCGAAGGTTTGCCAAGGTTTTCAATACGCTCAAATGTGCCCGTGAAATTTTTCTTTTCGTTGAGGTTGAAAAATATGAGGGAGGTGCCTACCAGTAATATAATATTCATCAAAAATTGAACTAAACTCCCCATGATATTTAGTAGAAGGTATATGGGGTCATTGAATAAATTCATATTTTCTGCATCCATCTCTCCCGAGAATATGCCCATTTTTACCCAAGTGTAAATAACTCCCGGTAAGCTAAAGGCATACGAGGCAATCATCACGATAATGTAAATCACAAAGAGCGTTGCGAAGGTAATCCACCAATTTTCTTTAATCAAGGTGAAGCTATATTGGTAGGATTCTATGGTGTCCTTTTTCAAGAAAACCAAAATGGCAAAGGAAATAGAAAGTGGAACACCTAGATAAATACCAGGTATTAAACAGAACATTGCGCCAAGGAATACGGATAACCCGACTAAAATGCCCAAACCAATCAAGGACCAGAAGGATCCATAAACGCCTTGGCGAATTTCATCATAATTTGTTGCTCCCTTATGTTCAATGTATGATTTGATGTAGTAAAGTACCGTTCCTTGCGCCAAAACATAGGCCGCAATGGAACTCAGCATCAATGCCAATACGGATATGACCATCACAACCGGCGAAAATGCGGAATATTGATTACCGATAGCACCAAAGTTAAAAACATCACCTATGGTGTAGATATAAAAGCCCATAGCAATCAACATAACCAAAATATAAGGTCCCACAATTTTTAAAATAGTACCAAAAAAGGGTTTAAATTCATTTCTAATAAAGGCAAAGGAATCAGAAAGTATTTCTCCCAATTCGCGCTGCTTTTTAAACTCGATGTATTTATTGGATGTCTGCATGGTTGGTTTTTCTATGGATTTGGTTTGGATAAATAATGTAATAGAATATGATCAATGACAACGAAGCCAATATGATGAAAATTGCCAGCCAATCCGGCATTTCTGTATGTCGTGTAACAAACCCTTCCAAAAAACCCGCTATGATAAAGAAGGGTACTGTGCTAACCATTATTTTAAGTCCGTTCTTAACCCCTCGTTTAAACGATTCCAGCCTTGTGTAAGTACCTGGAAAAAGAATACCGTTGGCCAGGACCAGGCCCGCGCAACCCGCGATTATAATTACAGATATCTCAATGGTTCCATGGATCCAGATGGTCCGTGCCGATTCCCAGAGCAGCCCTTTTTCATAAAAAAAATACTGGAAACTTCCCAACATAATACCGTTCTGCAGCATAATGTAAAGTGTTCCGACCCCTAAAAAAATACCAAAGACAAAGGCATAAATGGCCACTTTTATATTATTTATGGTAATGCCCAAAAACATATTGAAGGCCCCCTGTTCTTTGTAAACGGCCATAGGGTCCCCTTTTTCAATGTTCTCCAGTGTCATGTTCACATAGCCATTGCCCAATATGGAGCGTACAAAGTCCCCTTCGTTGGCAGCTGAAAATGCACCCACTGTAGCAAAAAAAGCAAATACCAAAAAAGAAATAAGCAGTTCTCGGTGGTGGTGTTTAAACATGGTCGGGAACTCCGTCTTCCAAAAATGAACAATACGGTTTCTGGATTCCCGTTTGGTCTTATAGATTTTTTGATGTGCTTGAGAGGCAAGTGTGTTGAGATACATCTGGGTATTGCTCCCAGGGTAAAAGGTCTTGGCGTAACTAAGATGATCGGTAATCTCAATGTACAGATCTGAAAGCTCATCAGGATGAAGTTGCCCTTTATTTAACAGAGCATTTTCAAAAGCGGCCCATTTATCCTTATTTTGCCTAACAAAAGCGGCCTCGCGCATTACATCCAGTGGTTTGTAAGTAAAGAAACTAAAATATGGAACAATTTCAAATAGAAACGGCCCAAAATATAACCATCAATCAGAACACATCCCACCTTGGTGAGCGCATGTTGGCTTATATCATTGACAGTTTCATTATTTTGGTTTACACCGTTTTGGTATTTGTTTTCTTGATTTCACTCGACATGGATATTGAGGATCAATGGGCTTTTTATTTGATAGTTAGCTTGCCGGCATTCTTTTATTATTTGATTTTTGAGACCTTAATGGATGGCAAGACCATTGGAAAGGGCGCCATGGACCTACGGGTGGTGAAATTGGATGGTTCCAAACCTAATTTCGGTAATTATTTCGTTCGATGGGCCCTCCGGATCATAGATGTTGGTCTTACTTCGGGCGGTGGAGCTGTCTTGACTATTTTGATTCGAGGAAAGGGACAGCGAATAGGTGATATTGCCGCAGGGACCACCGTGATAAGTGAAAAGAAACGTGTATCGCTGAGCGATACCTTGCTTCGGGAATTGCCCGAAGACTATAAACCGACCTTTCCACAGGTTACTGTTTTTAAAGACCAAGAAATGCAAACCATAAAAGAGTTGTACGATAAGGCAAGGAGAAATGCCAATCATAATATCATAGTTTCGTTGGATAAACGCATTAAGGAGGTTTTGGGCGTACAGACAACTCTTCAACCCCTTGAATTTGTGGATGTGGTCATCAAGGATTATAACTACTATACCCAAAAAATGTAAGCATGCTTTTACAAACTGTAGATATTTTAGGTACCGTGGCCTTTGCCATTTCTGGGGTTCTGGTCGCTATGGAAAAGCGATTGGATTTGTTCGGCGTGCTTATCATCGCGTTTGTTACCGCCATTGGAGGTGGAACTTTGCGAGATTTGTTGATAGGAAATACCCCTGTCGGGTGGATGCAAGACCTTACTTATGTGATTACTATTTTTATTTCGGTAGTTATTGCCATCATATTTGTAAATAAACTCAAATATCTCAGAAAATCTTTATTTCTGTTTGATACCATTGGAATTGGACTTTATACCATGGTAGGGGTGGAAAAAGGCTTGGAAGCTGGATTGTTGCCCATTATGTGTGTTTTTTTGGGCACCATGACGGCCTGTTTTGGTGGTGTGATTCGTGATATTCTCTGTAATGAAATCCCTGTTATTTTTAGAAAGGAAATCTATGCCACTGCATGTATTTTGGGTGGGGCCAGTTATTTTCTCTTCATTCAGTTTCCCGTTAAGGATAGCTATGCCTATGTAGCCGCCATTATAGTTGTAATTGTTTTAAGATTGATAGCTGTAAAGTTTGATGTGAGGCTGCCTAACATTTACAAAAAGAAGGTCTAGACTTTTTATCCCTAACTTTTCCTCAATGTTGGTTAATTATTGTTTAGCGGGATTAACCTATCATTAATCATTTTTACTTTTTTGTTAGTTCTTTCAACCTAAGCATAGCGCTACATTGGCTCTCAAACAACCTTAATAACCAATTAGCTTTACAGGTATGAGAGCATCACAATCACTAATCTTTACATTTTTAGGATTGATTTTATTTTTTGGAATCAAACGGGCAAGCGCGCAAGGCTGCGTTGCCATCAGACATTTTTCCTCTTGCGTGGGGAATACTTTGGAAAACAACTTGCTAGGTCCAGGGGACGTTCAAATAGGAAGTAATTACCGGTATTTTAAATCCTTTCGCCATTTTAGGGGAACCGAGGAAGAACCCGATAGAGTCGCCAATGGTTCGGAAGTAATCAATCATTCCCATTCTTGGGATTTCTTTTTGACCTATGGTATATCCGATCGATGGTATGCCAGTATAACTATCCCAACGGTAATCAATACACGCTCTTCTTTGTACGAGCATGGTCGTGATGAACGCAACACCACTTTTTCTCGTGGATTGGCGGATATTCGGGTAGGTGTCGGATATTGGTTGTTTGACTTGGATAAACATCAAAATGGAAATTTGGCCATAGGATTGGGTCTTAAATTACCGACCGGCAACTATAATGCTTCTGATATCTTTTATAATGTTGGACCCGAAGGTGGACCTCAAGTTAGACCTGTGGACCAAAGTATCCAGCCCGGTGATGGTGGTTTTGGAGTCACTTTGGATTTTCAGTTTTACCAAAAAATTGCCGAACGATTTTTTGCCTACGGGGGTGGTTTTTACCTTATCAATCCAAGGGAAACCAACGGAACACGAACATTTAGGGAAACGTTAAGCCCTATTCTACAAAATGAGGCCATTATGGCTGTTCCAGACCAATTTTCTCTCCGTGCCGGGATAAGCCATAGTTTAAGTAATATGATTTCTACCTCATTGGGAGCTAGGTATGAAGGTGTACCTGTAAAAGACATTATCGGTGGTAACAAAGGTTTTAGAAGGCCAGGAAACGTGCTTTCCATTGATCCGGGCATCGCTTTTACAAAAGATAATTTTTCCTTGAACCTTAATGTACCGTTTGCGGTAAGAAGGGAGCGTCCACAAAGTGTTACTGATTTACAGACCCAAGAAATGATAGGAGAGCCCAGGCAGGGGGATGCCGCCTTCGCTGATTATTTGATCAATTTGGGAGTATCATACCGATTTGCAAGTAGTAAGGTAAAAGTTAATCCGGAACTAATGAATCAATTCAAAAACTAAATTGCTCGCTTATGAAGAGGTTACCCAAAGATAGATTGATCGGAATTACGGTAGGCCTGATCTATTTTTGGTTCGGGGCATTAAAATTTGTCCCGAACCTGAGTCCAGCCGAAGATTTGGCAAAAAACACCGTTCATCAACTCACTTTTGGTTTGATGACTGATGATATTTCCATAATTCTACTTGCCATTTGGGAAGTGGGTCTGGGCTTTTTGCTGGTTTTTGGAATGTTTCGGAGACAAGCGGTTATATTGGCCTTGGTTCATATGGTGCTGACTTTTTCTCCGCTTTTCTTTTTTCCGAAAGATGTTTTTGGTGAAGAACTGCTATCGTTAACCTTGGTTGGGCAGTACATCATGAAAAATGTTATAATCATTGCTGCTCTTTTATCTATTTATGAAAGAAAAACGGTTTCTGTAAAACAGGGGGTGAAACCCAGAAATCATAAACCTGGTTTGCTACAACGCATTTTTATTGAGAAAAATCTCCTTAAAAAAGTGTAAAGTTCTTTGCCCGGACGATAGTGGTTTAACAAGGGACCAACTTGCCAATGGGTTTTTAGTTTTAATGGGTTTAAAGCACTTCAGCTTTTAGGATGTAAATGCTTTTCCATGGCCAATCCCCATCGCCCACAGGAACTTTGTTAATGGCGTCCACAACATCCATTCCTTCGATTACACGGCCAAAAGGAGTGTAAGAACCATCAAGGTGATAAGAGCCCGGGTCGGTGACTACAATGAAGAATTCGTAAGGGGAAGCTAACTTGTGCGGGTTGTTCCTTTCGCTACTGGGCATAGAAATGGTTCCCCTATGGTGCTTATGTCCTTTTTTGGCATCTGGTGGAAGTAAGTACCGACCTATTTTACCTCTTTTTTCGGCTGTCTTGCGGTCATCGGAGTTTCCGCCTTGAATAATAAAGTCTTTTACTACCCTGTGGAATTGCGTGCTGTCAAAATACTTTTGTCTTGCCAAATAAATAAAATTGGCTTTGTGGTAGGGAACATCATCATACAATTGTATGGTAAAGCTGCCCATGTTGGTAGTGATTTTCACCTTGTTTTTTTTAAGGTTCTTGGTGTAGTCAAAAAAGAAATCGATGGCATTCTCCTCGGTAAGTTTAAAGGGTTCTTCTTCCTCTTCTTCCTCTTCTTCCATTGCCGCGGTATCTACTTCGATTTTAGGAACGGTGTCCGTATTTGCAATATTTTCCTCAACTTTGTTATTCTCGTTCTTTGGAGAGTCCCCGCAGGAAACGAATAAAAGATATAATATACTTGTAGTTAAAGCCAATTGTCTCAACAGCATGGATTTTAATGAATTTTGTCAACTTGCTCTAAAATTAAAAAATCTCCCACTTCCTGGGGAAGATTCCCATAATAAAATGTCTCCTGAACTTCGCATTCAATGGTTGAGGGAGAACAAGGTGGAAGAAGTAGACCCCAAGCGGGCAGGGGTTATGGCATTGTTTTATCCCGATATTGAACAAAAAACTCGGTTGCTTTTGATTTTGAGAAAGGTTTACCAAGGCGTGCATTCCAATCAAATTGGATTTCCGGGCGGTAAGGTGGAGAAGTATGACAAAGACTTAATGGATACTGCTTTAAGGGAAACCCATGAGGAAGTTGGCGTTCACCCCAAAGAAGTTGAGGTAATCAAAGAACTCAGTGAAGTATATATTCCACCAAGTAATTTTTTGGTAAGACCTTACATCGGGATTTATCCGAATCCCAGGCCATTCGTAAAGGAAGAAAGCGAGGTAGAAAGCTTGGTAGAGGTGTATCTCAGGGATTTTTTGGACGATTCCAACCATATCCAAGAAATTTTGAGTACTTCCTATGCAAAAAATATAAATGTACCTGCCTTTAAATTAAACGGTTACACGGTTTGGGGTGCCACAGCTATGATGTTGAGTGAGATCAAGGAACTTTTGCGACAAGTGCTTTGATGGCTATTTTGTAAATTTGCGGTTACTAATCAACACAACATATGGGTCTGTTTAAAAAGAATCCTTTTGGACATATTTTGTTTTTGAAACGATGGCTGATTCGTATCGCAGGTATGATGACCCACCAACGATATAAGGGATTTAATACACTGGAGATTGAAGGGTCTCAGATTATCCGGGAGCTTCCTGGGAACAATGTACTTTTTGTAAGTAATCACCAAACCTATTTTGCCGATGTTGTGGCTATGTTCCACGTATTTAATGCCAGTTTGAAGGGGAGGGATGATTCTATAAAGAATTTGGGTTATCTCTGGAACCCAAAACTAAATATTTATTACGTAGCGGCTAAAGAGACCATGAAAAAAAGTCTATTGACCAAAATTTTGGCCTATGCGGGTTCCATAAGTATAGAAAGAACGTGGAGGGCAGATGGTCAAAATGTGAACAGACAGGTAAAGTTCAGCGATATTTCCAATATCGGAAAGGCCTTGGATGATGGATGGGTGATTACCTTTCCTCAAGGTACTACTACGCCTTGGAAACCGCTTCGAAAAGGTACCGCTCATATTATTAAAAAATACAAACCGGTTGTGGTGCCGGTGGTCATTGATGGTTTCCGTCGTTCTTTTGATAAAAAGGGACTTCGCGTTAAAAAGAAGGGAATTCTGCAGTCCATGCAAATAAAGGAGCCCTTGGAGATTGATTACGATAATGAATCTGTTGACGCCATATTGGAAAAACTGGAATATGCCATTGAACAGCATCCATCTTTCCTAAAAGTAATTTCGCAAAAAGAATTGCTCGCTTACGAAGAGGAAAACCAAAAAAGGCGTTACAGTTACAAGGGTAAGTTGGATAATTAGACCTCCAACCTTTTGAGCTCGTTATAGTTTTTTCTAAGTCTTTTCAGTAAAATTCCGTAAAGGAGCTTATAGAACAGCCAAATCAGAAATAGTATAGCAGCTGTAAATACAATGGAAATGCCAATCACCATAGCCCAGAATGCCAAGGTGTTTCCGTCTTGAGAGGCAGCTTCAATAATTTTCTGTCCTTCGGACCCATATAGTAGAACCCCGTACATGTTGATGATCAAATAGGTAGTAAAGATGATGAGGTTGAACCATACATACTGGGTTACGGTTCGTTTTACTTTTAGTATGGTCTTCATCAAATTTCTGGATGAATCCGTGAAGGAGATTTTTTTATAATTGATGTAAAACTTATAGATAAAGTAAAGAATAATGGCGTAGTTGATGATATTGATACCCATTACCACTTTATAAATGTGCATGGCCTTAAGCTCTTCCATGGTCTCGGGGCCACTAAAAATAATATTGATCCCTGCCCAGAAAACAAATTCTATGATACTGATATAAAAAATCCATTTAACTATGGACGATGACTTTTTTTTGATCATCGGATAGATTTGCTCATAGGACAGTTTGGGAAGGTCCGCTTCCCGCTTCTGCCAATCTTTTTTCAAGAGCTCCAGTTCATCCAACATAATCACGGATTTAATATGGTTCTTAATTTAGTTTTTACCCTGCTCATCTTCACCCTGGCATTTACTTCGGAAATACCCAAAGTTTCGGCTATCTCGGAATAATCCTTGTCTTCCAGATATAGAAAAACCAAAGCCTTGTCAATATCGCCAAGTTGTTTAACAGCGTCGTACATTAATTTTAATTGTCGTTCCTCTGTATCATCATAATCAGTAGCCTTTATTTTATAGAGAACCGAGTCAAAATCCTGGGTTTTCACCCTTTTTTTGGACTTTCTGTACAATGTTATGGCGGTGTTCAATGCAACACGGTACATCCATGTGCTAAACTTGGCATCGCCACGAAATTTTGGGTATGCTTTCCATAACTGTATAGTGATCTCTTGGAACAGATCATTGTGCGAGTCCTTGTCGTTGGTATATAGACTGCACACCTTATGGACAATATTCTGATTGTCCTCAAGTTCCGTCACAAAACGATGTTCCAGTTCTTTGTTCACTAAGCGGTTGGTAAATTTGCTTTATTTATAAGTGTATAAAAAGCAACTTTTGTTACAGTGTTTGATAAAAATTCTATTTACGATAGTCCAAAGCTGGTGGTCTGTTGCCCAACATTGGAATATATTTGAAGTCTTTCCCCCTTCTTTCTTCCAATTCTTTTTTGGCAGTTTCAACGGTTTTTGGATTTTCAAAAATATCCATGGCGGAGAGTGCCAAAGTCTTTGCGGCTACCATCATTCCCTTGGAACCGATGCTCATACCACCAGCAGCTACGGCTTGCCAGCTGTGTGCAGGGGTTCCGGGAACCCAAGTGGCAGTTCCTAAGCCTGCAGTAGGTACGGTATAACTTACGTCACCTACATCGGTGGAGCCATATGCACGTGCAGTTTCTTTATAAGGCTGTACTTTTTCGGCAGTTGCTATATCTGGCGCACCTTTGCCCAGTGTTTTGGAGATTTGTTCAGCAAAAGTCTTTTCTTCTTCATTATAGGTCACACCACCAACTTTTTCCAAATTGTCGTACATAATTTTTTGAACAGTCAAGTTGGGCAGAAGTTCATGGGTTCCTCCAATCATTTCATAGTCCATGGTAGTTCCGGTTCCCAAGGCAGCACCTTCAGCGGCTTTCACCATGCGATCAAACATATCAACAACTACGTCCCTTCTATTGTGTCTAGCGTAATAATACACCTCGGCAAAGTCGGGCACAACATTAGGGGCTTTTCCACCATTGGTGATTACATAGTGGATTCTGGCTTCTTGCGGAATGTGCTCCCGCATCATATTTACCATTGCATTCATGGCTTCCACGCCATCAAGGGCAGAGCGACCTTTGTCTGGGGCCCCGGCAGCATGGGCAGAAACACCATAAAATCTGAATTTAGCAGATTTATTGGCCAATGCGGCTCCGGCACTTGCAGCATTCGCAGAGCTTGGATGCCAGTGTAAGGCTACATCAACATCATCAAAAACACCTTCACGGACCATATACACTTTTCCAGACCCGCCTTCCTCTGCCGGACATCCGTAAAAACGTATTGTTCCTTTGATATTGTTGGTTTCCATCCAATTTTTTACTGAAATGGCCGCTGCGGTGGACGCTGTCCCAAAAAGATGATGCCCGCATGCGTGACCGGCAGCTTTACCAGCTGATTTTTTCTCGGGAACAGCTTCTTGTGATAGCCCAGGTAGGGCATCATATTCTCCCAAAATGGCAATTACTGGGTATCCTGAACCATATTCTGCTTTGAATGCGGTTGGAATACCGGCAATTCCTTTTTCAATGTCAAACCCAGCATCAGAAAGTGTTTCTTGCAAAAGGGCTGAGCTTTGCTCTTCCAAATATCCCATTTCGGCAAGGTCCCAAATATTATGGGCGATTTCACTATATTTTTCAGATTTTGAATCCAAATCCTTGATTACATCATTCTTCTTTTTTTGGGCATGGATACCCATGGTGCACAAAAGTAATAGTGCGCCAAAAGGGAGAATTTTTTTCATTGGTTGAAGTTTTTTGAGTTTGACACTAAATATACAAAAAAACCAACCCTGACGTGATCGGCAGTGCACGGGAATACTTAAATTTGTTGATATGTCGAGAATGAATATTCCTCAGTCCAGTTATCCAAGGGTCGTTATAGTGGGCGGCGGTTTTGGAGGTATTGCATTAGCAAAAAAATTAAGCAAAAAGGAAGCTCAAGTGGTTTTGTTGGATAAGCATAATTATCACAACTTTCAACCATTACTTTATCAAGTGTCCACAGGCGGATTGGAACCCGATTCCATAGCCTATCCCATAAGAAAGGTGCTACAAGGATATCCCAATTTCTTTTTTAGGTTGGCCCAGGTTGAGGAAGTCAAAACGGACACCAAAAGAATCAAAACCAATATTGGTGAAATCTTCTACGACTATCTAGTCGTTGCAACAGGCTCGGAAACCAACTTTTTTGGCAATAAGGGCATTGAAAGCAAGGGAATGGCCATGAAAACCATTCCACAATCCTTGAATTTACGTAGCTTGATTCTAGAAAATTTTGAACAAGCGCTTTTAACGGATGATCTCCACGAACGTGATGCTCTTATGAATTTTGTGATTGTGGGCGGTGGTCCTACGGGAGTTGAACTTGCAGGGGCGTTGGCCGAGATTAAAAAAGGAATTTTACCGAAGGATTACCCCGATTTGGATACGCGTAGGGTGCAGATAAACTTGGTGCAAGGAGGTGACAGAATTTTACCGGCAATGAGTCAGCAAGCTTCGGAAAAGGCTGAAAATTTTTTGGAGGAACTAGGTGTAAATGTTTGGAAAAATATCCGCGTAACCGATTATGATGGTAAAAGGGTATCCACCAACACCAAAACCATGTTTGATGCCGAAACTTTGGTTTGGGCCGCCGGGGTAAAAGCTGTAGGTATTAAAGGTCTGGATGCAGAGGAGTTTCTTTGCAGAGGCAATCGGCTTAGGGTGAACGAGTTTCACCAAATTGTAGGATTGGAAGATGTTTTTGCCATAGGAGATGTGGCCCAAATGGAGACCGAGGAGTTCCCTCATGGACACCCCATGATGGCTCAACCTGCCATACAACAGGGTAGAAACCTAGGAGATAATCTGGTACGGCTCGTAGAAAATAAGCCTATGAAGCCTTTTGTTTATAAAGACAAGGGTAGCATGGCAACGGTAGGAAGGAACAAAGCGGTAGTGGATATGCCCAAATTCAGGTTTCAAGGAGTGTTTGCCTGGTTTGTTTGGATGTTCGTGCATTTGTATTTCCTGATTGGTTTTAGGAATAGGGTAGTGGTCTTTATCAATTGGGTGTACAATTATATCCGATTTGATCGCGAGGCACGTCTAATTATTCGGCCTTTCAAAAAGCAAAATAGGGTAGAGCGCGACACTTTGATGCAGGACTAAATTAATATCCTGAGGTTCAGTGCCAAGGTTAAAGTTTAGCTAACCTTTATGGTAGATTGGTAGCACTTTGGTAAATTGTAGTAAAACACTTACCATGTTCAAGCCGCCTTTTTTTCTCACACGATGTAGTCTATTGTTTTTTGGTCTAATACTGCAGGCACAGAACCAACCTAGTAATTCCAACACAATAATAGAGTCACCTATTTATATTGAAGGATTTAATTACCCCAAATTTGATAAATTATCCCATTATGGATGGTTCAATATTGGTTATGAAGTATTTGAGGGAACGGAACTGCAAGTTATAGGGGAACACTATCGAAGATATGACGCGGATAGATTTAGTTTGGGCACGCAGCTTAGACAACAAATTTCGGAGAAGCTATACTTAATTGGTGGATATCAAAAGGAATGGGACCTCTACAACAAGGGACGGGGATATCCAAATCGAATCCCACGTCAAGAAATCTTTTTGGGCACGGATTACCAAGTTCGGGAGAATATGTTTATGGAAGTAAAAATGGTTCACCCTATTAAAGAATCCGATTTTTACAGTATAGGGCTTGAGGGTGTGCGAACGCGACTCGAAATGGGAACCCGTGTAAAATTTTGAGAATGTTATGTTCACCTTCTTGGGTGAAAGTCCTTTAGTACTTTGGTCAAATGGGTACGGTTTACATGCATATATACCTCGGTAGTAGTAATGCTTTCATGCCCCAACATTTGTTGAATTGCCCTAAGGTCGGCCCCATTTTCTAATAAATGTGTGGCAAAAGAGTGCCGAAAGGTGTGCGGACTAATATTCTTTTTCAATCCTATTTTTTCTGCCAAACGTTTAACAACGGTGAAAATCATGGCTCGTGTCAATTGTTTGCCCCTGCGGTTTAAGAAAACAAAATCCTCATGCTCTTTTTTTATGGGTAAGTGCACACGTACCTCTTTCCAATAAATGTTGATGTATTTTTGGTTTACATCACTGATCGGAACAAAGCGTTGTTTGTTTCCTTTGCCCGTTACTTTTATAAAATCTTCTTCAAAATAAAGGTCGGATAGTTTTAAGTTGATGAGCTCCGATACCCGAAGACCACAACCATAGAGGGTTTCTAAAATTGCCCTGTTCCTTTCACCTTCTGGCTTGGAAAGGTCAATGGCGGCAATCAATTGGTTTATTTCATCTTCGGAAAGGGTGTCTGGCAACTTTCTGCCAATTTTCGGGGTTTCTATTAAATCCATGGGATTATCTTCTCTGTAATCTTCAAAAACCAGATAATTAAAGAACCCTTTTAGACCTGAAATAATGCGTGCCTGTGTTCTTGGGTTGACTATTTTGGCGATATCGTAGATAAACTGCTGAACCGTTTCTCTGGCAATTTCAATAGGCTTCTCCTCGATGGACTGTTCATCAAGATAATTGGCAAGTTTTTGAAGATCCATGGAATAATTTGAGATTGAATTTTCGGAAAGCCCCCGCTCAATCTTCAAATAATTTTGATAATCTTTTATTGCTTGCTGCCAGTTCATACTTTCAAATATAGTGACATTACATTTCCAAAGTTGGAAGTAAATGTTCATTGGTCAACCCAGAATGCCCTTTGGTCAATTGAGGTGGCTTCAAAACCATGGGTTTCAATAAATTTCCATAATCAAATGGGAACGGTGAAAATGGAAAAGTTTTCAGTTTGTAGGAAACTTATATCAAAAGACACTTTTTTATTGATGATTGCGTTTTGTTGTTAATAAAAACTTAACAATGAAGAAAAAGACATTTGTATTGGTAATCATAGCACTGATTACCGTTAGTTTCTCCTCTATGGCCCAGCGAGTGGACAGAACCAATTTTAAAGCAGGGATTCATGCAGGAGTTCCCTTTGGTGATATTTCCGATTATTCAAATTTTGAAATAGGGTTGGATTTAGGGTATCATTGGGCACTTTCGGAATTAGTGGATGTAGGATTGGCAACTGGATTTATGAATGCCTTTATAAATAATGACACAGTGGATTTTGGCCCTGTGGTTGTGGAGGGGGACTTTCCAAACATCCAATATATTCCCGTTGCAGCAGCGTTTAGGTTGTACCCAACCTACGATTTTAAATTGGGCGCGGATGTAGGTTATGCGGTTGGAGTAAATGATGGGAATACAGGGGGACTTTATGTAAGACCCATAATTGGGGCCAATGTGAGCGGTAACACCGAAATAAATATTTCTTACGTAAAAGTAAGCGATGATTACGATTTCTCGATGGTCGCATTGGGAATTCTGTTTTTGTTTTAAAAAAAGAACGACAACTGTTTTAGCCCCAAATCTTACAGTTTAGATCATGAATATTAACCACTAATTACACTTTAAAATGAAAAAATAACTTTTAGTTTTTGCACTAGTTATGCTGGGCAATATTGCCGTAAAGGCCCAAACCAATTACAGGGCTGCCTTAGGGTTGGGGATAGACTTATATGATGAAGCTACTTTTTTTGGGGCTTCTGGAAAATACTTTTTTTCAGATAACCATGTAGGGCAGGCCGACTTAGGATTTGAGGACAATGCCACCATTGCCACATTCTTGTATTCTTTTCACAAAGGATTTTTTAAGGCACCAGGCTTGCGTTGGTATGCTGGGGTAGGACCGAGTATTATTTTCATTAAAAATACGGACAACATCTTCGCCCTACGTCCACATTTGGGACTCGATTTTAAGATTGATGGGGTACCGTTGGTGCTAAATTTTGATTGGCGTCCTTCGGTGGTGCTAAGCAATGTGGGAGAAAACCAAGTAGCCGCTTTCGGTTTTGGTCTGCAATTTGCCATTAACAACTAGCCAAGAAATAATATGATATTGAGGGCGGGTCATCCCGCCCTTTTCTTTTTATTGTATTTTTGATTACATGAAACTAATGATCATTAACGGACCCAATCTTAATCTTTTGGGCAAACGTGAGCCCGAGGTCTACGGAAACACCACTTTTGAAGACTATTTTAAACAACTTCAGGAAAAGTTTCCCGATGTGGAATTGGAATACTATCAATCCAATATTGAAGGTGAACTTATTGGTAAAATACAGGAAGTAGGTTTTGATTATGATGGCATCATTCTAAATGCCGCGGCATATACTCATACTTCCGTTGGTATCGGGGATGCGGTAAAGGCTGTGGAAACTCCTGTGATCGAGGCGCATATTTCCAACACGCATCAACGTGAGGAGTATCGCCATGTTTCTTATATATCACCAGGGGCCAAAGGTGTTATCTTAGGGTTTGGACTTCAGAGCTATGATTTGGCCATCCAGAGTTTCTTAGGCTAAATTCTTTAGGTATTTTTTATCGGCGTAGAAAGTTCCGAAGGGTAGGAGCGATGCTACAAAAAGAATGATGAATCTTTTCAGCTTCCATTTTCTTTCCCAACAAAAAATTACGGCCACCACTACGTATAGAATAAACAATAGTCCATGTGCCATACCAACAACTTGGTTCGGTTCAGGAATATCTGCCCAATGCTTTAACGGCATCGTCATTCCGAAAAGGAGTAGATAGGAAATACCTTCCAAAATAGCAGTGGCCCTAAAAAGTTTCAGCATACCTTATAGGTGGATTACTTCATCATAAGCATCGGCAACGGCTTCCATTACCGCTTCGCTCATGGTGGGGTGTGGATGAACTGCTTTTAGTACTTCGTGACCGGTGGTTTCCAGTTTTCTGGCAACCACAGCTTCGGCTATCATATCTGTTACACCAACCCCGATCATGTGGCAACCCAACCATTCACCGTATTTGGCATCGAAAATTACTTTTACAAAACCATCAGGGGTTCCTGCGGCTTTTGCTTTACCACTTGCAGAGAATGGAAACTTACCAATTTTAAGGTCATATCCTTTTTCTTTAGCTTGCTTCTCTGTCAAACCGACTGAAGCGATTTCAGGGATACAGTAGGTACATCCAGGAATGTTTCCGTAATCCAATGCTTCAACGTGCATACCTGCCAATTTTTCCACACAAAGAATTCCTTCTGCGGAGGCAACGTGTGCCAATGCTTGTCCTGGTGTAACATCACCAATGGCATAGTATCCGGGAATGTTGGTCTGGTAATAATCGTTTACCAATATTTTGTCTCTGTCCGTAGCGATTCCAACATCTTCCAAACCAATGTTTTCAATGTTGGTTTTGATTCCAACGGCAGATAGTACCATGTCAGTCTCAAGAACTTCTTCGCCTTTTTTGGTTTTTACGGTAGCCTTTACGCCATCACCAGAGGTGTCAACTTTAGTAACTTCGGCAGATGTTTTAATTTTTACTCCGGATTTTTTGAAGCTGCGCTCCAATTGCTTGGATACATCCTCGTCCTCAACAGGAACAATATTGGGCATATATTCCACCACGGTTACCTCGGTACCCATAGAATGATAGAAGTAAGCGAACTCCATACCAATGGCGCCACTACCTACCACGATCATTTTCTTCGGTTGTTTTTTCAAGGACATGGCCTCGCGGTATCCAATCACCTTTTTGCCATCTTGCGGAAGGCTTGGCAACTCACGGCTACGTGCCCCTGTTGCGATTATAATATTATCGGCAGCATATTCGGTGGTTTCTCCGTTTTCAGCTTTAACTTCAACTTTTTTGCCTGGTTTTACCTTTCCAAATCCATTAATGACCTCAATCTTGTTTTTCTTCATCAAGAATTGAACGCCCTTGCTCATTCCATCGGCAACACCGCGGCTTCTTTTTACAACGGCATCAAAATCGTGCTCAACATCTTTTGCGTTCAACCCGTAGTCTTCGGCGTGCTTTAAATATTCGAATACCTGAGCGGATTTAAGAAGGGCCTTGGTTGGGATACACCCCCAGTTAAGACATACACCTCCCAAACTTTCTTTTTCTATAATGGCTGTTTTGAAACCTAATTGTGATGCCCTGATTGCAGTAACATATCCACCTGGACCACTTCCCAAAACAATTATATCGAACTTGCTCATTAGATTTTGATTTTAGTTGTTAGTTAAAAACCTGCCTTTATTGGCAGGTGCAAAAGTACATAATTCAATGTCCAAATCCCAAGTTGAAAAAACTCAAATGTGGAATAGTTTGTAAAATCAATGTTTACCAGTTCCGAACATCTTTTTATTGAAGGCTTTGGATGCTCCCTTTGGAATGGATAAGGATGTCCATTCGCCACCTTTGATCATTCTGCCAATAAATACAATTTGTCCAACGTGATTGGCATAATGTGCTAGTTGGCGGTTAATGGCTTCCACAATGGTATGTTCTTCTCGCCTAATGGTGATTTTGTTATGGAAATTGGAGGCATCAATTTGTGATAGAGCATCAAAAAGACATTTCCAGCCTTTTTCCCAGGCACTCGTCATTTCTGATTTTGAGATATAGGACCCTTCAAATTCCAAATCGCGTTCTCGCCATGATTTTTCGCCATCCTCGGTTAAAAAATTGGTCCAACGGCTCAACATGTTGCCCACAAGATGTTTTACAATAATGGCTATGGAATTATCAGTTTCTGCGTATTTCCAATGTATATCGTTATCCGATATTTGGGCAAAAGTTTTATCACCCATGCTTTTGTAGCGATGGAATTCAAATAGTACGCTTTTTAGATAATTCTCTTGAAAACCCATTATTCTTCAGAATCAAAATCAATGCTGATAGAATTGATGCAATAGCGTTGTCCTGTAGTTTCTTTGGGCCCATCATCGAAAACATGGCCTAAATGACTACCGCAATTGGCGCATACCGTCTCCGTGCGAATCATACCGTGGGAAGTATCCCTTATATATTCAATGGCTCCCTCTACGGCTTGGTCAAAAGAAGGCCAACCACAACCGCTTTCAAATTTGTGCTCGCTTTCAAAAAGCTTGGCTTTACAGGCTTTGCAATGGTAGTCACCATTTTCAAAGTGAAGGTCGAACTTACCTGTGTATGGTCGTTCAGTTCCTTTTTGTCGTAAAACATAATATTCTTCGGGAGAGAGTTGTTGTTTCCACTCCTTTTCGGTTTTGTTTACGCCGTATTTTTCGTCCATATAGCTTTTTAAACTTTTTAGTTGTTCTCTGGAATAAAATCAAGTGCAGCTCCGTTGATACAATGTCTTTCACCTGTTGTATTGCTTGGTCCATCGTTAAAAACATGTCCCAAATGTCCACCGCAAACGGCACAATGTTCCTCGGTGCGGGGTACACCGATTTTATAATCGGTATCAAAAGCAACATTGCCTTCAATTTCTCTGTCAAAACTGGGCCATCCGGTTCCGGATTTAAATTTATGTTCACTTTTGAAAAGAGGGGTGCCACAACCAGCACATACATAAGTGCCTTTTTGTTTTTTGTCCAAGAGCTCGCTGGAAAAGGCATTTTCAGTAGCAGCTTTTCTAAGCACATAATACTCCATATCGGTAAGCTCGGCCTTCCACTCGGCATCCGTTTTGTTTACTTTAAAAGCGGTCTCCTTAGCAGTTTCTTTTTTCTCTTCCTGCGATGTTCCCTTGCATCCTGCGAATACAATCAGAACTATCAGTAGCAATCTTTTTCCCATGTTTTTGTTTTTAGTGGTTGGACGTAATTTAATTGGAATCCTTTCAAAGGATCCAATAAAAAAGTCCCATTGATTACCAATGAGACTTAATATACCATTTTTATGGGATTTAGTTGATGTCCAACTTTGTTATCTGTTCTTGGTTAATATTGAGAGTGGACATTACACTTTCAATATTTGTAGCATCAAAGTCTGGGGATTGGGCATATTCACTTGGTACAAATACAATTCTAAAAAGCTGATTGTCCGTAAAGTCTGTACTCAGATTAGATAGGTCAAAATTACCATCAATGAATAGTTCCAGATCCACAAAAGTGTGGGAGAAAACGTATTGAATGGTACCTTCATTTAAAAAATAATTCTGGGGAATTTGCGTCCAGGCATCTGCGGTAGAACCGTCACTCAAGTCAATTACACCGTCGTGTCTGTACACCAATACAGCATCCGATTCAAAAACTTCAAAGTCGGTAACTTCCGAAAAATTGATTAAGGTGCTAAAAAGATTGGCGTCAAAGTCATAACCGAAGTTTACGCCTTCAACCTCTACAACCTGTCCTTGGATACCATCTGCTCCATCCAAACCGTCAAGTCCATCAAGTCCGTCAAACCCCGGAGGTCCTTGGGGGCCTTCGCATGCCGCGAAAACAAAAACAATAACTGCGCCTAAAATTGTACTAAATTTATTCATGATTTTTGGATTTTTGATTTGTGTTCATTTTGTCTGTCAACGCAATAAAATCAAAAAGCGTTCCATTTTTTAAAAAATGTTGCTTCTATTGCCAAACCTGTTGTCAGAATCGTATTCTTGCTCAAAGATGCGTATTATTGTATACGTACTAAACCCGCTAATATGTCCAAAGTAATTACACATAGTTTTTTTACAGAATTTGATATCAATCTTTTTAAGGGAGGAAAGCACTTTCGACTCTACAACAAATTGGGCTCCCACCTAACAGAGGTCAATGGAGTAAAGGGAACGTATTTTGCGGTTTGGGCACCCTCGGCAAAATCAGTAAGTGTTATTGGCGATTTTAACCACTGGACCGCAGGAGAACATGAATTAAATGTTCGTTGGGATAGCAGTGGAATTTGGGAAGGATTTATTCCCGGAGTGGATAAAGGGACCAAGTACAAGTATAAGATTCAATCCAACAATAATGATATTTGGACGGAAAAAGCGGACCCGTTCGCTCGATTTTGCGAGCAACCACCGCAAACGGCTTCCTTGGTTTGGAACGACACCTATGAATGGAAGGATAAAAACTGGATGGACACCCGAGAAGATAAAAACGGGTTGGACAAGCCTTACTCTGTTTACGAAGTACATTTGAGCTCTTGGAAGAAGAAAAATGGTTGGGAATCGCTCAGCTATTTGGAAATGGCTGAAGAACTTGCAGATTATGTAGAGGAGATGGGCTTTACCCATATAGAGTTGATGCCTGTTATGGAATATCCTTACGATCCCTCTTGGGGCTATCAAATTACGGGGTATTTTGCGCCAACATCACGATTTGGAAAACCAGAGGATTTTAAAGTTCTTGTTGATGCATTGCACCAGCGAGGCATTGGTGTAATATTGGATTGGGTGCCCTCCCATTTTCCAGAAGATGCACACGGACTTGGCTTTTTTGATGGATCACATCTGTATGAGCATCCAGATAGGCGAAGAGGCTATCACCCCGACTGGAAAAGCCTCATTTTTAATTATGGAAGAAACGAGGTAAGAGCCTTTTTGATCAGTAATGCCATTTTTTGGCTCGATCAATATCATGCGGATGGATTACGAGTAGATGCGGTGGCATCAATGCTATATTTGGATTATTCAAGAGAAGATGGAGAATGGGAGCCTAATATGTACGGCAATAACGAGAACTTGGAAGCTTTATCGTTTTTACGAGAGATGAACCAAGAGGTGTATGCCAGTTTTAAAGGAGTGCAGACCATTGCAGAAGAATCCACTGCATTTACAGGTGTTACAAAACCGGTAAACTATGGTGGACTGGGCTTTGGAATGAAGTGGATGATGGGGTGGATGCACGATACCCTGGAGTTCTTTAAAAAGGACCCTATTCATAGGTCGTATGATTTGAATGCGATAAGTTTTAGCCTTACCTATGCGTTTACCGAGAACTTTATGTTGCCTTTTTCACATGATGAGGTAGTCTATGGAAAACAATCTCTGTTGTATAGGATGCCGGGGGATGAATGGCAACGATTTGCCAACTTGAGATTACTCTTTGGGTATATGTTTACACACCCTGGTGCCAATTTACTGTTTATGGGGGGGGAGTTTGGACAATCGTCCGAATGGAACTTTCAAGAAAGTTTGGAATGGCATTTAACGCAGTACGATTTTCATTCAGGAATCCAAGAGGTTGTCAAGGATCTAAATAAGATGTACAAAAACAATCCGGCTTTGTACGAAAAACAGTTTAGTCCAGAAGGTTTCCAATGGATCGAATATAACGACCAAGAAAATACGGTCATATCATATATGAGAAAGGGTGAGGATCCCAAAGACGATTTGATTATTGTTTGCAACTTTACTCCAGTACCCCGAGAAAACTATAGGCTGGGAGTTTCAAAAACATCCACTTTAAAATTGATTTTTAATAGTGACGATAAAAAGTACTCGGGAAGCGGCATGGGCAAAAAAACAATGAAGCCCTCCAAAACTGCGTGGAACGGACAAAAGCAATCGGTATTGATGAACTTGCCGCCTCTTGGTGTTGTCGTTTATAAATAAAAACGGAACTAAAACGTTGTAGTTAATTGCTTTTCAAAACATATTTTTATTTATTCAGGCTTTTGTGTTTCTTTTGTGAGCCTCAATCAATTATAGATGATAACCAATACGGAGATTGCTAAAACCGGGAATCAGTTCCCGAACCATATAGTCGATTTTAAACAAGAAAACGACAAATTATATTTTACCACCCAAAACGGGGTTATTCTGCAGGTAATTATTCTAAGGGATAGCGTGGTACGATTTAGATACGCCACGGAATATGTTTTTGAACCGGATTTTTCATACGCCATAAGTGAAGATGTCAATCTCGGTTACAACGAGCTTACCGTAGAAGATGAGATACCTGAATACGTGATCACAACCTCAAAAATCAAGATATACATCAACAAGACAAACCTTAAGGTGCAGATTGTTGATATGGATAATGTAATCCTTACTGAGGATGAACTTGGTTTCCATTGGGAAGAGAATTTTGATTATGGCGGCAATGTGGTAAAAATGAGCAAAGTGTGCAATTCCGGCGAGAGTTATTACGGAATGGGGGACAAGGCATCACATACCAACCTTAAAGGTAAAAGAGTTAATAATTGGGTGACCGACTCTTATGCATACGGAAAGGATCAAGAACCATTGTACAAGTCCATTCCTTTTTACATCGGACTTAAAAAAAGTAAAGCGTACGGTATATTTTTCGATAACTCTTTCAGTACTTATTTTGATTTTGCTGCAGAAAAGCGGAACGTGACCAGTTTTTGGGCGGATGGAGGAGAAATGAATTATTACTTTTTCTATGGACCAAAAATGTGCGATGTGGTGGAATCTTATACCGATTTGACCGGTGTTCCGGAACTACCGCCACTTTGGGCCCTGGGTTTCCATCAATCTAAATGGAGCTACTACCCCGAAAAAAAGGTAAAGGACATAGCTTCAACTTTTAGAAAGTTGAACATTCCATGTGATGCCATTTACCTGGATATTGATTACATGGATGGGTTTCGATGCTTTACTTGGGACCAAGAACACTTCCCCAATCCCAAAAAAATGATCGAGGAATTGGAAGAAGATGGCTTTAAGACCATTACCATGATTGACCCGGGTATTAAGATAGACCGTGATTATTGGGTGTATCAACAAGCTATGGACAATGGTTTTTTCTGTAGAAGGGCCGATGGACCTCATTTTAAGGGAAAAGTATGGCCCGGTGAATGTAAATTTCCAGATTTCACAGATCCAGAAGTCAGGGAGTGGTGGGCCGATCTATATAAGGAAATGATAGCAGACCTTGGTGTAAGCGGGGTTTGGAACGATATGAACGAACCGGCCATCATGGAAGTTCCTTCCAAAACCGCTAATTTGGATGTACGTCACGATTACGATGGGCATCCTTGCAGTCATAGAAAAGCACACAATGTTTACGGCATGCAGATGGTGCGTGCCACTTATGAAGGCGTTAAAAAGTTTATGTTTCCACGCAGACCTTTTGTTCTAACCCGAGCCGCATATGCTGGAACCCAACGTTACTGTGCGACATGGACGGGAGATAATGTTGCCACATGGGAACATTTGTGGATTGCCAATGTACAGATGCAACGCATGTGCATGAGCGGATATTCTTTTGTGGGTTCCGATATCGGAGGATTCGCGGAGCAACCCAACGGAGAACTGTTTGCCCGTTGGATGCAATTGGCCGTTTTCCACCCCTTTTGTAGGGTGCACTCTAGTGGTGACCACGGAGATCAAGAACCTTGGTCGTTCGGTGATGAAATTACGAACATAGTTAGAGAGTTTATAGAGCTGAGGTACCAACTAATGCCTTACCTCTATACCATGTTCTACAATTACATCAAAGAAGGATTTCCAATGCTTCAATCCTTGGTTTTTTATGATCAGGAAGATCCTCAGACACATTTTCGTACCGATGAGTTCATATTTGGAAAACAAATGTTGGTATGCCCTGTTCAAGAGCCCAACGCACAAGGCAGGAGAATGTACTTCCCAAAGGGAAATTGGTATAACTATTGGACGGATGAATTAACCGCTGGCGGCGTTGAGCGCTGGGTGCCGGCAGAAATCCATAGGGTTCCTTTATTTATAAAAGAAGGCGCTATGATTCCAAAATATCCGGTACAACAGTATATCGGAGAAAAGGAAATAGAAAAATTGGCCATTGACGTATACTTCAAGGAAGGCACTGAAAAATCAAGAGTATACGAAGACCAGCAAGAAGGATACGATTATAAAAAAGGGAGATATAGTTTAAGACGTTTTAAATTAACTGGAAAGGAAAATGAACTGATCATTCAACAATTTAAGGATGGTAATTTCATCACTCCTTATGACAATTTTATAATAACTTTTCACGGACTTCCTTTCACTATAGAAACAGTGGAGCTGGATAATGAAGAGGTTGATTTGAAGGATATCAAGCTAAATGGCAACAACTCTATCGAAGTCAGTAAGGATTTCACAGAGCTTCATATTTTCGGAAAATAAAATTTTGTAATTTCCCTAATACAAATTCACGATTTACCATATGAAAAAGATTAGTCTTACTTTATTGGTGCTTATATCGGTATTGGCATGCAAGACCAATCCCTTTACGGGAAAGAGCACCTTGAATTTTTATAGTAACAGCCAAATGTTTCCTATGGCGTTTTCCCAGTATGATCAGTTTTTGGAAGAAAGCAAAGTAGTCAAAGGCACTTCGGACGCCCAAATGATTACAAAGGTGGGACAACGAATAGCCTCGGCGGCTGAGCGCTGGTTGGATGCCAATGGGTATCCAGGATATTTAAAGGACTATAAATGGGAATATAATCTTGTGCAAGATGAGACTGTTAACGCATGGTGTATGCCTGGAGGTAAAATTGTTTTTTACACTGGAATTTTGCCCATTGCACAAAATGAAACAGGTATTGCCGTTGTAATGGGGCACGAGGTGGCCCACGCATTGGCCGACCATGGAGCCCAACGGATGAGTGCAGGTACACTTCAACAAATAGGTGCTGTGGCAGGTAATGTAGCTATTGAAGATGATGAGACCAGGGCATTGTTCAATCAAGCATACGGTGTTGGTTCTCAAATAGGGGTTATGCTGCCCTTTAGCAGAAACCATGAAACGGAAGCCGATAGGATTGGTCTGCAGATTATGGCCATCGCAGGCTATAATCCAGATGAGGCCGCCAAGCTTTGGCAACGAATGAAAGCGGAATCTGGAGGACAGGCACCACCAGAGTTTTTGAGTACGCACCCGTCCAACGATACACGTATTAGCAACTTAACTGCATGGGCCCCTGCCGCAAAAGAAGAGGCAAGGAAGTTTGGGGTTACATCTTTCAAGTGATTTTAACATAAACAGATGAGTAATGTCATTTCAACCTTTGGAGGGGACTTGTGGTAAGTCCGTTATTTTGGTTTGAAATGACATTTTCTTTTTAACGGAAACGATATGGCGCAAACACTGGCATTGAAAGGAAGCAAGAAACTATTGAATGCTTGGGCGTTTTACGATTGGGCCAATTCTGTCTATAGTCTGGTCATTTCTTCGGCCATTTTCCCCCTTTTTTATGGACTGTTGTTTAGGACAGCCGGCATAGAACAGGTTACCATTTTTGGTGGAGAAATAGCTAGAGCACCCCTGATCAGTTATGTTACCTCTTTGGCCTTTGTTTTTATAGCCATCGTTACTCCACTTGTTTCTGGCGTAGCGGATTATATGGGAAACAAAAAAGTATTTCTCAAGTTTTTCTGCTATCTGGGTGCAATTTCTTGTATTGGATTGTACTGGTTTTCTTTGGAGTACATCTTTTTTGGTCTTGCGTGTTATTTCTTTGGTCTTGTTGGGTTTTGGGTGAGTTTTGCCATCAACAATTCGTATTTGCCCGATATAGCGTATCCAGAGCAACAAGATCGTATAAGTGCCAAGGGGTTTTCTTTAGGCTATATTGGTAGCGTGATTTTGTTGGTCTTTAATCTGGCCATGGTAATGAAACCCGATGTTTTTGGCATAACAGATAATGGAGGCGAAATTGCAGAAATGAAGGCCATGAAATATTCTTTTATTTCCGTGGGAATTTGGTGGATACTATTTAGCCAATACACCTTTATGCATTTGCCCAAAGGGTATAAGCGCGAAGGGAAACGCGACCATATCATTCTTAATGGTTTCAAGGAATTAAGGCTTGTATGGCATCAACTCGGCGAGAATAGAAAACTGAAGCGGTATTTAGGTGCGTTTTTCACCTACAGTATGGCAGTGCAGACCATTATGTTGATTGCCACTTATTTTGGGGAAGAGGAAATTGTATGGGGTTCCGATAATGAACGTACAACGGGATTGATCGTGAGCATTTTATTAATCCAGATAGTTGCCGTATTGGGGGCAACGGTTACTGCTTGGGCCTCCAAAGCTTTTGGGAACATCCGAACCCTTGTGGTGATCAATATTATTTGGTCAATGCTCTGTGTGTATGCCTATTTCCTTCAAACTCCAATGGATTTTTACATTGCAGCAGGGTTGGTTGGAATTGTCATGGGGGGAATTCAAGCACTTTCCCGTTCCACATATTCCAAGTTTTTGCCGGAGACCACGGACACCACCTCATTTTTTAGTTTTTATGATGTAGCCGAAAAAATAGGAATCATCATTGGTACCTTAATGTATGGTATAGTGGCACAGCTTACTGGAAGCATGCGCAACAGTACCATTTTTTTGGGACTCTTTTTCCTAATGGGAATATTTTTGCTGTTAAGGGTAAACAAAGTCAAAAAAACAGTTTAGAAAAAAAGCCCTGGCTACAAACCAGGGCTTTTTTCGTTCTTTGATTGATGATAAACTCGGTATTATCCTTTGGTAATGTCTCCCGAACCGGAAGCTTTTGATTTTATTTTTTTAGGGTTTCCGCGATAGTGAATATCGCCGGAACCAGATACTCTAGCCTCAATGGATTCATGGGCCGTAACTTTAATGTCGGCAGAACCGGAAACCGTGGCTGTTACAAAATCAGCTTCAAGGTCATAGGCTTTGATATCCCCTGAACCTGAAACCGAAACCGTAAAGTCTGTTGCTCTACCGGATAGGTCGATGTCTCCAGAGCCGGATAACGAAGCTTCTACTTCATCGGCTTCAACGGTTAGGGTTACATCTCCGGAACCGGACATGGCAGTGCTAAAACGATCCGCTTTGATGGTGGTTTTTCCGACGAGGTCGCCAGAACCCGAAAGACTAACACCATTAACTGATTCTATGGGAACGGTAACATAAATACCACTTTTCCAGTCGGACGGTTTAAGATTGACCCCTTTTTCAACCTTAATTACCAATTTGCCATTCTTCACCTCAGTTTTAATGTATTCCAATAAATTGGATTCTCCTTTAAGGGTCAAATCTCCCTCTGTCCCGGACACCAATTCCACATCAAACCAACCGGCCATAGCTACTTCGTCATAGTCACCCACAGACCGTTCAATGGTAACAACATCGCCATTTCCTTTAACTCTTTTTCCCCATTGGGCATTGGTACAGGCCACCATTCCTAGTACTAGCGTAAGTGTGATAAGTTTTTTCATGATCTTGTGTTTAAATTGTTTTTGATTTGATGTTAATTCTGATAAAATGAGATTCCTCCGTAGTCACTGGTAATGCTTACCCTATTTCCAGAGTTTGCTTTTCCATAATAACCACTATAGTATTTTTCTGTTGATTTTTCCCGGCTAATATTGATTTCAAAATCATCCTTTCCGCTCACACCGGCATACTCGGTCGAAATTTCAAAATCGAAATGATATCCTGTATCATAACCAATTTTGATGCCCGTGTAATCAGATTGGATTTCCAAGTTTCCGGCATCTGCTGCCATGCGGTCTATTTTTATTGAGCCATAATCACTATTGATAGAAACATTTCCATGGACGGTGCCTAGTTTTACTCCAATATAGTCTCCATTTCCATTTACATTTTGAACATTGTTTGCCTCAATCGACCCATAGTCACTGGAGTATTCAAGGTTTTCCATTTCTTCTACAACTGCATTGGTATAATCTGCTCTTATAATCAGGTTACCGGCCTTTTCAATCGTAAAGCCAGAGTAATCAGCTACAATCTCGGCGCTATTTATATAGTCAAAGGTTGATCTAGAGGTATAGTCAAAACGAAGTTCGTTGTTTCGTCCACGAAGCTCGCCTATTTCCAAACTTCCATAGTCACAGCTTATTTTGGCATGGCCATCAATACGGTCCAAGATTATGCTACCATAGTCATTGCTCAGGTTAACGCTGTTTTTTACGGGCAACTTAATGGTGTAATTTACTTGTACGCTTACTTTTTTGCGATTTCCCCAACTCCATCCCCAGCTATTTTTTCTATCTCCGAACCTTGTAATTGCGGAAACCATACTTGGGCTGTTTTCAAAATCCACGTCAATCTCATTCAATCGCTCTTGCACGCGGTCTTCGTCGTTACCGTTGGTTTTTATGCGCACCTCGATTTCAACCCGGTTTTCGTTCCACGAAGTTATGTTGAGGTTACCGTAGCTGTTTTTTACCCTAAAAAGGGCATCCGAGTTAACGTTGTATTCCTTTTTAATGGTTTTTTCCTTGGTGTACCTACCGTTCAACTTGTCATTGTCTACATGGGCAGTCGCGATAAGCGGAATAAAAGCCAAGGCGAAAAAGATGTATTTAAATTGTAAAGCTTTCATCATTTTGGGATTTTAAATTCTTAATATTTTCTATTTGGCTCAAAACTTCTTTTAAAAGGTCGATTCGTGTTTGGAAATTGGTGATCATTGCGCTCATAATAATTTTACTGTCACCACCATTTACCAAGTCTTGCTCAAGAGACCGGTAATCTTTGTCCAACCGCTGCAGTTGTGCCATGGTGTCGTCCACCAATTTGGCAGTCTCTGGAGTTTTCTCACCCTGGAGCTCTTCAACTTGCTGTTCAATAAGATTGGCAAAGTAGAATTCCGTTTGGGAAACTTCAGGTGCCATTCTTACCACCTGTTGTTTAATGCTGGGCTGTGGTCCAAAAACTTGGTATCCTAAAAGTGCTACTAGCACAACAGATGCAGCAATGGACAAATGCTTCCACCAAGAGGTATTCTTTTTGTGCAGGGCAATGGTGCCCTGATCTTGGTTCAATTTTTCCAAAAACCGTTCTTGGTGTCCACTTTGTGGTTCTTCTATATCAAAATCCCCGTGTAGTCTTTCAAACAGCCTATCTAAATTATCTTTGCTCATAACTAAACATTTAAGGTCAACTTTTTTCTCAGGCTTTGTTTGGCCCTCGAAATCGTGGTTCTACAATTAGCATAGCTAATGTTCATTATTTCACTGATCTCTTCATAATCGTACCCTTCAATTAAATGTAAGGTCAAAGAAACTCTGTAATTGTCTTTCAAACTTTTCATGGTTTCCATCACTTTTTGAGCCTTCAATTCAGTGTAACCATTCTGGTCCGAAGCAACTTCATCATTATCTTCGACCTTGTACATTACATCATCCAAATCCACAGCGCGTTTTTTTTGCTGCTTATTGTAATGATAAATACTGTTATTGATCACAATCCGCTTTAACCATGCCCCGAAAGTGACGTCTCCCTTAAAGGTGTGCAGCTTGGTAAGTGCGCTCAGAAATGATTCCTGCATAATGTCCTCGGCCTCAGCAGTATGTTTTACAATCCGTAAAGCGGTGTTGTACATCGCTTTGTAATAGCGGTTGTAAATCTCTAGCTGTGCACTTTGCTTACCCTGCATGCACAATTGGAGCAGTGTGTCAATATGTTCATTTTGTTGGCTCAAAAAATGAATGGTTTGTCTTATAGATTACCCAATTTACCAATTGTTACACTTTTTTATTAAAATTTGATTTTTAATGGCACAAGAATTGCCAATTAATGGGTGATAATAAGCTTGCAAGTCTATATAAACATTGATTTTGAGGGGTTTGTGCAGGCTGTAATGTTGAATAAAAATATTGGTTGTTTGTTTATTATGACAAAATGACCGAAAAGATGATATGGGAGAGATGAAAATTACCAAATTTGACAATATAGATCTACAAGGGTTGGACGAAGATGCGGAGTTGATACCGTTGCTGACCCCTGAAGATGAAGAGCAGATGAACAAAGAGAGCCTACCGGAAACTTTACCGGTACTGCCTCTAAGAAATACGGTTTTGTTTCCTGGGGTTGTCATTCCGATTACTGCTGGGAGGGATAAATCCATTAATTTGATCAAGGATGCCAATAATGGAACCAAAACCATTGGTGTGGTTTCCCAAAAAGATGAAAGTGTCGAAAATCCTGGTCCAGAAGATATTAATGCCGTTGGAACCGTTGCCCGTATTTTAAGGGTGCTTCAAATGCCAGATGGAAATACTACGGTGATCATTCAAGGTAAAAAGAGGTTCAAGATAGATTCCGTACTGGCGGAAAAACCCTATTTGACTGCCAAGGTCAGCGAGGCTACGGAGGAGCGTCCCGATGAAAAAGGAAGTGAGTTTGAAGCTATTATCGATTCCATCAAAGAATTGGCGTTCAAAATCATCAAGGACAACCCAAATATTCCCAGCGAAGCCACTTTTGCCATTAAGAATATCCAGAGTAATTCTTTCTTGATCAATTTTGTGTCTTCCAACCTCAATCTGGGGGTAAAAGAAAAACAGCAACTTTTGGAAATTGCCAATCTTCAGGAAAGGGCGTTGGCCACCTTGAAGTATATGAACATGGAGCTTCAAAAATTGGAGTTGCGCAACGATATACAAAGCAAGGTCCGTAGCGATATGGACCAACAGCAACGTGAATATTTCCTTCACCAACAAATGAAGACCATCCAAGAGGAACTTGGCGGACTATCCTATGAGGAAGAGGTGGATGAAATGGCAGAAAAGGCCAAAAAGAAGAAGTGGGGCAAAAAAGTACAGGAGCACTTTGAGAAAGAACTCTCCAAAATGCAACGCATGAATCCACAAGTAGCCGAGTATTCCATCCAACGTAATTATTTGGACCTGTTATTGGACTTGCCATGGAACGAATTCTCCAAAGACAAGTTTGATTTGAAACGTGCCCAAAAGATATTGGACAGAGATCACTACGGTTTGGAAGATGTAAAACGCCGAATTATTGAATATTTGGCAGTGCTCAAGTTGAGAAACGATATGAAATCCCCGATTCTTTGTTTGTACGGACCTCCCGGAGTGGGTAAAACCTCGTTGGGAAAATCCGTGGCAGAAGCATTGGGAAGAGAATATGTGCGTATGTCCTTGGGGGGACTGCGCGATGAAGCGGAAATCCGTGGCCACAGAAAAACATATATCGGTGCCATGCCAGGTAGGATTATACAAAGTTTGAAGAAGGCAGGAACATCCAACCCCGTGTTTATTTTGGATGAAATCGATAAACTGGCGAGCAGCCATCAAGGAGATCCATCTTCCGCAATGTTGGAAGTGCTGGACCCTGAACAGAACAGTGATTTCCACGATAATTTCTTGGAAATGGGATACGATTTGTCCAAAGTAATGTTCATTGCTACGGCGAATAACCTGTCCACTATACAACCGGCATTACGTGACCGAATGGAAATCATCAATGTAACAGGCTATACCATCGAGGAAAAGGTTGAGATTGCCAAGCGCCATTTGTTGCCCAAGCAGCTAGATGAGCATGGGCTTTCCAAAAAGGATTTAAAAATAGGTAAACGCCAATTAGAAAAAATCGTGGAAGGCTATACGCGTGAATCTGGAGTTCGAAGTCTCGAAAAACAAATAGCCAAGGTGGTACGTTTCGCCGCAAAATCCATTGCTATGGAAGAGGCGTACAATGTTACGGTGTCGAACGAGGATATTGAGAAAATTCTTGGACCGGCTCGATTGGAACGTGACAAGTACGAAAGTAATGATGTGGCCGGTGTGGTTACAGGATTGGCATGGACAAGCGTAGGAGGTGATATCCTGTTTATCGAATCCATTCTTTCCAAAGGAAAGGGAACTATGAACATTACAGGTAACCTTGGTAAAGTGATGAAAGAGTCTGCTACCATTGCCATGGAGTACATTAAATCCAATGCGGATGAATTTGGTGTTGATTCCGATGTGTTTGATAAATATAATGTGCATATCCACGTTCCGGAAGGAGCCACTCCAAAAGATGGTCCAAGTGCGGGTATTACCATGTTAACTTCGTTAGTAAGCTTGTTTACACAGCGAAAAGTGAAGAAAAGCTTGGCCATGACGGGCGAGATTACGCTTCGTGGTAAGGTATTGCCCGTAGGTGGAATCAAGGAGAAGATTTTGGCCGCCAAAAGAGCGCGGATCAAGGAGATTATTCTTTGTGCGGACAACAAAAAGGATATTGAGGAGATCAAAGCCGAATACCTAAAAGGGCTTACATTCCATTATGTAACGGATATGAGCGAGGTAATCGATTTGGCCATTACCAAGCAGAAGGTAAAGAATGCCAAAACCCTCTAGAGGAATGACACATATCATAATGGTTTAATACCTTTTCTGGCTATTTTTGCTGTATGGGAAAAATAACTATTGCAATTGATGGATATTCCTCGACAGGTAAAAGTACCATCGCCAAAAGGTTGGCCTCAGCCTTGAATTATATTTATGTTGATACCGGTGCTATGTACCGTGCTGTAACACTTTTTGCGTTGCAACAAGGCATCATCAACGATAAAGATGAGGTGGATGAAGCTACTTTGATCGATAAACTATCCGATATACACCTCAAATTTGTGCCCAATACAGAAACAGGCCGTTCCGAAATGTTTTTGAACGATAAAAACGTGGAGCGTGAGATTCGGTCTATGCGGGTTTCCGGTTTTGTGAGTCCCATAGCCGCGATTAAAGAAGTTCGTGAAAAATTGGTGAAAATCCAGCAAGCCATGGGCAAAGACAAAGGTATTGTGATGGATGGCCGTGATATCGGCACCGTTGTTTTCCCTGATGCGGAGCTTAAACTGTTTATGACTGCTTCACCCGAGACCCGAGCGGCACGCCGCTATAAGGAACTGTTGGAAAAAGGGGAGGAAGTCACCTATGCCGAAGTCCTTAAAAATGTAGAAGAGCGTGATCGTATCGATTCCACCCGAAGCATTTCGCCACTAACTAGGGCCAAAGATGCCATTGAGTTTGATAACAGCGATATGGGATTGGAGGAACAGTTTGAACGTATCCACGATTACTCGCAACGGGTAATTGCAAGAGAGGGGTGAGGGTTGGAAAGTTTTTTGGGTTGCACTTATGTTTGTATATGAAACGTAGCGTGTAAAAAGACGCTGACTTTTTGAATTAACACAGAGACGAATTTTTAAATCTTCTTTTTTCTCCAAAAAGCCAAATTTAAATTTGGCGGTCTTTGCAAATACACACAAACCTCTCGGAAATCCTGTAATAACCATGTTTTATATACGTTGCTACCTGCTGGCTTTTACTCAATTTTATATAGTTTCGGTTCTGTAACCCCTCTTTTAGCATAATACTCTTTATTCATTTCAAAGTTCATTTTGGTCATATCGTTTAAATATACTTCTATTGGTTCCAGACCAATTTCTTTTCTTCTTTTATTTACGTTTGCGCTATCTGCTAAATTTCTTGGATAAGCTTGACAAATTTCCATATTGTAATCTACTTGAGAACCATATATTTGAGCTTTCCCTGTATTTAATTTTACTCGGTCAACCAAAAGACCATAATTTCTGGAATCCGCATTTCCTTTGTCAACTTCCTTCTTCATTTTTTCCAAAACTTCTAATTGAAATTCAGGGTTATGGTCTGAATGCTGCACAATTAACCAAAAATCTGAAGAACCTTCTTCTCCTGCCAAATCAAAACCAATAAACCCGAAATCGTCAAATATTTCCTTCACTCGCTTTTGGTGAGTTCTAAAAACACTGTCTTTGAAAGACTTCCATTCTTCTAATGTTAAATATGAATGGGATTTAGGTGGATATGCATTGGCAGCAGCTAATTGGTCGGTCGCAACCATTTTGGTAAGTTCATCAGCTAAATCCTGATTGAATTGGACTTTTGGTTCAGTTATTTCGATTTGATTAGTTTTCTGTTTGCAACCGATTATTAGAAGAAATCCAATTACTAATATTCCATGAATTTTATGCATTTTTCGATGTTTTATAGCTTGCAGGTAACGATTAGTGAAACATCGTTTTCAATGATTTTTAGCGTACGATACCGAAACTAGTTAGGCACAGGTAAGTGAAGTTAGTATTTTTCGTTAAAATTCCAGTATGGATTGTTGGATGGATCTTCTGAATTAACAAAACACCGTTTTGGATTTAGGTAAAAATCCCCAAACCCAAAAGACGCCCATAGGGCATCTTTTTAAATATATTGTTAGTTCGACCCTATCCACGATTACTCGCAACGGGTGATTGCGAAGGAGGGGTAATAATCAGAAAGTATTTTGGAGCGATTAGCTAAATATCGTTTCAATGATTTTTAGCGTGCGATAAGTGAAGCTAGTATTTTTCTGGTTAAAATTCCAGTATGGATTGTTCGATGTATCTTCTGAATTGACAAAACACCGTTTTGGATTTAAGTGAAAATCCCCAAACCAAAAAGACGTCCAAAGGGCGTCTTTTCTTTTAAAAATTAATTTTGGACATCTTTTTTAAGTCCAATATCAAATGCAGGGTGAAAACCTTCAATAACTCGTTAAGAGCGAACAAAGATGAAGTGGATGGAACATGCCTCCATATCCCCATCATTGTCAAAGTCGTACTCCCCGGAATCGGTGCCTCCATTTAAGGATAGGGTTGTTCCGTCAAAGGTATGGCCGTAAGTATCCCAATCATTTGGATAATCGTCCCAGACAATGGCGAAATAATATGTTTGCTGCCATTCTTCCCAAAACATTTCTCCATTTACCGTATAAGGATTACGGTCCACTGGATTCAGTGTTAAGGTAAAGCGGCCACTGGATTGCACTGACATGCTAGCTGTTCCCCCGTCCTCAACAACATCGACCGAGACGGTACTTACACTAAATTGGGCTTTAGTGGCTTCCCAGGTTCCGCTAAGCTCACTGATTTGGAACGGACCATCTTTGGTTAGCCCATCCCCATCATCATCTGAACTACAGGAGAAATTCAGAGAAATCAACGAAATCAAAAAAATATATATAAACGATTTCATGGCATTGAATTTTAAAAGTCGGGAGTATCCCCTTCCAAATTACACTATAATTTATCTTGATTTTCAAACTGTTGCAATGATGTGGGTCAGTTTGCTTCGGTCATTGATTAATAGGTGATATTGATGAGGTTAAAAAGTAAGGACGGGCAATGATTAAGTTGAACATTGTTAGAAGAAAATACCGTAAAAGAAATTAGAAACAAGTTTAAAGGGAAGTGAACGCGTATTTTTTTTAAATCTAATAAACCAAAAAGACGCCCAAAAGGACGTCTTTAATGATTATAGCAAGCACCTTATCCAAGTTTTATAAATAAGGGATACAATAATATTGGCTTATAACTGTAGGTTGAAAGAAACGGAAATTCCTTGTCCAAGACCGCTTTCTGGTTTTAAGGTCCCATTGCCAGAGATGTCATTTGCTGTTTTTTCCCACTCCGTGATTCGTCCGCCTAGGCGCTCTCCATTCTTAACAAAATCGAACTGTAACTTGCCGTTATATTCGAAAATGGCAAATATTAATCCATCGTTGTTGCTATCGGCAACATCAGTCTTGTCGGAGTAAACGGTTAACCCGGTATTTTCGTCCAGTTGGTAGCGTACATCCACTTCGTAATTTTCGCTACCGATCTTGGCGGTCATTTTTGTGTCCTTCATACCTTCTTTGGAAGAATTGCCTCCACAGGCATAAACAATAATTACAATGATTATCAATAAAAAATTTCTCATGATTGGTTTAATTACAGTTGTCAATGATTTGTTGTGCAATTTCTTTGGCAATGCGGATGTCTTCTTCTGAGTCATCGGAGACATCCGTAGTTATTTCAAACATGGTATCTCCATGCAACACTTTTAAATTATAATAAGCCATTCCATTGGTGTTCTGAACCGACCCAAAAGCACTGCTGCCTATACCGCTAACCTTGCTTGAAGTCTGCTTGTCTACCATGGATTTAATTGTTTCCGCAGATTTTTCATCCACTTGATCTGAATTTTCTTGCGCGCGGTCTACCCTCGCTTTGGCCTGTTCTTTTTCTTCTTTTGTTTTAGGACCATAGACGTAGTTGAAATACTCCAGTGCAGACTGATCTTTTTTATCGCCGATCAAATCTATTTTACCAACGTTTATACTATTCTTTAATGGCACGGTCTGTGAAATGGTACGATCACCAACCTTAACTTCCATTGTCATTGTGCGCTCTTGTGCTGGCTCCCACTTATATATCACAGTGGAATATTTTGCTCTGCTCGATTTGTTTTCTTCAAACACAAGGTTGTCGGCATTTATACCAGCAATACTGGCCACCTGCTCTTTGTTGATCATCTTTTCTATCTCATTTTTTTCAACTAGTTCGGATAGGCACGAGTTGCCAATTGTCTTTTGGTTCGAAGAGGTATCATCTGCTTCATTCTTGGATGTTTTACCTCCACAGCCCAATAGGGTTACGGCAATTAAAACGAAGAGTATTTGTTTCATAGTTTAAGGGTTATTTATATATGTTTGTTTTTTGTCATGTTGGTAGAAAAGAATTTAATTCTCGACATAGATGCAATCACAAATACAGGAACCACAAACATCTTTGGAGATAGCCTTTTGATACCTATTTAAACTACCATCTTGATCATCACGAACATCTATATCCTTTATTACCAAGGCTAATTGAGTTTTGTACCAATTCAATGGACTTCGCCAATTTTTCCTTGCGCTATGTTTAATCTTTTACCGTGCAAAGTCTTTTTGCGTCTTATTTTTCATGCTTATATTAAATTAAGAGCAGAAGAATTGCGTGCCTACATTTACGTATTCTTATAAATTGGGGGAAGCTTTACAATCAAACTAGGGAGAATCTCAGCGTCCATCGCTATGACATATTTTGGACAGCTGATACTTATGATTGCCTTATATTGATTTCGTTTAGTGCAAAAGTTACAAAAAATAAAAAAGACGCCCAAAAGGGCGCCTTTTCTATTCTTCAATGTCAGAATATGTGACAAGTATTACAAATTCGGAATCACCAACACCTGATCGGGGTGGATCACGTTCGGGTCCTTTAGAATATTGGTGTTCGCATCAAAAATTTTGGTGTACTTCATCGGGTCACCGTAGTAATGCTTCGCAATCTTGCTCAACGATTCCCCGCTTTTTACCGTATGTCTGTGGTAAACGGAATCATCTTCCACGGTAATATTTGCTTTGATGTCCGATGGCTTTTCCCCGCCAATCTCCTTGATTTTGTCCCACAATAGATTTTTCTCATATTGGGTTTTGGTCATCCCCTTTATCTTTAAAGTGTCCCCTTCAACAGTTACATCGCCGTTTTTCACTTCCAATTCTTCACCTAAATCTAATACAGGTTGATATTTTGCTTTAACGCTCATAATTTAATTTTTTACAGTTAACAATTAGAAGTTTCAAGATAGTTAATATGCCACTATTTTGCTATTAAATAATTGTAATACTTTTTTTGCTGAAACCTAGCTTGTAGGCTTTGTATATCAATAATTTAATTGTATTTTTGCACCCCTTTTAGCAAGGAGGCAAGAGAAAAAGGGAATTTATAAAATCAATTTAAAACCACTTCCGCGGTAATTGTTTAACTCTTGTAAAACGTGGAATACAAATTTTGATCAGCAAAATGGCTGAAGAAAAACAAAACGTTGAGGTAGAAGAAACTGCCGCAGCACCAGAAGTAAAAGAAACAGCACCCAAACAAGATCCACAGGAATTTCTTGAGAATTTTGATTGGGACAAGTACGAAGAAGGAATTGAGCGTGTAGATGATACCAAGCTTAAGGAATTCGAAACACTTGTAGAGGAAAACTTTGTGGACACTGCCGATGAGGAAGTTGTGGAAGGAACAGTAGTTCACATGACAGACCGTGAGGCTATCATTGACATCAATGCCAAGTCCGAAGGTGTGATTTCCTTAAATGAGTTCCGCTACAATCCTGACCTAAAAGTTGGTGATAAAGTTGAGGTACTTATAGATATCCGTGAAGACAAAACCGGTCAATTGGTATTGTCTCACCGTAAAGCAAGAACAATCAAGGCCTGGGAGCGTGTTAACAACGCACATGACAAAGAAGAGATTGTTACTGGATTCGTTAAATGTCGTACCAAAGGAGGTATGATCGTAGACGTATTCGGAATCGAGGCGTTCTTGCCAGGTTCTCAGATCGATGTTAAACCTATCCGTGATTACGATCAGTATGTAGGTAAGACCATGGAGTTCAAAGTAGTGAAGATCAACCACGAGTTCAAAAACGTAGTGGTATCGCACAAAGCTTTGATCGAAGCGGACATCGAAGAGCAGAAAAAAGAAATCATCGGCCAGTTGGAAAAAGGTCAAGTATTGGAAGGTGTTGTCAAAAACATTACATCTTACGGGGTATTTATCGACCTTGGAGGTGTGGATGGATTGGTTCACATTACCGACCTTTCTTGGAGCCGAATCAACCACCCGAACGAAGTTGTAGATCTAGACCAGAAATTGAACGTTGTTATCCTTGATTTCGATGATAACAAGTCAAGAATCCAGTTAGGTCTTAAGCAATTGGAGAAACACCCATGGGATGCCCTAGGTGATGAGATCAAAGTTGGTGACAAAGTAAAAGGTAAAGTAGTTGTGATCGCGGATTACGGTGCATTTATCGAAGTTGCCGACGGTGTTGAAGGCTTGATCCACGTTTCGGAAATGTCATGGTCTACGCACCTAAGGTCTGCACAGGACTTTGTAAACGTAGGTGACGAAGTTGAAGCAGTTGTATTGACCTTGGATAGGGAGGATCGTAAAATGTCGTTGGGTATCAAGCAATTGACTCCGGACCCATGGACCGATATCACTACCAAGTATCCTGTAGGATCAAGACACAAAGGAATCGTTAGAAACTTTACCAACTTTGGAGTATTCGTAGAGTTGGAAGAAGGAATCGACGGTTTGATCTATATTTCCGATCTTTCCTGGACCAAGAAAATCAAGCATCCATCCGAGTTTGTTGCCGTAGGTGACACATTGGAAGTGGAAGTATTGGAATTGGACGTGGAAGGTCGCAAATTGAGCCTTGGACACAAACAGACCACAGAGAACCCTTGGGACAAGTATTCCGAAGAGTTTGCTGAAGGTACAGTGCACAAAGCTGCAATTGCAGATGTTGTTGATAAAGGAGCAACTATCAACTTCAACGAGGATATCGTTGGGTTTGTTCCACAACGCCACATGGAAAAAGAAGACGGCAAAAAACTTGTAAAAGGTGAAGAAGCCGAATTCAAGATCATCGAGTTCAACAAAGATTTCAAGAGAGTTGTGGCTAGCCACACGGCAATCTTTAGAGAGCAAGAAGACAGAAATGTGAAAGCTGCTGCCAAGAAAAGAGCCGCATCTAAAGATGAAGCTGCTCCAACCCTTGGTGATGCCAACTCCGCATTGCAAGCATTGAAAGACAAAATGGAAGCCGACAAGAAAAAGTAATCGGACTTTTCAATGATACGAAGCCCCGCTGGAAACAGTCGGGGCTTTTTTTATGTCCCGAACATTTTAAAGAATTGCTTACTTTTGTATTCAACCGAGTTGGTCACACAGCATATGAGTCAAAAAGTTCTGCTTACTTCAAAGGAAATTAACATCATACTGCACCGGTTGGCCTGTCAACTATTGGAAAACCATTTGGATTTTAAGGATACCGCATTGATCGGTATTCAGCCAAGAGGTGGATTTTTAGCGGAAAGACTGGTAAAGATTCTCAAGAAAGAATATAAGATCAAACATATTGACCTTGGATTCTTGGATATCACATTTTTTAGGGACGATTTTGGACGCGGAGAAATCCTGAAAGCCAATTCCACACAAATGAATTTTTTGGTGGAAGATAAAAAAGTGGTGTTCATAGATGATGTGTTGTACACTGGAAGAAGTATCAGGGCCGCGTTAACGGCAATCCAATCGTTTGGAAGACCGAGCAATATTGAACTTCTGACATTGATCGACCGACGTTTTAGCAGACATTTGCCCATACAGCCAACCTATAGGGGCAGACAGGTAGATGCCATCAATGAAGAAAAGGTAAAGGTGATGTGGGAGGAAAATGATGGAGAGGATAAAGTATATTTAATAAGCAAATAATAGAGAATGAGCGAATTAAGTGTAAATCACTTGTTAGGAATTAAGTATCTGAACAAAAAGGATATATCGCTCATTTTTGAAACTGCCGATCATTTTAAGGAAGTGATCAATCGTTCCATTAAAAAAGTACCCACACTCAGGGATATTACAATTGCCAATATCTTTTTTGAGAACAGTACCCGAACAAAATTGTCTTTTGAACTGGCCGAAAAGAGACTTTCTGCCGATGTGGTCAATTTTTCCGCAGGGCAATCCTCCGTTAAAAAAGGGGAGACCCTCATCGATACCGTAAACAATATCCTATCCATGAAAGTGGATATGGTGGTGATGCGGCACCCTAACCCAGGAGCGGGCATATTTTTATCAAAGCATGTAAAGGCAGCTATTGTAAATGCTGGAGACGGTGCTCACGAACACCCTACACAGGCCTTGTTGGATTCTTATTCTATTCGCGAAAAGCTTGGTGACGTAGGAGGGAAGAATGTGGTAATTGTCGGCGATATCTTGCACTCAAGGGTAGCACTGTCCAACATTTTTGCCTTAAAACTGCAAGGAGCCAACGTGAAAGTATGTGGTCCACGAACGCTTATTCCCAAGCACATTGAATCTTTGGGGGTGGCAGTGGAGACCAACTTAAAAAAAGCCTTGGAATGGTGCGATGTGGCCAATATGTTACGCGTACAGAACGAACGGATGGATATTAGCTATTTTCCCTCGACTAGGGAATACACACAGCAATTTGGGGTGAACAAACAACTCCTGAACAGTCTGGACAAGCAGATTGTGATCATGCACCCAGGACCCATAAACCGAGGTGTTGAGATCACAAGTGACGTGGCCGATTCGGACCAATCCATTATTTTGCACCAAGTGGAAAATGGAGTGGCCATTCGTATGGCAGTACTTTATCTTTTGGCATCAAAAATTAAGTAAGAGATGATTTTCGACAAAGACGGAACAACAACTATTGTTTTTCAAGAAAAAACGACACTTTCCGGGTTTTTGGAAAACCTGAACAAAGCCTACCCCAAACTAAAGCACGACAATATTGTAGTCAATCTTTTTTCTTTTGATAAACTTACTATCGGTGATATTTTGGAGTTCTTGGACCTTTCCAATACCCATAAAGCTTCAGGGCAATCCTTTGTTCTGGTCACGGATAAACTAAGCTATGACGAAGTTCCAGAGGAAATAAGCGTAGTGCCCACCCTACAAGAAGCAAGGGACCTTATCGAAATGGAAGAAATTGAACGCGATCTCGGCATATGAAACTTACCATTTTAGGTTGTTATGCCGCTACGCCAAGAACGTTTACCAATCCAACAGCACAAGTACTCGAGATAAAGAACCATCTTTTTTTAATTGATTGCGGGGAAGGAACCCAAGTACAGCTTAGAAAGTTTAAGATCAAGTTTTCCAGAATCAACCACATATTTATATCACATCTTCACGGGGACCACTTTTTTGGGCTTCCCGGTCTTATTTCAACATTTAGATTATTGGGAAGAGACAAGGAATTGCACATTTATGGTCCAAAAGGGATAAAGCGGGCCATCACCTTATTTTTAAAACTTGGAGATTCTTGGACCAATTACCCATTGATATTTCATGAGTTGGAATCCAAAGAATCCGAACTCATTTATGAAGATGAGAAAGTCACAGTGCGTACAGTTCCATTGATTCACAGGATATATACCAATGGCTTTTTGTTTCAAGAAAAAGAAGCACCTAGAACACTGAATATTGATGCCGCTCGACAATACGGTATAGATAAAAGTCAGTTCAACAATATTAAAAAAGGAATCGATGGTTTGGATAAATCCGGAAATACAGTTCCCAACAAAAAGCTTACTTTGGACCCGCCAGCACCCAAAAGCTATGCTTTTTGCAGTGACACACTTTATAACGAGGCTATCTTGCCTATCATTAAAAATGTAAGTGTGCTGTACCATGAATCTACTTTCTTGGAATCGGAATCCCATCTGTGCGAAAAAACAAAGCACTCTACAGCCAAGCAAGCAGCACAAATCGCCAAAAAAGCCAATGCGGGACTTCTTATTTTGGGGCATTATTCCACACGCTACAAATCCATTGAACTATTTAGGGAGGAGGCCAAGCTAATTTACCCCTATGTTGATTTGGCAGATGATGGTAAAACCTTCGAGTTTGAATTAGCGCAACCAAAAGAGAGCGATCGTATCATAGAATAAAATTACATTCTATGGAAAAAGGATTTATCACGAGCCTCATTGTTCTATTTTTTGTAATTACATCCTGTACCGACAATAACAAAGTTGCCGAAGAAAACTTTGAACCAGATCTTACTGGTAGCTGGAACAGGACCGATGACCAAGCAGAGGGCAACATAGTATCCACCTATACCTTTAAATCCAATTCATCCTATATATATAGAATTGATTGGTTTGGTTTTAATGGAGAACCCAAAACCGAACTTACGTCCTCTTCAGAGAGTACAGGTGTTTTTAAGGTCGAGGGAGATAGCTTATTTTTTCAAAATTTAAATTATGGCAGTGGACTTAACAGTAAATTTTGGATAGAGGGCAATGTGCTCCACTTGGAATATATTTCGTATCCTGCCGATGCTCCAGTGCTTACTCAGGTGAAGTATAACAGAATTGATTGATCATACCCTTTTAGTTGATATTCGTTGGATAAAAACCCTCTTTTAACTAATCTATTTTTTGCTGACATTTGAATTTTGACGAACTTCACATCATGCAAAAAGACCTTAGCAATTATAGGAAATCTTACGAAAAAAGTGAATTGACCGAGGAGACCGTAAAAGAAAACCCTTTGGAACAATTCCAAAAATGGTTTCATGAAGTTGAGGCATCCGATGGGGTGGACGAACCCAATGCGATGACCGTTTCCACCATTGGATTGGATGGTTTTCCTAAAAGCCGGGTCGTTTTGATGAAGAGATTCACCTTTGAGGGTTTTATTTTCTATACCAATTACCAAAGCGAAAAAGGCAGGGCCATTGCGGTCAACCCTTCCGTTTGTTTATCTTTTTTTTGGCCAAATATGGAGCGCCAGGTCATTATAAAAGGTACTGCCGAGAAGATAGCTGAAAACCTTTCCGATGGATATTTCGAATCTCGACCTACGGGAAGTCAATTGGGAGCCGTGGTTTCTGATCAGAGCAACGTAATTCCTTCCCGAGAATATTTGGAAGAAGAGCTAAACAAGCTTGAGGAAAGATTTAATGGTAAAGAAATTAAAAGACCTGAATATTGGGGAGGATATTTGGTTCGTCCCGTTTCCATAGAATTTTGGCAGGGACGCCCCAATAGATTGCATGATCGAATACGATATTCCCTTCAAGAAGATTTTGATTGGAAAATAGAACGTTTGGCACCATAAGCCTAATACCATGAAACAATTGATATTAATGCGCCATGGGAAATCCTCATGGGATTACGATGTATCCGACAAGGACAGACCTTTAAAACAAAGAGGTATTAACGATGCCCATGTGGTTTCCAAGACATTTGGGTTGCATGCGCCGGAAATCGATCATATATATTCCAGCCCGGCAAATCGAGCTTTGCACACCAGTTTGATTTTTATAAGAAATCTGGAATTTGATCTTACCAAATTTAAGGTCAATAATATGCTTTATGACTTCTCGGGTAATAGTGTGCAACAGTTTGTTCAACAATTGGACAATAATTTAGCTACTGTAGCCATATTTGGGCATAATTATGCCTTTACTTCGCTTGCAAATACTTGGGGAGATCAGTATATTGAAAACGTTCCCACGGCCGGACTTGTGCACATGACATTTGGTGTGGACAATTGGTCCAAAATATCAGAGGGAACCACAACACAAATGGTCTTTCCAAAACACTTGAAAAAATAGATGGTAAAAACAAAAAACGAATATATAAATAGAGAAATCAGTTGGTTGCAATTTAATGCTAGGGTATTGCAAGAGAGCAAGGACCATAGGGTTCCCTTGATTGACCGATTACGGTTCCTTGGAATTTTCAGTAACAACTTGGATGAGTTTTTCAAGGTAAGGTATGCCACAGTTAAACGTATTGTGGACGCTGGGAAAACAGGAAAAAGTGTTTTGGGTGGAGAAAAAGCGAAAGATCTTTTAGAAGAAATCACCAAGATTGTAATCGATCAACAAGCGCGAAGCCTTGAAGTTTTCAAGGAAATTGATAAGGAACTTCGAGAAGAAAATATTTTCATCATCAGGGAAACTGAGGTGAATAAAAGTCAAGCTGAATTTATTCGGGATTATTTCTTTAAAAAAGTAAATCAGGAATTGATGACGATCATTCTCAATGATCTTACCGAATTCCCCCTTCTAAAAGATACAGCGGCTTATTTGGCGGTTAAAATTGTAATGAAAAATGGTTCCGGTAAGGGAAGGCACAACAGATATGCACTCATTGAAATTCCCAAAGGAATAGATAGATTTGTTGTATTGCCCAAGGAAGGTGATAAGGATTTTGTCATCATGTTGGACGATTTGATTCGTTTTTGTTTGGACAGTGTTTTCACCATGTTCGAGTTTGAATCCATTTCTGCCCACATGATCAAGATCACTAGGGATGCCGAGTTGGATATCGACAATGATTTGAGTAAAAGCTTTATTGAGAAAATTTCTTCTAGCGTAGAGCACAGAAAAATCAGTGATCCAGTACGTTTTGTTTACGATAAAAGCATTGATAAGGATACCCTGCAATTCCTAAAGGAAAAAATGGATATCATGGATACCGATAGTGTTATCCCCGGTGGCCGTTACCATAATAGAAGGGATTATATGGGCTTCCCTAGCTTGGGAAGGCACGACCTTATGTACGATAAAATTGAGCCCTTACCAGTAAAGGGACTAAGTATGAAGGGTAGTTTGCTGGACATCATTGCCCATAAGGATTTCATGATTTATGCCCCATACCACACCTTTAGTTATGTAACTAAATTTTTACGGGAAGCCGCGCTAGATCCCCAAGTACGAAGTATTAAGATTACGATATATCGATTGGCGAGTGATAGTCAAATAGCATCCGCTTTGGTCAATGCTGTGAAAAATGGAAAGCAGGTGACCGTACAAATTGAGTTGCAAGCCAGGTTCGATGAGCAGAACAATATTGAATATGCCAACCATTTACAAGATGAAGGGGTAAAACTAATTTTTGGTGTTCCTGGGCTAAAGGTACACAGTAAGGTTTGCTTGGTGGAGCGCGAAGAGGATGAAGGAATCAAGAGATATGGTTTTATCAGTACAGGGAACTTTAATGAGTCCACTGCGAAAATTTATACTGATTATACCCTATTTACTGCGCATCAAGGTATCCTTAAGGATATGAACAAGGTATTTGGGTTTTTCGAGACCAATTATAAAATAAATAAATACAAGCACCTTATTGTATCTCCGCATTACACCAAATCAACTTTTATGAAGTTGATCGACCAGGAAATCGAGTATGCAAGGGAAGGGAAGGAGGCTTACATCAAAATAAAGATGAATAGCCTTACTTCTTATAAAATGGTGGACAAGCTTTATGAAGCCAGTAGGGCGGGGGTTAAAATCCAAATGATTGTCAGGGGCGTCTGCTGTCTTATTCCTGGTGTTGAGGGCATGAGCGAGAATATTGAGGCTATAAGTGTGGTAGATAAATTTTTGGAGCACCCTAGATTGTTTATTTTTGGAAATGGTGGTGACACTAAAATTTATATCTCATCTGCGGATTGGATGACTCGTAACCTCGATTTTAGGGTAGAGGTAGGCTGTCCTGTATACGATCCAGATATTAGAGAAGAATTGCTGGATACTTTTGATATCTCATGGAGAGACAACTCAAAGGCGCGAGTGTTTTCGGCAAAACAGGATAATGCATATAGAAAACGGACAAAGGGAGAGCCTGAATTAAGGTCTCAATTTGAAATGTACGACTACTATAAACGAAAGTTGGAATCTTAAGGTCACTGATTTGGTTATACGAAAATTTGCCGCGATCGATATTGGTTCCAATGCTGTTAGATTACTCATCAATAATGTAATAGAATACCAAAATAGGCCCACCGTTTTTAAAAAGAGCGAATTGGTGAGAGTGCCAGTGCGTTTAGGGGAGGATGCTTTTTTAAAAGGGGAAATATCGGAGATAAACCAAAACCGTCTGGTAAAAACCATGCAGTCCTTTAAGCTTTTAATGGATGTTTATGGTGTTGAAAAGTATATGGCCTGTGCCACTTCTGCGCTTAGAGAAGCCAATAATGGAGACAGTGTGGTGGCAAAAGTCAAAAAAGAGTCGGGGATCGATGTTCGCGTCATTGACGGTAAACAGGAAGCCTCTATTATTGCTTCCACGGATTTAAAGGATATTATTAAAAATGATAGGCTCTATTTGTACGTGGATGTTGGTGGGGGCAGTACCGAATTCACGGTTATTGATAAAGGGAGTCCCTTGTTTTCCAAATCTTTTAAGATAGGTACGCTTAGGATATTGAACGAATTGGTGGACGATTCCGTTTGGGATAAAATAAAGGTATGGGTCAAATCACATACCCCTATGGATAAAACGGTGGAAATTATTGGATCGGGAGGAAACATCAATAAACTTCACAAAATGTCCGGTAGAAAAGTAGGTCAACCTCTTTCCTATATTTGGTTAAATGCCCAATATCATTTTTTGGACAGTATGGCGTATGAAGACAGAATCTCAGAACTTGGCCTAAACCAAGATCGTGCCGATGTAATAATACCTGCTACCAAAATATTCCTGAATGCCGCCAAATGGAGCAAGGCCAAAAAAATTCTTGTACCCAAGATAGGCTTGGCCGATGGAATGATAAAAACCTTGTACTACCAGGAAAACTAACCGTGCATGGTTTCTTTTTTGCCAAGGTCCTTCATTAATTGGGCCTCATATTCCAATAGATCGTTCCATTTTTGATCCACCTCCTCTTTGTTGCCGTACTTGCGGGCAAACTTTAGGAACATCGTGTAGTGGTTCGCTTCGCTTACCATAAGGTTGCGGTAGAATTCGGATAACTCTTCATCAGCTATTTCTTCAGAGAGCAACCTAAAACGTTCACAGCTGCGAGCTTCGATTAAAGCGGCATACAAAAGTTTGTGCACCAAATGGGTTTCCCTACTACCACCTTTTGGGAAAAACTTCATCAATTGAATTACGTATTCATCCTTACGTTCTCGACCCAAGACCCATCCACGATTTATAATTTTATCGTGCACCATGTTAAAATGCCCCATTTCTTCACGGGCAAGAGCGGTCATTTCCTTTACCAATTCCGATTTTTCCGGGAAACCAATAATTAAAGAAATGGCAGTACTGGCGGCTTTTTGCTCACAATAGGCGTGGTCCGTCAATATTTCTTCGATATTCTTTTCAACAATGTTTACCCATCGTGGGTCTGTTGGAAGTTTTAGGCCTAACATGAATACGTTTTTGAGTGTTGTGAATGCAAAGATAGAAGTATTGTGCGGTAAGTTTAAAAATCCAGGTCAAACTCTTTTCTGAGCAAATCCAAATTTGGGTTTTTCTCCCTTAGTTTTTCGTATTTCTCCTCCGGGGTAAAAGCGAATTTTTTGGCTACCTCCTCATTTACTGTAATGTGGAGCGAAATGGAATAGTTGTTTAGTTTTTGCTTCAGATAGTCCAGCATTAAACTTTGTTCCCTTTCTATTTCCTTCTTCATGGTGCCATTGGGGAGCTCTATCCAAATGGTATTCTCGTTTTTTAGTTTGGGAACATCGGTCTGGAGATTGCTCGCCAATATTTTTCGGCCTTGTTTTTCCAGTTGATGTACAAAATCGTCCCAATGTTTCTGCATGTCTTTTTCTTGGAATGCATCTTTGGGCAAATCCTCTTCGGCTATGTTCGGGGATTTGGTGTTTTCATGTTCCTTTTTAACCTTGATGCTTGAAAGCGACAGTCCGGATACTCGCTTTTCGGGAGTCTTAATGTTGATTTTTTTGGGCTGATAACCTTCCTGTGGCTCACTGACTAGTTCCTCTTTAGCTTTCTCTGGTTCAGAAGCTTCTTTTATGGGTTCTTTTGAGGTGTATTGTTCAAGTGCTGGTTTTTCAACTTTTGGTGTTGTAACCTTATTATTGCTTGGTGGGGATGCTTTACCGTTTGATTTATCTATGTTGCCAACAAAATGTGAAGCAGGAATTATGAAATTAGAGTTTTTTTTTTCTCCATCGAAAGTGATGGACGCTAATTTCATGAGTGTAAGCTCAACCAGTAATCTTTGATTTTTACTGGTCTTATATTTAAGATCGCAGTCATTGGCCATATCTATGGCCTTTAATAGAAACTCTTTTGATGCTTTTTTGGCTTGATTCTGGTATTGCTGATTCACATCTTCTCCTACCTCCAAAAGGTTCAGAGTATCGGGGTGTTGGCAAACCATTAAGTCTCTAAAGTGCGATGCCAAACCTGTGATAAAATGGTGACCATCGAACCCGAGTGACAAGGTTTTGTTGAAAAGAATCAAAAGTTCTGGAATATTATTTTCCAGAATCAAATCCGTGGCAGTGAAATAAATGTCGTAATCAAGAACGTTGAGGTTTTCCGTTACGGCTTTTCGGGTCAATTCTTTGCCAGAGAAACTTACTACGCGGTCAAAAATGGACAAAGCATCACGCATGGCACCATCTGCCTTTTGTGCAATAATGTGCAGGGCACTTTCCTCAGCTTCTATTCCTTGCTGTTCCGCAATATGTTTTAGGTATTCCGCAGCATCTTTTACGGTAATACGTTTAAAGTCAAAAATCTGACATCGAGATAGGATGGTGGGAATTATTTTGTGCTTTTCCGTAGTTGCCAAAATAAAAATGGCATGCTTGGGCGGTTCTTCCAAGGTCTTCAAAAATGCATTGAAGGCCGATTGAGAGAGCATATGCACCTCATCAATAATATATACCTTGTACTTTCCCGTTTGCGGGGGAATTCGCACTTGGTCTATCAAACTACGGATATCGTCCACTGAATTGTTGGAGGCAGCATCCAGCTCAAAAATATTGAAAGCAAAATCTTCATCCTCCCTTTCCGTACCATCTTGATTGATTTTTTTGGCCAAAATACGAGCACAGGTAGTTTTTCCCACACCTCTTGGGCCACAGAACAAGAGAGCTTGCGCCAAATGATTGTGCTCAATGGCGTTGGTCAAGGTATTGGTAATGGACGATTGTCCCACAACATCCTTGAAGGTCTGGGGTCTATATTTTCTCGCTGATACTATAAATGGTTCCAATACTGGGAAAAATAGAATTACTACAAATATAAAAATAGGATCGTGCAAAGTTACCCGCAAGTGCACAGTTAAGCCGTTTTTTATTAACAATTGGATTACCTTTGCACTCAGCAGGCCACCTTATCGCTGCAAGTATGGGCAACCGTGCTTGAAGAGGAAAGTCCGGACACCAAAGTGCGGCATAGCGGGTAACGCCCGTCCGCCGTGAGGCGAGGACCAGTGCAACAGAAAGCAAGTACAGTTCGGCTGTAGTGAAATCGGCAAACTCTATGCGGTGAAACGTCATGTAAACCAACGTACCGATAGTTATTGGGAGAGGGCTGCACGCCCGAGTTGGAGGGTAGGCGGTTGGAACACTTGGGCAACCATTTGTCTAGATAAATGATAAGGGTATACAGAATCCGGCTTATGGCCTGCTTTTATTTTACTTCAAAAAAACTAAAAATACTTCCCCCATATTTTCTTTGTTCCGAAAACTTGGGGTGTTCGGAAAGGTCGGTTTGTTCGGAATGTTCAATGATCAAAAGCCCATCTTCCAGTAAAAGCTCTTTTTCAAAAACCAGATCAGCAATTCTTAAAAATTGCTCGGTATCAAAATCATACGGGGGGTCGGCAAAAATAAGGTCGAATTTTTCAGGCGTTCGCTGTAAAAACTTAAATACGTCCGACTTTACGGTTTTTATGATAAAATCCAGTTCCGTTGCAGTCTTTGATATGTAACGAACACAACCTTGATGACCATCCACCGCGGTTATTTTGTCCGTACCCCTGGATGCAAACTCAAAACTAATGTTTCCGGTGCCCGAAAATAAGTCCAGTACTTTGAGCTCGTTAAAATAGAATCGATTGTTAAGGATATTGAAGAGGGCTTCCTTGGCCATATCCGTTGTAGGGCGTACAGGTAACTTTTTAGGGGCAGTTAGTCTTTTGCCCTTATATTTTCCAGAAATAATCCGCATTTAGAGGGAGCTTAAAATGGAAAAATCGATGCTTTCATTTTCCAATTGTTCCATTGGAAAGGAAGGATTGCTGGGCACAAAAACGGACACATTTTTAATGTATTGGTAACAGAGATCGTAAATGGCGTCTCCCTCTTCAATGGAACCAAAAAGTTTAAGATTGACTTCTTCCAAATCCATTTGTAATTGCTCCAAACTGAACAATAGGTAATAGAGAAAGTCTTCTTTGTTACCGTACTCGAACTGATTGTAGAACAATAGTTTTTTATCGGAGATTACCATCATCTCCATCTCACGCTCCGATACTTGAACATAACAAACGGGTGCGGATGTTGTTCTGTTCTGGTTTAATAATGTATTGATGAGGACAGTTCCACTATGCTTGTATTCAAACGCTCCAAAAAGCTCAAAAATGTAGTTGTTTATGTTGGTGTAGGGAATGTAAACATTGATGATTTCCTGATTTGGGATTTCATCGTATGCGATGAGGTCGTTGGCCATTATTTTGGCGTTGAACTTTAAGTAGTTCGGCAATTCCTCTTTATTGAATAGTGGTTTGGGCACCAGACTGAACATATTGTTCTTGTGGACAACCATTACTTCGGAGAAGTTTCTTCCCACTTCGCCTTGATTGCTCAGTTTTTCTTTTACTTCTTTGAGCATTAAGTATGGCGTGAGCTGTGCTTTAAAATTCACACGTTCAAATGCGAGAATATTATTGGCAATGGTGTCCACTACACAAAAAGAAAGTCCATTCAAGCCAGCTTGAATGGACAGTTTTCTATTGGTGCTATTTGTTTCGTTATGTACTATAGCTAGTTGTTCTTTTTCCTATCGTAGATAGGTGGCCAGTTTCCGTTTGTACTAACATCGGTCAAGGAACCAACCTTTATTTCTGAACCATTTACTTCTTCAACACTTTGATAAGAGTTTTCTTTTTCTACCAAATCTTCAGGCTGATCGTAAAGCACTACATTTTTCTTCACCTTAGCTTCAAAAACAGGAGCTTTATATCCACTCTTGTCAACAATGTCAGCTTTCATTTCAAATTTTTCATCATTTTGAGCGAAGGGAACGTTCATCATGCTTTTGTATCGGTCATCTGCGCCAAAGAGGGAGTCTTTTACTTTAACTGTACCCAAAGTATCAATAATGATGGTGTCCTGTTGCATATCAATCTGATAAGCACGGTCGTACCTCATAAAAGAGGAATCACGTTGTGTAGTGATGGTATAGTTTCCGGTATCGATGAATTTGATCAAGCTTTCAAAATCACCTGCGTACTTTCCATTTACTGTTTTGTAGGCTTCTTGTGAATCCCTGATGTCCTTTAATTTGTTAATGACTTGGGTAAACCTTTCATTTCTTACCTTATTGAACTCAATGGGGGCGTTGATGGAATCGTATATTTTAAAACCTAGGTAAATGCTCAAAATCCCAAATAGAATTACTAATACAGGCTTTACTTTTTGAGGTAAAAATCTATCGATCAAGAAAACAAGCCCTATGGTCACAAGGCATATTAATACAACAATAAGAATTAAGTTTAACATATCTGATACTGTCTTTCAAAGTTAATTTAGTGGTTACAGACAAATCTACAATATTTTTTTTATTGCGAAACTTTTTGCTTTAAAAAAGAGCGCTATATTTAGAGCTCATGAATGATTTTACCGCACCCGGATTTTTAAAGATTTTAGACGAAAAATTTCCCCATATACCCACTGTAAAACAAGGGATGGCACTTAACAAGCTGGCTAACTTTGTTTTAGAGGGTAAAAAGGACGACGTGTTCCTTTTAAAAGGATTCGCTGGAACTGGAAAAACCACCCTTGTAGCCACTTTGGTAAGTAGTTTATGGAAGGTTAAAATGAGTTCTGTTTTAATGGCACCAACGGGGCGTGCAGCAAAAGTGATGTCTGTTTATTCCGGGAACAAGGCATTTACCATTCATAAAAAGATCTATTTCCCCAAGAAACAATCGGGTGGAGGTATCCAATTTGTTTTGGCTCCCAACAAGCACCGCAATACTGTTTTTATAGTGGACGAGGCTTCCATGATACCGGATACGCCTGCCGACTCCAAACTGTTTGAAAATGGATCGTTGCTGGACGATTTAATGTTCTTTGTACACTCTGGCCATAACTGTAAATTAATTTTGATTGGGGATACCGCCCAGCTGCCCCCTGTTAAATTGGAACTAAGTCCAGCTCTTGATGAAAACCGCCTGTCTTTAAATTATGATAAGGAAGTGGAATGTTTGGAATTGGATGAAGTAATGAGACAATCCGAAGGGTCTGGTATACTTTATAACGCTACCAATCTCCGAGAACAACTCCAATCAGAGTTTTATGGGGACTTCAAATTTGAGCTCCATAGCTACAAAGATATTGTAAGGTTGATTGATGGCAACGAAATTCAAGAGGCCATTGACTCATCTTATGGTCAAAATGGAAAAGAGCAAACCGCAATTATTGTACGTTCGAATAAAAGAGCGAATCTTTACAACCAGAACATTAGGGAGCGAATCCTTTTTTTGGATAACGAAATCGCTGTAGGGGATTATATGATGGTGGTCAAAAACAACTACTTCTGGCTAAAACCGAATTCCGAAGCTGGCTTTATCGCCAATGGAGATATTATTGAAGTGTTGGAGCTTTTCGCTATCAAGGAATTATACGGTTTCAAATTTGCAGAGGTAAAGGTGAAAATGGTGGACTATCCCAACCAAAAACCCTTTGAGACCGTTCTTCTATTGGATACCATTATGGCGGAAACACCATCATTATCCTATGAAGATGGAAACAAGCTCTACCAGGAGGTAATGAAAGACTACGCCCATGAAAAGTCGAAGTACAAAAAGTTTTTAGGGGTAAAGAACAATCGTTTTTTTAATGCACTTCAAGTGAAATTCTCGTATGCCATAACCTGCCATAAATCCCAAGGGGGACAATGGGACACCGTTTTTGTAGAACAGCCCTATTTGCCCAACGGAGTGGATAAAGATTACTTAAGATGGCTATATACCGCAGTAACAAGGGCAGAGCGTCAACTCTATTTAATAGGTTTCAAAGATGATTTTTTTCTTGACTAGGAAAAACCTATTTTAGACATCAGCATGAATATTGAACCAGATACCATAATAAGTTTGTTCCTCGGAATCGGATTGGCGGCCTCCGTAGGTTTTCGTGTTTTCCTACCACTTTTTGCGCTTAGTTTTGCGGCATACTTAGGGGTTTGGGACTTGAACGAGAACTGGCAATGGATTGGAAGCATAACCGCTCTTATTACCTTGGGAATTGCAACAATTGTTGAGATTTTTGCCTACTTTATTCCTTGGGTCGACAATGTTTTGGATAGTCTGGCCATTCCCTTAGCTGGAATTGCTGGTACAGCGGTAGTGGTCTCTACAGCTGCAAATTTAGATCCCGTGGTCACTTGGTCTTTGGCTATTATCGCCGGTGGTGGAACTGCAACTGCCATAAAGGGAGCCAATGCGGCAGGAAGGTTAACATCCACTGCAACTACTGGTGGATTGGCCAACCCATTGGTGTCCACGGTAGAAACTGGTGCAGCCGTAGCAGTGAGTACGGCATCGATCTTGGTGCCGCCCATAGCAGCGATCCTGGTCATCATCATTTTACTGATCATATTTAGGATTTATCGAAAAATCAGACCTAAAGCAAAATAACAATCAATCAACCAAAAGATATAAAGTGAATATAATTTCCATGATTCCGGCCCGCTATCAAGCCTCAAGGTTTCCCGCAAAATTAATGCAGAATCTTGGTGGCAAGCCCGTGATTGTAAGAACTTACGAAGCTGCCGTAAACACAGGACTTTTTAATGATGTTTATGTGGTTACGGATAGTCCGGTAATTTCCGATGTTATCAAAGAAATTGGCGGCAAGGTCATAATGAGCAAAAAGACGCATGAAAGTGGTAGCGATAGAATCGCCGAGGCAGTGGAAGATATGGAGGTTGACATTGTGATCAACGTGCAGGGCGACGAGCCGTTCATCGACGCTGAAAGCTTGGCGAAGATTATTCAAGTTTTCAAAAAAGATAGGAACAAGGAAATTGATCTAGCTTCTTTGATGACTCCCATTACAGATTGGGATGAAATATCCAATCCCAATACTGTCAAGGTCATTGTGGACAATCAGGATTGTGCATTATATTTTTCGCGTTCGCCGATTCCCTACCCTCGGGATAAGGAAGTCGAAGTAACCTATTATAAACATAAAGGAGTTTATGCTTTTAGAAAAAGAGCACTTGAGGATTTTCAAAAGTTACCTATGTTGCCCCTAGAGGCCAAAGAAAAAATAGAGGCCATACGTTTTTTGGAGTATGGCAAAAAAATAAAAATGGTGGAAACCCACGTCACGGGAATCGAAATTGATACACCGGAAGACCTGGAACGTGCAAGAAAGGTATGGAAGTAGATTTCTCCAACATAAAAACAATTGGGTTTGATGCAGACGATACTCTTTGGGTAAACGAAACTTATTTTAGGGATACCGAGGAAAAGTTTGCAGAGCTTTTGGAAGGATACGAGACCAAGAACAAAATAGACCAAGAACTGTTTAAAATGGAAATGGCCAACTTGGATATTTATGGTTATGGGATCAAAGGTTTTATGCTATCTATGATAGAATCCGCTATGGACCTTTCCGACAATAAAGTTTCGCAAGCAACTATTGGTAAAATATTAGACCTAGGTAAAAAGATGATATCGCACCCCGTAGAGTTGTTGGATGGGGTAGAAGAAGTGCTATCCAAGTTGGCGGGAAAATATAGATTGATCGTACTTACCAAAGGAGATCTTTTGGATCAAGAACGGAAACTTGATAAATCTGGGCTTTCTCAATATTTTCATCATGTAGAAGTATTGAGCGATAAAAAAGAAAGTAATTACAAGAATTTATTGGAACACTTAAATATAGATGTCAATGAATTTTTGATGATAGGGAATTCCTTAAAATCGGATGTATTGCCTATCTTGAATATTGGTGCAAAGGCGGTTCATGTTCCCTTCCATACCACATGGGTTCATGAAATGGTCTCTGAAGATAAAATAGAGAACAATCACCTTAAACTAAATAGCCTAAAGGATATTTTGAAGTATTTGGACAACTAATGAAGACAGAAAATAATTTGAAAAAACAAGAAACAACCTCAACCCATAAATCAATGTACAAGAACTTCCCTATGGTGCCCAGAGTTATTTTTGGGTCAGGATGTTTTTCGCAATTGGGGGATATTTTGTTGCCCATGCGCAAAAGTTCGGAGGCACCCTTTATTTTTTTGGTTGATGATTTTTTCGAAAACGAGGAGTTTTTGGCAAAGGTACCCCTAATGTTCAATGATGAGGTCGTTTTTATTTCTGCGGAAGAAGAACCTAAAACAGCACAAGTAGATGCATTGGTCGCCCAAATTCGGGAAAAATATAGTGAACCCCCTTCAGGAGTAATTGGCATAGGAGGTGGAACGTTGCTTGATTTGGCCAAGGCAGTATCCATATTATTGAACAACAAGGGACTCGCAAAAGACTATCAAGGATGGGATTTGGTGAACAAGCCCGCGCTTTATCATGTTGGCATCCCAACCATCAGTGGAACGGGAGCCGAGGTCTCTCGCACTACAGTATTGTTGGGCCCTGAAAAAAAATTGGGGATCAATTCGGATTTTACGCCTTTTGATCAAGTACTACTAGATCCTGATTTCAGCAAAACAGTTCCCAAAGAACAATGGTTCTATACTGGGATGGACTGCTTTATACATTGTGTGGAATCGTTAACGGGAACTTATTTAAATGCCTTTAGCGAAAGTTATGGTGAAAAAGCTATGGAACTTTGCAAGCAAGTATTCCTTGATGATATACCTGCTGATGATTCCAGGGATAAGTTGATGATGGCGTCCTGGCATGGAGGAATGAGCATTGCCTATTCACAAGTAGGAGTGGCACATGCTATGAGCTATGGACTTTCTTATCTTTTGGGTATAAAACATGGAATTGGTAATTGTTTGGTGTTCCAACATTTGGAAGAATTTTACCCTGAGGGAGTGAAGCTTTTTAAAAAAATGATGGACAAACACCATATAGTATTGCCAACAGGTATTTGTGCAGACCTTACCCAAAACGATTTTGATGTGATGGTAACTATTTCATTGAGCTTGGAGCCTCTTTGGGAAAATGCCTTGGGCAAGAATTGGAAAACCATTATGACAGCGGAGCGTCTTCAGACACTATATCAAAAAATTTAAAAACTGTTCGACGGAGAACAGACAACCACGAGCCAATGCAGAGTCTGGCCAAGTTTATTTACTTCAAAATTTTGGGATGGAAACTCCATGGTTCCTTTCCCAATATAGACAAATGTGTTGTAATTGTGGTTCCCCATACGCATTGGTTAGACTTTTTTCTAGGACTTTTGATACGTAAGGTAATAAAGCAAGAAATCAATTACATAGGAAAGAAGAGCCTTTTTAAGCCACCCTTTGGTTGGTTTTTTAGGTGGACGGGTGGTGCACCTGTAGATCGTTCAAAAAACTCCAATACAGTTGATGGCATTGTCCGGATTTTCAATTCCAGAAAAATTTTTCGTTTGGCGTTGGCACCCGAGGGAACTCGGAAAAAGGTAGAACAGCTCAGAACGGGGTTTTATCATATTGCCAAAAAAGCAAATGTGCCCATACTAATGGTTGCTTTTGATTTTGGTAAAAAAGAAATAAAAATAGGGGAACCCTTTCTCGCCACCGAGAGTCAAGAAAATGATTTTCAGAAAATCCATAACTTTTATAAAGGGGTAAAGGGAAAGGTGCCCGAGTATAGTTTTTAGGACGGGTGCCTCAATAATACATGCCACTTACTACTTGACCGCCATATATACTTTTATAAAGGACTCCGATTGTTCGACTGGCAACGACTTAGATTTAAATGGGCTGAATTGAATTTTTATCAGGAAATCTGCTTGGCTTTTTGATTTACCTCAATTTTATTTGTCGAGCGTAGTCCGAGAGGCCATGTGTTTGCAAAATGGCCTATCTTTAGGGAACTAAAAACCACTCAAACTATGATGCTTGAAAACTCAAGAAAAAAGTACCTGCAATTATTTGCTCTAGCGGCTCTTATGTCCGTTTCATTGGTGTCCGCCCAAAATTATGGCGGATATACCGCTTCCTCTGCTAAGAAACAAGAGGCTGTCGAGGCCGAATTCCTTAAAACTGTCGACTTTTCAAAGTTTAAGGAACATTTAAAGAAATTGACCGAAAGACCCCATGTGGCGGGAACCACTGCCAATAAAGAGGTGGCCGATTACATGGCAACAGTCATGGAAAATGCCGGCATGGACGTGGAGCTTTATCCTTACGATATTTACATGTCGACTTCCGGTGGGAATTCCTCTGTTGAATTGGTCACTCCCCATCGAATGCCCTTAAATCAACAAGAGGATATTTTGGAAGAGGACAAGTTTTCTGCGGATACAACTTTGGAAAAAGGGTGGAACGCGTACTCGGGAAGTGGTGATGTAACGTCAACCGTGGTATATGCCAATTATGGAACCAAAGAAGATTTTGAGAAGTTGGAAGAAATGGGAGTCGATATGAAAGGAAAGATTGTAATTGCCCGTTATGGAGGAAATTTCCGGGGATTCAAGGCCAAGTTCGCAGAACAATATGGAGCGGCGGGTTTGATTATTTACACAGACCCCGCGGATAGTGGATATATGAAAGGTTTGGTATACCCAGATGGCCATAACTATAATGAAAGCGCAATACAGCGTGGTTCCGTATTGACTTTGGACTATCAGGGAGATCCCTTAACCCCATTTGAACCAGCATTGCCTTTGGACGGCAAAAAGAAAGTGGATAGGATAGACCCCACCGAAGCAGCACTGCACACCATACCCGTTTTACCGTTGCCATACGGTTCTGCTAAGGAAATCCTGGGCAGAATGCAAGGAAAAGTTGTTCCAAATGGATGGCAGGGCGGTCTGCCATATACCTATAGGTTGGAAGGCGGAGAAGAGTTAACGGTTCGTTTAAAAGTAGATCAGCCAAAGAATTATGTAAGAGTAAACAATGTTGTGGGCACCTTTAAAGGCAGCACTTATCCTGATGAGTGGATTATTTTGGGCTGTCATTACGATGCATGGGCCTTTGGTGCCACAGATCCAAATAGTGGTACGGCCATGTTGTTGTCTTTAAGCGAGAGCATAGGAAAGCTGATTAAAAATGGAAATGGTCCCAAACGTTCCATATTAATCGCGCACTGGGATGCAGAAGAACATGGAGTTATTGGTTCATCGGAATGGGTAGAACAGATGAGAGATGAACTCGACGCTAAGGCAGTTGCCTATTTAAATTTTGATGGAGGTGTTTCTGGTAAAAACTTTGGAGCTTCCTCTTCGCCATCCTTAAAAAATTTGGTGACACAAATGGCTAAAAAAGTAGACTACCCGTATACGGACAAAACCCTCTTTGATCAATGGAGAGGGGATAAGAAAGAACCAAGAATCGGAAACTTGGGAGGAGGTTCGGACCACATAGGTTTTTACATGCACGTTGGCGTGCCTTCCCTGAGCGGAGGAGCAGGAGGTCCAACATTGTACCACACCAACTACGATAGCTTTCATTTTTATGAAACCTTTGTAGATCCCGAATTTAAAATGGGGGGGACCATTGAAAAATGGACCGGTTTAATGGCCTTGAGAATGGCCAATGCCGAAGTTATTCCTTATGACGTAGATAGATATGCCGTTGATTTGAAAGGACATTTTGCCAGTGCTGTTGAGAAAATTAAAGAATTTGATGAAGATTTTGAGGGTTTCGACAAAGTTGAAAAGTCAATAGCGGTTCTGGAAACAAATACAGATATCTTGGATAAAGCCCTTTCAAGAGCTCTTACTGAGGGAACCTTGTCCAAGAAGGAAATAAAAAGTGTTAACCAGCAGCTTATTGCTCTTGAAAAAAGTTTTATCGATGAAAGGGGTATGTACTATGGTTCATGGTACAAATCACTCTACGCTTCTACCGACCCGTTCAGTGGATATGCATCATGGATATTGCCCGGTTTGGAATATGAAATATCATTGGCATCTTCGGATAGATTGGAGGAATGGGACCAACGGTATTCCGCAGCTATTGAATCTTTGGCCAATAAAATTCTCGTTTTGGCGCAGAGTATTTCGTAACAAAATATGATTTCAAAAAAAGGGGGATGATTTCACCAATCATCCCCTTTTTGTTTTAATACTATATCAATATTCGATTGCTACTCTTTCATGCTATGGAACACGTTCTGAACATCGTCGTCTTCCTCGATTTTTTCAAGGAGTTTCTCCACATCGGCAGCCTCCTCTTCATTGAGTTCTTTGGTTACCTGTGGAATACGGTCAAAACCAGAGGAAATTATTTCAACCTCTCTCGATTCCAACTCTTTTTGGATGGCCCCAAAATTCTCGAAGGGTGCATAAATGTGGATACCGTCCTCATCATCAAAAACCTCTTCGGCACCGAAATCAATCATTTCCAGCTCAAGTTCCTCCGGGTCCAAACCTTCGCCGTTTATGGTAAAGTTGCACGTATGATCGAACATAAACTCCACCGAACCCGAAGTGCCCAAACTTCCATTGCATTTGTTGAAATAGCTTCGGATGTTGGCAACGGTACGTGTGTTGTTGTCTGTGGCCGTCTCGATTAAAATGGCAATACCGTGGGGAGCATACCCTTCAAAAAGCACCTCCTTATAATCACCTTGGTTTTTATCCGAAGCTCTTTTAATGGCACGCTCAATATTGTCCTTGGGCATGTTCACGGACTTGGCATTCTGAATAACGGCACGCAATTTGGAATTGGCATCGGGGTCAGGGCCACCTTCTTTAACTGCCATTACAATATCTTTCCCAATCCTGGTAAATGCTTTGGACATCGCTGCCCAACGCTTCATTTTTCGTGCTTTTCTAAATTCGAATGCTCTTCCCATATAATTCTCAAATTCTGGATAAAGGCAAATTTAGCAAAAAAAGCCCCTTTGTCAAGTTGAATTTGGGGTGTGTTTATCCCACTATTTTTTCAATGGATTTGGCAAGGTCAATATCCTTTTGGGTAATCCCGTCGGCATCGTGGGTACTAAGTTTAATCGTGAGGCTGTTATATACATTCTCCCAGTTAGGATGATGGTTTTGTTTTTCACATTCAAAGGCAATGTGGGTCATAACAGAGAAAGCCTCTTTAAAATCCTCAAAAGTGAAAGATTTCTGGATCATATCATCTTTTAAAGCCCAACCCGATAGATTTTTGAGGGCCTCTTCAATTTCATTGGTGTTCATCTTCTTCATAAAAATTCATTTTCTTAGAAGATAACCAATTAAATAGGGAAAAGAAAACTATACGGGCAGATGGTGCTCTATAATCTCTTGACAACTAATGCGAAGATTCTTAGGCAGGATGTTGTCTTTAGGTAAAGCGGCCAAATAACGGTCCTCGTTGGTGGTATAGACCCTTTTGTAGATAGGGTGATAGTTTCCTAGATGTTCGATGACCTCTTTGATGAATTCCTCGTGCTGGATAAGGTCGTTACTCCCCAAATGGTAAATACCAGTTTTGTTCCTATTGATAAGGTAATGGATTTGCTGCGTGAGCCTATCATCATTGGTTACGTTGATGATAAGGTTAGGAAATACTTCAATAGGTTCCTTGTTCGCTATGTTTTCTTTAATTTCTTTGATTCTGGGTGAAGCGTTACCAAACACCATGGGTACACGAAGTATCGCGGTTTTACCTTTAGGTAAACGCATCATCATGTTCTCAATTTTTATTTTGAGGCGTCCGTAAACACTTAGGGATAAAGTTTTGTCATGTTCGTAAGATGGAAACTTGCTGTAGGCATCAAAAACATTGGCGGAAGAGATGAAGTACAGTTTTGTTTTGGTCTTCATCAGATACTCCATTAAATGGTGGTGTGCCTGTATCTGTGCCGGAAAATTTCCACGAAGCGATGATATGATAATGTCCGGTTTTATATGCTCCAGAATCTGGAATATATCATCTTCCTCCATATCATACCTAACAAACTGTTTGTTATTGGCAAAGGAACGATTGGAGCAATAGGTGCCGTAAGTATCAAAATAGGAGCAGAGTTCTTTGTATATGGCATTGCCCACAAATCCACTCGCTCCTAATATCAATATCTTTTTTTTATCCAAAGGCTAACTAGGTGTTTTATAAAATGGCAACTTTACAACAGTTGCCAAAACGCTATTTTTACGTATTTTAATATGGATTGGTGTATCCACCTTTGAAAATCCGGTAGTTACATAACCAAGTCCGATTCCTTTGGAAAGGGATGGCGACATAGTTCCTGAAGTAACTTTTCCTATTTCATTGCCATCGGTATCCAAAATAGGATATCCCGCTCTAGGGATGCCCCGCTCTTCCATTTGGAATGCGATTAACTTTCTTTTAGAACCTTCAGCTTTTTCTTTGGCAAAGTTTTCGCTGTTCACAAATTCTTTAGTGAACTTGGTTATCCAACCCAAGCCAGCTTCAAAAGGAGAGGTGGTGTCATCAATATCGTTTCCGTAAAGACAGTAACCCATTTCCAATCGCAATGTGTCACGTGCAGCCAAACCAATGGGTTTAACGCCAAAATCGGCACCGGCTTCCAATACTTTGTCCCATACTTGTTGTACTTCGGAATTCTTGCAATAAATCTCAAAACCACCAGAACCCGTGTAGCCCGTTGCCGAAATAATGACATGGTCAACCCCGGCAAAATCACCTACAACAAAGTTGTAGAATTTGATAGCCGATAAATCTACCGAAGTAATCGATTGCATGGCCTCTACTGCTTTAGGTCCCTGTATGGCCAATAGTGAATAATCGTCAGAAATATTTTGCATTTCAGTACCAATGGCCTCGTTATATTTGGAAATGTGTGCCCAATCCTTATCAATGTTGGATGCATTCACCACCAAAAGATAAGTTTCATCCTTCACCCTATACACAATAAGGTCATCCACGATTCCACCAGTTTCATTGGGCAAACAACTATACTGCGCTTTACCCACGGTCAATTTTGAAGCATCGTTAGTGGTTACTTTTTGAATAAGTTCCAAAGCCTTTGGTCCCTCTATCAAAAACTCGCCCATGTGCGAAACATCAAAAACACCAACGCCCTTGCGTACGGTTTCGTGTTCAATATTTACACCCTCGTAAGAAACGGGCATGTTATAGCCCGCAAAAGGTACCATTTTGGCTCCCAACGCCTCATGCGTTTTCGTAAGTGCAGTATTTTTCATTGCGTCTATTTTTAAGATGCGCAAATTTATGGAATTAATTAAGGATACCCTTGTTTTAGGTTCTAACGATTTTGACAAAACTGAAATATATTACCATGTGTAGTCTGCCTAAAATTTGTATTTTGAAAAAAAAATATAGAATCATGTCAAAATTCACATTTAGCCTGTTGTTTATTCTGTTTATTGCTGTTGAAGGATTTTCACAGGGTACACCTACCGATTATTTACCTGCCAATTTTCATAAGGAACGAAGGGATGCTGTCCGGGAGAAATTACCGCCCAACACTGCGGTGGTACTGTTTGCCAATGCAGAGCGTAACCGCGCAAACGATGTGGACTACATATATCATCAAGACCCCAATTTTTATTATTTAACAGGGTATAAAGAACCCAATGCGGTATTGGTCATTTTTTCGGAAGAACAGACCGATGCCTCTGGGAACATTTTTGATGAGATATTCTATGTGCAGGAGCGAAACGCAAGAGCGGAGCAATGGACGGGAAAACGATTGGGCGTAGAAGGTGTAAAAGAACAATTGGGATTCAATATGGTTTATAATGGAAGTGAATTTGAAAACTTCCCGTTGGATTTTACTTCATTCGATAATGTGTCCTTTGTGGATTTTCAGAATGATTACCGTGATAAATCCGGCAAGGCGGATTTATTCGATTTGATAAAAACCTTCAAGATAAAAGCGAATTACCCTTCGGATTATAATCCCACCCGAAATAGTTTATACGAAAGAATAGCAACTGCCAACGCGGATAATAGTGATGATGTGGTAGAGACTATTGAGCGCTATTTCGAACGTTATCCAGCATTGCAGGATGATGAGATTTTAAATGACTTTGTAAGTGCAAATAATGATGAAATACGGGATGAAATCAAAAATAAAGTGTTGGTAATTCAGCGTTCAACGAATCTCGATTCCAGTATTTTACCAAAGGTAATGGCCGAATTGCGACAGGATAAAACCCCAGATGAAATGAAGCTATTAAAAAAGGCTGTTGAAATTTCAGCCGTTGGCCAAATTGAAGTGATGAAGGCCATGCATCCCAATATGTCTGAAACAGAAATTCAGGGCGTGCACGAATATGTCTATAAAAAGTATGGTGCCGAATATGAAGGCTACCCATCCATTGTGGGAGGTGGACACAACGGTTGTATTCTTCACTATATCGAAAACAACAAAACCAAGGTTGGAGACGATTTGGTGTTGATGGATTTGGGGGCCGAATACCACGGTTATACCGCCGATGTAACCCGAACTATTCCCGCTAACGGAAAGTTTTCTCCTGAACAAAAAGCTATTTACGATATTGTCTATGAGGCTCAAGAAGCAGGTATTGCAGCAAGTGTTGTAGGGGCTTCATTTGGAGAGCCACATAAGGCGGCTTTGGAAGTTGTTACCAAAGGATTGATGGAATTGGGTATTATTAAAGAAGAAAAAGAAGCAAGGATTTATTTTCCACACGGAACTTCCCATTATTTGGGATTGGATGTGCACGATGCGGGAACCTATCAAGCATTTAAACCCAATCAAGTGATTACCGTAGAGCCAGGTATTTATATTCCTGCCGATAGCGATTGCGATGAAAAATGGTGGGGCATTGCCGTTCGAATTGAAGATGATATCCTGATCACAGAGAATGGACCCGTCAATCTTTCAGGGATGGCACCAAGAACAACCGAGGCCATTGAAGAAGTGATGCAACAACCCAGTCCATTGGACAGCTTTAAACTTCCCAAGTTGGATTAATCGTTCAACAAAAATTGTTTGAGTTCATCATAAGTGCCAATGGGAACGGATTTTTTGTCCTTGTCCATTACTTTCATGATTTGTGGTGGAATTTCTGGACTCAACCCCAAAGTATCTTCAACTACATCCAAAAATTTAACAGGATGTGCCGTTTCCAAGAAAATACCATAGGTATTGGGATGGGACTTTTGATATTCCTTTAGGCCAAGATACCCTACTGCGCCATGAGGGTCCATTACATATCCAGTTTTGGAATATACTTCTTTCATCGTGGCTTTGGTAGCTTCATCCGAGAAGGCGTAGGAGGAAAGGTGCTGTTGAAGCGTCTCTAGATCATCTTTGTGAATATGTCGGATTCGGACAAAATTACTTGGGTCGCCAACATCCATGGCATTGGAAATGGTAGTGATGGATGCCATTGGCTCATAAATTCCATTTTCCATGAATTTTGGAACCACATCGTTTACATTGGTGGAGGCCACAAAATGTTTCACGGGCATGCCCAGTTTTTGCGCTACCATGCCTGCGCAGATGTTTCCAAAATTCCCCGATGGCACGGAGAACACAATCTCTTCTCCTTTTGATTTTGCCTGTTTGTAGGCAAACAAAAAATAGAAAAGCTGGGGCAACCATCTGGCTACGTTGATACTGTTTGCGGAGGTCAGTTTTTTATGATCGGTAATTTCAGAATCCAGAAAAGCGGTCTTCACCATCCGTTGACAATCGTCGAAAACACCATCAACCTCCATGGCCTCAATGTTTTGTCCTAAAGTGGTCAATTGTTTTTCTTGAATTTCGCTAACCTTTCCACTGGGGTAGAGAATCACGACTTTCACACCATCAACCCCCAAAAAGCCATTGGCAACGGCACCTCCTGTATCACCCGAAGTGGCCACTAAAACGGTGACATCCTGTTTTTCGCCTTGGGAAAAGTATCCAAGACAGTTGGCCATAAAACGGGCGCCCACATCTTTAAAGGCCATAGTGGGGCCATGGAAAAGTTCCAAAATGGCCACACTCTCTTCGATGTCGACCACGGGAAAATCAAAATCCAAAGTGTCGGCAATGATTTCTTTCAAAGCTTCATCGGGGATATCATCACTTACAAATTGGTGAATCGCTTGAAAAGCGATTTCGTGATTGGAAAGCTCCTCAATGTTCTCAAAAAAAGTTGATGGAAGAGGAGTGATGCTTTCTGGAAAATAGAGTCCCTTATCCGGAGCGATTCCTGCTATGACCGCATCTTTGAAAGAGACTTTTATATCTTGGTTGTTTAGACTGTAGAATTTCATGGAACTAAGCAATTTTCTTTACGCCTTGGCTGTTGACTTTCGAAATGTGAATATCAAAATCCACCCCAATATTTTCATAGGTTTCTTTCATGGACTCTGCCACATGTTGGGCGATTTCTTCTCCTTTGCTCAAGGCAAAGATTGATGGACCGGAGCCTGAGATTCCGCTTCCGAGAGCTCCTGCATTTAAGGCATTTGCCTTGATGTTGTCAAAAGCTGGAATTAAAATGGAGCGGATGGGTTCCACAATATGATCCTGCAAAGAGCGCCCTATGAGCTCGTAATCGTTTTGAAAAAGCCCTGCGATCAGTCCACCTAAGTTGCCCCATTGTTGGACTCCTTGTTGCATGGAAATCGTGGTCTTTAAAATTTTGCGGGAATCCGAAGTTTTAATTTCAATTTGTGGGTGAATTACAGTGGCATATAATTCTGAAGGTGTTGGTATAGGAATTATATCCAGCGGGTCATAACTCCGCACCAAAGTGAACCCGCCGAATATGGCAGGGGCCACATTATCGGCGTGAGCCACATCGCTGGCCAATTTTTCACCTTGCATGGCAAATCGAACCAGTTCGAGTTTGGAAAAAGGCCTGCCCAACAATTCGTTCATGGCCCAAACGGTCCCAGTTGAACTTGCTGCACTGCTACCAATACCACTTCCCGGTTTTATGCGTTTGTCAATTTCAATTTCGAAACCACCATCGTAACCGCTCTTTTCCAAAAAGGCCAAACCCGCGACTCCAGCGACGTTGTTTTCAGTATCCAAAGGAAGGTCCTGCCCTATTATTTTAGTGATTCGAATTCCTTTTTCAGAAGTTTTTCGAATGGTCATTTCATCGCCGACCGAGTCCAGCGCCAACCCCAGCACGTCAAATCCGCAGGATACGTTGGCTATGGTTGCCGGGCAAAATACTTTAATCTCTTCCATCCCTTAAAAATTACCGATTCGAACAATATCCGCAAAGATACCCGATGCAGTTACATCTGCACCTGCTCCCGCACCTTTTATGATCAAGGGTTGGTCCACATAGCGGTCGGTGAAGAACAATACGATGTTGTCGCTTCCCTCCAAATTGTAAAAATCGTGTCCTTTAGGAATTTGCTGCAGGCCTACTTTGGCCTTTCCGTTTTCAAACTGGGCCACATATTTAAGTTTGCTATCGGCATCAGAAGCATTTTTGTACAATTTTTGAAAGTCTGCTTCATATTTCTTCAAACTTTCAAAAAATGCTGCGTTGGAGTCGGTTTCCAGACTTTCTTTGGGCAGGAATGCCTCGTTTTCGATTTCATCAATATCCAATTGATAGCCACTTTCCCTTGCCAAAATGAGAATTTTACGCATAACGTCGACCCCACTCAAATCAATGGTCGGGTCAGGTTCTGTGTAACCTTGTTGTTGTGCCTGTTTCACGACATCGTGGAAGGTGGTGGAGTCATTAAAAGTGTTGAAGACAAAATTTAAACTACCTGATAATACTGCCTGTATTTTTCTAATTCGGTCTCCTGAAGCAATCAAATGCTTTAGGGTGTCGATAATTGGTAAACCTGCACCCACATTGGTCTCAAATAGATAAGGAGCACTGTATTGCTTGGCCAATTGCTTTAATTCTTTGTAATACCCATAATCCGAAGAAGAGGCAATTTTATTGCAAGTGACCACGGAAATGCTGTTTTTGAGATAGCTCGCATAGCTTTCGGAGACTTCGGCACTTGCCGTGTTGTCCACAAAAATGCTGTTTCGATAGTTCAACGATTTTATACGTTCATAAAATACTTCCTTATCTGCTACCTCCCCTTGATCTAAAACATTTTCCCATTCTTTCAAAGAAATTCCACTTTCATCAAAAGCCATCTTTCTGGAATTACTGATTCCAATGACCCTTACATTGAGCTTTAGCTCTTCTTTTAAATATTTTTTCTGTTGACGGATTTGTGCTAAGAATTTGGAACCTACATTCCCAACTCCCATGACGAACAAGTTCAATTGTTTGATGTTTTCTTCGAAGAAAGTTTCGTGCAGCGAGTTGAGTGCTTTTTTTACATCTTCCTTTTTGATGACCGCAGAGATATTTCGCTCTGAAGCTCCTTGGGCAATCGCTCTGATATTTACGTTGTTTTTCCCAAGGGTACTGAACATTTTACCGCTCAACCCTTGGTGGCTTTTCATATTATCACCTACCAAGGCCACAATGGTCAGATCTTTTTCAACAATGACCGGTTTTATCTTTTTGGTAGAAATTTCAAACTCAAAGGTATCATTGACCGCTTCTGCCGCAAGATCAGCATCTTCATCAGCTATACCAACACAGATAGAGTGTTCGGATGATGCTTGGGTAATCAACACAATACTGATGTTTTTTACTGACAGTGTTTCAAAGAACCGTTTTGATATCCCTGGAATTCCTATCATCCCGGGTCCTTCCAAGGAAAGTAAGCTAATATTGCCCACATGACTGATACCACGAACTGTTTTTCCATTCCCGTTATTGTTTTTGGCAATCAAGGTGCCTGTGCTTTCAGGATCGAACGTATTTTTTATGGCAATAGGAATTTCTTTGCCCAAAATGGGTTGAATGGTTGGAGGGTATAGTACTTTGGCCCCAAAATGGGAAAGTTCCATAGCCTCTTGGTAGCTGATGTTCGAAACGCACTTTGCTTGCTTTACCAGTTTTGGATTGGCAGTGTACATGCCGCTCACATCGGTCCAGATTTCTAAAATATCTGCATTTACAGCTGCGGCGATAATGGCTGCCGTGTAGTCGGAGCCGCCTCTGCCCAAGGTTGTAAGATTTCCACTTTTACTGGATGCCACAAACCCTGGCAAGATGGTTATCTGGTGCTTGTTGGATTCAAAAAAATCTTGGCAATTGGCATTGGTCTTTTTAAAATCCACATTGGCCTTGCCAAAATTGTTATCGGTAATGATGAGTTCCCTGCTATCTTTAAAGTTGACATCCAATCCTTCGGATTTTAGGAATTCACTAATAATGAAAGATGATAGCAATTCCCCATAGCTTACAATTTTATCGGATAGCTTTGGTGTGAGTTCGCCAATCAAAAAAGAACCTTCCAGCAAAGTCTCCAAAATATTGAGTTCACTTTTTACTTTACTGAGTGCTGCACTTTGCGATTTTACGGGAATCAGTTCCCGGATGGAGGAAATATGCCTGTCCTCAATTTCCTTTAGGCTTTCTTTATATGTTACATCTTGTTCAGATGCTAGGTCAGAAGCATTGAGAAGTAAGTCTGTTACACCTCCAAAAGCCGATACTACAACAGCAATTTGATCATTGTTTTGATTGGCTAGAATGGATTTTACCTTATTTATATTTTCTGGATTGGCAACGGAAGTGCCTCCAAATTTTAAGATTTTCATGATGAAACGGTATTGTGAAAATTGAAAAATAAATGAATAAAACGGACGGAAGAATATATAGCAGAATTACCCCAAAGGGGTTGTGGTAGTAATCGTGAAAGTAGATGAAAACGTTTTCATCATCAGGTTAATATCCGTTTGTTTTAACTTCATTGCTCTATAATGCGGTGATAAATGTAGTACTTTTGAATACTTCATCAAATCATTGGTGTTGTTTTTGCGAAATCAATACGAATAATCAATTTTTATTGCTGAATGAAAATTTTTTCTGCACATCAAATCTATCAAGCTGACAAATCCACAATCCAAAAAGAACAGATAAAGAGCGAAGAACTAATGGAAAGGGCAGCTACGCAGCTGTTTGAGTGGATGCATTCCCGTTTACGTGGCACCCAAGTCAATATAAAATTGTTCTGTGGCATTGGAAATAATGGGGGAGATGGCATGGTGTTGGCCAGAAAGTTGCATGAGCATGATTACTCCATTAAGGTGTATGTTGTCAACTATAGTGAAAATCGCTCAGAGGATTTTCTGTTGAACTTGGAGCGGTTAAAGAATGGTAAGGTTTGGCCGGATTTTATTAATGAAGAAAGTGATTTGCCCGAATTATCACCCAACGACATTGTAGTGGACGCGATTTTTGGTATTGGTCTTAACCGTGCTCCGGATGATTGGGTTGGTAATTTGATCAAGCACATAAACAATTCAAGAGCTTTTACCTTATCTGTGGATGTGCCTTCGGGGTTGCCCATGGATAGCAGTCCTTGGAAACCATCATATGTTGTGAGAGCTAGTTATGTATTGAGTTTTCAGCTTCCCAAATTGGTGTTTTTTTTACCTAAAACGGGGGTCTATGTAAATCAATGGGAACTATTGGATATTGGATTGGACCAAGAGTTTATTGCCAAAACCGAGACCGATTTTGAATTGATTGGGCGGCCTGAAATACTGCCTTTGTACCGTCCTAGGTTAAAATTTTCGCACAAGGGTACTTATGGGCATTCGGTAATTGTCGGGGGCAGTTATGGTAAGATCGGTGCGGTACAATTATCTAGCGATGCTTGTTTAAGCGTAGGAAGTGGTCTAGTCACTGCTTTTGTTCCCAAATGTGGGTACAATTCTTTACAAACGGCTGTTCCAGAAGTAATGGTGTTAACGGGTTCCCGGGAAAAGAATATTGCGGAGATAGAAATTCCTTTTGAACCTACGGTTGTTGGTATTGGGATGGGCATAGGCCTGGATGATGATACCGTTTTGGCCTTTGGTTCTTTTTTGAAGAAATGTAAAAAACCAATGGTAATTGATGCGGATGGGTTGAATATTTTATCCCAAAACCCTGAAATGTTGAATGATGTGCCAGAATTATCGGTACTTACCCCTCACCCAAAGGAGTTGGAACGATTGATCGGGTATTGGGACTCAGATCTTGACAAGCTGGAAAAAGCGAAGGCCTTCGCAGCCAAATATAATTTTGTGCTTGTGATCAAAGGTGCTCATACCATTACCATTCACAATAATAAAGGTTATGTAAATACCACGGGAAACCCGGGGATGGCTACCGCTGGTAGTGGTGATGTTTTAACTGGAATGGTTACCGGAATACTGTCGCAAGGATATACTTCGGTCGAAGCGGCCATATTTGGTGTGTATCTACACGGTTTGGCAGGTGACCTAGGAGTTTCTTCGGGCGGTTATGAGGCATTAAAAGCTTCGGTAATTGTAAAAAATATTGGAAATGCCTATTCAGAACTGTTTTGCCAACCTGAAATGGAGCAGAAGGGTAACGGCTAGGGTTAGGCACTTGTCCTTCCCTTCTTTAGTTTCAGCCTTTTTTGTATCCATGTCAAGGCGTTCTCAAACTCTATAAAAAACTCCATGGGCTTTTTGTAGAACATCTTTTCAATATTGAAATTGTGCATGTCTATTTCCTTTTTGGAAACAATAGCAAAAGCTTTTAGATTATCCAAGCCTCTAAGGTAATTGTACACAGTGGGATCTACCGCATAAGAATTTTTTCTAAGGCTTATATAGCCAAAGTCTTTGTCTCTAAAGTGTATTTCCGAAATTCCAATGATTTGATAGGCCCTCTCTAAAGTTATAGTGGCACCTTCATCAAAAGAGGCGACCATGTAGTCGTCAAAAACCTGTACGGTTCCGACTTCTAGCTGATACTCACGTACCACCACAGTCTTCTTTTTAGAAGTTATTTTCATCCCCAAGTGTAATTATAGTGTCTCGCTTACGAAATTATGGAGGAAGGCAGGTCGGTTAAAAAATAATAGATTAAACGCTAAAATATCGTGTGTACGGTAATTCTTATGCATAAAAAAAGCTGACCATCGTCAGCTTTTTTTAAAGTGTACTAAAATTACTTTTCAGCTTCGGGTGATTTCTCAGCTTTCTTTATTTTGATGGTGAGCTCTTCTTTTTTCTCATCCAAGTCCATAAAAATGCTGTCACCTTCTTCCAATTTGGAGTTTACAATTTCCTCGGCAAGTGCATCCTCGATATATTTTTGAATGGCTCTTTTAAGAGGTCTGGCTCCATATTGTTTGTCAAAGCCTTTATCCGCGATATAATCTTTCGCTTTATCGGAGAGGCTCAAATTATAGCCGATATCCTTGATTCTGTTGAATAATTTGTTTAATTCAATATCGATGATTTTATGGATATCTTCTCTTTCCAAAGAATTAAATACCACAACATCGTCTATCCTGTTCAAGAATTCAGGTGCAAATGCTTTTTTTAATGCGTTTTCGATTACACTCTTCTGATGGCTGTCGGCCTGTGCCTTTTTTGCAGCAGTTCCAAAACCTACTCCTTGTCCAAAATCCTTTAATTGTCTCGCACCGATATTGGAAGTCATAATAATTATGGTGTTCCTAAAGTCGATTTTACGTCCAAGACTATCGGTAAGGAATCCATCATCCAATACTTGCAACATCATATTGAACACATCTGGGTGTGCTTTTTCCACCTCGTCCAATAGCACTACGGAATAAGGCTTGCGGCGAACTTTCTCTGTTAACTGTCCACCTTCTTCATATCCAACATATCCTGGAGGTGCTCCTACCAATCGGGAAATGGCGAATTTTTCCATGTATTCGCTCATATCAATACGGATCAGGGCATCTTCCGAATCAAAAAGTTCTTTAGCCAATATTTTGGCCAATTGGGTTTTACCAACACCTGTTTGACCAAGGAATATGAACGAACCAATAGGTTTATTAGGATCTTTTAGTCCTGCACGGTTTCGTTGGATGGCCCTTGCCACCTTGGAAACGGCTTCATCCTGACCAATGACAAATCCTTTAATAAGATTTGGAAGTTCTGCCAACTTGTTGCTTTCTGTCTGTGCAATTCTGTTCACAGGAATACCGCTCATCATGGAAACCACATCGGCAACGTTGTCTTCGGTAACAGTTTCCCTGTGGAGTTTGCTTTCTTCTTCCCAGCGTTCTTGTGCTGATGCCAATTCTTTTTCGAGACGCTTTTCGTCGTCCCGAAGTTTGGCAGCTTCTTCGTACTTCTGTTTTTTGACAACGCTGTTCTTCAATTCGCGAACATCTTCCAACTGGTTTTCTAGTTCTAAAATTTGTTTGGGAACGTCCATGTTCACAATATGTACTCTTGACCCTGCTTCATCCAAAGCATCAATGGCTTTGTCCGGAAGAAAACGATCCGTCATATAACGGTTGGTCAGTTTTACACAGGCCAAAATAGCTTCGTCGGTATAGTTGACATTGTGGTGCTCTTCGTATTTGCCTTTGATGTTCATCAAAATTTCGATCGTCTCTTCCACAGTGGTAGGTTCTACCATTACTTTTTGGAATCGACGTTCCAAAGCACCGTCTTTTTCTATGTATTGTCTGTATTCATCAAGGGTTGTTGCACCGATACATTGAATTTCACCTCTTGCCAATGCAGGTTTGAACATATTGGAAGCATCCAAACTACCTGTTGCGCCACCGGCACCAACAATGGTGTGTATCTCATCAATGAACAAGATGATATCGTCGTTCTTCTCCAATTCGTTCATTACCGCTTTCATTCGCTCCTCAAACTGGCCACGGTACTTTGTGCCTGCCACCAAAGAAGCCAAGTCCAAAGTCACCACACGTTTGTTATAAAGTATTCGTGACACCTTTTTGTTGATGATGCGCAATGCCAAACCTTCGGCAATGGCACTTTTACCAACACCGGGTTCACCAATAAGTAGTGGATTGTTCTTTTTTCTACGGCTCAATATCTGGGAAACACGCTCAATTTCCTTTTCTCTCCCCACAACGGGGTCCAATTTGTTGTCTTCGGCCAAACGGGTAAGGTCCCGTCCAAAATTGTCCAAAACAGGGGTTTTGGACTTTTTGCTTCCTTTTTGGGAAGAACCGGAGCCGAAAGAACTTTCTTTGCTATCTCCCATATCGTCTGTGTCCCCAGGGAAAGAATCCGCTTGGGGTGTGTCTATGTAGTCATCGTCACTAGTGATCATGGATTTGAACTGTTCCTTGACATTATCGTAATCCACTTTTAGTTTGTGCAATAACTTGGTTGTTGGATCATTCTCGTTCCGAAGGATACAGAGCAAAAGGTGCGCTGTATTAATAGAGGAACTTTGGAAAAGCTTTGCTTCCAAAAAAGTGGTCTTTAATGCCCGTTCTGCTTGGCGGGTCAAATGAAGATTCTTCTTGTCCTTCTGAATTGTTCCTGTATTCGGATTTGCGGGACTCAGTATTTCCACCTTTCTACGAAGGTGGTCCAAATCTACGTCGAGTGCATCCAATATATTTATGGCTTTGCCATTCCCGTCTCTTAAAAGACCTAGCATAAGGTGCTCCGTGCCAATAAAATCATGGCCCAGTCTTAGGGCTTCTTCCTTGCTGTATGCTATAACGTCTTTTACGCGGGGGGAGAAATTATCGTCCATACGTTTCTTTTTCAGCAATTAAAATTAATAAAAGTATTGTTACGGTGGTCAAATACCGTACCCTTATTCGATAAAGTAGTGGTAAATGTCGGAATAATTACGGTTTTATGGTGATTTAACAAAGCTTTATTATCACATTTTTGATAATACCTGCAATGTTGATAATTTTTTTAATAAAGTATTCGCAAAGCGTTATAAAAGCTGCTATTTTCTGTATATTGCCATGATAATTTAACCACAAAAAAACAATAATAAATAAGCATGGCGGAAGGAGAAAAGTTAATTCCCATTAATATTGAGGATGAGATGAAATCTGCCTACATTGATTATTCAATGTCGGTCATTGTGTCACGTGCCCTGCCAGATGTTCGTGATGGTTTAAAGCCTGTACATAGAAGAGTGCTCTATGGAATGCACGATTTAGGAGTAAGGTCTAATAGTTCTCATAAAAAGTCGGCCCGTATTGTTGGGGAGGTATTGGGTAAGTATCACCCGCACGGTGATTCTTCGGTTTATGATACCATGGTGCGTATGGCCCAGGAATGGAGCCTTAGGTATATGCTGGTGGATGGTCAGGGTAACTTCGGTTCGGTTGATGGGGATAGCCCAGCGGCGATGCGTTATACCGAGGCCAAAATGCGAAAGATCGCAGAAGAAATGTTGGCGGATATAGATAAGGATACTGTTGATCATCAACTTAATTTTGACGATACTATTGAGGAACCCACAGTATTGCCTACTAGGGTGCCTAATTTATTGGTGAACGGAGCTTCGGGTATTGCCGTAGGTATGGCCACTAACATGCCGCCGCACAACTTATCCGAAGTGGTAGACGGTACGATTGCTTACATAGATAATCACGATATAGAAATCGATGAGCTTATAACACATATTAAAGCTCCTGACTTTCCTACTGGGGGAATCATTTATGGATATGATGGTGTTAAGGAAGCTTTTCATACAGGTCGTGGACGTGTAGTAATGCGTGCCAAGGCAACCATTGAGGAAGTTCAAGGAAAGGAAAGTATAGTTGTAACCGAGATTCCTTATCAGGTCAATAAGGCGGATATGATCAAAAAGACCGCCGACTTGGTCAACGAAAAGAAAATAGAAGGTATATCCACTATTAGGGACGAGTCCGATAGAAACGGAATGCGTATCGTTTATATTTTGAAACGAGATGCCATTCCGAACATTGTACTTAACATGTTGTACAAGTATACGGCCCTTCAATCTTCTTTCAGTGTCAATAATATTGCGTTGGTCAATGGGAGACCCGAACTGTTGAACCTAAAGGAGATTATCCACTATTTTGTGGAGCATAGGCACGAAGTTGTAGTTCGGAGAACTAAATTCGAGCTTAAGAAGGCTGAAGACCGTGCACATATCTTAGAGGGGCTTATTATTGCTTCTGATAATATTGACGAAGTAATTGCGATTATTAGAGGTTCTTCCAATGTTGAAGAGGCGCGAAACAATTTGATTGAACGCTTCAAGCTTACCGAAGTTCAGGCCAAGGCCATTGTAGAAATGCGCTTGCGCCAACTTACTGGTCTTGAGCAGGACAAATTGCGTGAAGAACATACGGAACTATTAAAGACTATCGAAGATTTAAAGGACATTCTTGCCAAAAAAGAGCGTAGAATGGAAATCATCAAAGATGAACTTCTTGAAATTAAAGAGAAGTATGGTGACGACAGAAGGTCCGAAATCAACTATGCAGGTGGAGATTTGAGCATTGAGGATATGATTCCGGATGAGCAGGTTGTTATTACCATTTCCCACGCTGGTTACATTAAAAGAACACCCCTATCAGAATATAAAACCCAAAATAGGGGAGGAGTTGGTCAAAAAGCATCCTCTACACGAAACGAGGATTTCTTGGAACACTTGTTTGTGGGAACCAATCACCAATATATGTTGTTCTTTACCCAAAAAGGAAAATGTTTCTGGATGCGCGTATTCGAAATACCAGAAGGAAGCAGAACATCCAAGGGTAGAGCGATCCAAAACTTGATAAACATTGAGCAGGATGATAAGGTGAAGGCCTTTATATGTACCCAGGACCTTAAGAATGAGGAGTATGTGAACAGCCACTTTGTGATTATGGCCACTAAAAAAGGTACGGTCAAAAAGACTTCTTTAGAACAATACTCGAGACCTCGTCAAAACGGTATCAATGCCATCACCATTCGTGAGGATGATGAACTTTTGGAAGCTAAATTAACCACCGGTACAAGCCAAATATTCCTTGGCCTTAAATCAGGAAAAGCTATTCGCTTTGAGGAATCCAAGACAAGGCCGATGGGTAGAAATGCCTCTGGTGTAAGAGGTATCAGATTGGCTGATGAGAAAGATGAGGTTGTTGGTATGGTGTCCGTCCATAATTTTGAAGATGACATTCTTGTAGTTTCTGAAAGAGGCTACGGTAAACGTTCCAATATTGAAGATTATAGAATCACCAATAGGGGAGGAAAAGGTGTTAAAACCATTTCAATAACCGATAAAACAGGAGGTCTTGTAGCTATCAAAAATGTTACCGATACGGATGATTTGATGATTATCAATAAATCTGGAATCGCTATCCGAATGGGAGTTGAAGATCTTAGGGTGATGGGAAGAGCCACCCAAGGGGTTCGATTGATCAATCTTAAGGATAATGACTCCATTGCGGCAGTTGCCAAGGTAATGAAAGAAGACGACCCGGTAGACGAAGTCGATATTAGGGATATCGAAGTCAAAGGAGAAGATGGCACGGCTATTGATGATAACACGGAGGAAAAAGAATAAATTTCAACTAAGTAATAATAGATAAACACTAAATAATTTCAATTTTAAACATGAGAACAAGAATATTAATACTACTAGCCATAGGAGTTTCTACCATGGGTTTTGCCCAGAAGGATGAGATGAAGACGGCGGAAAAAGCACTTAAAGACGGTGATGCCGCAGCAGCAAAAGCTGCATTAACCAGTGCTGCTTCCCTAATCGATTCGGCCAAGGAAAAGGATCAGGCCGAGTATTATGCACTTTTAGGAAACGCAAACTACGAGTTGGCCAAAAAAGGTGATTTGGCCTCTTTTCAATCTGCATTGGATGCATATAACAAAGTTATTGCAGTAGAAGAAGCTAGCGGAAAATCCAAATACACTTCTGTTGCCCAGGAAAAAATGGGTCAAATGACCGCTGATTTGGTTAATGCCGCTGTTGAGGACAACAACAATAAAAAGTTCAGTGAAGCTGCTGAAAAATTGTATATGAGTTATAACCTTAGTCCTAAGGATACCATATACCTTTATTACGCCGCCAGTAGTGCTGTTAATGGACAGGACCTGGAGAAAGCCTTGCAATACTATAAGGAACTTAAGGACCTTAATTACAATGGTGAGTCTGTTTCATATACTGCAGTAAATGTAGAGTCCGGTGAGACAGAAACTATGGATGAGGCCACTCGTGACCTTTATGTGAAAGCGGGTACCCACAAAGACCCTAAGGAGGAAGTAAGTCCATCAAAAAAACCAGAAATTGTAAAGAACATAGCATTGATTTACCAACAAATGGGTGAAAATGAAAAAGCTATTGAAGCTTATGCAGATGCACGTTCGGAAAACCCTGGAGATGTAAACTTGGTATTGGGAGAGGCTAATCTTTACTACGCCATAGGCAATAAAGAAAAGTTTAAAGATTTAATGGCGCAAGCCTCCGATATGGCTCCAGATAACCCCGATTTGTTGTACAATATCGGTGTGATCAATATGGAGCAAGGAAACTTGCAAGACGCCAGAGATGCATACAAAAAAACATTGGCCATCGACCCAGGCTACATCAACGCCCTTTTGAACCTTTCTACTACCTACGTTAACGAAGGCAACGGCCTTATTGATGAAATGAACCAGTTAGGTACTTCAAAAGCGGACATTGCCAAGTACGATGGGCTTAAGGAGAAAAAGGATAGTCTTTTTAGAGAGGGAGCTTCCGTTTTGGAAGACGCACTTCAGTCCAATCCGGACAACGAAAGTATCTTGACCCAGTTGAAGAATATTTATGGAGCTTTGGGAGATAACGAAAACTTCATGAGAATTAAAAAGCTTTTGGGAGAGTAATCACAATTTTTCCTAAAAAAAGAGCCCCGATAATTCGGGGCTTTTTTTATATCACTTTTTTAATGACCCTTAGCTGATGGGTATAAAGCTTTTCTTCTGAGTTGAATATACCTGTATGGTCTATTCTATCGATGCGAACATGACCGTTTACGTGAATAATGTAATTGTCCTTTAAAATAATGCCAACATGATCGATAACTCCTTCGTTGTCATCAAAAAAAGCCAAATCGCCAGGCTCACTCTCTTCAATAAAGCTCAAGGCTTCTCCTTGTTTGGATTGTTCCTCTGCTGTCCGTGCCAATAAATATCCATTAATTTTATATACCATTTGTGCAAATCCAGCACAATCAATTCCAAAAGGTGTTTTTCCTCCAGCCAAATACGGAGTCTTTAAGTACAGGATTGCTGTATCGACCAAACTTTCTTTAGGTTTCTTTTCAGCATGTACATGGCCTTCAAATTTATGGCTCAATAATTCTGGCGAATTGATCATGGAACCCATTAATATGGGCTGTAGCATGCCATCATCGGTACAAATATGGGATATAACATCGGAACATACTTTTTGAGGTGCCAGTGCGTCTATATCGGTATAAACTTGTTCAGGAATAAATGAAAGTTGATTGTTGGGTATCCAACCTTCAAAATTGTCGTAAGCTGTTCGAATCCTGCTCCATTTTTTTCTGCTCTCCAATACCTTGAAATGCTCTCCATATAATAATTGGGATGACATTTCGGCACAATCGTCCGGACTTGTTCTAATCGGAACAATACTTAGAGGACAAATTCCATATTGCATTTACTGTAAAGATTGAATCACTAATTTCTTTCCAAAACAATGGACGAAGCTCCACCGCCACCATTACAGATTGCAGCAGCTCCTAATTTTGCATTGTTTTGCTCTAATATATTCAATAATGTTATGGTAATCCTGGCTCCTGAGCATCCCAAGGGGTGTCCCAAAGATACCGCGCCACCATTCACATTTACATTTGAATCGTTCAGTCCTAGGATTTTCATATTGGCCAGTCCAACTATGGAAAAAGCTTCGTTGAACTCAAAAAACTCAATATCCTCCATAGATACACCAGCACGATCCAATGCCTTGGGCAAAGCTTTTGCCGGAGCAGTGGTAAACCATTCGGGTTCCTGGGCGGCATCAGCATACCCTTTAATGGTGGCTAATGGGGTTAGGCCAAGTTCCTTGGCTTTTTCTTCACTCATTAAAATAACGGCAGCTGCACCGTCGTTAATGGTAGATGCATTAGCAGCGGTAACCGTTCCATCCTTGGAAAATGCCGGTCTAAGTCCAGGAATTTTTTCCAGTTTTACATTTTTAAACTCTTCGTCTTCACTCACTACTATGGGTTCGCCCCTGCGCTGAGGTACTTCTACAGGAACCACTTCATTATCGAACTTACCACTTTTCCATGCTTCTGCAGACCTTTTGTAGGACTGTATGGCATAAGCATCTTGGTCCTCTCTGCTAAATTCATATTCAGTGGCACAAGCATCTGCACAAACGCCCATGGCATTTTGGTCGTAGGCATCAACAAGTCCGTCTTTCTGCATACCATCCACCAAAGTGGCTGGGCCAAATTTGGTTCCTTTTCTCATGTTAACGTAGTGGGGAATCAAACTCATGTTTTCCATCCCTCCGGCCACAACAATGGAGTTTTCGCCCAGTGATATGGATTGTGCTGCTTGCATAATCGTTTTCATACCTGAAGCGCAAACTTTGTTCACGGTTGTGCAGGGTACGGTGTTGGGTATACCAGCATAAATTGCTGCTTGTCTTGCCGGTGCCTGTCCGGTACCGGCCTGTACCACATTGCCCATTAATACTTCTTCTACAAATTCGGGTTTTAGACCTATTTTGTCCAAAGCTCCCTTTATGGCCACAGCACCCAGTTTTGGTGCGGGAACGCTGGATAAAGCTCCCATAAAACTTCCAATTGGTGTCCTTGCGGCGGAAACGATTACTACTTTTTTCATATGTGCATTTTTACTTCTGCGAAAATACTAAATTTAAATGCAAACCAATAAGGTGATTGGTCAACGGACTTCTTATATATATTTTCTATTTTTGAAGCTAACAGTTTTATGAAATGGGAAAAACTTTGGATAATGTATATAAACATCAATCGCTAGTATACAAGTATTTCCTGTACGTGATTTCCGTAGCCTTGATTGTGTTCTTTTTCCCAAAAGGCGGAAAATTCAAATACGAATTTCAGAAGGGCAAACCATGGCAATATGAAAACTTATACGCTCCTATTGATTTCTCCATTAAAAAAACTAAAGAAGAAATAGAGGAGGAGCAATCCTCAATTCGCAAAAACAAAACGGATTATTACACCTACAACGCTTCGCTGGTTTCCGATGTAAAAAGCGAGGTTTTGGAGGAACTGGCCGTATTATTTCAGTCAGAAAGTTTTTCATCATCCCAAAGACAAGGTTTAAGGGAAGTTTCGGAAGAAGTGGTTGAAAAATTGTATGTCCATGGAATTTTTCAAAATGTACCACAATCAGAATCCACCGTTGTGGTAAAAAATAATGAGGCACAACCGGTTTCCCCGAGTGATCATTTAGGTCTTGATCAAGCAAAGAAGGAGGTGTCCGAATATCTTTCCGGTATTAATATTCCAGGAGCCAATCGTTTGCAGGGGTTGATCAGAAACAGCCTTAAGGCAAATCTTTTTTATGACGAATCCCTGACGGAAAGTGCTTTGAGTGATGAGCTTTCAAAGATTTCATATACCCGCGGCGAGGTAGATCAAGGTAAATTGATTATTGCCAAGGGTGAAATTGTGGAAAGCGAAGATTTTAAAATATTAAACTCCCTCAAAGATGAATATGAGTCCGAACTCTGGATGGGAAGCAATTACTATTTTATTTTATTAGGGTACACCATTCTAGTTGCTTTGGTGCTTATAATGTTGTTTCTGTTTTTAAAACGGTATCGGAACGAGATATTCCAAAACAACAATAAGGTGACCTTTATTTTCTTCAACATTATGTTGATGGTAGTAGCTACCACCTTGATGGTAACTCATTATGAGAACTATATATACATTGTTCCCTTATGCATATTACCATTGATACTGAAAAACTTTTTTGATGCCCGATTAGGGCTCTTTGTACATGTATTGACGGTTTTGATCCTTGGTTTTGTAGTACCCAATAGTTTTGAGTATATCTTTTTACAGATTATTGCAGGTATTGTAACGATTTTAACGGCATCGGAGCTATATAAGAGAGCAAACCTCTTTATATCGGTAGGTCAAATCACCTTGATCTATATTGTTGGTTATTTCGCTTTTCATGCTATTCATGAAGGAAATTTGGAAAATATTGAATGGATATTGTTCGGGGTCTTTGTTTTGAACGGTCTCTTGACCCTATTTGCCCAACCATTAATTTATATGTTCGAGAAAATCTTCGGGCTTGTCTCCGATGTTTCTTTGTTGGAGCTTTCGGATACCAATTCTAAATTATTAAAAAAACTTTCGGACAAGGCACCGGGAACCTTTCACCATTCTTTGCAAGTTGCAAATCTTGCCGAGGCCGCGGCCAATGAAATAGGCGCCAATGCCATGTTGGTTAGGGTGGGGGCACTTTACCACGATATCGGTAAAATGGAGAACCCCACCTATTTTACGGAAAATCAGATTACGAGTGTTAATCCACACGATGATTTACCCCCCAAGGAAAGTGCCAAGATTATTATAGATCATGTGATTCATGGAATTGAAATAGCCAGAAAAAACAAAATTCCCGATCGCGTTATTGATTTTATAAGAACCCACCATGGCACCACGGTGGTATATTATTTCTTTAAAAAACAACAGGAATTGGATCAAGAGACAGATGCAGAAAACTTTAAATATCCAGGACCAATACCATTCTCTAAGGAAACGGCTATCTTAATGATGTCTGATGCTGTGGAAGCGGCCTCTAAAAGTCTCAAAAATCCAACATTTACTATCATAGATGAGTTTGTGGAAAAGATAGTGAAGGGGCAGATGCAGGCCCATCAATATTTAAATGCCAATATTACGCTTAAGGAAATTGAAATGGTGAAGAAAGTACTCAAACAAAAGCTTACCAACATCTATCATTTACGAGTGGAATATCCTGAATAGCAGAGATATGGTAAAAGTTACATTAAAAAAGTGAAAAAATAGTTGCGATCTTACATCTGAAAAGGTACATTTGCATCCGCATTTTCAGAATGCACGTTCATAATAATACAGGAGAGGTGCCGGAGTGGTAACGGAGCAGATTGCTAATCTGTCAGCGCGTAAGTGCTGCCCGGGTTCGAGTCCCGGTCTCTCCGCTTTTTCCAACACACCTCGGGGTGTAGCGTAGCCCGGTTATCGCGCCTGCTTTGGGAGCAGGAGGTCGCAGGTTCGAATCCTGCCACCCCGACTTAACTTATTTAAATAACATCAAAACACTGTTAATCTTATGATTTTCAGTGTTTTTTGTTTTTTATGCATTCATTTGATTTCATTTAAAACCAAATAAAAGGTGTGCAATTCGGTGTACAACGATTAATCCGGAATGTACTAACTTGAAAGGACTTTAGAGTACGATTTGACTTTCGCAAACGGAATGTTCCACTTAAAGCGAAAACACATGAAAAACTCTAATCAATTCAGTATCGGTTTCTGGTTGAAAAAGACCGCCAAAAAAAGTGACGGCCAAATTCCCATCTATGTCAGGATCAGATTTGAAAAACAACGATCCGATCTAAGTGTACACCGAACGGCCTTAGAAAACCATGGGTGCACTTCTTCGGGAAAGGTCCATCATCGGTTCAAAGAGGCGAAAAGCATCAACATGTACCTTGATGATATCCAAGCAAAGCTTTTGGATTGCCATAGACAGTTGATGGCCAGAGTGGACAAGAATGTCACGTTCCATTTAGTACGACATACGTTTGCTACAACGATAACCTTGATGAATGATGTACCCATCAAAACCGTGTCAAAACTCCTTGGTCATACCAAACTATCGACTACCCAAAAGTACGCTAGGGTGGTGGAAAAGAAAATCAGCAAGGACATGTCGAAACTAAAAGAAGCTTTAAATGGTTCAAAAGACGGTGGTCAAACGTTGGAATCCGAATCAGCTGTTGCAACGACACATAACCGGAAGGGACATTTAAGGGTTAATAAATAGAATTTGGAAGACAATGGACATGGAGGTTCTCAAGAATTAAATTTTATAAAAGATTTAATATGAAGAATTGTAACAAGATGTTTGTTATTCAAGCATTGTTCTTATCCCCGAATTGTGGTTATTTAAGCAATTGGTTTTAGGGTCACTGTCGTATTGTTCTGTATGGGAGAATATCACCTTTTTTGAAATCTTTAGGTTGTTCATTGGTAAAAAAGGTTGATTATTTTATTTGAATCCACATTACAATGTGGAATTTAGGTGTGTATTGCCTCTAAAACCTAAAAATATGTCTATATTCACATTGTATTGTGGAAATTAGTGTATTTTTGCGATGAAAGATAGAATGTAACCCTAAAACCACAGTATAGTGTGGATATAAGTGTGTTAATATGAATGCCAAACAACATATAGGTCATATTATTCAAGAGCGTCGCACTCAAATGAGGATAACCCAGGAACAGCTTGCGGAAATGGCCCAGGTGGGTATCAATACCCTGTATAAGATTGAGAAGGGGGAGGCCAATCCAACCTTATCCTCCTTGGAAAAAATTGTGGATGTTTTGGGATTGGAAATAACACTTAAGGTTAAGGAAATTCCGGGAATAGGAAATGAGACAGGCAAAGATCTATTATAAAGGGGAATGGGCAGGGGTTCTTGCCCAAGACGACCATGGTCATTATACGTTTCGTTATACGGAGGCATGGCTCAGGGATGGTGACAAGCCTCCCATAAGTCTTACGCTTCCCAAATCAACGGAAGCATACAGGTCAGATCATTTCTTTCCCTTTTTTTATAATATGTTACCGGAGGGAGCCAATAAACAACTGGTCTGTAAAAGCATGAGATTGGACCCTGATGATTATTTCGGGCTGCTGGTCACCACGGCCCAATATGACACTGTGGGAGCGATAACCGTACAAAAAATGGAGCCAAACTTATGATGCTGGAAATAACACATTGTCCAGGAACCTTGGCCGAAGGATATGATACCTATAGCCGTACATGTCTAAAACGGGTGTTCAACAATCGGAAAGTTTCCCATATACTGCCATATGACTCACCGACCTCGAACGAGGAAACGGAAGAACTCTTTGAGGACAACCGAAAGCGAATTTCGATTTCCGGGGTACAGGAAAAGTATTCTGTCTTGTTGGAAAAGAACCATTTGCGTTTGATCAGAGAAGGGGAGAAGGGTACCCATATTCTTAAACCTATTCCACTGGCAGGAAAACGTCGTGATCAAATGCCCGCAAATGAGCACTTGACCATGCAGATTGCCCGGCAAGTTTATGGTATCGAGACCGCTGAGAATGCCCTTATTTTTTTTAGGAATGGTGAACCAGCATATATCACCAAACGTTTTGATATTGGAGAGGACGATCGTAAACTTGCCAAAGAGGATTTTGCGACCTTGGCGGGAAAAACACCCCAAACGGACGGTGAGGACTATAAGTACCAAGGCAGCTATCTAGATCTTTTCGAGTTGATGCAACGCTTTTTACCAGCCTATAAACTGGAAATGCCCAAAATGTTGAAGCTGTTGGTTTTCAACTATCTGTTTTCCAATGGAGATGCTCATTTAAAGAATTTCTCCATACTGCAAACCCCTTTTGGAGACCATCGATTAAGTCCCGCATATGATCTTTTAAATACTGCTATCCACGTCAATGATGACACCTTTGCCCTAGATGAAGGTCTTTTGCCCAGAAGCATGGCACAAACAAATATTCCATCCCAGTTCAAGATACTCTCAGATACCATAGGATTGCATAAAAAGCAATTTGAGACCATTATGGAAGATATGTTGACCCAATCCAAAAAGGTTCAATGGTTCACAGATGCTTCTTTTCTGGATGAAAGGACCAAAAGAAGTTTCTTTCAAGGGTATCAGACACGCTTGGCACAGTTCAGGAAGTTGAAAAGGTAAATTACCGAACCGCATACGTAATTCCATCAAGAATTGTTGCGACAAAAACACCTGAATCATCGGCTCTGGGGACTTTGGTTTTCAATGTTGATATTCACTTCACTTTGGGAGGTAGACCTCCAAGGACTTGGCAAAGGATTCCTTTTTTCTTTTACATTAGGTGTGGCGACCACCTTTGAAGGAAAATATATGGGCCATTCCTATTTGTGCACCAACAAGGACATGGTACGACTGCCATTTTTTCCCATAACTGGACCTTCAAGTCCTCCTTGAATCCTAAGACAAACTTTGGGACCACGCAGACAAAGCGTTGATGATTTCCTGTTGGAATACTATGTGGTTTTCTGTAGGTATAATCCATATCCAAAGGTATTTCTTGGGATGATGCTCTTCTTTTTTTACTGCCATTGATTACAGAAATAGCCAAATGGCCAAGTTCGAAATCAATACCTGATTTGTTTTTGATATCCATAACCAAGTACACTTCATCATCATGATAGGTCAGGGATTCCAAGCGGAACCGAAGCCCTCTTTTTCGTTTTGTCACGAGATTTTTGAGCTTACTTTCCAATACATGGGAACAGTGTTCTTAGTATTTCTTTTGGCGCTTCGCAAGTGAATCCAATGTCTTTGTATCAAGGTTTTCGGTGTTTGGATTGGGCCGGACGGTTCCTATGCTTTGTTCCGTTGATACGAAATGGTTGTACCTCGGAAGTGTCTTAGCATGGACCAAATGAAAGCAGTAGACTTTACCATCGCTAGTGATTACCAATAAATTACTGGGTTTTCCAGGAACAGCTTGCAACAAACCAAGGTATTCCTCATGTTCCCTGTCATAAGTGAACACAAAATTGGGATGTCCCGTAACCACTCACAGTGCAGGTACATGAAGGGCAAGCGCCAGAGCACTGTAGAACCCGTCTTCGGCACCCTGACCCAGTTCATGGGCCTGAGGAAGATCAATACCATCGGCCTCGCGCAGGCGAACAAGGTGATGCATCTATCCGCTATCGCATACAACCTGAAGAAGTACCTGAAATTCGAAGAGAAACGGGAGAAAAGTGGGGCGGGACAGCTTGCCCTGTCAACTTTGTTGAAAAGCGCCCTTGCTTTGCTCTTTGGAGCTCCGGCCGGGCACCTGAAACTTGACCTTCAATATTGATTGCAAAATAAAAAAGCCCCGTAAAAGGGCTTATTTAAGGTCTGTTTTTTATGGAATCAGGGGCTTGTGCAACGGTTACTTTTGTTAGGCAACGTTTTTATTTTCGAAGTGCTTGATTTCGTTCAATTCCTCTTCCTTTGTTTCCTTTTCTTTTTCGATATCATAATCATCTTGAAGCCCGAGCCAGAACTTGGCTGAATTCCCAAAATATTTACTCAACCGCAAAGCTGTGTCCGCCGTTATTCTGCGATTACCTTTTACGATTTCAGAAATCCGTGTTTGGGGTATTTTTAAATCTTTTGAAAGACGATAAGCTGTAATTTTAAGAGGCTCTAGAAACTCGTAAAACAAAATTTCGCCAGGATGTACATTTGCTAACTTTTCCATTTCTTATTTTTTTAGTGATAATCAATTATTTCCACTTCGCTTGCGTTTCCTTTGTCCCATAAGAACATGATCCGCCATTGTTTGTTGATTCGAATACTATAGAAGTCGCTTAATTTTCCACCAAGTTTTTCAAGTCGGTTTGACGGTGGGATCCTTAAATCTGAAATGTCTTGCGAGTTATTCAGCATTCTGAGTTTCCTTCGTCCAACTGTCTGAACTTCAATAGGCATTTTTTTTACTCGGATTCCGCTCCAAATTTGTTCGGTTGCTTTTGAACCAAAGGATAATATCATATCTTTTAACGTTACTAACGTCAAAGATAAGTATTTTATTTGAAGTTCAGAATTTTTTTCTCAAATAAGTGCTAACGATTAGTGTATGAAAAGCAGGCGATTTCGAAGCACGAAACTTTCGGTTAAACACAAAGTTTGATACGAGCCAAAAGCCTTGATTTCACAACTGTTTCGCCTATTTTTCATAGGATACTTTGTTGTGCATAGTTTTTATTCTTCGACTTCCGCTACCATATAAACTGAAGCTGCAATATTATGAGGTACACTTACTCCAACTGCTATTCGAGTATGTTTTCCGATTTCTCCAAATACGTCAACAACAAAATCAGAAGCGCCATTCATAGCATCAGCTTGTTCGGTATTTTCCGAAGTTGAATTCACTAATCCGTGCATTGCGACAATACTTGTTACTTTGTCAAGTGGATGAGCCGTATGGTTGAGACCACCAAAAACGGAAAATGTGAGCCACCTAATTTTTGGATTTAGTGATTTTAAAATCAGGCTTTTGCGTTAGTCTTGAGGGTGCTCAATTTTATCCGGCTAAGGTGGTATACTATGTCCGGCGTTTCCACTATAAACCGTACTGTTTACAGAAGGCTACAACTTTCTTAGTTCTGAAGAATAGATCAGAGTCAGAGTGATTTTTGTTCAAAATTCGAAGGCCTTATAATTATTCAACTTTAGCCAATTCTGTACTACAATCGTCGGAACTCGTCGTTTTTAAAATATTATTTTCCACTGTAATGGTTTCATCTTTCCACGTTTCTTTTCCCATGGTGTTTCGCCATTTCACTTGACCAACATAAACACCCGGACTTTTTCGGGATAGGCGGAAACCTACCTCATCCACGGTGAACTTGTACCTTCCAAGCCCCCCGAGCTTTGCATAGCGTCCTTCAATTTCACCATTTTCATTAGTATAAAAGGTAACTACACGTCCATCACATCCTTCCCAAGATCCAATAATGTCAGTATTGGTGGAAGTCGCTATTGGATTTATAGATTTACAGCTGACCCATATGCCCAAGCTTAGGGACAGCAATACGATGAACTTTATTTTCTTTACTTTCATTAGTCTTTTCTTTGATATCTATCTTTCATAAATTCAAAATACATATAGCCAAAACGGTCATACCAGTCTTCAACCCCATATTTGGCCTCGCAAATGTTAAGTTCTTTCATTGCGTCGGCCAAGCTCTGAAGAAACTCTCCATATTTTTTGTCGTAAGCCTGTTCAAGTTCTGTGACGGACTTTTCTATATTCCTCCGTTGTGTTTGCCAGGCCAATCCACCTACTCCACTGGGTGTAAAACCAGATACGTCATCACCAAAAGAAATTGCCGCATTGGAAAAATCCTTGGTGCATTTGTAAATAGTGGCCAGTTTTTCAAATTGATATCTTATGTTGTTAAACTTCCTTCTCGCTTCAAGAAAGCAATCAGTGCAACCTTGGTCTTCCTCTTCTGAGATTTCCCCATTGTCATCAAAATATAAATCGGTACAAATGGAAGGGATGGAAGGCGCTCGAGTCGGTGGGGCGGAACTGATGCATTTGCCCAATCCGTTGTTATAGGTATTGTAGAGCAACTTTACATTGTCCCACTGCTTCCGAACGGTAGAGATAGTCTTGTCCAAATTTTCAACTGCTTTATCGACCGCCTTTCTTTCACTTTCCAGAATATTAAGCCTGGTATTGAGGTCTTCCATTGCTGTTTTCTTGAAGGCTTCGAATTGTTCCACGGAAAGGAAGTCACCGGCTTCCTGTGCAAAACCATTAATGGGCAATAAGTATAAAAACACTAAAATCACTGCGGTACCTTTTCCTTTTCGACCCATGAGTTTTCCGGCCAAAATACCAATAACCAGTAAGGCAACCCCAAGGGCAATGTATAACAGATAATTGGTAATTCCGCCATCTCCACCACCTTCGTCAGCTTCGTTGAGCGGGGGGGCACCGCTGGCTGTCATTTCGTCTTTATTGATTGCTCTAAAGGCATTGCCTAAATAGGTTTTCTTTTCGGGACTGGCCAAAACAGTTATATTGTAAAGAGAGTTTTTTGGTTCGTCTGTTTCTATTTTAATGCCAAAACTACCCCAAGTCCGTATTTTGAAATCTACCATTCCATCTTGAGCATTTGCCGTATTTTGTTCCGCCTGCACTACCTCCCAATTATCCTTGGCCAAACTAACTTTTAATGGAGTACCGTCTACGCTGGTCACCAATACATCCACAAAGTTGTACAGATCATGTCCTGTAACAAAGTGGTAATTAACAGAGTCGGACAGACGGTTAAAATAAACTATGCCCAGTTCACCTTCGTGTCCCGTTCTGGTATCTGCTAATAATTTCAATTCCACGGGTTGAATCGCTTTGTCCAAGGTAAAAGGTTGGGCAAGTCCTTGAAAAACTCCAATGAACAAAAAACCGAATAACAGAATGTTTTGTATTGGTTTCATTTTATCTAGTTTTTATAGTGGTCAATAAGGTAATTGGCAATTTTATAAGTATTCTGTTTCTGTTCTTCCCTTTGGGAATCCGTAAGTTTTGGACCTCTGGTGTTTAAATAGGTGTAACTGATTTTTATAGGGTTTCCATAGTTGGTGTTTAACAGCAGCAGGAAGCCCTGTACGGGATGTCTTTTTATATAGGTATCACCGGATTCACTTATGCTGATATCAACCATCTCATTCTTCAGCCCATTTTTTATTTGGTCTTCAACAATGTTTTTGTCTCCCCATTTTTCAAGGCTTATTCCGTAATTGACCGTAAAATTGCCTGGATGGGTTACTTTATACCAACAATTTCCCTGATAGTTGCTTTGTTCTTCTACTTGATTATCGCTATATCCCAGCGCCTTGGCCAATTGGGTGGTGGTAAGTTTGCAACCTCCACTTGGAGTGTATAGTTGGGTATAATCCCCTTTTTGCTCCAAATCCATTGTACTGGTAGCTTCCAATTTTACATCTGCCCCGAAAACCTCTGTGGTTGATTTTTCTTTTTTTCCGGTATTGCCACAAGCAACTATTAGCAACACGCCCAAAAAAGCAATAGTGATATTTGATACTTTCATAAGGTTGTTATAATGTTTATTAAAGCACTCTTGTTTATAGAATTTGGCTTACAGTTAAGCCCTATCGCACGGGTTATTCATCAATTCTATCAACTTTAATATTCGCTATCTCCAATGGTTCATATTTGATATAATAGTTCTCTGACCCCGCGATAATCGGACTTATCTTTATTTCTCTGCTATCACCAATAAAATCGAACATAATTTCGTCGTATTGGTTATTGATGAACCACGTTTCATTATATCTTCCCGTAAGATTGGTCATCACTTTTTTGTTTCCGTATTCCCCAGGTTTAAGTTTAATAATCACGCGGTATCTTTGTCCGGCCTCTGGATTGAATTGTAAAACCAGATACCTCATTTCAGGCAGAAACCCAGGCCCTCCATTGTTTACTCGCGAGTAATACTTATTTTCTGGATAAACACTGATGTATCTAGGGGACTGCTCAAATTTTCCAAAATATGACACCACCTTCATGTCTTTGTCTGTCATTAGTCCAGGTTCAATTTCCCATGATTTGTTGTACTTAAGCTTCAATAAAGCAGAACGGTCATATGTGGTTGCGGGAAGTTTTGCTATCTGTTTTGCATTAAGGCTTTCAAATTTCTTCACCTCTATCCTTTGTGGCTTGGTAATGGTCTTGCTCCCTAAATCTATTTTGGATGTCTGTGAAATGTTGATGTTTGTATTCTTGGGCAACTTTTGGGCAGTTATTGTACATAATCCCATTAACAATGTCATTAATGATATTCTTGTCTTTGTTTTCATGATGATGGTTGATGTTTAAATTATTATTTGCCTTATTGATGTCTATTTCCTCCTTGGCTATTCTTTAGAGAAATATGTGCTTTTGATTACGTTATCTTTATTCATAATCTTTAGCTTATATTTTCCCTTTTCCAATTTGTTTATGTTTAAATAGATTTCATATCGGGGAACTTCATCCAGTATGCCTTCATACCTCTTTTTCTTCATGGTGATATGAAGTGTTTTTGTGTTAGTCAATCGGTAAGACTGAATGGAATTGTAGGTAATCATTCAATTCTGGAGTAAACATAGTGGTACACGCCGCCAGGGGCTATGAATTATGTATCAAAGCCTATGAAATATGTAACAGGGCTGTAAAACCTTTCTCTTAAGGGAACTCGAGAAGGTTACTTTTTACTGAATTGAGAAGGGGATGTTCCATAAATCTCCCTAAAACATTTTGTAAAGTAGGAGTGGTCGTTAAAGCCGACCTGGTACCCAATTTCAGAAATGTTTACATCGCTTTTTCGTAGTAGCGAAGCTGCCAATTTTAACCTTTGGCTGCGAATAAATTCTGTAGTCGTCTGTCCCGTTAACGCTTTTAACTTTCGGTGCAATTGCATTCTGCTCATGCCCAAAGCTTTTGCGAAAGCTTTTGAATTAAAGTCAGATGCTATCAAATGATTGTCCAAAACATTTTGAAGGGACTCCAAGAAGCGTTCGTCATAAGAACTGATGGATATGTCCTTTGGGGTTAAAATGACCTCTTGACTAAAACGCTCTTGTAGCTTTCTGCGGCTTTCCAATAGGTTTTTCGCAGTTTGTTTTAAAATTTTGTTATTGAAGGGCTTGGTCAGGTAGGCATCGGCACCTATTTCCAGTCCTTCCAAACGATTTTCATCACCGGCCTTGGCGGTGAGCATTAGAATGGGAATATGGGACGTAGCATCGCTGGTCTTACAATTTTTGGTCAGTTTCAGCCCATCCTCTTCGGGCATCATCAGATCGGTTATGATAAGATCGGGTACCTGCTTCAGTGCTTTTTGAAAACCAGTATTTCCATTATCTGCCGTAACAATATTGAATTCGGCATCAAAAATAGAAGAAACGTAGGTACGTAGATCCTCATTATCATCCACGATCAAAATGATGCCTTGGTTTTTATTGCTTTCTATGATGGATGTTTTGCTTTCATCGTCAACGGGATTCGTATTTTTTTGATAGGTTTTCTCTACAGTTTTTGGTATTGAACCCGTCACTTTTTCCTCGCTTGAGTACTGGGCTTCTAGTATTGGAATTTTTATTTGAAAAGTGACACTATTGGTATTGCTTTTGGCCTCAATGTTCCCTTTATGCAACTCGACCAGTTCTTTGGTAAGCGCCAGTCCAATCCCCGTGCCTCTTTTATTGCTGTTAATTTGGTGAAAGCGGTTGAATATTTCCTTCAATTCTTGTTTTTTTAGGGAGACACCTGTATTTTTAACTGATAATGATAGGTTGCCCTGCGCTATTTCTGCCTCAAAATCTATCTTGGCATTTTGTGGACTGTGTTTTAGTGCATTGCCCAAAAGATTGCCAACAACCTTCTGAAGTATGTCGGCATCAAACCAGTAATAATTTTCATCTATGGAGATTTTAATTTGAAGCTGTTGGGATTTTTTTTCGGCGCTGAACAAAAATGATTCTGCCTGTGATTTCAAAAAAGTCGACAATACTGCTTTGCTAACTTTCAGTTTGTAAAAACCTGACTCTAGTTTTGACAGGTCCAGCAACTGGTCGACCAAAGTGGCAAGTTGTTGGGTGTTCTTTTTGGCAATGGTGAGGTTCCTTCTATCTTCTTGGCTTAGTTCCGCACGCCCGAGTTGCTGTTCTACCGGGCCCTGTATCAAAGACAAAGGTGTACGCAGTTCATGGGATATATTGGCAAAAAAGTTTGATTTGGCCACATCCAGCTCCCTTAATTTTTTGTTCGTTTTTTGACGGTTGCGATAAAGCACAAAGAGGAACAATCCCGCCAAGGATGTTAAACCTATTCCTCCCAAAAAAAGATTGCGCTGATTCCTTTTTTGTTGTTCGGCAAGTTCATTTTGTGATTTTAATAACGCGATTTCTTGTTCCTTTTTTTGTGTTTGGTATTTGGCTTCAAGGTCCAGCGAAAGGCTTTTTTGCTTTCGGGCCTCTAGAGAATCTTGCAGCAGGAATGATTGTCCATAGTATTCGAACGCTTGCTCAAAGTCCCCGGTTTTTCCGTAAGATTCCGCAAGGTTCTTGGTGACTCCTAGCAAAATACCGCTAGAACCGGCATCGGACTGTTTAAAATACGCATAGGCGTCTTCCAAATATGGGATGGCCTGGTTATACTTGTTAATTCTTCGAAGAAATCCAGCGTAGACCCAATTGGCATTTGCAACTAGATGCGGGTCTCCTGTCTCGGTGAGCAGGCTAAGTCTTTTTTTATAATAGGCATCGGCTTGATCATAATTGTTCAGGTCTGTCTCAACAATGCCCAAAGACCAATAAATGTTCGCTACGTTTTCAATAGAACCGTTGTTTATAAAATATGCTAGGCTTTTTTTAAAATAAGGCTTGGCCTTTTGATATTTCTTTCTTTGCCCAAAAATATTTCCGAGCATAATATAGCCGTAGTGTTCCTGATCGCTATCATTTATTTCCGAAGCTATTTGTATGGCGTTTTTAAAATATTGTTCGGACTTTCCTATATACGAAGTGTCCTGTACGCTGTAGGTCCTTAAGAGTACTTTGCCTAGATTGAACAACGCTTTGACAACATATGGGTTCTTTTCTCCAGAAAATTCTGCAATGGAGTCTATTTGCTGGTAGGTGGCTATCGCATCAACATCTTCAAACTTTGAATAATGTATGTTTCCAATGGAAAGCAGTGCACTGGTGGTCACTTCGGGCAAATTGTTCTCCGTTCCCAAAGCGATGGCCTTTTTGGCATAGTGCTGTGTGGAATCGTAATTGCCTTTTTGAAAGTAGCTATTGGCCACCTCACTTTGCGCTTTGCCCAAGAGTAAAGGTGAGGACGTATTTTTTGCAATTTTCAAATTTTGCAATGCCAGTAGAAGCGCATCATCATATGCTGAGATTTTAGATAAGGAGTCTATTTGTGATTGATTGGTCAAAAACTCTTGGGGTATATTTTGACCAAATGATGATATATATATTGAAGTCAGAATTAAAACCAAGTTACTTTTAATCATAAAATCAATTTTTTAATCAGCCTGAATGCTGAAGTTAAATAAAATATTACTTGCCGAATTTAGTTGTAACCAAATTTTATTTACTACAGGGATTGAATGACCCAAAATTAATTCAAGCAGATATCCATAATCCAGCAATATTGGCAACAACTACTCTTTCAAAGAGTCTGTCCTCAAAATATCTCCTGTTAAGCTTTTATACGAACTCATCAAGATTTAGTTGCAAAAAACGGGCATAGTATACCACCTTCGGCGGGTCAAACTGAGCCACCCGCGGCGGACCAAAGTGAGCATAGTGGGGCGGATGAAAGTGAGCCACCAAAAAGATCGATTCTATTTGAGTGTTGCGATGGTTTCTTTTGTAAAAAAGACCATGGCGAACAAACAGATAGATATGCGCAAGGCAAAAAGGATCTACAAATTGTACGGCGAGGGGGCCAGCAAGCGACGCATCAGCAAGGAACTTGGCATCTCCCGCAACACGGCGGCCAACTACATCGAGTTCTTCAAATGCTACAGGCTGACGCCTACGAGGTCTCGGAGATGACCATGGAGGAGATCCACAGGCTCTTCAAGGCGGACCAAAAGCCCAAGAGCGAACAGTTGAGGACCTTAGAGCGGTACTTCCCCTATTTTGACAGGGAACTCCGCAAAACGGGGGTCACGCGACAGTTGCTCTGGGAGGAGTATTATGCGAAGCACCCGGACGGGTTCAAGCTCTCCCAGTTCAGGTACTGGTACCGTGAATGGACAAAGGAGACATCGCCAGTGATGCACTTCACCCATAAGGCGGGCGACAAGCTCTTCGTCGATTTTACGGGCAAAAAGCTCCATATAACGGACAAATATACTGGAGAGATCCAGGAACTCGAGGTATACCTGTGCGTATTGGGCAGTAGCCATTACACCTACGTGGAGGCCTGTCGGAGCCAGAAACTGGAAGACTTCATGCGATGTGCCGAGAACGCACTGTGGTTCTATGGCGGGGTCCCCCGTGCCCTGGTGACCGACAACCTGAAGTCCGCAGTCACCAAGAGCAGCAGTTACGAGCCGAAGGTCAACGAGGCCTTTGCCGATTTTGCGGAGCATTACGATACCGCCGTGCTGCCGACAAGGGCCTACAGGCCAAGGGACAAGGCCATCGTGGAGAACGCGGTGCGCATTGTCTATACCAGGGTGTTCGCCCCTTTGCGCAACACCACCTTCCACAGTGTGGGCGAGATCAACAGGGCCATCTTGGAACTGCTAAGGGCCCATAACAATGTTTCCTTCAGGGGAAGGGAATACTCCAGGTGTTCCCTCTTCCGGGAAGTGGAGGTGCCGGAGCTCGCCCCCCTTCCATTGAAACGATATGAGATAAGATAAGATCTTATGCAAAGGGAACGGTCCACAAGAACAGTCATATCTACCTTGGCAGGGACAAGCACTACTACAGTGTTCCCTACAGGCACATCGGCAAACAGGTGAAGATCGTCTACACCGACAGCTTTATGGAGATATACCACAGACACGAACGTTTGGCCGTCCATGAAAGGAAGAGGCAACGCTACGGCTATACCACCGCAGCGGAACATATGCCCTCCCACCACAGGTTCGTCAGCGAATGGAGCAGTGAGAAGTTCATCTCCTGGGCCGCCCACATCGGCGAGAACTGCAAGGGGTACATCATCGGGATACTCGACAAGAAACAACATCCGGAACAATCCTACAAGTCCTGCATGGGCATACTGCACCTGGCCAAGAAGGTCGGCAACCAACGGCTGGACAATGCCTGCAGGCGGGCATCGGACTATGGGGCCTATAATTACAGTATGGTGGAGCGGATACTGAAAAAAGGGTGGGACACCCTGGAGGACGACCCGGAGGATACCTCCGAGGTCCCGGACCACGATAACATCAGGGGAGGAAACTATTATAAATGACAAACATTAAAACAGACAACATGAACACAAAGACATTGGAACAGATGAAACAGCTCAGGCTCCACGGGATGCTCAGGGCCTTTGACACCAGCCTCTCGCCCGAGAGCATGGACTATACCAACGATGAACTGGTGGCCTATCTGGTACAGTCCGAATGGGACGATAGGCACAACCGCAAGATCGAGCGCCTGACAAAGGCCGCAAGGTTCAGGTACGGTGCCGTTATGGAGGCCATCGATTACGGCCCTGGAAGGAACATCGACAGGAACAGGATACAACGCTACGCCTCCTGTGGATTTATACGCAAGGGTGAAAATATGCTGATTACCGGGAGCACCGGGGTCGGCAAGAGCTATGTGGCCTCCGCCATCGGGCACCAGGCCTGCTCAATGGGGTACAGGACCATGTACTTCAACACGGCCAAGCTCTTTACCCTGCTCAAAACCTCAAAGGCGGACGGGTCCTATCTGAAATTCATTGGAAAACTTGAAAAACAGGACCTGCTCATACTCGATGACTTTGGCCTAAAACCATTGGACAACATCAACAGGCACTCATTGATGGAGATCATAGAGGACAGGCACGGCAAAAGGTCCACCATCATAGCCTCACAACTGCCCGTGGAGGCATGGCACGATGTGATCGGTGAAAAACGATCGCCGACGCCATCCTTGACCGTTTGGTGCACTCGGCCCACAGGGTGGACATAAAAGGGGAATCAATGAGGAAAAAAAATAAAAATAAACGTTAACTTCAGCACCAAAATGAGTCGATCTCGTGCACTTGATTTGCACTGCTCACTTTCATCCGCCGCAGGTGGTATACATTGACCGCCCTATCCAATAAAAGGATTGGTTTAAAAATCTTTTTATTTTAGTATCTAGAGTACTAAAATGGCAATAAAAATAAACCCACATATTTTTCGGTTTAAAAAAAAGTGTAAATTAGTACCATGAGTACTAAAAAACAAATAAAAATAAACCAACTCCTGCAATCACAGCCATCGGGAACCGTATTTCTGTCTTCATGGCTAGTGGAACATGGGTATAGCCATGACCTTTTACGGAGGTACAAGAGTAGTAACTGGTTGACATCAATAGGTTCCGGTGCGATGATCAGAACCGGGGAGAAAGTAGGTTACGAGGGGGCTTTATATACTTTACAGCAACAAGCCGGGCTACCAGTACACTTAGGGGGAAAGACCGCTTTGGCCTTGCAGGGCAGGGCACATTATTTGGATTTAAATGTGCAACAGTTATTTTTGTTCTGTGATAGTTATAGTACGCTCCCGAGCTGGTTTTTGAATCATGACTGGGGGTATGGGATAACACCGATACACACCTCTTTTCTTCCTTACGATATGGGTTTGACATCGATACCTCACAAAACATTTTCCTTAAAAGTGGCCAATCCGGAAAGAGCTCTGTTGGAATGCCTTTATTTGACCCCAAAGGTCCATTCCTTATTGGAATGTTATGAAGTCATGGAGAGTATGAACAATCTCAGACCCAAACAGGTACAACTTTTGCTGGAAAAATGTACCTCTGTAAAAGTGAAACGATTGTTCCTCTATATGGCAGAAAAGGCCAGCCACCGTTGGCTCGACTATGTTGATACCGAACAGGTAGATCTCGGGAGTGGTAAACGTGCCTTCGCCAAGGAAGGTGGAGTGTACAATTCCAAATACAAGATAACGGTACCTAAAGAACTGGAGATGTGATGGAAATAAAGGAGGTTTATAAAATACAGGTAGCACTTTTGTTGCAAGTATTGCCTGAGGTGGCCAAGGAAGCAGAATTTGCATTGCACGGTGGTACAGCAATCAATCTTTTTGTAAGGGAAATGCCCAGACTCTCTGTGGATTTGGACATCACCTATATGCCTATTGAGGACAGGGCCACCTCCTTGTCAAAAATTATAGAAGGCCTAAAACGTATAAAGGCAAATATAGAGTCCATTGTTCCCAAGGTACACATTACCCTTGACGAGAAAATACTGAAGCTTTTGATCTCAACCCCTACCGCCCAGATAAAATTGGAGGTCAATCAGGCCAATAGAGGTGTTTTGGAAACTCCAAAGGAAATGATGCTCTGTCAAAGGGCACAGGATGAATTTAACGCTTTTGCCGCCATTACCGTGGTTTCACTGCCCCAGCTTTATGGAGGTAAGATATGCGCGGCTTTGGATAGACAGCATCCAAGGGACTTGTTCGATATTAAACTTTTGATGGAGCATGAAGGATATACCGAAGAAATAAAGAAAGGCTTTATTCTTTGTCTCTTAAGCAGTAACAGACCTTTATATGAGATATTGAACCCGAATCTTACCGACCAGCACCATGCTATGGAAAACCATTTTGATGGAATGAGCGCTGTTCCTTTTTCCTACGAAGATTTTGAAAAGACCCGGGTCAATCTTATAAGGATAGTGAACGAGAACCTAAACGAAGAAGACAAAACATTTTTAATGAGTGTCATAGGTCTCGACCCCAATTGGGAGATCTATGATTTTGAGAAATTTCCTGCAGTTAAATGGAAATTGGAGAACCTGAAAAAGTTAAAGGAGGCCAACCTTGGCAAATACCAAGACTTGATTGAAAACCTAAAGAAGGTTTTGTGTTAGTATCAAAATTCAGGGATAAATTGGCTTGCATTCACAATTGGCGTTAAATAGAGATGGAATAGATTATTTTGAACGTCAAATAATTGCCGTTTGTTTTGTGTTTTTGAGAGTATCATCTTTAAAAAATCAGAAAGTAAAGCAATTTACTTCAAGTTCATTTTACAGTTTGGTCGCAAATCGGTTAGCAGGGAAGTTTTTGAAACACCTAATCGATTGATATATAAAGCAATGGGGTAGGGGGTGCAAGTGCTGCCACCCCGACTATAAAAACGGTTCATTTGACTTTAAATGGAACCATAAACTATTAAAAACCAGAAAATTAATATTTCTTGTTTTTTTGTGCCCAAATTTTACTTGGGGAAAGATGTCCTATAACTTGTCCTAATTTTATACAATGCCTCTAGAACTCTCGTCAATATTAGGATTCAATGTTGATGTTCTAATCGAGTCTGGATAAAACATTTTTTGATTTGTTTGAATGATTGGGAGGCTGAATCTTGGGATGGGACTTTAAATTTCAAACATGGGTAAAAATTACTTCAACAGTTTAAACAAGTGTAAAAAATTATTATTTTTACCCTTGTAATTAATTCAAGAGTAAATTTTACCTGTATATGGTTTCTTTCGATAAAACAAAACCGTTCAACAATTTGCCTCCACTTCCACCTCAAGAAGATTTGGAAACTAAAGTAATACTTTCTAAGACCATAACTGCAAGTAGGGCCTTGGCACAATTGAATGGAGCCATTAGGAATTTACCAAACCCAAGCCTGTTTTTGGATAGCTTGCATCTTCAAGAAGCAAAAGCAAGTTCCGAAATTGAAAATATCATTACAACAAATGACGATTTGTACAAGGCGGTTGTTGCAGATAAAAAATTTGATAATCCGGCGACAAAAGAGGTCATAAAATATAAAGAAGCGATATGGCTTGGCCTTAAAAGGCTTGATGATAAACCCTTTATCACGACTAACTTATGTGTTGAAATTGTTCAATGTATCAAACAAAATACTTCGGGAATACGAACCTCAATAGGTACGACCCTATCAAATACTAAAGGGGAAATTATCTATACACCGCCTTCTGGTGAGGATATCATACGTGAAAAAATGGCCCATCTAGAAAAGTTTATCAATCAATATGATAAGATAGATCCCTTGATTAAAATGGCCATATCCCATTATCAATTCGAAGCAATTCATCCATTCTCGGATGGAAATGGGAGGACAGGTAGGATTTTATTGTTACTGCAATTAAAATTGGAGCAAGTTTTAGATATACCAGCGTTGTTCTTAAGCGACTATATTATAAAGCACAAGGAATTTTACTATAAGCATTTACGAAATGTAACAGAAAAAAATAATTGGACAGACTATATCTTGTATATGCTCGATATGATTGAACAAACATCTATTCTAGGACTCAGTCGCTTGGAATCCATTGTTGCATTGATGGAAACCACTGGACTTAAAATAAAGGAACAATTACCTAAAGTCTATTCAAAGGATTTGGTCGAAGTCTTGTTTAAGTTGCCTTATACCAAGCGCCAAAACCTTATTGATATAGGTTTAGGTACCCCTAAAACAGTTGGAAACTATTTGATGGAATTGGAAGAGAAAGGCTTTTTGAAATCTATAAAAGTTGGAAAGGAAAAATTGTATTTGAACCATGAATTGATGAAAGTCTTGGAACAAGGATAATTTTATTGGAATGCGATTTGACTTTAAAATGTAGATTCAAAAACAATAGGTTCAAATCGGGTAGTAAGTCCATGGCATACTATGACCGATTTTTGCACTTGAGAATAAAAGTGTTTAAAACAGTTTTTATGGCCTTTAAACCGGACATAAATTAGTTTCTGCTGGTTTTGTATATTCAAAGTTTCGAAAGACCTTTACTCGTACAAACACTGCAGAATGCTATCTAAGCTCTTTTCATTGGTTTTATTCTTGGCCTGTTGGTCCACGAACGGGCAACAATTATTGCCTCCTATCCAAAACTATCAATTGTTGGATTATAAGGGAGGCTCTAAAAACTGGGATTTATCCGTCAATGAAAACGGAGAACTTTTCGTAGCCAACAACAAAGGATTGCTTCACTACAATGGGGAGGAATGGACTTTGAACAAATTGCCCAATAATACCATTATACGTTCTGTGAAAAGTATTGGGGACAGGGTATATACGGGCTCGTATGAAGAATTTGGATATTGGACGAAAAATGAATTTGGCGAACTGGGGTATACTTCTTTGACCCATTTGATCCAAGATCATGCTTTTACCAGTGAAGAGTTTTGGGAAATTTTTCCGTCCAATGATGGAAAAGTGTTGTTCCGATCTTTTTCTGCAATTTATGCCTATAGTAATGATGAGATCTCCGTTGGGGATCCGCCCGATGTGGTCTCTGACTTTATTGAGTTCAAAGATCGTTTGTTGGTAGCCGGAGGTTCTGTGGGCTTGTTCGAGGTGAAAGGTGAAACGCTGGTGCCATTGCCCAATCAGGACTTGTTGTTGGGAAAGACGGTTAACGATATGGCCATTTTTAAAGGTGACTTGTTGATTGGTACCAAGCTTCATGGTTGCTTTTTGTACGATGGACAAACACTTTCACCATGGTCCGCACCCATCAACGAGGAACTAAAGCAGCATCAATTAAACAAGATTACGCTTTTGGGCGATGGACTTATGGGGTTTGGAACCATTAAGAATGGTATGTACCTCTATGATTCGGTTTCAAAAGACTATAGGGTTTTGAACAGGGAGACTGGACTTCAGAATAATACGGTCCTTTCTTCATTGCTGTTCAATGACCAACTATGGTTGGGCCTGGACAATGGGATTGCTCGTATTCGGCTCAATAATCCAATAGCGTATTATACCGATTATACGGGAACCTTGGGTATGGTTTATGATATCGCTTGGTTCAATGAAACATTGTTTTTAGGAAGTAATACCGGCGTATTTTATTTTGACGGGAACGAACTCAAGTTTGTTGAAGGTTCGCAAGGGCATGTCTGGGACTTAGAAGTGCTCGAGGGCGATTTACTTTGCGGACACAACACAGGGACCTATAGAGTTAACAAGGAAAGTTTTGAGCTTTTGAGTGAAGTTGCAGGTGGTTATCAACTTATAAAGGTTCCAGGCCAGAACTCCACTTATGTTCAGGGAACGTACAACGGACTGGCCAAATTCCAGAAACTGGAAAACGGTGAATGGGAAGTGAAACGAATAGAGGGATTTGATGCGCCCGTAAAACAACTATGTTTTGAGACTCCGGAAATGCTTTGGGTGGCACACCCATACAAAGGATTTTTTAGAATCCATTTTGAAGCGGCGGGAAGATATGATAAATTGAAGACGATTCAATCCTTTGATGAAAGTGCTCCCAGTGAGTACAATGTGAAACTGTACAACATCAAAAACAATATAGTACTGAACAGCGAGGGTACATGGTATAATTATAACCCTATTGGTGATCGTATTGAAAGGTTTGATGAGTTTGTGGATTATCAGAACAAGGAACTTCTTTTTTATGATGAAAACTATTTTTGGTTTGTTGATGATCAAGAGCAAAAGGCCATAATCCATACCAATTTAAAAGGGGATAGTCTTATGGTTACCGATTTACCGTTACGTGAACGATTGGCCCCGGATTCCCAACATGTGGTCAAGGTCAACGATAGTATATCCTATATTACCTTAACCGATGGTTTTGCCAAGATCAACGATGCTGTTTTAAAAATCGTTTCTGAGTCCCAGGAGATCCCAAAGCCCGATTTTGTAGTGGTAAAGGATCAGGCAGTACGGCATTCAGTTTTGGAGCTCCACTTGAAAATATCCTTTCGACATTCGCAATCCATTACTGTCGCTGTGGCATCACCGGAATATATATCGCCCCATTATTACTATGAGCTGGAAGGACCCAAGGAATATTCCGAATACTCGGAAAACGGATTTATAAATTTTCAAAATCTTCCTTTTGGCGAATATACCTTAAAGGTAGCCACTGTTGGCATGGGCAATACCATATCAGATTTCAATAGGTTGAATTTTCAAATAGCCCCACCATGGTATTTTTCTTGGTGGAGTTTATTTATCTATGCTACCTTGGCGTTGTTGGTCATTTATTTGGTAAGGAGATACAACAGGGAAAAATTGGACAGAAAGCACCGTGAATTGGAAAACCGTATGAGACATGAGCAGCAGGAACGTATGGCCAAACTCGAAAAAGATGAACTGGCCAAGGAAGTAAGATTGAAGCAAAATGAATTGGCAAGCACCACTTTGAACATCGCGCGGAAAAACGAAATGATTTTGGAATTGAAGAACATGTTGATCATGAACAAAGATAAGTTCCCCAATTCCCAAAGATATCGATCGTTTATTAAGAAGCTCAACAGTTCCATCGAGGATACCGAAGACTGGAAGCGCTTTGAGGTCAACTTTAAGGAACTTCACCAAGATTTCTTTGAACGATTATTAAAATCATACCCCTCACTCACACCCAAAGACTTAAAACTGTGCGCATATCTGAAAATGAACCTCACCACAAAGGAAATCGCTCCATTGATGGGGATAACAATAAGGGGTGTGGAAATACATCGATACCGTTTACGAAAGAAACTCGATATGGATAGTTCAGAAAATCTCTCAAACTTCCTCATTACTTTTTAAAACTGGGAATCCGGTTGCTTGGAGTTCTCAAAGTTCATATTTGACACTACATCATTACTACATCACAATGTTAATTCTTTTTACATCAGGATTGTTTAGTACTACTGCAAACACGATGAAATAAGGGATTTCAGGGTTTTTTAAAATGATGTATTTTTTATGTATTCCATTAATCCTTTTAGCCATGCCTACTTTATTAATTTAGTAAAAAAACTAACTCTATTTTTGCGCAATTATGAAAATAAAAAGCAAACTATTGCTAATCTTGTTTTTGTTGTTTCAGGTCGTACTTTTGGCCCAAGACAATATAACGATTTCGGGAACGGTCTTGGATGACCAAGGACAGCCGTTGCCCGGGGCTAGCGTAGTGCTTCAAGGCACTACTACAGGAATCCAAACAGACTTTGATGGAAACTTCCGTTTGGAAAATGTTCCAAGCGACGGAACCTTGGTGTTCAGTTATGTTGGATTTACCACACAAACAGTACCTATTAACAATATGACAACTATTGATTTGACCATGTTATCGGACACCCAAAGTCTTGATGAAGTGGTTGTTGTTGGTTATGGTACACAAAAGAAAGCGGACTTAACGGGTTCCATTGTCACTGTGGATGCGGATCAAATTGAAAAAACACCTTCGGCAAACCCTGTACAATCCCTACAAGGTAAAGTGGCCGGGGTACAGATTGTTACACCAGGTTCGCCAGGGGCCTCACCAACGGTCAGAATTCGTGGACTGGGTACTTATTCAGATGCGACAAGTTTATTATATGTTGTGGATGGTATGTTCTACAGCAACATTGATTTCTTGAACCCGAACGACATTAAATCGATGAACGTTCTTAAGGATGCATCCTCTTCTGCCATTTATGGGGTGAGAGCTGCCAACGGAGTAATCATTATAGAAACCAAGTCGGGAGGTAAAAACAGAAAGCCGACCATAGAGTATAATGGTTATACTGGGATTCAGCGGGCCCAAAACGTTTTACAAATGGCCAATGCAGAGCAATTTGTTACCATGGCCGTGGAGTCGGGTTCCGATGCCGACGTACAGTTTATCTTAAATGCTATGCAGCGTTACGGAAGAAGCCGCATCAATCCCAACGTTCCGAATGTAAATACGGATTGGTACGATGAGATTATTCGAGATGGACTTATTCAAAACCACAGTATAAGCGTTACCGGAGGTACGGATAATGTATCCTATTCCTTAGGAACCAATTATTTTTCCCAAGAAGGTCTGTTGGATATGGAAAATGAGTACGAACGGTTCAATATTCGTTCAAAACTGGATGTGGATGTTCTTGATAATGTAAGAATGGGAGTGAATACCGTTTTCAGTAATGCAACACAGCAAACCCCTGAAAATTCGGCTTGGTTCAAGGCCTATTTCGCCGTACCAATTCTTCCTGTCTTTGATGCGTTGAATACCGAGGCAACACCAACTCGATATGCCAATGCTCAAGCTTTGGGGTACAGGGGTACACAGAACCCATTTCCTGATATGGATTACAATGATAACAGATTGAAAATCCGTAAGCTGTTGGCCAATATTTACTTGGAAACAGATTTGATTAAGGATAAACTTACATTTAAGACTACCTATAATATTGACTTTTCCGCCTTGGAAGAACGATATGTTAACTTACCTTATAACATGGGCTTTGGTGATCAAAGAATTTCATCGATAAATAGAAGGCAAAACAATTATTACAACCAGATTTGGGATAACGTTTTGACCTATACGGATACTTATGCCAAAAACCATAATGTAACTATTATGGCAGGTACATCCTTTAGAGATGAGGCCTCCAATCAGTTCCAGGCAACAGGTAGTGATATTGCAGGAATCGACTACGAAACTTCCTGGTACCTTAATTTTGCGGATCCTTTGTCGTTCAACAACAATGTTGAGGAAAACAATCGCAGAATTTACGGTCAATCTTATTTTGGAAGAGTATCTTATAATTACAAAAGCCGCTACTTGTTATATGGAACCTTTAGGGCAGATAGATCTTCCAAGTTTACCAAAGAGCAGTGGGGCTATTTCCCTTCTGTTGGTGCCGGGTGGGTAATCTCCCAGGAACCTTTTATGGAGAATGTTGGTTTCTTCGATTTCTTAAAGTTGCGAGCTGCATGGGGTCGATTGGGTAACGACAATGTCCCGGCAAGTGCAGGAGCAAACACGATTTCCAATCAAACAGTAGATTTAGGTGACACCCCAAATACAGGGATTACCGCCACAAGTACCTTTACCGATTTAACTTGGGAGGTTGTGGAAGAGTTGGACTTTGGTTTCAACATGAACACCTTCAACAATCGTTTATCGCTAGAAGCGGATTATTATATTAGGGATACGGAAGATGCCATTATGCCGGTATACATTCCTATTGCGAATCAAACCGTCTTAAGAAACTCTGGGGTTATCCGTAACTCAGGGGTGGAAGTAGCTCTGAATTGGAGCGATGAAATTACTCCCGATTTTACTTATACCGTAGGAGCCAATTTTACCACCGTAAAAAATGAGGCGATAGAGATTGAGGACGAAAGCGGTTATATCGATTCAGGTTCTGCGGAATTTAGACAACGAACCACGGTGGGAGAACCACTCTATGCTTTTTATGGATACCAGACCACAGGAGTATATCAGAATCAAGCTCAGATCGATGCTGACCCTGTGGCGCAAAACGCCATCGCTGAAGGGCAGAATATTCAACCCGGATATTTCATATTTAACGATAGGGATGGCGATGGGGCCATCACAGATCAAGATAGAATGGTATTGGGCTCCTTTCTTCCAAAATTTACATACGGAGGTAACATTGGTTTGAACTATAAAGACTTCGGTTTCTCCTTAAACTTTTACGGACAGAGCGGTAACAAGATCTTGAACAGAAAACGTGGTGAGGTCATATTTACCAACGATACCAACATCGATGCCGATCTGGCCAAGAACCGTTGGCATGGTGAGGGGACGAGCAACAGTTACCCTTCATCGGCTGGACTTCGGGATAGCTGGAACCAAAGATTGAGCAATTTTTGGGTAGAGGATGGAGATTTCTTCAGAATACAGAACATTCAATTGGCCTACACCCTACGTGGTGAAAAGCTTAAGGGCCATATGCCCGATATTAAATTCACATTAACTGCAGAAAGACCTTTGACCATTTTTAGTTACAACGGATTTAATCCAGAGGTGTCGGATGGAGTGGATCGTCAAACATACCCTGTTCCGGCGATTTATACCATAGGTGTTAATGTTAAACTATAAAAAGAAAATTGTGATGAAACGTAATGATAACCTATTATATAAAATAGTATTTGTCCTGATTGCAATACTCGCTATCCAATCATGTTCGGACAAATTCGATGACATAGAAGGACAGCTTAACGCTGATGACCTGGATTACTCGGCAACCGAGGATATGGTTCAAGCATTGATCGGTTCCTATTATGTGATTGCTACAAGGGGATGGGAGGAACCTTTATTGCTTTCCGTTCGCGGGGACGATGTAAATGCTGGGGGGCTTGGTGATCAACAACCTTTTGCGGATACCGACAATTATGTATACGCCCAGGGATATTGGATGTACAACTCTTTGTGGAATGTGCATTATGGAGATATTGTCCAATTGAACACGGAGATTGAACTGATCGAGAATTTCAAGGATTTCGCTGATGAAAGTGAAAAGGCAACCGCAGATCAGTACATTGCTGAAATAAAAGTGATGCGGGCGTGGTTACACTTTAATTTGGCAAGGGTTTGGAGCGATGTATTTATCATAGAATCGACACAGCCGGATGCCGAGATTGCCAATGGACCGGCCACCAAGGAAGAAATCATGCAGTATATCTCCGATCAAATGGACGAGGCCATTCCGTTATTGCCCAACTTAAGGCCCAATGAAAGGACGGACATTCCCGGTGGTGTAACACGCTACACGGCCTATGCACTAAAAGCCATGGCTCACATGGAAATGGAAGATTATCAAGGTATGGCAGATGCCTGTGCGGCGATTATCAACTCCAATAAATTTTCATTATATCCCGATTTTTATAGCCTGTTCAAAAAACCAGGGGAACTGAGTGACGAAAGCTTGTTCGAACTACAGTTTTCCGACTATGGTTCCAGTACAGGGGATACCTTTTATCATCTATATGCACCATTTGGACCACAGGGTTGGACCCCTGCCCGAGAAAATGCCTCCGACGGATGGGGCTTTTATGAACCAAGTATGAAGTTCATCAAATTTATGTTGGATAGGGAAGAAGCTGTCCGATTGGAAACCAGTGTTCTTTGGACAGACCGAGGAATTGCCGAATTGCAAACCGACCCCAATTATGCAACACTTCCCTCTTTTGTAAATAACACAACAAGAGATGGCGATGTGATCAACGACTATGCTAGGGCTTTGTTCTCTAGTGGTAAGCACTACTTGCCTTCCGTGCAACTTACAGACCAGCGAAATGATTACGGTGGCGGCAAAAATATGATCGTGATACGCTATGCCGAAATATTGTTGATGTATGCCGAAGCCTTGACCCGTGGCGCCAGTGGCTCCGGAATGACAGCGGACCAAGCGGTAAACCTTGTTCGTAATAGAGCGGGAATGCCATCATTGTCAGGAGTTTCCTCCAGTGATGTGATGGATGAGAAATTCGCCGAACTGGGTATGGAGTGGGGAATTCGCTATTACGATATGATCCGCTTGGACAATTATTCAGAACTGAGCTACGATGGTAGAACCTTTACAGCGGATAAAGAACTATTACCATATCCTCAAGCTCAGGTAGATGCTCTTCCATCCTTGGGCGGCGGTAGTAGCAATGACTAAAACTAACTAAATAAACAGCACAAGATGAAATATATAGTTAAATCCATAATGATGCTACTGGCCCTGCTGGTAGTTTCATGTAACGAGGGAATAGATCCCATCACGGCTGTCGATGCCGGAGTGGATGAAACAGCACCACAAATCAATATCACTTATCCTACCGAAGGTGTGGAGCTTATGCCATTTGAAGAAGAAACTTCAATAGATATAGCTTTTGAGGTTACGGACGATATTGAAGTGGTCAACGTGACCGTATCCTTGGATGGTTCCCAAATAGCCACATTCAATGCTTTTAAGGATTACAGGATTGTATTGGAAGAAGTAACCTACGATGGTTTGGGCAATGGAGAGCACACGGTTGCGGTATCGGCTACCGATGCCGAAGGCAAAACAACGACCCAAGAAGTGAACTTTGCCAAACTGGCTCCATATAGCGCTCAATTTGATGGAGAGGTCCTCTATATGCCATTCAATGCAGATTATATGGATTTTATCAGTTTTCAGGAAGCAGGTGAGGTAGGTAATCCCGGTTTTGCCGGAGATGCCTTCTTGGGTGCCGATGCATTCCAAGGTGCTGCAGATTCATATCTGACTTTTCCAATGGAAAACTTAAAGAGTGATGAATTCAGTGCAGCTTTTTGGTACAAGGTCAATCCAACACCGGATAGGGCAGGTATATTGGTTGTAGGGGACAATGCGGATGATAGAAACCAAGGATTCCGATTGTTCCGAGAAGGCGATGCCAACGAACAGAGGATTAAGGTTAATGTAGGTACAGGTGGTGCTGAAAGTTGGAACGATGGCGGTGTAATCGATGTAACTGCAGGCGAATGGGTGCATGTTGCTGTGTCTATTTCACAAACCCAGAGTACAATCTACTTTAATGGGGTTGAAATGCTTGCCGCTGATTTATCCGCACCTATCGATTGGACAGGTTGTGAGGAATTGCATATTGGAGCAGGAGGTCCAACCTTTGATTATTGGGGCCACGGTTACGATGCCAGTCAGATGGACGAACTTCGCATATTCGACAAAGCATTGACGCAGAGCGATGTTCAAATTATGATGAATGCTGCCAATCCGTACATCCCTCAGTACGATGGCGAATCCCTATATATGCCTTTTGACGGGGATTATATTGATTTGATTGGAAGCAAAGCAGCTAGTACCGTTGGTTCACCAAGCTTCACCGATGAAAGTCAAGTAGGGGAACAAGCCTATTTGGGAGCAACCGATTCCTATATCAACTATCCAGCAGAAGGGTTGATGACCTCAGAATTCAGTGGATCGTTTTGGTACAAAGTAGATGCCACTCCGGATAGAGCGGGAATTATCACCATAGGTGATGATGTAGCCGATCGTTTCCAAGGATTCCGATTGTTTCGAGAAGGAAATGCCGACGAACAGCGTATCAAATTAAATGTAGGAACAGGGAGTGGAGAAAGCTGGAACGATGGAGATGTGATTGATGTAAATGCCGGTGAATGGGTACATATTGCCTTTACCATATCAAACAGCGAAAACATCATCTATTTAAATGGAACCGAAGTACTGTCATCAGCCATGACGGCGCCGATTGATTGGACGGGCTGTGATACCTTCACCATAGGTGCAGGCGGACCAACCTTCGATTATTGGGGCCATGCATCCGATAACAGTATCATCGATGATTTAAGGTTCTACAGTAAAGCACTCTCTCCAGAAGAAGTAGCCGAAGTTTATGGCGGAGAGGTTGCGCCAATAAATTATGGTTCCACACTTTACATGCCTTTTGATGGTACCAATATTGATGACAACTCGGGCGAAGAGGGTACCGTTGTAGGTTCTCCAGGTTTTGCTGGGGAAAGTGCTGTAGGTAGCGATGCCTTCGCAGGTGCTACGGATTCGTATCTCACCTTCCCAATTGATGGTTTGTTCAACAATCAATTCAGTGGAGCTTTCTGGTACAAGGTCAATTCCGATCCCGATAGAGCCGGAATTTTAACGGTGAGCCCTCCAATGAACGGAACAGATAACGATCTATCTGCAGGCTTTAGGCTCATTAGGGAAGGAAGTGCCGACGAGCAGCGCATCAAACTGCATCTAGGTACAGATGCAGGTGATGTTTGGAACGATGGCGATGTTATAGATGCGACTTTGGATGCGTGGGTGCACATAGCCTTTACCGTTACAGAAACCGAAACACTTATTTATTTGAACGGAGAACCAGTGGTGAATACCGGGGACATGGATGGAAAGACAATAAGCTGGGAAAACTGTTCTATCCTGTCGATCGGTTCGGGTGCACCCAACTTTATCGGTTGGAACCACTTGTCCGATCTAAGTTATATCGATGATCTATACCTATTTGATAGAACATTGACACAAGAGGAAATCCAAGAAATCATGAATAATTAATGTGCTTTTAGTAGCACTTTAGAATATTTGAGTTAGTTAGTTTAGTTATATGAAGTTAATTTTGATTCCATTGGCCATTGCCACTTTACTTGTAGGGTGCAATGGCCAAAAAACTAAAGAAGAAGCCAAAAAATCAACTGAAATAAATGCGGATAGTCTTGCTATTGCCGATGAGGCAATGCTGGACTCCGTGCAGTACCAAACCTTCAATTACTTTTGGGAAGGAGCGGAACCCATTTCAGGATTGGCCAGGGAACGTATACATTTGGATGGGGTGTATCCCACCCACGATAAAGACATTATAACCACCGGAGGCTCTGGGTTTGGACTTATGGCTATTCTAGTAGGCGTGGAAAGAGGGTTTATTTCTCGGGAGCAGGCTTTGGAGCGCTACGACCGCATTGTCAACTTTTTGGAAAACGCCGATCGATTTCATGGAGCATGGCCGCATTGGTTGTTGCCTTCCGGCGAAGTAACTCCTTTCAGTAAAAAGGATAATGGTGGTGATTTGGTGGAGACCGCTTTTTTGGTCCAAGGATTGTTAACGGTCCAAGCCTATTTCCAGGATGGGAACGAGCGTGAACAGCAATTAGCGAAAAAAATCCAGGAACTTTGGGAAGGCGTCGAATGGGATTGGTACACCAAAAATGGTGAAGATGTGCTGTACTGGCATTGGAGCCCCGAGTACCAATGGGAAATGAACTTTCCAGTAGGCGGCTATAACGAAGCCCTCATTATGTACGTCTTGGCGGCAGCTTCGCCAACACATTCCATTGATAGGTCCGTCTATGAAATAGGTTGGGCCGGTGAGGGTGAAATCTCCCAAGACACCACCTATGGCGGACTGGAAACAGAACTCAATCACTATGAGCATAGCGATGCGCCCGTAGGACCATTATTTTGGGCACATTATTCCTATTTGGGTTTAAACCCAAAAGGGCTTAAAGATCAATTTGGTGATTACTGGAAATTGAATCGTAACCACGCCCTGATTCATTATAAATACAGTGTCGATAATCCAAAGGATTACGAAGGATACGGCGAAGATTGCTGGGGTTTGACCTCGAGCTATTCCATCAAAGGATATGCTGGGCATCGCCCAGAAGCGGATTTAGGTGTTATTTCCCCTACCGCAGCACTTTCTTCCATGCCCTATACTCCAGAGGAGAGCAAACAATTTTTGAGGTTCATGTACAACGAACAGGATAGCCTAATTGGTAAATATGGTCCTTACGATGCTTTTAGTTTAGAAGACGACTGGTATCTGCCAAGGTATTTGGCCATAGACCAAGGTCCAATTCCAGTAATGATTGAAAATTACCGAAGCGGGCTGTTCTGGGAATTGTTTATGTCCAACGAAGAAGTACAAAAAGGCCTGATAAAATTGGGTTTTGAAAGCCCAAATATGAATACTTCCAATGATTAAAAGAACAATATATTTTCTTCTTAGTTCCGTAATGCTCTTATCCTGTGGTGGTGGAGATGACTATACCTATGTGCCCACAGCACCTGATCTGCCGGGCAGCGGTTCCGATGGCGATGACGATGAGGTTCCCACAATTTCAGAAGAAGAATTGTTGGATTTGACCCAAGAAGCAACTTTTAAATATTTTTGGGACTTTGCCGATGCCAGCTCAGGTGGGGCGAGAGAAAGGTATCATCCCAATGATCCTGGTAATAGTGAAGGAGTTGTGACCACTGGAGGCACTGGATTTGGACTTATGGCCATTTTGGTAGGAATCGAAAGAGGCTTTGTTTCAAGGACAGAGGGTGTGGAACGCTTGAGCACCTTGCTGGATTTCTTGGAAAATGCCGATCGTTTCCATGGAGCTTGGTCCCATTGGATCAATGGTTCCACAGGTGCCGTGATTCCATTCAGTGATTTGGATGATGGTGGTGACCTGGTGGAAACTGCTTTTTTGGCCCAAGGGCTTATTTGCATCAAAGAATATTTTAAGAATGGTTCCGACACTGAGCAAACTTTGGCCCAACAGGCCGATGACCTCTGGAAAGGAGTAGAATGGGATTGGTACACTCAAAATCAAAATGTACTGTATTGGCACTGGAGCCCCAATCACGGTTTTGATATCAATCTCCAACTAAAAGGCTATAACGAGATAATGATTACCTATGTGATGGCTGCAGCATCCCCCGATTTTGGTGTGGAAAAAGAAGTCTATACCAATGGTTGGGCCTCTGGTGGAGGAATCCAATCGGGGAACACCCAATACGGTTACCCGCTATTGGTAAAGCATAGTGGCTCGGAGCAATTTGGAGGCCCTTTGTTTTGGGCGCATTATTCTTATTTGGGGTTAGATCCGCATAACCTGTCCGATGATTATGTCAATTATTGGGACGTTAACGTAAACCATACCATGATCAATTATGAATACTGCGTTGCCAATCCGGAGAGTTTTCAAGATTATGGTGAAGATTGTTGGGGGTTAACGGCCAGCTATTCTCGAAATAATGATGGAAGTACAGGATACAATGCCCACAGCCCTGGTAACGATGCGGGGGTAATATCCCCTACAGCAGCGATCAGTTCTATTCCATATGCACCAGAGGAATCCTTGGCTGCAATGCATTATTTTTATGGGAACAGGGCTGATTTGTTGGGCCCGGCAGGGTTTTATGATGCCTTTAGCCCGGAATACGGTTGGGTAGCTGAGGCGTATTTGGCCATTGACCAAGGACCGCAGATCATTATGATCGAAAACTATCGGACCGGTTTGCTTTGGAACCTTTTTATGTCAAACGAAGATGTTCAGGCCGGCTTGACCAAACTTGGATTCTGATTGGACATACGCTTTTATTTTGTCCAAGTAGGTTGGACCATACTATAACCGACTCCGAAGCTGCATCAATTTTAAGGCTATTATTAAAGTACTAAACAAACATACTCATGAAAACGAAACAATCTTTTTCTCTGTTTTTCCTTTTGGTATGCGCAGTTGCTTCGGCACAATGGCAATCAAAATACAAATCGGAAACCTTGGTAGATGGTAACGATACCTTGCGGTATCGAATAATGTATCCAAAGAATTTCAGTGAAGATAAAAATTATCCGGTGGTGCTGTTTTTACATGGCGCCGGCGAAAGGGGCAACGATAATAAAAGTCAACTGATTCATGGGGGCAAATTATTTGCCACGGATTATCTGCAAGAAAGATTTCCTGCAATTGTGATTTTTCCACAATGCCCCAAAGACAGCTATTGGTCCAAGGTAAATGTGGATAGGAGTTCATATCCGATAACGCTTAATTTTACATATGAGGAAGGACCGACCAAGCCTCTGGACATGGTTATCGATTTGCTCGAGGCAACCATGGAGCACCCCTACATCAATGCTGATCAGGTGTACCTGATGGGACTATCCATGGGGGGAATGGGAACTTTTGAATTGTTGAGCAGAAAACCAAATACGTTTGCAGCTGCTGTTCCCATTTGTGGGGGAGGCGATCCGGAATCTGCTATCGATTACGCCAAAAGCACACCATTGTGGGTTTTTCATGGGGCACAGGACAATGTGGTCGATCCACTTCAGTCCGTAGCAATGGTAACAGCATTGCTGAAAGCTGGAGCTTTTCCCAAATTCACCGTGTACGATTTTGCCAATCACAATAGCTGGGATCCTGCATTTGCGGAACCAGATTTGTTGCCTTGGTTGTTTTCACATAAGAAGTAAACACAAACGAGCATCATTTAAGATTTTAAAGTCAAAAACAAACCTATCGTGAACTATAAACAATTTATTTTTTTTCTTTTGACCCTATTTTTTTCGGGTATAAACGCACAGGAACGAATACCTGAAGTAGAGGCACTTCTACAAAAAATGACCATTGAGGAAAAAATTGGTCAACTGAACCTATTGACACCGGGCGGGGGAGTGGCCACAGGTGCTGTGGTCAGTGAAAATGTGGAAACTAAGATCAAAGCAGGAGAAGTAGGAGGGCTTTTTGGTGTAGCAGGCCCCGAAAAGGTCAGGGTGGCCCAGGAACTTGCGGTAAACCAAAGCCGTTTGGGCATTCCATTGTTGATTGGATCGGACGTGATCCATGGATACCGAACCACTTACCCTATTCCTCTTGGACTATCCTCTAGTTGGGACATGGAATTGGTAAAGAAGGCCGCTCAAATGGCAGCAAAGGAAGCTACCGCAGATGGTATCAACTGGAATTTTTCCCCAATGGTGGATATTGCAAGAGACCCACGTTGGGGGCGGATTGCCGAAGGGGCAGGGGAAGATCCCTATTTGGGATCGAAGATTGCCGAGGCCATGGTAAAGGGGTATCAAGGAAGTGATCTATCGGCCACCAATACCATGCTGGCCTGTGTTAAACATTTTGCCCTGTATGGTGCATCACAGGCGGGCCGGGATTATAATACCGTGGATATGGGTAAAATCAAAATGTTCAACCAGTATTTGCCTCCCTACCAAGCCGCAATCGATGCCGGTGCAGTAAGTGTGATGACTTCGTTTAATGATGTGGATGGAGTTCCTGCTACCGGAAACAAGTGGTTGCTTACGGACTTGCTACGAGATCGATGGGGTTTTGATGGCTTTGTGGTCTCGGACTATACATCGTTGAACGAAATGGTGGCCCATGGGCTGGGTGATCTACAAGCGGTATCAACTTTGGCACTGAAGGCCGGGTTGGATATGGATATGGTGGGCGAAGGTTTTTTGACCACTTTAAAACAGTCATTGGACGAAGGGAAAGTTACCGAGGAAGACATTACCAATGCTTGTAGAAGAGTATTGGAAGCCAAATATATCTCTGGACTTTTTGACGATCCCTACCGCTATTTGGACACCAAACGACCTGAAAGGGATATTCTCACCCAGGAGCATAGGGAGTTGGCAAGAAAACTTGCTGCACGCTCCTTTGTATTGTTAAAAAATGAAAAAGGCATATTGCCCATTCAAACGAATAAGAAAATCGCATTGATCGGACCCTTGGCCAACAGTAGGGAAAATATGTTGGGAACCTGGGCACCTACCGGGGATCTGAGTTTGGCAGTGACCATTTTGGAAGGATTTAAAAATGTATCACAGACCACCAGCGTTGGATACGCAAAAGGAGCCAATATCTCGGATGACCCTGGGTTTGCCAAACGTGTAAACGTGTTTGGGACCAGAATAGCAATTGACGAACGTACACCTGAAGACATGCTGCAAGAGGCGGTTGATCTGGCCAAAACTTCCGATGTTGTTGTGGCAGTTGTGGGCGAAGCGACCGAAATGAGCGGGGAATCGTCAAGCCGTACTGATATTTCAATTCCGGAAAGTCAAAAGAAATTGATCAGAGCTCTTGTGGAAACAGGAAAACCAGTTGCCTTGGTGCTGATGAGCGGGAGACCGCTGACCATTCCGGAAGAATTCGAATTGCCGGTGGCCATTTTACAGGTTTGGCACCCAGGCGTTGAAGCGGGCAATGCGATTGCAGATGTGCTGTTCGGCAACTACAACCCATCAGGAAAATTAACGGCCACATGGCCCAGAAACGTGGGGCAGATACCTATTTATCACAGTGTAAAGACTACTGGCAGACCTGGCCCCAAAGACGGTACTTTTGAAAAGTTCAAAACCAATTATTTGGACGTCCCCAATTCTCCGCTATTGCCTTTTGGGTATGGGCTGAGCTATACTACATTCGAATACTCCAATCTCAAGTTGAACAAAAATGAAATCAATCAAGGAGAAGGCATTGCTGCAAAAGTAACTGTCACCAATACTGGTAATTACGATGGGGAAGAAGTAGTACAATTGTACCTGAGAGACGTGGTCAGGAGTATTGCCCCACCTAGGCGTGAGTTAAAAGGTTTTCATAAAATACTATTGAAGAAGGGGGAGAGCAAGGAAGTGACCATTACTTTATCTCCAGATGATTTGAAATTCTACAACGGCCAACTTGAATTTGTTTCCGAACCTGGAGCGTTTGAAATATTCGTGGGTACCGATTCGGATGCAGAACTGTCAACAACATTTACCTTAAAATAATAGTATATGCGCATTGGATCGGTCATTCTTGGATTAGTATTGATTGTTTCTTGTAAACCACAGGAAAAACCAAAAGCTGAGGTGGTACAAAGTCCCCCGAACATTATTTTTATCATGTCCGATGACCATGCCTATCAAGCCATTAGCGCCTATGAACACAAATTGAGTCAATTGGCACCGACCCCTAATATTGATCGGATCGCCCGAAATGGCGCTATTTTTCAGAATAATTTTTGCACCAATAGCATTTGTGGACCCAGTAGAGCGGTTATTTTAACCGGTAAGCATAGTCACGTCAACGGTTTTCGAATGAACGGGGAACGGTTTGACAACACGCAACCGACCTTGCCAAAGCATTTAAAAAAGTTGGGGTATGAAACTGCCATTGTGGGTAAATGGCATTTACACGGGAAACCGACCGGGTTCGATTATTGGGATATTCTCAATGATCAAGGAAACTATTACAATCCTGAATTTATCCAAGGAGAGGATACCACGGTTGTCGAAGGGTATGCCACTGATTTGATAACCGATAAAAGTTTGGAGTGGTTGAGACAAAGAAATGGTCAAGATAAACCCTTTTATTTGATGGTGCACCACAAGGCACCGCACCGTAATTGGATGCCGGCATTACGTCATTTGAAGGTGTACGATTCCATCACCTTTCCATTGCCTGACACCTATTTCCCAGAATTTGAAAATCAAAGGGCAGCTATCGAGCAGCAGCAGACCATTTATAAGGATATGTACGAAGGACATGACCTAAAAATGAGCGATGGTCACGGGAGTACGGATTTGGCCCATAATCCATGGACCTCGGATTTTGAACGAATGACACCCGAGCAGCGTAAGATTTGGGACGAGGCCTATCTGCCAAAAAACAATGCGTTTTACGAATCCAACCTGTATGGAAAAGAATTGGCGGAATGGAAGGGGCAGCGGTATCTGCACGAATATTTGGCCACGGTAAAGTCGGTTGACGAGGGCATTGGAAAAATTTTGGATTATCTGGAAGAGACCGGGTTGGACGAAAACACCTTGGTGGTCTATACCTCAGATCAAGGATTTTATTTGGGTGAGCACGGATGGTTCGATAAACGTTTTATGTACGAAGAATCCATGAAAATGCCCCTGTTGATGCAATTGCCCGGTGTAATCGAGCCTGGAACGAACATCGATGCTTTGGTACAGAACTTGGATTTCGCCCCCACCTTTTTGGATTTAGCGGGAGGACAGGAATATGCCGCCAATATGCAGGGAGAATCTTTCAAAGGGCTTTTGGAAGGTACACAGGATGATTTCAAGGATGCCGTCTACTATCATTATTACGATTTTCCCGCTTTCCATATGGTGAAAAGGCAATACGGTGTCAGGACGGACAGGTACAAGCTCATCCATTTTTACGATGATATCGATGAATGGGAGTTCTATGATTTGGAAAAAGATCCCAAAGAACTCCATAATGCCATCCATGAAGACGACTACAAAGAAATTATAACCTTGATGCACAAAAAGCTGGATAGTTTACAGGACTATTACAAAGTGACAGATAAGGAGTTCGAAACCACCCCTAAAGAAAAAGTGGACAAAACTTACGAGGCCTTTAAAAAACTAAGAGGAGTTCCTATTGAATAAGGTAACCATGTAGCTGGTCGCATTTGGAATGGTGCAATGTGGATAGCTCGGGACGGGGCGAAACCAGGATATCTCCATTGTCTTTAAGTATTTCTGGTGTCACTACTGTTCTAAAGCCCAAATGCTCCATACCTGAATCCGGACTGGTTGCCATTCTGGCGGATATTCGATAACTGGCACAGTATGAAGCACTGCACAGAAATGATCCTCCCTTGATTACCCTTTCCTTTGCATAGGGATTATTGGAATTAAATGCATTTTTTGGCCCTTTTGGGTTTTTAACCACTTTATTGGTCGATGCCATTTCTTTATAATAAGTGGTATTGTACCAATCGCTGGTCCATTCCCAAACATTACCTGCCATGTCGTAGAGCCCGAAACCATTTTTGGGATAGCTCATCACGGGGGCTCTGCGTTCATAACCATCCTCCAGCGTATTTTTTACAGGAAACTCACCTTCCCATGAATTGGCATGTGAACTTAGCTGGGAAATGTCATGGCCCCAAAAGAATTTTTTGCCAGTTTTTCCGGCACGTGCTGCAAACTCCCATTCAGCTTCCGTAGGCAACCTATGTCCTGTCCATTTGCAATACGCTTGAGCATCCTCAAAAGCTATATGAACCACTGGATGGTCTTCCTTGCCCTTGATATCACTGCCGGGACCATTGGGGTGCTTCCAACTAGCTCCTATTTTCCATTTCCACCACTGGGTGTAATCATACAAATTGGGAATACCGGACTTTGTTTTATTAAATACCAAAGAGCCCGGTTGTAAAATGGAATCGTGGGGTTTTAGGGTACCTTTAGGCAATTGATTTTTTAGTTCTTCCCAATCAATTTTCCGTTCAGCCACGGTAACATAGCCTGTTTCTTCAACAAATTCTCTAAATTGGGCATTGGTAACCTCATGTATATCCATATAAAAACCATTGACATATACCTTGTGGGCCGGTTTTTCATGGGACATGGCCATATTGTCATCCGGTACGGCTCCTTGGGTAAATTCGCCACCCGGTATCCAGACCATACCATTGGAATGAAGTTTGGAACTATCTGATTCTTCCTGATTTTTCCCAATGTCCAGATTGCCACTTTTTATATTGCCAACATGCATACAGCTACAGCAAGCAATCAAAACCGAAAGACTAAAAATTGTTTTTTTCATTTCATTTATGGTCTATGCTTTTTTTATTGGGCACAACCCCCTGTGAATCAATGGAATTTATTTGACTATTTGGATAATACTATCGAATATCTATTCATTTATTGATGCCAAAATAACCAATCAAATTTTATTGAAAAACAAAGTTATGGGATTTGTGGTGATCAGATTTAATTTGAAGAATGGGGGGGTATAAAATTATTGTTTTGAAGTGTAGCTTTCATCAGGGCAAGAATCAGGAAATTATCAAAACTTTCATATATCATTATCCATTACATATAGGACAATAATCTGATCCAGGAACGTCGGATAAAATCCTACTGATGTCATTTTGCGCAATAATTTTTGCGACTGTACAGGTAACAAACATTATAAAGGTGACTACTAATAAGACTACTTCAATTTTATTCAGTTTCAAGAATTCCCCTGTTTTTGTTTGATTTTTGCGGAAGAATCTTAGGTAAGGACCGAAAAATTGGAATTCATGGCTGGTCCTTCGCACGATCAAAAAAGATGGATAGACAAAAAGACCATTGCTCTTGAGGATTGTTTTCCCGAGATCGTGGCATGGATCGAGAAGGTTTGCAGGTATTGCCATGGTCTGAGGTCTAAACAAGCCAAGGAGCAGAAGGTGCGGGATATGCAATTGTTGGAGCAAAGGGAACACGAGAAGGCATTGGAGAATGAACGGGACAAATTTGAACAACTAGTCCAAGATGCTGAAAATTGGAAAAGGGCCAATCTAATCAGGGAATATATCGATGCATTGGAAGATTCCATTAAAACAGATGAAACGATGTCGGGTGAACAAAGGGAGTATATACAATAGGCCAGAAAAAAAATGCGTTGCTCGATCCATTGGAAAAAGAAGATTGCCCAAACTGTTGATGTATATTCAATCTAAATGGGGAAGTCCTTATAGGGCTTAGAACATGTGTTGATCAGCCCTGTATCTATCAATAACCTGAGAACGTTCACTTGTTCTGTTGACGATTTGCGATCTTTTAGGGTTGAGCATTCCAATGTCCATAGGGTCGGGATTTTTTATCTCTTTCAAAAAATGGATCATGTTCCTCGGGAATCGCATGAAGCTCAATTGGATGAATGTATAACTTCATTGCATATTGATTAAATCTTTCTTGTGGCAAAAGCTATTTTTCCTTTTATTTAATGATTAATTAATCATTTTATATTATTAAGAATGCTTACCAATGCCGGACAATATGCCATAAGGGCGGTTATTTACTTGGGAATCCACAGCAGTAGGGATAAAAAGTTGGGGGCCAAGACCATCGCGCAGGAACTGGAGGTCCCCCAAGCTTTTTTGGCCCAATTGTTACGAAAACTGACTGTTGATAAATTGATATCTTCTTCTAAAGGACCTGGTGGCGGATTCTATTTGGAAGACCATAATCGGAAGAATACATTGTGGCAGGTCATTGTGAGTATCGATGGCGCATATCGTTTTGACCAATGTTTCTTGGGGCTTTCCAAATGTGATGATGCCAATCCCTGTCCCGTGCACCATATGGTTTCACCGTTCAAAAAGAAAATGCTTTTCAACTTCAAGGAAAAGACCATCGATCAACTGATTGCCGAAATAAAGGATAATGGTACGATCATATCCTTGAAAATACCTTTGTCCAAAGGTTGAGATGAGCAGAATTCCCAGCCCCCCTTTTTTATTATTGTACCAGTTTGTTAGATTGACAATTGACGTTTTTGGCGCAGTTGGATAATCCGTGCCAATCCATATTTAGAGAAGATGTGAATGTTCCAGACCTTTTTGGACGGTATAGGCATTTTTCTGATAATGATAGTGTCTCAGCCCATGTTCTCTTTGCCTGCCCGAACTAAAGTTGGAAACCCGTTTGAGATAACCGATGACACGGGTGGCATGGTCCACATTGTGCGAATGACAGTTGCTGCATTCAGAAAGTGTTCTCTTGTCAATGTGGGAACAGTCGTTACAAATGGTGATGCGAATGTTGAAACAAAAATAATTGCATCCGGCCTTGGCTGTGGCATAGATCAATTTTTTGAATCCTTCTTGGTTCGGTGTTTCTTCCAGATTGAGATGAAGTGCCGATCCTCCATCCAAATATTGAATGGTTTCGGTACCATGTAATATGATCTTGTCCAATGCATTGATGCCTTCATCCTCAACAATATAAAAGTAAGAGTTATAACAGTCCCTCGGCACGAACAGACCATCTTGCCGATCCCATTTTGCATTTTTGACCCCTAAGTTTTCTGCAGGCACAAACTCCGTATTGAATAGGTAACCATAGCATTCGCGTGCTTTCCTGTTTTCTTGATAGATGCCTTTGAGGTGGTGGTTCACAAATTCTTTGTAGTTATTATTGTTGCCTACCTCGATTCCTTGACTTTCGGCAGCTTCGGCCATACCGTTGATTCCAACGGTAAGGAATTGTTTGTCCAATGAAATCAGACCGGCATGGTAGACGGGCAACATACCTGCGTTTTCATACTCTTCTATCAGTTTCCTGAAGGCTACCTGATATTTTTGAACTTTTCTAACTTCTTCGACAATATCCGCGCCTTGTTGGATCAATCGGTTCATGTTAAGGGTGATGACATTGATCGACCCCGTGGCCACCCCACCGGCACCCAACGAATAGCTAAAGGTATGGTCACTGATTTCATTTCGTAATCTACAACAGGATGCCAAACTGTCCGCATTTTCGGACTGGTAGATAAAAAAGGAGTTCCCCTCGCTCAGTTCCCGTGCACACATTTCGGTAAATTCCGTGTCGACCGGAGCTCCTTCCTTGGTCAACATGGCCGCGGTCACTACAGGAAATGTTAGAATGGCCCTGGTACGCTCTTCGTTGAACCATTCCATAAAAAAGACTTGGAGTTTTTTTACACTATCCCATTGGGGACGTTCCATATCTGGGAAAACAAAATCCCCGAACATACTGTCAAAGTAGGGTTTGTCATAAAGTGATATATTCCAGAAAACAGATTGATAGCCCCGTGCGGCTGCAGGTTGGTTGATGGCATAAACCACATGTTGCAAATGGTTGGCAATGATGTTTTTATGGGTTTTTAAATAATCCGTGCCATAATCCTTTGCCGCAAAATGATCGAAATACATCAAAAATTCAACGGTGGCCAAAGCACCGGCAAACTGAGAGCTAACGGCAAAGGCCAAATTGACGAACTCGCCACAAAAGCTCTCCAGATGTTTGGGAGCCTTACTTTCACCACCTAGCTTGGTAAGACCGTCCAACAAAAAGGGATACATGCTAATGGACGCACAATACGGTTTTAGGGAAGTTTCATCGTGCACATAGATCTCATGGGATTCTATTTGACGGACGTACTCTGCAGCTAGTGCATTGCCGAACAATGAAGCTATCTTTTGTTGGACCAAGGCCCGGTTGACCTGTATGTTGATGTCTTTATTGAGCTCCGCCTCCATGGTGGCAATATTTTTGGAGGTCACATTGGCGTTGGCATCGACCTTCGAACCGTCGGCAGCATTGTTGGAGTTAAGGTAGTGGTCGATAAACGAGATTTTTTCTGCGATTTGGGACTTGGTGAGTCGTATCATATGGAATTATTTAGAGATGAATAAATGATTGAGTATTTCATTGGTTCGTAGATCATGGAAAACTTGGTTGGTGGTCTTGCTTTCCAAACCTCCCCGCGATAGGTCCCATTTTCCAGTTTTTAGATAGGTCAGATGATTGCATATATGAGATGAAATTTCCTCTTGACCTGTATAAAGGCAGGTTCTGTAACCCTGGTTTTGGGCGTGTTGAAGATATCCGATCAGGGTGTCATGGTGCCATTCGCCACCCATAAAGAGCACACAGCTAGCGAAACCGGAATATTGATTCAAAAGTGCTTTAAAATACTCAGAGGTAAGCTTGGTCCCATTTCCTTCCTTCCACAAAAAAGGAGAATGACAGCCTTGACATCGGAGAGGACATCCAGAAATCGAAAAGCAAAGACTAATCTCTCCGGGAACTTCTTGGAACACTACTTGAAAGTCATAACAGAACATATATGGAACATTTTGTGTTTTGTTCTGTATAAAATTAATTTAAGGAGGTTTTGCTTGGATACGTTGCACCAAAAGTTATAAAAAGAGTTATTAACAATAAAATGACCTTTTTATCATCTTTTATGTGATGAGTGATCAATTTCTCAACAATCTATTTTCCAGTATCAGAACCTTTGGTAAGGGGATATTGTTCTCCAAATGGATATGACGATGCAGGTCTTCTTCAAATTCCTGTAAAAGAGCGAAGGTGACCCGATAAGTGTTGCAAGCATCAGTCGGAGGGGTATAATCACTTTTCGGCTCAGCAAACTTTTGGATTAGCTCACCTTCATTGTCATGCTCTTCCATTATCCTTTGAATGGGGTTTCGAACCGCACTGGAATGAGGTTGGTACTGCTAGCAATAGATTTATCGGTAGGGGACAAGGTTTACATGAATCACATTTATTTAGCCCGAGACCACATCCAACATTTTGTTGCACCGTCAATAGCCTTCACCACCGTGTTAAATTTAACCGTATCCATTTTTGCGCGTCCCATTTTGAATCCACCTGTAGGTCCTTTTGCGGAATGAATGATATCGTTACTTTAAAGTTCTTGTAAAATATTGGCGGTAAAGGCTATAGGGAAATTATTTTCATGCAAAGATAGCACAAAAATTAAATAGGATAAAAATATCCTTTATTGTTTTTATGTATGGTTCCAAGTAGTATCATCTGCCTTATGCATGATCGGTGATGGATTGTACTGAATCGATTGGGTATACTGTGATGATCTATCTTATTTTTGTATTATTATTAAAAGTGAACCTTTGATGCACATTTGTTCTTATGTGGCATTTTGCCATAAAGTAGATACTGTTATGACCAAAAGTTTTTAATACACATGATAAATACAGAGCAAAAATTAAAGGAACGGGTCAAGGAGTTGACCTGTCTTTATGAAGTTACCTCCATTATTGTAAATTCCCGTTATGACGAATTGTTCCCTTCTCTGGAAGCCATTGCCTATTGTTTGAAAAGGGGATGGCAGTTCCATGAAGAAGCAGAGGCAAAAATCTCCCTTGGAACTTATCAGGTGCAGACCAGTGGATTTAATGAGAACATGGTCTGTTTATCGAGTGATGTAATGGTATTTAATCAGGTGGAGGGTTGCATATCTGTTGGCTACCCCTCTTTGTCATATACCTACAACGATTTTCTACTAGAAGAAAAAACCCTGCTTAAAAATGTATGCCTTGCCGCAGGGAACCTTATGGAACGCAAGCAGATTCATGATAGCGAAGCGGAAACAAAAAGACAAATGGAGCGTAATGATCGTTTGCATATCATGGGAGAGATCACTGCCGGAATTGCCCATGAACTGAATACACCTTTGGCCAATATTTTGGGATTTGCCGAATTATTGTTGGATGAAGCTACCGATACGCAGACTGAAAGGGATTTACAAACGATTTTGGACAATGCCATCTTCAGTAGGGAAATCGTCAAGAAATTAATGTTCTTTACCTGTGAAATGCCACAACAGATGGAATTGGTCGAGCTGAACAGGGTAATGGACAGTGTGATACGTCTGATGAGACCTTCCCTCAGGACAAAACAATTATCGGTCACCAAATCTTACGACAACGGCGATTTACGGATTCGGGCCAATACCGTCCAATTGACCCAGGTCATGTTCAACCTCATTATGAACGCAGTCTATTATTCACCGGCACGCGGAGAAATCAAGGTAGAGATTCTTAATGAGAAGAAAAAGATCGTCATTAATATTATCGATCAAGGGGAAGGAATTGCACCTGATCAGGAAAACAAGGTGTTTGAACCTTTTTATACCACTAAACCAATTGGGGAAGGGACCGGTCTTGGCCTGAGCGTCGTACATGGCATCATCAAAAGTTATAAGGGTACCATTGCACATAGGCCCAATGTGCCAAAAGGTACTATTTTTACCATGGAGTTTCCAAATTGACGCCTATGCCATTGAACAAAGAGAACATTCTTATCGTAGATGATGATATCAAGATTTTAGAACTGTTGGCAAGGAGGCTCAAAGAGTTCAACTACCATGTCTTTAAGGCGATATCGGTTAAGGAGGCCTTGTTTATTTTAAAGGATACCTCCATAGACCTGTTGATTACGGATATTCAAATGCCGGAAGTTGATGGCATTCAATTATTGAAGTATGCCAACGAACATTATCCCAACATGCCAAAATTGGTGGTTACCGGATACCCATCCGTTGATGGCGCCTTGGAAGTGATCAAGTCGGGTGCCATGGACTATATGGCAAAGCCCTTTACAAAAGCAGAACTCAAAATTGCCGTGGAAAGAGGGTTGGAACAAGGGAGAGCGCCCCAAGTATCCCTGGCAACCGTTCCTTCCCGAACGCAAGACCTACGGTTCAAGGAGATGGTGGGCAATTCCACTGCCTTCAATCAAGTACTTACCATTATAGACAGGGTGAAGGATAATAGGGCAACGGTATTGATACATGGTGAGAGCGGTACTGGAAAGGAACTGGTGGCGCGGGCCATCCATTATTCGGGAAAATATAGTAAAGGTCCCTTTATTGCTGTGAACTGCGGGGCCATTCCGGACAACCTGCAAGAGGCGGAATTGTTTGGATATATCAAGGGGGCTTTTACAGGGGCTGATCATGATCGCAACGGTTTTTTTCAGGCGGCATCCGGGGGCACGCTCTTTTTGGACGAAATAGGGACCGCTTGTTTGGATGTACAGACCAAATTATTGAGGGCATTGCAAGAAAAGGAAATTACCAAGGTCGGTTCCCGAACTTTGGAAAAGATCGATCTCCGTATTGTTGCGGCCACCAATATGGACCTCTTGCAAGAAATCAAAAAGAAGAATTTTCGGGAAGACCTCTATTATCGTTTGACCGTTGTGGAAATCAAGGTCCCTCCCCTTCGGGACCGCAAATCCGATATCCCTATACTGGTGGATAAATTCCTCCAAAAATACGGTATGGAGTATAGGGACCGTTTGTTGCGGATCGATACTGAGGCCTTGAAAATATTGGAACGTTATCCTTGGCCGGGAAATATAAGGGAACTTGAAAATGTGGTACAACGAGCGGTCATTATGGCGGATGGCCCGATCGGTGTCAAAGACTTACCGAACTTTTTAAAATATGATATAGACTTTCCCGAGGAGGAGTTCATGTCCTTAAGGAAGATGGAAAGAAAATATATCAAACGGGTACTTTTACATACCAAGGGGAACAAGACCAGAGCTGCAGAAATCTTACGGATCAGTCGAAAAACACTTCGCGATAAGCTCGATTGATTCGGTCAACTTATTACCAACCGGGTAGAAAACTCCCGATATTCATTTTTCATTCTTTTTTATTCAATTTCTTTTGTCACTGATAATGAGGAATATATATTGAATTTATTTCTTTTTATCTGCTAGGGCATGCCATTTGCCATGTAGTGTACCAAGTAGTTTAAGTGGATAGGACGAAGGTAATACCTCCCGAACCACTGTAACATGAAAATGCTAATGATGGTCGGAAACTCTTTGAGATATGGTAATCTCGTTTTGGAAAGGCAGGACTTCTTGATGCTGACACAGTACATGCAAGGGCCCTTGGGCCTGGAAGATTATACCCATGGAAATGTATTGGCCTTGCTAAAGGAAAATTTACGGGATGCCATCATTTTGGATGAAAAAAATATGCCATCCGAAATTGTACGGCTGTATTCCACCGTTTCGGTTGTCAGCTCCTCGGGTATGGAAGAATGTTTTCAATTGGTACCGCCAGATGAAGTCGATCTGGAAAGGGACAAGATCTCCATTCTCAGTAGTTTGGGCTGCTCTGTTCTGGGATTATCCCAAAGAGATGTCATCAGGTATGGGGTGCCCAGCGATGTTGTTTCCTTACGTTTGGCCAAGGTCGAGCAAGTTGTCACTAGGACCAAACTGACCATTTCAGAGAAGGAATTACGCATTTTATTCAAACGGAATATGACGGAAGAAGCATTTGATGGACTTGGGGTTTGATTGTCATTGGTCATTGGGATGTTAATGCTATAACCAGTTATTTTCTGGTTGGGAACAAACGATGTACCAAATAAAAAAAGATAATATGAGCGCAAAACTAACATTGAAACAACGCATACTGACAGGGTTTGTACTGGTGTTGGCCTTTCTATTGGTGTTGGGGTCAAATCTGGTAGATCGTAGACATTTTTCAACGATTCAAAAAACGATTGCATCCATCCATGATGATCGTGTTGTAGTACAGGATTATATATATCAATTGAGAAATTTTCTACATGTCCGGGAACTGGAGGTGTTTGAAAATGGAAATATTGGAAATGGAAATGATAGTGATATGGAAATAATGGCTATCCTGGACGATTTTTCCCAGACAAAACTCACACGGGAAGAAGGTACGTTTTTAAAGCGTTTACATCAACAATTTTCCAATTTTAAGTCTTATGAATCGGCCAACATGTCGAAAAGGGAGGAGGAAGAAACAAAATCACAGATGTTGGATCATATATATAAAACAAAAACAATATTGGATGCTCTTGAGGAAATTCAAATTGAAGAAAGTGGACATTTGACCGAGCTTTCAGAAAAAACACTTAGGGTTAATACTATGCTATCCAATTTGGAAATCGGGTTTATGATCATTATCGGTGTATCCATATTGGTATTGGTTTTCCAACCCATTAAAACCTTGTATCCGATTCATTGATTGTAAAGGTAAAAGACAACTTAAAAAAAATAGTCCCATGAATGAAATTGTTAGGAGCTTATGCTCAACTTGTGAACATAGACAATATTGTTCTTTGAGCAATAATAAAACCCATATCAACTTATGTAATGAATACCGTCATTACTTGGAAGATAATAAAGAACCCATAGTAATGATTTCGGATGAAATGTATCAATAATTAAAAAAAGGCACACAGTACCCTTAAATATTTGAAAATGACAACAACGTTAACATCGAAAAAAAAGCAACCAAAACAAGGTATGTTGGACAACGTGATGCGCCAATTTAACAATGCCGCAGATATTATTGAATTGAACACCAACATTAGGAAGATCCTTGAAGTGACCAATAGTGAATATGTAGTTCACTTTCCAGTGCGAATGGATAATGGTGAAGTGAAAATATTCACAGGTTACCGTGTACAGCACAACAATGCATTGGGCCCCTATAAAGGGGGCTTGCGCTATCACCCTACCGTGGACATCGATGCCGCTAGGGCCTTGGCCATGTGGATGACCTGGAAAACCTCTTTGGCAGGTTTGCCCTATGGAGGGGCCAAAGGTGGAATACAATTAGATCCTACAAAATATTCTCAGGATGAATTGCAGCGAATTACCAGAAGGTTCACCTATGCCCTTGGTGACAATATAGGACCGGAACTGGATATCCCCGCTCCAGATGTGAACACCAATCCCCAGACCATGGCCTGGATTTTGGATACGTACATGTCCACCAAATCTCCCAATGAACGTTCAAAGAATTTGCATGTGGTCACTGGCAAACCTATCGGTGCCGGTGGTTCCGAAGGAAGGGATCGGGCAACGGGTTATGGTGTTTTTTTGACCATTAAGTTTTGGGCGGAACACAAGAACATTGCGTTAAAAAATAAAAAATTCATTGTACAAGGATTTGGTAATGTGGGTTATTGGGCGGCCTATTTTCTAAGGAAAGAAGGGGCAATCCTTACCGCTGTTCAGGATGCCTATGGAAGTATCTACAACGAAGCGGGCATTTCTCCTGAGAATCTACTGGATTATGTAAAGGCCAATAAGGGAGGCATTTCGGGCTTTGCAGGGGCTCGTCCTATTGATAATTCAGATTTCTTCGGTTTGGACTGTGATATCTGTATTCCGGCAGCACTGGGAAACCAGATCACAGTGGACAATGCTCCAAAGATAAAGGCACGTTTGATCGCGGAAGGTGCCAATGGTCCGACCGATGTAAAGGCCGAAGAGATTCTTCTGGAGAGGGGCGTTGATATCATACCGGATATCCTGTGCAATTCCGGCGGTGTGATCGGAAGCTACTTTGAATGGTTGCAAAACCGCAACGGTGAAATATGGCATTTGGACGAGGTATTGGAAAAATTGGAAAGAAAGATGAGGGAATCGTTCAATAAGGTCGTACACAAAACAAAAACACAAAATATGGATATGCGTACTGCAGCTTTTGTTATTGCCATTGAACGACTTGAAGATGCCTATGTCCAAAGAGGAATTTTTCCTTAATGGATTAATTAAATAGAAGGTCGCCCAAGGGTAGAGGGACGACAACCATAATGCTTTAAAATTGATATTATGAAATACGGGAGTTTGTTAATTGAAAAAAAGGAATACCTGCTTCTCAAAAGGTTGATGAACCTTTCAGGATACCATCAGGACAATACATGGAGAAAATCGATAAGGAAGCTGGCGGGTGAATTGGAGACTGCAAATATCTTGGGTGAGGATGATATGCCCAAGGATGTCACGCGGTTCAATTCAAATGTCACCATTGTTTCTGAAAATGGATGGCACAAAAAATTCAAGTTGGTACTACCCAGCAAAAATGATGTTAAGAACAATTGTATATCCATTTTGACTCCCATGGGAGCGGCCGTAATGGGGTATGCCAAAGGAGATTCCATTGTTTGGGAATTTCCATCGGGTAACCAGAAACTGACCATAGAGAATATCGATCAGCAAAATGAGTCCATCAACATAAACATGGTATTATGAAATCAGTGAACAGACCCTACATTCATGAATCCATAAGCCGCATTGTTGCTAAAAAGGATAAATTGGAAATAACCAATTGGACCGAAAGTATGGAATGGATCAATGAAGAGCTACAATACTTGATTCAATTGGAAAAGCGTTTTTTGGGAAACCCGTCCATGCACCAAAGGCTTTTGGTTGTCCAAAGGGAAAATCAACTCCGATTGGGGACATTGTACCGCTATGAACGAACGATGATTAATGCCATCGAATGCGATACCATGGAATGCGATGCCTATTACCTCAATACCCATGAGAAAAATCGAGATGGTTTTAGGGATCATATGAAAGCGTATACAAGACTTAAACTAACGTTGCTGTCCAAGATCTTGGAACGCTTCTGCACGAAACATTAATAACAAGTCTACATCAGTAGTGATATCGATTTATCCAAAATAAAGGATCAGAAACCTTGAACATGTTTGAATGTCATTTGATTATCAATATTTGGTATTTTATGAACGGTATCCTTTAGTATGTTGATCGGCCATTACTGTGTCGATCTAAAAAACAATCAAAACATTTATGAAGAATTTTTTTTCCAACTTTAAAGGAGATTTATTTGGTGGTATAACTGCGGGCATTGTTGCCATGCCCTTGGCACTGGCTTTTGGTGTCAGTTCAGGTATGGGTCCTAGTGCGGGACTATACGGGGCTATTTTTATTAGTTTTTTTGCAGCTCTATTTGGCGGCACCAATACTCAAATTTCGGGGCCAACAGCTCCGATGACTGCTGTAAGTATGGTTGTTGTGGCCGGTATCGTAGCCATTAACGACGGTGATCTTGAGAAAGCATTGCCCGCCATTTTAATGGTGTTTCTATTGGCAGGACTTCTTCAGATTATATTGGGTCTTGTAGGGATTGGAAAATACATCCGTTATATCCCGTACCCGGTTGTTTCAGGATTTATGACCGCAATCGGGGTCATCATTCTTGTTACCCAACTACTACCTTCGATCGGATATTATCCAAAAGAAGATTCGATCTTTGTGGATCAATACAGACCTAGAGCAGAAGAGGCTATACTCAAAAACATTCTCAATGAAGAATCGAATGAGGGAATTCTGGTCCTTGAAGATTTTCAGGAAACCATTGATCGAGCAGGGGAGGTATCCGAAGAAAATATCTTGAAAGAAGCCCAAACTTTGGCCAACAAAGATGCTTCTGGAGTCATTGGGACCCTTAAGGTATTACCAAGGGCGCTCCGCCATATTGATTGGTTGGAACTTGCCCTGGCCCTTGCCACCATTGTGATTATCTATGGTTTTAAAAGAATTACCACGGCCATTCCCAGTGCTTTGGTGGCATTGCTGGTGGTTTCAGGAGTCGCCTATGGATTTGGACTGGATTACAGACCTATCCAGCAAATTCCAAGTGGTTTTCCCGTACCTAATTTGGATATTTTCAGTGAATTTGAGCTGGCGTCCATTACCCCTTATATTTTTACGGCCTTGACCTTGGCTTTATTGGGTGCCATTGATTCTTTATTGACTTCCGTGGTTGCCGATAATATGACCAAGACCCAACATAAACCGAACAAAGAATTGATGGGGCAGGGAATTGGAAATAGTATTGCCGCAATTTTTGGAGGGCTACCTGGTGCGGGAGCGACCATTCGTACCGTAGTCAATATCAATGCAGGCGGAAAAACGAGGTTATCGGGAATGATTGCAGGGATTCTTTTGCTCATCGTATTGTTGGCCTTGGGACCGATAGCATCCAAAATACCCGCAGCGGTACTTGCCGGAATCTTGGTGACCGTAGGTATCGGGGTAATAGACTACAAAGGACTGAGGGCCGCACCTTATTTGCCCAGGGATGTCAAGTTCGGACCTTTCAAGTTTAGTTCTGAAGTGTTGATAATGTTGGTGGTCATGGTGTTGTCCTCGATTTGGAACTTGGTCTATGCCGTAGGTATCGGATTGGTGATCGCTTCTTTGATGTTTATGAAAAAAATGGGAGACTTAACGGCGAAACGATCTGATGTCAAAACCTTGAAAGAGGAAAGGGGTTGGGCGGATGAGGTCAATTTTCCGGAAGACCTTAAAAAGGAAGTTTTCATTAAACATTTGAAAGGCCCCTTGTTTTTTGGGTTTACAAGTGAGTTTCAACAATTGGCCAAGCAAATCCCGAAAACGGCCTCCACGGTGGTCATCCGAATGGATCGTATGCAGTATTTAGATCAATCTGGACTATATACCCTTGAAGATGTATTGATGGACCTTAAAAATGCGGGCATTACCATACTTTTTGTACATGTTTTGGAACAGCCCAAGTATATGATGGAGCGGGTTAAATTGATTCCTTCCTTAATTGCTGAGGACCAAATATTCGATAATTTTGAAGCGTGTACCTCCTACATTAAGAAAAATGTATAGCACAGGACATCACTGAAAGTCATCCACCAATGGAGTATTATATTCGGGTTGGCCAGTTCCGGAGGATACTTTTGATCATGAAAAGACAACGGTTCCGGTTGCCTTATCGCCAACAGCTTTACCATTTTATCTTTGAGTATGGGGAATAACAGGACATCCACTTTGCCGGTTTTTAGAAAAAACCAATCACTTGCTAGTCATTGGTAGTACTTTGTTTAGAGAACGATATATTGCTTTTTACTGAAAAGGATGCCTTGTGTCGAAAGAAATGGGAAACCAATCTGACCTTAAGGGAATGTGGCACTAAAACAACCAAGAAGTAGTGGCAAAGGAACAAATAGAAATAGTGGTATATGCTAAATAGTATGGTGTTGAGACATTATTTTTTAATAGGAGGAGCAATTTTTTTTGCTGCCATCAATGACCTAATTCAAAACTAATACTGTACAGATTCAAGTTCCTTCGTCTTAATGATACCATCCACTGGTTGTCAGATTAAAACTATATTTGGATTTCTTTTTATAAGACATCGGATATTGATTACGTCATAAACTTAATAAGCGGTTGGATATTAAAACTTCTAATATCCTAATTTTTAAAACATCAAAATTCCAAAATGTTGGATTTTTAATGTAATCGAAAGATCTGGAATTATAATGAATAGAACAAGTATCTAAGAACTTAGTAAGGGTCAACCGGATTCAATTGATGGGGGGTTATTTTCTGCAATGACTGAATTTCTCAATGCGACACGACTACATATATGGTGGACTAAGCGTCACAATTGAAGATATTGATTAATTTTATTTACTAAATTCAAGGAAGGGTAAATTCATGTGATACTGTTACAAATCAGAAAAGAAATGTTGTAATCATGAATACTTTTTTCGAAAGGTTATGGGGCTCATACCCGTTTTGGCTTTAAAAAGTTTTGAGAAATAGGCATAATCCGAAAAGTCCAGTGCATAGGCCACGTCAGCTAAATTACCGGGTGCGTGGACTATCAACCGTTTTGCTTCCAGCAGGACCCTTTCCGAAATCAGTTCACTAGTGGTCTTGTTCAATTTTGCTTTTACTACCCTATTGAGGTGTTTGGTAGTGATGTTTAGTCGATCTGCGTAAAATTTAGGGAACTTTTCTTCTCGAAAATGACTATCGATCAACACCTCCAACCGGTTCAGCAATGTGGAATAACTTGGGGAAGCGGGGCTATCCAAATCTGCACGGTCCGCATAGCACCGCGTTAATTCAATGTAGATCCCATTGATCAAGTTCAGAATTTTTATTTCCCGCAATATGGCATTTCCCCGGTATTCCAGACTTGCCTCTTCAAATTTTTTTCTTAGTGGATCCAATACCTTTGGAGGTGCCTTTATTACCGGAGGATTCTGCAGCGAACAATAAAATGGGAAATGAGAGAGTCCATGTCCCAAAAAATAAAGTTCATAAAAGCTTTGGGAGTGGAAAAAGATGAATCCCTCCGGTCTGGTCTCAAAGTTCCAAAAATGGGTCTGGCCCGGTCTCAAAAAGAAAATATTCCCAGGGGCGATATCATAGGTCCTGAAATCTATCTCATGGACCCCTGTACCCTCTAAAAAGAGGACACATAAGTAAAAGTCATGACTATGGGGCTTTTCAATAAGGCCCCTGTTCAATTCCATGTGGTGCGAAAAGGAATTGACATACACCTCATTAAGACGTCTCGATTCACGGAACTGTTGAATATTTAAAACAGGTATCTTCATGTAAATGTCCTTATAGTACAAATATATGCGAATAAAATATACATGAAAATTTCTTTAAAGTGGCAACTTTGCTGAATTAATACTAATGATAGTGGGAAGAATAGAACCTATATTACGATGTAAATGTCCCAATTGTAAAAGTGGAGATATTTTTCAGAACCAAGGATCAGGGCTCCTCCTTCGCATTCCAAAAATGTACCATAGATGCCCTGCTTGTAATTATAAATTTGAAAAGGAGACAGGTTTCTTTTTTGGTGCCATGTTTGTCAGTTACGCACTGACAGCGGCCCAAATGATAATATGTTTGATTATATTTTGGTACTTGATCGGCCTATCGCCCCTAAGTGTTTTCATAATTGTTGCCATCATGGCTACAATATTGAGCTCACTAAATTTCAAACTGTCAAGATCTATTTGGATATACCTGTTCCACAGGGATTGAACCATACCCCTACAAGCAACAGTCTCTTCAGGTCGATCTAGATGTTTTTTAGACCCTACCATGTGCCATAGGAAGCAGCCTCCAATATCTGGGAAGATGCAGATTTTGGGAAGCGATTCGAGTCCGGTGACAGCTATAGATATGATAAAAGTGTGAGCGGGCTGTTCCTGTTCAATATCAGCAGCGCATTCAACCAGGGATATGCTTAAGAAACTTCCATTAAAAGCCCTATTGATGAATCGGACAACAATACCCATGAACTGTTCATGGGATTGAAGATGTGAAAATCCTCACATTCATCAAGAACACGTATTGCTATAAAAGCTCCTCGATCGAGGGGCTATTTTTGCAACTCCCAAACAATGTTCAAAAACTGGATATAATGATAGGAATGAAATGCTATTTTAGATTTCTATTTTGTAGATGGGAAAGAATCTTATAAAAAGGATGGGACCGACATTCATGTCGAATTGAATTGTGTTCAATTTGCTAAATTTATAATGTGAAAGTCCAAAATTCACACGAAGATGCATGGGATTTCTTATTTTTGAAATAAATAGAGGTAAATATCTGGATAACAGTTAATTGTGGTAGATTTTTTGATTCTGACACCCCTACGAACACAGTCAAATGCAGTAGGTCCAATACTATTGTTGTCGTTAACCCGCCCAAGAAAGTCAAGTTATGAGACTGCAATACTCATAGAATTTTTCCTAAAACCAAATCCTCAATCTGTTCAATTTCATTTTGTAATTTATTTTGCTGCTTAACGGCAAAACAAAAAGTGTTAAATAGAGGTTCTTTACCTTCCCATATAAGTTTAAGCTCTTTTTTTTTCAGTGCTTCCTTACAGAGAAAATCTGGTACTAAGGCAACACCATTATTAGCTTTTAGGCAACGGATAATAGAAATAATATTAGGTACTAAATAATTGGGCTTGTACAATTGTTTTTTCTTGAAATTATGATGCCAAAATTTTTTGGAATAACCTATCACATTACTTGAGCCATACCAAACCTGGGTTTTTAATTCTTGTTCTAAAGCATCAATATTTTCATCCTGGATATAAGCTTCCAGCACAGAGGTATCGGTAGATGGATTCGCTACAAGTAATATTTGTTCTTTAAAAAATGGGGAGTAAACCAATAAAGGGTTTTCTATCCGCTCCGGAGTAATTACCAAATCCAATATCCCTTCATCTAATTCCTTTAGCATCTGAGGGTATTCGCCAAAGTGTGCAATAATATCAAACTCCAATTGGCCAATATGAGGTTCAAAAAAAGTTTGAAAAACTTCCGAGCACATTCCTATACTCAAGGTTTTTCTTTTATTGGTTTTGCTTGTTCTAAAATAGTGTTCTGTATACTCAAGCTTCTTCAGGGCATCTATGATATAGTCGTATAAAATGATGGCACGCTCCGTAGGAACCATTTTTCTAGAAGTGCGCTCAAATAGCTTATACCCGACATAAGCCTCCAGATTGCTAATATGTAAACTCACACCTGGTTGTGAAGCAAACAGCACTTCAGAAGCACTGGTCAAGTTGCCCTCCTCATAAACCGCTTTAAATGTTCTGTACCATTCTAAATTTATCATTCTATTATAATTATGATACAAATGTATTAATTGTATTATTATTATAATACACTTACAGTAGATATCTTTGCATCGTAATAAATGTAAAGTATATGAAAAACGTATTAATAATTAATGGTTGGCACGAATTTGCCATCTCCAAAGGATCATTCAATACATCGCTGTTCGATAGTTCAAAAAATCATTTTTCAGATGGCGAAAAATATAATGTCCAAACTACTGAAATAAACAATGGCTACAATGAATTGACCGAAGTGGAAAAATTTATTTGGGCAGATTTAATTATTTACCATACCCCCATTTGGTGGTTTGCAGTACCCTTTAATTTTAAAAAGTATTTAGATAAAGTTCTCACTGCCGGATATGGTAATGGTATGTGGACAAGTGATGGCAGAAACCCGGACAATCCAGAAATCAATTATGGTAAGGGCGGTCTGTTGCACGGTAAGCAATATGTATTAACATCAAGTTGGAATGCGCCGCAAGGAGCATTTACCATTCCTGGAGAATTCTTTGATCAAATAAGTGTAGATAATGGTCCTCTTTCAGGATTTCACGGTATGAATAGATATTTAGGTCTAAAACTACATACCTCCATACAGTTTCACGATGTCGAAAAAAATGCTGATACGGGAAAACAGCTAGCTGACTATAGCCAATTCTTAAAAGACAATTTTTGATATGCGTACAATAAGAAAAAACACAGTTTCAAACCTTTCAAGGATTTGTTTCATCGCTATCATCGTGATGTTAATGACAAGTTGCAAGGAAGACAATTCAAAAAATAACGCTATGTACGATACAAATGAAAGATTAAGTGCATTAAAGGCTAGCGCCACAGATTTAAAGAACAATAAAATAAATCCTATGACAACAGTAAAACAAATAAAAATCAATCCCGATCCATACAAACCATATAATCTTGCACAAGGTTATAAGGTAGGCAATATACTCTATATTTCCGGTCAAGCAGCTTATAACGAAAATGGTGATTTAATTGGAAAGGATAATTTCGATTTACAGGCAGAACAGACTTTTGCCAACCTAAAACGAGTATTGGAAGCCGGTGGTTCAAGTCTTAAAAATGTGATTAAAGTGACTATTTTCCTAAAGGATATGGGGAATTTTGATAAGATAGTAGCCTTAAGGGAAAAGTATTTTGAAACACCTTATCCTGCAGATACAATTGTAGAAATCAGCGCATTATATTCACCCGATGCGTTAATTGAAATCGAAGCAATAGCAATTGAAAACAATACTGTGCTTTCAGAATAAGCGAACATAATTCCTTACAGGCCAAAACCCAATTTAAATGGTATAGCAACAATCTTAGAGTTTTGGCCTGTAAGGAATTATTTTCTGGTTACAATTGTTATTTGTTTTAAACGGGGGATTTCAGTTGCTTAGGCTGTTGAATTTTTCAACTACTTATAAGAACCAGCATATCCTCAATTATCTTTTTTTCCACTACCTCGGCATGTTTTGGTGGTGAATAATTTGATGTGCCCCAGTATTTTTGATACTACCTCTATTAGGCCCTTTTTGGAGAGGATAACGGTCGTGGCAAACTTATGTCTCGCCATATGGAAGGCCAGGTTTTTTGGATTTTAACTGAACGATGCGCACGTTGGATATCCAGGTATAGCAACTCAAGGGGAAAAGATCTCTGACAATCTCAATCCGTTCGGAGCATATCTTTAGCTTCTCTATATTTTCCAGTTCCTCTTCCGAGAGAAACTCACGTTGCCTTTTCTCCATTTTGGGCTTGAACTTTTTAATAAGATCTTCTTTCGACCATTCCCGTTTGAAGGTCAATTTGGTATGTTTCCTAAAACGCTGGATGTGCTTCATCACCGCATTGGTGACAATGGATTTCCTGTATGCTTTTTAGAATCATAGGAACGAAGGAAGCTCTCTAATCCCAAGAGAAGAGGATGATCAAGCTCATGTAAGGGGTAATCCTTTTTACCATATTGTTCCTTAATGAACTCAGGGACATATATTTGATTGGTCCTGTAATGGCAAATGGTTTTAGGTGCTAAATTTTCTTTATTTATGTCATAGTGGAAATCAAAGTCCTCACTCAGATAATGTACTTTTTCGTTTTCCCTTTGATAATGGAGTTTTATTTTTCCACGGTTACCGGCCCATATGCAGCACTGAGTTCATGATAGCGTTGAAAGATTTCCATTTTGACCTCCTCAGGGTATTTGTTGATGCACCAGGAAGAGGTATTGGCACCCTTGGTCCGCTGTTTTGTTGGAATCCCACTTGATGGCATCAATAAGGGACAATTGTCTTTTATGTTTCCGGTTGTGGGTAGCATCAATGATGGACGATATTTCTTCTTCCTTGCTCAGTACATCAGGAAGTTTTTTTCTTTCCTTGCTCTGCATAAGTTTAACGCACCAATATCGATACCCTTGAATAAAAAATACTTCTTTATGCCGTTGATGGGGAAACGCCAAAGGTAATATACCACCTTAGCCGTAAAAATTGAGCATAGCAAAAACACCGACAATTAATTAAAAACCAATCTTCTAGGAAAAAACTTGCTATGGTTCAAAAAATTCATTTTTAGTTGTTCTCTGTATCCATTCTTTACAGCATGGTAAACAACAGAACATGCAGTTTTTAGACACATTTCTATTGTCTAAAGTAATGTGAAAAACTTCTCCAAATATTCTAAGGTAGAGTAAAAAAACAATAGCAGAGTATGAAACTCTGCTATTGATCAGATAGATCACATGGTGAATGCCTCCACGTGATTTGTTATTTCAAGGATTGTTTAAATTCCTTTGTGGTATATACATGGCTTGCTACAAAACGATAGTTGATCTCTGCGGCCACATTGCCGTCGTATCCCGGCGCTACTGCCGAAGCGGTGGCATCGACCACTACCGCGACTTCAAAACCATCTTCAAGTAGTTCTCTAAGGTGTGACTCCACGCATAGGTTGCCCGACATACCTGCCAAAACAATCTTGTCGATCTTTTGTTTTCGCAATTGAAGGCTAAGGTCATTTTGTTCGGGTCCGTAGACCTTATGGGGCCCGACGACGGTCACGAAATCCTTTTCGATGTACTTTTTGTACCTGGGCAACCAATCGGCTCCTGACCCTTCGAATCCTTTTTTGTTCAATTGGTCACCTCTATCAAACATGCCGATATCATGCATCAGTTTTTCCAAGGCACCTTCAAACTTCCATTTATGATCGTGCTCATAATAGTAGTGAGGAGAAATAAATACTTTGATTCCTTTGGCCTCAGCTAATTGAAACAATGTTTCAAGGTTTTCGACGGTTTTGTTTTTGATGACACTTTCGCCAATAACCCCCCAGGTGACACCATCCGGACTTAAAAAGTCGTTTTGTGGATCTGTAATGACTATTGCGGTCGAATTATCCACGGTAAAACCGGGGTCGGGTATTTGAGCATATAAACTAGGTGAACATGCAGTAAGCAATACCATTAAGATGGTTGAATTGAATAAAATTGATTTCATGATGTTAAAAAATTAAGTGATTAGAATACTATTGAATTGTGAGTTTTTAGAATTAATTTGATTGGTAACAATGACCCTTTAGTAAAGGGTTGTCCAGAAAAAGGTTTTAGTCTTTACTAAATAAACAGGCCCCTATCATCGCTGCTAAAATCCAAAGGCTCAGGTGCTTTATCGGAATTGACTTTCTTTTTGACGAAACCTGGTTTAGCTTCTTTACTGGCTTTTTGCGGTACGAAAGCAATCAGTTTTAAAACCTCGGTTACTTTTGTTGTCCTTTTCACTGTGATTGTTGATTGAACCAATTTTAATTAAGGCTGATCATGCCGTTCTGAAATGTCTTTCGAAATTTTAAGGGAGGAATTCCAAAACTGGATTTGAAAAGCTGGGAAAAATGACTGGCATTCTCGCAACCTACGCCCAGACCAACTTGAATGACACTTTCATCAGTTGATATCAGTAGTTTTTTGGCTTCTTCCAATTTCAGCCGCATTACAAATTGATGGGGTGTCTCCCCCATGGTCCGTTTAAACACCCTGATAAAATAATGTATGCTCAGTTCGACTACCTTGGCTAGTTCCGAAGTTAGGACTGGACGATCGATATTTTTTTTTACATAACGATGTATTTTATGAATCTGAAAAGGGGTCAGACCCATTTTCAGTTTGCAGTTCAATTCCGACTGCATATGTTTCCGCTTCACCAAGTAATCCCCCAAGGTGATGATCATATTTTCCAAATGGAATTGTTCGTCCTTTTGACTGATGAGGAGTTCTTGAACAAGATAAAGAGCAAGTTGGTTACTGAGGGGCGTTTCCAAAAAGGACTTTTTGACAAATCCATCGGTTTCCATGTCCATATCCATAGTGCCAAATGACCCATTGTACATTCCTATGACCAAGGGTGTGGAGGGATTGAAGTCTGGAGTCCCGTCTAGTGCATAAATAAACTCGTACCTATCTTCCGAAGATTCTTCGGTTAAACCGTCCTTGTCCCTTATAAGGAATAAGATTATGCCTGATTGCCGTCCAGCATCCTTAATATCTTGTCTTTTTAAATGGGTTTCCTTGATCTGTTCTATATATTTCATGACTTTTCTTTTTAAAGGGTTAGTTCTTACGGATTTTTTCAAAGCAATGCTGAAATAAAACTTTAATAAATCCCTGATGGAATCATACTGTTCAAGTTCGATGATCATAGACCTGCAGGACCTTTCATCGGATACAGTCCAAAAGTAATGAGGGACTTTTCTCATTGCTAGCGAGAGTTTCTAAATGGGGACGTTTTTCTTACTAAGTGTCCATTTTGATGGATATAAAACCCCATGATTACGTGTTCCCAAAGGGATAATCTTCTAAACGTGACGTTTTCCCTTCTTAACGTTTCAGTTAGATAGGTAGAAATGAGTAACTTGTAGTCCAATACGTACCCCATGGATCGGATAAGAATCAAAAATGTGGACATTCAGCTGAGTTTACGCCCGGAAATGGGACTCATTGAAGAGAACAACTCCACTGAAGCAACGGCTCAATTGTTACAGAGGCTGTCCAAGACAAACTTTTTTAAGAATATTTCCATTAAGGAAATTCAATCCTTAAATACAAAGCGAGTCGTATACCAAATACCTGTTCCAAGTAAAAGGTTTCCAGTAACACCAAAGACAGAAACCGAGTTTATTGGTTTTTTGAACCGTTCCATTGTATTGACCGAAGCTATTCTGGAGGTGCACGAAGCCAATCATTGTTTTGGTGTGTTACAAAGTAAACGTTTCATGGTGGATGCCGAGGGACGTCTAATTATTACGGGACTTGGCTTATTTCAAAAAGAGTATGCCAAAAGCGACTTGGCCCATTGCCAGGACAGCGACTTCTATTTCATTGCACCCGAATTTAGTAAGCGAAGTAACCAAAAACCCGATCAACGTGCAGATGTGTACGGTCTTGGAGCCTTATTACACTATTGGCTCACCGGAGAACATTTCATAAAAGCGACAGACAAACAAGAAGTGCTCCATAAACATTTAACAGAGCCGTATAATGAAGACGCCTTAAACACCCTTTGGAAGTATACAGGCATTCATCAAATAATCAATGCCCTTCTTGAGAAAAAACCCGAAAATCGATACCAATCCATTCATGGTATTTTGAAAGATTTGAAGGATTTGAAATCACAGTTCAGCATTGGAAATTTTAGCGGATTTTCTTTAAAAAGCGTTGATTATACTCCTGGTGTGATCAATATCCCAGATGCCCTACTTGAAAGGGAGGAGGCCCTTCAAAAATTAACTGATATTTATCACGACGTACGTGAAGGAGCATTTGTCGTTGCATTTGTAGAAGGGACAGGTGGCATTGGCAAAACCTCCTTGGGCAAGACCTTTGAGTCTGTTATTTCTGAACCGGATGTTCTTTTTTCCACAGGAAGTTTTGAGAAATCGCAACCTACGCCCTATAGGGCGTTCCAAAAAGCCTTTAAAAATATAGCTCAGCGGATTTTACTGAAATCGGGTAAAAGTCATGCAGAGATCAGGGATATTTTCGTATCTGGGTTAGGGGCTGATTTCTCAGCACTTTTTAAGGTGGTTCCAGATTTAAAGGAGCTCACCGGAAATCTTCCCGAACCTGAGACTTTGGATCCTTTGGAGACAGGAGATCGTTTTGTAAACCTTTTTGCCCGATACTGTCGTACACTTGATGGTATTGGATTGAAAAGAGTTTTGTTTATTGACGATGTGCAATGGTGCGATATTTCGTCATTGAAAGTAATTGAACATTTAGTCCATGCGTCCATATCAAGAGTGATGTTTGTTTTGTCCTATAATCCAGATGGTATGTCGGACGAACATCCCCTACGTCAGTTCCAACACTCCTTGCGAAAAGCCAAAAAAAATGCTCCGATTATACGTCTACAACCCTTGAGCGAAGGTGCCACAGAACAGATGGTGTCAGATGCCTTGTCCGAAGAAAGAAATAAAATCCGTGATTTGGCTGGTCTGGTTCATAAAAAAACAAATGGCAACCCTTATTATATTGGGCATTTTCTTCATGCTATGCAAGAAGATAAGGTGCTTACCTATGATAGTAGTGCCCACAAGTGGCAGTTTAGTCTTGAACGGGTGAAAAGACAGCAAGTGGCCGAAAATGTATTGGCCATCTATGAAAGAAAACTCTTGCTACAATCCTATCAAGCACAAGTCTTACTAAAAGTAGCTGCCTATGACAATGGCAATTTCAAGATACCACTATTGGCCTCTGTCTGTGGGTTTCCAGAAGAAATTGTAGTTCTCCTTTTGGAATTATTGAGCGAAGCTGGTCAAATATCCAAATTGGATTCAACCCTTGCTTCCTATGTATTTAATCACAATCAAATAAAACAGGCCGCTTTGAAGCTTAACATCCCAGGGTTTGAAGTCTCTCCTGAAACGCTACATTATAAAATAGCACAGTTTCATTTGAAAAGCGGCAAGATCCATAGTTCTATAGAGTTAAATCAATTTGTTGAACACCTGATGGGTTCTTCTAAACTCATTGATGGGAAAACGGTCACCAAAGCCCTTGTCCATGTCTTACAGGCAGGTCGACTGGCAAACAATTCAAACTCCCCCTCCACAGCTCATCAGTACTTAAGTTTCGCAATGGAATTACAGGAAAGGTTTAATTTGAAAACCTTTAAGTACGAAGTACTTTTTGATTTGGCCAAGGCCGCTTACCTTTTGAAAAACATAGATGAAGGCAAATCGTTTGCTGAAAAGGCTTTAAAAAACGCCTCCAACCTAAAGGAACGTTGTGAAGTTTACCTTCTGAACCTGAAATTCTTTGAGGCATATTCGCTTTACGAAGAAAACACCAATGAAGGGATGAAGGCTCTGGCCGAATTGGGAGTCCCTTGGGAATTTTCATCGACAGCGGAGAAAATCGACCGGAAATATGAGAAGTTCCGTAAATCCTTGCCCGCTAACTTAGAAAAAGTTACAAAAAAGAAGACTACTCCTTCGGAAACAAACGAGTATACGATGGAAGTTATGGTAAACATGTGTACCTCTGCCCATCGCACAAATCAGAACCTATACACCTATATACTTCTAAGATTGGGTCGTTTAATGTTTCAATTTGGCTTTGCCGAATCATCTCCGTTTGTCCTTGTCCATTTGGGTTCAGTTTTATGCAATAGATTTAATGCCTTCGGAACAGGGGTAGAATTGACTTCTTTGGGATTGGATTTGTTGGAGTCCAATGAATCGGACAAATATTACTCCAAGACATTGTCCATTTATCATATTTCAATGGCCCCATTCAAGGAAACCTACAAAACACTGGAAAATCAATTGGAGCAAGGAATTGAATATTGTATCGACAGAGGTGATGCCTTGGGAGCCAGTAATTTATTATATGCCAAAATTAGAAATCAATTACTCTCAGGAGGGGAATTGTTGGGCCTTCTTAGATTTTGCAATGAAACCCTGGATTCGGGCAATTTCCAAAATAATAGCGTATTTGAAGCTCAATTGAATTTAATGAAATCTATTGCCCACAGATTGTCCGGTAACAATGCTGAAGAAATAAATCAAAATGATCAATTGGCTTTGCAGCTATTGGAGGAAAATAATTGTAAAGCTTCAAAAGCAAGCTATCATATATTTTCAGGGTGGGTCTATTGTATCCAAGGAAATTATGCAAAGGCATTGAGGTACTTTAAACAACATAAGAATGACCTGCAATATTCCAATTCAGAACCGCAATATTTTAGGTATCAAATCATACAGTCCGTTTGTGACCTCATGGTTCAGGAGAATCCTCAAAATGAGGTTTTTGAGCGGGTAATCGCCAGACAGGAACTTTTGAAGGATTGGACCGTTATCTCACCCGAAAATTTCAATGCGGAATATGAGATGGTGGAATTATTGCTTGCGTGTAAAGCACAGAATTTTGAAAATATTGCGGATAAGGTTGAAAAAGTTCTTGGATGGACAGAAAAAGGAAAGCTAGTAGCTGTTAGGGCTATGGTTGCTGATGTGCTGCAAAAAACTTTGCCCAAAGAAAGTTTTGGATTTTTAAAACAGGCACTTAAACATGAAGCTAACAAAAGCTACGCAACATGGGGCGTGAACAGCAATGGCAAAGTCTCGAATGTGAAATTTGAAGATGCCTCTGTAAGTTATGCCAATAAAGTTAAAGGTTTTGACTTCCAAAGCCTTATAAAAGCAACACAAACCATATCCGCCGAAGTCAATCGGGACCGTCTCGTTGAAAACTTATTGCAGATCGTAATGGAGAATGCCGGAGCTGATAAAGGGGCACTTATTTTATTGAATGATTCGGAATTGAACGTGACGGCATTAATTGATTTGACCAATCCTCCTAAAGAGCAATTTACAGAATGTAAGTTGGATGAATGCTCCAAATTGCCTATAAGTCTTATTGAACATGTGGCCGTAAGTAAAAAGGAGTTGTGCATCGATAACTTAACGGAATATTTCGCCAATGTAGAAGATTCATTGTCCGATACTTCAGGCTCATTGCTCTTACTTCCTCTTATCAAACAGCGTGATCTTGTTGGAGTCTTATATGTCGCCAACAGCCAAATGACAGGAATGTTCACCGAAGGGGGTCTGGAGGTTTTTCGCATCATAGCATCGCAAGCAGCCATTTCCATAGCAAATTCGGAGCTTTACGAACAAGCTATTACCTTGAACAATGAGCTGGCGACCTCTCAAAAAGAACTTGCAAAACTCAACCAAGCACTGGAAGAAAAAATCAAGAACCGAACACAACACCTGCGACATGAAATTGAAATGAGAAAAGAGGCGGAAAGAGACCTGATCTTTGCCAAAAATGATGCGGACAACGCCAATAAGGCAAAATCTCAGTTTTTGGCAAACATGAGTCATGAGATTCGCACCCCTCTGAATGCAATCGTTGGTTTTTCACAAATTCTTACCAACCAAAGTAAAGCGCTGAATCTTACAAACTCCTTCCGTAGATATTTGAACAACATCTATCAAAGTGCGGAATCCCTTTCTGAAATTATCAGGGATATTTTAGACTTGTCAAAGATAGAGGCCGGAAAAACGGCACTTGTGGTCGAGGACATGGATTTAAGACAATTGTTCTTTTCAGTTTATAGGATACAGAATAGTCTGGCTAAGTCCAAAGAAGTCAAAGTAGTATATAGTCTTTGTCCAGGGACACCACGATACATTCGTTCCGATCGGGGCAAGATCAAGCAGATTCTAATGAATATTGTCGGAAATGCAGTAAAATTTACACCTGCCTCACATAGCGTCCATTTTGATCTTTGTGCAAATCAGGGGCATATGGTTTTTAAAGTTTCAGATGAGGGAATCGGAATACCGGCCACCGATCTTGAACGGATTTTTGAGCCCTTTACACAATCTGATGCGGGAATGGATAGAAAATACGGGGGAACCGGTCTTGGGTTGGCCATCACCAAAAGTTTAGTGGACATCCTAAAGGGAAAGGTCACTGTTGAAAGCGAAGAGGGCAAGGGGACATGTTTCACAATCAAGATACCCTACCAACCGGCGGCCCCTATGCAGTCAAATAATCCAGAAGCCTTGTTGGCCAATTATCGTATACCTAAGAACAGTAAAATCTTGGTTGTTGAAGACCATCCAATGAACCAAGAAATGATTAGGGCCTTGTTTTCAGAATTAGGCGCGGAAATTCTATTGGCGAGTCATGGTAGAGAAGGAGTCTCCATCGCAAAGCGCTACAATCCCGATATTATCTTTATGGATATCCATATGCCTGAGATAGATGGGTTCGAAACATTGAAGTTAATTCGAAAGTTTGATTATGACGTACCAGTAATAGGCTTATCAGCAGATGCGTTCAAAGAACACCAAGAAGCCGCCATAGAGGCAGGTTTTTCCGCATATCTCACTAAGCCAGTCCAAGTCGCCAGGCTGGTCGGACTATTGAAACGGTTCTTGCCCGATACTGCCTCACATGGTACGGAATCCCCACAAATACTCAATGACAAGCAATTGCATCAAAGAATACATGCCCTTGAGGCCATTCAAAAACTACCAATTTTTGAAACAGAGAAATTGGCCGAGGTTGCAGCAACGCTGAGTGAAATATTACCTGCTACCGCTTTAAATAAATTGGAGGATGCCATTTATACAGGGGATGAAGTGGCTTTGCAAGAATTTTTAACGGACACACTGAATGTATAAGGACACTTCTATCCTCGTCGTAGATGACAATCGACAGGTCCTGGAACTGGTCAACCATGTTTTGGCCCAAGTTGGTTATCATATTTCATTTATTCCAAAAGGTCAGTTTCTGTTCCGGCGATTGTCAAGTCAAAAATTTGATTTGATCCTATTGGATATCAACCTTCCCGGAATAAGTGGCTTTGAATTGCTTAAACAGATAAAATCCGATCCTACCTATAAAGCACTTCCTGTAATCATAATTAGTGCAGAGGAAGAAGATGAAACACTGGCAAAATGTTTTGATCTTGGTGCAAGCGATTATATAAAAAAACCGATACATCATGAAATCTTAAAGGCAAGGGTCCAGTCAGTGATATCCGCTTCTCGATTTCACCAAAATGAAATACATCAGCAAAAACAGGAAGCCCTAAGAGCTCGGATGAAAATGTTGTCTTCACAAATGAACCCGCATTTTATTTTCAACTCTCTTTCATCCATACAGGAATTTGTTTTGGCCAACGAAACAGAAAAAGTACTGAATTACCTTTCTGAGTTTGCGGGACTCATGAGACAGAATTTAGAGAATTCAATGCTTCCCCATATTACCCTATCCAAGGAACTTCGATTTTTAGATACCTATTTAAAGCTTGAAAGAACACGTTTTAACAATGTGTTCGACTATGAAGTTTGCGTCAATATAGATACTCCCGAAAATATAATGATTCCGCCCATGCTTATGCAACCATATCTGGAAAATGCCATTATTCATGGGCTTCGAAAGTCTACTAGATCGGGTCGGCTTGTTTTAAAGGTATGGGAAACAGAGAAATCCATCTATTGTTCTATAAAGGACAATGGTATTGGAAGGGCACTTTCATCGGCTATTTCTGAAAATCACCACCATTCTATTGCTATGTCAAATATTGAAGCACGACTTGAGTTATTGAACATGGAGTTCGGGGTGAATGTGTTCAGTGTTGCCATTGAGGATTTGGAGGAAGAAAATGAACCCGCTGGCACACAGGTAACTCTGTGCTTTCCCAACGATTTACACTAATTTTTTTAATAGCGCTTCTTTTTTTCTGACAGATACATCCACATGCGACCCGTCCTTAAGGATTAGATATCCGCCTTTGCCCTTGACATATTTTTCAACATGGTTAAGGTTCACCATGTGTGATTTGTGTACCCGGAAAAAATTGAACGATTCCAATAAGGGTTCAAAGTCGCCCAAAGGTTTCGATACCATTATCATTTTGCCGTTATCAAGGTAAAAATTGGAATACACGTGGTTGGCTTCCACGCGGAGCAGACGGTTTGCCTCAACAAAATCGATGCCTTCCGAAGACCTCAACGCAATTTTGGTATAATTTCGGTCTTGTAATTTGGTGTTCTCTCGCAAAACTTGATATTCTTCTTCTCTTGAGGGTACTTGCTTTGCCAATATCTTCTCCGCACGTGCTACGGCATTTTTAAGTTCTTGAATATTGATGGGTTTTAACAGATAATCCAAAGCAGCATATTTAATGGCATTGATTGCATAAAGGTCATGTGCTGTAGTAAAAATCACTTCAAAAGCAGGTTCCTCAAAATGGTCAAATAGTGTAAACCCATTACCCTCAGGCATTTCAATATCCAAAAATACCAGTTCTGGTTGCTCGGATTGAATCAGGGCAACGGCTTCATCCACGGAGAAAGCATCCCCAACAAGCTCAATATTGGGGCAAAATGTTTCAAGCATTTTTCCAAGAATATCGTGATGTCGCTGTTCGTCATCCACGATTATCGAACGGATCTGACGGGTCATGATGGGCAATGTTAGAATTAACCCTTTAAATATAGAGTAATTTGAATAATTATTTCTATTTTGCCTTCATAATCAAGTGTTTGTAAATGATTTTAGGGATTGGAAGTTTGGCTCCCGATTTTAAGGCCGCTACAACGGAGGGTAAAATCGGATTTCATGAATGGCTCGGAGACTCATGGGGTCTACTTTTTTCCCACCCAGAGGATTACACTCCAGTTTGTACTACCGAACTGGGCATGGTAGCCCAATTGGAAAAGGAATTTATAGAACGGAACATGAAAGCCATTGCGTTGAGCATAGATAGTTTGGAGTCCCACGTGGATTGGAAATCAGATATTGAAAAATCCATGAATGTGACCGTACGCTTCCCGATTATCGCAGATGAGACAGGTGCGATAGCTCAACAATACGGTATGATTCAAAAGGGAGCTTCCGACAATAGAACGGTTCGTTCAGTATTTATAATCGATCCTGATAAATACATACAACTGCATCTTACCTATCCCATGTCCATAGGACGTAATTTTGATGAAATATTAAGGGCAATAGATGCGCTTCAAATGCATGCGGATCATCAAGTACTCACACCGGCAAACTGGAAACCAAAAGACGATATTATTGTAGATCCTAACATGTCACAAGATGAAGTTCAAGCTCGTTTTCCAAATCGAAAGATGCAAGGTGCGCCATATCTTCAATTTTCAAGTGACCCAACCAAGAAAAAATAGAACGTATTAATTGATCTTTACAATTATTCTTGGATACCCCCCCCACAACACCACTTTCAATCGATATTCTATAATTTAAACGGTATTCTTATATAGTATATCCTGCTACCCTTGGCACCAATATCTATTCTATCACATTTGATAGGTTTATTTGAATAAATCTTACCGAGTTTTCTACACACTACCCTTGAATTGTTTTCAGTTGACCAAATTGATTTAGGATAATCTACAATCTTTCAATTTGATCTTGGCAGAAAACCGCAAAATGAAAACATTTTGGCAAATTTCAGATAAAATGGGTCCGTGCTTATTGTGAGTTTTACAGTGTTATTAAACAGTAAATCAACATTTAAACAATAGCAACATGGAAACTATGAATTCTACCGAAAAAGCCAATCAAGGTAAAAAAGAGGCGCAACTCCCCATATCCGGTTTTGAAATAGATCGACACACAGCAATTGTTATCGTAGATCCCCAAAATGATTTTTTGAGTCCGGAAGGAGTAGCTTGGGGGGCAGTGGGGCAAAGCGTCATGGAAAATAATACTGTGAACAACATAGAATCGCTTTTTCGTCTTGGGGCTGAGAATGGCATTCATGTTTTTATTTCACCTCATTACTATTACAAACATGATCACGGATGGCAATTTGAGGGAACCTTGGAGAAATTGATGCACAATATAAATATGTTCGATAGGGGTGATCAACTAAATGTTAATGGTTTCGAGGGGTCTGGCGCAGACTGGCTCCCTGCCTATAAGCCCTATATCATGGATGAGGAAAAAGTAACTATTTGTGGTCCACATAAGGTGTTTGGTCCGGAGAACAATGACTTGGTGCTCCAGCTTAGGAAACAAAAAATTGATAAAGTCATCCTCGGTGGTATGTCCGGTAATCTATGCGTGGAGTCACACATGAGGGAGTTGTTGGAATGTGGCTTTGAGATTGCCGTAATAGGTGATGCAACAGCTTCGGCCAAACTGCCCCATCTTGACGGTGATCAGGCAGCGCAAACAAATTATGTAATGATGGCAAGTGTGGTCTACACTACAAGCCAACTGGAAGAAGTGCTGGAATCGCGAAAGATTCTTGCGGAAGAATAGTGGACTGCCATTAGAATTGAAAAGGATATATAAGTTTTAAGATAAGTTCTGGTTAGTGTTTGTTTAGTTGAAATGGATAGGGGATACATCTCGTATCTCCTTTCCTTAAACCAATTGTTTTTAGGTTGAATGCCAATCTTAGATTTTCCATTATGAGTTAAATATCAAGAATATCATGTTTTACAATACCAACATAAATCGATTGCCATTGGTCTTTAAAAGTATTGAGGGCAAAAACTATTTCCAATTCCATATCAATGGCCAATTGGCCTCTCTGGAGTACGATATGGTTAAGGATCGCTGTATAAACCTGAAGCACCTGGAGATAAGCAAATACCTTAACCGGATAGAGGTTGGAAATGCCCTGATAGAGCGAGTTATGGAATATTCAATTCGAGGGGGTTTTAAAATAATCCCAGCTAACCCGCAAATAATAAAGTTTCTTAAAAAAAGACCTGAGTACCAAAAATTGATTGCCTCAGAAATTGAATCGATTAAAGGTCATAAAGTCTAATGCACATATCAAAAAATCATTATTAAACCAATAACTGATACTATGAAAACTACAATAAAAAATAAAGTGCAACTCCACCCCGAATTATGGTCCGATCGCTACAAGAGCTATCTTTTTGCAATGGCTATAAAAAAACTTCCAGAAGATGTGGTGGAAGATATTTTACAAGAGACCTATTTGGCCGCTTTGCGTTCGGCACCCCGATTCCGTGGTGATTCCACCGAACGTTCTTGGCTTACGTCGATCTTGAACCATAAAATTATGGATTATTATCGCAAGGCATATTCTCGACAAGGCAAGGTGATGCACAATGCACTGCGAGTCTCGGATTATCCAACTTGGCATGATTGGGAAAACTCAAACAACAAGCTCAATAATGCCGAAATAACCGAATTTCAGAATGCTGATGACCTATCCAAGGTATTTAACTCTGGTCTTGAACTTTTAGGTCATAGAGAAAAGCAGGTGCTGCGCCTAAAAATTAAGGGATATAGCACTGAGGCCATATGCGATACGCTAGAAATTAACGAAGTGAATACTTGGGTAGCATTGAGTCGGGCACGTAAAAAGATAAAACATTATTTGAATGATCATTGGTTGAATTAAACAATGCTGTATGATGCAAAACTTTTGGTTCAATCTACAATTGGTTCTCTGCCGCGTTGGTATAGTGTGCTTAACCTTATACTATAAATACAGATATCCTAAACAAAAGGAACATAAATCTTAATATGATGACTGAAAAGAAAATGCCGCTGCCTCCTTTTACCGAGGAGACCGCAAAAGAGAAAATACAACTTGCCGAGGATGCTTGGAACAGCCAAGATCCACAAAAAATTTCCATGGCATATTCATTGAATAGCGAATGGCGCAATCGTTCCACGTTTATCAATGGACGTGAAGAAATCCAAAAGTTCCTTAAAAACAAATGGGAAAACGAACTGGATTATAAACTTAAGAAAGAATATTGGGCCCACACGGAGAACAGAATTGCCGTTAGGTTCGAGTATGAGTATCGCAACAGATCTGGGCAGTGGCACAGAGCCTATGGAAACGAGAATTGGGAGTTCAACGAACACGGGCTAATGCAAAAAAGATATGCGAGTATCAATGATTATCCGATTAAAGAACACGAACGCTACTTATAGTTCTAGCGATATGTGAAACAGAATTCCCTTATCTGCAATTTGATTTTTTAATTAAGAGCAATTTTCAGATAGTACCACAAACTTACCACAGATTTCCTCTTACGGAGTTTTTAATTTGACCTAAAAATAAAAACATTAAAACTATTTATTATGAAAACAACGATTTCAATCAAAGTTAGAAAATGTCTATTAGGTTCCATATGTGTCCTATTATTTGGAATGGGCACAATGTTGGCGCAGTCACATAGTTACAGTACGGACGATAGTATGATTGCTCTGGAGGGGTATAGTGCCGTGTCCTATGTTGATAAAGGAAAATCTGAACCGGGTAAAAAGGCATATAAAGCAAGTTATGATGGGTTGACCTATTATTTTGTAAATCAAAAACAGTTGAAACTGTTCCAAAACAATCCTAGAAAGTACCAACCGCAATATGGTGGCTGGTGTGCCTTCGCTGTTTCCTTGGGAGGTAAATATCGTCCGAATCCCGAAAGTTTCCGGGTTGTTGACGGAAAACTTTATCTGTTTACAATAAACCCCGAGGGTGATTTTGTTAAAGTATGGGAAAAAGAGGGCAAGAGTAAGCATATTGCCCAGGCCAACAAGAACTGGCAAACTATGAAGAAGTTCAAGACCTTCACCCCTTAATGATTCTCATTTTAGTTTGATTTACTAAGAAAACCGCTATACCGACATTCCATACTCCTCTACCACAGGTCGGCAATAGCGGTTTTTATGTATGGTTCCTGGTTTTCATTATAAGCCAAAAAGACCAATAGCCTTGTTTTGACCTTGCAAGAACTTCAGATTGGGGAATACCAACACCTACCTACATAAGATAAACCCTTTAAAGTATTTACTCGTCGACCCAGACCGTATAAATCAAGAAACCTTCTATTTATTTCCATTTAATACTGCAGCCAACACTTGGATATTGAACCTTGGCAACCTCTTTGTTGTCCAACAGTGCATCCAATGCATTGGTTAGTTCTCTTCCGGAAGCAACTCCCATATTTGGTCTCGATTCATCAAAACGACCTCTATAGGCCAGTTTCAAATCTTTATCGAATACAAAGAAATCAGGGGTGCATTCGGCTTGATAGGCTTTCGCAACTGTTTGAGTTTCGTCATATAGATAGGGAAATGAATAACCAAAGTTCTTGGCGACACGGGTCATTAGTTCTGGCCCATCTTCTGGAAAGTACTCCACATCGTTGCTACTAATGGCAATAAACTGGATTCCCTGGACCTGATACTCATGGGCTACTTCCACTAATTTATGGTTGATATGGTGAACAAAAGGACAGTGGTTGCATAAAAAAACAACCACGGTAGCTACTTTTGACTTAAGCCGCGATAGCGATAATGGTTTTTGTGATATGGTATCAAATAGGGTGAAATCGGGAGCTTTGGTCCCTAATTCCATCATGTTGGATTGTGCCAATGCCATGATATTTGCGATTTTTGAAAATGGATAACCTGCGGAGCACATTTGGGTGTCCACAGGTTTGTCCTTAAATGTTAGTAAATAATTTATGGTTTATTGAGATCTATATTAATATTCCTCGACGCTATTGGGGATTACAGAGATTCTCTCTTTCCTATTAAAATTCCCAGTCAGTATAGCCTTTTGGTCCAGGTGAATAAAGTAAATCTGGATCCAAATGAGTAAGTTCTTCCTTATTCTTTAATTTTTCGATCAAGTTTGGGTTGGCAATGAACGGCCTTCCAATATAAACCAGATCATACCCGTCATTCAAAAGTTCTTCTGCTTTTTCTGCAGTGTTCACATCACCTCCCCCCAACATCAAACCAATAAAATTTTCACCTATGGTCTTCCAAATTTGTGTGGCAAATTCCGGAGCTGCCATTGCAGTGCGCTGATCGGCAATATGGATATAGGCGATGTTAAGTTTGGATAATTCTTGTGCCAAATAAGTATATAGCTCGACGATATCCTGGTAATCACCAGTCATACCATTGACTACGCCGTAAGGGGAGAAACGTATGCCCACTTTGTCCGAACCTATGGCCTGGACCACTTTTTGTGTGGTTTCCAGAACAAATCGGGCCCTGTTTATATAGTCACCACCATATTGATCACTTCTTAGATTTGTTTTTGGATCCAAAAATTGTTCCAATAGATAGCCATTGGCGCCGTGCACCTCAATCCCGTCGACCCCAGCTTCTATCAGTTTAATGGAAGCCGTAACATACTCCTGTTGTACTTGTTTGATGTCATCGGTGGTCATTTCCCTAGGGATATCATGAGGCTGCATTCCTTCTTCATCTGTATACATCTCCATTTCCCTCAAGGGCACGACCGATGGAGCTATGGTCTCGGCACCCTTGGGAAGATTCAATAATGCGGAAACTCGGCCCGTATGGAAAAGCTGGACAAAAAATTTGCCCCCCTTGGCATGTATACCTTCCACAATATTTTTCCATCCTTCAATCTGTTCATCCGTGTAGGCACCTGGAATTCGAGGATACCCTGTACCATTTGGCGATATAGCGGTTGCCTCGGACAATATAAGCCCTGCTCCCGAACGCTGTGCATAGTATTCCTTCATCAGATTGTTAGGGACGTTGTCAATGGCCCTGCTCCTTGTCATGGGGGCCATTACGATTCTGTTCTTTAATTCAAGTCCCGCTAATGTTGTTGCTTCAAAAACTTTCATTTTACCTTGTATAAATTATTAATAAGTGCACTTCATGGTTAATGCGATGACCTCTTTACATTATAAATCTTGGATAAGACGGACCATTTGATGGGTAAATCCCCATTCATTATCGTACCAGGCCATTATTTTTAATAGGTCACCATCTACAACCCTGGTCATATTCAGGTCTGCTATGGAAGCATAGGGACTTCCGATAATATCGGAGGAAACCAACTGCTCCCGGGTCGTGGATAACACTTCGCGATATCGCTCTGTGCTTGCTTCGGCTTCCAAGATTTCATTGATTTCCTCCGGAGTTACCTTACGCTTTGTAACGAAGGTCATGTCCGATATGGAGCCTACTTTTGCAGGAACACGTATGGCAACACCATCGAATTTATCCACAAATTCCGGTAATGTCTTGGTAGTGGCAATTGCCGCGCCAGTACTGGTGGGAACCAAGTTGTCTGCTGCAGCTCTTCCCATGCGATAGTTTTTTGGGGAGGCGCCGTCCATTAAACTTTGGGATGCCGTATAGGCATGAACGGTGGTCATGATTGCTTTATGGATACCAACCCTACGACTGAGGATTTCAACGATGGGGCTAATGTTGTTCGTAGTGCAACTGGCACATGAAAAAATCGAGGTTTCACCTAACGAAGAACTCACACCATGAACCACGGTCGGGACGTCTTGACTTTTGGTCGGGGCGGAAATTACGACCGTCTTTGCCCCGGCATTCAAATGCTTGGCGGCATCTTCACTTTGGGTAAAAATACCGGTACTTTCAATGACAACGTCAACATTAAGGTCTCTCCATGGAAGTTCCTCAGGGTTCCTTTGTTGAAAATAGGGAATCTCCATACCGTCCACCAATAGAGTGTCCCCTGAGACAGAGACATTACGATGGTATGGTCCATAAGTGCTATCGTACTTAAGAAGGTAGGCCAAGTTTTCAATGGGTAAAATATCATTAATGGCCACAAGGGACAATTCCTCGGATTCTAGGATTACTTTAAGGGATGCCCGACCGATTCGTCCCATCCCGTTTACTGCTATTCTTTTCATTTTAATTTATTTAATTCGTTTTCCAATTCTGTTATACGTTCTTTCAAGGGGGTCACCATTTGGTCTATCTCCTCCGAGGTGTATCGCTGGACGATATGCTGTGGGCAGTTTACATCAACGGCCTTGATTTTGAATATGATGGCACGCTCTACATTGGCGGAGTAGCCGTCCACTGCCAAGGATTCCATCAGTGTTTTATCCTTGTATTCTACATGGGCCTCGCCCCATATCTTTACTCGGGTCCTTGAGGGGTAGTCCATCAAGAACATAAATGACCGTGGGTTTTCGGAAAGGTTACCGACACTTATATATTGTTGGTTTCCGGAAAAATCCGCAAAAGCCAATGTTTTTGGGTCCATGACCTTCAAAAAGCCCGGTGCCCCCCCGCGATGTTGGATGTAGGGCTGTCCCTCTTGATTTGAGGTACCCATATAAAAGGAATCCCGCTTTTCTACAAAATCGATTATGGGAGGCGTAAGCTCGTTTGCCCACCCTCTTTTACTTTCCATTCGAGCATAGGCCTTTCTTGACCCATAGTGCTCTTGAAGAGCTTTGATGGTAGGGGTAAAGGCAATATCAGAGGTGAAAGTCTTATGCTGTTTTTTCATTTGTGGTATGTTATGGGCATCAATTCTTGCCCCATACCTTAGTATCCATTTTTGAAAATACCTAACATAAGAATTGCATTTTTGATTTACTTTGGATGGTCCTGCACAAAATGCCGTGGAATTTATGGCCTGACTGGCCTTTTTGAAATGTGATTCTTCATGAGGGCTTGGTTGTGTTTTAGCATTCCACAGGGGGCTGGAAATCAGGAGTTGAATTCTAAATAAATATGGCCGACCATGGTCCTGCGGGAATCCAAACTCCTTTTCATTGGAGGTAGGCAAGTTCTCATAAGTTTTCCCATAGCTTAGGTGAGGTCCTTAACGACTATCGTGAAAACAAGTTGTACGGTAATTCTGGACAAGAGCCGTGATTCCTGAAACCAAGTTTAATTTTTAGAATATCGCCAAGCATAACTTCCAAAATGGATTCATCCGGAGATTTGACCATAAATGAGCTGACCACAGGGAATCTGGTAGCATTTTGTTGGTCCTCTGGATCAATGGATGAGGTGAGCACATGGACCTCAAAAATTCCAATCCGCTCATAACGGGCATATTGAGGCCCAGGAACACCAAGAAATGTAGGTCTAATGAGCGAAGGTGTTAAGGACCTTGGGATTTCATAGGGGATGTACCATTTTTGATTTCACGGAAAGCATGGTGCAGGTAAACCTTGTTTTTAATATAGCTGTTTCACAAAAACAAGTTAAAATCCTGACTATTACTAACCAAATGTTTAGTTTTGTGGTCCGATTACTAATTTATGCCAAGGAAAAAGCAATACAACGAGCAAGAAGTCATCGAAAAGGCGATGCAACTATTCTGGCGCAATGGCTATGAAACTACTTCGGTTCAGATGCTGGAAAAGGAAATGGGAATCAATAAATTTTCCATTTACGCCAGCTTTGGCAGCAAGGACGGAGTTTTTTTGGAAAGTATCAAATGCTACGAAAAACAGTTGAACGTGCTTATAAAAGAGCTTAAAAATGACTCCAATGGTGTTCAAAGTATCAAGGAATACTTTCGGGAATTTCTGCTGTTCTCAAAAGGCAACAGGTCTGGAAAGGGTTGCTTGATAACGAATACCGCAAATGAAATCGGTCAGGACGCAAATGTTAAGATTAAAATGGTCTTGAAGGACTTTATGAAACGGGTGAGAACTGTGTTCGCCACAGTATTGGCAAAAGATAAAAGCAAGGACGGAAAAACGATTGAACAACAAGCGGATTTTTTAATTATTTCAATGTTCGGGTTATCTTCTGCTTCAAGGGTTTTCAATCCCGAACAAATGGAAAATTATATTGAAAATATCTTTAGGAACATTTAAAATTTTTTACAACAAAACTAACCGAATGGTTAGAAACATTAATATTAAATTACAAATAATTATGAGTACAACAGTTACAGGTGAAACGCTACAGATTCACAACATCGATACGGCTCCTGAAGCTAGTAAGGCACTATTGGAAAAATCCAAAAAATCCTATGGCTACGTGCCCAACCTACATGGGGCATTGGCCGGAGCACCTGGTCTTTTGGAAGCTTACCAGACCATGCATGAGCTATTTATGAATTCTTCTTTCGATAATGATGAGCTGACCGTAGTCTGGCAAACGATCAACGTGGAGCACGAATGCCATTACTGCGTGCCCGCGCATACGGCCATTGCCAAGGCTATGAAGGTGGATGATACTATTATAGCGGCTTTACGAGATAAAACACCTCTTGCCAATCCAAAATTGGAAGCTTTGCGCTCCATGACCTTGGCGTTGGTGCGCAGTAGGGGAGTGGTTTCGCAAGAGGAAATAACTGCCTTTTATGAGGCCGGTTTTAATCAAAGACAGTTACTTGAAATTATTCTAGGACTTTCCCAAAAAGTAATAAGCAATTATACCAATCATATAGCTGAGACTGCATTGGATGATGCTTTTAAACAATTCGATTGGAAAAATTGAACAAGGGTCCACTGGGTTGTTCGGAGATATCTGAAATCGACGGACCATCAGCATGTCTAAAATATGCTCAGGAGGAATGAATTTAAATAACTTAGTATACTGAAAAGCCCCACAAAACGGGGCTTTTTTTATGTTGTGGTGGTTTCTTAACGTATGAAGACAATGGTCTGTGCCATTTAAATTTCATGAACCGTCAACAGGTATCGCCTTCCATTTCAAACAACGGATTTTATGCAGTGCATGTTTATAAATTGGGATATGTAATCAATGAATTACAGTCGGATAAACAGTCATCCGTTCCGGGCCATAATGCTATGCAATTGAAGCGTAGTATGCCCCTGTGGTCGATTGAAAAGGGACTACAAGTGCGTTAAGACTTTGACTTGAAATAAAGTCATCATTTTCCAGCTCACGTAAGTATTGAATGCAGCAGTCGACCTATTGGCTGATTAAGCAACCGTTGTGCATGAATGGTTTGTGGACAACGATAACGTGCATTCGTTACTGGAATTTTCATAAACCATACTTTAACGGTTACCTCTGGTAGCCACATTTACCGAAGAACATACACTTAAGGTTGGAATATGTCAAAAAACTGAATCATCAATTCATTCAACCGAAATTTATGAGATCGATACAGATCATCATATTGCAATTATTTTTGCTGAGCTCGTCAGCACAAGAAATCACTTACAGTTCCAGAGTATTGGATAACGATCAATTGCCCATTCCCTACGCAGCCATCTATGAAGAGGGCACCCAAAATTATACGACGACTGACGAAAATGGATATTTTGAGTTGAAGATACTCTCCAAAAAGTTTACTCTTCAAATTTCCTCCATAGGATTCAAGACCTTAGCTGTTCAAGTTGAAGATGGACGGTTGCCCTCTACATTGATAATGACGGCATCCCAAGAACAATTGGATGAAGTGGTGGTTACCGCACTGGGCATGGAAAAAGATAAAAGGGCCTTGGTATCAGGCGTCTCTACCGTAAGTTCGGATAAATTGGTTGGGGTTACGCAGACCAATATTGTAAATAGTTTGGCAGGACAGGTCGCCGGTGTCCAGATAACCAACGGTTCCAGTGGTGTGGGATCATCCTCCAGGATTATTATTCGAGGTGAAAATTCCTTAAGTGGAAGCAATCAACCGCTTTTCGTAGTGGACGGTGTTCCAATCAGTAATGAGCAAATTACGAGTGAGTTGGTCAATAATGGAGCTTTACAAGAAGTCGATTACGGCAATGGTAGTTCCGAGTTCAGTTCTGATGATATTGCATCCGTTTCCATTTTAAAAGGCGCTGGGTCGGCCGCTCTTTATGGGGCTAGGGCCGCAAATGGGGTGGTGCTGATCACTACTAAACGAGGTAACAGGGCCAAAGGTTTTGGGGTGAGCATCAATAGTAATTTTACCATTGAAACCTTGCTTACCTTACCAGATTATCAAAATGTATATGGATTGGGATCCAATGGAACCTATGCCTTTCAGGATGGTGCAGGAGCCGGAATTGGTGACGGAGGTATCAGTAGTTACGGTCCAAGATTGGACGCAGGGTTATCGATTCCTCAGTTTGATAGTCCTTCAGTAGATGTCAACGGTAATCCCGTTCGTGCCGGTGATGTTCTTTCGCGTAGGTTGCCCGATGGATCTTTTACGGCCATCACGCCGACTCCTTGGGCGGCCAGACCGGATAATGTGCGCAATTTTTTTGAAACTGGAATAACCTATCAAAATAATATTGCCATTAGCAATACAACTGAAAAAGGTAGTACCCGTGTTTCCTACAGTAATTTGAGAAATGAGGGGGTTTTACCGAATACCGATCTCAAAAGAGATGGTATTGCATTGAGTTTAGATCAGATTTTAACCGACCAACTCCAGGTCAATACTTTTGTCAATTACATCAATACCAGAAGTGGTAATAGACCTAACTTGGGGTATGGTTATGAGAATGTGCTTTACGGTTTTAATTGGACAGGAAGACAGACCAATATTGAGTCCCTTCGGGATTACTGGCAGGCAGGCCAGACCGGTAGACAGCATTTTGACATCAATTACCTATGGTTGACCAACCCCTATCTAACCCTATTTGAAAACACCAATAGTTTCGATAAAAACCGGGTTTTGGGCAATGTATCCGCTACCTACGATTTTTCCGACCATCTTTCGCTGAAGGTACGAGCTGGCTTGGACACCTATGATGAAGACAGGGAGTTTCGTAGGGCAGTAAGCACCAATGCAAACCCATTTGGGTCTTTTAGAAAGGATAACGTTCGTTATAGGGAGTTGAACACGGATTTTTTGTTTACCTATAGGAACAAGTTCAACAAGGATTGGCACTATACTTTTACTGCAGGTGCCAATCGTCTCGATCAAAAAATCAATTATTCGTATTCGGAAGCATCACAATTGGCCATTCCGGAAATTTATACATTGGCCAATTCAAGGGCCCCTTTATTGGGAAACAGCGAAAACCTGGTCAAAAGAATCAACAGTATCTATGGTACGGCCAATTTTGCGTATCAGAACGAACTCTATGTCGATTTCACCTATCGGAATGACTGGAGCAGTACCTTGCCAAATGGAAGTAACTCGTTCGGCTACTATTCGGCCGGCCTTAGTTTTATTGCTTCCAATGCCTTAGAGCTTCCAAAAGAATTTTCTTATTTAAAACTTAGGTTGAGTGCTGCCTCGGTGGGGAACGATACCGATCCGTTTCAGGATACCCAGACGTTTCAGCTCAATGGAAATTACGGTCCAAACTTCAGAGTGACCAATGAAACGGTACTAAAGAATTCCAATTTAAAACCAGAGCGTCTGGATGCTTACGAATTGGGACTTGAGGCTTGGTTCTTGAATGGAAGAATACAGGTTGAAGGATCTGCATATCAAAATGTGAGTCAGGACCAGATTATTTCCAGACCTATTTCCAATGCTACGGGATTTAATAGTTTTAACGAAAATGGGGGCAAGATAAGAACTCGAGGGCTCGAAATGATGCTAAGTGCCTCACCGGTAAAGACTACCGATTTTACTTGGAACACCTCCATAAACTTTAGCACCTTCAGAAGTGTGGTTACGGAACTGCCCATAGGTGTGGATCAATTTGTAACCGCAACGGCCAACGTTTTCAGTGGGAGCGGTGGTTCCAACACTGTTTTTTACATCGCACGCGAAGGTGGTCGGGTAGGGGACATGTACGGTACTGGTTTCGTACAGATCGATGGACAAGACCTTTATGATGCCAATGGGCTGCCGGTACAAGATGCCAATTTAAGGAAATTGGGAAATTACAACCCGGATTTTAGCGTGGGTTTCAATAACAGTTTTACGTATAAAAACCTTGACTTTACCATTTTGTTCGACTGGCGCCAAGGAGGTGCCATCGTATCGCGTACCAAGGCCTTGGGAAGTACGTCCGGAGTTTTAAAAGAAACCTTGTTGGGGCGTGAGGGAGGTTCGCAAAACACACAATTTGCTGATGGTAATGGTGTTGTGGGGATTGGTGTGGTCAATATTGGAACTTCTGACAATCCGGAATATGTTCCCAATACTACAGCAGTGGCCGCCAGTAGGTTCAATAACGCATTTTATGATCGGGGCAATGAAGCCAGTGCCCTATACGATGCTTCCTATGTTAAATTGAGGCAAATCAGCATTTACTATACTTTCCCCCAACGAATGGCCAAATCCTTGGGAGTGGAAAACCTGAAGGTTGGACTGATAGGAAGTAATTTATTGTTGTTTACCGATAACCCGCATTTTGACCCGGAACTGAATGCCTTACAAGAACGCAATATTGTATATGGCGTTGAGGACTTTTCCTATCCATCTACCAGAAGTTTTGGTGTAAGCCTAAAGACCAATTTTTAAAAAAACCTATGAAAAATATAGCTCCAATTTTATTTTTTTTCAGCTTGTTCGTTGTGAGTTGTACAAAAGACTTTGATTCCATAAACGATAATCCGAACGAACCACAGGAAGTAAGCCCGGAATTTTTATTGACCAACGTGATAGCGGCCGAAAGTAATGAACACACCTATAATCAAGGTCTGAGGCTAAATAATTATTTGGCACAGTTCAATGCGGATGTCGAGTTTGAGCGGATAGACAGATATGAACTGGGAAGTAACAGTAGATATTGGAACTTGATATACGGTTTATTGGCCGATTTGGAATCCATGGAAACTTTGCCCGGATATAATGAAGCCTTTGATGGAGTGGCAGAAATTTTACGTAGCTATCTTTTCTCACAACTCACCGATATGTGGGGCGATGTTCCCTATTCTGAAGCTATTGGGTTTGCAGATTTTAATTTTACACCTATATATGACACTCAAGAAAGTATATACACCGATTTAGAAAATGGAATTTTGGCCCGCTTGGATGCCGCTGTTTCTCAACTTCAGAATACCTCCGAAAGCATTCGTGGGGATATTATGTTCGGCAATGATTTGACCAAATGGATTCGTTTTGCAAATTCGCTCCGGGTACGTTACTATCTTAGGATAAGTAAAAGAATCACTGATTTTAGCGAACTGCAACAGCTGGCAGATGAGAATATGCTCATGCAATCGAACACGGATAATGCAGTTCTCCCTTATTTAAGTTCAGCACCCAACCAGTTCCCATTGTTCAGTGCTTCGACAGGAATATACCAAGGCCTTAAAATGAGTGAGACAGTGGAACAAACATTAAAGAATTGGAACGACCCCAGAATTGCGGTCTTTTTCAATCCCACACAGGAAAGTGTACTGGCCGGCAACCCAGAATATAAAGGGATGCCCAATGGACTAAGTACCCAGACAATTAGTGAAATGGATATCTTACTCAATGATGTTTCCAATATGTCGGATAGGTTCCGGGTAGTTCCAGATGGAGTGGATGCACAGCTCATGCTATATTCAGAGGTGCAGTTTGCCCTAGCCGAAGCTGTGGAAAGGGGATATATAACGGGAAATGCCCAAACCTATTATGAAAATGGGATAAAGGCCCATTTTGAATATTATAATACCGAGGTTCCAGGGGGTTATTTTTCAAGGGAAGTTATCGCACTCAACGGGGGGATGAATGAAAACCTCGAAAAAATCCTTACCCAAAAATGGCTAAGCTTATTTATGGTAGGGCATGAGGCTTGGTTCAATATACGACGTACGGGTATTCCCGCACTGATTCCTGGACCGGATAATTTCAACAATGATCGATACCCTTCGCGGTATTTGTATCCGGAATCGGAACAGGCTGCCAATAAAGAAAATTATGATCAAGCCGTTACACGTATCGGAGGGGACCATATCAATGTAAACTGTTGGTGGGAATTATAGATACAATTTAAATAATCGAAAATAAAAATTTACCACATGATATCGAGACTTTTCGTAATCCTAATTTTGTTGGGCGCCGCACCATTGAATGCCAACATCGACAGCTTGTCTATTTGGACCTCGTATGCTAGCTCCCCTGATCTGGTCAAATGGGACGAATCAACATCAAGTTTCAACCAACTCCAAGCTGCGCACGGACAAGGCTTGGCAAGAAAAAGGAAGGTTTGGGTTGATACGGATCTGGCGGTAGGGATGAAACGTTATCATAGGGAAGGGTACAGTGATGTTGATGATGGCTATGCCATCTTACAGTTGTTCAAGGCTGACAACATTGATATTACTGGAATCAGTGCCGTTTTTGGTAATACCAAGATCGATGACGCTTATAGGCTCTGCAAAGAAATGGTCAATGAATTTTCGCCTTATCCCATTCCCGTGTTCAAAGGGGCAGGGAAAAGGATAGATTTGGGGCAGGTGAAAACGAACGATGCGGTTGAGGCCATGGCTAAAGCATTGCGCAAGGAACCCATGACCATTTTAGCCATAGGCCCTGCCACCAATGTAGGCCTGCTCTTGCTACGTTACCCAGAACTAGCATCGAGGATTCAAGAGGTTGTACTGGTCTCTGGACGAAGAACCCCAACATCCTATTTTGAAATTGGAAGTCCGGTACGACGTGCCCCCGATTTAAATTTTGACCTGGACAACGATGCCTTCCGTATTCTTTTTCAAGGAGGGTTAAAGGTGGTTCTTTGCCCATTTGAACTATCGAATAACGTGTGGTTGACGGCTAAGGATTTGGGACGGCTGAAAAACGGTGTGCCTGGAAATGAATGGTTGTCCGAAAAATCAGGCCCCTGGTTACAGCAGTGGTTGGAGGCCGGGGATATCGGTTTCAACCCCTTCGATGTATTGGCCAGTCATTACCTTATAGCACCCGAGGACATCGTGATGGAGCCTCTAGTTGCCAGATTGGAAATCCATGCGAACGACATGCAATGGAAAGATGAGCAGCAACATTTTAAACCATATCTTTTGTGCGACAAGAGTGAAGGATTTCCTATACTTTATTGTTACGACGTTGTGCCTGATTATCATAATAGATTGATGCAGAGCCTTCTTAAGAAAAACTAGAAAATCGGATGCTTAATTATGGTTCCATGGAAATAATAACAACGGATATAACAACCCTTGAAAACTACCTGTTCGGACAAGGTTGGCTAAAAAGAGATGAAAGCATATTAGCTGTGGAAAGCCCGGGAGCGGGAAATATGAACTTTACGCTTCGTATACGGACCGATAAAGGAAGTATTATTGTAAAACAAAGCCGAGAATATGTCGAAAAGTACCCACAAGTAGCGGCTCCAAAGGATCGGGCTTTGCGAGAATCGGAATTTTACATGCTTATTGCTGGCTATGACATCCTTAAGAAACAGATGCCTAATCTGAACGGTGTTGATAGGGACAACTATGTGTTGAACCTGGAAGATCTAGGTGAGGGAATTGACTATTCTACCCTATATAAAGAAGGGCATGCTTTGGATGAAGGGGAGTTGGAAGAAATAATGGTTTTCGTCGCCAACCTACATAACAACATTCATAGGGGCACAACGAATATAAAGCTTCCCAATCGGGAAATGCGCAAGCTCAATCATGAACATATCTTTGTTTTTCCCTACCTACAGGAAAATGGATTGGATTTGGATGATGTACTTCCGGGGTTGGGAGCTGTTGGGAATCCATTTAAACAGGATAAGGCACTATGGGACGTATTGGAAAAATTGGGTGAGCGCTATTTAAGTGATGGGAAAACATTGTTGCATGGGGACTACTTTCCTGGGAGTTGGTTGAACACAAATGACGGTATAAAGATCATTGACCCGGAATTCTGTTTTTTTGGTGAGCCCGAATTTGAGATCGGGGTGATCTTGGCACACCTAAAATTGGCAGCACAACCCAAAACCACAACGGACAAGGCCCTTAAAATTTATATGGACAGGGCCCCACTACATAAAGATCTTTGTCTTCAATTCATGGCCGTTGAGATACTTCGACGTTTATTGGGGTTGGCCCAATTACCCTTGTCATTGAATCTGGAGGAACGCAAAGCCCTTCTGCAAGAGGCTAGGGATATCTTGGTCTGACCCTTTTTGGGACACGCAATGGAAACTGCATTGGTTCTATCCACTTGGAGATATTTGAACTTTATGGAATACTAGGTATGGTCGTGGGTTTTAAGTTGCAGCTTTAGCCTTTCAATTAGGTCATCAAGGGAGGTCAATTGGTTCAATTCTACAGCGTTTAATACAGTCTGAATCTCTCCTTTGTTGTTTTTGGTTAAAATTATCGGAAGAGGCTGTTTTACGTAATCGGCATCAATTTGAAAGGCCTCGTCCTTATGCAAGAAACTTTTAGGGTAAGGAAGCGTTTCCAGAAACAAGGCCCACTTTTTATGAATTCTCAAATTTCCATAGGTCAACTGGCATAAAGAACAGGGGTAGGTCGATGGGGAGAGCAGTTTATGTGCAAAATCACTTACCGTGCTATAGATATCAGATTTGGCATTATAAACAAATATGATTTCTTGATCAAAGGTTTTCATGGGATAGGATTGTTTTTCTGGTGAGGTATTTATGTGCCCAGGCAGCGATGATCTGACCGGCATACAGTGAGTCCTCCTTATTGGAGAGCAAATGATCGGCACCATCCAATGAAATAAAACTTTTTGGGTGCCTGCCCGCTTGGTAGATTCGAGCTGCATTTTCAATGGGTACCGTCATATCCTGTGGGGAGTGCATGACCAATAAAGGTTTTTTCATCTCTTGGATAGATCGAGCCATATTTTTATCCTGGATATCCTCCAAAAACTGCTTTTTGACCCTGAATTCGCGACCTCCTATGTCAACCAAGGCCTCCCCGTCTTTTAGAATCTGATGAATACCGTCTTTTAATAGGTGGGTGACATGTTCTGGATGGGCCGGTGCCCCTATGGTAACCACGGCCTTGACAAAAGAAAGGCTTGCTGCGGCAAAGATCACGGCGGCTCCCCCTAGGGAATGGCCGATTAAAATGGAAGGGGGGTCATAATGCTCCTTCATATAGGTAGCCATATCCTCAAGATCTTCCACGTTGGAGGAGAAATTGGTGTTTTCAAAATCCCCTTCGCTTTCGCCTAAACCTGTAAAGTCGAAACGAAGTACGGCAATACCGCTCTTGGTCAAGGCTCTGCTTATGTTTCGAACAGCGGTCAGGTTTTTGTTGCAGGTAAAGCAATGGGCAAAAAGGGCATATCCTATTGGGGACATTTTTGGCAATTCCAATTTTGCTGCCAATTCGTGGCCTTGCCTGTTCTTAAATGTAATTTTTTCCGGTTTCATCGATGATATGGTCGGAAACATTTACAATTCCTTCCAATAAACTAAGATGAAGGATATTGGAACCATAGCTTAATACCCTATTTTCAATGGGCAATGGATGTTGCTCCAAGGTAATGACAACCGTGGCTCCAATTCCTTCAAGTACTGATTTAACCACGGTTTAGCAGCTTTAACCCTTTAACTCTTTCCCTATAAAAGGCATTTAATTCTTCGGCCCCGGCTCCGCCCCATCTTTTGAAGTAAATTCTTAAATGCAGCCATTGAAGTCTCCAGACCCCGATTTGTTCGTAGTGTCTGGCCGAAGTGATTATAGGTTCCCTGATCATTTTGAATGTAGTGGCCCGATAGAGCCTTTTGATCAACTCCATATCCTCATAGACTTCATAATCCTCATCAAAACCGTTCAGAGCGAAAAAAAGTCCACGGTTCACAAAAAGGGATTGGTCGCCTCCCCTACAGGCACTATGATTGATCATCGTTGCCCAGCCCATAAGTTTCAGCCACCAGTGATCGTTGTCGAACCGCAGCATAAAACTGCCGGCTCCAATGTTGTCGTTGACAAGCAGGACCTCAAAGATGGCCCGGTCAAAATATTTTGGCGGAAAACTGTCGGCATGCAAAAAATAAAGAATGCTTCTCTTGGCAACAATGGCGCCCGCGTTCATCTGTTTGGCCCTTCCTTGTCCAGACCGGATGTATCGTACATTGGAATATCCGAAGAGCTCTGCCTTTATGTCATCGGAGCTGCCCCCGTCCACAACAATGATTTCCCCTATATAACCAAAAGCATTTGCATATAGGTGATCGATCAATTTACGGATTCCCTTGGATTCGTTGAGGACCGGTATGATAATGCTGATCATAATGCAGTGTTGAATTACATGCCGTTAAGGCTCCAATCATATTCCAAATAGTCTACCTTGGCGTTTTGGGAAATGGGGATTGTGGTAAATCCATTGATATAGGTTCGGATATCGCCGTTCAAAAAATCGCCCTTGTACCATTTGAATATTTTGGAGAGCTGTAAGCGTCCTCCTGAAATATGGTTCCTTTCGGAATTGATAAATTCATGGGCCGCCTGATTCAATTGTTGGTCCAACGTATTAGGGAGATACGGCTTGTTCCATAATTTGGGGCAGGATGCGGAAGCACAGTTGATGGCAAAATGGATTCTTGGTTCTCCCATCTTCCGGAGTATTTGATGCTCCAGATCCCCAAGGGAAATTAAATCGCCTTTCAAGGGAATCAGTTTTTGGTCCCAAGGGGCCCGGATTTTTTTTATGCTTTCGATGGGGTAGTTATCCAAGATCAGAAGCACCGTATAGGCATTGTACAGGTTGATGTAATAGGACAATTTCTCATTGTTGCTCCAATCCCTGTCAGGTTGATTTTCTTCCAAAATACCCAAATACCGTTGCAAAACCTGTTTATCCTTTAAGAATCCTTTATAATCAACCTGTCCCGTATCATCTACATACCGTTGCAGCAGGAATTCCCATAGCGTATGATCGGGATAGGCACTTTCTCCAAAGGAGTTGACGCTTTCCGCTTTGGACTCATGCTGTCCGCTTATAGGGGAATAAACGAATAAAAAGGCTTTGACAAGCAGCAGGCTCAGTAGAAGATATTTCATTGATAAACTTATTGATAGTTGATTAATACGGTCGGTTAAAATAGTAGGTCCTAACAAATGGAACAGAATCGGACACTATGCTGGGTGGCCCTACATCTTCTTTTTGAATTTGGCTATTGTCATAGAAATCTTAGAAAAAACGATCGAACCTCATCGATATCAGTGTGATAGCCGATCAGTCGATTGATTTTGCTCCCATAGTTGGGTAAAAATTAACAGTACATCACGGTAAGGCGTCCAAATAATGACCGACAAGTCACTACATCGGTAAAAGCTTCCGATGTTTCATGAATATAAATTAAACAAATAAATGAAAGTGAATTTAGTTTTAAGAGGTTTGGCCCTGTTAACGGTGTTAAGCTTGATTAGTTGTAGTGATGATGATGACGGTTCCCAGGGACCGTTGACCGGTAATTTTGTAGTTACCATTGAGAATGTTTTTGAAGGTAGGGAGTATTTTAAAAATGGCACCACTGGGTTCATAATGCCCGGTAATTCAGAATCTTTTTCGTTCAATGCGGGCAAGGGGCATTATTTAAGTTTTGCCACCATGTTCGTTCAATCCAACGATTTGTTCTATGGATTTGATGAAACGGGCATCCCCCTTTATGATGAAAACGGAAATGCATTGACCGGTGATGTGACCGCAATGGTAAGCCTTTGGGATGCGGGAACGGAAGTCAACGAAGAACCGGGCGTTGGGCCAAATCAGCCTCCAAGACAAACTGGTCCAAATACTGGCAATGACGAAGGTGGTACTGTAAAGCATATTATGGATGTAAATGATGGTTTTGCCTATCCCAATGTATCCGCTGTTCTAAAAGTAACATTAGCGCACGATGGGGGAACAGAATTCACGGTGACTATAGAAAATGTTTCTGGGTCTGCTAGTATCACGACACCTTTGGCACCAGGGGTCTGGGTGGTGAGCGGTTCGGAACAAACCCCATTGTTTGCAGTCGATTCTGCTGCTTCCGAAGGTTTGGAACGAATGGCTGAAGATGGTGACAATGGTATATTGGATACAGACCTAACTTTGGAGAGTGGCTTTGTGTCCCCCTTTGCTCCAGGTGCTTATGATATTAACAATGCCGTATTTGTTATAGGGGAAAGTGCCCCGGGAGCCCTGGAAGCATTGGCCGAAGATGGGAATCCATCAGGGTATTCCAACATATTCAATGCTCCAGTAGGGGTGTCCGGACCAGGGCCTATTTTTCCTGGAGAATCCTATTCTTTTGAATTTACCGCGAGCGACGGCGATATCCTATCGTTCGCAACCATGTTGGTTCAATCCAATGACTGGTTCGTTGGTGCCAATGATATTGATTTGTTCAACAATGGGCTTCCCACCTCGGGCAATATCACAAGTAGTTTGCAGCTTTTTGATGCAGGTACGGAAGTTGATGAATATGCTGGTGCGGGAAACAATCAACCGCCACGTCAGAGCAGTGCCAACACCGGTGCCAATGAAAACGAAACCATTGTTGTAGAAGAAACAGCCGGGGCCCATGTCCCATCCGTGACCGAAATGATCAAGGTTACGATTACGGCCAATTAAAATATTGTTTGTTTTTTTGGTTTTTTGGAAGGGCCATTCTGTAAAAGGAATGGTCTTTTCTTTTTGGAGGGGCTGAAAAGTGGTCAATTTGTTCCAATATTTGCTTTAAACTAGTAATTTGTATTTCAATGCCCTCTAGCTGCTTAAAGCGACATTGTCTGCTCCAATGAAGGGGGGGTGAACATGCACGAGTTTGATAGGATCAATCGTTCCATTTCCATAACATGAAAAATATATTACTAATGCTTTTACTGCTTATAGCTCTAGTGATGATATTCATTGCTTTTAAAGGGGACATTTCCGCTCCTGGCCTCACGGGTCTGGGTTTTATTGTCATCGCAGTTTTGATTAATAAGGGTAAGGATTAGTTGCAATACGGACCATTTGTTTGGGCAATAGCCCCCACCCAGTATTTGAGATATTTCCAAAAAAATAGGGGATTAAACGATAACTTGACCAGTAAACAACGACATAGTCTTATAGTTAAGCGTTCCAATACCCTGTGGACCAAGCTCAGCTTGAAGGGAGAACATGAAAACAGTACATTATGAGCAACAAACAAACCAAGAGTTTTGACGCCATTGTCATAGGCTCAGGACAAGCAGGAACCCCTTTGGTTTTTAAATTGGCTTCCCATGGTCAAAAAGTGGCCTTTATTGAAAAGGAGCATTTTGGGGGAACCTGTCTCAATGTGGGCTGCACGCCCACCAAAACCTATGTGGCCAGTGCCAGACGTATGTGGGAAGCTCAGCACGGCGAGGAATTGGGGATAGAGATACCAACTGGGAGTAAGGCCAATCTTCACAAGATAAAGGCAAGGAAGGATACCCTGATTAAAAAATCCGTGGATGGCATTGCCAAGGGAGTAGCGGAAAATGAGAATATTGATTTTTTCAAGGGGGAGGCACGTTTTGAGGGCAAAAAAACCGTTGCCGTGAACAACGAATTGTTGACCGCCGATGAAATTTATATCAATGTTGGTGGCAGTGCATTTATACCCGATGGATACCAGGACATTCCTTATCTTACGAATGAAAGTATACTGGAGTTGGAGGAAATACCCGAGCATTTACTGGTCATAGGTGGAAGTTATATCGGACTGGAATTTGGTCAAATGTTTTCTCGGTTGGGTTCCAAGGTTACCATTATCGAACAGGGAGACGCGATTATAGCCAGGGAGGACGAGGAGACCAGTCGGACCATTCAACAAATGATGGAGGAGGAAGGTGTGAATTTCAAACTAGGAGCGGAGTGTGTGGCCGCCAAGAAAAATGAGAATGGAGACATTTCTGCCCGGATTGATTGTTCTAAGGATGGTATGATAGAAATTAAGGGAAGCCACCTTCTATTGGCGGTTGGGAGACGTCCGAACACTGTAAATTTACAGCTCGAAAAAACAGGGGTAAAAACAAGCGATAGGGGATTCATAGAAGTAAATGACTATTTGGAAACCAACGTGAAAGGAATTTATGCCTTAGGAGATTGCAATGGGAAAGGATCATTTACACACACAGCTTACAATGACTACGAAATTATCGCAGAAAATAAATTTGAGGGAAAGGACCGTAAGGTCTCGGACAGGATAACAACCTATGGGCTTTATGTAGACCCGCCCCTTGGCAGGGTGGGGATTACCAAAAAAGAGGCACTACAAAAAGGGTTAGATGTGTTGATTGGACATCGCCCGTTCAACAGAATTGCCCGAGCAAAGGAAAAAGGGGAGACCAAAGGTTATATGAGTGTGGTGGTCGATGCAAAAAGCAAGAAAATATTGGGAGCCACCGTGCTTGGTGTGGGCGGGGACGAAATTATAAGCGGTATCGTCAATATCATATATGCGGACTCAAGTTATGAGGTTATACGGGATTCCGTACAGGCTCATCCCACGGTTTCGGAACTTATACCAACGGTATTGGAATCACTAAAAAAATATTAATAAAATTGTTATGAAAGCCATTTGGAACAATCAGATTGTGGCCGAGAGTATCGACACAGTTATTATAGAAAACAACCATTATTTTCCACCGGAAAGTATCAAATCGGAGTATTTTAAAGATAGTAAGACCATTAGCGCTTGCCATTGGAAAGGTACGGCACGGTACAAAACACTCGTAGTGGACGGGAAGATTAACGAGGATGCTGCTTGGTACTACCCAGAACCCTCGGCATTGGCAAAGGGAATCGCAGGATACTATGCTTTTTGGAACGGTGTGAAAATTGAGGAATAATGGGACTTATAGACCGGTTTTTAAATATTAGAAAGAAAACAGAAACGATATGTAGTCCCCTTCAAACTGAGGATTATGTGGTACAGCCCATAGTGGATGTGTCCCCGCCAAAATGGCATTTGGCCCATAGTACCTGGTTTTTTGAACAGTTTGTCTTGGTAAAGTATGATCAGGACTATAAGGTATTTCATCCGGATTTTGCCTATTTGTTCAATAGCTATTACAACCATATGGGCGAAAGGACACAGCGGCAAGATCGAGGTTTTATGACCCGACCAAGTGTTGCCAAGGTTTATGAATATCGGAACTATGTCACCGCGGCCATTGCGAAAGTCTTGGAAGACGATCCCAGTGATGAGGTATTCGACTTGGTGGAAGTGGGTATCAACCACGAACAACAGCACCAAGAATTATTGGCTTATGATATCAAATATATTTTGGGAACACAGCCCACCTTTCCAAGTATCGGTGATTACTTTATGTTGCAAGAAGAACAACAGGACAAGCTGTGGCTCTCTTTTTCCGAAGGCCTTTATGAAATTGGCCATCAAGGAAACGGTTTTTGTTTTGACAATGAATTGCCCGTGCACAAGGTCTACGTGCAAGATTTTGACATTAGCAACAGCTTGGTGACCAATGGAGAATTTTTGGAATTCATTGAAGATGGCGGATATGGAAACTTCGATCTTTGGCATGATCAAGGCTGGCATTTTATAAGGAACAATGCGATTGAACACCCACTGTATTGGCATTGCAATGATGGAGCATGGCAACAATACCATTTCAACGGCTTGCAAACGTTGAACCGCGACCTGCCCGTGTCACATATTTCCATGTATGAAGCCTATGCCTTCGCCAATTGGAAAGGAATGCGATTGCCCACCGAGTTTGAATGGGAGGTTGCGGCTCAAAAACTGGCTTGGGGGCAACTCTGGGAATGGACAAATTCAGCTTATTTGCCCTACCCGGGATACACCCGTGCCGAAGGTGCACTTGGCGAGTACAACGGAAAATTTATGTTAGACCAAATGGTTTTACGAGGTGCTTCGGTGGCCACGCCCGAAACACACGAAAGGGACACTTACCGAAATTTTTTCCATGCCTCGAGCCGATGGATTTTTTCAGGAATACGCTTGGTAAAAAGTAAGGGTTAATGGGAGAATTTTTTGAACATGTAAAACAGGGGCTCAGCAAATCACCAAAAGAAATCTCTTCCCGATACTTTTACGATGCCAAGGGAGATGCCCTGTACCAAAAGATTATGGAATTGGAGGAATACTATCTTCCCCGTTGCGAAATGCAGATTATAGAGAATAATAGTAACCAAATAGCACAAGATATCTCCGCGCGACATTCTTGTATACAAATCGTGGAACTGGGTGCAGGAGACGGTACTAAAACTAAGCATATGCTCCGGCAATTCCAACCCTATTTTAGTGCCCTGGAATATGTTGCCATGGATATTTCCCATCATGTTTTGGACATCAATGTGAAGGAAATACGAAGTGAAATTGAACAGGTCGATTATAAAGGGGTCGCCGGTGATTATTTTGAAACCTACCGATCCCTCCCCACAACATCCAATGGAAGGTTGGTCTTGTTTTTGGGAGCGAATATCGGTAATTACAATACAACCGAGGTACATGGTTTCTTCCGGTTTGTACAATCTAGGTTGAAGGAAGATGATTATTTTTTGGTCGCTTTCGACCTCGTAAAGAACCCCAGGAAAATCCTGGCTGCATATGATGATAGTAAAGGCATTACCAAAGAGTTCAATCTTAACCTATTGGAAAGAATGAATAGAGAACTGGGTGCTAATTTTAACATCCAACACTTTGATCACTTTCCTTATTACAATCCATTGACAGGCATTGCTTCCAGTCAAATAGTTAGTTTGAAAAAGCAGACAGTGGAATTTTCCGATGGTTTTTCTGTTGCTTTTGACCTTTTTGAAGCGATACATACTGAAATTTCTAAAAAGTTTTTTTGGAGGGATATAGAAGAAATTGCCCAGGAGTCGCAAATGCATATCGAACAAACTTATTTTAATCCGAACAAAGGATACACCTTTGTATTGTTTCGGGTCAAATAGTGCTTACTTATCATTTTTGATAGTTAAAATAAAACTAATCCACTTTATCTTACTAAATCAACACGTGTGATATCGTTTCTAATCATGGTATCACCACCCGCCCGCTTAAACAATTCCTATTCTTTCATTCAAGGTATATTGAACAGCTTATAAAGCAGATACGCTCGCGATCAACGTGATTTCTGTTAAAGTCCGTTGTTTATGACAAAGGGGATATTCGCGTCCATGTAAGTTTTCCAAACCCAGTGATCACCCTGTTGAAGTCAGAGGTCAACCCAAAAAAGGCTCCGGAACTCATTTTAAAAACAATGGCTTTTTTGGATATTTAAGGATACGGGAGTTTCTGTGATCGGTACGGATTTCATAACAAAATATCATCGCTCTTCGCTCATAAATTCAGGCCCACGTTACATTGAACATCCTTACCAATTATATCAACAATACGGCAGAAACAAAAATTGATTCCCCTGTTGTAGAGACTGCCACAGAACAACCAAATGTATAATTCAAAAGTCAAATAAGAAAAAAATTATAAAGTACTTCCTGCCACCGGTGATGGCAACGACCCTAGGAGCCGCCGCAAGGGCACAAATTGCCCCTGTAGATGCCATAGGGGATATGACGTTGTATCCTACTTTTCTGGTGAAGCCCAGCGAGGATTCGAGCGCTTTTCCGCGAAACACAATGGAATCACCTATTATTTCATTACCAAGGAAAATAGGGACGACCTTTAGCAAATCGCCTCAGTAGTATCGTACCAATTGGGCGGTTTCTGCGCTTGGGGCGTTGGCGCTAAATTTGCCAAGTTTCCCATAGATTCTGAATCTTTTGCCATTGTGGAAGGAAAACTATATTTGTTTTTCAATGCCCCTTTCAATGGCGAACGATTGATTACGATTCTAGACTGGAACAAATGTACCACAGCACTTAAAAGTGCGGCTCACAGGGACTGGCCCATGGTTAAAAAGGTTGGTAATGGCATTTTTTATGCTTGGAAAGCATCTGGTATCCCATGTGTACAATTCTTAGCGATACTTTATGCGAAACAGGTTAAACCTCGGTATTTTGCATTTCCCACCCACCAATCCCATGAACTGTTTTGATCACTTTGGTTGGAGCCATAGAAATGTATTTGTAAATAAAATTTAGAAAGGATTTACAGGCAAATTACGACAGTAAAAGGGACATCTTAGTTGTTAGCTTTTAGCAGCATATAAAAGATAGTGTTCACACAATGGAAATATTTAATAACTATACCCTCATCGATGAACAGACCGGAAACCTGACATTGAGGGTGAAACCTTTTGAAGGCAGCCACCAGTTTAAAGGGGAACAGCGTTTAAATCATTATTCCTTGATTTGGGTCAGAAATGGTCGTGGAAAAGCACAAGTCTACTTTTCAGAATACGAAGTTTCAGCAAACACTTTGCTTGCCTTGACACCATATCAACCATTTACGATTAATGAAATAGAAAAATTGCAGGGAGTCGTATTGAACTTCCATCCTGACTTTTTCTGTATCCAAAAGCACCACAGGCAAATAGCGTGCAATGGTCTCCTTTTCAATGATGTTCATAGCCCTCCATAAGTTTTCATTGATGAGTGTACCGCTGTTGAATTTGAGCTATTGACCTCCCAGATGATGATTGGAATTCAAAAATTCGGTTTGGCTCATTATGAACTCTTGCTATCCTAATTTAATAATTCTATTGATAACCGCTTCTAGGTTGAAAAGCATGCAACATCCTCCGACGAAAGATGATCTCGATGAAAACAAGGCAACCTTTATCCTTCAAAATTTAAAAAAACTGATAGAGGCAAATTTCAGGACAAAACACTTTGCAAGTGATTATGCCGATCTGTTGAACATTAAGCCCATAGCCCTTGCTAAAATCACCAAATCCCATTTTGACAAAACCATCACGAACTTAATATCCGAACGAATTATTGAAGCAAAACGGGAATTGTATCTGACGGCTAGTTCAGAAAAGGAAATAGCCTATGACCTGGGTTATGAAGATGAGTATTAATCCAGTCGTTTCTTTAAAAACAATGTTGATATTTCTCCCAAACTTTATAGGGACACTATTGGTTTTGCCAAGGGAAGCGCTTAGCATCGGCCATGGCCGTTTGAAGACAAAATAAAAAAATGAACATAAACATAATCAAAGTATGAAATTTAAAGGCAAAACAAATGATTTTATAAACCTGGAAACCATTAATCATACCTCTTGTAGCGTCCTGCAAGAGGTGGTAGAGGGTAGTCTTACCATTTTGTGGTTTCAATCGGAATTCAATATGCTGCTTATTGATGGAAAGGAACAGCGGTTTACCAAAAATCAAATTGTTTTTCTGACCGAGTTCCACCATGTTGTTCCCAAGTGCATTGGTGAAATCCGATTTGCTAGGTTTAACAGGCCCTTCTACTGTATTTTGGACAATGATGACGAGGTAGGATGTAAAGGTGTCCTTTTTTTCGGGGCCGCGCAGCTTCCCATTATACATATACCCGAAACAGAATTGATAAAATTTGAGACGCTCTGGAAGATGTTTGCCATTGAAATGGAAATCGATGATAATTTGCAGATTGAAATGTTGCAAATGATGTTAAAACGATACATCATCCTGGGTACCCGGTTGTATAAATTAAATCATAACTATCCTATCGAAAAAAAAGAAACAGACCTTATCAGGGAATTTAATTTTCTAGTCGAACAACATTTCAGGGACTATCACAGCGTTGCCGATTATGCCAGATTGCTCTATAAGTCACCCAAGACCCTTTCCAATATCTTTTCCAAGGTCAATTCAAAGACTCCGTTACAATATATTCAAGAACGAATCATGCTAGAAGCAAGACGTCTTTTGCGGCATACGGAAAAGCCTGTTAAAGAAATTGCATATGAAATAGGTTTTGATAGTATCCAAAGTTTCAGCAGGTTTTTCAAAAAACAGGAAGGGATATCGCCTACGAAATACAAAGGAAATGAAATTTCGATAAATATGGCTAACACTTAGGGAAAAGTGGTATAACCACTGCCCCGATAAAGCGCGCATATTTGCACCTTTAAATTGAAGTCCAATAAAATTAAAACGTATCAATGAAAATAGTACAAAACCTATTCATGGAATTAAGTAAAATGTTTATAGAAAGAAACGTGGCTGTTGTAATTGTGAAAGCTGATAATTATTGTGAACAACACGGCCACCACGATTACTACTGTAATTCAAAGGGGACCATTATTTCCAGGCATATTATCTAGGTTATCAAATGGATAACTCCACTATAAGGATGAAACGGCGTATATATGCCCATTCTATGGTTGAACTCTAAGAACCGCTCATAGCGGTTCTTTTTTTATTTGGACCCTCTTTGAAAAGTGGTGGTATACATGCCACTTAACAGCGGGAAGTAATGCTAACACATAGGGAATTGTGACCTAACTCCAATGTGGGGTTCTGCCGCATCTTTGTAGTGTAAATATAAGTTTAACATAAAATCAAATACAATGAAACATGTATTAGTAACCACAGTTTTAGCGGTATTGGGATTAACCCAAACATATGCCCAATTACCCGAACCGGGATTCATGATTGATGAACACACTGCAATTGTGATCACAGATCCCCAAAATGATTTTTTAAGCCCTAAAGGTGTGGCCTGGGGGGCAGTAGGTGAGAGTGTAAAAGAAAATAATACAATCGAAAATATAGAAACCTTGTTCAAGCTTGGTGAGAAGTATGACATCCCTGTTTTTATTTCTCCACACTACTACTACAAACACGATCATACCTGGAAATTTGAGGGTGCCCTTGAAAAACTGATGCATGATATTAGTATGTTTGACCGAGGCGACCAGCTGAATGTCGAAGACTTTGAAGGCTCCGGAGCCGATTGGTTGCCCAGGTACAAGAAGTACATCGAAAAAGACCATGTTGTAGTGACCAGCCCCCACAAAGTATTTGGTTCTGAGTCTAACGATTTAGCGCTCCAACTTAGGAAGCAAGGCATAGACAAGGTTATCCTAGGTGGTATGTCAGGGAACCTTTGTGCGGAATCTCATATGAGGGAACTTATTGAAAATGGCTTCGAGGTCGCTGTTGTCGGGGATGCAACCGCCTCTGCCAAGCTACCGGGACTGGATGGCAACCAAGCCGCTCAAACCAATTATAGAATGGTAGCCAGCAAGGTGTTTACCACTAAGGAGCTTGTGATTGAATTCAAAACCCAATAGAGCATCATCATAAGCTCTTTTAAAACCCATTAGAGCTTTGGTGCCAGAAAGATCTACAAAACATATACAAATGGCAACAAAAATTAATATTAAAAACATCCCAACGGGATATCAAACTTTAATCAGTAATGGCAGGCATGGGATTTTGGGTGATGAGCCTATACACGCCAAAGGAACCGATTTGGGGTTCTCCCCTGTTGAATTTCTGCTTGCGGGGATATCAATGTGCAAAGTAGCCACCGTCAGAAACGTAGCCCGCAGGAAAGGTTGGGAAATAGGGGACGTTGACGCAGAATTGTCCCAAACAGTTATTAGACAGGACAACGGCAGCTTAAAAACAAGGGTAGAGTCTGCCATAAGTATACAAGGCGAACTTACCGATGAGCAAAGGGCCTTTTTAATCAAAGAAGCGGACAATTGCTATGTGACAAGGATTGTTCGTGGTGAATGGGAATTTGTTGAATCCGAAGAATTAAGACTAGAAATAGGAACCGTTTAACAATAATTTAAAAATAAGAAACAATGGAAGCAATAAACACCATGGAGGAATATAAAACTATCATTAACCAGGAAAAACCCATTATGCTTGATTTTTATGCAGATTGGTGTCCCCCCTGTAAAATCCTTACACCTACCGTAGAAAAACTATCGGCAGAATACGAAGGTACCGTAGAAATCAAGAAAGTAAATGTTGATCAAAATAAGGAGCTTTCCCAAGCGTTCGGGGTTAGGAGTATTCCAACCTTGTTCTTCATTAAGGATGGCAAGGTAAAGGATAGCCTGACAGGAGCAGTACCGGAAAACCAAATCAAGGAGCGACTGGAAACCCTAATCTTGAACTGATATAAATGCCATCTCCGAGAACGGTGGGTCTATACGCAGGGAGGAAATCATTATCCTCCCTGCTTGCTTTAAAGATATTGTCCCGAAAAAACCAGCTAGGTGTGCTTACCACCACTATATTATTTTAGCGAAGGATAAAGGTAGATGACTCTCTGGACTAAGGGTCCGGAATATCCAAAAGTAGAAACCAATAAGCAGGGGAAAATCGAGGCATTCGTAGATTACTAATCCTGATACCTACCAAAGCCAACCTATGTGCCCAGCCGATTTATTCTCATCCTAGTGTTCTTTCGTTTTATATCAATTTGAGAATATAACAGCACTATATCCCGAAAATTACTTCCCGAACCTTGACATTTACGGAGAAAAAAGTTGTCCGTACCACAATTCATTTATTGGGATGCCAATAAACCGGTTGTTTTATTCTGGTTATGCTCCTATTGATTGATTTAATGGCCCAGACCAAGCGCGCCGCAATTGAAAATGAGCACATCGACTTTGTTTATGGATATGGCCGGACAGGACAAAACGATTCTTGATTGGAATTACCTGTTATCCTATAAACCATTCTTTTCTAAAAACTCATTACCACACCAACTTGTCCAGGAGCAAAGTTCAGATTCCAACTCACCTTTTTTGCACCTGCATTATATTTTTCGTCATAGCGCTTGTCTAGGTACTTATCGATAGCTTCTACGGTAAAGATGCTAATGACTACTCCAAGTGCAACATCGCTAAACCAATGCTCTCCTTCCCAAAGTCGTGAAACACCTGGAACAAGTCCAATTGCATATATACCACCTTTGATCCAAGGACTCTTAAATTGTTTGGCTATGGCATAGGCATTTGTAAAGGCCAATATGGTATGGCCAGATGGAAAAGAATGGAAGTTTCTATCCCGATTAAAAGGGTCGAAGGTATCTTTTGATTTCCCTGAAATAGGCCGTGCCCTACCTATTGCCGATTTAGAAAGTTGTTGTAAAAGCCCTGCTGCCGAAGCCGATGATATCAACAAAACCCCAGTTCTCCTCAATTTTTTATTATTAGTTAAAAGACCTGTGAAATACACAGCACCTGTAATCATATAATTGTTTTGTGGACTACCTACTTCCCATCCATAATCTCGGATTCCCTTTGGGATATCCTTATTTTGCCTTCTAAAAAAATCTGTGGCTTCATCATCGAAAAGATATAAAGTAGCTGTTCCGGCTACCACGCTACCAAAAGTGACCCATTGGTTTCCTTTCCAATGTAGCGGTCTACTGTAGGCATAACCAATTCCCCCAAAAATGCTTTTCATATCATAGGTCAACTTCACCCAGTTGGTTTCAGGTTGTATAGGAATGCCGCTGAAATCTTGGGCCGACCCAATGATGCAATAGAAAAAAGCAAAATAGTATGTCCATTTCTTCAACATATATGATTTTCTTTGCTAAAAGGTTACAAAAAGGCCAAATGTGAATATTCCTCCATCACTAGAATTAAATTATGCTAGGTTGGCTGATACAAATCCGGCAGGTTTACATAAAAACCGCCCACATCGATTACATCGAATTTGTGTTGAACTACATAGAAGGAAAGAAAGAGGGACGGTTTTATATTTAAATAATTCGAATTACGTTTTTGTATTCCTTTCCTGTATTTTTCTTTTAGTAGCGCATACCTATTATTGTTGATTCAAATATAGATTTGTATTGACAAGACTTTTTTTCCAAAATCGTTGTTATATTGCAGAATTGCTCATTACAAGGATTAATGAGGTCCAAGGATGATCCGGGTTTTGCCACAATAGTGGAGTCAAGTTTAATTTCCTTGGAAGTTTTGTTCCCATAAGTATTTACGAAAATGCTGGTCTATCGTTATATAAACAATATGATTGTTATGGTTGCTCACGGTTTTATTGGTCAGTCCGAAATATTCGAAGTGAAAAGGTCAAAAAGGGAGTCGGGACCGCTTGCCCTGTTCGCATGGATGGAAAATACCTTTCAATTGCTATTTGTAGCTTCTATAAAGTATCGAAATTTGGTTTTCCAATCCTGAACGATCAGGGGCTTGTGCTAAGGTTGCCATTGTAGGCAGGAGCAATGTCACTCTACAATGTTTCCATAATAGAAAAACATAGTTTATCAATATTATCCATTGGTTCACTAAGAGCAGAAACATTTGATAATATAATAACACCGCTTTTATCTGCTGTGTTTACGACCATACAGGAGGTATAACCACCTGTTCCACCATTATGCCAAAACCAATTTTCGTTGGGTGTATTTGATTTAATATGCCATCCTAAGCCAATGCTAGTTTTCTCACTCATTTGATGTGTTTCTGTTCTTGCTAAGTTGAGAATACTATCGTTTTCTTGAAACTGTGCGATTGCAAATTTTGAAAGGTCCTCTGCAGTTGATATAATGGCACCAGCACCAGATATCGGACCAAAATTCCAATTAGAAGTTGGTTGGCCACCTGCATTCAAGCCTTGAACCAAATGCGTAGTTACGTTTTTACTACCTATTGTGCTGTTTGTCATATTATACTTAGAAAAGATGTTTTCCTGTAACAGGTTAATTAACGACTTTTCTTTAATCTTTGATAGTGTGTAACCTAAAAGCCCTGCACCTATATTTGAATATACATATTTAGGTGCTTGATTCTGTTTTAGCTCCAATTCATTGGCTAAATAGTCTAACAGCTTTTTTTCAGTATAGCTGGTAAACGGGTCTGGGTGGCTAATATCAAGTTCAAAATTAGAGGCCATTCTTGGCATTCCAGAGGTATGATTTGCTAATGTTTTAAATGTGATTTTTTGGTTTTTATTAAACTGAAAATCATAATATTGATTGATATCGGAATCTAAGCTAATCGTGTTGTCTACCACCATATCAGCAAGCAACACAGAAGTAAATACTTTACTGATTGATCCAACCTCAAAGGCATTTTTATAATTTTTAATACTGAAAATAGTATCGTTTCTTTTTTCTACGCCATAATATTGAGTTTTCCCTTTTTTAATAAATGCAAAAGCGAGTTGCGTGTTATTGGGAAATATTTTAGTGTGTTTAAAAATAAGCTCAGACAGGTCTTTTGTTATTTTTTTATCTGTTGTATTTTGATGATTGACTATTTTAACTGTTTGCGAATCAGTACAGTTGATTAACGAAAAAAGAACTATAAGAAATGGTAATATTAATTTTTTATCATTCATGATATTTGATTTAGTTACTAATTCTGCTTTCTCGACATAGCGTATCCACAACGTTAACAGCGTAATGGCTACAGTCAAATGAAATAAATGAAAATTCAACCAAGCTATTGATTATAGTTAGTAAAACAAGGGCTATGATTTTAGACGATTTCATAAATAAATGTTTGTCGTTTATCTATGGTCGACTAATAGAGAGAATATTTACATGAAAGAAGGAAAAAGTTGGATAATTCAAGCAGAATATTTTTCAATACCATTTAGGTATAATTCCGTATTTTTAAAATTAGAAAGTCCAAACTTTAGGCGAAGATTTCCCATGGGATGTCCTGTTTTGGAAAATACGCAATAAATGCCTGGTTAATAGTTAATTATGTTGGGGTTGTAGGTTCTGCCACCCCGACACTTATGGTTTTATTGGCAACAATGGAAACCATAATTAATTGAAAACCATAAAATTAATATTTTCTGTTTTTTTTGTGCCCAAATTTTACTTGGAGAAAGATGTCTTCTTATAACCCGAGATTCCTAGAGTATTTGTCAATAGTGGGGTTCAGTGCTTGGATTCGAATAGGGTAGGTATCATTTTTTTACTCGAATAGTGATTTGATCTTTGTATGGTTGGATTCATCACTTACTTCAAGTATCTCCTCTAATAGGTCTAAGGCTATTGGTTTTGCATTTGGATACCTGTTTTTTTGAAGGAAAGATTTCAGGGCCCTGTTTAATTGGTGTTCTCCAATCAGTTCACTCAACTCAACAAACGCCATGGCACCTTTTGAGTAGGCTAAATAGGTTTCGCCCGGAGCCACTTTAAGTAGGGATTTTTTTTCATGTAACCCTTTTTCAGCGTCATAAATTTGTTGATGGATGGCCAGACGTTCCATCATTTTTTTCTTCCCGTACATTTTTTTGTAGACCATCATTTCTGTATACATGGCCAAACTTTCTGTCAGCATAGAATAGCCCTCTCGATAGTCGGGTGCAATTTGATTGGTGCCCCACCAAAAATGGGCAATCTCGTGCCCCGCAAGTTCGTTGACTACATCTTGATTGTCCGCAGCGTCTAGGTTGGCATTGAAGGTCATCTGCTCCGTCATAAAAATGGTTCCGGGATATGCAGTTCCAGCAAAACCTTGTGTAAATGATGAGACCTCTGAATAACTGATGGACGTAAAGGGGTAGGGGCCAAAATTTTCCTCACAATAGTCCAAGGTGATTTTAGTGTTTTCTATAAGGTGTTTCACATTGTTTTTATGCAATGGATTATGATAGACACTTATGTCAATACCGTTATGTTCTGCGCGTTTTACTTTATATGCCGCGGAAGAAAGGGCAAAACGGAAGGGAATGGAATTGGCGATGTATTCATAATAACTTCTTCCATCAACCTGCCACTGTTTTTTCAATTCTCCGGTACCTACAGCGATTTGATTTTCTGGTGTGGAAATTCGCATGTTAAGATCAATGGCATCATCTGTGTTTTCTTTTGTTGCCTCCAACCTTTGTAGTTCAGTGACTTTGCCCAAACCATTTTTTTCTCTTAGTGCTGTGTCAGTTAGTTCCTTTCCTTCATCATATCCAAATTGAGGAAAGTATCGGCTGATTCGCATAAATGATCCATCCTCAACAATGGCATTAAAAGGATGGTGGCCATTTATGGCATGCCATTTATAAGAGGTTTCAAAAATCAGTTTTGCAGAATCTTGTGGTTGAATAGGTTGTTTTAGAAATAGCTCCGAAATTGCTTCTTCAACCTTAATGGTTTCATTTTTGTATTGGTATGCGATTGATTTGATTTCAAAATCTTCCGGGATACTTATCAAAATAGAATCAATTGGTTCGGGGTGCTCGTTTTTTAGGACATATTCTCCTTTAATGGTATAGGATTGTACATCTGGATATAAATCGATTTTGGTATTTACCTTTTTGATTGTCGGTTGATGTATATTTTGATATTTCCTATATTTTTTTTCATGCGATACGCGCTTTGCTACCAGTTCTTCCTTTTCCTTTTTAGGAATATAATTATTTAAGTACCGCAAGCTACTGAGGACGGCAAGAGCCATACAAAGGGCAATAGCTAAACCTTTTATCAACCTTTTGGAACGAAGCTTTATGAAGTTGTAGAACAAGAATAAAACTCCGATAAATGACAAGCCAAAAGCCAATCGCCAAAGAAATGGATATAGATAAGCACCATAGCCTATAAAGTCGCTGTAAGTTCCTGGATATCCAGAGAAAAACCGAAACAACGAATTGGTTATAATACTTTTGGCGATGGGGGTGGCGAGAAGCAAAAAACATAATATTGAAACACCCAATGCTATGGATTTACTCTTGCTTATGGTATTTATAAAAAGTAAGAAAAGCGCAAAGAGCAACAAAGGAAGCGTATTAAAAACGAATACGCCAAAATAGGCCTCCCAATCAAAAACCGGGAAACGGAACACCAACTGAAAAACAATGGCCTCAATCAGCATTATCGCGGTGAGGGAAAATATCAAGAGCGCAATGCTTCCCATGTGTCCGATACTTTTTGAAGTCGCATAGTAGGCTGTTTTCTCAATTATGGAAAACCCGCTGGCCTTGCTTCGCCAAAAGATATCGTTTACAAAATAAACCATAACCAAAGCTCCCAAAGCGTAAAAGGAGCTATTTATGGTTTGTGCCAAAAGACCGGAGCTGGCATAAAGTTGAGGTAAACGAATACCTTTATTGATATCATCGAACATTTCGACACCAACATAAAACAGCAGCAATATGGATATGGCCGCAAAGGCAATGCTTTTGAATATATAAGTTGAATCAACTTTGATAAATGATTTTATCGCTTGCCATTTTGATGTATTGTCAAATACTGTTGTCGCCGTGGAAAAAGGATGTTGCAGATAGCTACGTTTTAAACTGCTTTCCTGTTTTTTTGATTTTCTTTTAAATCGAGGTAGCAATGAAAAGGAACGAATCCCAAAATAGACCATACCCAAGGACAAAAGTGAGAAAGCAATCCTGTTTATGAGCAGCAGGTTTGAAAGCGGGACAACTTGAGTGTTTCGTTGGAAAACACTAAGGTCCTTGGCCTCAAAAAAGTAACCGGAAAGACCAAATAAATCCATCAGGGCGGAAATACGCTGTACCTTTAAAGACTGTGGTAGCGCCTGCGCCATAAAGGGTGCATTGGAGAACATAAGAGCAATCATATACAGCACATAAAGCAATAAACCAGAAATAGCGACCAATAATTTATTGTTAAATCTTTGCGCGACATAAAATAAGATGCTGCAAACAACAAGGGCATTCACAACTCCGAAAACCAAGAATGGATAGATAAAATACCAGAGTTGGAAATCTGGATTCATCTGGGTATCTACAACCAAATAAAGCCCGACCAGGTAACCTACGATCAACGTGAAAAAGCCAAACATTGTAAATAGATAAAACGAACAGAAACGGGCAAGAGCAAAGATTTTTTTCTTTATAGGGGTGGAAAAAACTATCAAACCATAATTGGCATCTTGTTCTTTGAACAATAAAGGAAAGGCCAGGACAGTGGCAATTAAAATGATGGTAAGGCTCAATAGCCCAATCATAAATCCAACCGAATATGGGGCGTTTGCCGCAAGTGCATCGCCAACCGAAATATTGAACTTATACCCGGTCATGAATCCGACACCCATAAAAACCATTAGGGCAATGTATGTTGCTTTTTGCTTTACAATGGTCTGTATATCGTTTAAGAAAATTGTTCTCACAGTGCAGTAGTGTTTAAATGGGCAAAATAGGCATGTTCCAAACTTGGGTCTGTGGGCGTAAAACCAGCAGGTCGGTCGTCGGCAACAACGGTAACGTTCATCACCCGTTCAACCAATTGCTTGTTTATGATCTGATGATCGGATTCCAATTTGGGCAGTTCTTCTTTGGAAACGGCCTTGCTCCATATTTTCCCTTTTAATTGATTTACATAGTCGTTAGGTGCTCCTTGAGAAACGATTTCCCCTTTTTTTATAATGGCCATTTGTGAGCAAAGGTTCCGTACATCTTCCACCAAATGGGTGGATAAAATGATGATGATGTCCTCGCTGACATCACTGAGCAACGAATTGAATCGGTTTCGCTCTTCGGGATCTAATCCAGCGGTTGGTTCGTCCACGATAACAATTCTAGGATCGCCCAAAAGTGCTTGAGCCACTCCAAAACGCTGTTTCATACCACCGGAAAACGTGTGCACCTCTTTATTCCTAACATCGGTCAAATTTACTTTTTCCAATAAATCCATGATTTGATCATGACGTTGTTCCTTGTTCTGCACCCCTTTCAACTTAGCCAAATGCTCCAATAGGATGTAAGCGGACACTTTGGGGTAAACACCAAAGTATTGAGGCAAAAAACCCAAATACTTTTGAATTTCAATCGGATTTTTTACTACGTCAACACCATTGAAAATAATGTTTCCTTCCGTTGGTTTTTGTAATCCAACAATGGTTTTCATCAAGGAGGATTTACCGGCTCCATTTGGTCCCAATAATCCAAATATTCCATTATTGATTTCTAGATTTAAGGCAGTAAGTGCCTTGTACCCGTTGCTGTATGCAAGGGATACATTATCGATTTTTAATGTATTCATGGCTTAAATATGTTGAAAGAACTACGTTACATAGTCAATGATGTCTCCGGGTTTACAGTCTAGGGCTTTACAAATGGCTTCAAGGGTTTCAAAGCGGACACCTTTCGCCTTTCCATTTTTAAGTATGGATAAATTAGCAGGTGTGATACCAATTTCTTCAGCTAGATCCTTGCTCTTTATCTTTCGCTTGGCAAGCATTACATCAATATTTATAATAATTGGCATAGCTTAAATGTATAGGTCCTGTTCGTTCTGTAATGACAGGCCTTGATTGAATATTTCTGAAATGATGAATATGAAGATTCCCAAAACAAGGTGTAGCGCTGTTATGATAAATATTCCTTTTTCAATGGTAATGAAGAATGATGAAAAGGTAACAAGCACTACAGGCAAAATGATGTTTGCTGAATAGAATCGCTTTAAATGCCGAATATTGGGTTTGGTAAAAAGCTTATCCTGATAAAAGACTCTAGATACGTTGGACAGCAACCAAAAAAACAACGTATAGGATAAAATGGGCATTAAAAAGGAAAGTGAAAAATACGCTAAATTGTTGTCCAATATTAAAAAAGAAACATCGGTAAAAGGATAATTGATTATTGCTTTGGTACCCTCAATATGAATATTTGTTTTGGTAATCCAAGCGAAAGTCCCATAAAGCCCAATTACCAAGTAAATCCAAGCAAGACTCTTGGTAATGGCATATAATATCTTAGATATTATTTTTGTTTTTTTCATTGTTGAAATTCTAAAATGTTTCTGCAAACATATAATAAAATATCGTAAAACGATAATAAAATATCTTTTTATTTAATACTTATGCTCTTAAAGATAATTCTGAATAGCTACTTTAATTGGCTTATTTCATTTCTTGTAAATCAATGAACCTGTTATAAGTTTACCGTTACTTATTTTAAAGCCTCTGGATAAAACCCCGAGGTTACTCGTGTAACCGTCCTCATCGTTACGGAATATTTTACCTTTTAATATACCCCAATTAAAAATGTAGTGGTCACCTTCTTTGAAAATATTGATTGGGGGCCAGTTTCCCTTATTTTGATAGGTGCCTATGATTGCATCATTCAAGGAGTTCACGGTCAGGGCTTGGGTATTATCAGAATATTGAATGTTATCCTCCCTTTTGAAGCTCTTATCGAGTGAAGTTCTCTCATTCACGAAAATACTGTCTGCCGGCTGCTCATTGATTAAGTTGTAGGCATAATTTGCCATCAAATGTGGCAACAGGTATGCCCTGTTATCATTGGAAAAAGCAATGACTCCTACATTTTTCCCTGGCATATAAGAGATATGAAAGCTTATGCCTGCCAATCCTCCAAATCGAGTCAAAATCTTGTTATTTTGATATTTCGCAATATCCCAACCCAAACTATAGCCAGACCGGTGATAGGTGAAATATTTTTTGTCCTGTGTTGCTGTTGAGGTATAAAGCTCTTCCCAGGAATCATTATCTAAAAACGTTTTATCTTGATTAATGTTAGCTGCCAACCATTTGGACATATCATTTATGGTAGAAATGATTCCTCCGGATGCATGCATGGTGATATCTGATTTATAAAAACCTTTCTCAACAATGCCTCTTTCTTTAGTAACGGTTAATGATGGACGGATGTCCTTAATATCAAAATCACTGACATTGGCACTTGTTTTTTTCATGTGTAAAGGCGAGAAGATGTGTTTTTCCATAAGCGTTTTCCATGTCTTTCCCGTTACCTTTTCTGCAACCATTCCAGCAACAATTGGCCCTACGTTGGAATACCGATACCTGCCGGAGGGGTCAAACAGAAAATCAGTGTTCAAATCGTTGATCAATTCTTTATTGCCTCCATTGTACCCTAAAAATGCGGTTTTCCAGGTCATAGGGGTACTGAATGTACCGTGGGTATGGTTTAAAAGATTTTTAATAGTGATGTTCTTGGTATCAATACTATCTTTAAAATCCAATTCAGGGAGATATTCATGAAGGGATTTGTTCAAATCCAATACGTTGTCCTCTTCCAAAATTTTGAGCAACGTCCCAGTAAACGACTTTGTGCTGGATGCAATATAAATAGGTGCATCATTATTCAAAGAGGATTCTTTTCCCTGTAGGATTTCTCGATTCAACGCAAAAGAATATGCCAATCCATTTTCATCGACCACGGCAAAGATGAAATCCCCGAACATCTCCTTTTCAAGGTAAATGTCCTTAACCTTGTTTTGAAATCGTATTGAAAACTCTGGGTGTTCTTTTTCGAATTTGCTCGTGTTTTCCGATAATACGCCTTTGCCTGTTCCACAGGAATTGGTGATAAGTAATAGTGTCAATAAGAATAACAGTCTCATAAATTGATTTGTTTTTTGATTTGAAGGTTTGACGAATAAACTCCATGATGGGTTACACTTTTGTTTTTAACCTGGGTTCCATCAAGGGTGAACGGAATATTAAATTTCCTCGAACAAGATTTCTTTTGGTTTACGAACTTTTTTTCTGAATTGTGTGTGATCTTCACTGGATCTATATCCAATGGGTGCGATTACTGCTGCGCTCAACCCTTTTTGATCAAGCCCAAGAATGCTGTTGAACTTTTCTTGCTCAAATCCTTCCATGGGGCAGGAATCAATTTTAAGTGCCGCACATGCGGTCAACAGATTGGAAAGTGCCAAGTAGGTTTGCTTTTCCGACCAGTTTTGCCAAGCTTCATCTGATTTTGCCGACAGGCTTTCCTTGATTAAATCACCATAACCCGCTAGCTTTTCTAATGGGGTATTCTGAACCTTGGAAGTTGCTTCAATATATTCATCTATATGTTCATTCTTTCTTTCCATATAGTTGCAAAACACGAAAATATGGGAGGCATCGGTCAACTGGTCTTGGTTCCATGCCGCTTCCCTTAGTTGACTCTTCAATTCTTTGTTTTGAATGATCAAAACTTTGTACAGTTGTAGCCCGTAAGACGATACCGATAGTCGCACGGCCTCCTTTAGTTTCTCCAAATCATCCTCTTGGATTACTTTGGATGCGTCAAATTTTTTAGTGGCGTAGCGCCATTTCAAGTCTTCTAATAAATTCATTGTCTTTTGTTTTTAATTTATCTTATCTATTTTTTTCACTAGCTCTTATTTATCAATAGGATGCCGATGGTCATCGCCAGCAACCCGAATACTTTTTTTATGACCATGGGTTCTTGGGGCAATCCAAACCATCCATAATGTCCTGCTACTGCCGAAAAAATCAGTTGTCCAAAGAGACCCAAGGAAATCATGGTGGATATCCCTAGTTTGGGAATGGTATAGTAGTATAGTCCTATTCCGATAACACTGAAAAATGCTCCTGTAAACCATAAATGTTTTGGAATACTTAGTAGGAGTGCTGTTTTCGGAACGTTTTTGATACTAAGGATAACGGCCAGCAATGCGAACAGCATGCTGAAAAAGAAAGCTGTCAGCGATGCCAATAAAGGATTTTTGAGCTGAACACCAAGTTGAGCGTTCAATCCTCCTTGCATAGCCAAAAAAACACCACCGATAAAAGCTAATAAAATGTTGATATACTGGTTCATGACTTCATTTTTTGGATATCACAAAACTAGCGGGAAGCCTTTTGAGAAATCTTAAGGTACATTAAGAAACAAGAAGAGGTATAGGTCTAATTTTGATTTCTGGTTAACGGGCAATACCTGTTTTCTTAACCAAAGTCAATGAAAAAGATGCTACCACAAAATAGCTTTGTTTAATTATGAAGGATGTAAATAGTAAACATAAAGTCACTGGATTTCCAAGGATTCAAAACCTGATTATTTGTTTGATGTTGGTTTGCCCAATCGTGAATTTTGGTCAACCATCCAATAGGTTCAAGAATCAGATTGATGCATTGTTCATGGATTGGGAATTTGAAAACCATCCCGGTGGAGTAGTGGGGGTTATGCAATCAGATGAAGTTATTTATTTGAATTCCTTTGGAAACGCTAGCTTGGAATATAATGTTCCAACTACCGAGGCTACTTTGTTCAATATTGGGTCCATATCCAAACAATTTACGGCAATGGGTATTGTTTTGCTGCAGGAAAGAGGATTATTGTCCATTGATGGCCCTGTTCAAAAGTATTTACCAGAGTTTCCGGTTTTTAATAAATCCGTCACCATAAAACACGTACTGCAACATACGAGTGGTTTAAGGGATTTTCACGATTTGATGGCCCTTGCCGGTTGGCGGGGGGATGATTACAGGACCAATGCCGATGTTCTACGATTGGTTCGAAAGCAGACTGATTTGAATTTTGAACCCGGTGAACAATTTATGTATTCCAATACAGGATATGTTGTTTTGGCTGAAATCATTGAAAAAGTGACAAGGGAGGATTTCAAAATTTGGATGAAAAACAATGTTTTTGAGCCATTACAGATGCACAATACCTATGTGGAGGACAATTATCAGCGCATTGTCCCCAATAGGGCAACATCGTACTACCATAGCCACGATAGGGTGTTTGAAATGGCCCAAGGGTATTGGGCATATACAGGGGCAGGGAATATGTATTCCACCGTGGAGGACTTGTTGAAATGGTCCAATAATTTTTATAACCCTAAAGAAGGATGGGGGAGTTCGTTCGGAACGCTTCAAACTATGGGACAGTTGAACAATGGCACTTCAATTGATTATGGTTATGGAATATATGTGGACGAAAAGTTCGAAAAAAAACGTATCCAGCATGCGGGAGTAGTTGGGGGCTATCGAACCTTTTTAAGCATATATCCCGAAGAGGAATTGAGCATTGTTGTGCTGACCAATTTTTCGAATGCACCATTTGGGGAAAAGGCGGACGATATTGCTGGAATCTTATTTTCGAAAACTAGGAAAAAGAACAATCCATTTTCTAATTCCAAAGTAGGGGAGAAGAAAAAAAATCAACCTAGCCCATTATTGGGTTTAACGGATTACACAGGTACATTTTATAGCCCTGAAATTGACACTCATTATACATTTTACGTAGGGGGTGATACTCTAAAATGTTCCCATGCCAGACATGGTGAATTTAAAATGGAAGTGGTTGGCCTTGATGTGTTCAAAAGTTCTTGGCCTTTGGAAACCATTAAAATGTCACGTAATCAAAAAGGAGAAATAATCGGTCTCTATATATCCACGGGAAGGGTAAAAAACCTGTGGTTCAAAAAAATCAATTCATCAATCAATTAATATTATGAGAACAACAATCATCAAATGTTTGCTATGCATTCTTTGCTATACCATTGGGTATGGTCAAAACGATACCATCATCATTCAAAATGTAAATGTTATCCCAATGCACCAGGAAGTAGTATGGGAAAATCAAACCGTGGTAATTGCGAATGGGAAAATCCTGAAAGTAGGCCCTTTAAGCGATACATTGGTTCGCGAATCGGCCAAAATAATTGACGGTACGGGAAAATATCTGATTCCGGGATTAAGTGAAATGCATTATCACTGGCGTAACAAAGAAGGAGGAATAGCCCGTGACTTCAAATTGTTACTGGCCAATGGAGTTACCACAGTACGAAACATGGCGGAATACGATTGGCAGGACCATGTTGCGATACGGGATAGCATAAACAACGGACAATTAATTGGCCCCAATTACTATACGGCCGGTCCCTACCTTCAATCGGGGGATCTAAAAACCAGTGCAGATGTGGAAAGGGTCATAAAAGAGCACCACAAAAAGGGGTATGACTTTATAAAAATAGCTGATAACCTGCCCAAAGATATCTATCTAGAAGTTTTGGAAACGGCACAAGCATACAACATTCCGGTGATGGGGCATGCACAACGGGAGCTAGACTTAGAGTTTTCCCTTCGGATGAAATCCATTGAACACGTAGAGGAGTTTGTGTATTTGTTCGGTGATGGGCAGAGAAAGGATAGTCTGTTCCTGAATAAGGCCGTGCAACAAATTAAAAACAGCGGAATTACCATTGCACCGACTTTGGTGGTCTTTGATATGATCGTAAAGTGTTTGGACGATATTTTTTTTAAGAAACTTAAAGAAAAAGAAGCCGCAACATATATGTTGAAAGGAGATTATAGATATTGGTCATCCGATGAGAATCCGTATCGCCAAAATTTAAAGGGAAAAGTAATCAACGGAATGGATGCATTGCCTTTGCTTCAAGGCTATTTCGACTGGATGAAAAAATTTACCAAAATGTTGGCAGAAGCCGATGTTCCCATGATGACCGGAAGCGATACCTTTGGTTTTGTGGTTCCGGGATTTTCCTTACACGAAGAATTTCAATTTCTCCATGAGGCAGGTTTATCTCCTTATGAAATTTTGAAAGCCAGCACATTGACACCTGCCCGATACTTGGGCTCGATTGCCATGGAAGGGACCATTACCGAAGGTAAAAATGCCAATTTGGTGTTGTTGAACAAGAATCCGTTGGAAAATATAGAAAATACCAAGGCCATTGAAGGTGTGTTATTGAAAGGGGAGTGGTTGGATAGGAATCAATTGGATGAGCTTCTCAAGGAAGTGGAATTAGTAAATCATAAATAACTAAATAGAAATAATACATGCCACATTTTGTACTGGACTGTTCCAACACGGTCATTAAATCGCAATCACTGGAATCTATAATGCAATTGGTCTACGATACCGCTGAATCCACAGGTTTGTTCGACCCACAGGATATTAAAGTAAGAATCAATCCATTTGAACACTATATGGTCGGGAATGCAAAGGATGACTTTATCCACATTTTTGCAAATATTATGGAAGGGAGAACCACCGAACAAAAGGCCAATTTATCAAAACAAATTATTTCGGAACTCAAAGGCATGTTCCCCGAGGTTCCCATCATCTCCATCAATATCAGGGATTTTGAGAAAGCCACTTACTGTAACAAAACAATGGTTTAAAATAGGTTGAATGTTAAAGAAAATAGCACTATTGGTATTAGTGGGAGTATTGTTTATCAACATGGGCAATGCTCAAAATAAGGCGACAGCGAATGTGGTGGGGTTCAACCACCTCTTGGTTTCTGAAGTTTTTGGGGAAAAGCTGGAAGTGCAAATATATCTACCTGAAGGCTATAAAGAATCAGAAAAAGAATATCCGGTGGTTTATGTGCTCGATGGTCAACGTTTCTTTTTGCACGTAGTCAGCCTGAACCAATCGTTCCAGCAATTTCAGTTGGCGCCCGAGTTTATCATTGTGGGAATCAATAATTCGTACCCTGTTAGATTTCAACATTTTGGAGAAGGAAAGGAAAATTTTAAAGGCTTCTTACAAGATGAATTGATGGCTTATGTAAACCACAACTTTAGGACCAATGGTGAAAATCTGCTATTCGGTTGGGAATATGGAGGAAGCTTTGCTTTTCACATGGTGAAGGACCGATCATCACTTTTTAATGCCTATTTGATTGCCAGCCCCTATCCCATTTTTGATGCTATTGATGATTTGGATACTTCTGCCCGCATGGATACACAACTGTATTTTTCGGTAAGCCCGGATGAATATGATGTACGGCACAGTACCGAAAAGTTGAACGATAAACTGAAATCAAACTCCATTGAAGGTCTTGAATGGAAATATTTTGAATTTGAACTGGAAGAACATCGCTCTACAGGGTATCCAACCCTATATCATGGTCTCAGGGATTATTTTAAATACTATCAGGAGTTTGAAACGAACAACCTGCAAAAGTTTATCAGTGCAGGAGGTATGGAGTATGCCCTGAATCATGCTCAAGAAAGGGCAAAGCGTTATGGATATGAACCTGAACTCTCGTTATGGTCACGTTATACCATTGTTCGCAGCGCCATGCGGGCCGATGATTTTGAGCAGTTTAAAACTTTGTTGCATGCCCTCGATAAAAATGCTTTTATACCAGAGCTGATGGAAAGTAGGGATTATGCCGTATCCCAATTTGCTGCATTTTATGAAAAGCATAATCGGTTTCAGGAAGCCGTTGAACTATATGATCTTTTGTTGAATAAGTTTCCGGATTCGGAAAGTCTATTGGCTAAAAAAAGGAATGCAACCCGAAAGTTAATTGAAAAGAAATAAAAAGGATGAAGTTAAATCACATCATTTTAAAGGCCATTTTATTTTATTGCGTCAATGCGGTTCAAGCACATCAGATTCAAAATACTGTACCATCAAAATCATTGGTTTTTGGCCAACAAGAGGTGTTTCATTCAGAGATTTTGGAAGAGGATAGGACCATAAATGTTTTCCTGCCGGAAAGTTTCCATGAGTCCTCTGAAAAACATACTTACCCGGTATTGCTCCTTTTGGAGGATGAGTTTTTTTTGATGACCTCAGGGGTTGTCAAGCACTTAAGTTCTGTAGAACGAATGCCCGAGACAATTGTAGTAAGCTTGGTGGATGGACCTACAATACCCAAACTTTATACCAATGGCAGTGATTTCTGGCCCAAGGACTGGAAACAATTACCGTTTGGAAAAAATCCAGACCCATTCACTGCACATCTAAAACAAGAACTCTTTCCTTATTTGAAGAAAAATTTTAGGGCAAACGACTTTAATATGATCATGGGACTTTCGGGGACAGCGGTGTATGCATTGCATGCCTTTGCCAAGGAGCCAAATTTATTTGATGCCCATATTGCCATTGCTGCAGGGGATATCCTTGGAATGGGGTATGAGGAAGGGGAAAGTTTAATCGATTATGTGATAAATGATTTTGAAAATGGGACGAACAAAACAAGTTATCTATATGTGACCTCCGCGGATTCTGATGGTAATGGCAATTCTCCAATGATAAAGGCCAATTTGGAAGAATTGGAAAAACGACTCTCCCCTTATCGCTCTGAAGATTTTCATTTTATTTCAAGAATATTTCCAAACGAAGGGCACTATGATGTGGCTTTACCGGCATTGGAGGAGGCACTTGGACTCATCTTTCCAAAAGAAAAGTGGTTTGCAAAATATAGGGGTATCATAAATGAGCCGGGTAGTGCCATGAAGAATATCGATGATCATTTTCAAAAACTTTCGGAGGAATATGGGTTTGAAATATTACCAAAAACAGAGCGCTGGAACAGCACGAACAGTTTAAGTCGCATTGGTGCTATTTTACTCCGGGAGGGAAGCACCTTAGAGGCTATCGAGGTTATGAAGCGTTGGGTGTCATATCGCCCAAACTCAATAGATGCCCTAAACGAACTTGCCGCTGCATATAAGGCCAATAGGGATTTTGAAAAAGCTGCTTCTGTAATGGAAAAAGTGGAAAAGCTGTCGAGCAAGGTCAATGTTGGATTCAAAGCTCATAAAGATTCCCTAAACTACGTATTGGAACAATACTATAAGTTAAACCTTAAGGTTTTTCAAGCCGACTCTACTCCAGAAGATGTTGACAACATCTTTGAAATGTTCACCGATGATTTCACCTATGTGCATCCCAAATATGGAGGGGTGTATTCCAGGGAAGACCTATATAACGGTTATATGCGCAATCAGAAAAATGGAGGTTATGATGGGAGTGTGGTCGACATTAAAGTGGAGAACAAAATTATTGGGTTAAATTCCATCGCGGTAAGCAAACGATTCATTAAATTGGTGCAGGACAAAATTGTTGAAGGCGATGCTCAAATGGCTCTTTTCGAATTTAAGGATGGAAAAATCTTTAGGATTTATGAGTTTTGGTAGTTCCTAAATGAAATAATTAAAAAAAACAAATCAATTAAAAGAATGTACTGAATGTACTGTATGAGAGCTCTTTTATCGTTTTTATGTATTGTAATGGGAGTTTACTCCCTTCAATCACAACAGCAGACCGATTCGATAACCCAGGAATTGAAAAGGATACAGGAAAGCAGCAATCTTGTAGGCTTCGCCGTAGCGATTGTCAATAAAGATAGTACTGTTTACTCCAAAGGCTTTGGCTATTCGAACAAAGAGCAACAGCAACCCTATACAACAAAAACCGTCCAACCTATTGCGTCCATTTCCAAGACGTTGCTCGGAGTGGCCTTAATGAAGGCGCAGGAAATGGGTTTACTGGATTTAGATGACCCCATCAATGATCATTTACCCTTTACCATACAGAACCCATTTTATCCAAATGAGCCCATAACCATTCGTCAACTGGCCAACCATACTTCAAGTATCCTTGACACAGAGCACTACAACAAGATTTATATTTTCAACGATAGTATACCTCCGTTTTATGAAAACCTACCCCAAGAATCTAAACAGGGGGTGAAACAAGAAGTTGATATTTTTAATAATAATCAAATGATGCCGGCATCCCAATTTATTAAAAACCAATATTGTACGGACGGAAAATGGTATACGTCAAATAGCTTTTCAAACACGGTTCCTGGGTCTACATATGATTACAGTAATATGGGAGCAAATATTGTAGCTTTTATTATTGCAGAGGTTAGCGATATGGGGTATACCAAATTTTTACAGAAGTATATTTTAAATCCAATACAAATGGATAACTCAGGTTGGGCATCCAAAGATCATCCGTTGGAAAATGCTTCCAAGCTATACTGGTATGGTAATCCCATTCCCCAATATGAGTTCATCACATATGGCGATGGCGGATTCATGACCAATATAGAGGACTTCAGTCAATATTTGATGGCGGTGATGAAGGGCTACAATGGGGAGAGTAATATTTTAAAGGCATCCAGCTACAATGAAATGCTATCTCAACCGGTCTCAAAAGAATTCAAAAAGAATGTTTTTTGGACTATTGATGATGAAAAAATCGGGCATAGCGGAAATGATCCCGGTATTATTTCCCATGCATATTTTCTTAGAGAAGGAAGTCATGGTATTATTGTGTTTGTCAATACTTCAGAAGTAGAAAACGATATGATATCGGTAAGGGATATCTACCGCACACTGCTTAAACATATGTAATAGCCCTAACGAAATCCTTTTAAACCTTACTTAAACATTTCAGAGAGGAATCATTAGAAGTCAACTTTAAGACCAAAAGCAAATAAGAAATGGATATGGGCACATGTTTGCAATGCGAGTACGACCTTACTTCAATAAATCGTTTTTAACGTCCATATTGAACAATACCGTAATTTCCTCACAATACCCGTTCATTCGTTGAAGATTTTCTATAGCAGTTTTTGGTAATTGTTGTCTGGCAGACTCCCAGGCCACCTTATCTGGCCATTGCGCATAGGCAAAATAGCTGCCCGCCTCGTTTTTGTGGAGACGGGAGCCTAGACCTCCAGCATGTCGTATATATGCTTTTGTTACCATTTGCCACAGTGTCTCAAAGTCTTCTTCTTGACCTTGGATAACATCGAACTGATATATTACTGCATACATGTTGGACCTATTTTATTCCTTTCATTAATCCCAAGAGTTGTTGGTTGAGATGGCATGTTTGCCCGCTCCACTATAGAAAAATGCAATGCCGGCTACAATATAAATAAACAACAAATCCAAGGACCATCCTCCAAACGGGTTCAAGGTAAGCATGTTTTGGGTTTGGGCCATAAGTACGGCCAATAAACAATTAAATGATAAAATAAGCCCTGCCAAACGGGTCCTGAAGCCTATAAGGAGCATCAAGGGAGCGATTATTTCACCTACAAATACGCCATTGGCCAGAAACAAGGGTAAACCATAGGTTTCCAATAGGCTGCCTATAAATCCTGTACCGTTCTTGATTTTATCTATTCCATAAATGAGCATGGTAAAAGGAATGGCGATCCTAAATAAAAAAATAGCAATGTTTTTGTTTCGTTTCATGTTGTGACTATTTGATGTTAAAAATTATATTTTAAAAAAATGCCCGTGTTCGTCAATGTTTTTCGAGCGTTGTTGAACTGATCCAGATTTATGGCAAGCCCGGTCGTGAATTGTTTTTTGCGAATACCAATTTTAAGTTGTTGGAGTCCTCTTGCATACCCACTGGCATTACTGGTACCTGTGGCAAGAAGATTTATGTAACCCTGATTATTGTTTCCAAAAGAGGGTAAATAACTGGCTACAATAGATTGTTCAAATGAAAATCCATCTTGATACGTACTACCGGCCGAATAGGTAAAGCTAAATTGGTGCGATTGGGTAGTAAAGGATAACGACATGGTTCCAAAAGCACCAGGGTTTTTGATTCCTATGGCCGTGTTGGCTCTTATGTTTTTTGTAAGGGCATAGGAAATAGTATTTCTTATGAAATAAAGGTTGTTTAGATCGTTTCCGTATTCGGTATCAAAAAGGGTCAAATTGTCCACCGAAAGTTTTGGGTTGACCGAATACTTGATCAAATGTTTGTAGGTCAACGATCGGTTGCCAAATACCACATCCGGGGCGAAACTTAATTCTTGACCAATAACCAAGGTTGAAACGGACAAATAAAATAGAGTGAATAAAGATGTGTTTCTCTTCATTGTTATAGATTTTACCATGGCAAACCTATGAGCAAACAAATGGGGAATAATTAAGGTACCTTAAGAAAGAAACTGGTAGATACCTTTCAAAATCAAAAAGGGTATAATTTTCCTATCTTATTGAAAAACATATACCCTCTGAAAGCAATAAAATGGGTGATATAATATTAATGTAACGACAGGGAGTAACTCTCCAAAACCCCATGTGTTGTAAATCCCATTTTGGTATAAATCCGCTCTCCAGCCTGTGAAGCGACCAGATAGACTTTTCTACTTTGGTTTTTAATTGCTTGATCAATCAAAAATTGGGTCATCTTTTTTCCGAGCCCCAAGCCCCTATATCCCGCTTTGGTACCGATCATATGAATTCCGGAAACCCCATTTTTATCCAAATACACTATACCACAACTTGGAAAAGCATTTTCATGTTTGCCCAAGAAAAGCGTAAAGGATGGTTTGTTGATCAATGCACTTATGGTTGAAGGGCTAACCGGATAACCAAAAGATTCTGTGGCTACCTGGGCAAACAGTTCCGCTTCAAGTCGTGAACTTACCCTTATAAACTCAGATGCATCTGTGGGATTAAAATTGAATTCAGAAGTATCCAGGGCCATTGCTTTTACTTGGGACGTAGGACAAAAACCGTTGCGTACCAGTTCGCTTTTAATCACATTGTCTTCATGAATGGCTAAGGAGTTTGGTAACTCTTGTAAACGAATTTTCTTCTGCAGTTCAGATAATTCCAATTCACTAATGTTTAAGTGAAATATTTTACTGGGCCAAGAGTTATGTGATGGATTCGTAACGGAAAATCCATTTTCCGCTTTTAAGAATCCTCCATGCCTTCCAATTTGTTCCCAGAACTCGAATAAATGTTCAATGATTTTCTTGTTCATGACTACTTTTTTATAAAAAACCTTTGGTTTTATATTGATTCACAGTTTTGTTTATGAACACCTCAATTTCTCTTTGTGTTCTATAACTCTCTATCGGTTGTTCTTTATAATTAAGAAGGGATTTGACCAATTGTTTTAAAGACTGCTCATCTTTTGATTTATTTGGGGTGTTTGTACGGGTGTCAAAATTTTGATAAAAGTCACCCAAGGAAAACTGACCTACGAGTTCGCCGCCCCATCGCTGAACCAATTTTGCCATTATCTCCAGATGAGAACTACCCCCGGTTTTCCCAGGTGAAGTACTCAATAGCAGAACGGGCTTGTCGCCAAAAAAACGCTGGTCTATTCTGGAAAGCCAATCGATATGGTTTTTTAAAAAAGCAGAGGGAAGCCCATTATGCTCTGGGGATGCCAAAATAAATCCATCTGCCGAAGTAAAGGTTTGAAAAAGCTCCTTGGTAGGCGCCGGAATACCTTTTTGTTCGGATGACGGGCTATATATTGGAAGGCTATATTTTTTTAGGTCAAGATATGCTATACCGTTGTTCGGGAATTCTTTTACTATATAGTCAATCAGTCTTTGGTTGATGGAGTTAGGACCGTTGCTGCCTGTAAAAGCTATTATTTTTTTCATTATGCACTGATTTGTATGTCAGTGCAAACCTAGTATGGCAAACAATAATTAATCTTAAGGTGTATTAAGAAATGGATTTATTTTATCTTTTTTCGGAGGGCACTTAAAAATTCAGGAGTAATGCCCAAATAGGAAGCAATCATGTATTGTGGAACGCGTTGTTCAATGCTTCTATATTTTGATCGGAATTCCAAATAACGCTCTTCGGCCGATTTGCTCATGGAATTAATGGTGCGGTCTTGCAGGGCAACATAGGCTTTTTCAAACTTTAATCTGTAGAACCGCTCAATAGCAGGAACTTTTTCGTAAAGTTCATTAAGGGTGTCTCGGTGAATTTGAAGTACTGTTGTTGGTTCTAAAGCCTGTACAAATTGCTTGGCCGGGGTACAGGTCAAATAGCTGTATAGATCGTTTACCCACCAACCTTCAATACCAAATTGTACGATATGTTCTTTGGCCTCTTCATCCATATGATAAGCGCGTAAACATCCTTTGGCAATAAATCGCATATGATTGGAAATTTCTCCTGCAAAAAGCAACACTTCTTTCTTGTTGAGATGAATTTCCGAATAACTATCACATACGATGGATTCCTCCTCTTGGGTTAGTTCAATAGTTTCCTTTAAATGAGATAAGAGTTTATCCTTTGCATCCAAAATCTAGAAATTGATTTAGAAAATTAATAAAAGTTCATCAATGAAAGCTATTTGGAACATATGAATCTTAATTTCATTCAGGTTTGTTTTTGGTTTTGAGGCGGTTATTAACCAAAGTCAATGAAAGGGGATATGTTTGAACCTAATTTTACCTAAATTTTGAAATACGAGAAAGGATTATGGATCTTAGAAAAGCATTTTTGGTATCGGGTATTGGTTACCTTTTGATATTTATCTCGGGGTTCTATGCAAATTTTGCCATATTGGAAACCATGGTGGTTCCCTCAAATACCGAGGTAACCGTTTCTAATTTTTTGAAAGACCATTCGACATTGGGGTGGGGTATTGTAGGGTTTTTGGCCATGCTTTTTTTTGATATAGTTCTGGTATTCTTCCTCTTTTTTGTGACTAAAAAAGTTAGCCGAAAATTATCTTTCGTAGCCTCTGGTTTTCGATTGCTCCATGCCATTTGCTTCGGAATTGCATTGATGTGTTTGGTTGAGGTTTATCGAATAACCGATGACTCAGTAGGATTAAATATGCCAAGCTTGCAAAATTTGGTCATGTCTTTTTTACAAAGTTTTGATGAAATATGGACGCTGGGACTATTACTTTTTGGGGTTCATCTGGCGCTTTTGGGTTATTTGTCCATTAAATCGGATATCATTCCAAAAAGTATAGGCTATTTGGTGCTTTTGGCCGCTATTGGGTATTTGGTGAGTTGCTCAGCAAAGCTGGTCATGCCTAACTATACTGATTATGAACAAGGCCTGGAATTGCTGGTTGTACTGTTCGGAGTTGTAGGAGAGTTGTCGTTTACTGTTTGGTTACTGATAAAAGGGTTAAAAAGAGCCCAATAAAGTACCGTTTAATATGTTACCGTTGTGCTATTCGCTTCCGAATACGACTTAATGACTCTGGTTTGACACCTAAATAACTTGCCAAATGATATTGAGGTACACGTTGTAGCAAATCTGGTCGATTCTCCATAAGGTCTAGGTATCTTTTTTCCGGACTGGAAATCATGAACTGGGCCAATTTATTTTGATAAGCTCCAAGCTCTTCCTCAACAGAAACTCTGCAAATGGACTCAAATGCCGGTACTCTTTCAAAAAGCTCCTGTTCTTTGTCTCGGGATAGAATGGCTAGTCTGCAATCTTCTATGCATTCCAAATAATGATTTGAAGGTATTTTGAGATTATAGCTTTGTAAAGAAGAAATGGCATCTTTTTCTATGTAAAATTCAGTAGTTTTTTCCTCGCCATCGACCAAGTAATACTTTCTTACCAACCCTTTTATACAGAAGTGGGATTCATTGGATACTTGTCCTTCACGCAACAAAACATGTCCTTTTTCAAAGGTTTTGATGGGAATACAATCCGTAATAGCTTTGGCCTCTTCTTCATTAAGCTCCAAAGCTCCTTCAAGGAGTTGTACGATTTCGCTTTTCAATTTAAAGTTTTAGATAAATGACATCAACGCTAGGACTAATCTATGAAATCATTTAACAACTTTACATCAAATCAAATAATTTGGCGAGATGTCCATTACCTTTTTAAAAACCCGTTTTGTGGTTATTTTGAAGTTATTCTTAAATAATACCCATCAGGATCTATAATGCGGAAATCTTTAAGTCCCCAATTTTGAGTCGATAGTGGCTCATCTACAGAATATCCACTGGATTTGACCCGTTCGTAGACTTTTTGAATATTGTTTACTTCCAGGACTATTTCCACCCCATAGCCTTTACGCATATTTTCAAGGTTAGGATTAAAGTGGTGGTCTTGGGAAAGTTTGCTGATTGGGCCGATTCCAATGACTACATTCCCGTTTTTAACGGGTTGATAGGACTCGTTGACTTTTTTGCCTTCCATGGTAAAACCTAAAATTTTGGTATAGAAATCGACCGATTTTTCCATGTCCGAAGTGAATAGCTCCATTCTAAGGGTCATCCCTTCTTGAGCTGAATCATTCTTTCCAGTTTTACAAGAATAACCTACAAGTAGTAGGGTTAATACTATAATTGTTATATGTCTCATTCAATTATTCTTCTGTTATTCACTGTAGAAGCGTTGTTTATTTCAGCGGACACTTTGTGGCTTCTGTTTTTATTTTTACAAAGTAATCTAGACCATAAATTAGTTTTATTAACATAGGTTAAGAAATCTGTTTTTCGGTTAAAGGTGGTTTTGTCTCAATTGTTTAATAAGGATTCATTAGGGTCACATAACCAATCGATTTAATAAACTTTTGTATATATATGGTAATCAATTCAAAGTTTCAAGAAAGGAGAGTATGATATTATAAACTTACTTCTAAATAATATCGTTAAATTCAGGTTCTGATTTGTGTAAAATCAAGAATCAGGACGATTTTGATGTATTGGAAAAATAGATTTGCTTCAGAATAATTAAAAAGGGCCTAACGTTTTGATTACCCAAAATTGTCGGTCGCCGAAGCAAAATGAGAGTAGTTATAAAAAGTATCATAATTGTATCTGTAGTAAGTGTATTCCAATATTGCTATGGACAACAATCCAACAAAATTACACCCGAAGCATGGATAGCGGATATTGATTACCTGCAAAATAATGTTTCACAAACATTTCCTGATTTTGAATCCAATACTGGTTCAAAAAAGTTTCTCGAAGAAATAACTTCTTTAAAAGATGGGTTGGCCTCCAAATCGGAAACGGAAATCTTGTTCGGTATCCAAAAAGCATTGGGTGTTTTGGGAGATGATGGTTGTAACATCCTGCCGTTTCAAGAAGCCATATCCACTAAACTATTACCCATTTCCATGTATCCATTTGAAGATGGATGGTACATCTGTGATGCCAAAAACAAATCTTTGATCGGTGAACGGATAACTCATTTGGATGGTGTGGCAATTGAAGAGGTTTTTGAAAAAATGAAGTGGTATCTGAATGCTGACAATGCATTTTATCGGCAACGTTTGTTTGGGGCTTATGGTCTTATACCAGACCTGTTAAGGGTCAGTGGGATAAAGGGGCCAGAGAGCATGGTTTCTGTTCATCTAGCATCGGGCAAAACTGTTTCTGTGGATGTGGAGGGATTGTCTGAATATAGTAAGTTGAATCGTAAACTACCTAATGACGGATATTCCTCATGGAGTCAAACCGACCATAAGAATGAAAATTATTGGTTTGAGTACTTTCCCGAAAGCAACACGCTTTTTGTCCAGTTTCAGCAGATTTCCAATAGTAGAAAAGGCCCTTCTTTTAGCAAATTTATCGGTTTGATAAATGGGAAGTCTATGATGAAAACGCCCAACAAACAATTGGTCCATCGAATACCTCAGGTGAGCAGAATACTTTTCACGGCTATGACCTGGAAAATATCATCTTCTTTGATGTTAGCGGCCATCCTGCTACCCATTGGTCGGGGGCTCAGATGTGGCATTTTGAGGTGGATCGATTCGGAAACAGGGTTTTATTGGAGTTTCGGGACGGAGATGGAAAGCCTATGAATGCTAACAACAACTATGCTAGACGTACATGGGAGTGGTCCGAAGATGGGAGGCACCTTTTATCGGAGACTTATTTTGATAAGGATGGAAACCCCGCGGAACATGAAGGTACAGGGATTCACAAGATTAAATATATAAGAGATGCCCAAGGAAGGGTGGTTGACTCCAAAACATTCAACAAGACCAATGAATTGATTGTTGAGGTTAAGTAGTTCCAATCTAACCCATTGAAACCGGTAAAATATTAAAAATAAAGAGGCAATGATTATTAGTTTTAATTAATCAAATCAAATATTCAAAATCAAGATGAAAAAAATCAGTATTTTAATTCTCCTAGTCATAGTGTTTTCGTGTAAAAAGAAACCCTCAAATAATGGATCAGAGGAGATCAATGTTGAATTAATGACGGTCGCGGATAGTATATCCAGCTTAATGTCAACGTATCACTATAACCCTGAACAACTTGGTTCCAATGAATATATTGAATTGGAAGGCAGGGCCAAGGAACTTGCCTTGGCCTCAAAAACAAAGGAAGAGTTTATCGAGGGGTACAATCAGCTTTGGGCTGAGGGGCCTTTTTCCCATGTTAGGTTGGCAATAATGCAACAACCGGCAGAGGAAATTGCCAATTATATCGATTCCTTAAGAGTGGATGGAAACGGTGTCAACTTGGAATGGATGAACAAAACGGCAATGCTTACCGTTAACACCATGATGGGCGTGGACACACAAGAACAGGTATTCGAGGCGTATCTGAAGATTGCCAAAAAAAGGACGGATACCTTGATTATAGACCTTCGGAACAATGAAGGGGGTACATTTGCCGGAATTCCATTGATTGGACATTTGACCTTGGATACCCTTGATATTGGAATGTTTGTTTCCCAAAAATGGTGGAATAATAATACCGAAGACCCCACTGTTGAAGACGTTAAGAACTTACCGTCTTGGCAGGGGTGGTCCATTAGGTCGTTCTGGAAAGATGTCCAGGACAATCCACTGACCCGAGTACAAATAAACCCAATGTCTCCTCACTTCCAAGGCCCTGTTTATGTGTTGATAAGCAACAAGACGGCCAGTGCTGCTGAATTTACAGTGGATGCCTTGGCACATTTGGAAAATGTCACGATAATAGGCCAGACCACGGCTGGAGAAATGCTCTCCCAAAAAATGTTTGATCTACCGCATGGTCTTCAATTATCTCTTCCCATTGCGGATTATTACGCTACGCGAATGGGCAGGATTGAGGGGAAAGGTGTTGATCCCGATATATCAATTGATCAAGGAAAAGCCAAGGAACTTTCCTTAGCTTTGATAAAAGGGCAAAAACTGGAGATTGAAAATTAAGCAGTATTATATGGTGGAGAGATGTCTGTCGAAATCATAAAAATTAATGGAAGGGCAAAATGACTTTAACTTTAAACCCATTCTTCACTAATTATTAGCATGGTGGTATAATGGCTATCCAACCAAATTTTTAACCCGTAGCTATCTTAGGAAACGACAATTATCCATCCTTCGATTTTGCCCCTCCTTTTTTACTAATTTCATGGATTATGGCAAGAAATCCCTCTCTATAGTTACTGCTAATAGGTATTTCTTTAGTATCAATGACCACACAGTGTTTTTTGACCGTTTCTATATGTTTTAATGCTACGATATAGGATCGATGTATTCTAATAAAAAGCTCTTTTGGAAGTATTTCCAACACTTCGGATATTTTATAACGTGCCAAAACAGGTCCTTTACTGGTATGGAAAGTGACATAATTACCATCGCTTTCCACGTATTTTATATCCTGAATATACACTTGATGAAATTCAGAACCACTTTTTATAAAAATTGTTTGTTGCCCAACATCATTTGAAATTTCAGTACTTGAAGTTTTTATGCTGTTATTTTCTTCTAATAGCTGTTGTGCCTTCATAACCGCTTGGAGCAGTCTATTGAATTCAATGGGTTTTAAAAGATAGTCCACCGCTTTCAATTCATAACTCTCCAAGGCATATTCGGAATAGGCGGTAGTAAATATAATAAGTGGTGGATTTTGCAAAAACTTAGGGAAGCTGATCCCCGATAATTTTGGCATGTTTATATCCAAGAAAATAACATCGACGGTATGCTTTTGAAGGTGTTCAAGCGCATCTAACGGATCTCTGAACGTTTTCTCCAAATCGATAAAAGGAATGCTGCTTAAATGGTATTTAAGTACATCAATAGCAGCTGGTTCGTCATCAATTATTATACAGTTCATAAGGGTCTTTCATCGAGTTGCAGCTTAAGTAAAGATATGAAATACCCCTTATCTTCATTTGCTTCCAACGTATGGGTATTTGGATACAGAATGGAGAGTCTCTTTTTTAAATTATCAAGTCCGAAGCCGGAAGGCTCATCCTTTAAGCCAGAGATTCCTTGATGTATTGTATTGGTTACTTTAAAACATAGTTTATTTTCTTCCACCTCGAGGAAAATATCGATCAGGGATTTTGTTTTGGGATCAATACCATGTTTGATTGCGTTTTCAACAAAAGGGATGAGCAGCATCGGGCTTATGTCTACATCCTTAACATCGCCTTTTATCTTAAAATTAATATATACCTCGTCTTCGTCGGCGATACGTAGTTTATATACCTGAATAAAATTTTTGAGGTGATGAATTTCTTTTTCTAGGGGTACTTTATCTTCATTCGTTTCATAAACCATATATCGCATCAATTCTGCGAGTTTAGCAATCCCATCAGCTAATTCCGGTACATTATGCTTGAGTGATTTGGCATAAAAGCTATTTAAAACATTGAACAAAAAATGAGGGTTGATCTTAGATTTTAAAAAAGCCATTTCTGTGGAAAGCTTTTCTTCTAGCAATACGCGTTTAAGCTTTTCATTTTGTATCCAATATTTAATCAGTGCGTAGGATAAAGCGACTAACAAGATAAAAAAACTGACCACAGAATTATAAAGCAAATACACTAGGAAAGATTCGTTTGCGGAAGAAAAGAAAACAGCTAAATACCTATAATCCACAATACTCTCAAATACGTTGATGGCTACGAAACCACTTAACAAAGAAATAATCAAGGCCCTTATTTTTTTAAGGCGTAAAAATTTTGGAACCAAGAAAAATGCGGTAGTGTAAAAAACAGCAGTGTTCATAAGCATTCCGAAAAGTAAAGCAACCCAATAAGGGCCTTTGTCTTTCCTGAAGTCACCAATGGTAGATGTATAGTTTAGAATTAGAACGTACCCTATTCCCCAAACTAAAACGTGAATTATTGGCTCTATATATTTTTTCATTATCAACAGCTTCGTATCAAAAGTAGCGTTTAAAGTAAATCAGATTCATAAAAGGGGCAAAAGGTATTATTGTAGTGACGAAATTGCCCTTTGCTGTGAAGTTTATCCTTTTTCACATATTTATAAGTTTCCACCACAGGAAGATAGGTACCGATCACATTCTTTTTTTGGTATCATCCCGGCATTCTAATATTGCTGAACAATACTTATAAAATCAAAAAGGAATGAAACAGGTTACAGCAATTTTAATCGCCTTGGTCTTAGGGGTCAACTCTTTTGGACAAAAAAGTTCCAATAAAGAATTAAAAAAGGATATCGATGCACTATTTGAAAGCTATGCGCACTACAATAGGTTTGCGGGTAGCGTTTTAATAAGTGAGAACAATACCATCATCTATCAACAAAGTTTTGGGTATGCCGACATAGCCGGTAAAAAAAAGAATACCAAAAACTCGATATTTAGTATTGCCTCGCTTACCAAATCATTGACGGCGGTTGGTATTATGAGATTGGTGGAAGATGGCAAATTGACATTGGAAACTCCTATTTCAATCTACTTCCCAAATTTTATGCCTGATTATTCAAAAGACATTACCATTCAACATTTGCTCAATAACAGCTCTGGTATGGAGGCCAATATTGGTAGAAAAGATGATAGTGGAAAGGGCCTTATGCCTGAAGTATCTCCAATTACTTTCAAAGAACTTTTAGAAAAATTTAAAGATTCTAAGCTGAAATTTGAACCTGGAACAGGTTACGACTATAATAATTTCGGCTATTTGCTCTTAGTACATATTATCGAAAAAGTGAGCGGTCAACCCTATGCCGACTATATGGAACAAGCTGTTTTTAAACCTGCAAATATGAAAAATACAGCAGTCGCAGCATTTAAATCAAACCACCAAAAAGCACATCCGTATTTAGGTTTGGGAATGAATGAATTTCAAAACTTCAATTCCCCCTTCCATACTTCTTGGCTTCAAGGAGCGGCCGATATAAATTCGACCATAGTTGATTTATTCAACTTTATGAAAGCGCTGGAGAACGGTACCTTATTAAAGGGAGCATCAAAGAATATGCTGTACAACGCTACGCAAGCAATGGGTGTTAATGCTATGCTATCTGGCCTTGGTTGGGTAATTGATCAAAAAGAAGGGGAGAAATGGATATATAACAACGGGTTGCTTCCCGGCTATGCTTCAGTGATGGGTTCATTGCCGGAAAAAAACATTAAAATAATCGTTTTATCCAATGCCACTTCTGTAGACCCGGTATTAGAGGAGTTTCAAGGTGAAGTTACTTTTGTGCCAGAAATTACCGATAAAATCATTTCACTGTTTCAAGATCAACCTGCAGAAAACCTACCGTTACCAATTAAAAATAAAAGTATTACTGATTTTACCAATACTTATCAATTGGATGATGAGCACGGACTTGTCTTAAAAAAGAAAGAAGGTACATATTCATTAGAAACGGCCGGTAAAGAGCCTTGGTCGGTTTTCACCTATACATTTTCGAGAGATTCAAATGAAAATGATGCTTATAGTAAAACAGCTCTGTTTTTTGCGAATGCAATGAGTACACAAAATTTTGAAGGACTGTCAGATTACGGTAACGAACAAATGAAAGGATTCTTGGGTACCCAACAAGGACAGGATCAATTAAAAGGAATGTGGGCAAATCTCATAAACCATGCCGGTGAATTTAAGGCGTACAATATCTACAAAATTGAGGGCAAAGAAGTTAAAAATATTCACATCCGGTTTCATTTCGAAACAGTTGATATTGGAATGGTAATTAGTGTAAACGCTGCAAATAAAATACAAGGAATGTTTATGGATGATAATATCAAAACAAGTCATGTGGCAAAAGTTGCGCTTGTTCCTGTGGCTGAAAACAAATTCTTTATTGATGGACACAGAAATGGTGGTATGCAGGATTTAGTGATAACAGTATCCGATGAGGGATTAATCTTAATAGATGGTTCCATGAACTTTAAAGCTGAAGCTTGTAATCCTTAAAAGAAAAAGCCAGCCGCTAAAAATGGATTAAAAAAACAGCAGTTAAGAGCGAACTTATTAATTCTATTCTATGGTCTGTCTTTATTTTTAAACTGAAAATTAGCACAAATATACCCGCTACTTTTCATATACAAATCCGTTATGATAGGCATGGCTGAAAACATCAAGGTATCTATAGCATATTTTAAATTTAACTAATGAAAACACCGATTTTTATATTGTCAATGTTTGTGATAGGAATGTTTGCCAATGGTAGTAATTCCAAGAAAGAGGACTTTAAACAAGGTAAGTCAGTGTCACAAGAAGAGTTGTTTCTTGGTCAAAAGCCTCCAGGTCTTACTCCAGAACTCTTTGCTCCTGGAATAGTTTCAACAAATCATCTAGAAGTTTTGGCTGCAATTTCACCTAATTTAGATGAGTTTTATTTTGCAAGACAGATAAAAGGTGAAGTCTCTAAAAATTTGGGAATTCGATTCGAAAATGGAAGTTGGAATACCTTTATGGAAGAACCAAACACAGGTGAAATGTTTATTTCTACAGATAATAAAACCATGTTTTTGGGGAATAAATATAGAGAAAGAACACCAACTGGTTGGTCAGGAGAAAAAAGTTTGGAGTCGCCATATGACCAAATCCCCATTATGCGACTCACATCGTCGGCTTTAGGTACTTATGTTTTTGACGAAAGGGATTCTATTGGAACACTTAGAATGTCTGTTATAAAAAATGGAATTCGTGAAGAGCCCATAGAAATGGGAAATGTATTCAATTCTGGAACTTATATAGCACATCCTTTTATTGCAACAGATGAAAGCTATATCATTTGGGATTGTGAAAAAGAAGATGGATATGGTAGTTCTGACTTGTACATTAGTTTTCGGAAAAAAGATGGATCTTGGGGAGCAGCCATAAACATGGGTGAAGAAATCAATTCTGACATGGAGGATAGTTACGCAAGTGTTACTTCAGATGGTAAATACCTTATATTTCACCGCGTAAAATTAGGTGACACTTTTGACGAGAGTTGTGCCGATATTTTTTGGGTTGATGCTCAGATTATTGAAACGCTTAGACCTAAACAATGAAAATAACTAACGCTAATAATGGTAATAATTCATCATAGTTTTCTTAAACTATGGAAGATGCTGAATTAGCAGTAATTGAATATATGGAGGTTTGGTTTAATAGAAGAAGGTTGCATTTTTCTTTAAATTATAAAACACAAAAGAAGTAGAGATAGAAGTTAACAATTTTAAATAATCCTATTTTTATTTCCTTTAATTGATATATCAAATATTTTTGTATCAAATAATAAATATGAGTACACCATCAAAAACCGTCTTTTATACAATTGAGAAAACAATAAAAAGCTATAGAAAGTTTTCAAAAAGGAATTTTTCGAAAGTAGTTGGTAATATTACCGTAGATCAAAAATTAATCCTTCAATATATTAATGCGTATCCTGAATTATCTCAAAAGGAAATAGCGGAATTAGTGTTTAAGGATAATGCATCTCTCACCAGAATGATCGATATAATGGTTAAAAAGAAATTCCTTAAACGATCAATTAATAATACGGACAGAAGAAGGTATAAAATTGAAATAACCTCAATAGGTAAAAAGGTATTAAACACTTTAGAGCCTGTAATAATTAATAATAGAAAACAAGCATTCTCTGGTATCACAAAAGAAGAATTGACACAACTGGAAAAAACTTTAAACAAAATATTATTAAACATCCAATAATATGACGACTAAAAAGGTAATGTTATTTATTACATTATGTTACTCATTTCTAATAAGTTGTACTGGTAAAGCTCAAATTTACCCGGACAGCAATTGGTCAAGACAAGAAGATCCAGCAGAAATGGGCTGGGGAGAAACAGAGCACTCTCTTTTTAATCGATTTATTATTGATAGCACAAACATTACAGGACTTGTAATTGTCCATAAAGGGCAAATTGTGTATGAATATGGGGATATAGAAGAAAACAGCTATATAGCTTCTTGCAGAAAAAGCGTTTTAGCCATGCTCTTTGGTAAGTATATTGAAAATGGCACTATAGATCTTGATAAATCACTAGAAGAATTGAATATAAATGATGTAACTGAACTTCTTCCTATAGAGAAAAAAGCCAAAATTAAAGACTTAATCTCTGCCAGATCAGGTGTTTATTTAAGCGGGTCCAATGGTGGGGATTTTCGCAGATATGCACCAGATAGAGGTTCCCTAAAACCTGGTACTCATTGGCTTTATAGCAATTGGGATTTTAATGTTGCTGGACATATTTTTGAACAAGAAACTAACAGCACTATCTATAATGAAATAGAATCTCAGCTCGCCATACCCTTACAAATGCAAGATTGGGATAAATCACTTCAAAGAAAAAGTGGTGATTACAACGTATCAAAGTTCCCTGCGTATCATATGTGGTTTTCAACTAGAGATATGGCTCGAATGGGATTATTGATGCTTAGGAAAGGCAAATGGAACAATAAACAAATTATTTCAGAAAAATGGGTAAATGAAATTATAATACAACGGACTTCCTATTTAGAGGCTCAAAAAAGTGTTCCCTTATTAAAAGAAGACGGAATGGATTTAGGTTATGGTTATATGTGGTGGTTAATAGAAAACACCAATGATTATAGACTCAAAAATGCCTATTCGGCTCAAGGAGCCTTAGGGCAAAATATAACCGTTTATCCTGAAATAGATGTGGTGTTGGCTTTTAAAACTAAAAGTGATTATCAAAGAAGAAATTCAATTCCAATACAAATGAAGGTGATCGGAAAAGCTGTAGAAATGTATAGCCCAGAATAAAACACAATCAACATATTATTATGTTAGCCATAATCAAACAATGAACAAATATTTAATCAACGGATTTATGAAATACTCAATAATTTTCCTTCTAATCATTTTAACAACACTAAAAGGATTTTCTCAAAATACTTCAGATTACTCAAAATTAATAGGCGAAGGTTGGAAACTTTGCCTTGCTAAAGATTACAAAAGTTCAGCCGAACTTTACGAAAAAGCATTTGAGCTAAACCAAAGTGTGCCATTAAGTGATCGCTATAACGCCTCTTGTATTTATGCACTGGCAAATAATAAAGATATGGCTTTTCATCACTTATTTATTATTGGTAATGAGTTGAAATGGACGAATTATGACCATTTAATAAATGATACTGATTTAACTAATTTACATACGGATGAGCGATGGAAGGATCTAAGTAACCTAATTATGAAAAATAAAAATGAAGAAGAAGCTGATTTTGACAAGGAATTGGTAGCTGTTCTAGATCATATCTATTTTGATGATCAAAGCACACGAAACAAAATACGGTCTACAGAGGAATTACATGGAAGGGAATCTAAAGAAATGGATGCCTTGTGGCAAGATATTCTGAAAAGAGACTCTATTAATCTGATTAAAGTAAGTGCAATTTTAGCAGAACATGGATGGCCAGATAAGAAATTAATAGGGGAAAGAGGAACTTCTACTTTGTTTTTGGTGATACAGCATGCAGACCAGAACACTCAGGAAAAATATTTGCCCATAATTAAAAAAGCAATGGAGGACAAAAATTTACCAAAACGTCAATATGCCATGTTTTATGACCGCTTACTTTTGAGACGAGGAGAACGACAAATATACGGCACACAATTAGCAATGAGCAAGGAGAGTAAATTGCCTTATGTTTTACCACTTGAAGACCCTGAAAATGTTGATAAAAGAAGAACTGAAATGGGTTTAAATACAATGCAAGAAAATTTGAATAGGTGGAATATCTCTTGGGATGTTGCAGAATACATAAATGCCCTGCCAGCTATAGAAGCAAAAGAGCAAGAACTAAATGGTAAAAACAAATAACTCAACTGACCTCAAGGGGTTTCTATTAGGTAATATGCATTGCAGAATTATCAGAAACTAGAATGGTGTTTTACAGAGAAAAAATAAAATTTGGTGACTACAGACAAGCGATTGTGTTTGAGGCTATTTAATGTATGAGTGTACGATTAACAGTTCGTTGGTTGTGTACAGCCAAGCCTGCCGCCCCGTCCTTAAACTAGCATAAAGTGCATTGTGTTTTAGCATAAAGATGTCCTATGCGATGTCTTATTTTAAGTTGATGCATCTAAAAATGTAAATCAACAATGGCTTTCAAATCTTGGGTTCAATTTTGAGTATAATTTGCTCTAATTATTGCGTTTAACGGTCTGAGGAATTTTTTTTCTGTAAAACATTTTTTTTCATTATTTAATCCATCCGATACTGAAATTACTGTTTAAATAAATGGTAATCCTTCTAGTTTGAAGACGGTCTCATTAGTCGAGATAAACGTCTTCCTTTTCAAAATTATTCTTGTCCTTATATCATTGATTCAAATAGGGGGTTAGGTGATTCGCTTCTAAATAAATAAGTGCGAATTTCATTTTTTTTCAAAGTATTTCTTAAGGGTTTTGCAATTTAATACAGTATAAATTATGTATTGCATAACTAAAATCTACTTTAAAAGTGCACACAACTAACAATAAATTAACCAATAAGCAATAATAAAAACCTATCAACGTATGAAATTAATACCACATTTGCCGAAAAGAAGTGGGGGAACAACCCATTTTTTCGTTCTTTTTGCTATGGCGTTCAGCCTATCGACCGTGCTCTCCGCTCAGATTCAGAATACTTCTGATGTCTATTCTTCGGCCGATAGGCCCCGTGCTCTCGCGGTAATTGGAGACCGATATCACTCTCCCGTGCATGTTCGCAATGGCCTAATGGGTCCATTGGCACTTGAAAACATTCCTGTAGTTTACATAGAAAACCACGAGGCACTTACGGCAGAAGCCTTAAAAGATGTAGATCTTCTTATTTTCTTAAAGGATGGGCAAATATGGCCGAACGGTTATGAGCGTGGCTCGCAGGTAATGTGGATGACTGATGAGCAGCAACAAGCTATCTATGATTTTGTAAATAACGGTGGTGGATTTTTGGCGTTGCATAATTCGCATGGTATTTACCCGCCAGATGGGCTCTACTACGAAATTTTCGGAGGGAATTATGGTGGTCATCCGGCCCCTGAGGAGTTTATGATTCGAATCGAAGACAAAAATCACCCGGTAACAGCTGGCGTTGAAGACTTTAGGACTTACGACGAGCAGCACATGAGCAAATACTACGGAAAACCCGATCAATTGTTGTTGCGTAATATCTCTGACGCCAACAAAGCTGCTCCTGCCGGTTGGTGGCGGGAAGTAGGAAAGGGTCGGTTTGTTTACCTCGCCCCAGGACACACGCCAGAGGCATTGGGACACCCAATGATGGTGCGATTGATTCGTAATTCCGTAAGGTGGCTAACAAAGCAAGCTGAAGACAAGTAAAATAGAAGTATGGCAGATAATGTCCAGAAAAGAAAAAGAATGATAAAAGAAAATAGTAATCGGGAAATGCTTAAGAAACGTATTGGTTGCCAGAATCGCCCTTTGGGTGCTTCCGATCATACAAGAAGCTTGGGTTTGTATATGGGGCTATGTTTCCTTTTAACCTTGATTTGTATTGATAAGGGTGTTGCCCAGGACCAAAAGCAAGAAGCTTTGGGTCCATGGCCCACGGTCGCTTGGTCGGAAGCCAGCCCGGAAGCCGTAGGTATGGATAGCACATCGTTAAAAATAGCGGAAATGGTCTATCCACATCTTTTTCCTAGCGGTTACAGCTTGCTGGTAATTAGGAACGGACAATTGGTTTCAGAGTCGTACTTCAACGGTCAAACTGCCGAGACAAACAACCATATCTATTCAGTTACCAAAACATTTGTGGCAACACTGTTAGGCATAGCGGTGAACCAAGGGTGGATTAAGGATGTGAATCAACGTGTAGCTGACTTATTGCCCGAATACCAGATTCATCCAAAGCTGGCAGAATTAACCCTAGAGGATGTGCTGACCCACCGTTCGGGCGTGGAAAGTAGAAGGGACTTTATGGATATTGGTCTGCTTCTTAAAGCAGAGCCCAAAACAACTCCTGGAACCACCTTTGAGTACAGTAACTATGCTCCAAGCTTGCTAACAGCTATTTTGAATAGGCAGGCGAAACAGGGTGTTGCTGGAAATGCTTCCGATGTCTCCGCTATGGCAGAAAAATATCTTTTTGATCCGTTGGGCATTGGTGTAAGTGAATGGAGAAAGGGACCAGATGGGGTTCCCGAAGGCGGTAATGGACTCCATATGACAGCCAGGGATATGGCGCGCCTCGGCTACCTATTGCTTCGTGATGGGCGTTGGGAAAATCAGCAATTATTGCCAAAAGACTGGGTTCAGGAGGCATCGAAACATCAAGTGGAGTTTGATCGACAAAAAGGTTATGGATATTTGAACTGGGTTCGTAGACGCCCAGATAAAGTGAATACAGCCCAAGGAGAAAAAGAAGTGCAAGGATACTTTGCTTACGGACACCGTGGACAATATATCGGTGTGTATCCGGAATTAGATCTTTTGGTTGTAACAACAGCCGATGCATCCGATCCTACACGAGATACCTTTTTTGTACCTGACTTACTGCATGATTTTGTGCGCCGATTTGTTTTTTCAGCAATCACGCAATCACACAGTTCAACGGGAGAAGAATAAAGTATCTCTACGTAAAATTCTGAAAATCAAAATGAATTTCTGTCTGTAGAGACAGAAAAGAGAAACAAAGTGATACGATTATTTTAAAATAAAGCAAGTTGCCCAAAAACTGGGAAATACATAAACAATTTAAATAACTTAAAACAATATTTGGTATGAAACCAAAATCATCTTTACCCAAAAAAAATGTCACGAGACGCTCAGCCATCTCGTCGATGGCAGGATTAACAGCTGGAGTGGTATTAGCCTCTCCTATAGCTTGTGTCCAGGCACCGGAGAAAGCCCCTGAGAAAGCTCCGGAGAAAACATCGGAGAAAGCCACAATATTTGCTCTGATGGGCGATCACTATCACAACGCTGATATAGTTCGTACGGCACTGACTCGAGACATTGTTAAGGACATGGGCATATCAGTTAAGATGACTGACGACTACACATCTCTCAACGCTGAGACACTGCAAGGTTACCAGATGCTTATTATTCATCGCGACGGCCGCATTTTTCCCGAAGGCAATGGACCCATTGGCGGAGGCGACAAAATGGTTCCTGTAACCTTCAGCAATAATTTTGGCAAGAACATTAACGAAGTCCCTGTTGTCAGCGATCCGCCTCTGGAGCCCACATCGGGCGAAATGAAGGCCTGGATACAACCGCACCAAGGCAAGGCCGTCCGTGATTTTGTCGAGAACGGTGGTTCGGTACTGTTTCTCCACAACGTTACGGACCTGGCAAGTACCAATACCGACATTCGTGACGTTCTTGGAGCTGTTTATGCGGGCCATCCGCCCATCCGAACCTTTAAGGTTAAGGTGAAAAAATCAGACCATCCAATCATGGAGGGGATTACCGATTTTGTGGTTACCGATGAGCAGCATTATATGGAGTACGACAAAGACCCGGAGCACATCTTGATGGAGTCCGTGAATGAAGATGGTCTTCGTTATTCTTATAAGGGTAAAGATCAGGGAACTACTGTTCCTGCAGCTTGGGCATATGAATATGGGAAAGGACGAGTTTGTTACTTGGCACCAGGTCATCTTCTAACAGCGCATTGGAACCCGATGTACCGTAAGTTGAAGCAAAATGCTGTTCGCTGGTTGTTGAGACAGAGCTGATATTGTAACAGCAAAATACTGAGAGAGTAAAGTAGATGAAAATCATTTTGGGTATTCACCCGTGTTCGATCAGCCACATATTTTTCGCAAATATTTTTTCAATGGTCTCCGGATAACCAAGAATCGGCACAACTGCTATTTGATGAAAACTTATGTGGGAACAATGATTTACAGTTTGGAATGGAGCGGATGTAGCAATCGGTAGATAATTTATTTTTAGTAATACTAAATCGATATATAAGAAAATGGGGGAAACCAAAGAAACCTATCTTTTCGTTGGGAGTTATACAGGATATGAGCCAGGACAGCTACCCTGGGTGGGGTCAAAGCAACCTGGAGAAGGAATTTCATCATTCTCCTTTAACAGTTCAGAGGGTACTTTTATTAAAGCGGGCAATATTACAAAGCAAGATTCGCCCACGTGGTTAGAGGTTCACCCGAACGGGCAATTTCTCATAGCCACACATGAGCTTTCCCATCATACGGGAGTAGGTGAAGGTGTTGGTTTCGTAACAGCATACAAAATTCAACCCAACGGTGAACTTGAGGAAGTATCCACACAGTCCACGGGCGGTAGGGGCAATACATGTGCCGCCTTTGATCGTACGGGACGTTTTTTGTTAGTAACAAGATATTGGGAGGGTGGCATCTCTGTACTCCCATTCGATTCCGATACAGGAAAAATTGGTGAAGTCACATCAAAACCGGACCATTCTGGTTCAGGACCAGACCCAGTTCGTCAATCAATGCCCCACCCACATGGCATTCTTGGCGACCCTAAAACAAATATGGTGTATGCCACTGATTTGGGTACAGATCAGGTTCATCAGTACATTCTCGACACAAAAACAGGAATGTTGCAACCAAAGGATAATGTAAAACTAACATCTGGCTCAGGGCCACGAGGAATCAAATTTCATCCATCGTTGCGGATGGCATACGTTAATTGCGAACTTAATGGGACTGTAGAAGTATGTTCTGTTGATGATACCAAAGGACTCGTTCCAGTGCAGACCGTGTCCTGTTATCCGGAAGATTTTGTGGTGCGTGACCACCCGGAAAATCTAGGGAGATCCGAATATTGGGGAGCTGAGGGATGCTTATCGGCAGATGGATCGTATTACTATTATATATGCAGGGTACATCAAAGTATCGCCATTTTTGACGTAGGTAAAGAAAATGGCAAATTAACCTTTTCGGGTCGATGTCAACTAGCGGATAACTCGAACGCCCGAAACCTTACCATGGATCCAACCGGTAATTTCTTGTTGGTAGCAAGTCAAGATGCCGATCGGGTCGAATGTTTCCGAATTGACCCCGCTTCCGGTGCACTTAAACTTGTTGATGTTCAGAGTGTTCCTTGCGCCGCCGACGTAGCAGTGATTTGAAGATGAAAATTCAATTTTAAAACCAATCAATAATGAAGAAAATGTCAATCTTGACCAAATTTGGCCTAAACCAAGTTACTCGCTATATACTGCCAATTATGATGGTATTGATATCAGGGTGTACTTCACAATCAGACATTCAATTTCCAGTAGAAGTCGGGGTAAAACCAGAAAGTATTACAAAAGGGTTTGGCGGAAATTACTACGTAACTGTAATGAACGGAGGCGAAGAAGGTGATGGTGAAGTAGTTGAAATTTCTACCAATGGAACAAAAGTATTTGCCGAGGGTTTTAATGAGCCCAAAGGTATCGTTCATCTAAAAGATCATGTATACTTTTCGGATCTAACCCGTATCTGGAAAGTTGATAAAGATGGTAATGCGACCATTTTTATTGATAAAGAAGATTTTCCCGAAGAAGTTCTGTATCTAAATGATGTTGCAGTGGATGCTGATAACAATGGTATCTATGTTACGGATATGGGAGCAACCAAATATATGCGTGATGAAAATAACGAACTGTGGCCACTGGACAGTGAAAAAGCAAAATTGGTCCCACAATTGGGACGTATTTACCATGTAGATTTAGATGGTCAAGTATCCATAGCACAAGACACCTCGCCACTAATGTTGAACCCGAATGGTGTAGGGGTCGACAACAATGGCGATATTATGGTGGGTGCATTTTTCCTGGGTAATTTTTTAGTAAAAAAAGATGGAGAACTAACACCGCTTAAAGGGCTGTTTAGAGGTGCCGATGCGGTGGAACAAGATAGTAAGGGCAATTATTACGTAAGTAGTTGGGCAGCGGGTGCAGTTTGGAAAATAGATGGAAAAACTGAAGAATCGACCGTATTAATGGATGGCCTGCAATCTGCTGCAGATTTTTATTTGGAGGAAGACAAAGGTCGGCTACTCCTACCTGATATGTTGGCAGGCAAGGTTTACGAAGTTGATATCAACAAGTAAATGATGTAATGGAAATTCTTTCCAAATTTTTAAATAGAAGATAGCACATAAAGGTTATGAAAAATCATAAAAACTTGCATTACAGTATATTACACAAGCCATGGATATTTTTCTTTTGCTGTTTCTTGGGAACAATATCAGAATCAATGGGTCAATCCACACCATCTTATAAAACCTCAAGGGATGGGAGGGTATTTCAGGTTTTTCAATTCCCTAAAGACCAAATGCCAAGAATTGATGGGGATATGAGCGATTGGGAAATAGTTCCGGAAGATTACGTTTATGGTACCGATTTGTTAAATGATACAGAAGATGGAATGGGAACTGACATTCCGCCCGAGGACCTTGACGTAAAGGTTACCATAGGTTGGGTGAAGGGAATGAGCCGTATTTATTTTAAATATGAGGCTTATGATGATTTTTGGGATTTTGAGCGCTTTAACCCAAAGGGTTATTTGAACGATATATTTGAACTTGTGGTGGATGGAGATCTTTCAGGTGGTCCTTTTATCAAGAATCCCATGTACGACCAAGACGAATTGAAGTGGGATCCCCAAACGGATGCCTATATCGAAAACCATTTAAATTTTAGCGGAGTACATGCTCAAAATTACCATATCTACACCCCGCCAGTAAACAATGCATGGGTATTGGTATGGGGAAGTCAACCTTGGATTTCCGAATTTCCCAGGGCCAACTACGCTTATGATTTCGATTTTGAACACGGCGAAAGTGGGACATTGCAATTGGAAGGCTGGATCACACCTTATGATTATGCACCCCACGATGGGCCTCAAAGAGCCATAGAATCTAAATTATGGGAAAACAAGGTCATCGGACTCTCCTGGTCTATATTGGATTTTGATGGGGGTGATAGAGATGGCCATGTAAACCTTGCCCATACCGTTAGGATGGTGAGCAATGCCTCGTATCTATGCGCCTTTAAATTAATGCCATTGGAAGATCAGTTTCTGGAGCCAATTAAAGCTGCATGGACCTACAAGGTTATTGATGAGGAGAAGGGAATAGTGGCCTTTAAAGATGAATCTGTTGGAAAAATTGATCAATGGACATGGGATTTTGGAAATGGTGATAGTTCTTCGGAACAAGACCCGATTTATAGGTTTGAGGAGAAAAATGTGCGCACGGTCATTACCCTAGAGGTGAAAGGCCCCGATGGCAGTTCTAAACGTACCCGATATTGGGAGGTAATGATTCGCTAGGCCTTTGGCAATTTAAAAATTGTCGTTAACTAAATTGATTTAAGAACCAGCAGAACAAATAACCAACCGGTAATCCGGGTCTGATATAAAGTCTTGACCCGGATTATTTTAATCATTTATAAAATGAAAGTTCAAACTATCGTAAAGCATCTGATTTTGAAAATTAAGATAAGATCAAGTGTGCTATTGGTCGTAGCCACTTTATCTCTGTTCACAAGCTGTCAACAGGAAAAGAATATCGCAAATAATGAAGTGGCGGAAAAGATTGAGGCCCCATCAACAAATCAAGATAGTTTTTATCAGTATTCCATTTGGTGGGCCTTTGTTAATAAAATCTTCGAAGGTGATTTAAGTGCAAAGGAACTAAAGGCAAAGGGAGATATTGGATTGGGTTCCTACAACCTTTTGGATGGAGAGCTCATTATGCTCGATGGGGTGCTTTACCAGGCTACCGAGGATGGAAAAGTCCACAAGCCTGAAGACGACAAGAGGATAGTTTATGCCAACGCTGCTTTTTTTAACCAAGATTATTCTTATGATCTACCCGAAGTGGAAAGTTATGATGACCTTCGTGCTTTTATCAATGAAAAATTACCTTCCAAAAACTTTTTTTATGCCTTTAAGATCCACGGGGAGTTCACTAAGATGAAATGCGGGGGGCTTCATAAACAAGAACCTCCATTTAAAAAGGGGTTGGACGTACTAATCCCGGAACGCCCCATATTTGAAAGGGAAAATTTTAAAGGTACCATGGTAGGTTTTTATTGTCCAACATTTATCGGCAATATTAATGTAGCAGGGTATCACCTTCATTTTGTTTCTGATGACGAGGAGTTTGCAGGACATGTGATGGAATTTAAAGCCAAAAACCTTACCTTGGAAATAGACCAACTGCACAAATATCAATTTGACCTGCCCAATACTGAAGATTTTGAAAAAGTAGGGTTCGACAATGAGTTCCAATACAAAAAAGACTAAAGGACCAACACTTTTATTGCTTCTTTTACTCTGTGCAATCGGTAAAAACGAATTGTCATTGACCTCAATGGTTCAAGCTATAGCGTTTTAATCGGTGGTGACAATTACATCGCAAATCTTATTATGTTGGATTTGTCCATGGAACAATTTCAGATTTTTCAAATTCAATCGGAACTATGATGAGAATGCAGAAAACAGTCTATTGTAAACTTCAAAAGCAACGACACTATCAATCTCAATAACTCAATTGTACAACTTTCCTATCCAAGAAATCATTTAAAAAGTAAAAATAGCAAATGGCCGTCATCTTTAAAGGCTTCCCGTATTTTGTTAAAAGCTATGCGCATTTGAGATTCCACGGTTTTTATGGAGATTCCAAGCTGGTCGGCAATATCCTTGTACTTAATGCCTTGAATCTTGTTCATAATAATGATTTCCCTGCACTTCGGAGGTAATTCTTCAATTACCTTTTTCATTTTCTGAACACGCAATTGCAATGCATCTGAATCCTCTTCAATTCTGTTGGCAAGGGCACGTTCCCATATTTGATTTAGAAGTTCATTTTGCTTTTTGGTCTTTTTAATGGAGTTAATGTATTTATTGTGGACAATGGCATATAGATAAGATTTAGGGGATTTTGTCTCGTCCAACTTGGATTTATTTTCCCAAAGACTAATAAAGGCCTGTTGCACAATGTCCTCAGATTCTATTTTATCATGAGTATATGTTGTTATATATGCAACAAGACGATCATAGAACAAGTTGAACAAATACTTAAAAGCCATTTGGTCGCCATTTTTCATGGCAACTACCGCCTCAATTTCAGTCATTTTTGATATAAAGTTTGTTTAGTTAGTTTGGTTTTATGTGAAATTGAAAAATTTTTTTGGTTTTTTTTAAGGGTTTAATTGTTTTTGATAGTATTAATTATGTATTGCGTAATATAGGGCAATTTAAAACGATATCTGAATTAGCAAGAATCTGGCACTAGTATAATGAAAAAAAACATAACAAAGCTTCTACTTGGCACAATAACAGAAAAAGAGATTATTGAACTGCGCGCCTGGTTGGAAGATCCAAACAATCAAAAAATTCTTGAATCTTACGTTCGGGACTACCATGACCTAAACCTGGCAACTTTAAAAAACAATTTGGATGAAGCCTATAGCAAAGTGAGCAATAAAATCGATGATACGGCAAAACCGGTCAGGACTCTTTTTCCAAATTGGATGAAATACGCCGCTGCGGTTGTAGTACTGATTGGATTGGGATTTGTTTATCAGCAGGGCTTTTTCACTTCTCAAAATCAAAATATACTTGTTCCTGAGGACGATGCCGTTACTTTAAAATTGGATAACGGAACCCTTCAACCTATAGACGTAAACAGAGAGGATGAATATAGGGACGCGAAAGGAAACATCGTTTACACCCAAAAACAGGATTTGATTAGTTATTCAAAAGCAAATGAAAAAGAAAATCTGGTATTCAACACATTGATAGTGCCGAATGGCAAAAAATTCAGGTTGCAATTGTCGGACGGTACTTTTGTTCATTTAAATGCAGGAAGCTCTTTGCGATACCCTGTCAATTTTTCCAGTAATCAAGCTAGAAAAGTATTTCTTACGGGAAATGCTTATTTCGATGTAGCCAAGAACACCTCTAATCCGTTCATTGTCAATGTCGATGAGCTGGATGTAAAAGTGCTCGGTACGGAATTTAATATATCGGCCTATTCGGAAGATGAAAATATCGATGTTGTTTTGGTTGAAGGTGCTGTGAATATGGCAAGAAAAGATCAGACCCAAGGGGTTGTTGAGCTAGCTCCTGGGCAAAAAGGAGCTTTCGACCTTGACTCAAAGGATGTATCGGTCGAGGATGTTGATACAAGTCTTTATACCTCTTGGAGGCAGGGCAGTCTAATTTTTAGGGAATTGACCTTTAACACCATCCTGAAAAAGCTAGAACGTCATTATAATGTAGAAATCATCAATACCAATGTTCAAGTAGGAGAAGAAGTGTTCAATGCACGCTTTGATAATGTAGGAATTGAAGAAGTGCTCGGATACTTCAACGATATCCACAACATTGATTTTTCCATTGATGATAACCAAGTAATAATAAATTGAAAATAACCAGCCATAAAAATCAAGTATAACTAACACAAACTTCAATGCCTATGATTTGAGAACTCAGCTGCCCAACGCTTTGTTTAAAAAACAGAACCGGAAAATGCGCTAACATTTCCCGGTTATAAAAAAGCGGTACGGCAAATTAATTTGCTAACCACCAAATAAAACATTTTAAAATTATGAAAAAAATCTTCAACGATTCAGAGTTGAGTGCAACTTTGTTGAAATTTGACTTGAAAATGAAATTGACCATACTGTTATTGTTTACAGCATTATTTGGACTGCAAGCCAATAATAGCTATGCTCAAAAAGCCAAGATTTCCTTGGATGTTGATAATGCTTCCATTGAAGAAATCATAGATGATATTGAATCAAATACACGATTTAACTTCATTTATAATACAGAGCATGTAAATCTGCAACGGAAATTATCCCTCCATGTAGAAAAAGAGAACATCGATATAGTCCTCAGTCGTTTATTTTTGAACACTGATACCAATTATAAGGTAAAGGGCACACAAGTTGTTCTATGGAAAGATAAAAAAGAGGATATACCTAAAAACCCATCCATAAACCCCATTCCCACTTCGAACAACAGGATTCAGTTAACAGTTACAGGAACTGTAACCGATTCAGATGGAATCCCGTTGGCTGGTGCAAGCGTACTTGAAAAAGGAACTACAAATGGTGTGCAGGCTGATTTTGATGGTAATTTTTCCATTAATGTATCGGATGCAAATGCAGTGCTAGTATCTTCTTACATTGGGTACTCGGCCCAAGAAATAGCTCTTAATGGGCAGACCACTGTATCGATTGTGTTGACGGAAAGTGCAGTGGCCATGGATGAAATTGTAGTGGTTGGTTATGGATCTGTTCAAAAAAGTGACCTTACAGGTGCGGTTGCCTCTATCTCATCAGAAGATCTGGGAGATCGTCAGGCAACAAGTGTGGCCGGACTTATTCAAGGACGTGCACCAGGTGTTGATGCAACGGGCGGAAAAATTCGAATCCGTGGTATAACTACTTTTAACAATACAGACCCTCTAGTGGTTATCGATGGTTTCCTTGGAGGAGATTTATCAACGGTTAACCCTAATGATATTGAGAACATTGAGGTGTTGAAAGATGCCTCGTCTACAGCAATTTATGGGTCACGTGGAGCCAATGGTGTCATATTGGTAACCACTAAAAGTGGTCGTGAAGGAGCTATGCGGGTAGATGTGAATTTTTGGAGCGGTTTAAAATCAACTACCAATAAAAGGGATGTGATGAATGCGAACCAATATATTGACTATGTACATGATGCACTATCAAATGCAGGTCAGACCATCCCCCCAAAATTACTAACAGACGAAGTAAGAGTAGATCGAAATGATTGGCAAGATTTGATTTTCCAAACAGGTCATAGTTCCGAGGTCAATGCAAGTCTTTCTGGAGGTACGGAAAAAGCAACCTATTATTTTGGGATGAGCCACCGTAACGACGAGGGCATTATAATAGGTTCTTCCAATAAAGCAACTTACTTAAGAACTAAAAATAGTTTTGCCATAAAGCCTTGGCTCGATTTGAACGCCAATGTGGCCCTCAGTTATAAAACACTAAAAGGGGCCAGTCCCAGCTATAGGAACATGTTGGGGTATATGCCCTACAAGGAAATTTATGATGAAAACCAAATTGGAGGTTTTACAGACGTTGATAGAATTACCGATGCATCTGATGTGTCCAACCCTTTGACCATTCCAAATAAGGTAAATCCAGAAACCAATACGTTGGCATACCAAGCACAGCTCAATATGCAGATAAAACCGTTTAATGGATTTAGTTATACGATCCAGGCGGGATTAAAAGGAAATTTTGAGCGGTTTTTTCAATGGCAAGATGAATATGTCTCCGCAGGTAGCCATAACGTGAATACTATGTTGGAAAGCAGTTCGTATCTATACTCTCCAATTGTGGAATCGTACATAAATTATACGAACCAGTTCGGGGACCATAATATATCTGCTTTATTGGGTAATACTTGGCAAGATGGTGTTCAAGGTGGTGGAATAGGTATAGGTGCTACTGGATATGCAACAAACGAAATAAAACAGCTGAGCGTGGCTAGTAGTCCATTGCAACCCACACAGAACCTTTTTATTGATTCCAGGCTATCTTATTTTGGAAGATTAAACTACGGTTACAAGAGCAAATATCTGATGACCGTAAATATGCGTGCAGATGCATCTCCTAACTTTTCACCGAACAATAGATGGGGTAAATTCCCTTCCTTGTCGCTGGCTTGGAAATTAGACGAAGAATCTTTTCTAAGTGACAGTGAAGTGATCGATCAGTTGAAATTGAGAGCAGGTTGGGGTAAATCGGGTAATGATGCCATTGGGCAGTACCGTTACCTTTCCTCTGTATTCTCACAAGGTGTTGGATACCCATTGGGCATTAACCAACAATATCAGCAAGGAGCTTCCGTTGTTCAAAATGCCTCACCGGAAATTAAATGGGAAACAACGGAATCATTGACCGTGGGGGTAGATTTCGGATTGTTGAACAACACCCTTACCGGTACCGTAGAATATTTTGAAAAGAAAACCAACGACATACTCTTTGCCGTACCTAGCCCATTGTCGTTAGGATATGGATCGGGACAGGATGGAGGTACCATAGACGGTAATGCAATTGTCAATGCCGCGTCTGTACAAAATAAAGGATTCGAGCTTTTACTTGGTAAAAGGGGAAATATTGGTGAGAACATAAGCTACGACATCAGTGCCAATTACACATTTCAGGAAAACGTTGTTACTGGATTGGGACTTGGCCAACCATTCCTTTCTGGTGTGTCAAGAACGGAAACTGGCAAGCCCATTGGATATTTTTATGGATATGAAGCGGACGGCATTTATATGACCCAGGCAGAAATAGATGCAGCGAATGCTTCGGCAGTGGCCAGCGGGCATGATTATTTTCAGGAAGCTTCCACAAGTGCGGGAGATGTTAAGTTCAAGGATTTGAATGGAGATGGGAAAATCGACGGCGATGATCGTACTATGATCGGGAACCCAATTCCTAAACATCTATTTGGATTGAATACCAGTCTAAACTTCGGTCGATTGGATTTTAATATGTTCTGGCAGGGAGTTGCAAATGTTGACATTTATGATGAAGGTTATAAATGGAACCGTGGCGGCGTTAGGATTTTGAACCAAGAGACCAATGTGCTCAACAGATGGAGAAGTGAGGCCGAGCCCGGTAATGGAATACAGCCTAGGGCTTAAGTGGAGATGCTGTTGCCAATACAAGACCATCTACACTTATGGTCCAGGACGCAGGTTATTTCAGATTAAAATTGTTATCACTGGGTTATTCGTTCTCTGATGAGCTGTTGGATAAATTTGGAATGACCAGGTTGAGAGTATATGCAAGTGGTGAGAACCTGCTTACATTAACTAAATATGATGGATTCGATCCTGAAATTGGCGGTGAAAACCTTGTACGAGGGGTTAACGAATTTACACCTCCAGCTGCAAGGACGGTTGTTTTAGGAATTCAAATAAGTCTTTAAAAAAATGTATATGAAAACTATAACAAACACCAAGTTTAAAATAATAGGAGTATTTGTCCTTTTCTTTTTAACCTTTTCCTCTTGTGACGAGGAAGTTTTAGAATTGAGCAATCCGGAACAATTTACATTGGAGACATATTTCAAGACTCCAGATCAAATTGTTCAAGGCACCAATGCAGCCTATGCGGCATTTTTTCAGCATTGGATAGGAAGTTACCAATGGCCAGAAATTTGGGATGTATTGGGTAACGAAACTGAGGCAACCGCTGGAGCTTTAGGTAGTTATCACGAAGTTCCCATTATTCAAATGAGAGCTTATCAGCACAATCAGTTTAACCGCACAGTTGAAAACTTGTGGAGAATGTATTATATGATGATCTTAAGGTCAAACCTGGTCATTGATTCAGCAGATGCCTATTTGGCGGAAAATGATTCCAATGACCTTGTGGTAAGATCACGGGGGGAAGCCTACTTCTTAAGAGGTTGGGCCTACTTCAATCTGGCTAATTTATGGGGAGATGTACCACTTCGTTTAAGTTTTGACCAATCAGAGAATATTGATGCCCCACTAAGCAGTGCAAGTGAGGTTTGGGCCGTGGCCGAGAGTGATTTAAAAATTGCACAATCACTTTTAAAAGATGTTGAGGATATTCCTGACACAGAGCTGGGCCGTGCAACCAAAGGATCTGCAACCGGACTTCTTGGTAAATTGTACTTGTACAACGATAGAATACCAGAAGCGAAAACAGAATTGGCAAAGTTGGAGGGTCACTACGATTTATTGTCGGCAGAGGATTATCTGTATAATTTTGGAGAGGTTAATGAGAATAACATTGAAAGTGTATTTGAATTTCAGTGTGCTTATGCCGGCCAAGGTGGCACAACAGCTATGTTTAGCAATGTTGAAGGTGGTGCAGCTCCATTTTTGAACAATATGATGCAACAATTACATAGTTGGAACGGATGGCCTAACTGGAAATTCCAGCCAGAGAAGACCGAGGTATTTATATATGATGATGAGTCCGGTACTGAATTTATCGATCCAAGAGGAGCGGAAACCTTCTATGGAGGTGTGGCAGGAGACGATGATTGGTGCGACTATTGTGCCGAAGACCCAAACCGTCCTTATGACTTTGAAGGGTTGCAGTATTTCTGGAAAAAGAAGAACAACAGGGAAACAAGACCAGATGAAACAGGACCAGGAGCAGGTGGGGCCGCTTCGGGAAATAATGTTAGAATTATGAGGTATGCCGATGTGCTGCTAATGAGGGCGGAAATCGAGCTTATGCAGAATAACGTACCAGGTTGTATAGACTATATCAATTTGGTCCGTAGACGTTTCGGGATGTTTGAATATACTCCTGGAAACTATTCTGAGAGTGAAGCATTCGAACTCTTGAAACAAGAAAGAGAGCTTGAACTTATGGGTGAGGGTGCTAGGTTCACCGATCTTAAGAGATGGGGAATTCTAGAGGAAACTTTAAATCCGGAATTTCAAGCGAAATATGGCACCCAGCCAGTTAATGCAAGTCATTACTTTTTCCCAATACCTCAAGGAGAACTTGATACCAATTTTGGATTATAATCTAGATCTAAGCAGTCTATGTTAGTTTTGTAGTTTAGTTTGTAGAAACAGGTTGATTTAATATTATCAGAGGTAAGTATACCTCCTGATATAGGTGAAGCTCGATAAAAATATCGTGTGAAAGTTATTAATTCTGATTTTCAGAATCATAATTTTACCCACTGCTAATTCAACCTGTTTTCTATTCTAAGCCCATAGGAGAACACGTCCTTAAACATCTACAATGCTGCTGATTGGGTAAAATAAAAGCACAGACAAAGGTAGTGGCCTCCACAATTCCATGAACTTTTAACATAATCCATGATAAATGCTATCAAGGAGATTTCTTCGGTGTTGTCTCCATTTGGAATTTTGTTTAAGAATTTTTTTTCAAAATTATTAAGGGGTAGAAATAAAAGAGAGGTAAATAATATAGATAGCTATCAATTTGAAGCATTTGTTATATGCATTAGTTGAGCACCCTTTTGTTGAAGTAAAGTCATGGACAACTAATACTGCCAGAATTTTAAGCCAATAAATAAAATAACCAAAAAATAAAACTTTATAAATGCTTCCATCAAAAGTACATTTCTCCAAGCTATTATGGATTTCCATAATACTTGTTTTCCTTGCAGGCTGTAATCAAAAATCAAACCTGCCAGAAGGCGATATCGACAACGGAGGTCTTTTCTTGCCAGACATGTTCGAAGCTCTGGTCGTGGTAGATAGTATTGGCAATGCCCGGCATCTGGCCGTGAATGATAATGGAGATATTTATGTAAAGCTTACAAACGCGAAGCAAGATTCGGGAAATGTAGCTATCAGAGACATAAATAAGAACGGTAGGGGAGATAATATCGCCTATTTTGGGGATTATCCAGCAGAGAAGGGTTATGGCCCAACAAGTATGAGGATTTACAATGATTACATTTTTTATAGTACTCAAGACGCTGTTTACAGACAGAAATTAACACCTGGTACATTAGTGCCGGAAAGCGAAAGGGAAGTTGTTCTTAAATACGAAATTTATACTTCACATATAGCTAAAACCCTTGCTTTTGATGACGATGGGAACATGTATGTCAATTTCGGGTCATTAACTGATAATTGTCAAGAAGAAGATAGGACCCCACTTAGTCCAGGCCTTTACCCATGTCCTGAAATGGCCGAACATGCAGGTATTTGGAAGTTTGATGCCAATAAAATCAATATGACCCAAAAAGACGGAGTTAGATATGCCACAGGACTTAGAGATGGAATAGCCATGGACTGGAACCATGCCACCAATAGTTTATTTGTGTTGGAACATGGCAGGGACGATATGCATAGAATATGGCCGTCCCTATATTCAGAATGGGAAAGTGCCATGTTGCCAGCTGAAGAATTTTTGGAAATCAAGGAAGGGTCCAATGGAGGATGGCCCTATTACTACTATGATCAGATACAAAATAAAAGGGTGGTGTCCCCCGAATATAGAGATGTGGATTTAGAAGTAAAGGTTAGTGATGTAATAGATCCAATAATCGGTTTTCCCGGGCATTGGGCGCCAAATGATCTTTTCTTTTATACCGGAGATCAATTTCCGGACCGTTATAAAAATGGGGCGTTTATTGCTTTTCATGGCGGTGGTCGTCGAGCTCCCTATCCTACAGGAGGTTTTGTGGTATGTTTTGTGCCATATATAAATGGAGAACTTTCAAAATCCTTCGAAATTTTTGCTGATGGGTTTATAGGAGAATCTTATAACGATGGTATGGGTCGTGCAGCTCATAAGCCAATGGGCCTTGCTATGGGACCTGATGGTTCATTGTACGTTAGTGATAGCCGAAAAGGAAAGATATGGCGAATCATGTACAGAGGTGATAAAGAAGATTTTAGTGAAAGTCAGTTAAGCAAGATGGAAGAGCGTAAAGCACTTACGCATATCAGGGACCCCCACGAAGTCAATGACAATCTTTCCTATCGTTTTGCAGATGAGGGTCAGAGAATTTATAATACTTATTGCATTGTTTGCCACCAAGCAGATGGTACAGGAGACGGGAACCGTTATCCGCCATTGGCAGGATCGGACTGGGTAACTGGGGACAAAAACAGATTGATAAAAGCGGTATTGGAAGGCCTTCAAGGTCCTATAACGGTAAACGGAAAGACGTACAATGACATGATGCCCAAAATGGACTTTATGAGCGATGAGGACATTGCCAAGGTATTGACGTACATCCGAATGAACTTAAACGAAAATGTAGGAGGTGTCCAGGCAAGGGAAGTGGCCCGGGTGAGGAACCCTCCGGAGGAAGAGCACTAGAAATTGAAGAATAAATGAGCATCTGGAAGATATTTTAGATGAAAACGATGGATTTGAAAGGTGTTTTGCAATATTCAAAAACAATAAAAACAATAAAGTGATGAAATTCAGTTTAGAGGGAAAGCATGCGATCATAACCGGCGGGGGCAGTGGAATCGGGAGAGCTATTTCCACCACATTTGCAGAACAGGGGGCAACGGTCCACATTCTGGAACTAAGCACCGAAAATGCCGATGTTACCGTGGCCGCGATCAAAGAGAACGGGGGCGCCGCATTTGCTTACCAATGTAACGTGGTGGATCAGGCCCGGGTCATAGAGGTCATTGACGGAATCACGGCAAAACATGACATTTCCATACTTATAAACAATGCGGGCATTGCCCATGTTGGAAATATAGAGAACACCAAACCCGAAGATCTGGACAGAATTTATAATGTCAATGTAAAAGGTCCATATAATTGCATGTACGCCCTTATCCCCAAGATCAAGGACAAGGGCGGGGCAATCATCAACATGGCCTCCATTGCCTCATCGGTGGGCATAGACGACCGTTTTGCCTATTCCATGAGCAAAGGCGCAATATTGACCATGACCTATTCCGTGGCCAAGGATTATATCGGACACGGAATTCGGTGCAATAGCATTTCGCCCGCAAGGATACATACTCCCTTTGTTGATGGGTTTATCCAGAAAAACTATCCGGGAAAGGAGGAGGAAATGTTCGACAAGCTGTCCAAAACGCAGCCAATCGGGCGAATGGGAAAACCCGAAGAGGTCGCGGACCTGGCACTTTACCTGTGTTCGGATGAGGCCTCTTTCATTACGGGGACCGATTTTCCAATCGACGGTGGATTTATAAAATTGAACGGTTGATAGACTGCTGTTCGAAACGCTAAACATGAGAACTTAAACTTTGATCGACAATGAAATTAATACGATTTGGAAAAGAGGGGAAAGAGAGACCCGGAGTCCAATTGGAAGATGGTACTAGGATCGACATTACCGCATTTGGTGAAGACTATGACGAGCATTTCTTTGGAACGGAAGGGATAAAACGGCTAGCGTGCTGGTTGGATAGAAATCAGGACGAAAGCCCTATTGTCTCACCGAGTGAACGGCTTGGAGCACCCTTGGTGCGCCCATCCAAAATTGTCTGTGTGGGACTGAACTATGCCAAGCACGCTGCCGAAAGTGGAATGGAAGTGCCCAAGGAGCCCGTTTTGTTCTTTAAGGCAACTTCTGCCATAGTAGGCCCCAATGATGACGTAATAATACCCAAAGGGAGCGAAAAAACCGATTGGGAAGTGGAGCTGGGCGTTGTAATAGGGAAAAGGGCAAGCTATGTGGAAGAAGCCGATGCCATGGAGCATGTGGCCGGGTATGTTTTGCACAATGATTACAGCGAACGGGCCTTCCAGATAGAAAAACAAGGACAATGGTGCAAGGGAAAAGGCTGCGACACGTTCGCCCCCATTGGGCCATTTATCGCTACTGCCGATGAAATAAAAGATCCCAATAATCTTGACCTCTGGCTAAAACTTAATGGCGAGACCCTTCAGAACAGCAATACATCGGATTTTATATTCAATGTACAAGAGGTAGTGAGCTACATCAGCCAATTCATGACATTATTGCCGGGCGATATTATATCGACCGGGACTCCTGCCGGAGTTGGACTGGGCTTTGACCCACCACGATATTTGAGGCCCGGGGACGTTGTGGAATTGGGAATCGAAGGTTTGGGAACTTCAAAACAGCTTGCCAAAAAGTATCACTAAAAATAAAAAGGTGGATTTAAGTATAAACAAAAAGTACCCTTCGGTCTACGACCTAAGGGAAAGAGCAAAGAAAAAAATTCCAAATTTCGCCTTTGAATACCTGGATGGCGGGTGCAATGAAGATGTGAACCTGCACAAGAACACCTCCGATATCAGGGAAGTGGAACTTTTGCCCTACTATTTGAGCAAGCATACCCGGTCGGATATGAAAACAGAACTGTTCGGACATACCTATGATGCTCCCTTTGGGATCGCACCTGTAGGGCTGCAGGGACTAATGTGGCCCAATGCCCCGGAGATTTTGGCCAAGGCTTCCTTCGAGCACAACATTCCTTTTATACTTAGCACCGTGACCACGAGCAGTATTGAACGTATTGCCGAACTGACCGAGGGCAGGGCCTGGTTCCAGTTGTACCATCCTACCGAGGACAGGTTGCGGGACGACATCATCAATAGGGCAGCTGCTGCGGACTGTCCGGTGTTGGTAATTCTCTGCGATGTGCCGACATTCGGGTTTCGACCACGGGACATACGGAATGGTCTTGCCATGCCTCCAAAAATGTCGGTAAAGAACATCATGCAGATATTAGGTAGGCCGGAATGGGCCCTAAAGACGCTTGTCCATGGACAGCCAAATTTTGAGACCCTTAAGCCCTACATGCCCAAAGGGCTGGATTTAAAACAGTTGGGAAAATTTATGGACCAAACCTTTTCCGGAAGGTTGAACGAGGAAAAAATAAAACCCATACGAGATATGTGGAAGGGAAAATTGGTGCTCAAGGGAGTGGCCAACGAAGCGGATGCGGAAAAAGCTGTTCGATTGGGGCTGGATGGCATTATAGTGTCCAATCACGGCGGAAGACAATTGGACGCAGGGGAATCGACCATAAGACCATTGGTGCGGATAGCCAAGGAATATGGCGATCAAATAAAGGTGATGATGGACAGTGGTATCCGATCGGGTCCGGATATAGCCAGGACAATGGCATCGGGGGCCGAGTTTACTTTTTTGGGCAGATCTTTTATGTACGGTGTCGCGGCCCTTGGAGCCAAAGGGGGCGACCACACCATTTCACTGCTAAAAATGGAGCTGCAACAAGTAATGGAGCAGATCTGTTGCGAAAACATTGGGGATTTTCCCAACCATCTGATAAAAGAAATATAGAACATTAAAGGTCTGTCCATTATATGCCGGACGAGGAAGTTGTGGACCGACATGATTCAAAAAGTAATGTAACAGACCATTTTATAAAATAAATGACCAATACCAAACAAACAACTATAACGATTTCGTAAACAACCTAACACGTATTGAGTGCTATGAAAAACAATAAAAAGTATATCCAAAGATTGAGTGGGATCGGAATGGATGATCTACCACGAGTTGGGGGGAAGAATGCTTCCCTTGGTGAAATGATCCAGAACCTAACGGCCCAAAATATAAAGGTTCCCGATGGTTTCGCGGTAACAGTGGATGCCTATGATGCTTTTATTGAAGAAAACAATTTAAAGGAAAAAATAAATAAAGCTTTGGAAGGGCTGGACACCACGGATATCATCCAACTCAGGAAAGCGGGGTCCAATATCCGGAAATTGATCTCCAATGGAAAATTCCCCGTTTCCGTTGAAAAATCGATCTTGGAGTCCTATTATGTCTTATCCGCAGATTATGATCAAGAGGCCACGGATATTGCCGTGCGATCCTCGGCTACCGCCGAGGACCTGCCCGATGCTTCTTTTGCAGGGCAACAATCCACTTACTTGAATATACGTGGAGGGGAAATGTTATTGACCGCTATTAGGAGCTGTTTTGCCTCCCTGTATACGGACCGGGCCATTTCCTATCGTTCCTCCCGGGGCTTCGATCACTTTGTGATCAAATTATCGGTCTGCGTTCAAAAAATGGTACGCTCCGATCTGGGAGCTTCGGGCGTTGCTTTTTCATTGGATACGGAGAGTGGCTTTAAAGACGTGATCTTGATCAATGGGGCCTATGGATTGGGCGAACTTGTGGTAGGTGGCGAGATATCCCCGGACGAGTTCATAGTGTTCAAGCCATCCATGGAAAAAGGTTTCAATGCCATAATTGACAAAAAACTGGGAAAAAAGACCCATAAAATGATCTATGGGAACAAACCATTTGAAACGGTTCGGCAGGTTCCCGTGGAACAAAGCATCCAGGACACCTTTTGTTTAAAGGATGCCCAGGTAATGCAATTGGCCCAATGGGTCCAAAAGATCGAGGAGCACTATAGTTTGCGCAGAGGATCATGGTGCCCTATGGATATCGAATGGGCCGTGGACGGGCTCACCAACGAACTTTTTATAGTACAGGCGCGCCCGGAGACGATTCACTCACAAGAACAGTCGGACAATATAAAGGAATATGAAATCGAGGATGAGGATCAGTTAAAGGATAAACTTATCCTGGACGGGGTTGCCGTAGGTGATAAAATTGGAACTGGAAAAGTACATCGAATCTTTACTTTGGACGGAAGGGACGGCAGTTCGGACGAAACGGATTTCAAGGAGGGCAATGTTCTGGTCACCGAAATGACAGATCCCGATTGGGAACCATTGATGAAAAAGGCCTCGGCCATAATCACGGAAAAAGGCGGAAGGACCTGCCACGCGGCAATAGTGGCACGTGAGATCGGTGTCCCTGCCATTGTGGGCGCTTCGAATGCAACAAGCTTGCTGAAGAATGGGCAGAACATTACCGTATCGTGTGCGGAAGGGAACGTTGGAAAAGTGTACAAAGGAAAAATAAACTATAAACTTCACGAAACGGCCTATTCCGAATTTCCCAAGACCAAGACCCCGGTCTTGATGAACATTGGATCGCCAGAATTGGCATTCCAGTACAGAAAAATCCCCAATGGGGGCGTAGGCCTGGCCAGGGAGGAATTTATCATCAACAATTATATAAAAGTACACCCTTTGGCACTATTAAAGCACAAAGGGCTGAACGATCCTTCACTTTCCGCATCAATAGAAGAACTAATGAAAGGTTACGACTCGGAAGAGGCCTTTTTTATAAACAAACTGGCGCAGGGAATAGCAAAAATAGGCGCGTCGTTTTATCCCAATCGGGTAATTACTCGATTGTCGGATTTTAAGACCAATGAGTATTTCAACCTGTTGGGGGGAAGTTATTTTGAGCCCAAGGAAGAAAACCCGATGATCGGGTGGCGCGGGGCCTCAAGATATTATTCCGAGGCCTTTAAAGAGGCATTTGTACTGGAATGCAAGGCCCTCAAAATGGTAAGGGATGATTTTGGATTGGAAAATATCACCGTTATGATCCCCTTTTGCAGGACCCCCCGGGAATTGACCAAGGTGTTGGAGATCATGGAAGAAAATGGTCTCAAACGGGGAGAAAGAGGTCTGGAAATTTATTTGATGGCAGAATTGCCGTCCAACGTGATATTGGCAGATCAATTCGCTCCGATGATCGATGGGTTTTCCATTGGTTCCAATGATCTTACCCAATTGGTTTTGGGCCTTGACCGTGACTCCAGTTTGGTAGCGCATTTGTACGACGAGCGCAACCCCGCGGTAAAAAACATGATAAAGTTATTGATAGCTGCTGCCAAGAAGCACAAGACCAAAGTGGGTATATGCGGCCAGGGCCCTTCGGATTTCCCGGATTTTTCAAAGTTCCTTATCGAGGAAGGAATAGATACTATTTCGGTAACCCCGGACTCTATGTTAAAGACCTTAAAGGTGGTAAAGGAAATAGAGGATAAACTATGAGTAAAAACAAGAATGTTTAAAGATGGTTTCTCGATAATCTTTTTCATTGTAACAACGATATCGAAGAACTTGACAATGGTCTATTCCATTTCAGGCGAATTGTATGATGCTATACCTGTTATGATATAGACAAAACTGTTGATAAAAATTAACCAAACAAAAAAATAAATACATGGGAGCAATTAGTAACGAATCAAAAAAAGCAAGACTTATATTATTTTATGCGAGTTGTTTTGCGGTAATCACCAATGCTTTCTCCTTTAGTATAAGAGCAGGTATTTTACCACAATTGGGCGAGGAGTTGAATCTTTCTGGTGAGGAATTGGGATATATCAATTCCATGTGGTTCTTAGGTTTTCCCATTTCCATGATAATTGGTGGATTGGTTTACAATAAAATTGGTGGCAAATTGATTATGCAATTTGCTTTTTTTGCGCATACAATAGGAATTATTATGACGATATATTCCGGAAGTTATGCTGGATTACTTATTTCTACCTTGCTGATCGGTTTCGGAAATGGTTGTACCGAAGCGGCATGTAACCCAATGATTGCGGATTCATATGAAGGAAATACGATAATTAAAATGATGAATCGTTTTCATATGTGGTTCCCGGGTGGTATTGTGATTGGAGCCTTGATTTCGAAATTCATGACCGACGGTGGGTTCGGATGGCAATCGCAAATATGGGTATTACTGGCTCCCACAGTTATCTATGCTTATTTATTCTATGGAAAGCCTTGGCCAAAGGCAAAATCCCAAGAGGAAGCTTCATTGTCAAGTAACTTTAAAGCAATGGGAACTCCGTTATTTATATTTATGTTGATATGTATGTCATTGACTGCAGCTTCAGAATTTGGACCTCAACAATGGGTTGGATTGATACTTTCAAGAAGTGGTGCGGAACCAATGCTGATTTTAGCTTTGGTAACCGGATTAATGGCTGTCGTTAGATACTTTGGTGGAGCTGTTGTTAAAAAGTTGGATCAAACCGGTGTTTTCTTGGCAGCTAGTGTTTTAACGCTTCTAGGTATATTTTTATTCAGTACCCAAACAGGGAGCATGGCATATGTAGCAGCAGTGGTGTATGCTTTGGGAATCGCCTATTTTTGGCCAAATATGCTAGGATTCATAGCAGAAAAAATACCGAACAGCGGTGCGATAGGTTTGTCGGTTATTGGCGCGGTCGGAATGGTCGCAGGCTCATTCTTTCAACCTATCATAGGGGCTTGGATTGACTCGAATAGAGCAACGGCCGCTGCAAAAGGGGTTACTGGAGACGAATTGGAATTAGTTGCAGGTCAAGCCACTATGCAAAATATGACCATATTCCCGGCAATTTTGATTGTATTGTTCATAATCCTTTTTATTTGGGTAAGAAAAATAAAACAAACGCAATAGCAGTTTAATTTTAAAAATAAAATAACAATCTCATTTAGTTAAGAAAAATGCTAAATGAGATTTGTTTTTGGTAACAATTAAAACGGTTTCACCCAATATATTGAAGCATACTCCAAGATTGTATAAAAATCACAATCTGTAACAGTTAAATAGTTTGATATTTCACCGGATCTGATTTTTATTTTTTTTCATCTATTTTCCCAATATTAAAGCAACAGACTTAAATGTTGTTTTGATTATAGCCGTAATCATAATCGTAATTATGTACCTTTTTTTGCTTCAAGGAAAATACACATTTTTTGAAAAGGTCTTGGTCATTTTTGTGACCATCATGGGATTTTCCTTTTTGTTTTCTCTCTTTTTTGTTCATCCACTGCCTAAAGAAGCTTTAGAAGGACTGATTCCCAGTGTTCCAGATGTAAAGGGAGGTAAAATGATGGTGGCTGCTTTTGTTGGAACTACGATGGCCTCTGCAACATTTTTATCCAGACCATTATTTGTAAAGGGAAAGGGCTGGAATTTGAAAGAAAATGGTGGGCAGCAGAAAAAAGATGCGATTATTGCGGCTTTTTTGGTTTTTATAATCAGCAGCGCTATAATGGCAGTTACCTGTGGAGCCATGTTCCATGAGGGCAAACCTGTTGTTACGGTTTTGGATATGGTGTGAACCTTGGAGCCAGTGGCAGGTAAATTCGCCTTGACCCTCTTCTTTTTTGGAACCCTAAGTGCTGGGCTTTCCTCTATATTCCCTTGCTTGTTGATTGCTCCCATATTGTTAGCGGATTATCAATCTGGAAAATTGGATACCAACTCCGGCCAATTTAAGGCAATAACTGCCTTTGCATGTTTATTTGCATTAGTTGGTCCGGCATTGGGGGCCAATGCCATTGAGGTTCAAATATTGTCACAAGTATTCAATGTATTTGTTTTGCCTCTTGTTGTTGCGGGGATTCTTTATTTAATAAACAATAAAACCATAATGAAGGGGTATAAACCCCATTGGATGTTGAATACCCTGATCGTAGCAGCATTTATCTTTGCCTGTGTAATTTCTTATAATGGTGTTTTGGCGTTGATAGAGTATATCAATTGAAATGGTATGTGATGGAATCACAAACTATTTTGAGCATATTTAAAATCACTAAAGTGATGTTTAATTCAAATGGGATTATTTCAATTTCATTATTTCAAGATAATGATTCAAAAAATAGTGGTGTCCATTCTTCTAGTTACATCTTTATTTTTTTATCCAATTGTATTTGAAGCTCACTTTTCTTAAGTTCACTATTGAATTTTTTTACCTCTACATTCATAAATGTCTTAAACTTACTATCAACGGATTTCAGTCTTTTATTGAAAATAGAATACACCTCTTCTTGTTGGTCTGTAGGCTTAAAGTCTACTCCTTTTCCAGTAATATCACTGGCAAGAGCACTTAAACGGCCATATAGTTTCATTGGGGATCTAAAAGCATCTTCCCTCGCACCTGTCAAGTGTATGTCATATAATGACCCTGCTATTGACTCTGCCAAAACTCTAAGTTCTTCTGCTTTTTTTGTATCCTGTTTATTTTTCAACAATGGAATGATTTCATTCAATTCGGCACGAATAGCTTCAATATCATTGATCATTGTAACGGCTAAATTGATTGCATTTCGAAGCTCCAACGAAAAACTCACCTGTTTTTGGATATCTTCCAAACTACCTTCTGTAGAGGGGTCCTTTAACACTTCGACCTCTCTTATATACTCTTTTTCACCAATAATTAATTTGATATTGTAACGATTTGGCACCACTCTTGGGCCGAATTGGCCACGCATCAAATCAAGGTCCCATGTCACCAACGGTCGCCAGCCTTCTCCGTTGAGTTGTACCCAAGGTCTGCCTGGCGGTGTTGACCGTAATTTAGGCTTGAATGTAGGTTCGTACCTAAGATCCCACATGATACGATTGATACCGGCTGTTTTTTTTCCTTCAATGGAGCGAACCAATTCATTCTCCAAGGTCAGGATTTGGATTTCTACCTTTTCATCTGTATCGTTTTTTAAATAATAGTTGATATCCACACCATAAGCCGGGTTTCTTCCGGAATTAAGACTGGGACCATCAGTTTTGATTCCCTGTCTTTCTTGAAAGCGATAAGAGGGCCGTAAACTGAACAAATGTGCTTCTTTGCCTTCTGCATCCATATCGAACTCCCTTAAGGGTGCAATATTATCCAGTATATAATACCCTCTGCCATAAGTCCCTACCACAAGATCATCAAAACGTTCTTGGATTTCCAACCAATATACGGGAGCAGGGGGGAGATTGTTCCGCAAACGCATCCAGCTGATACCATCGTTAGTGCTTATATATATCCCATTATCCACTCCAAGGTACAACATGCCTTCTCTTTTTGGATCTTCTTTTATTACGTGTGCAAAACTGTGCACCGATTTTGGAACAGATTTACTGATTAACTTCCAGTTCTGGCCATAATCCGAAGTTTTGTAAACATATGGATCAAAGTCTCCCATTTGGTGAAGATCAACGGAGATGTAAACTGTTCCCTTTTTAAATCTGGAAACCTCAATATTGCTAATGGTTCCCCATTTTGGTAGGTTGGGTATATTCTGTGTTACATTGGTCCAAGTTTCACCGCTATTTCTGGTCAGGTTTACTTGTCCATCATTGCTACCGGTCCAAATCAATCCAGGTTCCAATTTGGATTCCACAATGCTAAAAAGTGTGGCGCCATCAAATGTCATTAAATTATCAATGGCAATACCTCCTGAACTTTGTTGATGGGTTTTGTCGTTTAAGGTCAGGTCTGGACTAATAACCTGCCAGCTTTGACCATTGTCATCACTTTTATGTACAAACTGACTTCCCACATAGACTCGATGCTGGGTGTGCGGCGAAAATGCTAGGGGAAAGTTCCAATGCCAGCGGTATTTTAGTTTTCCAGGTTCCCAGCCATATCCGGCCTCTGGCCAAACACGCACTTCTTGGGCATGTCCTGTTCTGGCATTGTACCTTTGCAATCCACCATCGTAACAACCGGACCATACGATATCGTTGTCAAATGGGTCAGGTTGGGCAAAACCACTCTCACAACCACCAACACCTTCCCATAACCCAAGAGGGATATAGCCTTGCAAACTATTGCTGGGCCCTTTATATGAATAACCATCTTGGCGGTTTCCATAAACGTTATATGGTATTTGATCGTCCACAGCTGCATGGTACATTTGAGCAATCGGAAGTACAATCCTTTGAAAGCTTTTGCTATGGTTCAATGTAATACTTGCACATCCATCGTGTGCGACCATCATTCTATCTGCGTTGGTCGGGTCCAACCAAATATCGTGGTTATCACCACCTGCGCGCAGCCTGCTAAAGGTTTTTCCTCCATCTTTGGAAGTGCTGAAACGTACACTTGCAAAAAATAATTCGTTTGGATCTTCAGGTGAAACGGCCATACGGGTGTAATAGGGTGCACGTTCAGCTATGTCGTGATTACGAGATTGTAATGTCCATGTATTTCCAAAATCCTCTGAACGGTATAGGGCGGGACTGTCAATTTCAAAAAGGGCATAAACAATATTGGGGTTCGAGTATGAGATGGCTACCCCTGTTTTGCCAACTGGGTTGTCTTTTCCGCCTGGAAGGCCATATTTGGATAGTGCCTCCCAAGTTTTCCCTCCGTTAGTGGTGCGGTAGACTCCGCCTCCGGGGCCTCCACTGTTTAATCCCCAGGTATTGATGTTGATTGACCACATGCCCACCAGTAGTCTATCTGGATTCTTTGGATCTATTGCGAGCTCTGCGCCTCCTGTGTTTTCATCTACAAAAAAGATTTTTTCCCATGTTTTGCCTCCATCCGTTGTTTTAAATACACCTCGTTCCTGTTGCGGACCATAAGTGTGTCCCAATGCAGCGGCGTAAACAATGTCGGGGTTGGTGGGATGGACGATTACACGACCAATACGTCCTGTTTTTTCGAGTCCCATTTTCTTCCAGGTTTTTCCAGCATCCTCAGACTTGTAGATACCATCACCCATGGCATGGGCCGGTCTAATAACAAAGGTTTCACCTGTTCCCACCCATACAATATCAGGATTTGATGGGGCAATCGCCAACGATCCAATGGACGATACGTCCTGGTCATCAAAAATTGGATTCCATGAGATTCCTCCATCAATTGTTTTCCAAAGTCCTCCTGATGCTGCCCCAATATAATTGATCATTGGGTCTCCGGGTACACCGGCAATGGCAATGGCACGATTTCCCTCAGGACCGATAAATCGAAATTCCAGATCATTGAAAATGGTTGGGTCTGATTGTGAAAAAACTGATAAAACTAAAAATTGAAACAGTATGGCCAGACGCGGGATTGTTTTCATAATAGGTATTGGTTGTGGTTATGTGTATGGTAAAGTCCCAATTGTCTCTTTTAAGAGGCAATTGGGACCGGAATATTATAAATTTACCTTTTCTTGACCTATATCAATAAAAATAATAGGTTTTATTTTTCTCCTCTTTCTTGTTTTTGCTTTTGTACCATGGCCTCCACATCGCTCAACAATTTTTTGGCATCATATACAATACCATCTTTTATGGTGTATTCAATACCGCCAACTCTTTCTACTTCGGCTGTATCGTCATTGAGTCTTACTGCACCTGTTCCGTAAAGTACTTTCAGGTTCTGAAGTGGATTTTCATCAACAATGATCATGTCCGCCAAAAGACCTGGGCGCACAACGCCATATTCGATGGGTTTTTTTAAAGGCTTGAATATTTCTTCTGCGCTGTGCAATGTTGCTGCGCGAATTACTTCTAAAGGATGAAAGCCGGCTTCTTGGAACATCTCTAGTTCCAGAATTGTTCCGAATCCGTAGAGTTGGTAAATAAAACCTGAATCAGAGCCTAGGGTTACTTTCCCCCCTCTATTTTTATATTCGTTCAAAAACTGCATCCAAACTTGATAGTATTTTTTCCAAGCCACTTCGTCTTCGGTGGTCCAATCAAACCAGTAAGCGCCATGACTTGTCCTACTTGGTGAAAAGAAATCCATCAAAGTGGGCAAGGTGTATTTTTCGTGCCAATCCGCATTCCGTGCCCGCATTACATCCCTACCAGCGGAATAAATGGTCATGGTCGGATTGATGTAGAAATCAAGTTCCAAAAATTCATCAAGAAGTGCATTCCATTTTTCACCGCCTGGTTTTACCAAGTTCCACTGACGGGCCACTTGTCCAAAACGATGTTGTTCGTCACCATAGTTGATATCAACTGGCCAAGGTTGAACATCGTTGTTTTCGTACATGGATTCGAACAGTCCGTAGAAGTGCGTCATGCTTGTGAGGCCAAGTCTAGCTGCATCAATGGCGTTCATTTGTGCTACACCGCTTTGAGCAAGGTGAGCGGTACTGCCCATTCCAAGAGAATTTGCCTCATCCAAAACAGCTTTCATGATTTCAGGACGATGAGCACCCAGTTTTAAGCCGTCCACGCCTTTCTTGTTTGCGTATCGTACCCATTCCTTTGCGTCTTCAGACGTTAAAATTTTACGACCCTCCCATTCTTTTCCAGTACCGATTCGATGGAAAGACACCATTCTGGGCGCAACAATTTGATTTTTGGCGCTTCTTTCTTTTTCCTTTAAAGACCACTCCAGATTACCGAAGGGCACCCCTCTTATGGTGGTAATACCATTGGCCATCCATAATTTATATACATATTCTGCCTCCGGGGCTTTTGGAGCACCACCCGTGTGAACGTGAAGATCAATTAAACCAGGCATTACATATTTTCCTGTAACATCGATCTCTTTGGTTTTACCATTGCCTAATTCGGGTCGTTTGGATTCATCAATGGCTATTTTTGGTACACCGACCTTTGCTATATCTACAATTTTGTTGTCTTCGATAACGATATCAACGGGACCGGAAGCAGGTCCACCTGTGCCATCGATTAAAATTGCGCCTCTCAAAATAAGTCTATCAAAAGGCCCCTCTCCTTCACCTGGTTTTCTATCTGGTGCGCCAATTGTTTGGGCGCACACTAACATAGGTAGCAACGCCAATGTTGCCAATAATAATTTTTTCATGATTTTAAGTTTAAATGTTTGTTGGTTGGTCAAGACTTCTTTAGTAGTTGAAGGCTAAAACATTCCATATTTATTACACAGTATTCAATATTATGTTAAAAGAATGTTGGTTTAGGGTGACAGTGATGCTGTTTAAAAAGTAATGTAATAACCGCACCACACCAATTTATATATGAAATATGGTGATCAAAAAGAGGTAAGATGTGTTGGAATTGTTTCTTGAATTAGACTTTGAACAATGTGGCATAAATAAATAGGTCATTACACATTATAGTAGAAAGAGAAAAATAAAGAAATAAGTGATATAATCTTCTTTTTGGTATGACCTTAAGAAGGCATATGCTCTTTTCATTTGGGTTTTAACAGTATTTACGGAAATATCATTCGTCTTGGCTATTTCCGCATAACTTTTTCCATGGACAACTACGGATAGAAATATTTCTTTTCTTTTTTTTGGAAGTTGGTCGATCAACTCGTCCAATTTTTTGTTGATATTTGGTTTGTCTACCGGCGCTTCTGCTTTGTCCACTTCAATTAAGATGATTTCATTTAATCGCTGCTCCCTTTTTTTCTTTTTCAAATATTGAAGGCTCAAATTCTTAACTGATTTCCTGGCATACGCCTCAAAGGAGGTGGATATTGAAATGGTATCCCTTTTATTCCAAAAAGAAACAAAAAAATCCTGAACGATATCTTTGGCAATATCCTTATCCTTTACAATGGAAAATGAAACCAAGCACAATAGGGGATAGTTCTTTTTGAACAGCTCTTCAACCTTAGTTGTCATATTTAATTGAGGTTAGGGGGATTAAACAAACTTAAAGGTATGGTAATATAGAATTAAACTTGGCAATAAACTAAATTAAGGATAAAAAAATGTTGTTAAACAAAAAAAGAGATCAACATTGTCACCCTAGTTTAAAAATTCGGTATCTATATTGTAAGAATAACAATTGAATGCAGAAAAACAAAACTTTAAGCCTTCTTCTAAAGAAGATGAGGGAGTCGGCTAATTGGAAGGGTAAATCTGATAAAGACCTAGCGAAATGGGATCAGGACTTGATCAATACAATTGTTGATGAAGATTTGGTTGATGAGTCATTGTCTTTGCTAGAGAACTTGGATTTAGAGGAAGATTGGAAGAAGGTTGAGAAGCGTCTTGGTCGACCAAAAGTTAGAAAACTGCACCCTAAAAGGGTGCTAAAATATGCGGCAGTTTTTTTAGGCCTGATTTCATTGGCCTTAACCTATGTGTGGGTATTTAAGGATGGTGCCGGAAATAAGGAAGAAATCCACGTTGGTAACTTTGTTACTTTGGACATAGGTGGTGAAATTATTGCTATAGACAACCATGGAAGCCACTCCATTCAACTTACTACAGGGGCCAAGGTAGCGGTGCATAATGGAGATACCCTAATTTATGAGGCGGGTGAAGAAATCTCGGAGTCCATTTTTAACGAACTTAATATCCCGAACGGAAAAATGTTCACCTTGGTATTGTCCGACGGTACAGAAATCCAGCTTAACTCTGGGTCCAAGATTAAGTTTCCGGTAAGATTTCCAGAAACTGGTAATAGGGAGGTGTACGTTTATGGCGAGGCTTATTTCGATGTTGCTACGGATAGTGAGCATCCTTTTATAGTTAATTCAAAAGAAGTGGCTGTTAAAGTATTGGGAACGGAATTCAATTTTTCCTCCTATGCCGAACAAAAAGAAGTGACCACCGTTTTGGTGGAAGGCTCTGTAAGCTTACATCACGGAACCAACCTCAAAGAGGAAGTTTTATTAGTGCCCGGTGAAAAAGGTTCATGGGATAGAAATAAGGAAAGCATATCGGTAAAAGAGGTGGATACTAACCTCTATACAAGTTGGACAAAAGGTGAAATAATAATTCGGGATACCCCTTTTCCAGAGTTGATGGCAAATCTAGAACGGGTTTATAACGTAAAAATTCAAAACTCAAATATTGAGATTAAAAAGCGGACGTTCAACGCAAGATTCAATAGGAACATTGAGGATATTGAAGATGTTCTCGAGGCACTAAAGTTAATTGTTCCTTTTGATTATGAAATTGATCGGGAGAATGCAAAAATTAACCAAATAAACATAAAGTAGATTAAAACTAACCCTAACTCTTAAAACCAAAGATGCCAATGAAATAAGTATTTTTTAAAAAGATACACATAAAAAAAAGGGAATGTTGGCCCATTCCCTCTCTTAACTGTGTAATAAATATCGATTCAAACTAATTAAATCAATTCAAAATTATGAAAAAAAAACCATCTAGAATTCCTTTTTTAAAGAGATTCTTGAAGAATGGTTTGGCTACCAAACTAACCATTCTTCTAATGATCGCTTCTGTAATCCAGATTCAAGCAGGAACAGGTTCTCAAGGAGAGAAACTATCCCTTGAATTGGAAGGGGTTACCTTGGAGCGGGCCTTGGATGAAATAGAATCTAAGTCCCAGTACCGTTTCATGTATGAGAACAGTCAAATTCCATTGGGAAAGAAGGTATCATTAAAAACTGAAAACAAAGAACTCACCGAAATCCTATCCTTACTTTTTAAGGACACCCCTATTGTTTATAAAGTGCGTGGACGTCAGGTCGTTTTAATGAAATCCCAAACGTATAAACCGATAAAGACGGAAAAAATTGAGACCAAAAATTCAATGGCTCAAAATGTCGTTACTGGAACCGTTGTGGATTTGGATGGAATACCTTTGTTGGGTGCAAATATTATGGTAAAGGGTTCGTCTACTGGGGCCCAGACCGATTTTGATGGAAACTTTTCTATTCAAGCCAATATAGGTTCCGTTCTCGTGGTTTCTTACATTGGTTTTAAGACCGTGGAAGTAGAAGTTTCCAGTAGTGCGCCAATGACCATTGAATTGCAGGAGGATTCTGCAAAATTGGATGAAGTGGTTGTGACCGCACTGGGTATTTCCAGAGAGAAGAAATCTTTGGGGTATGCAACACAAGAAGTGGACGGGGAGGATGTAAATAGAACTCCCACGGATAATGTGGTGAATGCTCTGTCTGGTAAAATTGCAGGGGTACAGATAAAGAACAATACCAATATGGGAGGTTCCAGTAATGTTGTAATTCGTGGAAGTACATCTTTAACAGGAAACAACCAAGCACTTTTTGTCGTGGATGGAGTACCTGTGAGCAATTCGAATTTTAACACTTCCGATCAACAAAGTGGAACTGGAGGTTTTGATTATGGAAATATGGCTTCTGATATTAACCCGAACGATATCAAATCCATTAATGTACTTAAAGGTGCGGCCGCTACCGCTCTTTATGGGTCTAGGGCAACCAATGGTGCTGTGATCATTACAACAAAATCTGGTGCCGGTTCAAAACAAAAACCAACTGTTACCATAAACTCAAACGTTTCAGTAGGGTGGATAGATGAATCCACATGGCCCGATTTTCAATATGAATATGGTACGGGATATGGTGCAGTATATGGAAGTAATGGTGACAGCTTCTTTGTGGATACCGATGTTAACGGTGACGGAGAATTGGACTTGGTTACTCCAGCGACCGCATATGGTTCTTACGGGGCACCTTTTAATTCCAACCTTATGGTGTATCAATGGGATTCCTTTTACGAAGGTTCACCATATTACTTGCAGCCAACACCTTGGGAGGCACCCAATAGTAGGCTCATAGATTTCTTTGAAACACCAATAACAACTACCAATAGTGTAGCAGTTGCTGGCGGAACCGATACAGCAACCTATAGGATAGCTTATACCCGTTTTAGCCAAGACGGTCTTATGCCGAACAGTAACCTGACTAGGGATAATGTTTCCATTAATACCTCTTTTGATATTACTGACAAATTATCTGTGTCCGGAAGTGCTAATTACATTTTGACAGATGCCCTGGGAAGAAACAGGACTGGTAACGAAACCGGATCGAATGCGCAAAATGTGATTTCTTCCATGAGAAAATATTGGGCCATGAATGTTGGTATTGATGAGTTGAAAGATGCTTATTTCAATACAGGCAACAATGTTGATCCTTTTATGGGAGGTACAATCGATAACCCATATTGGGTTGTTTACGAAAACTACCAGAACGATTCCCGAAGTAGGATTTTCGGTAATGTTTCTGTAAAATATGAATTTACCGATTGGTTGAATATTGAGGGAAGAGTCTCTTTGGATACGTATTCTTTTCTTCAGGAAGAAAGAAATAACAAAGGTACTGCCGGTGCAGTAGGAAGGTATTCCAGAAGAAATATCAACTTTAGCGAGGAAAACTACGACCTAATGTTGAACTTCAACAAATATGTTATGGATAAACTCAATATAAGTGGTGTTCTGGGTACCAACATAAGAAGAACCGAACTTAGCTCGATTTACGCCGAAACAAATGGAGGATTGGTTCTTGGCAGCTTATTTTCACTATCTAATTCTTTGAGTTTGCCACCAGCCCCAATAGAGAGTGTTGAAAAGGTAGGGGTTGATGGGTTTTACGGTTTAGCATCTTTCGGATATGATAATCTTATTTATCTGGATGTAACAGGTAGGTTTGATCATTCCTCAACACTTCCGGAAGAGAACAGTACATATTTTTACCCATCTGTATCGTCCAGTTTTGTTTTCTCTAATCTAGTTGACAATAATTGGTTGAGTTTTGGAAAACTTCGATTGAATTATGCTGAGGTTGGTAGTTCAGCTCCCGCCAACAGCTTAGTGGATGTATTGGACAAACCAACACCATTTGGATCTGTACCACTATACGGTGCCAATTCCACCAAAAACAATGAAGATTTATTGCCGGAAACCACAATTAGTTATGAGGCTGGTCTGGAACTGAGAATTTTGAACAGCAGACTTGGAATAGATATGTCTGTTTATAAGACAAATTCCAAGGATCAAATTATACCTGTGGCAGTTTCAACAGCTACAGGGTATAGTTCAAAATTTGTGAATGCAGGTGAAATTGAGAATAAGGGTATTGAGATTGCCTTGGATGGAGCTATTATTCCCTCTGGTGATTTTCAATGGCGTGCCAATATTAACTGGGCCAAGAACCAAAGTAAAGTTATTTCACTTTTTGAAGGTGGTACCAATCTGCAATTGGGGTCTGTCAATGGGGTCACCATTAACGCCACAGTGGGCGAACCTTATGGAACAATCCAAGGTACCGATTACATTTATGTAGATGGAAAACCTTTGATAAACCAAGAAACGGGAGCTTACGAGCGCACAACCACTTCCAATAACGTAATTGGAAATATAACTCCAGATTGGACAGCAGGTATCACCAACTCCTTAAAGTATAAAAATTTTGATCTTAACTTTTTGATTGATATCCAGAGTGGTGGAGATGTATATTCCAATGATATCAACACGGGTAACAGGTCAGGTTTATATACGTGGTCTACCGGTTTGAACGATTTAGGAAACCCTATACGTAATTCATTGGCAGATGGTGGAGGTATTATTTTAGATGGAGTTGCCCCAGATGGTTCCCCAAATACGGTTAGGACCGCTATGGACAACTATAGGAATGCAACAGGAAGTATTTTGGCTCCAAGAGCAAACTTTGTTTACGATGCATCCTATGTAAAACTTAGAGAGGTTGCTTTAAACTACAATTTCCCTAAGTTACCTTTTATGGATAAACTAAGTATACAGTCACTTAGATTGGGTATTGTAGGCTCAAACCTGTGGATTATCCACAAGAACCTGCCTTTTGCGGATCCAGAAGCTGGTTTAAGTTCTGGAAACTTGCAAGGTTCCCAGAACGGTGTGATGCCGACTGTGAAAAATATTGGGTTTAACCTTCAAGTTCAATTCTAAACCAAAAAAAAATAGATAATGAAAAACTATTATATCATAATTTTAATAGCACTGTTTTTCTCATGCTCTGGAGATTTGGAGGATATGAACGTGGATATAAAAAATGCCACCGAGGCTCCTGCAGAGACCTTTTTTAACAATGCAGTGAAAAACCTATCAGATAGGTTGAGTGCAAATACATATGGAGCTACTGGAAGTCCATGGAATATTTCAAGACTATTGGTCCAACAAATGTCATCTGTGACATATAACGAGGGGACCACCTATTACACCAGTTATACATGGGACCAGGTTTATATGGGAGTCTTGAACAATTTAAAACAAAGCAAATCTGTAATTGAAAGTGATGAGTCTGCCAATACGGCCATAAGTGCCAACCAACTTGCGATTATAGAAATTGTAGAAGTTTATACTTACGCCAAACTAGTTGAGTCCTTTGGGGATATTCCTTATTCAGAAGCTTTGGACGTTGACAACATCGCACCTGCTTTCGATGAAGATGATGCTATTTATGCGGATTTGATTTCTAGATTGACCACAGCAATTCAATCTTTGGATGAATCGCAAGCTGGATGGGATCAGGACATTATGTACAATGGAGACGTAACAGCTTGGATGAAATTCGGTAGTTCATTACTTTTTCAAATGGGAATGCGGGTTATTGATGCAGAACCAACTATAGCCAACAATGCCATTTCAGTAGCATTGCCAAACGTGTTTACTTCCAATGAGGATATTGCGGAAGTGGAGATGTTGTCGTCACAACCTAATACCTCTCAATTATATGTGGATATTGCCGTTGGAAACAGAAGGGATATTGTTGGTTGTGAGCCATTTGTGGATTATATGAATTCATTGGATGATCCCAGGAGAAGTGTTTACTTTCAGCCTGTGGACGGAACCGAAGATGTTTACTTGGGCTCCCCATCGGGGCTTACGGTAGCCTATTTTGATTATTCAAGATTTGGAACATTGTTCTATCAACCAGAAACAGCTGTTATTTTCTTGGATTATGCGACTGTGGAATTTTTGCTTGCAGAAGCAGCAGAAAGAGGAATTGGAGGTGTTACCGACGCAGCTTCCCATTACAACAATGCCATAACCGCTTCTTTTGAATACTATGGGGTATCTGGGGCTGATGCCTATTTGGCCAACCCTGATGTTGCTTATGACACAGCACCTGGAACATGGCAAGAAAAAATTGGAATGCAAAAATGGGTGGCACTTTTTAACCAAGGTTTGGAAGCTTGGACAGAGTTCAGAAGGTTGGATTATCCTGATCTTTCAGCTCCGGTCGAAGTTGATCCCTTTGTACCAATTGTTCCCGTTAGAAATACGTACCCAATTTCAGAACAGACGCTCAATAGGGCAAATTATGAGAGTGCGGCAGCTTCCATAGGGGGTGACCTGCTTACTACCAAATTATTTTGGGACGTTAATTAGGAATTTTATCGAAATTTATTTATTGCCGGGGCTGCGAACCGCTAGTCCCGGTATTATAACTCTCCTATACATTTGATTAGCTAAGGGGGCAGGGTATGGTTTTTTCAATGTTGATTGCTCAATACAACAAAGCTCTGCCCCTTTTTTATGCTTAGATGGCTTTTAGATTATATCATTCAATTAGTTACCTCAATTCATATGAGAAATTTAATATTATTCAAAAAATAATTATGAAAATAAAACTTAATGCCTGGATTGCTTTGTTCTTGTTGGTCGGTCATACAGCCTCTTCCCAACAATTGAATACTGCAATGGATTCCATGGTCACTATTCATGGGCAGGTGAACGTTAAAGGAAAAGAAATCAAATACACGGCCACTACGGGAAAACAGCCGGTATGGGATAAAAAAGGAAAGATAATTGCAGGTCTTTTTTACACCTATTACCAACGAACCGATGTAAAGGATCTTTCTAAGCGTCCCCTCGTAATTTCATTTAATGGTGGTCCTGGATCTGCTTCTGTGTGGATGCATATTGCATACACCGGTCCAAAAATATTAAACATAGATGATGAAGGCCATCCTGTACAACCCTACGGGATCAAAGATAACCCCAATACGATTTTGGATGTGGCGGATATCGTTTATGTAAATCCGGTGAATACTGGGTATTCCAGAGCTATTGATGAAATGGATGACAAAACCAAGTCGGAGACTTTTTTTGGAGTAAATCAAGATATCGAATATTTGGCCGATTGGATCAATAGTTTTGTTACTCGCAACAACCGTTGGACCTCCCCAAAATTCTTGATAGGAGAAAGCTATGGGACTCCACGTGTATCTGGTCTTTCATTGGAGCTACAAAATTCGCATTGGATGTATTTGAACGGTGTAATTTTGGTATCGCCAACAACATTGGGTATAGAACGAGGAACAGCACCCGGAGCTGCAAACTTCCTACCGTATTATACTGCAGCTGCATGGTATCATAAAAAGTTGCCTTCGGACCTTCAATCCAAGGATTTAGTTGAAATCTTACCAGAAGTTGAAAAATATACTATTGATGAGCTTACCCCGGCTTTATCCAAAGGAGGGAACTTACCCGAAGCTGAAAAACAAAAAGTAGCGGCACAAATAGCAAGATACTCTGGTCTATCGGAAAAGGTAATATTGCAACATAATCTACGTATACCCAAAAGGTTCTTTTGGAAAGAATTATTAAGAGATGAAGGTTTTAATATTGGCAGACTTGATTCCAGATATTTGGGTATAGATAAAGAAGCAGCAGGTACTCGACCGGATTATGCCGCCGAGCTTACAAGTTGGCTGCACTCTTTTACACCAGCAATCAACTATTATTTTAAGAATTATTTGAATTACAATACCGATTTAAAGTACAATATGTTCGGACCTGTCCGTCCATGGGATAGGAGCGGTAATACAACAGGCTATGACCTTAGACAGGCCATGGCGCAAAACCCATATTTAAATGTATTGGTACAATCAGGATATTACGATGGTGGAACGGATTATTTTAATGCAAAATACAATATGTGGCAAATGGATCTTAGCGGAAAGCTTAAAGATCGTATGGAGTGGAAAGGATATAGGAGCGGACATATGATGTACCTCAGAAATGAAGATCTAAAAACAGCCAATGACGACATTAGGGGTTTTATCAAAAAGTCACTTCCTGCAGAAGGAATGCCAGCCAAATACACAAGGAAATAAACAAAAATTGAACTATGGAAACTAACGATTTCTATAATAGAACCGAATTTATCTAAAATGAAAAAAATAAAATTTCAGCTATTGGCCTTTGCAATGCTATTAATCCAAGGGGGTGTTTACGGACAAATTGAGAAAGCCCCTGCCCGAGCGGAAGGGGAAGGACCTTGGAGTCAACTGATTATAAGAGGTGCTACGATGATCAATGGTACATTGGCTCCACCTCAAGGCCCTGTGGATATCGTTGTAGAGAACAATAAAATCACAGAAGTAAAAGTGGTTGGGTATCCTGGAGTTCCAATTGATCCCAAAAGACGACCTGTTTTAAAACCAGGAGGAAAAGAGTTGGATGCGGAAGGAATGTATATATTGCCTGGTTTTGTTGATGGACATGCCCATATAGGAGGTGTGTCACAAGGTACGCCGGCAGAGTATGTTTTCAAATTATGGATGGGGCATGGTATTACCACAATAGCCGACCCATCTGCGGGAAATGGAATTGAATGGACTTTGGAACATAAACAGAAAAGTGCAAAGAATGAAATTACAGCACCAAGAATCAAAGCGTATACGGCCTTTGGCAGTAAGTTAAATGGTGAAAGGGGGAGAGAAGAATTATCCACACCAGAGGAAGCTATCGAATGGGTTAGGGCCAATGCTAAAAAAGGAGCTGATGGAATCAAGTTTTTTGGAGCCCCACCTAAAATAATGGAGGCAGCAATTAAGGAGAACAAGAAATTGGGCTTACGTTCAAAAATGCACCATGCACAGATTTATGTAGGTCAATGGAATGTGCTTCACAGTGCTAGGGCTGGTCTTACGGCTATGGAGCACTGGTATGGTCTGCCAGAAGCATTGTTCCAAGATAGAACCGTACAGGATTATTCATTGGATTATAATTACCAAAATGAACAAGATCGTTTTGGGGAGGCAGGTCAGTTATGGACACAAGCGGCAAAACCTTACTCAGAAAAATGGAACGAGGTTATGAACGAATTGTTGGAACTCGATTTTACACTGTCTCCAACTATGGTGATCTATGAGGCCAATAGGGATTTGGCCAGGGCCAGACGAGCAGAATGGCATGAAGAATATACCCTGCCATCGCTTTGGGATTTTTATTCGCCCAGTCGTCAATCCCATGGATCCTACTGGCATTATTGGGGTACTGAAAGAGAGATTGATTGGAAAGCGAATTATAAGTTGTGGATGACTTTCATCAATGAATATAAAAATCGTGGAGGACGGGTAACCGTTGGGACCGATGCTGGTTTTATATATGAGCTTTATGGGTTTTCATACCCTAGGGAGATGGAACTACTGCGCGAAGCTGGGTTTCACCCCTTGGAAGTTATAAAGGCAGCAACTTTAAACGGTGCGGAATCATTGGGCATGGATGATGAAATAGGAACTATTGCCGTAGGCAAATTGGCAGATTTTGTAATCATTGAGGAAAATCCATTGGTGAACCTAAAAGTACTTTACGGAACGGGTGCGATCAAATTAATGGAGGACAATACAATTGAGCGTGTCGGAGGAGTAAAGTACACAATAAAGGACGGTATTATTTATGATGCCAAACAATTGCTGGAAGATGTAAAGAAAATGGTTGATAAAGAAAAAGAAACTAAAAACTATAAAATTATACAACCAGGATTAAAGGGTTAGAATTAGTTAATTTTAATAGGTTAGTGAGCCCTTTTGCAGTCGTGGTGATTGATCTCAATCACCACGATATCCTTATCCTTCTATTCTACAACTAGTTGGATTGGACCTATTAACTACAGCAAATTCCTTCAGTTTCTTGGATTTTTTTAGGGTGTTCAAAATAGATGCATCTCTATGGTATCGCACGACCACAAATATTTTATAGTATGTCCGACATGTTAAATTTTAACAACACAAAGACGGCATTTAATAGCAAGACTGATTATGAGCTAAAAAAGGCCAAGTTTCTTTTTGGAATGCTGGCTTATAGTAAGCTTACACGCGTCGCAAAACCTATGCTTGATTTTGCTTTTCAATATGGATTGCCCATTGAGCGATTGCTAAAAAAAACAATCTTTTCGCAGTTCTGTGGCGGAGAGAATCTTTTGGAATGTAAGGAACACATTGATGAATTGTACCTCAACGGCAAAGTTATGTCCATCCTGGATTATTCAGTGGAAGGAGCAGCGAACGAGGCTTCTTTTGAAAAAACTTTAAATACACTTCTCAAAATATGTGAATTCTCGGAATTTCAAAAACAGATTCCTTTTCTAGTATTCAAGCCCACCGGAATAGGAAGACTGGACATATTTGGAAAAGTATCCGAAAATACAGCGTTAAGTTTATCAGAAACGGAGGAATGGATTAAGATTAAGAAAAGGTTTGATACTATTTGTAGGGCCGTTGCCGAGACAGATAATCTCAAAATTATGGTTGACGCAGAGGAGTCTTGGAGTCATGCTGCCGTTGATAGCCTTACAGAGGAAATGATGCTAAAATATAACAAACAGCGAACTGTTGTTTTTGCTACAATTCAGTTGTACCTAAGCAATAAATATGACTATTTAGAAAAACTAAGGGATTTGGGGGCAAGTAACCAAATTAAAATTGGGGTTAAATTGGTGAGGGGCGCCTATATGGAAAAGGAACGGGACAGAGCCTTTGCCAAAGGATATGAGAGCCCAGTTTGTAAGGACAAATTCACAACAGATCAAAATTTTGAGAACGGAACAGATTATGTCTTGGATAATCTGGATGTATTTGATTTGTTTTTGGGAACCCACAATGAAATAAGCTGTAAGCGACTAGTTCAAAGAATGATCGATAGGAGTATAGGTAGCATGGACCATCGAATCTGGTTCGGGCAGCTATATGGAATGAGCGATAATATTAGTTTTAATTTGGCAAGGGCAGGATATAATGTGGTAAAATACGTTCCCTTTGGTCCCATAAAAGATGTCATGCCCTATTTAATTAGACGAGCCGAAGAAAATTCCTCCGTTGGCTCCCAATCTTCCAGGGAAATCGAATTGCTTAAAAAAGAGCTTCAAAGGAGAAATGAAATAGCCAAGATGAAGATTGATTAGACCTAAAACTTTAGGGAAATCAAAACATATGTAAAAGTTGTTTTGGGCCAACTTATAATTTTTCCAGAGCAGGAAGTATTAAACAAAAAAAGGCCATCACTTTAAAGTGATGGCCTTTGGACTGTGTTGATCCTGTGTTTATCCCAAAAATGGATATCTGTAATCTTCAGGGGTCACAAAGGTCTCTTTGATCAACCTTGGAGATACCCAACGCAAGAGGTTCTGCATGGAGCCTGCCTTGTCGTTGGTTCCCGATGCCCTCGCACCACCAAATGGCTGCTGTCCCACAACGGCCCCGGTGGGCTTGTCATTGATGTAGAAGTTGCCGG